>Ga0306920_100000072_pt1 | contig 132273 bp, 102 predicted proteins | sample flu12Cox44000170_FD_204666 | JGI IMG/M metagenome (GOLD analysis project Ga0306920, IMG submission 204666) | Lab enrichment of tropical soil microbial communities from Luquillo Experimental Forest, Puerto Rico - flux4day.12C.oxic.44.000.170 (v2)... | ecosystem: Environmental > Terrestrial >...
GTTTAATATTGACATTTGGGAACCAAAGAGCTGTCAGGAACCTTCAATCCAACCGAATTGCGCCACCCAAAGCGCGCTCCTCAGCATATCCGATCCCAGCGGCCGTCATCTGACTTATAATTACGGTAGCCCCGCAAGCCTGGACGATACCGTCAGCCGGTTGACGGCGATTTCCGATAGTGGCGGAACCATCGAGCAATACCTGTACATGGGCTTGGGCACCGTCGTGCAACGCACGCATGCGAAACTTGGCGCGCCGGGCGTGCACATTGGCCTGACTTACATTAAACAGGGCGCTGAACCGAATGGGGACGCCGGCGACAAGTATACAGGGCTGGACCGCTTCGGCCAGGTCGTCGATCAGCGCTGAATTTCCAGCGATTCCGTCAATTCTCCCCTGGATCGCTTTCAGTACGGCTACGACCCGGATTCCAATCGCCTCTATCAAAAATAAAAGGGGACAGGCACGTTTAATATTGACATTTGGGAACCAAAGAGCTGTCAGGAACCTTCAATCCAACCGAATTGCGCCACCCAAAGCGCGCTCCTCAGCATATCCGATCCCAGCGGCCGTCATCTGACTTATGACTACGGTAGCCCCGCAAGCTTGGACGATACCGTCAGCCGGTTGACGGCGATTTCCGATAGTGGCGGAACCATCGAGCAATACCTGTACATGGGCTTGGGCACCGTCGTGCAACGCACACATCCGAAGCTTGGGGCACCGGGCGTCAATATTGGGCTGACCTATATTAAACAGGGCGCTGAGCCCAATTGCGACGCCGGCGACAAGTATACTGGGCTGGACCGCTTCGGCCAGGTCGTCGATCAGCGCTGAATTTCTAGCGATTCCGTCAATTCTCCCCTGGATCGCTTTCAGTACGGCTACGACCAGGATTCCAATCGCCTCTATCGGAAAAACCCGGTGCCGCTCGCAGGCGGCTTTGATGAGCCCTACCACGTCAGCCGCACGGTTGACACCTATGACATGCAAGCGAAGAAAAGAAAGCGGGGTCGGGAGTCTTTTTTTCGCGCATCCTCTGTCTCAAGCTTTTGCTTCCGCGGTCGTCCGCGCGGACGCACGGTCGATTCCAGCCCCAGATTCCCAACCACTACAGCGGCGTGCCGACGAACTCCCCGCTCATTGTCATGCCGGGCTGCTACAGCATGCGCGCCAGTCCAAAATCGTTGAGGCTGAGTCGCCCGTCGGGCGATAAGAGCAGGTTGCCCGGTTTGAGGCCGCGGTGGATGACGCCCTGGCGGCGGGCGTAGTCCAGGGTGTCGGCGACACCGGCTACCATCCGGGCGACCGCATCGAAGTAGCCGCCGCCGGAGCTGAGCGATGAGGCGCTGAGGCCGACTTCGTTGGCCACGCGGACGTTCTGGTCGTACGCGGCGGTCTGCGCGACCGCGGCTGGTGCTGTCGGTTCCGTTCGTCCCCGGAGCTGTCGCAACACCTGATCGAGCGATGGCTCCTCGCACAGTTCCATCGCATAGTAATGGACGCCATCCTGTGAGCCGGTGGCGTAGACTGGGACGAAATTGGTGTGGTGCAACTCGGCGGCGGCCTCCGCCTCACACCGGAAGCGATCGATGGCCCTTGCAGTCAGTCCCAGGCCGGGACCGAGCACCTTGAGCGCGACCTTGCGGTTCCGCGAAACCTGCCGCGCCTCGTAGACGACGCCCAAGCCGCCGCGACCGATCTCGTGAACCAATTCAAAATTGCCGAGTTGTCCTGTCATGTGTATCAAGCAGCGTCAACTGCGGCATAAACCTTGCCGTGCTGTTTCAACCAGCTCACTTCGTCGCGCTCGGCACGTTCCTTGACTTCCCGAAGGAACTTCACAGTCTCGGACTCGTAGCATGGCTCGCTCGGGTCATCGACGGGGATGACCATCTCAACTTCCACGGCGACGACATACTTTTCGGTTTGAACTAGTCGCGTCCTTTTGATTCTCTCACCGGCAATCCGCATAACTAACCCCTGTCGAAGAAATGAACCGTCACCAGCTTCGCGACACCGCTCTGACGCAGCTAAGACCACACCGCCTTGAACTCCTTGCCGTCGGCAAGGCATTCGCGCACTTCAACCGTTGGGTTGGGTTTTGCCCTGGGTCGCTCGGCGATCAGCACACCGTCCGTCAGCGCCGCCACCACCTGCCATTCCATGATACCACGTTCTTCAAGCCGTTCGGAAGCATGTTCGCCGACAACATACTTTTCCTCAGCGACCAGCTGTCGCACGGTGTTGAAAAGCTGCCCCATCAACAACACCTCGGGTGCAGCGCCGCTTTTTTGGCAATGCACGCCTGCTCAGGAAAGCCATTCCGGTGTCCTTCGCAAGGAAGCCGTGATTTCCTCATCCAAGACAGTAGAACCGAGGACGTTCCGCACCACCACCACCACGGCTGGTGCAACGAGTTCTTGCCATGCCTCGACTACCTCGCGCAAACGCGATACGAACCAGTTTGCTTCGGCACTTTGTTGTGGGCCAGCTGCCGCCAGGTGCTGTGCCAGGCGACCTCCGTCTGGCAGAATGTATGCGAAGACCTGATACCGATTCGCGTACAGGACAAATGGTATCGGGCCATCCGGAGGCGTGAGCCACCGCGCGAATAGGTCACCCACCGACCACATATCGACCCATTCGATGAAGTGGACTACGGGCAGAGAAAATGCGTGCGCCCGCAATTGATCGGCGAAATCGTCTGCCCTTTCCCGCACATGTTGAGGCCACTGCTCGGGCGACCATTCGTCCGAACTGCTTATCTGTCGGGCAGAGGACCATTCTCGGAGCCGCTCTACGATAATCTGCGCAGCGACGCCACCGACCTTCGCGACTGTAATCCGCTGCGATGCCAAATGTGAACGCCTCCCAAGCTTCCGACGCCTCGTGCCGAGGTGTGCTTACCCTCATGCGTGCACCCTGCCGAGTTCTCATGGCAGCCTCGGTCGCCTGCAACGGCTTAATAGCCCACGCCTGCTACAATAATCCCACGAGTACCGTTAACGTGCAAGACAATCAGCGTGCCCCCAGGGCTTTCCTCCGGCGGGTCTAAACCGGCGAGTCGTTCTTTCATCGCTTTCCTTACCCAAAATCCCGTAGTGCCATCTGCGCTGCATTGAACCCGCATGCCCCGTGCACTCCCGCTCCGGGATGGGCCGACGCCGATGCCAGATAAAGTCCCCGGATCGGCGTCCGATACCGGAAATACGGAAATGCCGGCCGGAAAAACAGTTGCTGCCCGAAACACGCGCTCCCCCCGCCCAGGTCGCCTCCCACCAGATTTTCATCCATCGCTTCCAGGTCCGCCGGCGAATGGATGGCTCGCCCCTGGATCAGTCCCCGGAAGCCCGGCGCTAACCCTTCGATCCGCTCTTCAATCCGGTCCGCGAAGCTTTCCCGTTGCTTTTCCCAACCGCCCTTGATTTGCCCGGGCACGTGCGAATAGGCCCACAGCGTCTGCCCGCCGGCCGGTGCCCGGCTCGGGTCGATCCCCGATTGTTGGCCGATCACCAGATAGGGATTATTCGGCAATTGTCCCGCGCGGACCTGCCGCGTGAACGCGATCAAATCGTCCACGCTGTCGCCCGCATGCACAACGGCTGACTCGCGGGCATCCTCTACCGACCATGGCACCCGACCGGATAACGCCCAGTCCATCTTGAAAGTTCCCCAGCCAAACCGGAACTGGCGCATCGACCACTGCATCCACCGGGAGATGTGTGCGGCATCCACCATTTGTAGGTACAGCGCCGACGCGCTCACGTCCGCCAACACAGCTCGCCGTACAGGGATTTCCTCTGTTCGGTTCGTCCGCACCGCCACTGCCCGCCCGCCCTGCACGATGATCTGATCCACATGCGTGTTGACTTGCAAACTTCCGCCCCATTCCTCTAGCCGGCGCATCAATGCTTGCGTAATGGAGCGGGCGCCGCCCACCGGTACCGGAAAACCCACTCTCCCGGCCAGTAACGCCAGCACCAATCCCAGGCCCGCGCCCGCAAAGTCTTCCGGTCCCAGGTCCACGTGCAAAGCAAGTCCGGGGACGATGCGCTGCGCCGCCTCCGTTTGAAAATGCCGGCACGACCACCCCGCCGGCGATTGGATGCCATTCCAGCCGAAACGGATGAGATTCGCAACTCCCAAACGCCACGCAGCTCTCAACCCCGGCAGAGGCGCCAGCAAGGCCGCCGCCAACCGGTCTCCCATTTTCCGGCTCCAGAGCGCGAACTTTCGCCAAACCGGTCCATCCACCGGACCTAGCGAAGCAGCTGTTAATTCCAGATCTCGGGATAAACTGGCGGAAGTGCCGTCCGGTGCCGGGTGGCAACTATCGCGGGGGGCGTGTCCCCACTCTAAGCCGGCCCCGGTCAAATTCAATTGGCGAAAAGCGGGACTTTCCGCGGCAAATGGAAAAAACGCCGCTCCAACATCGTGCAGGTACCCGGGCAGCGTCAACTCCTCCGAGTAGACCGCGCCTCCGGGTCGGGATTTGGCTTCCAGTACCAGCACGCGCCAACCATTCCGCGCCAGCTCCGTTGCGGCAACCAGTCCATTCGGCCCGGCACCAACTACAATCGCATCCACAATTGGTCCTTGCTACTTCTCCGGCGCCGGCGCCGGTGGCTTGACCACTGCTTGCGGATCATTTTTATACAATTCTTTGCTCTCTGGTTTCTTTTGGTCCAGCCATTGGCTCAAGTTCAAATGATCGGCACGGGCACCGCCCTGCGCCAGGTTGTTCATGACTGGCGTTGCCTTCGCAATCATGTCATTCAAATATGGAATCTTGCCGTCGACTTCCGTTTTCCAGGTTGCCAGGGCTTCTTTGAACAAGAAACCGTAATACTTGTAGTCGATCTTGCTTTCCTGGCCTCCACGTTCTTGCTCGAAACGGGCCGCCAGATCCACCGCGAGCCGCCCAATGAAATACGCCGCGTAATCCGCCTGGTATTTATCGACGTTTTTGGTCTTGAGCTGGCATATCCCCACGGCGGCTTCCACCTGTTCGATGATCGAAGGCTCCGGTTCCAACCCGTCTTTGACCACGATTTTCAAAAGCTCAAGCGCAGGCCTAGCTTCAGTAACCCTCATGCGGATCACAAGTGGTTTGTGCGCGCGGCCCAGGGCTCGGATTGCTTCCCGCCGCACATAGCGAAATGCTTCCTTTTCTTCCTCCGACGCCTTGTCATCATAGCCGGGCTTGCGGTGGATAAAATCGATCAATGTCTTGATCGAGTGGAGTTCCCGCTCTTCGGCCTTTTCGTTCCGCGGATTGAAACCCTCCGGTAGTGCGATAAACAGATTTTTCAATCCCATCAGGGCATAGAGTTTCACTCCGTCGAACTGGTTTTTGTCTTCGATGACCTGGCAGAAAGAGTCGGCCAGCTCCTCCTGTCCTGTCTCGCCCAGTTTGGCCAGGATGCGGGCCGCGTTCACGCGGGCGATCATCTTCGGATTGTCTAACACTTCCAGCAGGTACTTTACCAGGCGTTTGCCGAATTCCTTGGCGAATAGCAATTGATTGTCCGCAGTTTCCTTCTTTGATGGCGGTTTTTTCACATCGGGGATCAGCTTCAACGTTTCCTGGACCAGGTCATTAATGGACTGCCCGGTCTCGCCGAACTTCTGGAAATGGTACTGCGGGTTGGTCAGGCGATAGGCATAGTATTTGGCGCCTTTTTCCAACACGTCGAGATCCTTTTCGTCTTTCGGGTTGATGGCATTTCTCCCGTTGCTCCAGCTGATCAGCCGGTTTTTTTGATCCGGTTTCAATTCTTCCACAATCTTGTGAGCATCGCCGTCCCCGGCTTTGCGTTGCGCCGGGGCGTTTTCCGGAAATAATAAGAAACCGAGTGCCACGGGAAACAACCAATGGCATCCGCTGGACATAACAAGGTTGCATCGCATATGGAATCCTCGCTTTGAATTGCCGGTGAATGGGACCGATTGGCGTTATTCTATGGTCCCCTTTTGCCGATTTCCCGTCAACAATCTTTTAACACGCCGGCGCAGAAAATGTTGGTTAAGAATCTTCCAAATCGCAAACACAATTAGGCTGGCGGTTACGGCTCCCTTTCCACAATACCACAATCTTCAAAAAAAGAGAGGCGTGGCTGCATGCCACGCCTCTGCTCTATTGGGAACGGCCGAAGGATCGGCCGGCTTAGGGGACTCTTTTGTCGTCTTCTTCTGCCGGTCCTTCCTCCGGGCTCGCCTTCGGTATGTGGTAATCCTCACCCAGCCATCGCCCCAGGTCGATCAATCGGCACCGCGGACTGCAAAATGGGAACTCCGGCCATTCCGTGGTACTTTGGCCTTGCATGGCTCCGTCGCAAATCGGGCAGCGTACCCTAATCATCGGAAACTCAAGTTGCGGACTTCGACTCTTTCCCCTTCGATTTGGCCGCTTTCCCCGTGCTCTCCTTGGCGGCCGTATCGGATGTACCGTTTGTAGAAGTTTTGTCGCCGGACGGCTTGGGCGATTCCTGTTCCGCCTTTGCCGCAGCTTTGTACGATTCACTACGGTAGTCCGTCTGATAGAACCCCGATCCCTTGAACAAAATGGCTGCCCCGGCCCCGAACACCCGCCTCAACTTGGCTTTGCCGCACTTGGGGCATTTCTTGAGCGGCTTATCATTGATGGATTGAAACTCATCAAAATTATGTTCGCATGCGTCACATTGATATTCGTACGTCGGCATTCGCTATTCCTCTCTTCGCAATTTGGCAACTGTAGGGTGGCCCGAGTCTTCGAGGCCCCCCTTCTATCCCACCCCGCCCGACACCGCCACTTTGGCAGGCCTTAAGACTCGATCGTGGATCATGAATCCCCGTTCAAAAACCTGCGTGACCGTATTCGCCGGTGCCTCTTTGCTTGGCTGCTGCATCACCGCCTCGTGCAAGTTCGGATCGAATGGCTGTCCCTGAGGATCAATCGGGGTCACTCCATGCCTTTTCAAAAGGTCCAAAAACTGATTGAGGACCAATATAACTCCCTGCACGAGCGGCCCGGTTTCGTTGGCCTGGCGGGCTGCCGCCAGCGCCCTTTCCAGGTTATCCAGAACCGGCAACAAATCCAGGCACAGCGCCCCATTCCAATATCGGCGTTCTTGCTCTCGCTCGCGCTGATTTCGTTTTTGATAGTTCTCAAAATCGGCCTGGGTGCGTTGCAGAAGCGACAAAAACTGATCGCGTTCCTCGGCCCGCGTGCGCAAGGCCTCCAGGTCCCCCAGCACCGCCATCGCCGTATCAATGGCCTCATTATCGCCATTGCTGCCCGCCGCTTTGGATTCCTTGTTTCCGCTCTGGGTTTCCGCGGTTTCCCCGGCGGCAACCGGTTCTCGTTCCTTTTGGTTTTCTGAGGATTCTTTTTTCGGTTTCATCCTCATCTCTCCATCCCGTTCCAATAACTAATAACCAACGACTATTGCGTTTGTTCCGGCGCAAAGAATTCCTTCAACTTTTCCAGGAAACTTTTTCGCTGGGGCGACACGTGTTTTTTGTCGATCTCCGCAAGTTCGCGAAACAGTTCTTCCTGCCGTTTCGTCAAATTGCGCGGTGTTTCGACGATCACTTGCATCAGCAAATCCCCCATGCGGCCGCCGCGCAAGCTCGGCATTCCTTTGCCGGTGATACGCACGACTTCCCCGCTCTGAATCCCGCGTTTGAGCGAGTGCGTAATGGTGCCATTCAGCGTTGGTAATTCGATTTCCCCCCCCAGCGCGGCCTGGCTGCAAGTGACCGGCACCTGGCAAATCAAATGGTTGCCGTCGCGCTGGAAAAAAGGATGCTCGCGCACCCGAATCAGGCAATACAAATCGCCCCGCGGAGCCCCTGGTTCACCGGCTTCGCCTTCGCCGCTCAAGCGGATGCGGTTGCCGCTGTCCACCCCGACCGGAATCGCCACTTCCAGAGTCCGCCGGGCCGTCACGCGTCCTTGGCCGGTGCACTCCGGACAGGGATTCGTTATCACGACACCCCTGCCCCCGCAGCCGCGGCAGGTCTGTTGCACGCGGAAAAATCCCTGGTTATGAAGCACCACGCCCCGGCCGTTGCAATGCCGGCACGTCGATGGTTGCGATCCCTTCCGGCAGCCGCTGCCGGAACATTCCCCGCACAGCTCCTCCCGGGAAATCGTGATCGTCTTGTTGGTCCCCCGCGCGGCATCCAGCAATTCAATGTCTATGGTGACCTGTAAATCCCGCCCGGCGTGGGGACCGTGGCGGCTGCGCTGCCCGAAAAAATCGCCGAACAGATCCCCGAACAGGTCGAATACGGACTGGGCATTGTTGAAATGGGGGACGTTCATCCCCTCCAGACCGGCATGTCCATAGCGGTCGTAGCGCTGCCGTTTTTCTGGATCGTGCAACACTTCATAGGCTTCGGCAGCCTCTTTGAATTTCTCTTCCGCACTTGCATCCCCGACATTGCGATCGGGATGGTACTCCATGGCCAACCGGCGGTACGCTCGTTTGATTTCCTCGGCATCGGCGTCTTTGCGTAGGCCGAGGATTTCGTAGTAATCGCGCTTTGTGCTGGCCATGACGTTTTGGGCAAGTTAACGGATTGCCCCTTGCACTTTGCTCTTGGGCTCATCTTCGTCGATCTTGGTGATCATCACCTCGGTGGTGAGCATGAGACCGGCGATGCTCGCGGCATTTTGCAAAGCGGAACGCGTGACCTTGGTCGGATCCACAATTCCTTCCTTGAACATGTCGACGTAGTCGCCGGTATTTGCATTATAACCGACCGTTGCCGATTTTTGCTGCTGCACTTCATCTGCTACAACGGCCCCGTCCGCGCCGGAATTCTCCGCGATTGTCCGCAACGGTCTTGCCAACGCCCGGGCCACGATTTCGGCGCCGAGCTTCTCATCGCCTTCCAGCTTCTTGATGACCGCCTCGGCGGCCGGAATCGCCCGAACCAGTGCCACCCCCCCGCCCGGTAGGATTCCCTCGGCCACGGCGGCGCGCGTCGCATGCAAAGCATCCTCCACGCGGCCTTTCTTCTGTTTCATGTCCGCTTCCGTCGCCGCGCCCACGCGGATGATCGCCACCCCGCCCGTCAGCTTGGCCAGCCGTTCGCTGAACTTTTCCTTGTCGTATTCGCTTTCCGTCTGGTTCATCTGGGTCCGGATCTGGTCGATCCGTTTTTGGATGTCGGCCTTTTTGCCGGCTCCGTTAATGATCGTGCAGTTTTCCTTTTCCACGCGAATGGTTTTTGCTTTCCCGAGCTGTTCCAGCGACACGTTTTCCAATTTGATGCCGAGGTCCTCACTGATGAATTGGCCTCCGGTCAACACCGCGATGTCTTGGAGCATCGCCTTGCGTCGATCCCCGAATCCCGGCGCCTTGACCGCGCAAACTTGCAACACGCCTCGCAGCCGGTTGACCACCAGAGCCGCCAGCGCTTCGCTTTCCACATCCTCGGCTATCACTAGCAGCGGTTTCCCCGACTGCGCGATCTTTTCCAAGAGCGGCAGCAGGTCGCGGACATTGGCAATTTTCTTTTCGTGGATCAAGATGTAGCCGTCATCCATTTCGCACTTCATTTCCGTGGCATCGGTTATGAAGTAGGGCGAAATGTACCCTTTGTCGAACTGCATGCCTTCGACAAATTCCAGCGTCGTGTCCGACGTCTTACCTTCTTCGACGGTGATGACTCCATCCTTGCCGACTTTTTCGAAAGCATCCGCCATCAGTTTGCCGATCACCGGGTCATTATTGGCGCTGATGCTGGCGACTTGCTCCATTTCCTCTTTCTTGGTGAGCTTCTTGGAAACGGATTCCAGGTATTTCACCACCGCGTCGACGGCTCTATCAATGCCGCGCTTAACCGCCATCGGGTTGGCGCCGGCCGTGATGTTGCGCAATCCTTCCTGATAAACCGCCAGCGCCAGGATGGTCGCGGTTGTGGTGCCGTCTCCGGCCACGTCGCTGGTTTTTTGCGCTACCGCGTTGACCAGCTTGGCGCCCATGTTCTCAAAAGGATCGGGTAAATCGATTTCCTTGCTCACGGTCACGCCGTCCTTGGTAACGGTCGGCCCGCCGAAACTTTTGTCGAGAATCACGTTGCGCCCCGTCGGTCCCAGCGTAATGCCCACGGCGTGCGCTAGTTTTTCCGCTCCGCTGAAAAGCTTCTTTCGGGCTTCGTCGGTATACAGAAGTTGTTTCGCCATAATTCAGTTTTCTCCTCTTTCAGGCTTAATTCACTACTTTGGCCAAGATATCCGTTTCCCGAAGAATCTTGATGTCTTTGCGATCCACTTGGATATCGGTACCGGCATACCTTCCGTAGAGAACCTCATCACCCTTGGAAACGGACAATTTGCCGCGCTGACCATCTTCCAGAAGTTTCCCCGGGCCCACAGCCAAAACCCGTCCCCGTTGCGGCTTTTGTTTCGCCGTGTCGGGAAGAAGGATACCGCCGGCAGTCTTCTCTTCTGCTTCCAGTGGTTCCACAACAACTCGATCATCCAGGGGTCGAACTTTGAGATTGATTTCCTTTGCCATGGTTTGATTCCTATTCTCAATAAAAGATCCTGAATACTACATATCCATTCCCATGCCGCCCATTCCACCCATGCCGCCCATGCCGCCGCCCATTCCACCCATGCCGCCCATTCCACCCATGCCGCCCATGCCGGCATGTTCGTCGTGATGGTAGTCGGTCTTCTTGTCTTTTTCGGGAACTTCCGCAACCATCGACTCGGTGGTGAGCAACAAGCAGGCCACGCTGGCCCCATTTTGCAAGGCACTTCGCGCGACCTTGACGGGATCGACAATGCCCGCCTTGCGCAAGTCGCAGTACTCGCCGCGCTCGGCATCGTAGCCGTAGTTCTTTTCCTTGTTTCGGCGAATGTTATGGACGACCACAGCGCCGTCCAGGCCCGCGTTTTCGGCAATTAAGCGGCACGGCATATCGAGAACCCGCTTCAGCGCCTGAGCACCCAGGGCTTCATCGCCGGAGAGCTCCAGTTTGTCCAGTACTTTGGACGCCTGCAGCAAAGCGACACCGCCGCCTGCCACAATACCTTCCGCCAGGGCGGCCCGGGTAGCATGCAGCGCATCTTCATAAAGCGCTTTGCGTTCCTTCATCTCCGTTTCGGTCGCGGCCCCGACCTTCACCTGGGCCACGCCGCCGGCCAATTTGGCGAGCCGTTCTTGCAGTTTTTCCCGGTCGTATTCGCTCTCGGTTACCTCGATCTCCCGCCGAATCATGTCAGCCCGGCCGTCGATTGTTTTTTTGTCGCCGGCCCCTTCCGTGATCGTGGTGTTTTCGGAATCGATCTTGATCTTCTTGGCCCGGCCCAGGTCTCGGATTTGCACATTTTCCAATTGAATGCCGAGATCTTTGAAAATGGCCCGGCCGCCCGTCAGCGTCGCAATATCTTCGAGCATCGCTTTCCGGCGATCGCCGTAGCCGGGCGCCTTGACCGCACAGACTTGCAGGATCCCTTTGAGCTTGTTGAGGACCAGCGTCGCTAGGGCATCGCCTTCCAAATCTTCCGCGATGATCAGGAGCGGTTCTTTCTTCTTCGAAATGGTTTCCAGGAGAGGAATCAAACTCTTGGCCGCGGTTATTTTCTCTTCGAAAATTAAAATATATGGGTTTTCCAGTTCACATGTCACCGTATCCTGATTTGTCACAAAGTGCGGCGAAAGGTAGCCGCGGTCGAATTGCATTCCCTGCACGACCACGACTTCGGTTTCGGCGGTTTTCCCTTCCTCAATGGTGATTACGCCGTTGCTGGCGCCCACCAATTTCATGGCCTCGGCTAATTTTTGGCCGATCTCCGAGTTGTTGTTGGCGGCAATCGTCGCGACTTCAGTGATTTCCTTTTCGTCGTTGCCGTCGATCTTTTCGGCCAGGCGGTGCAACTCTTCCACCACACGATCAACGCCCTTTTGTATCCCGCGCGTCAGGGCCATCGGATCACCGCCGGCGGCAATGTTCTTCAATCCTTCGCGATAAATCGCCTCGGCCAGCACCGTCGCAGTTGTCGTCCCGTCGCCCGCCACATCGCTGGTCTTGCTGGCGGCTTCTTTTACAAGCTGCGCCCCCATGTTCTCGTACGGATCTTGAAGTTCGATTTCTTCCGCCACCGTTACTCCGTCTTTCGTCACATTGGGGCTGCCCCAACCTTTATCAAGGACCGCATTGCGGCCCCGCGGCCCCAGGGTCGCCCGGACCGCTCGCCCTAATTTACTGACCCCTTCCAGGAGCTTTTGCCGGGCCTCATCGCTGTACGTTAATTGCTTCGCCCCCATCCACGTCTCCTTTCTTTCACCCAAACAGGGAATCTCCCACACAGATGGATGTCCTCTTAAGCAATGGTCGTGCCATGGCTCTTTACGATCACAACCTATTTAATGGTTTGTCTTTACGATTTTGGTTTCGGCGCGCAGTATTCTCATTCCTGCCAAAGTGGCAGATTAACAGCCTCGCGATGGCCAAAATTGTCACGGTTTTTTTGCTTTTTTTGTCCGGACGCGGATTCATTTGCGGATTTACTAACTGGAGGCGATAATTAAGGAATGATTAATGACACAAGTCCAATAGATGTTTTGATTTGTAACAAATAACTGCGGCAGATGTTAGCGGCTTCAAGGAACTCAGCAGAAATGAAAGCCAAGGATTTACCCAGCCAGAACAGTAATCTTACCCGGCCGGTGGCGGATTCCATTGCTCGCATCTTGTCTGGGCAGACGCCCTGTTTACGCCTGCTCATACCGCAACTCACTTTAGCCGCTTGCCATGATATGCCGATTCTTTTGTCCGGTGAAACGGGAACTGGCAAAACCTTTCTGGCCCGTCTCGTTCACGACTGTTCGGCGCGGCGCCAACACCCGTTTTTGGTGGTGCCTTGCGGGGCCTTGGCTGCAAACCTCATTGAAAGTGAGTTGTTTGGCCATTCCCGCGGCGCCTTCACAGGTGCCTCTTTGGTCAAGATCGGCAAATTTGCTGCCGCCGGCTCCGGCACCATTTTGTTGGATGAAATCGATTCTTTGGAATGGGAACAGCAGGCGAAGTTGCTACGCGTCCTGGAAACCGGGGAATTTGAGGCGGTGGGAAGCAATCGTACACAATCGTCCCAGGCTCGAATCATCGCTGCTTCCAATATTGACTTGGAAACAGCCGTCCGCCAAGGAAAATTTCGCGCTGACTTGTTTTTCCGTTTGAATGTGCTCACGGTGTATTTGCCTCCGCTCCGCGAATGCAGGGAAGATATTCCGCATTTGGCTCGCGAAATGGTGCGCCGCTTTGCGTTGAAATTTGGCAAACCCGTCCCCGCCCTTTCCAAGTCGGCATTGGACGCCTTCAACGTGTATCCTTGGCCGGGCAACATCCGCCAGCTCGAAAACATCTTGCAAACCGCGGTTTTGCTTTGCCACGGTCCGGAAATCCTGTTCACTCATCTTCCGGAATCAATGCTTTGTTCTGCGAAACCGCGCTAAAAGAGAAGTGTCGCCGCAAGCCAGCCTTAAGAAACGAATTCCTGAACTTCCAAACCACCGAGAGTGCGGGCAAACGCTGCTCCCACTCCGAAAGTCCCGTTCAATTTATGTTGCACGGCTGGTTCCAGAGTTCCATCCAAAACTATTGGTGGGACAAGCCCGCCGTTCTCTGGATTATCCTGACCGGGTTAACCGCTGTTGGGTGCCGTTTGGTCTTGGTTTCGCTTCGCCGCCGCTCCTCCCGAAGATGGCAGCGCTGCTTTGGTTCCTCAAAAAGTCGAGAAAATCGTTCTCGGATTCCTCAGTCGGATCGGGCTCGTAATCGTGATCTATTGCCGTTTTCATGGAATCCTCAGTTATTCATTCTGGAAAGATCTGCTTGTCATTTGGCTCGTGGCCGGGGTCGGTTCTCTGTACCTGATTTACTTCGCGTTCGTCTGCCGGCGCCGACCCCCAGCGCTCTCCACTCCTATCGCCTTGCCCGCCGAAAGCGTGATGTTGTGGGCCCTGGTTTTCGCCTGTGCGGGCCTCGCGGCAATCACAACGCCCCGGGACCAAATCGGTGTTGCCGTTGCCTGGACATTTGAACCCGAAGACCTCGGCACCACTATTTCCTCGCCCCTGTTGACCCAGGATTGCATCTACGTCGCTGGCGCTCTCACAACCAGTTCCACGCATTCGAGGCAACCTGCGAGCGGATCGCTTCCGAAGCGAAGTTAACTGCTTCGCAAATTGCCGAGTTGAAGGCGGAGTGCAAACGATTGCACCAGTATCTCGGTCTCCGCGAGACTGCCAAACACTACTGGATGAAAGGATACGCCCTGATCCGGCGCGTTTTGGTGGAAATGGATCGGCGGCAAAACCTCAACGGCGGCATTTTTTACTTGCTTCCGGAAGAATTGCCTCGACTCCTTGCCGGAAAAGAGGATTTCGCCTCCTTGATCAGGCAACGTCGTCGCCGCCGGGCCGTTGCGTTGAGCCTCGAAGCACCCCCGGTGATTTTCAGTGATGACCTGGAGGCAATCGGCCGACCTTCGGAGGTTACCACTGCCGGCTCATTTCAGGGTATACCCCTGTCGGCCGGAGCGGCCGAAGCGCCTGCCCTTGTCTTGCACGAACATTCTCAGGCTTCGGTTCCATCGGAACCTTACATCCTTGTTTGCCCTTCCACGGATCCGGCCTGGGTCCCCTTGTACCTTCACGCACGTGGATTGGTCATCGAAACCGGCGGAGTCCTTTCGCACGGTGCGATTGTCGCCAGGGAATTCGATCTGCCTGCCGTCGCCGGCCTCCCGGATATCTTGCGACAAATACAAACGAGCCAGCGCATCCGCCTCGACGGCAATACGGGAAAAGTTACCGTGCTTTAACGCATCTCTCCAATCACCCAGTTGCCGCGACAAAGGACGGCTCGAACCGGCCCTGCAGAATCCCACAGCAGCAAGTGAGGATCTTCCACGGGTCGAAGACCTACCGGCAACACCACCAAATCAGCGGATTTCTGGGGCGCCAAACTTCCTGCTTGATCGTCCCAGCCCATGGCCCGGGCCCCTGCCAACGTGGCCATCCTTAGTAGTTCGGCCCCCGAGAACTCTGGGTGGCGCTCATGCAGGAATCGCGCTTCCGCTAGCACGTTGAGATCGGGATTGGATGCCGGGCTGTCCGTCCCCAGAGCGACGTTTACTCCTTTCGCCAGGAACTCGCGCCACGGGTGCGGCGCATGGCCAAAGGCAGCGTGCGTTCGCGGACAAAAAATGATGCTTGCCATTCCTGACGGCACATTCCCGGGGTCCAGATAATTGGCATGAACGAACGAAGTGATTGCATTTTCAGAAAACAGGCTTATCAGGTCGGCCGGATTGCTGATCAATTCCTCCTCTTCCCACACTCCTAACTCGTTGAGGAAATCCACAAAGGGACCCAAATGGTTTCGCAATAGCTGCATTTCTTCCCTGGTTTCCGCCAGGTGAATTGCGACTGGAGTTCGCGAGCCGCCCACGAAGTCGGCAACCGTTCGGAACAGGGCGGCGCCTGCGCCATACGGAGAATGTGGACTAAACCCCGCTCTGCAGGTCGCGGTTTCCGGACGCGTGTCCCACCAGGCGCGAGCCTGTTGCCAGACTTGCCCGCCTCGGGAACGGGGCAGACCGAGCAGTTCGTAATAAACGACACTCCACAGTGGGGCCTTCGTCAAAATCGGCCAGCTCAATCCATTGGCGGAAATATCGCCAATCATTGTCGTTCCGCAGGCCAGGCTTTCGTGAATCCCGGTCTGGATATCTCGTGCCAGTTGGTCCGTACTCAGCGTGCGCCGGTGCCGGATGATGCTGCGGAGCCATTGCGTGAAATCTTCACCTGGCTGGGCTTGCGTGCCGCGCAAACCGCTCAGATCCAGATGGGTGTGTGCATTGACAAGACCGGGAATAATGGCGCAATCATCGATGACAATATCCGCAGCCCCGCGTGGCTGACTATTAACGGATAAAATGCGCTCGTTTTGGATCGTAATCCTTCCCCACGGTAAGGGCGGCTCATTTACGGGGAACACCCAGCGAGCTTGAATAGACCAGATCGAGTAGTTGCCATGGTAAGTGCTGTTCACTATAATCGTTCCCGGCGTAGAAATCTTGCCAAATCGCAAAAAATGTCTTGGCCGATATTCCTTGTTAAGCTATACTTTTTACATATTTCGGCTGGTTGCCGATTCAGAAAGTTTGGCTTGAGCTTTTGGCAGGAGAATGAGTACTCGATCCGGATTGATCTTCCTTCCTACTTGCATTTTTCGCCGATATTGCACTTCTTTGCATGAGCAGTCTCTGTCGAAAGATCCCGAGAAGGTGGGTAAGACCGGCCCTGCGGGTTGACCGGGAAAGGGTGCCTGTTTTGAGGGAAGAACGGAACTTGTTCCGTTCCAGGCAGGGTTGGAGAAGGGACGGTTTCATCCCCACCAGTCACTGAAAAGAATCTCGCGGCTGAGTTCGAACCGCGATTGGTCGTTCTGCTCGCCGGTCAAACCGGAACCAGGATAGCCATGCTTGCGGTGCGCGAAACAATGTGAGGATCCGTGGGGAGCTGGAGGCGCGGATCTTTAGGGTTTTCAATTTTTTTGTTTGTTGCCCCGCGAAGTGAAATCCGTCCTGGAATCGGGCGGGTTTATGCAATTCGCGGTTGATGGGTTCGGCCAACCGAACCCGGCACGGAAAGGTTCTCTTTCGATGGCGAAGAACATTTACGTCGGCAATTTGACTTGGGAATGCACGGCCGACGATTTGCTGGCATTGTTCCAGCAGCATGGAACGGTGGCCCGCGCTCAAGTGATCACCGACCGGGAAACTGGGCGGTCACGGGGATTTGGGTTCGTGGAAATGAACGACGATGGGGAGGCCCAAAAGGCGATCGATGCGCTCAATGGGACCGACTTCAACGGCCGAGCGTTGACCGTCAACATCGCGAAACCGCGTGAAGAGCGTGGCGGAGGTGGTTACCGCGGGGGTGGCGGCCGGGGCGGCTCCGGTGGCGGCCGCGGCGGGTACGGCGGCGGCCGCGGCGGCGACCGCGGCAATCGGTATTAATTTCGGCCCTCGCCGGGCTGCTGATCCAACGATTTCCCGCTTCACTGATCTTTCATCCGGGTGTGCCTGGACCGTTTCGGGCACACCCTTTTTTTGCCACAAGCAAATCGAAATTCTTCGTCCAATCCCCACCGTTTTTCGTGGAATATCGAGAAAACCAGGCAATTTGGCATGATCGGATCTGTCTGAACCTGACCGGTAGACTTGTCAGGGAAGGGTTCCTATCCTTATACCGTAATTGTGGTGAGTTGTGAGTGATGAGTGGCGAGCGGAAGAACTCCGCGGGAGCATTTGGGGATCATGTCGAAAAAACAATTGTATCAATCTAACTGGAGATCGGTTAGATGGTTGTGGATAGTGTTGGCCCTTCTTGTTTTGTTCATGGCGGGGCCCGTCGCCCATGCGAGCGAAGCCGACCTGGCCATTCCCGACCTGCATGCTGGGAAATTCGACACCCTCGGCGGCCTCAGTGCCTGGAATCTCCTGTTCGGCGGCGCTTGCGTGATAGCGGGGACCTTGGGCATCAGCCTTTACTTTCGTACCCAGATCCACAAGCTGCCCGCCCACGCATCAATGCTCAACGTCGCGGAAACGATCTTCCAGACCTGCAAGACTTACCTAATTCAGCAGGGCAAGTTCTTGTTGATGCTTTTTGCTCTCATCGCCATTGCCATTACCTTCTACCTGGTCGGCTTCGGCGGCTCTGAAAAGTATACATTCACCGACCGGACAATGCAGGAACTCCGCCTTTATCCGAAAGAACTGGAGAAAGCGCAAATTCCCGATGACGTGCTGGAGAAGCTCAAGCCTCTGGTCGGCAGAAAAGCCGAGAGCAGGGAGGAATTCATCACGATACTTTCGGGAGCCGTCTCCACGGAACAATGGATAACCTACGGAGAAACGATTACCAAGTATTCCGCCCCGGACCCCATTCCCCCCGTTCTGAAGGTGCTGTACGTCCTGCTGTTCGCGGTGGTCGGTATGGCCGGCTCGTACAGCGTCGCCTGGTACGGAATCCGCGTCAACACCTATGCCAATTGCCGCACCGCGTTTGCCTCGCTCCGCGGCAAACCCTGGGATGTCGTCAACATCCCGCTCCGGGCAGGCATGTCGGTCGGGTTGTTCCTGATCTCGCTTGAACTGGTGATGATGGTCATCATCCTGCTTTTCGTACCTCGGCAGATCGTCGGGGTCTGCTTTCTCGGCTTCGCCATCGGAGAATCGCTCGGCGCGTCGGCCCTGCGCATTGCCGGCGGCATCTTTACCAAGATTGCCGACATCGGCAGCGACCTCATGAAGATCGTCTTCAAGGTCAAAGAGGATGATCCGCGCAACCCGGGCGTCATCGCGGACTGCACCGGCGACAACGCCGGTGATTCGGTCGGCCCCACGGCGGACGGATTCGAAACCTACGGCGTCACCGGTGTCGCCTTAATCGCCTTCATCACCCTGGCCGTCCCCTCGATCGACATCCAGGCCAAACTGATCGTCTGGATCTTCGCGATGCGTTTCCTCATGGATTTCATGTCCGGCGTGTCGTACTTCGTCAACCAGGCGATCTCTGAAAAGCAGTACGCCGGCCGAACCGAGTTTGACTTCGAGCAGCCGCTGACGCGACTAATCTGGATCGCGTCGATCCTGTGCATCATCACCTCGTTTTTCATGAGCTGGCTGCTCCTCCGCGGTTTAAGCGTGCCGGGGGTCGAGTCTTCCAAGACGGTGAACCTCTGGTGGCAGCTGGCCACCATCATTAGTTGCGGCACTCTGGCCGCCGTGCTTATTCCCGAATTCACCAAAATCTTCACCAGCTCGCACTCCAAGCACGTCCACGAGATCGTCACCGCATCGCGCGAAGGCGGCCCGTCGCTGACCATCCTATCCGGCATCGTGGCCGGGAACTTCAGCGCGTTCTGGAAGGGTCTGCTCATTGCAACCCTGATGGCGGGCGCGTACTTCGTCAGCCTGCAAGGACTCGACGAGGTCATGATGGTGAACCTCGACCCCGCCAACCCGGCCAAGCTCGTGGGCGTCGGCTCCATCTTCGCGTTTGGCCTCGTCGCGTTTGGCTTCCTGTGCATGGGGCCTGTCAACATCGCCGTCGATAGCTACGGTCCCGTAACCGACAATGCCCAGTCCGTCTTCGAGCTGGCCCAGACCGAACACATTCCCGGCATCAAAGAAGAGATCCAGAGGGATTTCGGTTTCATGCCCAATTTCGAGCGCGGCAAGCATTACCTCGAGTCGAACGATTCCGCCGGCAACACCTTCAAGGCGACTGCCAAGCCGGTTTTGATCGGCACCGCCGTCGTGGGCGCCACCACCATGATCTTCTCGATCATCTTGCTGTTGGCGCGGCAGGGCATGCTCCACCTGGAGCTCACGCAGGCACCGGTCTTGCTCGGCTTTATTTGCGGCGGCGCCGTGGTCTTCTGGTTCGCCGGCGCGTCGATGCAGGCCGTCACGACGGGCGCCTACCGTGCCGTCGAGTTCATCAAGCGGAATATGAACCTTGACAAGAAAGAGGCGGACCAGAACGACTCAATCACGGTCGTCCGCATCTGCACGCAGTACGCCCAGAGCGGCATGTGGAACATCTTCATCGCCTTGATGACAACCACACTTGCTTTCGCTTTCTTCGACCCGAACTTCTTTGTCGCCTACCTCGTGTCGATTGCCGTTTTCGGCCTATTCCAGGCCATTTACATGGCCAACGCCGGCGGGGCCTGGGACAATGCCAAGAAGCTGGTCGAGGTCGATCTCAAGGAAAAGGGCACCTCCCTTCATGCCGCGACCGTTATCGGGGATACCGTCGGCGACCCCTTCAAGGACACGACCTCGGTTTCTCTCAATCCGATCATCAAGTTCTCAACCCTGTTTGGCCTGCTCGCTGTGGAAATTGCCGTGGAAATCAAGAACCACGGGGGAACTTACACCCCTTACGTGGGCGCCGTCCTGTTGCTGGTCGCGCTCGTCTTTGTGTGGCGATCCTTCTACGCCATGCGGATTCCCAAGGAAGGATAGAACCGTTCCTTGCATGAAAACGTTCCTGTTGGCCAACTTCTTGTACGAGACCGCCAACGGCAGGACGGTCATGCACGTCCTGCCCTTGCTCTTGGGTGTGCTGTGCATCCTCTCCATTGCCTATCGCTATTACAGTGCTTTCCTGGCCGCCCGGGTGGCGATGCTGGATGATCTGCGGAAAACTCCCGCGCATCAATTCTATGACGGCCAGAATTATCATCCGACGAATAAATGGGTCCTATTTGGACATCATTTCGCCGCCATTTCCGGTGCCGGCCCATTGATTGGCCCGGTTTTGGCGATTCAGTATGGCTACATGCCGGGACTTTTGTGGATTGTCATCGGCGTATGCCTGGCCGGAGCAGTGCAGGACATGTTGGTCTTGGCTTCGTCGGTCCGGCGGGGAGGAAAATCCCTGGCTGAAATTGCTCTCGCAGAATTGGGGAGACCGGCGGCGATCATTGTGTCGCTGGCAATTCTGTTTATTGTGATCATCGCTCTGGCGGGATTGGGAATTGTCGTCGTCAAGGCCCTGGGTGGTGAATCGGTTACTTTGGTAAAAGGAACGCGGATCCATTTGGCTCCAGGAACCGAGGCCGCTCCCATGCCGGAACAAGCTCACTATTATGAGATACCCAAGGGAGCAAAGGTGCTCTATCCCGGCCAGGAGGAAAATCAGGCGGTGGCCTGGGGAAATGATTTCGGGATTCAACTACCGCCCGGCACAGACTTGCGATTACCTGAGCCAGGAATCCTGGAACTCCCGGAGAAAACCGAACTCCGTATCGCCGGAAGCTCGTGGGGCATGTTTACCATTGCTTGTACCATTCCTATCGCGCTCTTTGTCGGCTTGTACATGTACCGGATTCGCAAGGGAAAAGTGGTGGAAGCTTCCCTGATTGGAGCCGCGGTAGTTTTGGCGGCGACTTTCGTCGGCAGCCTGATTCCCGAGTCTCCCTTACGTTCCCTCTTCAGTTTAACTCGTGGCCAGACCACCCTGGCCTTGACCGGCTATGGCTTTATTGCATCCGTTTTACCGGTGTGGTTGCTCTTGTGTCCTCGCGATTATCTTTCCAGCTTTCTGAAAATCGGCACGATTGCACTTTTGGTGGTTGGGTTGTTGGTAGCCAATCCGGTGCTCCAAGCTCCCGAACTCAACGAGGAGTTTTTGCACGGCGGACCAACCTTCAAAGGCCCGATATTTCCCTTTGTTTTTATCTGCATCATGTGCGGGGCCATTTCCGGATTTCACGCCCTGGTTTCCTCCGGGACGACTCCCAAGATGATCAACAACGAAAGCGACATTCGGGTCATCGGCTATGGGGCGATGTTGATGGAGGGTTTGGTGGGCGTCGTGGCGTTGTTAGCTGCGGCGTCCTTGAATCCCACCAAACATTATTACCAGATTAATGTGCCAATTGCGGAAGGAACCAAGTTTGAAAATCAACTGGAACAAATGGATAAGAAATATCGCATCGATCCCTTGCACCGCGTTGGCGTGCGCGATCCCCATCAGCTTCCCGTGGTCGAACGTGATCTTGCGGAGTTGGAACAACTGGTGGGAGGTGAATCGTTGCGCGGCCGAGTCGGAGGAGCTGTTACTTTGGCGGTGGGAATGGCAGTCATTCTAACAGACGCTTTGCAGAACCTCGGTCTGGCGGTGGAAAAGTTCGTCAAATACTGGTATCACTTCGCCATCATGTTCGAGGCCTTGTTTATCCTGACTACCATTGATACCGGAACCCGGATTGCGCGGTTTTTGCTCCAGGAGGCGCTGGGAAAGTTATTTCCCCCTTTTGAAAGGACTGACTGGTTGCCGGGTGCGGCATTGACCACTCTACTGGTCACCCTGGGCTGGGGGATCCTGGTTCATACCGGACAAATCGATACGATCTGGCCGATGTTCGGCATCGCCAACCAACTCCTGGCTGTGCTGGCCCTCGCGCTGGTAACGACCTTGTTAATTAATACCGGCCGGACTAAATATTCCCTGGTAACACTTTTGCCAATGCTTTTTGTCACCGCGACGACCATGACGGCCGGCGCGGAGATGGTGGGAATTCAATTCCCGGCCTTGATTGCGGAAGGAAAAATCGTCAGGGGCTATCTAAATATTGCCCTGACGATCTTCGTGATTTCCTGCGTGATGGCACTCCTGTTTATCGCCGCAAGCCGCTGGATCGCTGTCGTGGCAGGAATGCTGGAAAGAGGACCTTATAATAAAGAATGAGGAAGCAACATGTCCGAATTCCGCATTGAAAAAGATTCCATGGGTGATGTCAAGGTGCCTGCCAGGGCTTATTTTGCCTCGCAAACTCAACGGGCGGTAGAGAATTTTCCAATCTCCGGCCAACCGTTGCCCGCTCGATTGATTCATGCGCTGGGCCTGGTGAAGGCAGCTTCGGCCATCGCCAATCGTGACCTGGGCAAGCTCAATCCCGCGATTGCCGACCCAATCATCAAGGCGGCACGCGAAGTTGCGGCCGGCAAGTTTGACAGCGAATTTCCGATTGATGTCTACCAGACCGGCTCCGGCACCTCGTCCAATATGAACGCCAACGAAGTCATCAGCAATCGAGCTATCGAGCTAACCGGCGGCGACCGCTTCGAAAAGAAAAAACCGATCCACCCCAACGACCACGTCAATATGGGCCAGTCGACCAACGACATGTTCCCCACGGCCATTCACGTGGCGGTCGCCAATGCCATTCAGGGCGAGCTCATCCCGGCTCTCAAACGCTTCCAGGACGTCTTGGCGCTCAAGGCCGGGAAGTGGGATGATATCATCAAGATCGGCCGGACCCATCTGGCCGATGCAACTCCGATTCGGCTCGGGCAGGAATTTAGTGGTTACGTCCGGCAACTGGAACTGGCGATCAATCGGGCGAAAACGGCGCTGGCGGCGGTGCTGGAATTGCCTGCCGGCGGCACTGCTGTGGGCACCGGCATCAACACCCACCCGCGCTTCGGCACTGCGGTTGCCCAGATACTCGCCAAGGAAACGGGAGTGCCCTTTGTCGAGGCCAAGAACCACTTTGAAGCCAATGCCAGCCGCGATGGATTGGTGGAATGCAGCGGGCAATTGCGGGCCATTGCCGTCAGTTTGTTCTCGTTGGCCAATAACATCCGCTGGCTGGGCAGCGGGCCGCGTTGCGGCTTTTACGAAGTCATGCTGCCGGATCGCCAGCCCGGCTCTTCCATCATGCCCGGAAAGGTCAATCCGGTCATGTGCGAGAGCATGATGCAGGTCGCAGCCCGCGTGCTCGGGAATGATCAGACAATCGCCTTTGCCGGCGCCACCGGCGGACAGTTCGAATTGAACATCATGATGCCGGTAATCGGTCTGGCGGCGTTGGAAAGCGTTGAGCTGTTGGCCTCCTGCGTCAAAGCGTTTGTCGATTTTTGCGCCGTGGACATCGAAGCCAATCGCCAGGGATGCGAAAAACAAGTCGAGCAGAGCCTGGCGATGGTCACCAGCTTGAACCCGTTAATCGGCTACGATGCCGCGGCCGTGGTTGCCAAGGAAGCGTTCAAGACGGGGAAAACCGTCCGCGAAATTTGTCTGGAGAAAATGAAAGCCGGCACCTTGAAGAAAAAGGACGCCGATGCGCCGGTCCGCGAAGAGGAATTGCGTGCCGCATTGAGCCCGCGCAGCATGACCGAACCGGAAAAACTCTAAATTTCCATTTTTTTCATGCAACGCAAGCAGTTCTCGTTTAAGATACTACCATGACCTCTACCGAGACGTCGCAGAGTATCCGCGTAATTCACGAACCAACCGTTTACCTGGTAGGCCGGCAAACCGTATCGCCGTCCGAATTGGATCGCTTTCTCGAGGATCACGGAGTTGCCTGGGAAACCGACACGGAAATCGCCGGCGAATACCTGACGGAAATTGCCGGAAGGCTCTGTTACATGTCGTTTGCCAAACCGCGGCCGGGCGGCAACAAGGCCTATCTGGACCATATTCTGGAAGTCGGCCACGGATCGGTCCTGGAGCATGCCGTCTGGAATTTTATCTTCGTGGGGGTCAGCCGGGCGTTGACGCATGAACTCATTCGCCACCGGGCGGGCTTCGGCTACTCGCAATTGAGCCAGCGCTATGTCGATGAATCGGTCGCCGAATACGTGGAACCGGATTGTATCGCCGCCGATCCCGGGCTCCATCGCATTTGGCTCGACGCCGTTGTCCAGAGCCATCAAGCTTATATGCAATTGGCCCAGAAACTGCAGGAAACCTATAAAGAGGAACCGGATCGCACCCTGCGCCGCAAATTGGCCCGCCAGGCCGCGCGGAGCGTGTTGCCCAATGCCACCGAAACGAAGATCTTTGTCACGGCCAATGCCCGATCCTTGCGGCATTTCATTGAATTGCGGGCGAGCCGGCATGCGGAGGTGGAAATTCGCAAGTTGGCTGTCAAAGTCCTGGAAATCATGAGGGTGGAAGCCCCGCACATCTTCGATGATTATGAAGTCGTTCCTTTACCGGACGGGACCAGGGAAGCGATCACCCAACACCGAAAAGTTTAGAATCCGTCGCGCGTGGGGCGTGAAGCGTGGGGCGTGGCAGCAGGCCCCACGAAGAAGCGGAAAGACCGAAATTCTTTCATTTTTCAATTTTATTTTGCCGAGGGGTTTTCATGCCTCCCAATGATCTTCTAGTCCAGGGCGTCCTGGAGCTTCATCCCAAGGGTTTCGGTTTCCTGAGGAATCCGGCCCGGCATTATATGGCGGGGCAGGCCGATCCTTACGTGTCCGGCCCTCTCATCCAAAAGTTTGGCTTGCGCGAAGGCCTGTTGGTGGCCGGTCCCACCGAGAATGCCAAGAAAGGGACCGGGCCCCGCCTGGCCCGCGTCGACCATATTGAAGGCCAGGCGCCGGACAGCTATACCCGGAGAAACTTCGACGACCTGACTCCGATCGATCCCCGCGAACGCATCGTATTGGAAACGGGCAAGGAACCGCTCACAACTCGGGTCATGGATATGCTGACTCCGATCGGCAAGGGGCAAAGGGGGCTCATCGTGGCACCCCCGCGGACCGGCAAGACAATTCTGCTGCAACACATCGGCCAGGCCGTCGCGCGGAATCATCCGGAAATGCATCTGATCATGTTGCTGGTCGATGAACGGCCGGAAGAAGTCACCGAAATGCGCCGAACGATTTCAGGCGAAGTGATCGCCAGCAACAACGATCGCGACAGCGTCAGCCATGTCCGGCTCGCGGAACTGGTCATGGAACGGGCGAAACGCCTGACGGAGAGTGGCCGGCAAGTCTTCGTGCTCTTGGACAGCCTGACACGACTAGCGCGCGCCTACAACAAAAATGTCAACACCAGCGGCCGGACCATGACCGGCGGCATCGACATCCGGGCTCTGGAAGTGCCCAAACGGCTCTTCGGCACCGCCCGCGCTTTCGAGGAAGGCGGTTCGCTAACCGTGATGGGCACGGCCCTGATTGAAACCGGCTCGCGCATGGACGATATCATCTTCCAGGAGTTCAAGGGCACCGGCAACATGGAGCTGGTCCTCGAGCGCAAGCTCGCGGACCGCCGAATTTTCCCCGCCATGGACATCACGCAGTCGGGCACCCGCAAGGAGGAGCGGATCTTGCCGCCGGAAACGCTCCAGCGCGTGACCTTGCTGCGGCGCAGTTTAGTCTCGCTCAATCCGGTTCAAGCCATGGAATCGCTGGTCAAGAAACTGGGGGAGTACCCTTCGAACGCCGCGTTTCTGGACAGGATTGGCAACTTTGTGCGCTGAGCCGGATGCCATTCGCAGCCATTTTAAATCATCCGTTTGCATGTCATGTTCCGTGTGGGAGGTGTCACCGACCCCATTTTCGCTTGGAAAAACACGGCACTTTTTGTGTTTCATTCGATGTTGCTGTCACCCCTCCGTGAAACGAATCTCACACGGTGAAACAGATGAAATGAATTGGCAGTGGCCGTAAAAAGGGGTCGGGAGCCGTTTTTTTGCGAAACCGAAACCACAATGTTTATCACACTACCAAAAAACGGCTCCCGAACCCTTTTTACTCACGGCAGTCCAATACAAAGATTGCGGGCCAATTACCGTTTCGCCTTCGAGTGACACGGCTACCCTCATTCTCAGGACGCGCCAAGAACCCGACTTTTATGGTGTGGATGACGTGACGCTCGACGCACAATAGCCGTAATCGCGCTTGTTTCCAATTCGGCTAGCTAAAGTGCCGAAAACCAGATGCCTGGAACCTTACCCGAGGTTCCAGGCATTTTCTTCTACGTGATACGTTACTCACACGATGCATTTGCTGGCGATTGGCCCGCGAACTCGCTTACGCCTGTTTGGAACGGGAGGGAGCGGACGTCACGCCGGCCGTCAATGGAGCGAACGGTGGAGGCTAAGCCCGCCGCGACGCTGGGGGGGGATGTTATAGGCCCTGCAACAACGCCTGGAATCGGGGATGGCTGCGGAGCGCATTGAGGTCGGCGTCGTTCTTGATCCATTCCTTGTGCGAATACCCGTTGGCCACAGCCTTGCTGAGGCAATCGATCGCTTCGTCGCTCTGGCTCAGGATAGCATACACGCACGCCACAGCGTAGAGCGTCATCGGTTCCTCAGGATCCAGCGCCAGCGACTGTTTCGCGAGGTCTAGACCGCGATCCCGATCTCCCAGTCGGCAGGAGGCGATGGCGCCTAAATAGAGGGCGCGGGCATCATCCGGGTGCATTTGCAGGTGCTTGTCGATCAGTTCCAGGCTCCGGCGGTAGGCGGCCGCCGACTCGGCCGGGCGACCCAGACCGGCAAAGACGTTGGCCGCCGCGAGCGGCGCCTGATAGTCCGCAGGGTTCAATTGCGCTGCGCGCTCAAAAAGTCTGGCTGCCTCGGCCAGCATGCCCTGCTCTCGGCAGGCCCGTCCGTAAAAGTAGTGAGTCTCAAAGAGGTTCGGGCTCAGCCTCAGGGCCGTCTCAAACTCTTGGTGCGCCAGCTCGTACTGTTTGCCCAGTAGGACGGCCAGACCGCGTGCCACGTGCGCTTCGGCCAGATCGGGGTCTAGCTTCAGGGCCTTGCGGCTGGCCTTGTCTGCCTCTTCCAGATTGGCTGTACTGGCGTCCCAGCGCGTGTAGAGTAGCGAGCAACAATCGGCCAGTCCGGCGTAGGCTCGCGCATAGCCGGGGTCCAGGGCGATGGCACGGGCAAACATCCGGCGGGCAAACTCCAGACTTTTCCGCCGCAGCTGGTGAAAGAACTGCCGCCCCTGCAAATAGTAGTCATACGCCTTGACGTCGGCGGTCGGCGCCTTTTCGATGGCGCGTTTTTCTTTCTCGCTCAGGATCACCCGCAACGCCTTGACGATGTTTTGTGCGATCTCGTCTTGAATGGCAAAGACGTCTTCCAGCTGGCGGGTATAGGTCTCCGACCAAAGATAGGCGCTGTCGGCCACATTCACGAGCTGCGCATTGATCCGCAGCCGGTTTCCTGCCTTGCGCACGCTCCCTTCCAGCACCGTCCGCACATTTAGTTGCTCGCCGATTTTGCGGATGTCTTCGTTCTTGCCCTTAAACGCGAACGCCGAGGTTCGCGGAGCGACACGCAGTCCTTCCACCTTGGTCAGGGCATTGATTAGCTCATCGGCCAGTCCGTCGCTGAAATACTCGTTCTCCTTGTCCGGGCTCATATTGACAAACGGCAGCACGGCAACGGAGGCGGAGGGCGGATTGATCTGGGGCCTCGCGGCTGGTGGAGTCTCGGTTTCTTGCCATTCTGCGGTTTCCGTGCCAACCAGCTTCTGCACCAGGCACTTTAGGGCCAGAGCCAGCTCGCGCCCCGAGGGAAAGCGCTGGGCCGGGTCTTTCTGCAGGCAGCGCGCGATGAGACGGTCCAACTCGGCGGGGCGCTTTCTGCCGGATTCCGAAAGGGCCGGCGGCGGATCGTGCAGAATCGACGCGATGATATCGGCGTTTGAATCGCCGCCAAACGGCCGGAGCCCCGTGACCATCTCGTAGAGCACGCAGCCAAACGCAAACACGTCGCTGCGTGCGTCCACCGCCTGGCCCCGGAGCTGTTCCGGCGACATATAAACTACAGTCCCCATCACCATACCCGGCTGCGTCTCCCACGAAGCGGTTTCCGTTGGTTTTTGTTCGGGACCTTTTTCCTTGCTTTTGAGGCGTGCGAGCCCGAAGTCCAGAATCTTGACACCGCCGTTGGTGTCGAGAAAGATGTTCGCCGGCTTGATGTCGCGATGGACGATGCCCTTGGCGTGGGCGGCGGCCAGTCCGTTGGCAACCGCCAGACCGATCTCCACCGCCTCGCGCCAGTCCGGCGGCGCCCGTTTGATGCGCGCGGCGAGCGTGTCTCCTTCCAGAAGCTCCATCACCGCGAAGGTAGTCCCCTGGTCGGTACCGATGTCGTAAATGGCCCGGATGTTCGGATGAGACAAAGCCGCCGCCGCCTTTCCCTCCCGCTGAAAGCGTGCCAGCAAATCCGGGTCCTGGGCAAACTGCTCGGACAGCACCTTGATGGCCACGTCGCGATCCAGGCGCGTGTCCCTGGCGCGGTACACTTCCCCCATCCCTCCCGCGCCGAGCCGGGAAAGGATTTCATACCGAGCGAGCCGAGTGCCCGTGGTCAGGGTCATTGACTTCGTTACCTATTAACGTCGGATGGGAACCGTTGCACAGCACGGTTCCAGTCGGCTGGACTACATTAAAAACGCCTATTCGGTGCGTGTCAAGCTTCTGGTCATTTTTTTGACGGTAAAGGGCGTTGCAGATCCATAGTCCACTGTTAGCAACTGCCTGATCTCACCAATGTCCGGTTCCGTGCAGCATCAATCACGCTATCGGAGCTTGAAGAAGCGAGGACCAGATCAGATTGGTCTACGACAACTGGGAAAAATGGGGACAGCGTACGGAACGCGTTCCCTGCGGTGAGCATTGCGGATAAACGATACGGGAACGCTCTTGATTCTTTTCTAAAAGAATCAAGAGCGTCCTCGAAATCTCGCGCCCTTTATTTTTCCTTTGGAGCCTAGAAATCGGCCGCGATGTGGGTCCAGCCGGCATCGAAACCGTAGGTGTCGTATTGCGTAAAGATCCCGTCGCCTGTGAGCGATACCGTGACGGCAAGGCCCGTGTCGGCGTTGTAGATCAGCACTTGCTGGGCGCCGATTTGTCGAACGATGTGAGTCCAGCCAGTGCTGAACTCGTAGTCATAAAACTGGTCAAAGGTGCCGTCGTTGTAGATCCGTCCCGTGAGCGCGAAGCCAGTGTCGGCCCGGTAGAGCAATTGCTGGGCGTTGGCGCGCGGCGCGTCCGGCGCAAGCGCCATGGCCGCGACGCTGAGTACGAGGATCATTTTCGGGAGCTACGCCCGAGGATCGCTGCTGTTCGGCAGATCGGGTTTCATGGTAAACTCTTCTGCTGCTGTGCAGCATCAAAACTGGCGCTTCCGGCGTGTTTTGTCCGGTTCGCAACTATCACACGGAAATAAACGTCTCGGTCGCCGGGTCCCAGTCGTAGCTATCCAGCGCCAGGTCGCCAAAGTACAGGTTCAATTCGGTGGCCCCGCCGCCATGCCCTTGCAGAAGGTTCCCGCCGCCGTTGCTGCGGACCGTCTGCTCGTTCAGCAGATCGGCCTCATTCTTACGGGATGATTTCGGGAGAAGGCGGGGACAGCGAATAATGTCTGCCTGAACAGTCCACGCTGACCCCGTTATTCAGTTCTGCTTTTTCTCCGCTGCCACCTATCGTGGCATGTATCCATCCTCGAAGGCGAACCAATCCGCGAGGGCGCGCTCGCCCAGGAATCCATGCTGCGGAGTGCCGGCGTGTGAGCGCTGGATGACAGGATGGAATTCTCCCGCCCAATTTTGCTGGAATTGACGGTCGCGGAAGAGTGCCTCCGTCGCCAGGCTGGCGATCACTTCACGTACCGGGGCGTGGCCGGCGTCCTGGCCTGACAAGACACACTCATCGGACAGGACGGAAGAACCGGGCCGCTGGTTCACGGAGGCAGCGATTTGCCCAGGTCCGGAGTGTCGCCCGCCGCCCCCCATTCCAGGACTCCCCCCGTCCTGATCGAACAAGTTGACCCCGACGATGTGCGTCCAGGCGGAGAAGCCAGTGTATACAATCTGGTTCGTGAAGGTCCCGCTGGCGTCCACACTGGCTGTCTCGACTGTCCCCGAGTTGGCGTTGTAGAACAGGACCTCACCGCCGCCCACGCCGGCGATGTGCGTCCAGGGCGCGAAGCCAGTGTACACGATCTGGTTCGTGCAGGTCCCGCTGGCGTCCACACTGGCTGTCTCAGCTGTCCCCGAGTTGGCGTCGTAGAACAGGATCTCCCCGCCGCCCACCCCGGCGATGTGCGTCCACGAGGCGAAGCCAGTGTACACGTTCTGGTTCGTGAAGGTCCCGTTGGCGTCCACACCGGCTGTCTCGACCGTCCCCGAGTCGGCGTTGTAGAATAGGACCTCCCCGCCGCCCACGCCGGCGATGTGCGTCCACGAGGCGAAGCCAGGGTACACGTTCTGGTTCGTGAAGGTCCCGTTGGCGTCCACACCGGCTGTCTCGACCGTCCCCGAGTTGGCGTTGTAGAATAGGACCTCCCCGCCGCCCACGCCGGCGATGTGCGTCCACGAGGCGAAGCCTGTGTACACATTCTGGTTCATGAAGGTCCCGTTGGCGTCCACACTGGCTGTCTCGGCTGTTCCCGAGTTGGCGTTGTAGAAAAGGACCTCCCCGCCGCCCACGCCGGCGATGTGCGTCCACGAGGCGAAGCCAGGGTACACGTTCTGGTTCATGAAGGTCCCACTGGCGTCCACACTGGCTGTCTCGGAGACCGCAGCATTGGCGCTATAGAACAGGAGTTCCCCAGCTGGAACGAGCCGACCTTCCAGTGATTCCAGCTCCAGCCGCGCTTGCCGAAAGCGTCTCGGCTGGCCGGGTCCACGGCCGGTTCGTGTTCTGGCGGAGAGGAAGAGACGTCGCAGCGTGTGGCGGAAAATCATAACAACTCCTTGCTGTTCAGCAAAAGGGACCTGAATGAAACGACCACCAGCCCGCTCGTCAGCAAACACACAACTTGCTGAGGGGGAACTTAGTCTCGCGCTGGTGATTTCTACCACCCCTATTGCGCGCCGCCGGCCGACCCGGACAGAAAGAAAACAAAATTTATTGGAATTTTCTATGCGGAGGGTGAAATCTGTGGTACAAACAGGGTACCGCCGCGCGTTGCTAGTGCTGGAAACTGAGTCATGACCGACGATAACTCCTTTGCCAGCTTCATCCTCCGCATTCGCGCCGGCGACCCGCAAGCGGCGGAAGAATTCGTGCGCCGCTATGAGCCGGTGGTCCGGCGCCACGTGCGCTACACGATGACCGATCCCCGGCTGTGCCGGCTCTTTGACTCCCTGGACATCTGCCAGACGGTTCTGCGCAGCTTCTTTTTCCGGGCGGCCCTGGGCCAGTACGATCTGGACAACCCCGACAGCTTGCTCAAGTTGCTGATTACGATGACGAAGCGGAAAGTGGCCTTGAAAGCACGCCAGTTACGGTCGCGCCCCGTGGACCGGCGACGCGGCGACGGCAGCGGCCTGGAAGAACTGGCGGCTGCCAGGGAACCGACCCCGAGCGAACAGGTCGCCATGCAAGACCTCATGAGCAATGTACGCCGGCGGCTGAGCGAAGAGGAACAGCAACTGGCCGACTTGCGCATCAACGAGAGCCGCGCCTGGCCGGAAATCGCCGCCACGATTGGCGGCACCCCCGAAGCGCGGCGAAAACAATGGGAACGGACGCTCAACCGAGTGGCCCACGAACTGAGAATCGACGATGACCGCGACACGTGAATCGGACCCCTCGGCCGAGCCCGCGGATGGGACCCAGGCCGCGGTGCGCCAACTCTGGGAGCAGTGGCGGCAACAATCGTGCCCGGACTTCGACGACCTCGTGGCCGCCCGTGGTCCGTTGACGCCGGACCAAGTGCTTGCCGTGCTACGCTGCGATCAGCATGAGCGCTGGCGTCACGGCGAACGGATTCCGGCGGAAACCTATGTACACAAGTATCGGCTGTTGCGTGAAGACCCCGACGCCGGGCTGCTGCTGGCCTACAGCGAGTTTGCCCTGCGGCAGGAACTGGGAGAGACGGCAACGCTGCAGGAGTACCTGGAGCGCTTTCCCCAGCATGCCGAAGGCCTCAGGCAGCAATACGAATTGGACCGCGCTCTTTCGGCGGCCGCGCCAGGGTCTCCCACGATGCGGGCGCCGCCTTCATCCGCCCATATCGCCCAACCGGCTGTGCAAGGGCAAGCAGACTCGAGTTGGCCGGTTATCACGGGTTACGAGATCCTGGGCGAGCTAGGCCGCGGCGGTATGGGAGTTGTGTACAAGGCGCGGCAGAGGGCACTCAACCGCCTGGTCGCCCTGAAAATGATCGGGGCGCATGCGGACCGCGAACAGCATCGCCGGTTCCGGGCGGAGGCGGAGGTGATCGCCCGGTTGCACCACCCCAACTTTGTCCAGGTGTACGACTATGCTCTCGGCGACAGCCAGCCGTACCTGGCGCTGGAATTCGTCGAGGGGGGCACGCTGGCGCAGAAGGCGGCCGGCGTACCGCAGCCGCCCCACCGCGCCGCTCAAATCGTCGAGACGTTGGCCGCCGCCGTGCACCACGCCCACCGCGAAGGCCTGGTCCACCGCGATCTCAAGCCCGCCAACGTCCTCCTCACTGCCGAAGGCGTTCTCAAAATCGCCGACTTCGGGCTGGCCAAGCGGTTGGAAGCTGTGACGGCACAGACGGCCAGTGGCATGCTCTTGGGTACCCCTACCTACATGGCCCCCGAACAAGTCGCGAGTGAGCGCGGGACGGTCGGTCCGGCCACCGATGTCTACGCGCTGGGCGTAATCCTGTACGAGCTGTTGACCGGCCGGACGCCGTTCCAGGGGGACAGCGTTTTGGAGTTGCTCCGGCAGGTCCAGGAGCAGGAACCGCTGCCGCCGGGCCGGTTGCAGCCCGGCACGCCACGCGATCTGGAAACCATCTGCCTCAAGTGCCTGGAAAAGGAATCCAGCCGCCGCTACCCGAGCGCGCAGGCGCTGGCCGACGATCTGCGCCGGTTCCAGGCGGGCGAACCGATCGCCGCACGACCGGTCGGCCGGCTCGAGCGGGCCTGGCGCTGGTGCAAGCGGAAACCAGCCCTGGCAACCCTGACCGCATCGCTGGCGACGGCCCTGGTGGTGATCGCGCTCGGCTCTTTGTTCGTAGCGGTGCGCGCGAAACAGACAGAACGCGACATCACGGAGAAGTTGCGGCAATCGTATCTCCAGCAGGCCCAGGCTGGCCGCTTGAGCCCCCATATGGGGCATCGGCTCGAGAACTTGGGCGTGCTGAAAAAAGCAGCCGCCATCCGGCCTGACCCGGAGCTGCGCAACGAGGCCATCGCCTGCTTTGCCCTCGCCGATCTCCGCTTAACGCTCGGATGGCAAGGGCCCACGAAGTACGGCGCGGCGTTCGATGCTGCGCTCGCGCGCTATGCCTACGGCGCGGATGACAAAACGGTCTTGGTGCGGCGGGTCGAGGATGGTCACATCCTTGCTTCGCTGCTGCGGCCCGCGGGCGCAGTCCAAGAGGGGGAGTCGGAATTCAGTCCGGATGGTCGGTTCCTGGCTAACCTGTTTGTGACGACGGGTAACAACGCCCGGTTCCTCGTATGGGACCTGGACCGCGGCGGCACCGTGCTGGACGAGGCGCAAGTCGGGTGTGCCAGTTTCAGCGCCGATAGCCGGTGGATCGCCCTCGGTCAAGGCGACAAAACGGCTGGCAGGATCGCTATCCATGATCTGGCCGACCAACAGCCGACCAAGATTTTGGAGCAAAGCGTTCGCCCCACCGACTTGACCTTTCACCCCCAGGGTAAGCAACTGGCCGTCTTGCACGCGGATTCCGTTCAGATCCTCGAACGGGACACAGGTCGGATCTTGCGGACGTTAGCGCATCCCGATGAGGTATCGACGCTTGCCTGGCGGGGCGACGGCGCTATGTTGGCAGTGGCCTGCTCCGATCGGCGCATTTACGTCTGGGACATGGCCGAGCACCAACCGCCAGCCGGCACGCAACCTGACCCCGTCGTGACAGGGCCTGTTGGGATTGAGGAAAAACCCGCCCGCTGGCCCTTGTCCCGGTTGGAAGGGCATCAGTCCGGGATAGTCCGGCTCGCATTCAGCCACCGTGGGGACCTGCTGGCTTCGCACAGCTGGGACGGCACGACCCGGCTGTGGGACCCCCTCTCGGGCAGGCAGTTCGTAAGTGCCCCAGGTGCGTTCCTGCGCTTCCGGCACGATGACTCGCAGATTGCATTTGTGCATGACGCTCAGATGGGCATCTGGGAGATCGTGCGCGATGGCTATCATGCCTTCCATCACGGGCGCCCGGTCTGGGGACTGGATTTCAGCGCGGACGGGCGACTACTGGCCGCAGCCGGCGACGACGGTGTTTGGCTCTGGGACCTGGTACGCAAAGAGAAACTCACGGCCGTGACCGGGGAGCTGAGCAAGAGTGCTCTGTTCGCCCAGCAAGGGACCGCCTTGCTTACGACCGGCAAAGGCGGGCTGCGCCGCTGGCCAATCCAGATCGGCGACGCAGCCGGCCGCAAAAGCCTCTCCCTCGGTTCGCCCGAAATCCTGGAACTACCCATCCGCGACCTTTCGAACTCCCGGGCGTGTTTCAGCAAGGAGGGCCAGTTGATCGCGGTTGCGGATCGCCGCCATGGGCGGGCGATCCTCTGGCGCGGCGACAGGCTGGCCGAGCCAGTGACGTTCGGTCCACACCCAGGCGCCCACTATGTCGCCTTCCACCCGAAGTCCGGGTGGCTCGCAACAGGCACCTGGAGGGGAGACAGCGTCAAGGTCTGGGACACCACCACGGGCCGGGAAATCCAGGAGCTGCCCATCGGCCAAGACACTCAGGTCGCTTTCAGTCCCGACGGACAATGGCTTGTGACCGGCGGCGCCGGCAAGTACCAATTCTGGCGCGTCGGCTCCTGGCAGGAAGATCTCGACTTATCGATCAACAGAGAATCACCGAGCGGCTTGCCCGGTCCAATGGCCTTCGCGCCGGACGGCCGGCTACTGGCGCTGGCCCGCTCCACCCTGGAGGTGCAGCTGTTCCACGCCGACACAGGCCGGCAGATCGCCCGGTTGCCCTCCCCCTCTCCGCAAATCATCTCCTATCTTTGTTTCAGCCCCGACGGCAGCCAGCTGGCGATCGCCACCGAGGCCGGAACAGTGGAACTCTGGGACTTGCGGCGCATCCGGCAAGGGCTGGCCGAGCTGGGCCTCGACTGGGACCTGCCGCCGTACCCGCCTGCCGTCCCGGCAGACGATACCGGGCCGCTCACGGTCATCGTGGACGATGGCAACACGGGCAAGAAGAATACAAAGTGACATTCTTCTCCGCTACCGTTATCCAGGCATCCCCCTGGTAACGTCCGCAGGACGAAAGTAGAATGGACTTCGCGCCCAAGTGCTCACCTTGCCGAGAGCCAATCATGGCGAATCCGGCTCCCAATTCGGAAGAAATAAGTTGTCTTCTCCAGCAAGTTGCTGCGGGCGATCAGGCGGTATGGGGCGACTTGCTGCACCGGTTTCGGCCACGGCTACGCCGGATGGTGGAGCTGCGCCTCGATCCCCGTCTGCAGGGACGCGTGGATGCTTCCGATGTCATCCAGGAGGCGTATTTGAGCGCCACCGCGCAGGTAGGGGAATACTTGAAGAAGCCCACTGTTCCCTTCTTTTTATGGCTGCGCCTCGTCACGGGGCAGAAATTGGTAGATCTGCATCGGCATCATCTGCGGACCAAGGCACGGAACGCCAGACGGCAGGTCTCGCTCGACTGGCGGGCGTGGCCGGCGGCCAGTTCCGGTGCCCTGGCATCGAAACTGATCGGGCGGGAGCCAAGCCCCAGCCAGGCCGCCCGGGACGTCGAGCAGCAGCGCTGCCTCCAACAGGCACTCGACCGCATGGACGAGCTCGACCGCGAAGTAGTGGCGCTCCGCCACTTTGAGCAATTGACGAACGCCGAGACCGCGCAGGTGCTGGGCCTGGAAGTTTCTGCCGCAAGCAAGCGTTATGTGCGTGCGTTACAGCGACTCAAGGAGATCCTCTCGGCCATGCCAGGCGGGCTGGAGAAGGAGCAGCCATGAAGGGTGCCAACGAGAACCGCGATCCCTTCGATGAAGTGGCGGAGTCCTTTCTGGAGCGCTATCGGGCGGGCGAGCATCCGTCGGTGAGCGAGTATGTCATGCGCTATCACGAGTTGGCCGAACAGATCCGCGAGCTCTTGCCCGCGCTGGTAGCGGTGGAGAAGGCCGCTCCGAAATTGGGCGAACCGCGTCCCGCCGCGCCGCCCGTACCGGAGCGGCTGGGCGAGTACCGCATCCTGCGGGAGATTGGCCGCGGCGGCATGGGCGTGGTGTACCAGGCGGTGCAAGAGGCGCTCGACCGCCACGTGGCCCTCAAGGTGCTCGCGTTCGCCCGGTTGCTGGACCCGACGCACCCGGAACGATTCCGGCGCGAGGCTCAGGCGGCCGCCCAGCTGCATCACCCCAACATCGTCCAGGTCTTTGGGGTCGGCGAGCAAGATGGGCTGCACTATTATGCGATGCAATACATTGAGGGCCAGGGACTGGATCAAGTCTGCCGGCAAGTGAGTCACCTGCGCGGGAGCAAGACGGCCGTGGTCACGCCGCGGCCGCCGCGGAGCGAATTTGCCAGCCGGCTGGCCCAGAGCCTGATTTCCGGCCAGTTTGCCCTGCCGGACTTTCCCACCCCGGAGGACCTCAATTCGGCCAGCGCGCGCCCGACGGCCGAGGCGGCGCCCGAGCAGCGCACGCCCACGGGCGAATCCTCGACTGAATACTACCGTAGCGTGGCCCGCATCGGCGTGCAGGCGGCGGAGGCCCTGGCGTACGCCCACCAGTTTGGCATTCTGCATCGCGACATCAAGCCGTCCAATTTGCTGCTCGACGCGCAGGGCACTGTGTGGATTACCGATTTCGGCCTGGCCAAGATGGAAGGCGGCTCGGAGCTGACGCGGACCGGCGATGTGGTCGGGACGCTGCATTACATGGCTCCGGAGCGGTTCGAAGGCGTTTCGGACCCGCGCGGCGATGTTTACGGGCTGGGGATGACGCTCTATGAACTGCTGGCGCTGCGGCCGGCGTTCGTGGACCCCGACCCGCGCCGCGTGAGGATGCGCGCCGGTCTCGAGGAGCCGGCCGGCCTGCGGCAACGAGATCCCAAAGTGCCGCGCGACCTGGAAACGATTGTCCTGAAGGCGATCGCCCGGGAACCGGAGCGGCGCTATCAGACCGCGGGCGAGCTTGCGGACGACCTGCGTCGGTTCCTGGCCGATCGGCCGATTCGGGCGCGGCGGATCAGTCGGGTCGAGCGGGTCTTGCGCTGGTGCCGGCGCAACCCTGTCGTGGCCGGTCTCAGCGCCGCCTTGGCCGTCCTGCTGGTCGTGCTGGGTGTCGGCTTTGTAGTAACGAGTTTGGTGCGCCAGGAGCGCGACAAGGCACAACGCGCCGAACAGAAAGCCAAGATCTTCTCCCACTTGTGGCAAGCGACGGCGCTGCGCCGGAGTGGCGCGGGCGGGCAGCGATTCAAGTGCCTGGACGAGATTAGTCAGGCGCTGCAATTGAACCCCTCAAAGGAGTTGCGCCACCAGCTGCGCATCGAGGCCATCGGGGCCCTGGCGTTGCCCGATCTGTATCTTGCCAAGCACAAGCAGTGGGAGGGCTTCCCGCCGGGCTCCGTGGCGGTCGATTTCGATGACCGCCTGGAGATCTACGCCCGAACGGACCAGCAAGGCAACTGTAGCATCCGCCAGGTGGCCGGCGATCAGGAGATCGTCCTTTTGCCTGGCTGGGGCAAGCCGACGACGCCAGTCCTAAGTCGCGACGGCCGGTTCGTCGCCGTGGTCGGCCGTGACAGCCGCTGCCAGGTCTGGAAGGTGGATAATTCGCAGCCGGAAGAACTGTTCAAAGGGTCGGGCGATTCGGTGTTCGGCGTCGATTTCCGTGCCGACAGCCACTGGTTTGCCCTCGGCCAGCAGGACGGCACCATCAGCGTCTTTGAACTGGCGACCGGCCGGCAACTCTATCGCCTGAATCCGAGCAAAATCGGCCGACAAGGCGGGGTGGCGCTGCACCCCACGGAACCCATGATCGCCGTTTTCTCTTATTTCGACGGTTGCGTGCAACTTCGGGATCTCCGCACCGGGGAGGTTCAGGCCGTGGTGGACAACGAGAAGGGCTTCGTTCATGCGGCCTGGAGTCCCGATGGCCAGACTCTGGCCCTGGGTGCCGGGGACAGCGACGGCATTTTCTTCTATGAGACCAAGCTCAAGCTTGTGCGAGTGCTGACGAGCAGGAACTCAGGCGTGCGCGTCGCCTTCAACCACTCGGGAGACCGTTTGGTCTCGACCGGCTGGGGAGGTAGCGTCCAACTTTGGGACGTCGTCACGGGACAACTGCTGTTTACTGTGCCGGGCGCCACCCGGGTGGATTGCCTACGCTTCAGCCGAGACGACCAGTGGTTGGCCGGCGCCGTCTCGGGAAGCCAATTGGGGATCTGGAAAGTCGGCGCCGGCCGCGACTACCGTACGCTGATGCGCAACAACTTCGCCGAAGGAGTGCTTTATTTGTCGGCAGCGGTGAGCGAAAAGCAGCAACAGTTGCTGGCGGTGGCGATGAACGACGGTGTTGGCTTCTGGAACCTGGATACAGGCGCCGAACTCCCGTTCCTATCGCGCCCAGGCGTCGTGCATCAGGTCGCCTTCGAACCCTCCGGTACCCTCTTGACGATGGAAAAAGTCTCCGGGGTTAACCGCTGGGTGATCCCGGCGGACTTCGCCAGGCCGGACGGCCCGTGCCCGGGCCCACCGGAGAAATTACCTTTTCCCCCCGGCGGCTGTGCCCTCGCCCAAAGCCGCGATGGCCGCGTTCTGGCGATGGGCGTTCGCAACCTCTTCGGGTATGAGAAGTGGGTGGGCACCTGGGTGCTTCACGCCGACCAGCCGGATCGATTGGTTCGCCTCGAGGCCCAGGACGCTGGCCACATCGCCGTCAGCCCGGACGGCCGCTGGGTCGCGACCGCCAAACACCGAGACGACACGCTCAGGATTTGGGAAGCCAGCAGCGGCCGGTTGGTCCGGGAGCTCAAGCAAGGCGGAGGCATTGCCTTCGCTGAGTTCAGCCGCAACGGCAAGTGGTTGGCCACCGGGCTGGACAGCAACCGCGTATGGGCCGTGGATGTGGAACTCTGGACGGAAGGCCCTCGTCTCCGACCCGGGGACGCGTTGTACCCTGTGTTCTCCCCCGACAGCAAAATCATTGCCCATGATACGTACACCGGCACGGTACGGCTGGTCGATGCCGCTTCAGGCAACGAAATCCTCCAGCTGCCAGATCCCAATCTCGACGTCGCGAACCTCTCGTTCACGCCGGATGGTACGCGACTGATCACGCTGACCAATGGCAATGTCCGGGGCATTCACATCTGGGACTTGCGCTCCATCCGCAAGGAACTGGCGATGACGGGCCTGGACTGGGAGTAGGCGCCTGACCATCTGCTTATTAGCCGCTCAAACTTTAGCTCCGACCAGACAAGCTGGCCGGGGGGCTCTTCTCCTACGCCTGACGCATTTTTAGCCCTCAAACTTTCGCTCCGGCCAGACAAGCCGGCGCGAGGGCGGTCGTGTTCAGCGAAAATTCTCCAAAGTTTTCACTTTTTCATCGTTTTCCAGTCCACGGCTGAGGTGGGTGGCCGTATAAGGGTGTAGGCCGCAGCCAAGTTTTGCATTTACACCACTTTTTGTGGAGGGTTTTCATCATGTTGTTCGACTGGTTAACGTTGTGCAAAAAACGCGAGCCGCGCGCGAGGCAGGCGTTCAAGGCCGCTTGTCCTGTCCATCTCCGGCTAGTGGGGCTGGAGGATCGCTGCGTGCCCAGCATCGATATGGTCACCAACCTCAGCGGCTCGGCCACCGTGTCGGGCTCCTTGCCCTTTGAGGTGGCCCATGCCGCCCCCGGCGACACCATCCAATTCGCGGGCAATCTCAACGGCGGCACCATCACCCTGGCCAGCACGCTGCACATCACCGAGGCCCTCACCATCGACGGGGCGGGCCACGGCATCACCGTGAACGGCGGGGGTCACCGGGTGTTCCTGATCGACGCCAGTGTTGTGGCCGACATCAACGCCCTGACGATTACCGGCGGCGTCGCACCCTTCTTAACTGACGGCGGCGGCGGCATCTACAACGCGGGGGACCTGACGCTCAGCAACAGCACCGTGACTGGCAACCACGCGTTCTTCGGCGGCGGCATCGTCAACGCCAGCAACGCCTCGATGATCATGAGCGGCGACACCGTCAACAACAACACGGCCACGGTCACGATCGGCGGCGGCATCTCCAACGACGGCACAATGACCATCATCAACTGCACCATCGTTGCTAACAGAGCGCATCTAGGCGGGGGCATCTTCAACGACGGCGTCCTGACGACGGCCAACAGCACTGTGGCGTCGAATACCGTGACGGGGGCCGGGGCTGACGGCGGCGGTATCTTAACCTCCATCAGTCCCGGTAGCCAACTGAACCTGCTCAACACGATCGTTTACAACCCCAACAGCGGCGCCGAGATCAAAAATGAAGTCTTCGGTACCATCACCAAGGCCCAGGGAGACCTGTTCGGCTCCGGCACGAGCAGCATCGCCAGCGGCGGCGACCTGGGAAGCAACAAGTTCAATATCAACCCCCTGCTGGGGCCGCTGCAGAACAACGGCGGCACCACGCAGACGATGGCCCTGCAAGCGGGCAGCCCCGCCATCGGGGCCGGCGTCGGCAGCAGCATCATCAGCGCCGTGCCCAGCACCGATCAGCGGGGCGACCCGCGCCCCACCAATCGCATCGACATCGGCGCCGTCGAGTTCCAGCGCTTCTTCGCCGTCGGCGGCGCTCCCGGCCACGTCCTTGTCTTCAGACCCGACAACACCTTGGTGGCCGACTTCCAACCTTTTGGTGCCTCCTACCGGGGCGGCATCTCCGTGGCCGTGGCCGCAGTCAGCGGCGACGGCTGCGACGACCTGGTCGTCGGCGCCACCGCCGGCAACCCGGACGTGCGCGTCTACGCCGGCAAGGCCTTCGCCGGCGGCAGCTTCAATTCCGCCAACCCCAACGCCAGCATGCTGGCTCAGTTCTTCGCCTACGGCCTGAACTTCAACGTCGGCGCCAACGTCGCCGCCGGCGACATCGAACACAACGGCTACGCCGACATCGTCACCGGGGCCACCGCCGGCAATCCCGACGTCCACATCTACCGCGGCAAGGACATCGCCCAGGGGACCTTTCACCCCAGCGGCGGGAGCCTGGTGGCGCACTGGTTTGCCTATGGCCTGAATTTCAACATCGGCGCCAACGTGGCGGTGGGCGATGTCAACGGCGATGGCTACGCCGATGTGGTCACCGGGGCGACCGCGGGCAACCCGGATGTCCACATCTACAGCGGCAAGGACATCGCGCAGGGGAGCTTCAACCCGGCGGGCAGCAGCCTGCTGGCCCAGTTTTTCGCCTATGGGTTGAATTTCAACGTGGGCGCGTTCGTGACGGTGGGGGATACCGCGGGCAGCGGCTTCGGCGACATCATCACCGGGGCATCGGCCGGCAATCCGGACGTCCGCGCATACAGCGGGCAGGCAATCGCCAACCACACCTTCAACCGCTACCACCCCGAGGCGAGTCTGCGGGATCATTTTTTCGCGTATGGCTTGAACTACAACATCGGCGTGGCGGTGGCGTCGGCGGATTTTGAGAACACCGGGAAGTTCGACATTTTGACGGGTGCGTCGGCGGGGTCGCCGCACTACCGCGTGGTGAAGGGGAATGCCACCGGCATCGTGCCGCCGGCGCTGTTTGAGGGTCTTCCGGGCGATTTGCAGGGCGGCATCGCCGTCGGCGCCTGAGCCGGCCGTCCGGCTGAAAGCGGAGGCGGCCGAACCGGCTGGATCTAATTGGTTTTGACGTGCGTTCATTTACGAGGAGTTTCCATGTTGTTCTCTTCACTTCGCCGTTTGATGGGCTTGTGGGCGGAACAACCTTCGGCTCCTCCATCCCGGGATTTGGATGGGGCCAGCCGGCCACCGTTAAAGGCGGACAACCCACCCTCTGGGGTGCTGGAAATATACCTCTGTGGTGTGTGGCCGGCTGGGAGCGAATTTGCGTTTCTGGACCGGACCGTGGCCCTACGTGCCTTCCCTTGCGTGGTCGGTCGGCACCCGGAATGCGATCACCAGGTGGCCTGCCCGGCCATTTCCCGGCGGCACTGCGCGTTCTTGGTGCGGGGCGGCCGGGTGTGGGTCGAGGACCTGGGCTCCCGCCACGGCACCCACTTGAACGGCGAGCCGGTCGAGGGGCTACGACCGCTGCACGACGGGGACCGGCTCGAGCTCGCCTATGTGCCGTTTGAGGTACGACTGGCCGGTGCGGGGCGGTCAGGCGTGTACGTAGACTTGTAGTCCAACTGTTACCGTTAACTTTTTTTCTAAGGAGTCTCTCATGTTTAGCAAGTGGTTTCATCTGCGTCGCAACAGCAATTCTCGCCCAAGTAACCATCGGGCGTCACCGGCCGTCGTATTCCAACCGCGCCGTGCCGTGAGACAGGGAAGGCGAAGCTCCCCTGGGTTTACGCTCATCGAAATGTTGCTCGTGGTCGCGATTATCGCGGTCCTCATCGGCCTGCTGAGGCCAACCGTTCAGGACCTGCGAGATGCCGCCCGGACAGCGCAGCAATTCTCCCCGCTACAACCGGTCGCAAGCTCCGTGCTGACAACTGTTGATGAGTCTTTCGATGCGACCCTTGCGCGGGCAGCATCCATCTTCGAAGCCTCACTGAGCCATCGCACCCTGCCAGACCAGGGCGAGGTCGCGACGATCCTTGAGACGCTCAACGAAACAGAGCAGGATCTCAAGTCAGCGCGGCAGGCGCTGCCGGAGCTGGGTCACCCAGACGATGCGAACTACCGCAGGGCTTACCTTAACCTGCGGGATGCGCTCGACGATACCATCATGGACCTTCACGAAACCACGGATCGCCTGTCGGAATTGCTCCGCATGATGGACTAAACGCCGCGGTCACTATTCAGGGTACCTCGTGCCTGCTGACGGTGAGGCGTGTGCTTTGGTTTCGTTTTACCTGGATCCGTTTTGAAATTGTTTCCAAGGAGAATCACTGATGTTTCGCGAGTATCTGCATCGCAAATACCAAGGTCTGATCCGGGGCCGCCGCAAGCGGCGCACTCCAGCAATCATGCGCGCCGGCCGGCCAACAATCGCCCGCCTCGCCGTCGAGGGCCTAGAGGACCGCACTCTGTTGTCGACACTGTCCCTGGGGCTGTATACCACCGGCGCTTTGGTCTATACGCCGGATACCAGTGTCGCCAACACCCTGACCATCTCCGATAACCCGGCCACGCACCGGTACACCATTGTCGATACGAGCGAGAATATCACCCTCTTTTATGGCCCCTTTATCAACCCCACCGGCGGTTTCACGCACACGGTAAGTTTCGGCGACGGCAACATCACCTCAATCGCGGTCAACACGGGCAACCAGAACTTCACCGTCAATATCGAGCAGAGCCTGAGCGGCGCACCGGTGACCGTCAACCTGGGCAGCGGCACCGACGCTGTGAACGTCAGCCCGACCGCCAAGAACCTGGACAACATCCAGGGCGCCATCACCGTCCAAGCCGGTGCCGGCACCGACTCGCTCAACGTCAACGACCAGTCGATCGCGGTCACCCAAACGTTTAGCCTGGGGGCCAGTTCAGTGAGCCGGTCGGGCGCGGCGGCGATCACGTACGGATCCGGCATCAACTTCGTCACGATCAACGGCGGTAACGGCAACAACACCTACAACGTCGGCGGTACGGAAGCAATCTTTGCCACGATCCTGAACACGGGCAACGGCCACGATACGGTCAACGTGGACGGCACCGGTTTCTTCGGGGCGTTCACCATCAACGAAGGCACCGGCGGCGACGACGTCAACCTGGGGGCCACGATCCACAACCTCGATTCCCTGCACAGCACCATCCATATCAATGGGAACCAGATGGGCGTGGATAACCTGACCGTAAACGACCAGGCCAGCAGCGCTAGCCAAACCTTCACCTTGAATATCTATTCGATCGCCCGGACTGGCGCGGGCATGATCCAGTACAATAATCTTTTGGACAGCGTCACAGTGGCCACGGGCACCGGCGGGGCGACGGTCAACGTCCTGGGCACCAGCACGCCGACCTCCATCGTCGGTCATAGCACCGCCACCGTCAACATCGGCAACGCCGGCAGCGTCCAGCAGATCGTCGGGCTACTCACGATCACTGATCCCCCCATCGGCGCTTTCGTCACGGTCAACGTGGACGACTCCACCGACAGCGCCACTCCCACCGTCATCCTGGACACGAATGTGATCGGCGGCTCGAACTATGGCCGCATCACGGGGTTGGCCCCGGCCCCCATCCAGTATAGATACCAGGATACGGACACCGTCACCGTCCAGACGGGCACGGGTGGCGCCACGATCAACGTCCTGGCCACCAGCAAGCCGGTCAACCTGATCGGTCACGGCAGCGACACGGTCAATGTCGGCAACGCCGGCAGCGTCCAGGGAATCAACGGTCCGCTCACGATCAGCGGCCCGCCCTCCTTTGCGACGGTCATCGTGGACGACTCCGCCGACAGCGCCCCCCGCACGGTCATCCTGGACACGGTCACGATCGGCAGCTCGAACTACGGCCGCATCGCTGGTCTAGCCCCGGCGGCGATCTATTATGGGCACGCCGCTACGAGCACCGTCACGGTCCAGATGGCAGCCGGCGGGGGCTTGGTGAACGTTGTGACCACCGGCGAGCCGGTCAGCCTCATCGGTCACGGTAGCGAGACGTTCAACGTCGGCTACCCCGGCAGCGTCCAGGCAATCAATGGTTCGCTCACGATCACCGACCTCAGCTCTTTACTTGCCACGGTTCACGTTTACGATAACGCGGACAGCATGGCTCGCGTCGTCACCCTGGACACGGTCTTGATCGGCGGCGCGAGCTACGGCCGGATCGTAGGGTTGGCGCCAGCCGCCATCCAGTACAAGTACTCGGATACTTCCAGCGTCAGCGTCCAGACAGGCACGGGCGCGGCCACCGTCAACGTCCTTGCAACCGGCAGCCAGGTCAATCTGATCGGCAACAGCGTCACCAGCGTCAATGTCGGCAACGCCGGCAGCGTCCAGGCGATCAACGGTCCGCTCACGATCAGCGACCCAGGCTCCGGCGCCACGATTAACGTGAACGACTCCGCGGACGGCACCGCTCGTACCGTCTACCTGGACACGGTCACGATCGGCGGCTCGAACTACGGGCGCATCACTGGGTTGGTCCCGGCGGCGATCTATTACGTGCACGCCGATACGAACACCGTAAGCGTCCAGACGGGCACCGGCGGGGGCACGGTCAACGTTCTGTCAACCGGCGTGCCGGTCAGCCTCACCGGTAACGGCAGCGACACGGTTAATGTCGGCAACGCCGGCAGCGTCCAGCCGATTAACGGTCCGCTCACGATCAGCGGCCCGCCCTTGTCTCTTGCGGTCAACGTGGACGACTCCGCCGACGGCACAGCTCGCACCATCACCCTGGACACGGTCACGATCGGCAGCTCGAACTACGGGCGCATCACTGGTCTAGCCCCGGCGGAGATCTATTACGTGCACACGGGTACGAATACCGCCTCCGTCCAGACGGGCAGCGGCGGGGCCATGGTCAACGTTCTGGCCACCGGCGAGCCGGTCAGCCTGATCGGTCACGGCACCAACCAGATCAACGTCGGCAACGCCGGCAGCGTCCAGGCGATCAACGGTCCGCTCACGATCACCGACACTGGCTCGAGTGCCACGATCAACGTGAACGACTCCGCGGACGGCACCGCTCGCACTGCCACCTTGGACACGGTCACGATCGGCGCCTCGGCCTACGGGCGCATCACGGGGTTGGGGGCGGCTGCCATCCAGTATAAGTACCCGGATACCAACAGCATCACCCTCCAGACGGGCAGCGGCGGGGCCATGGTCAACGTCCTGGCCACGGGCAGCCCGGTCAACCTTATCGGTCACGGCGTCACCACTGTCAATGTCGGCGTCGCCGGCAGCGTCCAGGCGATCAACGGCCCGCTCACGATCACCGACCCGGGCTCCAGTGCCACGGTCAACGCGGCCGACTACGCGGACGGCACCGCTCGTACCGTCACACTGGACACGGTCCCGATCGGCGGCTCCAGCTACGGGCGCATCACCGGCTTGGGGTCGGCCCCCATCCAGTACAAGTCCTCGGATACCTCCTTCGTCCTTGTCCAGACAGGCACCGGCGGGGGCACGGTCAACGTCCTGGCCACCGGCGTGCCGGTCAGCCTCACCGGTAACGGCGGCGACACGGTCAACGTCGGCAACGCCGGCAGTGTCCAGGCGATCAACGGGCCGCTCACAGTCAGCGGCTTCCCCTCGCCTGCGACGGTCAACATGGACGACTCCGCGGACGGCACCGCTCGCACCGTCACCATGGACACCGTGACGATCGGCGGCTCGACCTTGGGCCGCATCACGGGGTTGGCGCCGGCCGCCATCCAGTACAAGTATGCCAATACGAGCACCGTCACCGTCCAGACGGGCAGCGGCGGGGCCACGGTCAACGTCTTGGCCACCGGTGTGCCGGTCAACCTGATCGGTCACAGCCTCAACACCACCGTCAATGTCGGCAACGCCGGCAGCGTCCAGGCGATCAACAGTGCGCTGACTATCACCAACCCGCCCGCCTATACCACAGTCAACGTGAACGACTCGGCTGACAGCGCCGCTCGCACCGTCACCCTGGACACGGTCTCGATCGGCGGCGCGAACTACGGCCGCATCACGGGGTTGGCGCCGGCCTCCATCCAGTACAAGTACTTCGATACGACCACCGTCACCGTTCAGACGGGCACCGGCGGGGCCACGGTCAACGCACTCGCCACTGGTGTGGCGGTCTCCCTCGTCGGTCACGGCAGCGAGACCGTCAACGTCGGCGACGCCGGCAGCGTCCAGGCCATCAACGGTCCGCTCACGATCAGCGGCTTGCCCTCCCTTGGGACGATCAACGTGGACGACTCCGCGGACGGCGCCTTCCGCACCGTGACCCTCGACACGGTAACGAACGGCGGCTCAAATTACGGCCGCATCACGGCGTTGGCGCCGGCCGCGATCAAGTACAAGTACTCGGATACGAACACCGTCACCATCCAGACGGGCAGCGGCGGCGCCACGATCAACGCCCTGGCCACCGGCAGCCCGGTCAACCTCGTCGGTCATGGGCTGAACACCGTCAACGTCGGCAACACAGGTAGCGTCCAGGCGATCAACGGTTCGCTGACAATCAGCGACTCGCCCGTTTCCCTTGCGACGGTCAACGTGGACGACTCCGCGGACGGCAGCGGCCCCACCGTGAGCCTGGACACGGTTACGATCGGCGGCGCGAGCTACGGCCGTATCACGGGATTGGCGCCGGCAGCCATCCAGTACAAGTACTCGGATACGAACACCGCCACCGTGCAGACGGGCACCGGCGGCGCTGCAGTGAACGCCCTGGCCACCGGCGTCCCGGTTAACCTGATCGGCAACGCCACCGGCCCGATTTCCCTATTTGCCTCCGACGCGGCCAACACCTGGACCATCACTAGCCAGAACACTGGCACGCTGAGCAGCTCGCTCCTGGCCGGCACGGTAACATTCAGTGGAGCACGGAACCTTCACGGGGGCAATGGGGCCGATAACTTCATCTTGGCCGACGGCGCGGGCGTCGATGGCATCATCGACGGCGGCGGCGGCACGAACGCGTTGGATTATTCCGCCTATTCCAGCAGCGTGCTCGTCAATCTCCAGACCGGTTTCGCCACCGGCGTGGGCCAGGGCATCGCCAACATCCAGAACGTCACTGGCGGCACGGGCGGCGGCGCGGGCGTCTACAACCTCCTGGTCGGCAATGGCGGCAATGTGCTGACCGGCGGGGACGGCCGGCGCAATCTGCTCATCGCCGGCGCCTCCGCCAGCACGCTGATCGGCGGCAACGACGACGACATCCTCATCGGCGGCACCACGGTCTACGACACCCAGGCCGGAATGGTGTCGCTCCAGGGCCTCATGAACTATTGGTCCGGTACGAGCGACGACTACGCGACCCGCGTGGCCAACCTCCTGAACGGCACGGGCGTCCCGCGGCTCGACGCCACCATCGCGCACAACAACGGCGGTGGCAACACCCTGACGGGCAACCACGGCGGCGCGTCGGAACTGAACCTGTTCTTTGGAATGGACCCGACGCTCGAGACGACCGACTACAACGCGGCCATCGGCGAGCAGTTTATCAATTGCTAGGGCACGATTCTTACCATTTTTTCACGGAGAATCACTTATGTTTCGAGAGTATCTGCATCGCACTTACCGAGGTCTGACCCATGGTCGGCGCAAGCGGCGCGCCTCAACGATCACGCGCACCGGCCGGCCGGCAACCACCCGCCTCGCCGCCGAGGGCCTGGAGGAACGCACGCTGCTATCGACCCTCACGCTGACCAACGGCGCTTTGGTCTACGCGCCGAGTACCAATATCAACACCACCTTGACGCCCGACGCCCCGCCGGCCCGGCAAGTAGTGTTCTTCGAGCCAGCGGTGGCGGGTTACGAGGTCCTACGACAGGGGCTGGCGGCCGGCGCTGAGCCGGTGGTGCTCGACGGCGCCGCCGACGGCCTGAGTCAGATGGCGGCTTACCTGGCGGGGCGGCACAACCTGGCCTCCGTGGGGGTCGTCGCCCACGGCCGGCCCGGGGCCATCCAGCTAGGCGCTGTCCAGCTGGACAGCCACGCACTGGCCGGCCACGCGGCGGAGCTTGCGGCGGTGGGGGCGGCACTGGCCCCGGGGGGCGAGCTGGACCTGTGGAGCTGCGACGTGGCCGCCGGGCCGGCTGGTCGGGCCCTGGTCCAGGGCCTGGCGGGGGCGATGGGGGCGGTGGTAGCCGCCTCGGCCCACGAGGTGGGGGCGGCCGAGCTGGGCGGCGACTGGACCCTGGAGGCTGGCGCCGGCCCGGCTGCCGCAGCGGTGCCCTTCTCAACCGCGGCGCGCGGCGCCTTCCACGCGCTCCTCGGCATCTTCCAGCCCACCGCCTCCATGAGCACCGGGCGGAAAGCCTTCACGGCGACGCCGCTGCCAAGCGGCAAGGTTCTCGTCGCCGGGGGATTCAACGGCAGTGACCTGGCCAGCGCGCAGCTGTACGACCCGGGGAGCAACACCTGGTCCCCCGCCGGCTCCATGAACTTCGCGCGGGAACTCGCCACGGCGACGCTGCTGAACAACGGTAAGGTCCTCGTCGCTGGGGGCGCTTCCAGCAGCGGCGCTCTGACCAGCGTGCAGCTGTACGACCCGGTGACCAACACCTGGTCCGCCGCCGCCTCCATGCCCACCGCGCGTTTTTCCCATACGGCGACGCTGCTGCAAAGCGGCAAGGTCCTCGTTGCGGGGGGACTCACCACCGGCGAGATCGACGTGTCGAGTGCGGAGTTGTACGACCCGGTGAGCAACTCCTGGTCCTCCGCCGGGTCCATGAGCACCCTGCGGGACAGCCACACGGCGACGCTGCTGCCCAACGGCAAGGTCCTCGTCGCGGGGGGCGGCTACTACGACGGCGCCGACCACATCCTGGCCAGCGCGGAGCTGTACAACCCGGTGAGCAACTCCTGGTCCTCCGCCGGGTCCATGATCAGCCCACGGCGTGGCCACACGGCGACGCTGCTGCCAAGCGGCAAGGTCCTCGTCGCTGGGGGGGGCGTCTCTAGTCTGTCCGGCGCACAGCTCTATGACCCGGGGAGTAACTCCTGGTCCTCCGCCGCGGCCATGCTCATGCCGCGTGCGGGCCACACGGCGACGCTGCTGCCCAACGGCAAGGTCCTTGTCGCGGGGGGAGAATACGTTAACAACGCGGAGATGTACGACCCGCCCAGCAACTCCTGGTCACCCGACGGGACCATGACCTCCGTGCGTGCGGGCCACACGGCGACGCTGCTGGGCAACGGCAAGGTCCTAGTCGCCGGGGGTTTCCCCGACGGCTTCACCATTCTGGCCAGCGCGGAGCTGTGGACGACCACGCTCGACGTCCAGATGACGGCCGCGGCCAACAACCTGATCATCCGCAACGACCCCGCCCACCCCGCCGCCGTCCAGGTCGTCAACGCCGCCACTTCCACCGTGCTCGTGGAGCACACGCTCAGCTTTTTCACCAACATCCAGGTGACCTGCGACGCCGGTACCGACACGCTGACCGTGGACTACCAGTACGGCAACCCCCTGCCCTCGGGTGGCCTCAGCTACCTGCCTGGCATCGGGGTCGATACGCTCAACATCAACGACCTGGCTACCCTCACCGGCCAGACGTTTACCCTAACCGGCACCAGCGTGCAGCGCTTCGGCTCGGCGCCGATAACCTTCCCCTTCGGCGTTAACTTTGTGAACGTCAACGGGGGCAGCGGCGCTAACATCTATAACGTCACCAACACCGAGCCGGGCTTTACCACGACCGTGAACACCGGCGCAGGCAGCGACACCGTCAACGTCCTGGCGACCACCGGGACGTTGAACGTCAACGGCCAGGGCGGCGGCGGCAACGACGTGCTCAACCTGGGCAACGCCAATAGCCTCGCGGGCATCATCGGCTCGGTGAACGTCACCAATGGCCCCAGCTACTTTCATGTCAATGTCAATGACGGGGCTGACAACGCTAACCACCCCAGCGTCATGCTCTCCACGCATGCCCTAACCGGGCTGGCTCCCGCGGCGATCAACTTCAGCACTACGCCGATCTGCGTCTCTACTCTGAACATCAGTGTGGGCAACGGCAACAACACCTATACGATTACCGGCTCGCAGGCCTACCAGGGAACCATCCTGGACACCGGCGCCGGCACGGACACCGTCAATGTCCAGGCCGTCGACCTCCCCCTGACCATCAACGGCCAAGGCGGCGGCGGCAACGACGTGCTCAACCTGGGCAACGGCAACAGCCTCGCCGGGATCGTGGGCACGGTGAACATCGCCAACGGCCCCAGCTACTTTCATGTCAATGTCAACGACGGGGCCGATAACGCTAACCATCCCAGCGTCACCCTGTCCCCCGGCGGCCTGACCGGGCTGGCCCCGGCGGCGATCAACTTCAGTACCACGCCGATCTGCGTTTCTACTCTGAACATCAGTGTGGGCAACGGCAACAACACCTATACGATTACCGGCTCACAGGCCTCCCAGGGAACCATCCTGAACACCGGCAACGGCACCGACACCGTCAACGTCCAAGGCAACGCCTACGCCCTGACCGTCAACGCCGGCGGCAGCGGCGTCGACGTGGTGAACGTCGGCAACGCCGGCAGCGTCCAGCAGATCCTCGGCCCGCTCACGATCACCAATCCGCCCTCCTTTACCACGATCAACGTGGACGACTCCGCGGACGGCAGCGCCCGCACCGTCACCCTGGATACGGTTGGGATCGGCTTCTCGTACTACGGCCGCATCGCGGGGTTGGCGCCGGCCCCCATCCTGTACAGATACGCTGATACAAACAACGTCAGCATCGAGACCGGCCCGGGCGGGGCCACCGTCAACGCCTTGACAACCGGCAAGCCGATCAACCTCATCGGCAATCCCAGCGGCCCCATTTCCCTGGTCGCCTCGGATGTAACCAACACCTGGAGCATCACGGGCCAGAACGCCGGCACGCTCAGCAGCTCGCTGCTTGCCGGCACAGTGAGTTTCAGTGGGGCACCGAACCTGCACGGCGGCAATGGGGCCGATAATTTCGTCTTCGCCGACGGCGCGGGCGTGGGCGGCAGCATCGACGGCGGCGGCGGCACCAACGCGCTCAACTACTTCAACTATTCCAGCAGCGTGCTGGTCGATCTCCAGACCGGTTCCGCCACGGGCGTGGGAGGCGGCATCGCCAACATCCAGAATGTCACCGGGGGCAGCGGCGGCGGCGCGGGAGTCTACAACATTCTGGTCGGCAACGGTGGAAATGTGCTGACGGGCGGCGACGGTCGGCGCAACTTGCTCATCGCCGGCGCCTCGGCGAGCACGCTGGTCGGCGGCAACGACGATGACATCGTCATCGGCGGCACGACCGCCTACGACGCCGAGGCAGGGCTGGCCTCGCTCCAGGCCATCATGAATTACTGGTCTAATACGGCCGACGACTACGCCACCCGCGTGGCAAACCTCATGAGCGGCAATGGCGTGCCGCTCTTGGACGCCACCATGGTGACCAATAACGGCGGCGGCAACACCATGATGGGCAACCACGGCGGCGCGGGGGAAATGAACCTGTTCTATGGAATGGACCCGACGCTCGAGACGACCGACTACAACCCGGCCATCGGCGAGCAGTTTATCAACTGTTAACTGTTTTCCTACCATTTCCTGTCCCGGGAAGCAGGCGGCGCACGTATAAGGATCTTTGCGTCGCCAAATCAGCAGGTCGCCCCAGGAGAATTGCCATGGAAGCATCCGATTACACGGGATCCATCGTCCACCGGGAAGGGCGGTCTCTGGACAACATCATTCGCCAGAGGCTGTTGGCCGAAACGCCTTCCCTTCACGCCCTGGTCGGATCGCTGGCGCTGGCGGTTTCGCACGATGTGACCGTGCTGCTCACCGGCGAAACCGGCACGGGCAAGACGTATTTGGCCCGGCTCATTCACGAATTCTCGCCGCGGAAGCACCATCAGTTTCTGGCGGTGCCGTGCGGCGCCCTCTCGGACTCCCTCGTGGAAAGCGAGCTGTTCGGCCACGTCAAGGGAGCCTTCACCGGCGCCGACCGGCCCAGGTTGGGTCGATTCGCGGCGGCGGGCGAGGGCACGCTGCTCCTCGACGAGATCGACACCTTGGGTCTGGAACAACAAGCGAACCTGCTCCGGGTAATTGAAACCGGAGAGTATGAGCCGGTCGGCAGCAACGAGACGCACCATTGCCGGGCCCGGATCATCGCCGCCAGCAACCGGGACCTGGAGGATGGCGTCAAGGAAGGGAAGTTTCGGGAAGATCTATATTACCGCCTGCAGGTCTTGACCTTGCTCTTACCACCTCTGCGCGAACGGCCCGAGGACATCATGCCGCTGGCTCAGGGCCTGGTGAAGCATTTCAGCAACAAATTCAGAAAGGAGGCGACGTCTGTCAGTCCGGAAGCCCTGGCGATGTTGACGGCCTATTCCTGGCCGGGTAATATTCGCCAGCTAGAGAACGTAATCCAGCACGCGGTCCTGCTCAGTTCGGGGCCGGAATTGTTGACGGCTCACCTTCCCCGACAGGTGAAGGACAACATCAGCCCCGCTGTGGAGTCGGGATCGGCTCGCTCAAAGTTGCTGATCGAAAGCCGGCAGGCGATCGAGCGCGCGCACATTCACCAGGTGCTGAAAAAGTGCAATTACAGGCGGGTGCGGGCAGCCGAGGCCCTCGGAGTGAGCCGGGCGACTCTGTACAAAAAGATAAAGGAGTACGGGCTGGAGGCGAATTCGGTTTGCGGTGTCGGAAGCTCGGTGTGAGGCAGTTCTTCGGCCAACGCGTGGATCGTAATACCGCGGTGTTGCCCGGTGTCGACCATCGATGCGGAGAATCCTTATATGGGTCGAATCCGTATCTTGCCGTGTAGTGCCGCGTTCGTCGGATTGCTTCTGCCCCTGTATTGTCGGGCCGAGGAGCCGTTCTTCGACGGCGGGTTCAAGGCCGCTTGTGAAAAGGCGTCCGAGACGAAGCGAGTTGTCCTTATCGATTTCTACACAACGTGGTGCCTGCCGTGCCGAAAGCTCGATCAAACAACCTGGAAAGAGAAGGCTGTACTCGCATGGCTCAAGGATCGCTGCGTCTGCCTCAAGGTCGATGCCGAGAAAGAGGAGGAACTGGCCAAGCGGTATAAGATTGCGTCCTTCCCTACCACCCTGCTTCTGAAGCCCGATGGGTCGGAACTGGACCGACTCGTCGGCTACAGGGGCCCGGCGGATTTCTTGTCCGAAGCGAAGGACACTCTGGCTTGGAAGGACAGCATCACGCAGGCAAAGGAAAACCTCAAGCTGTTTGACGAGTTGCGGGCGAAGAAGGCGAAAAATGTGGGAGAGTTCTTTGAACAGGTCGTCGATCTGCTCATTGAGAAGTGGCGGTATCGGGATGTCGTGGAGGTCGGAGTTGCTAACCAATTCTACAGCGTCACTTGTCACACTGGGCAAGCTTGGTCAACGATCAATTAAGGACTTACGGCGACCGAGATTCTCCAGCTTAAATCAAAACGGGCAAGGTGATGCTGTGGAGTTAGTTATTGGGACTTTCGAAAGGCGCGGTTCGTGGTCAAGGTGCAGTAGGTGAAAGCTGCAAGGCAGTATCAAAAATGCAAAGTGAAAAATGCAAAATACAGCCAATAAGAATAGGTTCATGGAGGTGGGAATACGTCACAGCGGAGGGGCGGTTTTTGTGAAGTCATAAGTAGGGATCTCGTAGAGGTTTCGGGAATACGTCGCAAGGGAGGTCGATACGTCCAGGGTTTGCAATTTCGTCCACGGGGGCCGGGGGGGTGGTGGACGAAACGTATTTTTTTTCAGAAGCGATTGTAACAGGTTGGCGTGCGTTATGCGAAGAGGGAGAATTCCTCAATCTTGCCCATTTTGAAAAGTGATGCTGTAGAGCCAATGAAAAATGACCAATGACTAATGACCGCTTTGGCTCATCCTCTTCCCAAATACAATTGCTCCACCGGCAGCACGATTGCCTCCAGCATGTTGACATGCGGCGGCAGGGAGGCCATCAACACCGCCGTTTCCGCCAATTCTTCCATGGTCATCATCGGCTCCTGGTCGATTGCCTTGTTGGATTCCTGACGACGTTCGACGCGAACGTTGCCGGGATGCAGGCAGCTGCAGGAGATGCCGAATTCGCGGCCTTCGAGGGCCGTCACCTGGGTCAGGCCCCAGAGCCCGTGTTTGCTGGCGCTATAGGGCGCGGAATGCGGACGGACGCGTTGTGCGGAGATTGAGCCGATTTTGATGATCCGGCCGCCCCGCTGGCGTTTCATGATCCGCATCGCGGCGCGCGTGCACAGGAACGGCGCGCGCAAATTGACCGCGATCACTCGGTCCCACGCTTCGGTCGCCAGTTCGTCCAGGGGGCCGCCGTCAAATGCCCCGGCGTTGTTGACAAGAATATCCAGCCGGCCGAATTCCTGCACGGTTACTGCAAACAGCTCTTGAACGTGATCCTCGTCGCTCACATCGGCGGGAATCCCCATGACACGATTGCCTCCCGCCGCCAATTCCCGGGCCGTTTGTTGAAGTTCCCCAGCTCCCCGCGCGGTGATTATCAAAGCAGCGCCTTCTTCGGCAAAAGCCTTGGCAATTCCTTTTCCGATCCCTTTATTGCCTCCGGTTATCAGGGCGACTTTCCCGCTCAATTTGGCCATGTCCAATTCCTCCGTTTTCCGTTATTCTGAATGCAACTTCGACTTTCGAATTATATGGGAGCAACGCCATGTTAACCGCGGTGCAATCTTTGCCGACTTTGTCCCAGCACTATGAAAAAGAATTTGCCGGCTCGCGCCGGCTCTATGAGCAGGCGCTGCGCACCTTTCCCAACGGGGTCACCCACGACCTGCGCTATCTGGAGCCGTTTCCGATATACATCGAGCGCGCTTCCGGCAGCCATAAATGGGATGTCGATGGCCATGAACTTATCGACTATTGGTCCGGCCATGGTGCGCTCTTGTTGGGCCACAGTCATCCGGACGTGGTATCCGCAGTGCAAAAGCAAATGGAACGATCCACCCATCCGGGCGCCTGCCATGAACTGGAAATTGACTGGGGCCGTTGGGTGCAGCGTTTGATCCCATCGGCGGAAAAAGTCCGCTTCGTCGCTTCGGGAACGGAGGCGACCCTCATGGCTATGCGCCTGGCCCGCATTTTTACCGGGAAACCGAAGGTACTCAAATTCGCCGGCCACTTCCACGGCTGGAATGATTTCGTCATTCCGGGCGCGGATCCACCTTACGATAACCCCAATCTGCCCGGCATTCCGGCCGAAGTAATCGGCAACACGGTCATTGTCCCGCCCAATGACCCGGCGGTTGTCGAACGCGTGTTGCAAAAGGATCCGCAGATTGGTTGCGTCATTCTGGAACCCACCGGGGGCCACTTTGGCGCAGTGCCGATTCGCGGCGCCTTTCTCCAGGCCCTCCGTGAACTGACGGCGCGGCACGGGTGTCTACTCATTTTCGACGAGGTGATTACCGGATTTCGCGTCCATCCGGGCGGCGCCCAGGGCCATTACGGGATCACGCCGGACCTCACTACCCTCGCCAAGATTCTCGCAGGCGGACTTCCCGGCGGTTGCCTGGCCGGCAGAGCGGACATCCTCGCCGCTCTGGAATTTCGGCCCGGCAAACCCAAGATGAAACATCCCGGTACCTTCAACGCCAATCCGCTCTCCGCCGTCGCGGGAACAACTACGCTCCGCCTGGTCGCCGGCGGCGAGCCGTGCCGCCGCGCCAATGAGGCGGGCCGTTTGCTCCGGCAGAAACTAAACTCAATGTTTGCCGAACGCGACGCCGACTGGGTTGCCTACGGCGAATTTTCCGCCGTCAAGTTGCTGCCCGGTTACCGCGGTCCTCGACCCGCCTCCGACGAATTCATTCCCTACGATGGATCGCTCGACAAACTGGATGCCCAAAAAAACAACCAGCTGATCTTCGCGTTCCGCCGCGGTATGCTGCTCCACGGCGTCGATCTGATGGGGCTGGGCGGGATGACCAGCGCGGCCCATACCGAAGCCGATATCGAAAAGACGGTCGATGCCGTTTCGCGAACGCTCGATTTGCTGTAGCATTCGCAATAATTCATTTGATTGAATAATACTCATGCCTCGCGATTATTACGAAGTATTGGGAGTGAACCGGAACGCCACGGAGGAGGAAATCAAGAGAGCTCACCGGAAGTTGGCGCGGCAATACCATCCAGACCGCAATCCCGGGGACAAGCAGGCCGAAGCAAAATTCAAGGAAATCCAGGATGCCTACGACATCTTGAATGACAAGAATAAACGCGCCCAGTACGATCGGTTCGGCCACGTCGGACCCGGCGGATTTGGCGGACCCGGCGGCGGCACGACGTTTCGCTGGGGCGCCGGTGGGCCGGAAGGATTTCAGGAAGTTGATCTGGGATCGGCAGCCGATCTTTTCCGCCAATTCTTCGGTGGAGGAGGTGTCGAGGAACGTTTCGACCGGCAAACCCGTGGTCGCCGCGGTCGCCGGGCCGAAGCAGCTCCGGAAACTCAATCCGAAGTCAACATCCCCTTTCTGACCGCCGCGCTGGGCGGAAAGGTAAACATCAACCTGAATGGTAAAGAATTGGCCGTGAAAATTCCGGCGGGCGTGGAAGAGGGACAATCCCTGCGATTGCAAGGCCAAGGTCCGGGCGGCAGCAATCTGCGCCTCGTCCTTCGGATTCAGCCGCATCCGTATTTCCGCCGCGAGGCCAAAGATGTGATTTTGGAAGCCCCCTTGAGTTTAACCGAGGCAGTTTTGGGCACCAAGCTCGATGTACCAACACTCGACGGCACTCGGCTGACGGTCAAAGTGCCGGCCGGAACTTCGAGCGGCGCCCGATTGCGGCTGCGCGGCAAGGGCATCAACGGCGGGGATCAATACATCGAAATTAAAGTGGTCATCCCGCCTCCCCGGGACGATCGCAGCCGTCAATTGATCGAAGAATTCGGGCGGGCCAACCCGCAATCTCCCCGGGCCGGCCTGCCCTGGAGCTGATCGGTCATGGCGACTCCCAAAGCAAACACCTTTCGGCCGCACGAACATTTGCGCCGGCCCGCGGACTTTCGAAAGGTGTATGATTGCCGTCGTTCCGCCGCTGATGGCTGGCTCTTGATTTATGCCTGTGACAACGGCTTGCCCTATCTGCGAGTGGGCTTCTCGGTTTCACGCAAGGTTGGGCAGGCTACTCGCCGCAATCGCCTGCGGCGGCTTTACCGCGAGGCTTTCCGGTTGACGAAACACCAAATGCCGACCGGTCTTGACCTGGTTCTGGTGCCCCGATCGTCCCGCGAGCCGACTCTGCCGGAATTGCAACAATCATTGCCGCGCCTGGTCGCTCAAATCGCGCGTCAATGCCCCACCTTCCTCGCCTCACGGTACACCGATTCCGGAAAAGGTCGAACTTGATGAACGCGGTGGTGAACCAAGTACGTTCGATTGTCATTTTCCTGGTAGTTCTTCCGGTGCGCTTTTACCAGATCGTTCTCCGTCCCGTGCTTCCCGCTGTTTGCCGATTTTACCCCACCTGCAGCGAATACTTCATTGAAGCCGTGCATAAAGATGGGCCAATCAAGGGGGCGGCGAAAGGACTCTGGAGGTTTTGCCGCTGCAATCCCTGGAATCGCGGGGGCTATGATCCCCCGTAATTAATTCCCAATCCGCTATTGACATTATTTCCCTTCATTTCTATCGTTCCACTCCTTCTCAATAAATTAGGTCCCTGCTTTTGCGCAATCCGGCCTTCCGCACAATCGCGGCGGGTGCGCTCAGTAGTCCTCTCGCTCCGCGAGAGGCTTTGCCCGGAAGGAGAACCCCATGCATCTTCGTAATCTGTGTAGCCTGTCGATGCTTTCAATGTTTGGACTCCTGGGGTGCATTCAGCCGCAAACACGCTTGCAGGCGCCCGACGATGCCGAACTCATCAACGACGTCACGGTTCAAACGATTGGGGAGGTCACTTCGTATGCCAATGCGGATCCGATTCATGTGAGCGGCGTGGGCATTGTCACCGGCCTCGACGGAACGGGCGGCGATGCTCCCCCCGGAAGCTATCGGACTCTTCTGGAAAAACAGCTCTACCAAATGAAGTTGGATCACGTTAAGGAAATCCTGGCCTGCCCCGATAATTCGATGGTTTTGGTGTCGGCCTTGATTCCTCCTGGAGCGCACAAGGGCGACTTGATCGACATCGAAGTGTCGCTGCCCCCATTCAGCAAAACCATCAGTCTGCGGGGAGGCTATCTCAAGCCTTGCAGCCTGTACAACTATGATAGCTCCAAAAATCTCAATCCCGCCTTCGAAGGTCCGGACCGGCTAGTCCTCGGCCATCTGCTCGCCCGGGGCGAGGGACCGTTAACGGTTGGGTTCGACGAAACCGATAATCCCGATAGTCTGATCCAGGCCAAGGTATGGAGCGGCGCGCGCTCCAACATCGACCGGCCTCTGTACCTGGTTGTCAACCCACAGCAGCAAAGCGGGCCGATGGTTCAACGGCTCGCGCAACGAATTAATCAAACTTTTCATGGGCCGTTTCGCGGTTCCATGGGCGAAGTTGCCGAGGCCAAGACCAAGGCCTTTCTGGTGCTCAAGGTTCCCCTGCAATACAGGTACAACTTGCCGCGCTTCATGCGCGTGGTCCGGCTGATTCCGTGGCAGGAGGCGCCGGCTCCGGACAGCCTCTATGGCCGAAAACTGGCTCGCGATTTGGCCAATCCAGCGCGGGCCGTGACGGCCGCACTCCGCCTGGAAGCTCTCGGCAATCAGAGTGTTGCAGCTCTCAAGCAGGGCCTACAAAGCACCCATACTCTGGTCCGCTTCGCTGCCGCCGAAGCCCTCGCCTATTTGGGCAATCCCGCCGGAGGGGACGAACTGGCTCGCTTGATCGAAAGCCAACCGCATTTGCGGGCATACTGTCTCACCGCCTTAACTTCGCTCGATGAATCCATCAGCCATGTGAAGCTCGGCGAATTGTTGGCCTCGGCCGATACCGAGGTCAGATACGGCGCTTTCCGGGCCTTGCGCGCTCTGGACGAACATGATCCTGCTGTTCAGGGCGAACTGCTGAATGATTCATTTTGCGTCCACAGGGTCGCCCGGCAATCTCCGCCTCTGGTCCATATTTGCACCAGCCGCAGGGCAGAGGTGGTCCTGTTTGGCGATGGCATTGAAATGATACCCCCGTTTCCGCTGCGAGCGGGGGAATTCACGATTACAGCCGCCGCCAACGACACAAAGTGCACGATTAGCCGCGTGTCAAAGCAATATGGAACCGCCCGCAAACAATGCTCGCTGCGCCTGGACGATGTACTGCGAACCATGGCCGACATGGGCGGACTGTACAACGAAGTGGTTGAGTTTCTGCAACAGGCCGGCGAGCTGCACTGCTTGAACTGCTCGGTAGCCGTCGACGCCTTGCCTCAGGCCACCTCGGTTTATGATCTCGCCAAGGAGGATGATTCGTGAGCTGGGGACCGTGGACCGTGGACCGAGAGACGTGGACCGTCGACACAACCGCTCCACGCTCCACGCTCCACGTTCTAAAATGAAATCTTATGATCGTGCAACTGTGAGGACATTGCATGCTGAAGCGTCTGGAACTTGTCGGCTTCAAGAGCTTCGCCGATAAAACTCAGTTTGATTTTCCCTGGGGAATTACCGCCATTGTCGGGCCGAACGGCAGCGGTAAAAGCAACGTGGTCGATGCCGTGCGCTGGATTCTCGGCGAGCAAAGCGCCAAGAGCTTGCGCGGCGGGGAAATGGCCGATGTCATCTTCAACGGTTCGACCTCCCGGCGGAGTCTCGGCTTGGCCGAAGTGACCATGACGTTTGACAATTCCCGCCGGCGTCTCACCACCAACACGGATGAAGTCCAAATTACCCGCCGGGTCTATCGTGACGGCGAAGGTGAATACCTCTTCAATCAACAAGTCTGCCGCTTGCGCGACATCCGCGAACTCTTCCTGGGAAGCGGCGCCGGTGGCGATGCCTATTGCATCATCGAGCAGGGCCGCGTCGATGTTCTCCTCCAGGCTTCCACGCGCGATCGGCGCGTGATTTTCGAGGAAGCCGCCGGCATTAGCCGCTTCAAAGCCAAAAGAATCGAAACCCTCCGCAAGCTCGAACGTGTCGATCAAAACCTCCAGCGCCTGCGCGACATTATCGACGAGGTGGACAAACAGCTCCGCAGCATCAAGCTCCAGGCATCCAAGGCCCAGCGTTACCAGGAATACACAAATCGGCTCAAAGATCTACGCCTGGCCTTGGGATTGACGGAGTATCATCAACTCACCGAACGGCTCAGTGCCGAAACGATCTACCTGGATCGTTTGAAAGTTGAACTCAAGGAACAAGCCGAGCGGGCAGATGCCTGGGAGCGGGAGTGTAATCGGCTCGAACAGCAGTTGACCGGCCTCGACGAATCGGTTCGGCAGCAGGAAGCCCTGTTGGCCGGCGCGCGCCAGCAAATCGCCACCGAGGAAACCACGTTGAACCACGAGTGGTCTCTCTCCGCAGAATTGGCAACCGACCTTGCGGAAACCCGCTCTCGAATGACGGAATTGAATGCCCGGGTCTCGGATTTGGCCGGCGCTGCTGCCTCGGCTGCGGAAGAATTGCATGGTGTGGAAATGCAGGGCCTCGACCAGTGGCATGTGGTCCAATCCCTGGAGCAAGAACTGCAAGCCATAGTCCTTCGCCTTGAGCTATTGAATCAACAAGTCCAGACGGACCATGCCAATCATCTGGAGCTCATGCGCCATGCGGCACGATTGCACAACGATGCCGTGACCTTTCAGGCTCAAGTCGACAACCTGACGCGCGAAAGGGACCGCTTGCTGCGTAAAACGGAACAGGCCACCGAACACCTGGCATCTTTGGATTTGGAATTGGGAGAACTGGCAAAGGCGGATGAAAATTTGCACGGCCGTTTGGCGGATTCGCGCCTGGCCCTGGCGAATCATCGATCCGAACGGGACCGCCTCCGCCAATTGCACGATGATACGGGCAAAACGATTTCCGACTTGCGCGCTCAACGCAGCGGCCTGGCCAGCCGCATTGAAGTTCTCGAAGGCCTGGAAAAAAGCTATGAGGGACTGGATACGGGTGTGCGCGAGTTGATGACTTTACTCTCCGAGGAAACGGCCGGGAAGGGGCAACGAGAAGAATGCGGTTCGGACCTGCCCGAGACCGAAAACCCGCTCCCCTTGAAATGCTCTTTCTCTTTCGCCGACGTCATCATAGGAATGATTGCCGACTTATTGAACGTTCGCCGAGAATATGCTCCCCTCATCGATTTGGCTCTCGGGGATCGGGCGCAACGGTTTCTCGTGCGTGCGGTCGATCCGTTGGTGGAGATTCTGAAAAATCGGTCACAACCATTTGCCGGCCGCGTGAGTTTTCTGTCGCTGTGCCGCGCGGATTCGCAACATGAATCAACCGTTGCGGATTGTGCCCTCCCCTACCCTTTTATTGATCTTGCGCCCGTAGCCGGCGAAGCTTCGGCGAATTCAACCTCCGAAATCCGGAAACATCCCGGATTCGTCCACCTCGCCGAGGAACTCGTTTCGTGTGAAAAAGCCGGCTTCGAACTTCTTCCCTCTCAGTTGCTGGGCGGCACCTGTATCGTCCGAGATCTGCAAGCCGCTCGGGAGCTGGCTGCGCGCCACCGTTCTTGCCGGTTTGTCACGTTGAATGGAGAACTTCTGGATCCGGATGGCACTCTCACCGCCGGCACGCATCACGCGGAGACCGGCATCCTTTCCCGAAAAAGCGAGCTGCGCGAGAGTAGGGAGCAAATCGCAGAATTGGATTGCCGCATAGTCGAAACCGAAAAGGCCATCGCGGACCTTCGCAATCAGGCCGGAACGCTCGACTCCCGCCTGAGTTTACTGCAGGAAGAAATCAATGTGCTTGCGGAACAATCGGCCGATCTGCGTTCTCGGGCGGAACAGCGCCGCCAGCGCCGCCAGAGCTTGCATGAGGAAGTGGCCCTTAACCGTGGTGAATTAACGGCAGTCGAACGCGACATTCACGATTTGCAAGAATCCTGGCAACGATCGCAACTTCAGGCCGAGGCAACCGATCGCCAAGTCTACGAGCTACAAATCCGCCTCGAGCAGGCAGACCATGAAATCCGCGAACGGGACGAGGCGCGCGGGCTTTGCCAGCAAGAGGTAACCGCTGCCAAGGTCGCCCTGGCCAAAATCGAAGAACGGTTGACTGCGCTACGTGCCAAACACCAGCAGATTCAAACGGACCTCGAAGAACGCCGGCAGGAACGCCTCAAGAGTGAGCAGCATTTGGCTGCTGCCCAGTCCCGCCTGGAAGAAAGCCGGCTGACCATGCTGCGGGCATCTTCCGTCCTGGCCCAATGCTATCTTCAGAAAGAATCCGCCGAGCATCGCATTGGCGAGCTCGCGTCTGACCGCGACCGCGTCCGTCAAGAACGGCACAGTCTTGCGGAAAAGGCCCAAACCGCTCGCAATGAATGGCGTGCCCACCAGGAACAGGCGCATGCACGCGAATTGGTGGTCATCGACATGCAACATCACCGCGACGGCATCGCTAACCGCCTCCGCGAGGATTACCAGGTTGAATTGCCGGAGCTCTACCGGCAAGCACGTGACGAAGGCCGGTTTGGCGCGGACGAAGTATCGGAGGACAACGACCTGGAACTGGATGGCGATGCGGCCGAGGGCGAAGAAAATGCCTCGCCCGACGGCAAAAAACTGGATAGCGCCGTTACAAATGAGGAAATTGCCGAATTGCGCCGCAAGCTTGAGCGGTTGGGAAGTGTTAATCTCGATGCGCTTCATGAACTGGCCGAACTGGAAACTCGGGCCAACACGCTGCAAATCCAATCCGCGGATCTGGCCACGGCCAAGCGCTCTCTCGAAGAAATTATCGCTACCATCAACCAGGATAGCCGGCGTTTGTTTACCGAAACTTTTGCTTCCATCCGCACACATTTTCAGGAATTATTTCGCAAACTTTTCGGCGGGGGCATGGCGGACATCGTTCTCGAGGACGAAGCCGACATTCTGGAAAGCGGCATCGAAATCATCGCACGGCCGCCCGGCAAGGAATTACGCAGTATTTCCTTGATGAGCGGCGGGGAAAAAACCTTGACTGCGGTCGCATTGCTCCTCGCCGTCTTTCGCAGCAAGCCGAGCCCCTTCTGCATCCTCGATGAGGTCGATGCCGCCCTGGATGAGGCCAACATCGGGCGCTTTACTACCGTGCTTCGGGAATTTCTCGATCAATCGCAATTCATCATTATCACCCATTCCAAAAAAACCATGGCCGTCGCCGATGTGCTTTATGGCGTCACCATGCAGGAATCCGGTGTTTCCAAGCGCGTTTCCGTGCGTTTCGAGGACTGGGAAGAAAATCCCCAGCCGGCCAACGGCGAACCGGTTGCCGCAGCGCGAAACTGATGCAAGCGCTATTCCGGTGGCGTCAAGAACTGCCGGACCAATTCCGCCAAAACCTCCGCATGCGAAAATAGTGGGTTTTGGCCGCAATTGACCAGCTCCACCCGCCGGGCGTTCCGCAAACCTTGTAAAAGCACGTCGCCACAAGACCGGCCTATGACTGGATCATGATCCCCGGCCACGAGCAGTACCGGCTGGCGAATTTCCGCCAGAACGGGTCGCAAATCCAGGCGCTGCACGATTAAAGCGCGATGGGCCGCGGCGGCAGTGGGTTGCGAATTGGACCGGGATAAAAAATATTCCCAGATCTCAGGTGGCAGCTGCGCAAATGCCGGCTGATTGTTTTTTCGTAACGCTGCCGCGCGCAACGGCAAGGCCTTCATCGTCCCCGGCCAAAAACGGACTAGCCGCGCCAGCAACACTTCAGCCAGGGTCAATTCTCGCCGGGCAAATCCCCCTTGTAAGATCGCCCTCGGCAACCTTTCCGGCCAGGCACGTATCGCAGCCAAGGCAATGGTCGAGCCAAATGACGATCCGAAAATATAGCTTTGCCGGTATCCCAGGTGGTCAAGCAATGCCAAAACATCCTCCGCCAAATGGGAATGTGAATACCGGTTTAACCGGGCCCCGTCTCCTCGGCCGGTAGGAAGGTCGTACGAAATGCATTTGAATGAAGACGCCAACTGACCTGCTACTTGAACAAAGCTGCGCGAATCGTCCGCTAAACCGGGAATGAAGAGCAAGGGGACCCCCTGCCCCCATACAAAATACGAGCACCGATACCTTCCCGTGTCGCACACTCCCAATTCCGCCTCCGCTGCGAAGCGATCCAGCGTGTCCTTGAGCGGCACCGATCCATTACGCTGTGACGCCGGACAAGAGCTCTGGCTGCAGAAGCGATCGTTATTCATTACCGGTTTTTCCCTCGAGGTGCGTCCGATGGACTGGCGCTACCATTTAATTGCCTATAACAAAGTATAGGTCGGTGGCAGCTACGGATATGCAAAAACTCTTGCAAAACAAACCACAAAATGGATACTGGAAGATGCGGGTGCCTGCAGTAGCGATCTCATATTTCGAGTCGGCGACAAAAAAGGAGTCTCCAATGATCCGAAGTCGTTTTCTTGTTCCCCTTGTCCTGATTGTTCTTCCCGTTTTGCTCCAGGCCGGCGAGCCATTTCGTTATCCCGAGGGCAAATACGGCGCCGGCGAATTAAAGCATATCAACGGCATTCCGGTGCTGGTACTTTCGGGAACTCCCCAGGAAGTCGGAGAACAAACGGGAACCGTGACAAAAACTGCAATAACCCGAGCGACAACCTATCTCAATACACTGCTCAAGGAGTTCCGTTTGGAAGCGTCCTTGCCTTGGATGGTCCGCGTCGCCAATGGTATGACCCGGCAGTTTCCGCCGGACCATCTCGCCGAAGCGGAAGCCGCCATCAAGGCAGGCGGATTTGACCGGGATCTCGTCATCGTCGCGAACTGCTTGTGGGACATCAAAAAGCTGGGCTGTTCGACCCTCTACGTTGGATCGGAGCGCAGTGCGACCGGCGTCCCGCTTTTGGGACGGAATTTTGACTTTCCCAATCTCGGTTCTCTTTACGAAATAACTCTCGTTACGGTGTACCGGATCAACGGTAAGCGCGCGTTTGCCTCCGTTGGCTTTCCGGGTCTCGTGGGTTGCATATCGGGACTGAACGACGCCGGCCTGGCCATCGCCACCTTGGACGTCGACTCGACGGCCGATGGATCGATCTCCTTTGACCTGGCCGGCACGCCCATGGCGCTTACCTTCAGGCGCATCATGGAAGAATGCGCCACCGTGGATGAAGCGGAGAAACTTCTTCGTGCCGCCAAACGTACGACCCGGCTGAACCTGGCAGTCTGCGATAAGAGAGGCGGGGCGGTTTTCGAATTGACTCCCAAGAGTGTTGCAGTCCGTTCGCCGGAACAGGGCTTGTGCGTCTGCACCAATCATTTCCGAACGAAGGGAATGGCCACCGACCTGCAATGCCGGCGTTACGATATCTTGATGAAGAGCTGCGAACTTGAGAAACTAAGCATGCAGGATCTTGCCAAACACTTGCATCTCGCCAATCAGGGCGATGACACGATTCAGACGATGGTGTTCGAGCCGGCGTCGTTGAAACTGCACCTCGCGTTCGGGAAAGGGCCGTCAACTGCGTTGCCTTTGAAAATGCTGGAACTTGATACGCTGCTTGTTAAGGAAAAAGCGAAATAACCGTGGATTTCTACTCTCACACCTAGTAGAAAGCCGGTACGTTTTCCCACCGGGCTTATTTCCGGAGCTACGGCGTGGCCTACTTGTTCAGATCTTCCGGATCTACCACTTCCATTGAATTGCGCTGAATTAGGGCATGCATGCCTTTTTCGTTAAACTTGGTTCCGATAAACCGGACCGCTCCGTCCGCCAGCAAAATATGGAAACCGTCTTTGAACAGCCCGCCCAACTTCGGCAACGGTTTACCGGCGTCGTAGTTCATCTCTTCAGGTTTGGTCCACGGCACCGGTTTGCCGGCCTCGGCCACAAGAATCGTTCTGGCAAGCCCGGCATTGATGTCCTGGATTTTGATCCCATCCTTGCCTTCGAACGCCGTATCTTTCCCCGTGAATACCTGGTAGAAGGTTTCTTTTCCTTCCATGCCGTAAATTGCCGGCATGCGATCCAAAAGCTTCTTGTTGTTCTCGCTGTGCCACGGTTCATCCTCCTTGAATTGCCGGAAGAGATCGTCTTGTTGCAGATAGGGCAGAAGAGCGACCCGCCAGCTCAACAACGGTTTGCCGTTCTTGTCATACGTGGCAGCAGCCGGAAAATGCCCATTTTTATCGTGATATTCGTGCATGGCCAGGCCGATTTGCATCAGATTTCTGGCGCTGGCAAGCCGATCGATTCTCTTTTGGCGTGCTGCTTCCGCCTTTTTCAAATCCAATTTCTCGGCCTTGGGATCCCGCTTGAGGGTTATCAGGACAACTTGCGAACCTTCCTTGCTCGCAAGTTCCTTCGGCCTTCCTCCTTCGCCTTTCGCAAAATAAAGTTTGAGACTATCTCCTTCCAAGAGATAAATGCCTAACTCCGTTCTTTTTCCCCTGTCGTCTGTCATATCGATCGTTTTCGGTTTTTGGGTTTCATCGATCTGATATGTCATCGGTCCATCGATTTTGTCCGCCCATTTGGAGTAGATCGCATCCGTAAAAATGTACAGAAACCCGGTTTTCACGATTTCATCGGCTTTCGGGTCCGGTTTGCCGTCAAAAAGCAGCGCCGTCAACTTCCAGGTACCGACAAGTTTTTCCCTGTCGTTCTTGGGAGCCGGGACCTGTTTGCCCTCGGCCGCCGCAGGGGCTTTCACTTGGGCAGCAGCCGCCTTGTATCCCCCCGCCACGGGGACAAGAAAACCCAGGCCCGTGCCGATCAGGGCGATGCCCAGAATCAGAACCGCCGAAATCGTAATTTTGGTAATGAACATGGTTTTCATCACTCCTTGTCATACAGCGGCAACTTTGCCCGAAACAACCGCCGAGGCCGCTTTTCCCGCGGCTACCTGAACCGCCGCATGGCTGGTGTTGCGGACTAACGCATTGGACACACTCGCGGACGCCGATCCCTCAGCGAAATATCCCGCCAGCGCCGCGCTGCAAAGCAACGTGCCGTTCCGGCGCAGCCGGTTGGCCAAGGTCTTCCTCGCCGTGGCCAAGCGGCTCGACAACGTTCCCTCCGGGATCCGCAGCTGGTGCGCCACTTCCTTGCGCGATTGGCCTTGCAATTCGCAGAGAACAACCGGAATCCGGTATTTTTCCGGAAGATGATTTACTTCTGCGTCCAGTGCAGCATGCCAATCATTCCCGGTTTCCGGATCCATCACGGCTGGCTCCGGCATGGGGTCTACCTGCCTTTCCTTCGCTCATCTCCGCTCGCACACGGACCTGGTCTCCAGTGCAGTACGCAAGGCCACCCCGTACAACCAATTCCTCAGCAATTCTCGTCTGCCTATCGTGCTTGCCTTGCGCACCAGCACGAGAAAGGTTGCCTGGAAGGCATCTTCGGCATCGTGCAAATTGCCGAGCACCCGCCGGCAAACTCCCAGCACCAGCGGACCATGCCGCCGCACGAGGGCTTCAAATGCGGCTCCTTCCTGCCGGCCGATGAATCGTTCCAGCAATTCCTCGTCCGAATTCGGCGCCATTGGGCAATAGAGCGGTTCGCCGAATATGTCTGATGACGCTGTTCATGGGACCGATCGCCTTGTTCCCCCAATCACGCCAAAAAACATCCGCCCCTACATCATACTGGTAAAAGCGCCGCCGGCGCGTTGGTTTTTTTTCGGAATTTCTCATAATGAATCGGATTTTTCGGTGACATCTCGATAGCATGCAAAGTTCATCTGCAACAATCAAAGGCACAGGCTGCCTGCCAATCTCCTTTGGCCGCCTGTGCACGTCGCTGACACTTTCCTCGATTTTTCTGTCATCTTCATAGCAAATTCCTTTCTGATTTTTTGGGATGAGGCATCTCTGTCGTTACCGCTTGAGTCACCCTATAATCCTGTATTGCAATCATCACCCGCATGGAAATCGTCCGATGATACGATTCTTGCATGCTGCCGACCTTCATCTCGGCCTACGCATCACGAGGTTCGAGGAGACTGCCTGCCAGCGGATTGGCGAAGCCCGCTTCGAGGCCATCGAGCAAATTCGCGCCAAGGCAGTGGAGTATCAGGTCCACTTCATCTTGATCGCCGGGGATGTTTTTGACGATCACAGTGTTTCCCGTACCATCGCCGAGCGCGCCTTCACCCTATTCGAGGGTAAAGCGATGACGTGCCCGGTATACATCATCCCCGGCAACCATGATCCGCTTACGCCCGGCGGCGTGTGGGAGCGCGATCCCTGGACCCGCGATCAACCTACGAAGAACATCCGGTTGCTTCGGGAGCCGACTCCGGTCGCCGTGCCTGGCCCGCCGGTAACAATCTTCCCCTGTCCGCTGCGAAACCGCAACTCGATTAACGATCCGACCGCCTGGATTGCAAACCATCCTCCGCTTGAAGGTGCTCGGATGATCCGCATCGGCCTGGCGCACGGCAGCCTCAATTTCTTGCCCGATTTGCCCTTGGACGACCACCTCATTCGCAAGGACGCCGCCGACCGCTATTCACTGGATTACCTGGCGCTGGGTCACTGGCACAAGCCGCTCCGCCACCGATCCGCGGACGGAATCGAACGCACAGCCTACAGCGGCACGCACGAACCCATGCGTTTTCCGGGATTGGGAGCAAGCCTTTCGACCGGGTGGACCGCCTATTCCGCCGACGGCAATGCCGAGCACTTTCAGGACGAAGGGCGCGGCACGGCACTGCTGGTAACCATCGAGGAAGCGGGTGCGCCGCCCCAGATCGAAACCATCGAAGTCGGACGCCTGCGCTGGGCGGCGGAACAGCGCGACATGACCGCACAACCGCTCGGCGAAATCATCTCGCTCTATGCGGAAAGAGACAATCGCGAGCGCACGCTCCTGCGCTTGCACCTCTCCGGGGTCCTGGATCCCGAAAAGCACAGGCGCATCGACACGTTGCGCGATATCATCCATAACCGCTACTGTCCCGGCTCCATGCTCCATGCCGATGAGGTCCTCATTGAACCGGATCCCGAACAGCTCAGCAAGATCGCCGGTGACGGTGTCCTCGGGAGAATGCTGGCGCGCCTGCAGCAAGACGCGCAATCCACCAATGCGGATGCCAAACGCGTTGCGGACCATGCCTTGAAGCTGTTGTACCGCATCGCCTGGGAGGAGCAGACCGGATGATTCTCGAAGGCTTTGAAATCGACAACTGGTCGTGCATCAAACACGTTGCAGTAACCGACCTGCGCTCGACAGGGATCATCGTGCTCCATGGCCCAAACGGCACGGGCAAGAGCAGCATCGTCGAAGCGCTGCGCGCCTGTTTGATGGACAATAAATCGACCTCCAAGGCGCTCGACCGCGGCTTCCCCAAAAACTCGACGGAAAAGCCGCGCGTGAGTGTCACCTTTCGTACAGCCGGGACGTCCTGGAGAATTACTAAACAGTTCAACAGCAAAGACAGCAAGCTGGAGAGCCGGACGACGACCGGCCAGTGGAAGCTGGAGACTGCGGATCCATCTGAGGCCCACGAGCGCACTCGCCGGCTGACCGGTGGCAGCGATTCGACCATGGGCCTGCACCAATTGCTCTGGCTGACTCAGGCGGAGTTCCGCCTTCCCGACCCGAAGAAATTCGATGCCGATGTTCAGTCCCGGCTGCGCGCCGTACTCGGCGTGTTGCAAACGCCTCTGGACGATCGCTTCCTGGCCCGCGTTAAGGAACAATGGACGCGGTGGTTCAGCGTGCGTAGCAAGCCCGGCGAGACACCAAAGTTGAAAAAGGATTGTTCGCTCGACAAGGACTTGCAGTTGCTCAATAAACATCGGGAAGAACTGGCGCGAATCGAAGTGGAGTTCGCAAATTTCGAAAAAATGCTCGAAGACTCGGGCAGCCTGGAAGTCCGGTCGCGCGATTTGCGCCGCCAGCTTGCGGAAAAGACGCAGACACGCGATCTTCTTCAGGACGAGTATGAAAAAAGTCTGAAGCGTCTGGAAGCCCATCGCCTCGCGGCCGAACATGTCGCGCAGTCTGAAAAAGCATTGGCCGATGCGCAAGCGCTCGGGCAGCGCCGCGCGGACGCCGAAGAGCGCATGCGCCAAGCACAGGAGTTTGCGGCAGCGGCCGGCCGCGATGTGGACGACGAGAGCCGAAGGCTGTGCGCGGCCGAACAAAGCCTCCGCGAACTCCGTTCGGCAACTCACTCGTTGCGCGACACGGCACGTGACTTGCAAGCGCGCCTCAACGAGGTGAACCATCGCCGCAAGTTGCTCACCCTGAATGAACAATTCAAGGCTGCTCGGGAATACCTGCGGCGAACCGAGCAGGCGGCCGGCGAACTCGAAGCCCTGAAGAAACAGGCGCGCGAACGCCCAGCTCCGGAAGGCGCGGTCTTGCAAAAACTCGAAGAGAATCGTGCCACTGCGACCCGATTGCGGGCAGATCTGGAAGCCGCTGCACTCGCGCTAACCCTCGTTCCCCAACCGGGAGCGGCTATCCCGGCCCTCGGGATCGACGGTGCGCCCGGCGCGGATGTCACGCTCCCAAACGATGGATCGCCGATTCGGCGTTCGGTTCGCCGGCGTGCTGAAATCACCATCCCGGGTTGGGGCAGCGTCGAACTTACTCGGGGCTCCGATGCGCGCAGCCTCGATCAAATCGAAAATGACTTGAAACAACTCGATCATCAGTTTGCCGAGGTGCTCGCTCCGTTTGGCGTCGCTGCCGGCGATGCATCTGCCCTCGACCAGTTGCGCGGCCTTGCGGCCGAGAAAAAAGTGCGCGATCCCGAGTTGCAGCGCAAACGGCACGAGCTGGAGCGCCTGGCGCCGCATGGGCTCGACCCTCTCCGGCAAGAAGTCGCGCGACTGGAAAAACTCTTGCTTTCCGCCGAACCACCATCGCCAACGTTGCTTGCCGGTCTTCCGTCCGATGCGGCCGCGCTTGAAGAACTTGCCGCGCGCATCCAAAACGAGGTCAATGCAAACGAGAAAAACATTGCCGCCGCTCAGCAGCAAATTGAAGCGCGGGAACGCGAAATCCATGATCTGCGCCGCCAGGAAACTTGCGCAAAGGAGAAGCTGGCCGCCTTCAATGCCACGGCGGCCGGTATTGGCAAAGAGCTCGACCGTATGCCGACTGCAGAAAAGATCGAACGAGCGATCCGCGATGCCGCGGCCGGGCTCCCCAGGGCTCACGCCGAGCGGAACGCGGCGCAACTGAGTGCGAGCGAGGAAACCATTCGCGAACGACTTGCGGCCGCCAATGAAGGTTGCCGCGCTCTGCAAGACCAACTAACCGAGGCAAATAAAGAATTCCACCAGATCGAGGGTGAGCTCCGGCATGCCGAGGGATTACACCCGAAGCGCGCTGCCGCTGCGGCCCGCGTGGATGAATTGCTGCGGCGCACCCAGCGCGAGACACTGGAAAGCCAGGCATACGACCGGCTCTATGCTCTGTTCGAAGAGTGCCGCGAGAGACAACTCGGCACCGTGATGAAGCCGATTCACCAGCAAGTCATGCGCTGGATGCGGCTCTTGCGTATCGGCGATTATCAAGAAATTCGCTTCAACGATCAGTTCCTCCCCGATAAGCTGATTGCCGGGGGCGGCGCGACGGAATTGCTGTTGCAGGAAGAGTCCGTGGGAACGATCGAGCAAATCGCTCTGATGGTGCGCCTGGCCCTCGGCGCGACGCTGTCAACGGCCGATGAACCGGTGGTGGCCATGCTCGATGATCCCTTGACTCACAGCGACGTGGTGCGGCTCGATCGCATGCGCGCCGTTCTGAAAAATGCATCGCTCGGCGACGCCGGCTCGACACCGCCGGCAGGACCGCTGCAAATCGTGATTTTCACCTGCCATCCCGAATGGTTCGCCATTGACGGAGCCAAGGTCGTCGATTTGTCGAGGGCGGATGTATTGACCAGGTCTTGTTGACGGCGAATTCTACTTTTTCCCGGCAGGCGGCGGCGAGACCGCTGTTTGATGCAATCCCGGCGATGCATTAAAGGCCTTCGCGACTGTCCCCTCCGCGACTTTCCAAACCTTGACCTCGCCGTTCCAGCTTCCCGACGCGACCAGCGTGCCGTCGGAACTCAGGGCCAGCGCGTAAACCCAGTCCGTATGGCCCGCCAGGGTTTTCACCGCGGCACCGGATTCCGGGTTCCATGTCCGCACGGTCATGTCGGCACTGCACGTCACCAGCACGGGCAGCTTGGGATGAGCGACGACTTTGAAGATTTCTTTGGTATGGCCGCCTACGGCTCGAATTTGTTTGCCGTCGCCCGCCGAGTTCCAGTACCGGATTTGATTATCTTGTCCCACGGAAATGCCGGCCTTGCCGTCGGCTCGCAGCGCGACACCGTACACGCCGTTTTGGTGATCGGGGAAAGTCAACACGGATTCTTTGGCCGCCAGATCCCACACCTTTGCCGTCTTGTCCCGGCTGGCGGTGAGCAAGTGTTTCCCATCAAAAGAAAACACGACGCCGAACACCCAGTCGGCGTGATTTTCAATTGCTTGTTCGAGCTTGCTGTTGGCTATTCCGGCGCCAAGGTCCCACACCCGAACCATGCGATCGCAGCCGCCGGCTGCCAGCTTTTTTCCATCGCTGCTGATCGCCAAACACAACACCGAATCGTCCGTTTCGAGGAGCTCCTTGACCAGCACATTTTTGTCGTTCACTCCGTCGAGAACCGCAACCCCGTTTTGCACGTTCGAGGAAGAAATCTGCATATCGTAGATTCTGACATCTCCCTCCTGCCCCGGCCTGCCGCCCGCTACCGCCAGCCTCCCATCCGGCAGGAATCCCATGGCATACGCCCGTTCCATCCGGGTATAAATCCGCTTTTCTAATTTGGCCTGCGCAATGTCCCAAACAGTCAACTCGTGGTACCCCCCCACGATCAGTTTTTGATTATCCGCGGTAAACGCCAGGGCCGTAACGGCGACCGGGAATGGATAGGCCGCGGGCGGAGCCGGCGGCTTCCATCGAATCCGCACTTCGCGCAGCAAGTCCGCCTTTGCGTTCAACCCTTCGTCCAACTTGGCGCCTTCCTTGATCCAGCGCTGAATGGTCGCAATCTTTTCTTTCGGCAAGGCATCGCCGGTTTCCATGGGCGGCATGCGGCCTTTATCCGTCGCCGTGATCCGATCACAAAGATTACTCTCCTCGGGTTTGCCCGGCGCGATGGGATCGTCCATCGTGCCGCCCTTGCGCAAGTTCTCGTAGGTCGTCATATCGAACTTGCCCTTGCGCTTCTTTGCGTCGTGGCACGCAAAGCAGTTTTCCTTGAGAATGGGTGCCACATCGTTGATAAAACTGGTCGGCCCCCGGGTCGCGCTCGCTGGTCCTTGGGCGTTTGTGTAACTCGAATTCCACCACAAAACGCCGAATGCTGCCGCTATACAACAAACCCTTGTAGCCCTCTCGCTCCGCGAGAGGTAAACGATCCAGACACCGGCGCACCCAACAGTTTGGAACATCGCAGATCAACTCCGGGAGGGAAAATCGGATTTCGGCAGGCAAATCGCGTGCATAGTTTGGCAGGTAAGACCTTCTATATTATAAACGTGCTTAATAATTCATCCAACCCCTTGACTCCACGCCTGCGGAATCGGCTATAATAGCATCTCACGCCATTTAAACACCCTTTTTTGCAAGGATCAGGTTATGAGTTTCATGAACCGACGGGATTTCTTACAGGACTCTGCCGCGCTCGCGGCTGCACTGGCCGGGGCCGGCACACTTGCCTCCGCCGCCGACAAAGCCGTGGCCGCAGCGGCAGCCAAAAAAGGCAATGCCAACGACCAGCTCAACGTCGCGGTCGTCGGCGTCAACGGACGGGGCCGGGACCATGTCAATGGTTTTGCCGGCAAAAACAATTGCATCGTCGCCACCATTTGCGATGCCGACGAGGGCGTAATCGGCAAGGCCATGACGGCTGCGGAAAAAGCTCAAGGCAGCGTACCCAAATTCGAACCGGACATCCGCAAAGTCCTTGAAGACAAATCCATCGATATCGTCAGTATCGCCACTCCCAATCACTGGCATGCGCTGGCCGCCATCTGGGCCATCCAGGCCGGCAAAGATGTCTATGTGGAAAAGCCCGTCAGTCATAATGTCAGCGAAGGCCGCCGCATTGTCGAGGCCGCTCGCAAACACAATCGCATTTGCCAGACCGGCACGCAAAGCCGCAGCAGCCCCAGCTTGCACGAGGCGTTTGCCTTTTTGAAGTCGGGCAAGCTCGGCAAAATCACCCTGGCCCGCGGCTTGTGCTACAAACCGCGCCCCAGCATCGGCAAGGCGGACGGCACCGGCGTCGTTCCCAAAACCTGTAACTATGATCTGTGGTGCGGGCCGGCTCCCATGAAACCCCTCCACCGCAAGAAACTCCACTATGATTGGCACTGGGTCTGGGACACCGGCAACGGCGATCTCGGCAACCAGGGCATCCACCAGATGGACATCGCCCGCTGGGGCTTGGGCAAAATGGAATTGGCCAAATCCGTGATCAGCGTCGGTGGGCGTTTCGGCTATGTGGACGACGGCGAAACCGCCAACACCCAAATCTGCTCCTTCAATTTCGGCGATTGCGAATTGATTTTCGAAGTCCGCGGTTTGCGAACACCCGATTTGCTCGGCGCCAAAGTCGGCAATATCTTCTACGGCTCCGAAGGGTACCTGGTCGTTCCCAGCTACAGCTCGGCCGTGGCGTATACTCCTAAAGGCGAAGTTATCCAGAATTTTAAGGGCGGCGGCGACCACTACGGCAACTTTGTCAAGGCCGTCCGCAGCCGTAAAGCCACCGACCTCAACGCCGACATCCTGGAAGGACACCTCTCCAGCGCCCTGTGCCACCTCGGCAACCTCAGCTACCAATTGGGCAAGCAGCAACCCTTTGATCAGAAAACCAAGGCCTTCGGCGATGACAAGGATGCTTACGATTCCTTCGCGCGTATGGAGGAACACCTCGAGGCCAACGCCGTGCCGCTCAACGAAACAAACTACCGTTTGGGAGCCAAACTTTCCGTCGATCCCAAGGCCGAAACGATCATTGGCAACAAGGAAGCCAACGCCCTTCTGACCCGCCAGTATCGCGCCCCATTTGTCGTCCCGGAAAAGGTTTGAGGCGCGGTAAGCAAAATTATCTCATGTAGCCGAGGTCTCCGACCTCGGCTACTCCATTGCCTTGGCGGCGACTGCAATACTATGACTAATCACTAATGACCAATGACTAATGACTGATGGTGAATACGTTGCGCCCACCACCCCCCCGGCGCCCGTGGACGTATTGCAAAAGGGTGGACGTATCGACCTCCCTTGCGACGTATTCCAGAAACCTCAATGCCACCTCTACTTATGACTCCCCAAAAACCGCCTCGCCGCTGCGACGTATTCCGGTCGCCGTGATACGTATTCTTGTCTTTGAATTTGCATTTTTCATTTTGCATTGTCTTCCGGTTCTTTCCATTTCTGTCACTTATAGTTCGTCGAGTTCTTCCTTCCTCAGCTTGCCATCGTGCAAGGCCGAGGCCACAAGCACCCCGCGAACTCCGCAGCTTTTCAACCGCTGCACGTCCTCGATTCCACGCACCCCGCCGCCGGCAATTACTTCCAGGTCCGGGCAGTCGGCCGCCAATTTGCTGCAAAGTTCTTCCGTTCCGGTTCCTCTGCCCACTCCAACACGCGCCAGATCCAACACAATCATGACTTGAACACCGATGCCGATTGCCCGCCTGCCGATGGTCCACGCATCGCCATCCTCCCAGGCGGCGCGGTTTCCCAGGGGAATGCCGTTTTGCAAATCCAGGGAAAATGCGATCCGATGTGCCCCCCAGGTTGCATAGAGACCTTCCAGAACCTCCGGCCCTTGAAGGGTCTCCAATCCCACCACTATCCGCTCAATGCCCGCGTCGGCCAATGGTGTTGCCATCTCCGCCGATTTAATGCCGGCATCCACCCAGAGACCATATCCCATCGATTTGAGAGCGGCATAAACTGCCAGGTCCGGCTTTTTTCCGCCCAGGGCGTCCAGATCCGCCAGATAAAGTTCCGCAAAACCAAAATGATCCCGAAATGCCTTCGCTACTTCTAATGGATCACACGAGGATTTCAATCGGCTTTCAATGGGTCGATATTCTTGCCGCTTCCCGGAAATACCGTGGACAACAATTCCGGCCATGAGATCCATTACGGGAAGAATGCGCATTGCCGTTGCGTGAATTAATTGTCACTTCCGTGCCAACCCGCGGGCCATGTATTCCCCGGCCTTGGCCGGCACCACCTCATCGAAAAACGTATCGCGGTCCCGGATGATCGCCTGCGGAAGAAGTTGATCGCTTTGCGTCCGCACGCTGCTATTGTGCCGGATCGCTGTGCCGATGGCCATCACCTCCACGAGGCCCTTGCTGATTTCGTAAACGAACAGCTTGATGCCGATGACGCCGTCCGCCTGGAGGGCCGCGGCTTCATCGCGGATATGGGCCAGGCAGTTCTCGCGCGCTTCATATACCAGCTGCGTCACAGCGCTCATTTCACCCCGAGCCAGTTGCCGGAAAAATGTCGAAATGCCGCCCGCCAGGCCCAGCGCATAAACCGATGTGCCGAGAACGAGGCGGAGCGGGGCGTAGCCCATGTGGGTGAGGTTCCACAATTCTTCCCCCGTGAGTTCCGAGGTCACGGGACGATCCAGCTTGCCCAGGGCGGGATTAAAGGATGCCGTGCCGACCATCAGCATTTCCCGCACGCCGACCCCGAAAGACATGATGCGCGTCTCGATGTCGATCACCGCATTGGCGCCGCGGTCATGCGCTTCCTTTTCCAGACGCTCCAGGGCCAGATGCCGCGTGTGGTTGTACATGTCCGAAAACTCTTTAACCTCGCCTCGCCGGGTAATTTGCCGCAGCGTTCCGACAATTCCCCGGGTCACCCCGAGCGCATAAGCGACGTTGCCGATGACAAAATGCCGCGGTGCATAGCCGGCATCCAGCTGGCAAAATAACTCCTGGCCGGAGCAGGCTGTCGAAAAAAAGTGGTCGTGATATTCTTGGGCCTTGATTGCCGAGCCGATGGCCAGAAATTCCGTCAATCCCCCTACCGATTTCAACTCCGAGACCACCCCCGTCAGCCCGTGCGCTCCTTCCTCTTCTGCTTCCTTTTCCAGGCGTTGAATCGCGGCATGTCGGCCGTCGGAAATCAGCTCGGTGACATTCGCGACCTCTCCCCCGCCCAGGGTGCGTAAACCGCTGGTTAAACTGCCCAAAACACCCAGCGAATACACGCTGTTCCCGACGACGATATTCCCTGGCACCCAACCTTTTTGCGCCAGACAATAAATCTCGTTTCCCGAAAGTCCGGTCAGCATCATGATGCAATCGTCCCCCTCGCTTTTATTCGGCTTCGATTCTCTTCCAAGTAATTCGTCCGCCTGCTTTGGTAATTGGCGGCCAAAAAATCCGGTTTCATCCCCTTTTCATCGTAAGCGGGCGAATCTTGAATAGTTATACTCAATATGCTGGACGTCATGCTGGTACGATAATTGCATAAACAATAGGCAAAAATATTGGAATCCATGTCAATTTGACAGGCGTCCAACCTAAGGAAGGTCCAACAAAAACAAACAGGCAGTCATGGATATCAATCGCTTTACCGAAAAAGCTCAAGAGGCCTTGATGGCGGCTCAGCGGCGAGCCAGCCGCGCCGGCAATCCGCACGTCGATGTCGAGCATGTCCTGGCCGCTCTCCTGGAAGAAGAGCAAGGCCTCGCCTCGGCCATCCTGCGCAAATCCAATGTCAATGTCGAGGGATTGAAACGGCGGATCGACCAGGATTTGGATCGCATGCCGAAAGTCTCCGGTGTGTCCGGTGGGCCCGAAGGCGTCCACATCACCGGCCGGCTGAATCGGCTGCTCAATCAGGCGGAAGATGAGGCCAAACAGTTCAAGGATGACTACGTTTCCGTCGAACATCTGCTCCTGGCCCTGCTGGACGACACCGGCGCCACCGGGCGCCTGCTCAAGGAGTTCGGCGTCAGCCGCGATCGGCTCATGGCGGCCTTGCAGGAAGTGCGCGGCCATCAGCGCGTCACCTCCCCCAATCCGGAAGCCACCTACCAGGCCCTCCAGCGCTACGGCCGCGATCTCACGGAACTTGCCGAACAAAACAAACTCGACCCGGTAATCGGCCGCGATGAAGAAATTCGCCGCGTCATTCAGGTTCTTTCGCGCCGCACCAAGAATAACCCCGTTCTGATCGGCGAGCCCGGCGTGGGCAAGACCGCCATTGTCGAAGGCCTGGCCCAGCGGATTATCCGGGGCGATGTCCCCGAAGGCCTCAAAAAAAAGCGGATCATCGCACTCGACATGGGGGCGTTGATCGCCGGCGCGAAGTTTCGCGGCGAATTTGAGGAACGGCTCAAGGCCGTCCTCAAGGAGGTTCAGGAATCCCAGGGCGACATCATCCTGTTTATCGATGAATTGCACACCGTCGTCGGCGCCGGCAAGGCCGAGGGCGCCATGGACGCCGGCAACCTCTTGAAGCCCATGCTCGCCCGCGGGGAACTCCACTGCATCGGCGCTACCACCCTCGATGAATATCGCAAACACATTGAAAAGGACGCAGCACTCGAACGGCGCTTCCAGCCCGTGATGGTCGATCAACCCAGCGTCGAGGACACGATTTCCATCTTGCGCGGTTTGAAAGGTCGCTACGAGACCCATCACAAGGTCAGCATCAAGGATGCCGCCCTTGTGGCTGCGGCAGTTTTGTCGAACCGCTATATTTCCGATCGCTTCCTTCCGGACAAGGCCATCGACCTCGTCGATGAGTCGGCGGCCAAGCTCCGCACCGAAATCGACTCGATGCCCACCGAAATTGATGAAATTCATCGGCGGGTCATGCAACTGGAGATTGAAAAATCCGCTCTCAAGAAGGAGAAAGACCCGGCTTCGAAAGAACGCCTGTCCAAGCTGGAAAAAGAACTGGCCGATGCCAAGGCCCAGGAAGATGCGCTCACAGCCCAGTGGCAGGCCGAGAAGGAAGAAACCAAGCGCCTCGGCAACCTCCGTGAAGCGATCGAGCAAACCAAGATGGATATCGAAAAGGCCGAACGCCAATACGACTTCAACAAGGCTGCCGAACTCAAGTACGGCACCTTGCACGGCCTCGAACTAAAGATCAAGGAAGAAGAAGAGCGCCTCGCCAAAAAGCAGGGCGGCGTCCGGCTAATCAAGGAAGAAGTTGATGAAGAAGACATTGCCAAGGTCGTTAGCCGCTGGACCGGCATTCCGGTTTCCAAACTTCTCGAAGGCGAGATTCAAAAACTCCTCCACCTGGACGCGGAACTCCACAAACGCGTCGTCGGGCAGGACGAAGCCGTCTCCGCGGTGGCCGAGGCCGTGGTTCGCGCCCGCTCCGGCCTCAAGGACCCGAACCGGCCCATTGGTTCCTTCATTTTCCTCGGACCCACCGGCGTCGGCAAAACTGAACTCGCCCGCGCCCTGGCCGAGTTTCTCTTCGACGATGAGAGGGCTCTCGTCCGCATCGATATGTCCGAATACCAGGAAAAGCACACGGTGGCCCGGTTACTGGGCGCCCCTCCCGGCTACATCGGCTACGAGGAGGGCGGCCAGCTCACCGAAGCCGTCCGCCGCAAACCCTATTGTGTGATCCTGTTCGATGAAATTGAAAAAGCTCATCATGATGTCTTCAACGTTTTGCTGCAACTCTTGGACGATGGCCGGCTGACCGATGGCCAGGGCCGCACCGTCGATTTCAAGAATACGATTGTCATCATGACCTCCAACATCGGCAGCCATCGCATCCTCGATTACCGCGGCTCGTTCGACGGCGCCAACTACGAGCGCATGAAAGAAGCAGTCCTGGATGAAATGCGCCATCATTTCCGCCCCGAGTTCCTGAACCGGGTCGATGAAGTCGTGGTCTTCCACGCCCTCAACGAGGCCCATCTGAAGCAGATCGTGGACATCCAGTTGGTCCGCCTGCGCCGCCGGCTCGAGGAGCACCACATTCTGCTGGAACTGACCGAAAAGGCCAAGGATCACGTGGTGCGCGTCGGCTATGATCCCGCCTATGGCGCCCGGCCTTTAAAGCGTACCATTCAAAAGGAAATCGAAACCACACTCGGCCGCCAGATGCTCCAGGGTGCCATCCGCGACGGCCAGACCGTCACCGTTGATTACGATGACCGCCGCCAGCAGTTGACATTTCAATCAAAGCAGTAAGCCTAGCCCAAATTGTTCCGTCCCGGTGATTGCTCCGTGAGTGGATTGCGCCGGCACTCGCAACCCCCTTTGCAACGACGAACCAATGACCACTGACCAATGAGGAATGACCGTGTCAGATGCTGACGTCGTTGCGTCGTTGCACTCACCCCCACCGGTCTGCATTGCGTGCATTGTGTGCAATGCGTGCATTGCACGCATTGCACGCATTGCGTGCAACGACCGCAACGACTGCAACGACGAAAAACCGTCGTCACCATTGACGAATGCCTGTCACTCCAAGGCACAGGCGGCCGGCCGCTCTCCTTTGGCCGCCTGCGCATCACAACGACATCGGCGCCGATGCCAAGTCGCTTGCTCGCGTGGCCGCGCCGGATTGTAAGAGGTTGGCGTCCGTCGGATTTTCCTTGACAACGCCCGTGCAGCCGCTCATACTGGTCGTTTGGTCCCCAGGTCTCGGAGCGGTGATCGGCCGGGGGTCTGGCAAGTGCTTTTTTACCGTCTAGTGCGAGGACTTCATCCATGAAACGACTTATCTACGGCTTCGCGGCTTGCGGGCTGCTGATTGTCCTTACTGGCCGGGCAAAGGCTCAGTACACCTTTACCACGTTCGACGTGCCGGACGCGATCGAGACCCTTCCCGACGGGATCAACGATGCCGGACAGATTGTGGGATGGTTCAACGCGGGTGAGTCATTCCACGGCTTCGTCCTCGACCTGGACGGCAGCTACATCACGATCGACGTGCCCGGCGCGATTCAGACTTTCGCCGAGGGGATCAACAACGCCGGCCAGATCGTGGGATCGTACTTTGTTGCTGGCGCGTACCACGGCTTTTTCCTGGATGTAGATGGTACCTATACCACGATTGATGTGCCCGGCGCGACCTCGCCCACTCCCATTGGGATCAACGATGCCGGCCAGATCGTGGGATTGTTTAATGATGCCCATGGCGCGGCACACGGCTTCCTGCGGGATGTGGATGGCAGCTACACCACACTCGACCCGCCCGGCTCAACGCGTACCGAAACCTACAAGATTAACAACTCCGGCCAGATCGTGGGAGATTACACTGAGGGGATCGTCGAATACGGCTTCCTGAGAGATGTGGATGGCAGCTACACGGCCATCGATGGGCCCGACGCGCGCCAGACTTTAGCCACAGGGATCAACGACGCCGGCCAGATCGTCGGAGGGTACGTTGACGCTGGCGGTGCTCACGGCTTCCTACTCGACGTGGACGGCAGCTACACCACGCTCAACGCGCCCGGCGCGACTGGAACTGTTGCCACAGGGATTAACGCCTCGGCCCAGATCGTGGGGGTGTACTTTGATGGCTTTGCACGCCGCGGCTTCCTCGCCACGCCGAAGTGAGTTGTATGCGGGGCCCCGCGACCAGTTTTCTTTCCTTCCACTTTGAGGACTCTAGCCATGACTCGACTTTTCTGCGGCTCGCTGGTTTGCCGCTTGCTCATCGCTCTTCCGGGGCTGGCGAGCGCCCAGTACGACTTCACCACGTTAGGCGTGCCGGGCGCGGCGTATACCCTGGCCTTAGGGATTAACAACGCCGGCCAGATCGTGGGACAGTACCAGGACGCTGGCTTTGCCCTCCACGGCTTCCTGCGGGACGTGGATGGCAGCTACACCACGCTCGACTGGCCCAGCGCGATCAATTCCTTTGCCTCTGGGATCAACGACTTCGGCGAGATCGTTGGATGGTACACGGTCCCTGCCGACCAAGGACACGGCTTCCTGCGGGACTTATATGGCGGCTTCGACACGCTCGACGTGGCCGGCTCGACCTATACCAAGCTCAATGGGATCAATCAGGCCGGCCAGAGCGTGGGAACTTACGTTGACGCTGTCCCCTCAACCCATAGCTTTCGGTGGGACTTTGATTTCAGCTTCACCGTGATCGACGTGCCCGACGCGACTGACACCTCCGCCAATGGGATCAACATCATCGACCAGATCGTGGGAGGTTATGTCGATGCCGGAGAAAGCGTCCATGGGTTCCTGGTGGACGTAGATGGCACCTACACCACGCTCGACGTGCCCGGCGCGACCTTTACCCAGGCCAATGGGATCAACGATTCCTGCCAGATCGTGGGACAGTACTGCCCCGCGCCCGGCGGTGTCCAGGGCTTCTTGCTTGATGTGGATGGCAGCTATACCACGCTCGACGTGTTTGGCGCGAGCTTTGCCAGTGCCTGTGGGATTAACAACATCGGCCAGATCGTGGGATGGTACACAGACGCGCGCGGCACGCAGCGCGGCTTCCTCGCCACGCCGAACTGAGTTGTGCGCGGGGCCCTGCGGCCAGTTTTCTTTCCTTCCACTTTGAGGACTCGTGCCATGACACGACTTTTCTACGGCTCGCTGGTTTGCGGCTTGCTCATCGCCGTTCCGGGGCTGGCGAGGGCTCAATACGACTACACCACGCTCGAAGTGCCCGGCGCGTTCGACACCTTTGCCTACGGGATCAACGACGCAGGCCAGATCGTGGGATGGTACTATGATGGCGTCATAATTCACGGCTTCCTGCGGGACGTGGATGGCAACTACACGACGCTCAACGCGCCGGGCACGTCCAACACCAAGGCCTCTGCGATCAATGCCTCTGGCCAAATCGTGGGATACTTCACGGACGCCAGCGGTCAGCGCGGCTTCCTGCTGGACCTCGATGGCAGCTACACCACGCTCGACCGGCCGAGCTGGGCTAGGGTCTTTGCGTTTGGGATCAACGACGCCGGCGAGATCGTGGGAGCTTACGATGATGCTCGCGGGCAGCAGCATGGCTTCCGAGGGGACGAAACGCTCGACCCGCCCGGCTCAACTGACACCATTGCCTATGGGATCAACAACGCCGGCCAGATCGTGGGATCGTTCAGGGACGCTCGCGGGTTCCACGGCTTCCTACTGGACGTGGATGGCAGCTACACCACGCTCGACGTGCCCGGATCGGGCGAGACTGATGCCTTCGGGATCAAAGACGCCGGCCAGATCGTGGGATCGTTCTTTGACGATAGCGGGTTCCACGGCTTTCTGCTGGACGTGGATGGCAGCTACACCACGCTCGACGAGCCCGGCGCCAACCAGACCGAGCCCCATGGGATCAACAACGTCGGCGTAATCGCGGGATTGTATTACGGCCCACGCCGGCACGGCTTCCTCGCCACGCCGAACTGAGTTGCCTGCAGGGCCATGCAGGTGGTTTCCCTTCCTTTCATAGTGAGGACACCAGCGATGAAACGACTTGTCTACGGCTTCGCGGCTTGGGTCTTGCTCGCGGGCCTTCCGGGGCCGGCGAAGGCCCAGTTTGACTTTACCACCATCGACGTGCCCGGCGCGACCTATTCCCTGGCCCAAGGGATCAACGACGCCGGCCAGATCGTGGGAGAGTACGTTGGTGGCTTCGGCATACACGGCTTTTTGCTGGACGTGGATGGCAGCTACACGACAATCGACGTGCCCGGCGCGAGCGATGCCTTTGCTGTTGGTATCAACAACGCCGGCCAAATCGTGGGAGGGTACAATGACGCCGCCGGCACAGGGCACGGCTTCTTGCTGGACGTGGATGGCAGCTACACCACGCTCGATTTCCCCGGTGCGAGGGGCGCCTTTCCCTCTGGGATCAACGACTCTGGCCAGATCGTGGGACGGTACATTGACGCGGCCGGGACAGGCCACGGCTACCTGCGGGACGTGGATGGCAGCTACACTTCGATCAACGCGCCGGGCGCGACCCAGACCTTTGCCTCTGGGATCAACAACGCCGGCCAAATCGTGGGAGAATGGGACGACGCCAACGGACGTCACGGCTTCCTGCTGGATGTGGATGGCAGCTACACCACGCTCGACGTCCCTGGCTCGTTTGCCAATGCCAACACCTCAGCCCAAGGGATCAACGACGCCGGCCAAATCGTGGGATGGTACGTCGACGGTGCCCTCACAAGCCACGGCTTCCTGCTGGATGTGGATGGCAGCTACACGACACTCGATCCGCCCGATTCGAATTTCACCAATGCCTTTGCGATCAACCGCGCCGGCCAGATCGTGGGACTGTACGCTAGCGCGTTCGGTGGCAACCACGGCTTCCTCGCCACGCCGAACTGAGTTGCCGGCAAGGCCATGCGGCCGGTTTCTCTTCCAACCAACTGTGAGGGACTTTTGCCATGACACGACTTGTCTACGGCTCGCTGGTTTGCGGTTTGCTCATCGCCCTTCCGGGCGCGGCGCAGGCCCAGTACGACTACACCACGCTCGACCCGCCCGGCTCGACCGCGACCTTCGCGTACGGGATTAACGACGCTGGCCAAATCGTGGGCCAGTGCTTTGTCGCCGGCGTCAGCCACGGGTTCCTGCTGGACGTCGATGGCAGCTATACCACGTTCGATCCGCTCGACTCGATCAGTACGCGGGCATATGGCATCAACGACGCCGGCCAGGTCGTGGGAGGGTACACGGTCCCCGCCCTCAGAGGATATGGCTTCCTACTCGACGTGGATGGCAGCTATACGACGCTGGATCCGCCCGGTTCAAATTCGACCGTTGCCTATGGGATCGCCACCTCCGGCCAGACCGTGGGGCAGTACGCTAGCGGCGGCACAAACCACGGCTTCCTGCTGGACGTGGATGGCAGCTACTCCACGCTTGACCCGCCCGGCGCGAGCCTGACCGAAGGTCATGGGATTAATGCCGCCGGCCAGATCGTCGGAAAATACTTTGATGCTCGCATCAATGGCCACGGTTTCCTATTGGACATAGATGGCAGCTACACCACGCTCGATGTGCCCGGTGCATCGGATAGCTATGCCTATGCGGTCAACGATGCCGGGCAGATCATGGGAGAGTACCGAGACTTTAGGGGCTCCCACGGCTTTTTTCTGGATGTGGATGGCAGCTACACCACGATCGACTTCCCGGGAGCGACCGACTCTTTTGTGTATGGAATCAACAACGCCGGGCAGCTCGTGGGCTACTACATCGAAATCGGCGGTAGCACCCACGGCTTCCTCGCCACGCCGAACTGAGTTGCGCGCGGGGCCCCTGCGGCTGGTTTCTCTTCCTTCCACTCTGAGGACTTTCGCGATGAACCGACTTCTTTGCGGCTTGCTGACTTGGGGCCTGCTCGTCGGCGTTACGGGGCCGGTGAAGGGCCAGTACAACTTTACGACGCTCGACGTTCCAGGCGCGGAAGACACGTATGCGATTGGGATCGATACGTCCGGCCAGATCGTCGGACAGTACCTTGTTGCTGGCAGGTTCCACGGTTTCCTTCTGGACGTGGATGGCAGCTATACCACACTCGACGTGCCCGGCGCGATCGATACTGCCGCCTACGGCATAAACGACGACGGCCGGGTCGTTGGAGATTCCATTGACGCTGATCGCCTCCAACACCACGGCTTCCTGCTGGACGTGGATGGCAGCTACACCACGTTCGACGTGCCGGACGCCTTCAGTACAGCTGGTACTAGGATCAACCACGCCGGCCAGATCGTGGGAGGGTACAACGATGGCGGCACCGGCCACGGCTTCTTCCTGGACGTGGATGGCAGCTACACCACGATCGACGTGCCCGGGGCGACCAGCACCGGTGCCCACGGGATCAACGACGCCGGCCAGATCGTAGGATATTACTTTGACGCTGATTCCAGACTCCATGGCTTCCTGCTGGACGTGGACGCCAGCTACACTTCCCTCGACCCGCCCGGCGCGTTCGCGACCCAGGCCTGGGGGATCAACAACGGCGGCCCGATCGTGGGCGAATACGTTGACGCTGGCAGCAGGGTTCACGGTTTCCTTCTGGACGTGGATGGCAGCTATACGACGCTCGACGTACCTGGGGCGGACGCAACCAGAGCCTTTGGGATCAACGATAACGGCCAGATCGTCGGACTGTACTCTGCTGGCGGCAGGATCCACGGCTTCCTCGCCACGCCTAAATAAGTTGCCTGAGTTGCCGGACATACAGGATTTTTGTTGACTTCGCCGGAGAAGGCAATCAAACTAGGCGCTAGTGCCCGGATTTCGGAGGAGTGATCTGCCAGGGGGGTCCGGCAGGTGATTCTTCTCTTGTGGAGGATTTCTTCCATGAACCGACTTCTTTGCGGCTTACTGACTTGTAGCCTGCTCGTGGGCCTAACGGGGCCGGCACAGGCCCAGTACACCTTCGCCACGCTCGACGTCCCCGGCGCGCAGGTTACCGAAGCCTTTGGGATCAACCAGGCCGGCCAGATCGTGGGGGTTTACCAGCTTGTCGTTGGCGGCGTGTTGCACGGCTTCCTGCTGGATGTGGATGGCACTTACACCACGATCGACGTGCCGGGCGCGACCTTCACCCTTGCCTTAGGGATCAACGACGCGGGCCAGATCGTGGGGTATTACCGGGACGCAGCCGGCACAAACCACGGCTTCCTACTGGACATGAACGGCAGTTTCACCACCCTTGACCCACCCGGCGCGCTCGCAACCGATGCTTTTGGGATCAACAACGCCGGCCAGATCGTGGGAGGGTACGATGACGCTGGCGGAACCCACGGTTTTCTGCTCGACGCTGATGGCAGCTACATCACCCTCGACGTGCCTGAGGCAGCCACGACCTTTGCCGAGGGTATCAACGGTGCCGGCCAGATCGTAGGACTGTACTACGCCGACGGCAGACAGCAATCATTCCTGCTGGACGTGGACGGTACTTACGCCGCGGTCCTAATTCCCGGCGCGACGGGAACGTATACCTTTGGGATCAACGACGCGGGCCAGATCGTGGGTTATTACTCTAACCCTGCAATCCACGGTTTCGTGCTGGACGTGGATGGCAGCTACACCACCCTCGACGTGCCTGGCGGTAGCGGTACACAGGCCTACCGGATCAACAGCCTCGGCCAGATCGTGGGACAGTACGCTGCTGGCGGCAGAATTCACGGCTTCCTCGCCACCCCCGGCGGCTAACCCTCGACCGTCCGGCTATTTGCTATTCACAGGCTGAGCTCGGTCGCCCAGGCGTCGCGCTGCCAAACGTCAGATTTTCCTTGACTTCGCCGAACAAGCCGATCATACTGGCCGTTTAGAACGTCGCTTTCCCAGGAATGATCGACAGGTGGTTCTGTACGTCGTTCCTTCGTCTAGCGGAGGATTTCATCCATGAACCAACTTCTCTGCGGCTTCGCGGCTTGGGGCCTGGGCGTGGGCCTTACGGGCCCGGCGCAGGCCCAATACATGTACACCAGGCTCGACGTGCCCGGCGCGACCGACACCGTTGGCAGTGGCATCAATGACGCTGGCCAGATCGTGGGATACTACTTTATTGGCGACATGTACCACGGCTTCCTGCTCGACGTTGATGGCAGCTACACCACGCTCGACTTCCCCGGCGCGGATTATACCGAGGCCCTCGGGATCAACGACGCGGGCCAGATTGTCGGATACTACGTTATTGGCGACATATTCCACGGCTTACAGCTGGACGTTGAAGGCAGCTACACCACGCTCGACGTGTCCCGCTCAGGCTCGACTGGGGCCCATGGAATCAACGGCGCCGGCCAGATCGTGGGATCGTACGAGGACGCCGCCGGCAGGTCCCACGGCTTCCTGTTGGACGTGGATGGCAGCTACACCACGCTCGACGTGCCCGGCGCGAATTATACCGAGGCCATCGGGATCAACAACACTGGCCAGATCGTGGGACGGTACGATGACGCTGACGGTACCCCCCACGGTTTCCTGCGGGATGTCGATGGCAGCTTCACGACGCTCGACGTGCCCGGCGCCCGCTTTACCTTTGCCATCGGGATCAACGACGCCGGCCAGATCGTGGGACTTTACCTTGACGCCTTCGGTGTCCACGGCTTCCTCGCCACGGCCGGTGGCTAACCCTCGACTCTCCGCCTAGTGGAGGACTTCATCTATGAAACGACTTCTCTACGGTTTCGCGGCTTGGAGCCTGCTCGTGGCCCTCACGGGGCCGGCACAGGCCCAGTACACCTACACCACGTTCGACGTGCCCGGCACGTCGGACACCGAAGCCTTTGGGATCAACCAGGCCGGCCAGATTGTGGGAGCGAACTCCAACTCCAGTGGCGTGTCCCACGGCTTCCTGCGGGACGTGGATAGTAGCTACACTAGGTTCGACGTGCCCGGCGCGAGATCGACCGTTGCCCTCGGGATCAACGACGCCAGCCAGATCGTGGGATATTACGCTTCCAGCGGCGTGTTCCACGGCTTCCTGCGGGACGTGGATGGCAGCTACACCACGTTCGACCCGCCCGGCTCGAACTCGACCTTTGCCAATGCGATCAACAACGCCGGCCAGATCGTGGGCGAGTACTATGACGCTGGCGGGGCGCACGGCTTCCTGCTCGACGTGGATGGCAGCTACACCACGCTCGATGTGCCCGGGGCGGCCTTCACCTCGGCCCAAGGGATCAACGACGCCGGCCAGATCGTGGGAGTGTACGATGACGCTCTTGGCAGGCCTCACAGCTTCCTGCTGGACGTGGATGGCACATATGCCACGATCGACGTGCCCGACGCGTTCCAGACCAATCCCACGGGGATCAACAACGCCGGCCAGATCGTCGGATCGTACGTTGACGCTGGCATTGATCACGGCTTCCTGTTGGATGTGGACGGCAGCTCCACCACGCTCGACGTGCCCGGCGCGCTCGGCACCAGCGCCAGTGGGATCAACGACGCCGGCCTGATCGTGGGCTACTATTTCGAAATCAGCGTCGGCTTCCACGGCTTCCTTGCCACGCCGAACTGAGTGGTGCGCGGGGCCCTGCGGCGGGTTTCTCTTCCTTCCACTGTGAGGACTTTCGCGATGAAACGACCCATCTACGGCATCGCGGCCTTTGGCCTGCTCATCCCCCTTCCGGGACCGGCGAGAGCCCAGTACGACTACACCACGCTCGATGTGCCCGGCGCGATCCTGACCGTAGCTATCGCGATCAACGACGCCGGCCAGATCGTGGGTCGGTACACCGTTGGTGGCGGAGACCACGGCTTCCTGCTGGACGTGGACGGCAGCTACACCACGCTCGACGTGCCTGGCGTGACCGGTACGCAGGCCTGGGGGATCAACGATAACGGCCAGGTCGTCGGACAGGCCGCTGCTGACGGCAGGAACCACGGCTTCCTCGCCACGCCCGTACCCTAACTATTCGCCGTCAGACCAAGGTCGTCCAATCCCCCGGCGCCTGGAAGCGGTCGAGGACGACGACCTTTCGACGACCAAGAGTGGGGATGACCGTGACGAACGAGAAAATCACCTTCCAGTAGTTGTTAGTCCGCGCCGCCGGGATCGCCAGGAAGTCCGGGACACCTGGAGCCAAAAGTACAACTTGGTCTGGGACAAGTTGCTGGGCTTGGACTTGTTCCCGCCGGAGTTGGCGCGTACCGAAGTCGCCTATTACGACACCAAGCAGAACAAGTTTGGCCTACCGTTGGACAACCGTCGAACCTACACCAAGCTCGACTGGGTTCTGTGGACGGCGACGCTCGCCGAGGAGCGGCAGGACTTCGAGGCCCTGGTAAAGCCGCTGGAATTGTTTATCCAGCAGACTCCCAACCGGGTTACGCTGACCGACTGGTTCGACACAGTCAACGGCCCGCAGCAAGGGTTCCAGGCCCGCTCCGTGGTGGGCGGAGTATTTATCAAGCTGTTGGCCAAGCGGGCCATGCGGCAGAAGTGGGCGCCACCTTAGTTGGGCAGAATGGGTATTACAGTCGGGCTAGGCGCATCTTGAACATTGGCCGTTACCCGGTGCCCAACCGTAAAGGAACCCGTTGTCGACCTGGAAGAGCAGCGACCTTTGTTCGCCAGTCCGGGTGTTCGTGCCGGTGCGTTCGGACGGGCGTTAACCTATCGTGGCCTGGCAAGGAAACCGTGGGTGTAGATCCCCTGGGAATCGGGATCGCTGAAATAGCCCACGATGACACCATCGTCGTTGATCCCCGTGGCAACCGTATAGAGCGCCCCGGGGAAATCAATCGTGGTGAATTGCCCGTCGCTCAACAGAAAGCCGTGGTAAAGGCGGTCGCCCATCCAGTAATATCCCACGACCTGACCAAGGTTGTTGATCCCACTGACCCTGGTCAAGTCTGCGCCGGGCACGGAAATATCATCGCTGAAGCTGCCGCTCACGTCTCGGACAAATCCCACCGGGCCCACCTCGAAGCTACGTATGAAGGATCCCACGATCTGGCCGGCGTCGTTGATCGCACCGGTGCGCGTGGCAGGGCCGTGACTGAACGAAGTGAATTCGCCGTCGCTCAACAGAAAACCGCCGCCCTGCTGGGTCCCTGCGATCTGGCCCGCGTTGTTGATCCCAGTGGGCTCGGTTTGCATAGAGGGATGGTCGATCGTGATATACTCGCCGCCGCTGTTCAGAAGAAAGCCACGCATGCGGCCCGTCGAACTATCGTCGTACGATCCCACGATATCGCCATAAGCGTTGATCCCGTACACTGTCGTGATCGTCCTGGCGTCGGGGAAATCGATTATCTCGTAGTCTGGGCTCTTAAAGCCATGTCCGATGATGGGGTGCTCAGGATCTTCATAAAAAACGCCTACCACCTGGTCCTGGTTGTTGATCCCAAGGATGAAAGTAGCATCCGGGTTCGTGGCGTCGAATTGAACGAAGTCGTAATCCGCAATTGCGCATGCCGTCATGACCAGTGGCCAACTCATCGCCAGCAGAGCGCAAAAGAGATGCGTCAGCGCTGACGACCGCCCACGCGCCCCTTGGGGACGTCTTCTGTTGACTGTGTACATGATTCCCTCCGAATCTTGGCTGATCGTATAGTGTGACCTTACACCTTGACCGCTGGAGCCACAAGCCCTTAGCGAAAAAATACGCCATTGCGCTCTTGGCCGAAGACGGCGAAGCCTGGGGGATCAACGATAACGGCCAGATCGTCGGACAGTACGCTGCTGACGGCAGGAACCACGGCTTCCTCGCCACGCCCGGTGGCTAACCCTCGACCCCTCAGACTATTCGGTAAGACTGTTGCGGGCCGCATAAACGCCTCTTCCCCTTGTGCTTCTCCAGCGCAAACGTCATAATTACGCGCGAATCCCTTCCCATACTTTTTTTGTCGTTGGAGAAGCGCTTATGGTCCGACTCCGTTGTCGTAACGTCAAAAGCAAGACCGGTTTCACTCTGATTGAACTGTTGGTGGTGATCGCCATTATCGGCATCTTGATCGCGCTTTTGTTGCCGGCAGTGCAAAAGGTTCGGGAAGCGGCCAACCGGATTTCATGCTCGAATAATCTGAAGCAGCTGGCCCTGGCCGCGCATAACTACCATGATGTTTACAAAAACTTACCCCCCGGGAGCATCGATCCAAACAACCCCAACAGTTCCGCCGGGCCTTTTAACCCGCACGATCCCGTGTATGGGGGAAGTAGTTTGCCGTGGGGCCATATCAGCTGGGCCGCCGCCATTTTGCCGTTCGTCGAACAAGATAACCTCTTCAAAACGATGGATTTCACCAAGCCGGCTTATGCATCAAACATTCCCGAGGAACAAAACAGCGGCCGAGGCGACACGCAGGATCGAGGCCCGGCCGTGACCGCCTGGCTTGGCCAACCCAACCCCAACATCTTCGCCGCCCTCAACATGCCCAAGATCTTTATCTGTCCCTCGGTTCCTCTCACCGTGAAATTCAACGACACTCCCTACAAGGATTACGGCATCAACGGGGGCACAAACAGCAGATGCTGCCCCGAACGCACCCAGACGAACCAGGATGGGGTTGCCTTCTTGAACAGCCGCATTCGCTTCGCCGACGTCTCGGACGGCACCAGCACGACATTCCTGTTTCTGGAGTTCGCCCACATCGCCAATCGGAGCTGGACGGCTGCCGGCGACGGCACCAACCAGTTCATCTGGGTCCATCACCCGTCGCAGGGTTATGTCACATGCGATACACCGCCCAATAGCACGGCCTTCAACAACCGCGCCGCCCACGGCCTGCACGTGGGAGGAGGTGTCCAGGGCGCCATGTGTGATGGCCATGTCGTCTGGGTTAGCAATTCGATCGATTTCCGCGGCGTGTACCGCCCATTGTTTACGCGGAACAACGGTGAGCCAGTGTCGCCGGAATTTTGACCATGTTTCTTCGAGTTTTATGCCGCTGGACTGTTTTGGCTCTGGTGTGTTTGTCGCTTTGTATCCCCGGTTGCGGCTCTTCCGGACCGCGCGTCGTCAAGGTCACCGGCACAGTTACGAGGGGTGGGAAGCCCGTGGAAAGGCTAGTCGTGAACTTTGAGCCGCAGCACGGCCGGCCCAGTTGGGGCGTTACCGACAAGGATGGCCGGTACTCCTTGAACTACGAGCCCGGCCGCGACGGTGCCATCACCGGCACTCATAAGGTCTGGGTCGAGATCCGGCCGGCCAGTCCCAAAGAGGAGGCCGATTTACGCAACGGCGTGTTGCAGCTCCATCCGGAGATAAAGAGCATCTTGAAAAAATACGGCAACTTCGAAACCACCCCGCTCAGGGTCGAAGTCAATCAAAACAATCGGGTCATCGACCTACAACTTGATTGACAAGTGGCCAACGTGCGGGACGATCCTTCGTCTTTCCGCGCCCCCTGCCGCCTTGTGCGGCAGGAGCGACATTTTGACTGGCTACAGTGACTTGCACCCCCCTGACCCAGAGGTACCATATACCGGTCGCCCAAACCGTCCTTCTCAATTTCAACGTCGTAACCTGTCTGTAGGTTTAACCAGAAACGCTCCGACGTCTCGAACTAGCGCGCCAATCTCAGTGCGATATCCGCGGTGATCGCCCGCCCGCCGCGAACGATTTCATTGATCCGCCGTGGCAACGCTCGGATTTTCCTTGACTTCCCCGAATAAGGCGATCATACTGGCCGTTTAGAACTTCGGTTTCCCGGGAATGGTCTACAGGTGGTTCTGTAGCTCGTTCCTCCATGAAGCGGAGGATTTCATCCATGAATCGACTTCTCTGCGGCATCGTCGCATGGGGCCTGCTCGGGGGCCTTACAAGCTCCGCCGACGCCCAGTACACCTACACCACGCTCGACGTGCCTGGCGCGATTGGTACCTATGCCCAAGGGATCAACGCCTCCGGCCAGATCGTGGGCTATTACGAACAGCCTAGGCACGGCTTCCTGCTGGACGTTGATGGCAGCTACACCGCGCTCAACGTGCCCGGCGCCATCTATAGCGGTGCCTATGGGATCAACGACGCTGGCCAGGTCGTAGGAACTTACAGCGATGATCGCGGCACGCACGGCTTCGTGCTGGACATTGATGGCAGCTACACCGCGCTCAACGTGCCCGGCGCCATCGATACCGGTGCCTATGGGATCAACGACGCCGGCCAAATCGTCGGATGGTACGCGGATCCAGGCGGCGCGTATCACGGCTTCCTGCGGGACGTGGATGGCAGCTACACCATGCTGGACGGCCCCGTCGCGATCCAGTCCTTTGCCGAAGGGATCAACGACACCGGCCAGGTCGTAGGAACTTACACCGATGATCGCGGCCAGCACGGCTTCTTGCGGGACGTGGATGGCAGCTACACCACGTTGGACGTGCCCGACTGGCTCGTTACCGGTGCCTCCGGGATCAACGCCGCCGGCCAAATCGTCGGATTGTACGGGGATGATCCAGTCGGCACGTTACACGGCTTCCTGCGGGACGTCGATGGCAGCTACACCACGTTCGACCCGCCCGGCTCGATCTCGACCTATCCCTTTAAGATAAACGACCTCGGCCAGATCGTCGGCTATTACGGGGACGCTCGCTTCTTCTACCACGGCTTTGTCGCCACTCCCGGGGGCTAACCCTCGACTCTCCGCCTAGTGGAGGACTTCATCCATGCAACGATTTCTCTGCGGCTTCGCGGCTTGGAGCCTGCTCGTGGGTCTTACGGCCCCGGCACAGGCCCAGTACACCTACACCACGATCGACGTGCCTGGCGCGATTGGTACCTATGCCCAAGGGATCAACGCCTCCGGCCAGATTGTGGGCTATTACGAGGTCGCTGGCGGCAGGACCTACGGCTTCCTGCTGGACGTTGACGGCAGCTACATCACGCTCGACGTACCCGGCGCGTGCGATACCCGGGCCTCAGGGATCAACGACGCCGGCCAGATCGTGGGATGGTACAGCGCTTGTCCCGGAGTCCACGGCTTCCTACGCGGCGTTGATGGCAGCTACACCACGTTCGACGTGCCCGGCGCGCTCTCTACCTCTGCCTATGGGATTAACAACTCCGGCCAGATCGTGGGATGGCACAGGGCCGTTGGCCCCCTTGGCGAATATGACCACGGCTTCCTCCTGGATGTTGATGGCAGCTACACCACGCTCGACGTGCCCGGCTCGATGCCTACCTATGCCTATGGGATCAACGACGCCGGCCAGATCGTGGGAAGTCACGTTGCTGGCGGCAGGCACGCCTTCCTGCTGGACGTTGATGGTAGCTACACCACGCTCGACGTCCCTGGCGCGATTGGTACCTATGCCCAAGGGATCAACGCCTCCGGCCAGACCGTGGGCTATTACGAACAGCCTGACAGGGCCCACGGCTTCGTGCTGGACGTTGATGGCAGCTACACCACGTTCGATATACCTGGGGCGACCGATACGCAGGCCTGGGGGATCAACGATAACGGCCAGATCGTGGGACAGTACAGTGAGGGCAACACCGTCCACGGCTTTCTCGCCACCCCCGGCGGCTAACTCTCGACCAACAGCCTGTTCGGTGGGTGGCACGCCCTGAGGTACTCCGAAGGGCGTGCCTAATGGCGACGGATTTCACCTCTTGCAGCAGATCACGGGTTGGCACACTTCGGAGACCGTCCCACAACTACGACGGCTCCCCATGACCGGCGCTATTTCGACGCCACAAAGACACTGACCTCGCGTTCCAGCCGGCCGCCCAGACGGTCCTTCTCCATCTCAAGATCGTAACGCGTCTGGAGATTTAGCCAGAAACGCTCCGAGGTCCCGAAATAACGCGCCAGGCGCAGTGCGGTGTCGGCGGTGATCGCCCGCCCCCCGCGAACAATTTCATTGATTCGGCGCGGCGGCACGCTCACGCTTTTGGCCAGTCGGTACTGACTAATTCCCAAGGGTACGAGAAACTCCTCCCGCAGAATCTCCCCCGGGTGGACGGGTCGCAGCTTCTGCCGTGCCATGTTTGGCTCCGCTAGTGGTAATCCACGATCTCTACATCGTGAGCGCCCGCGTCCTCCCACCGGAAACACACACGCCACCGATCGTTGATGCGAATGCCATATTCGCCCGCTCGGTCGCCTGCGAGCTTCTCGAGGCGATTGCCCGAAGGAAAGCGCAAATCCTCGAGCGACTCCGCCGCATCGATGAGGAGCAGTTTGCGGAGAGCGACGCGTTGGAGCTTGCGGTCCAGCCGCTTGACGCGCTCCCGCCGAAAGAGCCGCTCGGTCTCATCGTCCCGAAAGCTCCGGATCATAAAATCCTTATGATAGCGCCATGCGCTAATAACGTCAAGCGCTAATTGTGTCTCGTTCAATGATCCGGCAACTGACAACTGCCGCCGGACCCTGTAAAATGGATCTGTTTCTCTGTGAGAACCCCAATGATCAAACTGAAAAAAATCGGCCCGGGATTTTTCAGCGATCCCGAATGGGAAAAAGTAAAGGCGGTAAGGCGTTCCATCTCCCATCAGCAAGCGGTCCGCGAAAGCGCTTATCTCACCGACCAGTGGCGGAAGATGTGGGGGAGAGGAAAAAATCGGATGATCGATATTCGAAAAATTATGCAAACCCTCGCCGCGAAAAAAATCCCCTTTGTCCTGACCGGGGCCCAGGCCATCGGCGGATGGACCGGAAGACCCCGGGCGACCAAGGATGTCGATATTCTGGTGAAGGGGGGCAGGAACCAAACCCGCGCGGTGAATGCCATCAAAGGATTGTACCCGCACCTGGAGGTAAGGAATTTTGCCGGGGTCACTTCCTTTTTTGTCCCCGGGGAAAAGGAATCGGTGATCGATGTCACCTATCCTCACCGCCTGGATCTACAAGAGACCCTGGCCTATCCGGTTTGGGTAGAAGATCGGGGCTTCAAATACCGGATCCCCTCCCTGGAGGCTGCCCTGGCGAATAAATACAGTTCGATGTTGACGCGCGGCCGGACTTTGGAGAGGCGAATGCAGGATATCGTCGATTTTAACCTCATGGTGATGCATTCTCTGGATGAAGGGCAGCAGCCCATCGATCGGGAAAAAGTTTCGGCCCTGGGTGAAATGGTTTGGCCCGGCGGCGGGGGGAAAGAAATTCTCCGCCTGGTAGATCGGGTGAAAGCCGGCCGGAGCTTCAACATCGATGATCTGGCCCAAAAAAACTGACCTCGCGTTCTAGCAGGAGGAACCTTTTAATCTCGACAGCAGCTCGATGCCGCCGAAAGTCGGAATTCGCTTGACTTCACCGGAAGACGCGATCACACTGGACGCTGCTACCAGGACTTCGGAGGACTTGTCTGCCGAGCAGTCCGGTAGGTGGTTACTCCGTCTTGTGCGAGGAATTCATCCATGAAACAACTTCTCTGCGGCTTCGCGGCTTGGGTCCTGCTCGCCGCCCTTACGGGGCGGGCACACGCCCAGTACACCTTCACCACGCTCGACGTGCCCGGCGCAATCGAGACCGATGCCTATGGGATCAACGACGCCGGCCAGATCGTCGGATCGTACTTCGATGGTAGCGGCACGGGACGAGCCTTCCTGCTCGACACGGATGGCAGCTACACCACGATCGACGTGCCGCGCGCGATCATTACCTCCGCCTCTGGCATAAACCCGTCCGGCCAGATCGTGGGAAGGTACATTGACCCGGACGGCGGGCATGGTTTCCTGCTGGACGTCGATGGCAGCTCCACCACGATCGATGTGCCGGACGCAGATGAGACCATTGCCTATGGGATCAACGCCTCCGGCCAGATCGTGGGAGTGTACATCGATGCGGACGCCACGGACCACGGCTTCCTGCTGGATATCGATGGCACCTACACCACGATCGACGTGCCGGATGCAGCCACCGGCATTGCCGCCGGCATCAACGACGCCGGTCAGATCGTCGGATCATACTTTGATGGCGTCACCAATCACGCCTTCCTGCTGGATGTGGATGGCAGCTACACCACGATCGACGTGCCGGGCGCAGCCGAGACCATTGCCACCGGCATCAATAACGCCGGCCAGATCTTGGGATGGTACAATGGCGCCGGCGGCCTGCACGGCTTTCTCCTGGACGTCGATGGCAGCTACACCGCGATCGACGTGCCCGACGCAAGGGTTACCCGGCCCATTGGCATCAACGCCTCCGGCCTAATCGTGGGACGGTACACCGACGCCGCCGGCACACTCCACGGCTTCCTCGCCACCCCCGGCGGCTAACCCTCGACTCTCAAACTATTCGGTAAGGGTGCCCGATAGTGCCGGGACGGCGTGGCTACTTTTTATCGCTAACCCGCTGCCTTAACCTCCAGAGGCGAACGGTCTCGTCTTGACTGGTGCTGGCCAGAGTGCTGCCGTCCGGAGAGAAAGCGAGGGAATAGATCTCGGCACCGTGGCCTTCCAGGGTCTCCTGCAACTTGCCGGTCGCCAAATCCCACAAGCGCACTTTGTGGTCCCGGCATGCGCCGGCCACGGTTTTCCCATCCACAGAGATGGCAATTCCACGATGCACCGGTTCCGGCGGGGAAATGCCCCGCTCTACTTTCTCGGCATCCCAGATAACGATTTCTCCGCCGGTACCAATGCCGGCAAAGATTTTCCCGTTTGCGGACAAGGCGGGTGTGGATCCAAACTTCGCCAGCCTCCGCCTGGATCTCAATTCTCCCGTCTCGGCATTCCAAACGAGTAACTCTCCGGAGCCGTCGTCCTTTCTGCTGCCGCCGGTGAGGGCCTTCTCGTCCGGAGAAAAAGCCATCCACGCGAGTTGAGCCTCTGGAGTCGCGAGAGTTCGTTCGAGCGCGCCCCTCCCGACATCCCACAGCTCGACCGTTTTTTTGCCGTGGCCTGCTGCCGCCACCCGCTTGCCATCCGCGGATAACGCAAGGCACGCCAGGATCGACTTTCCGCCCAAGGTCTGTTTCAAGGCCAGCGTCTTCGCATCCCAGATCTTGATCACATCCACGATTGCCAGCGAGTTTCCCCGGTTCACCTCTTGGGATACCGACGCCCCAATCGACTTGCCGTCAAGTGAGAAGATTACGTGCTGGAAGGCCAATCCGGGCCCGGCGTCCTCGGCCACAGTTTGCCTCAGCTCTCCCTTTTCCACGTCCCACAACTTCACCGCGCTCCCGCTCCTGCCGAGGTTGGACTCGTACTTTGTCACGACCACCAAGGTCCTGCCGTCCGGGCTCCAGAGGACCCGGCGGCCTCTTTGCCCCATGCCAAGGTTAAGGATCTTGGGTGGTCCCGCGTCTTTGTCCGCCTGCGGCCCCTCAGTGATCGTTTTCGCGGATTCCACGGGCGATTGGGCTGCCGTGGGCTGATGCGCAAGCATACCCCCCGCGAAGATGATTCCCACCATCACGAATAATGCAGCGGTAATTTTCAAATTGGTCATGAACATGGCTTTTATTACTCCATCCGCAAGAGCGGCGGCCCTGGTCGAAACGACTCCAGCCACGATTTGTCTCGGCGCGGCCATCGACGCCGGGGGCGGCAACGGCACGGCGGCCGACGCCTGCCCCTGAGATAGCGCCGCAGTTAGTGCCCCACACGAAAGCGCCAGTCCCTGGCGAGTGAGCCGCTTCGCCAACATCCTGCGTGCGGTGGTCAACCGGCCGGAAAGCGTCCCCACCGGGATACCGAGTTGCCGGGACACGGCCCGGCGCGTCCGTCCCTCAAGCTCACAAAGTACGATGGGCACGCGGTACTTGTCCGGCAAACGGTTCAACTCGCGGTCGAGAAGCGCTCGCAGGTCCTCGCTAATATCGAGACCATTCCCTATCACGGGTTCCGGCATCGGCTGCATTTGCCTTTCCCGAGCCAGCCTGCGCGAGCTGGCCGCCCGCGCATCCAGGGCAGTCCGGTAGGCCACGCCGTACAGCCAGTTGCCCAGCAACTCGCGCTGGCCGATGGCAGCGGCCTTGCGAATCAAAACCAGGAAAGTGGCCTGGAAGGCATCCTCGACGTCCTGGGAATGGCGAAGCATGCGGCGACAAACTCCCAGCACCATGGGCCCGTGCCGGCGGACCAGCGCCTCGAAGGCCGCTTCGTCCCGCCGCGTGATGAAACACTCCAACAACCGTCCATCGGTCATCCCGCCATCATCATGTAAAAGGACGGCCCTGCGAACTTGCGGGAGAAGACTGCTCATTGGACCCTCAGACATGTCGGTCGCTCCACTGCCAGGCAACGCCTGTCTCCTCTTATATACTGGGAGAAACCGGGCGTGCGCGCCGGTTTTTTGGAGATCTTTTCCGATTATAACGGTTACTTCCGTCCCGGAGGGAAACAACAGGAGCTAAAACATGTTCACAATCCTTCTTTCATTGAGTACCTTCTGCATTTTGTTTCCTTGCTCGCAGCCTATCGATCAGAAGAATCCAGCAAAGGATTCAAAACCAGATCCAAGTTGATGAGTTTCAAAAGCTCAAAGGAACCTGGAAGCTTATCTACGAAGAGGTGCAGCGGCGGATTTCAACTGAAAAACAGCTGTCCGAGATTCAATGCCGGATCGTTTTCCATGACGATCTCAAACTAAAGTGGAAATACGGAAAAGAGGAAATGCAAGGATCCGTCAAGATCGATTCCAAAAAATTACCCAGGGAAATAGACTTCGTTTGGAACAAAGAGCATTAACGGATCCCTGCCGTGGGAATTTATCAGATTAAGAACGGCAAATTAGAACTGTCCATTTGTTTCGACGGACCAGCGAATTGTGATCGCCCGAAGGAGTTTAAGTCCGAACAAAGGAACCGCCATTTTTACGTGACCTTTCAAAAGGAATGAAAGCCGAGGCGTGCGCCGCCCCTATCAAGAAGGCCTGTTCACGCGGACGTGCTGGCCGACGATGTCCGGGTTGGCGGCGAGCGCACTGTCGATGCGGGCCGCAAGGGCCTTCGGATCCGCATCATCGCGGGTGCAACTTATGATGCCGGCGTGTTTTGGTTGTGCCTTGTGTAGGCGTTTAAAGTCCTTCCGGTTGTGCGTCAAGACGGCCCTTTGTAGACTTGTAGCCTCCGTCAGCACATCGGAATCCGGAATCGACTGACTTGCTTGTCCTGCCTCCAGAGCAGTCACAACATCGTGGCCCAGTGCTCGCAGGTGCTCTACAAGTGGTCGCGGCACATCTTCATCGGCGTACAGGCGGGCCATGCCCTACGCCTCCTGATTCTGCCGGATCGCCTCCTCGATCTCGTCGCGATGTTGCGCTGTGTAGCTCCAGGCAGCCGCCAGATCCTCGGGCTTTAGCTGCGGGTAGGCGTCGAGAATCCGGGGATCCGACCAGCCAAGGCGCCGCCATTCCTCCAAAGCCCAAACGGCGATCCGGGTGCCCTCTACCCGGGCATCGCCGCCGCAAATGTCGGGAGTCTTGACGATTCTCTCGTTGGCTCGCTCCTCAGCCTTTCCACTGGAGGGAGTCAGGGCTTTGTTCAATTTCCCAAGGTGGTCAACTGACATACGGCTTGCCTCCTGTTCTCCGGGTACCTTTCTCTTGCCTTTTCGTTCATTCTACCGACTTGCCGTCAGCGCCGGTATACAAAGGTTACAAACGAAAGAAAAGCGAAAATGCAGCTCGGCGGTTGGGTGGCAGGCCCTGAGTCTTCGAAGGGCGTGCTGAGGTATCTCACGAGTCATCTCTTGCAGCAACCGCGATGGGAGAGTATCGTAGCCTCCATTGCGAATCGTTGATTCGGTTCCGCTAGAAACGGTGGCTGGCGTATGGCACAGCTGTGCCCGAATTGTGGTGCCAAGTTACCCATGGTACGTGATGCATTCTGCCCGGAATGCCGCATCGATCTTGCGGACAAAACTCGCGATTAGGCGATCGAGTCGGTAGGCTGGTGCCCTGAGCCTCTGGAGTGCGGTGGCTCGACACCGCGTTGCATTTTTGGATTTTTTGATATGGCGTGAGCGCCGCCACAGCGTCCAAGCATCCAAATGATCCAAATCGGTGTCGAGCCACCGCACTCCAAACACAAATTGGTTACGTGAACAATTCTTCGACCGCCTGGCCGCCGTCGACGATCTTGATCGGCCGGCGCAGGTCGCTGATGTTTTCCTTGCGCGGATTGATCTTGAGGGCCTTGTAAAACGTGCAGAACAGGTCGGGAACCGAAACCGGCCGGCTGGCGACGACGGTGCCGGAGTCGTTGGTGGAGCCGATGACCCGGCCGCCCTTGATGCCGGCGCCGGCCAGGGCCACGTTGAAGGCCCGCGGATAATGGTCGCGGCCGGTGCGGGCGTTGATATTGGGCGTGCGGCCGAACTCACCCATCCAGATAACCAGGGTCCGGTCCAACATCCCCTTTTCCTTCAACTCGGTGATCAGCGTGCCGAACGCCGGGTCCACAATCCCTTGCTGGCGTTTGACGGCATTGAAATTATCCTGATGCGTGTCCCAGCCGCCGACCTCCACTTCCACGAAGGTGACGCCGGCTTCCACCAGCCGCCGGGCCAACAGACAGCCCTGGCCGAACGGCGTCCGACCGTAGGCGTCGCGCACCGCATCTTTCTCCTGGCCGACATCAAACGCCTTCAGCCGTGGACTCCGGATCATCCGGGAAGCGTTTTGATAAAGGACCTTGTGATCCTCGACGCGCTGCTGCCCGCCGGATTTGGCAAAGTCTTCTTCGAGATCCTGCAAAACGCCAAGCCGCCGATCGAAGCGCTTGTCGTTTACATCGCGCGGGAGCGCCACGTTGTTGGGCAGTTGCTGCGCATTGCCCACCAGAAACGGCGCAACGCTCATGCCGAGGAACCCGGAGCCGATGCCGCTCGCGGCCAGACCCTGACCGCCGACACTGACGAAATTCGGCAAGTCCGAATCGGGAGAGCCGATTTCGTTGGCCACAATCGATCCCAGCGCGGGATATTTGACTGCTCCCAGGGGAACATAACCGGTGTGCAATTGATACTGCGCCCGCGGATGGGCGCCTTCCTTGTTGGTCATCGACCGGATGATGGCGATGTCCTTCATGACCTTGGCCACGCGCGTCCACCCCTCGGCGATCTGGATACCGTCGACGGCAGTGGACATCGCCTGAGTGGGCCCGCCGGTCTTCGTCCCCGGCTTCGGGTCCCATGTCTCGAACTGGCTGGGGCCGCCGTTCATGAACAGGAGGATACAGGCCATGCCCTGCTTGCGGAGTTCTTCCGCATGGAGGGTGACGGCGTCCTTCCAGCCCAGGGCGCTGAATCCGGCTGCCCCAACGGCCACATTCCGCAGGAATGTCCGCCGGCTCACCACGCCATCCCCATTCGTCCGCACTTGCATCAACGATTGAATTCCCATATCCCGATTCCTTTGGTTCTTACCAATGACTAATTACCAAGGACTGAATTAACGTTTCGTTTGAAATTCCGTGGAGTTAATCAGCGCCCAGAGCAGATCCTCATATGCCTCCGCCCGATTGCCGACCTTGGCCAGGTAATTGTTGCACTTCTCCATTTCCCGGTCGGTGGGTTTGCGGGCCAGGGTGCGCAGATACAAGATGCGGAGTGCATCCTTGTCATCCGGGTAGGACTTCAAAATCCGGCTCAAGAGGTTAGTGTCCTTGGCCTTGATCTTGTCGTTAACCATAGGGTGGTTCATCAGCAGGAGAGCCTGGGGAATGCTCCCTTCCACCTCGTCGGGCTTCGTGGAGGGATCGAAACCGAATTCGCGCTTGAACTGCCCTTCGGTCGTGCCGAGTCCCCGGAAGAACGCCATTGCGGCAGCGCCGAGCTGACCCTGACGGCCGCCTTGCTGCCTGGGCGGATCTTTGAACGTGCCCAGAACATTTACCAGCGACTCCCACAACGCATCGGCCCGGAGCCGGGTCGGGTAGGACGCGGCAAAGTGCATGTGCTGGCCGGTCGATTCGCCCAGCCGAATTTGGTGTTGATAGGTTTCACTGTTCATCACCTGGCGGAAGAGGGCCTTCATGTCATAGTTGCCGGCCTTGAAGGACAGGGCGAGCCGGACAAGAAGCTCGGGCAAGAAGGCATCCTTCTGGGGGCCCATGTCATCCACGGGCTGGTAAAATGCCTGCCCCATCAGTTCGCCCCAGATCCGGTTCACGTACGCCGCGGCGAACCAGTAGTTGTCCCTGGAAGTTACAAAATCCGCCAGGGCCTTGCGGCGTGCCGGGTCGGGCTGGTCTTGCGGAATGGCACCCCCCAGCAGGAAACGCGGATCAACCCGGGTCGATTTCTTGGGATCCTCCAGGCTGGGCATTTGATGTTCGCCCGCATTGGCGGCAGTTATCGTGATTCCGGCCTGCTGGCCCATACCAAAGCGGCGTTCGCGCGTCCGGCTGTAGAAAGCGGCCATTTCATGAAATTGATTGCGTTTCCAGACATCGAACGGATGGTCGTGGCATTGCGCACACTGGATTTGCATGCCCAGGAACACCCGCGCCGTGTCGGCAGCCCGTTCATTGGCAGCATCGGGACCAAAGTGAGCGGCCAGAAAACCGGCCGCGCCGCTGTCCGCGGGATCTTGCAGCGAGAGGGTTCCTGTTGCCGTGATGATTTCGCGGGCAATCTCGCCCCAGTGCTTGTTCGCCTTGAACTGGTCGAAGAGCCAGGCCTCCAGGCCGATGGTTCGCGGCGCCCGCAGGAAGATCTGCTGAGCGGTTGCCTTGGACAGCATCACGTCGCGCCAGTAGCGCGCCCAGTGCCGGGCGTACTCGTCACTGTCGAGGAGCCGATCGATGAGCTTGGCCCGTTTCTGCGGATCCTTGTCGGCGGTAAATTCATCGACATCCGCGGGCACGGGGAGATGGCCCGTCAGGTCGAGCGTCGCTCGCCGGATGAACTGCTCATCGGTGGTCAATGGCGCGGGGGAAATATTGTCTTTGGCCAGCAGGGTCTTCAGGAGCTGATCAATCTCGCGCGGCGTCGCCGGGGTTTTGGGCCCGGTCTTCCAGGCCTCCGGCGTGATTTTCACATTGTCGGCGGGTGGCGATTTCGGCAGGCGAGACTTTTTCTCATCCGCCGCCGCAGTCGCTGCCAGAAGCCCGGCCGCCAAAATGCCGGCCAGCCAACCCAGTTTGTAACTCACTCTCTTGCGTGGATCACACATTACTTTTGCTCCCGCGGCGACATCTCCTTGTGAGGCTCGAAGACTTCCGAAGTCTTCCAGACTTCGGAAGTCTTCATTCGAAACCGGCAGGTTATGATAACAAGCCTAACATTAACCATTTATGAAGGCTAATGCCAGTGCCTGGCTATCTCATTCAACCCGCTACCCGGCCATTTGTTTCGGTCAGTCAGGGAAGTGGAAACTGCAAATTCCGCCGGATCATTTCCAGGCGGCGGGGCGGCGCTTGATCTTTGGTAAGGATGGTCGCTCCTTCATCCAGGTATTTTTCCAGGCGAAAACGCGAATCATCCGGCGCCGTTGTCTCGACCAGTGTAAAAGTTACGACCGTGCGCGTCCGGTACAGAATGACCCGATGCAACACGCCGCTGCGGTTATCGATTTCTAACCTCGCTGCATGTAAGGTTTTATGGCCACGGTCGGGCTTGAGAATGGCGCGGACGATTTCCAGAGAATTCCCTTCGTAGGCCACCGGCCCTTCGCGGGTGAGGTCAAAATCGGCCAACAACTCACCAAGGAGCGTTTCGACCTGCATGCCGCGCAAATCACACGCATGAGCCAATTGGGGCGGCACTTCGTCCGCTTCGAAGCGTACTGCCATGCGCCGGGCATTGGCGATCCAAACCCGCCCTTTCTCATCGCGGCCCCACGCAACTTCCCGCGGTACTCCCAGCGGTACCATGTAAAAACGGTCGCCTCGGGTCCACAATTTGCCTTCCCGCACGGCAGGGAGAACCGGATCGCGTTCCTGAACTTCCGGGTCGGCTTCAATCCGCACTTGATAGCAGCGGTCCACCGGCTCCAGGGAACGCACCTTGGCAGTGTTGATCAGGACTTCTGCACTGGCGGGAGCAGAGCCGGACTGGAACAACACCAAGCCGGCCACCACCACCGCCGCGGCCGAAGTAATCCCCCAAACCCACGGCGGTATGGAAGGCAAGCGCTTTTTCCGAATCGTAGTAGCCCTCTCGCTCCGCGAGAGGCTTGCACGAACCGCCAGCAGAACTTCTTGCGGATCCACCGTCCCCTCGGCCGCGATCAGGTAATTCCGGACCCATAATTCGATCTTTTGTTCCGAAGGTATTTGCTTTTCGCTCATGAGGCTTTCTCCCCCACAAAGGGAGCCAGGAATTCCGCCATTGCTTGGCGCGCGCGGTGCACCAGGACGCCGGCGTGATTGGCGGTGATTTCCAGAAGCTCGGCGATTTCTTGCTGCGAATGGCCCAGGCTCTTCAGTTCCAGGGCCGCACGCTGCAGCACCGGCAACTGCGCCAAACCCCGGCCAATCGCTTGCGCCAATTCTTTTCCCAGGACGATTTGTTCCGGCATCTCGGCCTTGCGATCCTCCCAATCCGACCGACTTTCATCTTGCCGTGTTCGGTAACCATCGATGCTCACGATAGGGCGTTGCCGGGTCGTAATGTTGATACAGGCATTGGTGATCGCCCGAAATAACAATTTGCCGCCGTCATGGATTAGATCGTAATCGGCGGCCTTGCGGATGAGGCGGCAATAACAGTCCTGGACCACATCCTCCGCGCGCGAGCGATCGTGCAACAACGACGAAGCGTAGGCGACGGCGCGGGCAGCCGTGGCCAGCACCCAGGCATCCAGGTCATGTTGCTTGCATTGGTGGCCCAAGAGGGCTCCCCCGCGAAAATCGGCAGCACTTCTAGTGAAACAACCCGGCAGCGGCCTCGATCTTACACCTTACTTCCCTCCCGGAAGCAAGATGCGAAACCCTGCCGGCGCGTACACTGCCCCGTCAATCTTTTTATCCCCGGAATAAGGCAGCAGTAAGCCGATTTGCTCCGCCGCTACCGCGGGGGCCATGCCGCGCGCCAGAATCATATCAAAATAGCAAAACTCCAGAACCGCGCTCGCCGCCCAATCGACCACTTGCGTATAGCCGGAAATCGGGAACTGCCCCTGCGGCCCGAGGATGGTCCGGATCTCTTCCGGGATTCTCCCCTTCATCACGCAGCACGAAGAAAAATGAAAAAGCCGCAGCGTCGAGACATAGCGAAGACTTTCGGCAATTGTCTTGGCGCCGATCATTTCACCATCCAGGGGAATCCCTTCCGGCAAGCCGTGGGAGGAAAGCGATACCACGATCGGTTCGGCCAGGTACGCCAATTCGAGCAGCCACTTCCGCAAACTTTTATCATTATCAAAAAAACGATGCCGCACCTGCACGTTCGGAGTCCGGGCAAAAAAGGCGTTGAGCATTTGGCCAAAGGAATACTCCTTGTCCTGTAAATTGGGCTCCCAGCGCGCCTCGATCACCACCAGCCAGATGCGATTGGGAATTGGTTGCACGCGCATGCCGTTCCAATCCGACCAGCTGGAACTCCCCTTCTCTTTCCATTTGCCTTTGAAGCTGTTGGCATCAGTGGCCAGTTCAAACCAACCCTCGCCCTCGGCGGAGGGTTCCTTGTATTGGAACGTCAGTTTCTTGCCTTCGACCGTGCCGGTGATGGAGGAACCCTGGGAATACGCGTAAATGCCGTGGACGCGATTCTCTACCTGGACCAGGCGAATGCGGCCAAAGTTGCTTTCCCACAAACCCTGGAAGCCTTCCGGTGCGGCACCCGAAGCAGCCGCCACGCGCTTTCCCGACCAGCTTCCGGTCAACGCATTTTGTTGCAGACCCCATTTGCCGGTGAACGATTTGCCATCGATCGACAATTCAAACTGGCCGAATCCATTTACGCCAGGTTCCTGATAGCGAAAGGTGTATTTTGCTTTTTCTACCGTCCCCTCAACGGTGCAGCGGATGCCGTTCATGACGTAGAAGCCCTTCACCGTCGATCCTTCCTGCGTTAATGTCAATATTCCGTATTCCGTTTCCCACGTGCCGGCGAACGAGCTTTCGCCGCGTGACGGCGCCGCCAAAATAAGAAGGAGCCAAAACGTGATCATGTAAGCAATTTTCATGGGAGATTTCCATTACACTTGGGTTGACCCGTAGCGCGCAAACGGCGTCGCTTGCGGGCTGCAAGGGTTGCCAAAAAAAGTAGACTTGATGAAAGTATAACGCGTACGTTGCAAAACTGGGAATAATTCTTGACACGGATCGCACGGCGGTTTCTAATTGACAGCTGCGTAGCGAGGAATTGGTCCTCCCGGATACCAGAGAGTGAGGCAGCCTTTAACTCGGGAGGTTCTGCGATGCTTGCGAAATTCAGGTTCGTTCGTGCCCCGGTGATTGTGGCGGCGCTTTGGGCTTCGCTCGGCTGGACCGGGCGGGGACTGGCCGATAACTTTCAAAATTTCCCGGACGACCGCCGGGATGCGATCGCTGCGGCGATTGCCCTGGTGCCCGACGATGCCGGGCTCTGTTACGACGACTCCGGCGACCCGGACTCCACGCAGATCTGGAACTTCCACACGCTGGTTTATGTCGGCCCCATCGACGTCTCTTCGACGCTCGACCGGATTCGCCTGGGCTACTGGATCTCGACCGGGTCCCGCGACGACGGCGGTACTTTCAACTTCCGGGGTGATGAATTGCCGAACATCCCCCGGATGGGGGTTGATTACTACCGCGAATTCTACGTCTGGCCCGCGATGGACCTGGACGCGGGGACGTACGATCGCACGGCCATTCTGTTTGATGCGGTGATGTTCCCAGGGCCGATGCGCATTCTTCTGGGGGTGGGCGGCGAGGTCTACTTTACCGGCGACCACTACGGCCAACAAAGTCCCCCGCCAGGCCTTCCCGCCTACTATGTCAATCCCACCGGGCCGTGAAGCTGACACGCTCGCAGCCAATCCGGGAACCAGGTCGAAATGGAAAATCAAGAAAATTTTGACAGCACGATGCACGACCGCAATTGCTTCGAGAGGTCTCTTGAGTCTAAATTTTTTTGTTCTCAAGATGACAGGAATTTGCGAAAAAATGTCGTTCCGAGGCACAGGTGGCCAAAGGAGATTGGCCGACCGCCTGTGCCTTGAGCGGCAAATAGGAGATTTGAATAGACGTCGAGGTGTCAATAAAGCGGCGGAAAAATAGCGACTTTCGTGGACCAGGAATGTCTCAGCGGAAGTCAGATGAGTGTGCGCCGGAGACATCGATTTGCAGCAGGCAATGCGTGCGGGTGAAATGAAAATGCAAGAAAAGGCCTGTTTTTGAAGGAGCGACGTCGGCAAGGAACAATCCCAGTCACGAAGGGGCTGCGCGCACCTGGAATGAAATACAAAAGAACTCGTGAATTACCGAGCGGAAATGGGCCTGGTGACCGCTTGTGAACGGACGATGGCAATTCTTCGTGAAACAAAAGCATTTCGCGGAAAAAGAAGTCGCTGTTTTAGAAGATCTTTGAATGAAATGCGTGTTCAGAGGCGAAAAGATGGGGAACGGAAAAAATGGGAGAATGGCCCCCGGTTTGCGCTATCTTCTCTTGGATTTAAGCCCGGCGGCCGGAACCCGGGATGTCGTAAAGAGTTCGGTTCGTTGAATCTTGAAGCCCTTGTTCTGCTCTAATTTTATGAGAGAAGAGACGAGGATTTTGGGAGGTCGGTGGACAATGGCCGATGATCTGATCCGCTGGATGCAGACGCTTTTCATGCCGGCCGCCGGGTCGCTTGAAGAAACCTGCTGGCGCCCCGCGGCGGATGTCTACCACTGTGCCGATAGCTGGTGGGTGAAATTAGATCTGGCCGGGGTCCGGCCCGAAGATATTTCCGTAGGCACTTGCGGCCAGACGTTGATTGTGCGGGGCTGCCGGCGCGATCACCATGTCCAGGAGGATTATTTTCGTTATCGGCTGGAAATCGCCTATAGCCGCTTCGAACGCCGAATCGAGTTGCCATTTAATGTCGATGGGGCGGTTATTTCGACCCAATATTGCGACGGGATGCTGTTGGTTCGCATCGAGGAGGAGGCCCAACTATGAACACGACAATTGAACAGGTGCAATCCGTGCCGGTTGTACCGATCCGGAATACGGTTTTGTTTCCGTACCTGGTCATGCCGCTATCGGTGGGCCGGCCCACGTCGGTCGCCGCCGTCGAAGCTGCCCTGGCTACCGAGGAAAAGACCCTCATTATCGTAACGCAAAAGGAGTCTGCGGAGGACCAGGTCCGGCCGGACGATCTCTACCCGGTCGGCACGCGGGCGGTGATCAAAAAAATGTCCCGTTCGGATACCGGCATCGAGATCCTGGTCCAGGCAACCGAGCGCGTGGTTTTGCTCAAAATGGAACAAACCGAACCGTTTTTCAAAGCACGCGTGCGCTCCTTCCCCCTGCCCGACGATCGGGGAACCGAAATCGAAGCGATGCACCGGGCCGTGTTGGAAATCGGCGGCAAGGTATTGGCCCTGGCGCAGCGCGATGGACCGTTCGATATCGGCCAGTTGGCGGCGCAAATGCAGGATCCCCTGCGCCTGGCGTACCTGCTCGGCTCGATGTTAAGTCTGGACGTGGCAAAGGAACAAGCGTTGCTCGAAGCTCCCACGCGGCTGGAAGCGCTGCGACTTATCCATCAGTATCTTTCCCACGAACTGCAAGTTCTCGAACTGCGGCACAAGATCGCCAGCCAGGCTGAGACCGAGATGAGCAAGGAACAGCGCGAGTACATGCTGCGCCGGCAAATGCGGGCCATCCAGGACGAATTGGGCGAAACCAATTCGGAAAAGGCCGAGGTCGATCTGCTGCGCAAGAAACTGCAGGAAACCAAACTGCCGGATGAAGTTCGCAAGGAAGCGGAACGGGAATTGTCCCGCCTGGAGCGCTTGCCTGCCGCGGCGCCGGATTATCAATTGACGCGAACCTATATCGAGCTGGTTCTCGAATTGCCCTGGTTCCAAGCCACAGAGGAAGTTATCGACTTGACGCGCTCGCGCCAGGTTCTGGATGACGATCATTATGGGTTGGAAGAAATCAAGAAACGTATCCTGGAACACCTGGCCGTCCTCAAGCTCAACCCCAAGGCGCCGGCGCCGATACTGTGTTTCGTCGGTCCGCCGGGTGTGGGCAAAACTTCGCTGGGCCAGTCCATCGCCCGGTCCTTGGGCCGTAAATTCGAGCGCCTGAGCCTGGGCGGGCTGCACGATGAGGCGGAGTTGCGCGGCCACCGCCGGACCTATATTGGCGCCATGCCCGGTCGGATCATTCAGGCCATCCGCCGCGCCGGCGTGAACAACCCGATGTTGATGCTTGATGAAGTCGACAAGCTCGGCCGGGATTTTCGTGGCGATCCCGCGGCAGCGCTCATGGAAATCCTCGACCCGGCCCAGAATAATTCGTTCCGCGACAACTATCTCGATTTGCCGTTTGACCTCTCCAAGGTCTTTTTTGTCACCACGGCCAATGTCCTGGACCCGATTCCGCGTCCCCTTTTGGACCGGATGGAAGTTCTGCAACTGAGCGGCTATAGCGAAGAAGAGAAACTGGCCATTGCTCGAAAGTATCTACTTCCCCGGCAACTTTCTCAGGCGGGATTGACGGCGGATCAATTGCTGGTTCCGGATGCGTCGCTAAAGCGAATTATCAACCGCTATACGCGGGAGGCAGGTCTGCGACAACTCGAACGAGCCCTGGCGCGCTTGGCCCGCAAGGCGGCCTTCCAATTTGCCGATCAGCAACCTGAGTCCCTTACCATTGGCGTCGAACAATTACCGAAAATGCTCGGGCCGGAACGATTCAATCCCGAACAGGCACGCAAAAAATTGGCCCCCGGCGTAGCTACCGGTCTGGCCTGGACGGAAACAGGCGGGGAGGTGCTGTACGTGGAAACCACGCTGCTCCCGGGAGGAAAAGGACTGCGCTTGACCGGTCAACTCGGCGACGTCATGAAGGAATCCGCGCTGGCGGCCCAGAGTTATCTTTGGAGCCAGGCGGACGAATTCGGTCTGAATGGCCGAGGCTTTCGGAATGAAGGGCTCCACATCCATGTGCCCGCCGGCGCCGTCCCGAAGGACGGTCCTTCGGCCGGTGTCGCCCTGGCAGCCGCCCTGGCTTCACTCTATACCCGCATTCCGGTGCGCAGCGATGTGGCGATGACCGGCGAAATCACCCTGAGCGGCCTGGTACTGCCGATCGGCGGGGTCAAGGAGAAAGTTTTGGCCGCGCGCCGGGCGGGAATTGCCCGGGTGATTCTGCCGCGGGACAACGAAATAGATCTGGCCGACCTGCCCGAGCACGTCCGGCAAGAGATGGAATTCGTCTTTGTCGAACGCGTGGAAGAGGTCCTGACGGCCGCCATTCCGGAATTGGCGAACCGGATGCAAACCGAGGTCCTGGTCTAAATTTGCCGGTTGGATACTTTTAATAGGGGAGACCCGAGGACGGGTTACCGGTCGGCTGCTTCCCTCTCGCGGAGCGAGAGGGCTACAAGGTTTCAGCGAGAATTCTTCAAAAGGCCTATTCGCATGTCATCTGAAAATCCCTATTCGGCACGCTATTCGCAACCTCCCCGGCCTTCTCCCTGGCCCTTGATCCTGATAGCGGTTTTCGGCGTCGTGCTGGGTTTCATACTCTTGTCCAAGGGCCTGGGTCTTCGGTTATGGCCCCAAAAAAATGCCGCTCTGATGTTTGAACCCCGGACCATTGAGGCGCGCGGCGACTTGAGCGGCGATGAAAAGGCTACCATCGCCCTTTACAAGCAGACTGCCCCTTCGGTGGTGCACGTTTCCAATATTACCGCCCGCCGCAATCCGTTTTCCTTGCGCTCGGACCAGGAAATAACCGGCTCCGGCACCGGTTTTGTCTGGGACGTCCAGGACGACAAGGGCCTGATTGTAACCAATGCCCACGTCGTTCAGGGTGCGGATGCCGTGGAAGTTATCCTGAGCGATAAGGACCGTTCCAGTTTTGAGAGCAAGATTTGGGTAGCGTATCCCGACAAGGATCTTGCAGTGTTGTACATTAATGCCCCCAAGGACAAACTGCAAAAGATCCCCTTTATCGGTACATCGGCCGATTTGCAGGTGGGTCAAAAAACCTATGCGATCGGCAACCCTTTCGGCCTGGACCAGACACTGACCACAGGAATTGTCAGCGCGCTGGATCGGGAGATCAAATCCGCATCCGGTGTGCCGATTCAGGGAGTGATCCAGACCAGCGCCCCGATCAACCCCGGCAATTCAGGAGGACCGCTTCTGGACAGCGCGGGCCGTTTGGTTGGTGTGAACACGGCCATTCTCAGTCCGTCCGGCACTTTTGCCGGAATAGGCTTCGCCATCCCGGTGGACGAAGTGCGGAGGGTCGTGCCCAATCTGGTGGAAAAATTGAACGATGCCGTCCAAAAAAATCGTAATCACGAAGAGGTTGTTCCGCCCCGAATGGGCGTCAGTCTAGTCCCGGACAATATCGCCCGCGAATGGGGCGTGGCCGACGGTGTACTGATCCTGGAGGTCGGCCCCGGCACTCCGGCGGCCAAGGCGGGGATGCGTTCCACGCGCCAGGATTTTCGCACTGGAAGACGGCAACTGGGCGATGTGATTTTGGCCATCGACGACGAAAAGGTCCATTTGCGGAAAGATGTAATCTCGATATTGGAGAAGCATAAAGTCGGCGACACGGTTAAGGTGAAGATATCCCGCGCCGGCGCTGAAATCATATTAGAAGTGACCCTTGCCTCTCTCCGATAGGAAGTGCCGTTTTACCTCGGCCTTTAAGAATCGCTCGGGAAATGTGCTGATTCAGACTTGTTTCCCGTTACTTTGAGGTTATAATTTTTGATTAGTGGCTAGAATCTCGCGATTCACTGGCAAAACTTGTAACGCATTCGCCGACCAGTATTCCCGAGGCAGCGCCAACCCACCATCGCTCGGGAAGTCTCATCCCTTTTTAATCGGTGCCTAAGTATTGCAGAATTGAGAGGACTGCCGGCGTTCTTTACCTCTGCCTCGGTTCATTCATTATCGGAGGAATTCATGTTTCGGTTTCTTAAACGGTACGGATCGCAAATTCGCCGAGTAGATGGCTTTGAGTCAAGTAGACGCAGCAGGCCGCATCTGGAGCAACTGGAAACCCGTAACTTGCTAACCGTATTCACCCCCAGCCAGATCCAGCATGCGTATGGCGTTGACAACGTAATAAACAATTACGGTTTAGACGGCACCGGCGAAGTCATTGCCATCGTTATTGCCTACGATGACCCGTATGCTGCCGCGGACCTGCATACGTTTGATGCCCAATTTGGTTTGCCTGATCCCAACTTTACGGTGGCGATGCCGCAGGGGCAGCCGGGTTATAGCCAGAGCTGGGCCCTGGAAGCGGCTTTGGATGTTCAGTGGGCCCATGCGATGGCTCCCGGGGCGGATATCCTCCTGGTGGAAGCCCGCGACAATTCATTAAACAATTTGCTCGGAGCCGTTAACTATGCCAAAAACCAGCCGGGGGTGGCGGCTGTATCCATGAGTTGGGGGTCCGGTGAGTTTAGTGGGGAAGGCTCTTACAACAGTTATTTCACGACTCCAGCCGGTCATAACGGCGTCACGTTTCTGGCCGCCTCCGGCGACTCGGGCGGGCGAACATTATTTCCCAGCACTTCGCCAAACGTCGTTGCGGTCGGCGGTACGAGCCTGATCCTGAGCGGTGGCGCATATAGCAGCGAATCCGGGTGGAGCGGCAGCGGCGGCGGACCCAGCAGCCAATTGTCTGAGCCCTCTTACCAGGTTGATTTTCAATCCTCCGGCAGGCGCACCACGCCAGATGTTTCTTCGGTGGCAAATCCAAGTACGGGCGTGTACGTCAGGTTCAACGGCGGATGGTACCAAGTCGGCGGCACCAGCGCCAGCACGCCTCAGTGGGCCGGCCTCATAGCCTTGGCCGACGAGGGAATGAACTGGGCCGGTTTTGACACGCTTGATGGCCCGGGCCAAACACTGCCCGCTTTGTACGGGATTGCCGATAGCGACATCGCCACCTACGGCAGTTATGATTGGGTCGACTACCATGACATTACAACCGGCCGTGCGGGCAGCTACAGCGCCGGACCAGGATACGATTACGTCACCGGATTGGGTTCGCCGGTGGCCGATGGGCTCATTCCGGACATCATCAGCTGGTTTACGTGCTGCGGGCCGTCGGGGCATCCGGGACCCGGTACCAACGCAAGACCAATCGTCTCCGCTGCGACTTCCCCGGTGAATGCCGGCGATTTCACCACGACAATCGCCAGCCGGCCGATCTTGCTCGATGACTCGACAGTTCAATTGCTGTCGATGTCGACCAGTCAAATTGCAAACTCCGGCGAAACTCTTGTATTGCCGCCGACGGAAAGTACGGTGCCTCACGTGAACCCGAATCCGGTGGACGAGTACAGCGCTCCAGCCCGTGGAGACGAGCAAACCAGTTACACGGTCCGCCCGGAAGCGGTGGATCAGTTAATGGTCAAGGATTTGCAGCCGGATGCGGGCGATTTGCTTCGGCTTAACGGTTAGAATTTCCTCATAGCGCCCGGACATTATCCTTCGTCACGGGCGCTCTTTTTTTGCGCTCTTTCGCCGTATACCACAACGCCCGAATTTCTTTCCACCGTTCGTCCCCGTCCGATTGTCCGGCGGCCCGAAGTATGCGCTCCACGTGGAACCATTTGATCGGTTCATCGCAATCGATGCGCTGCAAGTCACGGATCAGGACCGAATAATTAAATCCCAAACGGGGACTGAAGGCGCGCGGGTTACGTGCCGATTCCGCTATGAGCAGGCGCAATTCTACAGTCAAAGGGGAATGGTATTGTCTTTGCAAGTGACTCCGAAACCTTTTGCTCCAATCCTGGAAAATTTCGGTAACATCCGGGATGCGGCTGGCCTTGCCAATCTCCTCGATCACCGGCCAGGCCGGGACCTCTTCCCCTTGGGTGATGGCCCGCAGTCGTCCGGTCCATAATCCTTTCAACCCCGCTTTGCGCAAAAACCGCGTCAAGGGGATCATGCCTCCCTCGCGTTTCGCCAGCAAAAGAATCATTTCCGGAACAGTCGTCGCCGTTTGCCAGGATGTGCGATCCGCCTGGCGAGCACTTTGCCATTGCAAAAGTGCTTCAACCCGGCCGAGTCCGACGAGATGGATGGCTTCACGAATGCGGTCGATGGCCGAGTCCCGCATCGGCGTCACGCCCCGTTCGATCCGCTGGTATTGCAAGCTGGAATAACCCAGAATCCGCTTCATGTCCCGGATGTCAAAACCGTACATTTCGCGGGCGAGGCGCAGTGGAATCCGTGTTTCCGGGCGGTGGCGGCGATGAAACAGCTTGCGGCGTTCTTCCCAGAGACGCAATAATTCCTCCCGGTGGTTGGGAGCCACCACCGCAACCAGTCCGGCCGGATAGGCCTGGGCGGAATAAAAGCCGTCTTCCTCGATATATTTGACGATGCGGGCCGGTTTCTTGCCCCCGATGCCGAAGAGGTCGGCCAAGTCCCGCCGGCTCATCCCCAATTTTTGGCGGAATTCCTTGAGCTGCATGCCAAACTGATGTTGAGGTTGCGTTTGTTGTGCGCGAAGACTCCGTTCCCACAGTTTGTGCAGGGACCGGAATTTAGCGCCGTCCCGGCACAATTGGCGCGCCACATCCGCCATCTCATTCCAAGCAGGCAATTCCAGGTACCGCAGCCGGCGCACCGTTGCCGTGCTCAATCCCATTCCCAGAAGATGTTTTTCAGCCAATCCCTTGCGCGAGCACAGGACCCAGAATTCGGCGAGGGCTTCCGGATAGCCCCGCTCCTGAAAACGCCGGCGTTCAGTATCGCACCAGAGCGCTTCCGCTCCGGCCGGGTCAACTCCGACCGCCTTGCATAATTGTTGCAGCACGGCCCACGGCACCGGGAAATTACCCCTCCGATATTCCCAAAGGGTCACCGAGCTGATGCCGACCCGGCGGGCCAGTTCGCGCGGAGAGCCAGCTTGAAGTTCCAGCCGCGTTATAAGCTGTTCCAGCGTCTCCCCTGGTCCGGCATAGAGTCGGCGCAGATCCTCCAGCGCTTCCCCAGGGATTCCGCATTTTCGGCAATAATTCACAAAGTGTTGCAATATCCGCCGCGTGGGGATGTGGATCCCAAGTTCCATGTCGCGCAACGTGCCGCGCCGCAGGCCGGAACGCCGGGCAAATTCCAGGCGGGTTAATCCCAGCAGTTTGGCGCGGATTTCCACAACTAGCCGTGCGAGGGGCGGAGCGGATTGCGCCCGCGCCAGCGACCTTTCGCGCAAGTGAGCATTGCGCAAGGCATGGCCGGTCAAACGGTGTGCGTGGTTTTTCGACTCAAACGGCATGCATCCTCCCAAGCGAATGGGAGATGGTGGATAAAGTCACAGCGGATGGTTTTGGGCCTCAAACCGACCGCGGGCAGGTTGGTCGTTGCGTGGGCCGGTAAAGGTGCGGCTTTGGCAGGTTTGATGCAGCCGCTCCGGTGAGTATTACAGACTGCATCGTATACCGAGAAATCAAGAATTGCAACCGGAATCTGCGAGTCGGACCCGGCTGCCGGCGGCTGAGCGTCGCAGACACCAAGCCGCCGGCTACCAATCGTAGTGTTTCTTATTTCTTATTTTTCAATTCGTCCTTGAGCACTTCTACGGCCTTTTCCAGCTGGGCATCGCGGCCTTTGAGGAAATCCTCCGGCGTATTATCCACGTACACGTCCGGCGGCACGCCATAATTCTCCAGGTTGGTGCCATTCACATTCCATAACCCGGAGCTGGGCGTGCGGATTGACGAGCCGTCCATCAATGCAAAGGATCCTGTGCCGATGACCGCCCCGTAGGTTGTGACGCCGACGACTTTGCCAAGCTTCAAGGTCCGGAAGCCGTCGGGAAAGACTTCCGCGTCGGAGGTGGAGCGTTCGTTTTCCATCACGACCATGGGGCCGAAGAAACCGCGCAACGGCCGAGTTACGTTCACCGAATCGCGCACCTTGGTGTACTGGTACTGTTTTTGCTGGAGAATCTGCAACAATTCCTGGTCGATGCCGCCGCCCGGATTGAATCGTTGATCGATAACCAGGGCTTTCTTGAGGTGTTGCTGAGCAAGGTCTTTTTCAAACTGACGCAGGGAAGCGTCGTTCATTTGGCGGATGTGCAAATAGCCGATTTCGCCGTTGGAAAGCTTATCCGTCAGCGCCCGGCGATCGGCAACCCATTTTTCATACTGGAAGTTGCTGATCTGGAATCCGCTAATGGAAGTGACCTTGGTTTTCCAGGTCCCCTCCATAGCGGACTTGGAATTCACTGTGAATTCCAGCTTGGAGCCAGCATGATCCGCGAACAATTTCCAATAGTTGTCGCCGGCCTTTAGCGGTTGATCGCCAACGGCCAGAACATAATCACCAACGTTGATCTTGACCCAGTCCTTGTCGGCCGGACCGTTTTTGTAAATATGAGAGACTTTATAGAAGCCTCCCGCTCCTGGCGCCAGGTCGAAACCGGGATGTCGAGATCCGCTTCCGCGGCCCCCGCCGGCCCGGCCGCGGAATCCGGCGCTGATGCCGGTGTGCGAGGCGTTCAATTCGCCGATCATCATGTTGACGACATCGTGCAAGTCCTCCTGATCGTGGACAAATTCCAGAAGGGGTTCATAAACGGTTTTGATTTTGTTCCAATCGATCCCGTGCATGTCGGCCGCATAGAACCGATTTTTCATGACGCGCCAGCTCTCGTTAAACACTTGTTTGCGCTCAGCCCGGTGATCGACCTCGACACGAACCGTGAAATTGACGCGCGTGCCGCTGCCACCACCGACCGGCTCGGCGGCAGGAGCGGGAGCTGTCCCACGGCGCCCACGGCCGGTGAAACCGATATTCGCCGGCGTGTCGCCGCCACTTGGACTGCCTCCCCCCAGGTTGGCAGAATAAATCCCGGTGCCTTGCCGGTAGAACAACGTCCTGCTGTCCTTGGTGATTTGCAGGGAACCGAACCCCCCGAAGGCTGCGCGCGTGGCAATCGGCGGGCCTTCCTCATCCCTGGTTTGCCGGCCACCCTGGACAACGCGGGTCAACCGCTGCGTATCCATTTGCAGGGACCAAATGGAATTTACCGGCCGCCCTCCCTCGGTACCCGTCGTTACGAAGACCAGGGTCCGGCTGTCCGGTGTAACGGCCATGCTGCCGATCGTGTCTCCGGTTGTGGTCAACTGCCGAATCCGCCGCGCCATTTTGTCGAAGTCGATGTTAACTTCTACTTTCGCTGGAGCGCGCGCGCTGCCCTCCGGACCTCCGGTTGTGTTGTCCGGCCTGGAACGGCCAAATGGCCGATTCTGCTTCTCCGCGACGGCGGCATCTTCTTCGCTGTCGATGTCGCGATCATTGGGATCCTTTTCTTCCTTGGCCAGTGAAACGCTGAATATTTGTGCCGTGGATCGGCCTGACTGACCGATGTTGCTCGCGTCCGTGCCGGAAAGGAAAATCAGCTTCTTGCCGTCCGGGGTCCACAGGGCATTGGAATCACTGTAGGAATCGGCATCGGTGATGCGCTTTTCCTCACCCCCTGCGACCGGAATGATATATATGTGGGGTAGCAAAGTGGGACTGGATCTGGTATAGGCGATCCATTTTCCGTCGGGTGACCAGTGCGGACCCATGATGGCAGAGCCGCCGAATCCAACTACGTCCCCGGAAGCGAGGACGGCGGTTTTGCCGGTGTCCAGGGTGTATTTGTGTAATTTTTTGTCGTTTCCGGTGAAGAGCAGCTCCTTGCCGTCGGGGGACCAGACAATTTGACCCTTTTGCGAATCGATGTTCGAGACTTGCTTCGATTGCCCGCCGCGTTCATCGCAGAGCCAAACTTCGTCACGGCCGCTTTGATCGCTGATGAAGGCAATCCATTTACCGTCGGGAGACCAACTCGGTTGCCCGTCGCGAGCTCCCGGCGATCGAGTCAGCCGAGTCACGTCGCCCTTTTCTGTGGCAATAGTAAAAAGTTCGCCGTGCGTGGCGATTACTGCTCGCTTTCCGGAAGGCGACAGGTGGAAACTATCGGCTTCGCTGTTGACGGTGAGCGTTTCGAGGTTATTTTCCTTCTCATCCAGGGTAATCTCGATCTTGATTTCCCGCGCTTCCTTGGAGCGGAGATCGAGTTTCCAGATGCCGAAGTTTTCTTCGTAAATGATCGAGTTGCCATCGCTCGCGAGCGAAGGCCAGAACAACGACCCGCTAGTGTGGTTGGTCAATTGCACGGGCGGTCCGCCGTTTTCGGGAACCATCCAGATGTTGTTGGTGGAAGTCAAAACTTGCGGACTTCCTGCCTTGTACGGGTTGGGGCCGCGATCGGAAACAAAATAAATGGACCCGTTGCCGTACATGGGCCAGAAGTTGTTCGGCTTCATGTTGTCGGGTAGCTCGGCATCAAGGATTTTCTTGGCGGTTTTATCGGTCACATCCATGACCCACAAATCCGCCGCATAGCTGCCGCGATAATGTTTGCGCGACCAGACCATGGGATGGCGGTTGAAGGCAAACTTCCGGCCATCCGGAGAGTAGCTGCCCCAGTATCCCCAGTCCGTGGGCAGGGGTTGTTCGAGACCGCCGTCGAGCGCCACCTCATACAGGTTAGGGATGCCGGGAAACAGTAGGCCTCGTGACGAGGAGAATATCACCCGCTTCGAATCGCGCGTCCATCCAACCACCGTGTCGCCGGCGCCTCGGAACGTGAGTTGCTTGGCGGGGCCGCCATCAGCCGGAATGACGAATACATCAGTCCCGCCGAGCCGCGCTGAAGAAAACGCAATCCAGTTGCCATCGGGTGAGAATTTCGGATGCGTCGCCCGCGCCCGGTGAACCGTCAAGCGCGTAGGTTTGGAATTGTTTTCCGGCAACAGCCACAAATCACCCGCATAACTGAAGACAACTCGGCCATTATTGTAATCCGGATGCCGCGCCAGCTTGATCGGTACGGCCCATGCCGGGCCGGCCATGAGACTCAACGCCAGAGCTACCAGGCCGAGTGAGGTCATTTTTCTACAGAAATTGGTTGGTAACATATTTTGCTCATGTTCTCGAAAGGAGGGTTCGCTGGTTTCACTTTTGGCGGGTGGGGTGGCCGGCGCATTGATGACTTGGCCCGGGCCACCCGCATGAGTCAAATGGGTACATTTCTACTTGGATGTTCGATTCTCACGGTTTTCCGAATAACGCGTCATCCAATTTTGCTTCAACTTTGTAATCCGAAACGTCGGCTTCGACATATTTCTTGCCGTCGCGCATTATAGCTATCTTCATAGGAATCTTCGCCCCATCCACATCTTTATGATTTTGGTAGAAGGCTTCCTGGGTTACTTCCTGGCCGCCCAGTTCTTCGGCCTTGGCTTGCCATTTGCTCTTCAGCAAGAGGTTGGAATTCTTGTCGAAAAAAAGCTCCACGTCGCGGTAGCCCTTGCGGGATACCCTCACGCCAACCGCAGCCTTGTCTCCTAACTTGGATTCACCGAGCGTGGTCAGCGAGTATTCCTTGTCTTTGAGCGGCAACAAAGTGGCAACGTTGCTGGCGTGGTGGCTGTTCTTTTGTTCCGCGAGTTGCTCCTTGTTCATTTCGTTGGTTTGGCCCATATTGGACATCCAGCCCTTGTCGCCGTTGGAAACAAGGGTGAATACACCTTCGATTTCCATGCGGAACTTATCCGGCCGCTGGATGGCATATTTCCCGCTGTAGGGGATGCCGTCGCCCATGCCGTAGTAAATCCCGGTTTCCTTGAAAGTGACAATGTTGTGCTTGGCCAGTGAATCTTCGCCTCCCGCGGCTTTGATCGCCTTGGCTATGATGTCTTTGGCCTGATCGTCCGCGCAAACCCGGCCGAGCCCCATCAAGGGCAACACGAAGAACAACGTAATTCCAATCAACTTGCGCATGGTTTGTACCTCGAATGCATTTGACATGGGATTTGTGAAAACCAACACAGGCTTCATTATCTTTACGGGAAAAACGACCCAAAGACAACCAAAATCTTGACTAAATTTCGCGGGTAACCCAATTCACCGGTAATCGAGGCCGTCTTGTGGAAAAAGTCCCCAAAAGTTAACCTGTCGGCGGCGGATTGAAGAAAGGAATCGCGATGGCGGCCTTCGCACAGCACATCCAATTTTCTTCCGTGTTAGGCGCCGGTTATTCCGGGGCCTTGTGGTGGTTTGGCACCGAGCCGACACATGCAATTCTCGCCGGCGTCCTGTGCGGCGTTTCCGGTATGTTGCCGGATCTGGACAGCGATAGCGGCAAACCCACCAAGGAAATTTTCGGAATCACCGCGACAATCGTTCCGTTGCTGTTGATCCACCGGCTGCGCAATTTGGGCATGACCCCAGAAGGAGTCATTCTGACCGCGTGCGCGGTTTACTTGGCCATTCGTTTTGGCGTCTCTTGGCTTTTCAAATGTTTCACCGTTCATCGCGGTATGTTCCACAGTTTACCCGCCGCCCTCACTGCTGCGGAGATCGCTTTTCTGTTCCATCATGACCCCAATACCAATGGTCGGCTGATGCTGGCCGGCGGTGTTTTGATCGGTTTTCTGTCTCACCTACTGCTCGACGAGATTTACAGCATCAATGCCTCGGGCTTGCGCATTCGCTTGAACAAATCCGCCGGCAGCGCCTTGAAACTTTTTTCCTCCAGCCTGCCTGCCACCTTGGTGGCCTATTTGATCCTGGGCAGCTTGACCTACTTGGTAGGCGTCGACCAGGGATATCTTCAGCCGATTCACCTGAATGTGAATCTGCCTCAGACTGCCGGGTTCCAGCAACATTGAGGTCATTTCACTTCCTCTCATATACCGCTTTCCCCCCAACATACATCCGCACGACCTGAGTATCTTTGATTGTTTCCTCCGGACACGTCAGCACATTCCGATCTAACACAATCAGGTCCGCCAATTTGCCCGCCTCGAGTGATCCGGTTTCCTTTTCTAAAAACATCAAATGAGCATTGTTGATCGTGTAAAACCGAATTGCCTGCTCGCGTGTCAAGGCTTCTTCGGGATGGAGCTGTTGTGGGCTACCCCGGCCTTTGCGCGTAATCGTCGTTTGCATTCCCAGGAACGGATTATACGGGTTGATCGATCGGAAAGAGCCGATCTTTTGCATATGGTCGGAGCCACCGCCGGCGAGCACCTTCAACTGCAACAGGCTCTTGAGCGGTTGAAAATAGCGTAGCCGATCATAGCCGAACTGGGCTTCCAGAGTTCGGCTGTCGAGATAAAGCCATGCCGGTTGGATGTCTACGACAATTCCAAGTTGACTCATCCGTTTGATGGCGGTGTCGCTCATAAAATTGGCGTGCGTTATACACGGCCTAGTCTTGCGAATGTCCATTTTTTGGGCCAGTTCGCGGTAAACGTCCAGCAAGGTGTGTACCGCCCCATCGCCGACCGAATGAGCGGTGAATTGCAGGTTTGCCTTAATGGCCGTTAGGACAATGGCTAATAGCTTGTCGTGCGGGATGAACAACAAACCGCGGTATTGCGGATCGGTGATGCCGTAGATTGTGCTGACTCCCCAGGGCTGCTGCATGTAGGCGCTGCCGGTGAGCATACCGCCATCGAGGTATGTCTTGATGCCAATGACCCGGAGCCACGGATCGGGCGCTCGCAGCGGGTGTTCGCCCACCGCGCGAATGGATCCTACGATTCTATCGAGCGGTCCCGACGTAGTGACGCTATGCGAAACCGCAATGCGCAACGTGAGTTGATTTTTGTCCTTCAGTTTTTCATATTGGCGGATCGCGGCGGCACTGGCGTCCCGGTCGATAATTCCGGTGAGGCCGGCGGAGTTGTAATCCTTGAAAAGTTGCACCAGGCGTTCGGCGCGGTCCAGGTCAGTGGCCTTGCGGCCGGTGGACTCGACTTTGACATAACGCGTGCAATTGCGGAGGATGCCGGTTAGTTCCCCCGTCTTGGGATCCTTCTCGGCAAAACCGGTGCCGCCGTCAGTCACCTCGAAATTTTTGTCGATCCCGCTGAGCTTCAAGGCCAGGCTGTTGAGGGCTGCATCGGGCCCCGTAGCGAAGATCACCGGGTGTTTTGGCGCGGCGCGGTCCAGTTCTTCCCTGGTCGGATAGCGTTGTTCCTTGAGCCGCGTGATGAATACCTGCCGCAATTGAATCCATTCACCCTCGGCGAGGATCTTGCCCCGGCCCTTGATATATTCCAGGACATCGGCAATGGTTTCCATATCCGGTATGGGATGATCAAACTCGGTCATACACGCACTGGTCGGATGAACGTGCGAATCGATCAACCCCGGCAACACCATTTTGCTCTGAAGATCAATCAATTTGGTTTTGTCCCCTTTGGCTTTGAGGACTTCCTCATTTGTACCGACATTCAGAATTCTTTCCCCCTCGATGGCAATGGCCTGCCTGACCGAGAATTCGTTATCGACCGTCACGATCTTCCCGTTATGCAAAATAAGGTCGGCATCCGCGGCGCAAACGGCAGGCAGAGCATGCCAACTGAAGGCGAGAATCCAGAAGATGCGGCCGATCATGAGAAATCTTCTCCTATGTGGCGGGGCGCGAACGCGATCGGAGCGATTGTCGAAAAAAATCGTCGCCATTCACGCCGACTTGTGCTTCGTACTTGCCCGGTTTGGTGGTTGATTATATACGGTTCAAAACCCGAAGTGCATCCGGAAAACTCCCGGCGTCGCAGAATTGTTTTGCGTTTAACACTTTTTCTGTCAACTCCGCAGTAAACGCAATGGCTGCGCCCGGCCCGGGACAATGCGGAACCAGCCAACCGGAAAGCATCCGGCACAGGTCGGCGATACCCTGATTGGTCTGTGCTGATACGCGCCTGGCGCCCGCTGCCCGGTCCAGGTCCCAAACGGGGTGCAAGTCGATTTTGTTGACAATGAGCCGAACGTTTCGTAGCTCATGGTCCGGCCAAATAGGTTGTTGGGAAGCATCAAAAATCCACAAACAAAGATCGGCTTCCTGCCCCGCAGTTTTGGCCAAGTCGATTCCCAGTTTCTCCACGGACTCGGCCGGATCGCGCAGCCCTGCGGTGTCCATCAGTTCCACGGGCCAGCCATCGAGCGCTATTAACGTGGTCACCACATCCCGCGTCGTTCCCGGCGCGGGGGAGACGATAGAACGCTGATAACCGGCCAGGGTGTTTACGAGACTGCTTTTGCCGACATTCGGCGCGCCCAGAACCGCGACCCGCCAGGGTGCGGCGAGATGCTGGCCGACTTCGGCATATCTCGTCAAATCGTCGAGTAATCGGCTCGCCTCACGGCCGTCGGCGCATTGCAGCGCGGATCGAACGCGATCGACAGCCCTCGCAAACGCACCGTGCATTTGGTCCAGCAGAATGCCCGCTGTCCGCACAGTGGGGGCCTCCGCAAGCGCAATTTCGGCGGCTGTCCGGGAGGGATCCTCAGTGGTCAGTTGTGCAAATTCCGGCCAGGAGAAAAAGCGCACACCGTGGGTCTTAAGCGTTTCCTGAATCCACGCAATCACTTCCCGGCCGCCATGACCGTGGATTTCAACTCTCGGCTGCGGCGCCAACTGGCACAGAGTTAAAACAATCTCGTCGGCAAGGACACGATTTCGCGGATCCCCGAACCGTCCCAGCCAAAAACGGCCCGGCTGCGGATCATCGGGCGGCCAGGGAGCCGCAGGGGCAAACGGCCGGAACAGTTTCTTGGCTACCGTCCATGCTTGTTGTCCTTGAATCGCGAGCGCGGCGATGGCGGCGGTGCCCGGGGGCGTCAAAACCGCGCCATATAGGGATGCTTCGGAATGCACTTCCATCATGGCTGGTTCTCAGCAGTGATGCGAATTCCTTGCAAAGTGAGGTCCGGACACAGCGTGAACTTTGAACCCAGGGACCCAATCAACCTGCGCGAGTCCCCTCCGGTTAAATAGAAACTGGGAGTTCTTGGGGAATGCGCTGCCAGTTGTGCGGTTAAAGTCTCAATGCCCGCAACCACTGCTCCGAAAACACCGGCTTGCATGGCGGCAGGCGTGTTTGTCGCCGGCAGCGGCGGAATCGGGGGCCGCACCTGGACTAATGGTAACAACGCCGTGTAATCATGCAGCGATTGGGCCATCAAATTCAGCCCGGGAAAGATTGCCCCGCCACAAAAGGCTCCGCTTTCATCCAGCCAGTCTACGGTAACAGCGGAACCGGCATCGACGATCACCGCCGGTATCCCCGGTTTCACCGCGGCCTTTACGGCTACCGCATCGAGTAATCGATCAATACCGACTGCTTCCGGATTGGCCAGTTTCACCTCCAGAGGCAAATCACGCCAATCGTCGAGCAACCAGACTGCATCTCCCCGTCGCCGGACCCATTTGACCAGAGCCTCACTTCGGTCCGGATGAACGCTACAGACTGCCCAGTGCAAACTGCCTTTAAGTTTCCAGCGTTGCAACTGCGCGTTCCATTCCGCCGGCGCATCGGGCGGTAAGGAGACGGACCGGATGGACGACTTGCACCATCCCCATTTAATCCGGCTGTTGCCGACATCGGCCACAATTGAAGGTTTCATCACAGGTCACAGGGGGCTAACGCCCCCCGCTCAGGGTTCCGGTTGTTAACTGACTGCTGCAAGCTGTTGGCTGACCGCTCCAACCAGACGGCTCAAGCCCTGCCCGGTTACCGAGGAAATAGTTAGGACTTCCTTGCCCAACTCCGTTGCCAGACGTTGCTGGACCACTTCGCTTCCCGTCAATTCGGCTTTGCTGACGGCAACCACTTCCGGTTTCTTGGTCAAATTCCGGCCATGTTGTCTCAATTCCTCACGAACAACGTAGTAATTGCGCACCGGGTCGCTGCCGTCCGGCGGCAAGGGTTCGACGAGATGCACCAACACGCGCGTGCGTTCAATATGGCGGAGGAATTCATGCCCCAGCCCGACTCCTTGATGGGCGCCTTCAATAAGACCGGGCAGATCGGCAAACACAAACGCCCGTTCCTCGCCGATAGTGACAATACCCAAATTCGGGTGCTTGGTAGTAAACGGATAGTCCGCCACCTCGGGTCGGGCCTGGGAAAGCCGGCTGAGGAGCGTGGACTTGCCTGCGTTCGGTAACCCGATCAGGCCGGCATCGGCAATCACCTTGAGTTCCAGTACAATCCAGCGCTCTTCGCCAGCAGTTCCGGGCTGAGTTTCCTGCGGTGCCTGGTTGGTCGCGCTGGCAAATGCGCGATTGCCCCGCCCGCCGCGGCCGCCTTGCGCCACGTTCACCTGTTGGCCCGGCTCGGTCAGGTCTTTGAGAATGTGCCCCCGATCGCGGTCAAAGACCAGGGTGCCGGGCGGCACGGAAATTAGCAAATCCTTGCCGCGGCGGCCGTGACAATTGTCCGGCATGCCCTTGCCGCCGCCGGGAGCGCGCCAGTGTTTACGGTGCACGATTTCGGCCAGGCTATCCGTTCCCGCAACAGCTTTAACAAGCACGGAGCCGCCGTCCCCGCCGTCGCCGCCGTCCGGCCCGCCGCGCGGCACAAATTTCTCCCGGCGAAAGCTGCGGCACCCTGCCCCGCCGTCCCCGCCCTTGACGTACAAAGTAACGCGATCAATAAACATCGAGTATGAGAAATCCTGTCCAATAACACCGGGAAAGTCCCAAGAATCTATTATCCCTGGGGACAACCATATTGGCAAAGCAGTTAGAAATAATGTATCTGTCCGGCCAACCGCGTGGGATGTGAACGGCAAGCTGAGCCGGCGGCGCGGCGGAGTGGTGGAAGGGCGCAGGCCGGACATGCCGCTGGGCGGGTGGCCCGGGGCTGGTCGTGCTACGGGGAGTACGCCCCGATGGCCGTGGGATGGGGCGGACCCGCGACGGTGCGCGACGGGTTACACAGCGGCGAGGCGCAGTAGCTGTGCGTGAAGCGTATACCCCGACGGGCCAGGCGGTCCAGATTCGGAGTTTTCACCTGCTGGTTGCGTCCCAGGTAACCGACCCAACGATTGAGGTCATCAGTGGCAAGGAACAGAACGTTGGGCTTGGCCCCGTCGGGCTCACGCCCCGACGCGCGCTTGGGCACGGGGTCGGCTGCCAAGAGCGGCTGAGCCGATGCGAACAGAACGAGCAAGAAGATCAGTGCCGCGTGTTTCATGATCGAGATCCGGTGAAAAGGTTAGCGCTTGTCAACCTTGCCCCCCGCAGGGTTGAGGGCGTCGAGCACCTTTTGTAACTTCTCCCGAGCGGCCCGGGCGTCCGCGTCCGTGCTGTCCGCGGCCACCGGCTTCTCGACGAACGGCGCGTCCTTCATGTCGAACAGATCGCCGCTGTGCGTCAACTTCCATCCCGGCGAGCGCACATACCATTGATTGCCGGACTGGACGTAGACCCATTCACGGGGCTTGCCCGTTTGGCCGCGCAGTTGCGGTGCATAGCTCTGGCCGTCGAAGGGCAGGTCCCTGGGCATCGGAGCGCCGGCGATCTCGGCGAACGTCGGGTACATGTCGGAGAAGTCGATCAGGTCTTTGAGGACCCGGCCGGGCGGGGTGACGCCGGGCCAATTGGCGATCAGCGGCACGCGCGAGCCGCCCTCCAAATGCTGGCCTTTGTGCCCGCTGATCGCCCTACCGTTGACCGTCGTGGCAAAGTTGGGGTTTTGTCCTCTTGGTCCTCGCCGCGGCCCTTGGGTGCCATCGTCGGCGGAGAACATGATGAGCGTCTTCTCCCGCAGCTGGAAGCGTTCCAGTTCCTTGACGATGAGGCCAACCTGCTTGTCCAGGTAGGCGAGATTGTCCGCGTACAGGGCTTTTTCGTCAGTGGTGCCGGGCTTGCTGTCCGGCGTGCGTTCCATCGGCACGTGAACGAGGTGGCTCGCATAGTAGACGAAGAACGGCTGGTCCTTGTGGCGGTTGATGAAGTCGATGGCGAAGTCGTGCACGATATCCGGACAGTACACTTCCCTGTCGGTGTTTACGGTCTGTCCGTTCTTGATGTAGCTCTTCTGCCAATACCAGCCGGCGGGTGTGTCGTCGGTGCAGTATTCGTCGAAGCCCCAGTCTTTCGGCGTCTCGCCCACTTGCCGCCATTTGCCGGTTTGGCAGGTCGCGTAACCGTTCTCCTTGAGCAATCGGGCGATGGGATACTCGTCCTTGGACTTGGGGCCGGGTCCCCCCTGCCGCCACGACCCATTCCCGAGACCGCCCGTGCGGAAGGCGTATCGGCCCGTCAGGAGCAGGCAGCGCGACGGACCGCACCAGGGCGAGGCATAGCACGCCTCGAAGCGCGTGCCCGTCCTGGCGAGCGCGTCGATGTTGGGCGTTTGCTTCTTGTACGTGTCGGAACCGTAACAACCGACGCCGTCGAGGCCAAGGTCGTCGGCCAAGATGAAGATGATATTGGGCTTGTCAAACGCGGCCTTTGGCTCCGCGGCCACCAAGGCGCCCGGGGACGCGAGCACGAGCGTGCCCGCGGCAAGAAGTGTGCTGAATCGTGTTCGTGTCATGGCTATTTCCTCGTGGTTCGAGACAGTGGGAGGGAAGCCGTCATCTGGACTGTCCTCGGCCAATTCATTAGGGTTCCTGGCCGACGAGAACCTCGATGCCGTAGTGCCCGAGCCGCTAGGGATGCGGATGGAGCGGCGCGCCGGTCGCCCCTTGCTTGCGAAACTCCTCGTCGAGCTTGGCCCAAAGCGCGGCCAGTTCCTTCACCTTGTCCGGATGCAGCGCGGCCAGATCGTGCGATTCCGAGCGGTCCTTGTCGAGGTCGTACAACTCCCATGGTCCAGCCGCACCGCTGGCGACGATCTTCCAAGCGCCGGCGCGCAGGGCGCGGTTCTGTCCATTCTTAAAAAAGAGGAAGCCGCGCTGAATCGGGACGTCGTTGGCGAACGCGGGCACCAGACTACGGCCCGGCAGCGGCGGACGCTGCTCGCCGTTCCAGGCCGCCGGCGCGGGGGCACCGGCCAGCTCCAGCAGAGTCGGCACGACATCCACAAAATGGCCGGGCGTGTGTCGCAATTCGCCCCGCGCCTTCACGCCGGCGGGCCAGTGGACAATCAATGGCGTGGAGATGCCGCCTTCGTGAGTGAAGCTCTTCGACTTGCGCAGCGGCGCATTGGCCAGATTGGCCCACGGCGGTTCGAGGCCGAGAAAAGTCTTCGCCGAGCCGGGGGGCGCTGCGGGGTCGTGGCCATCGCTGCGCGCCAGCCCAGGCCTGCTGAGGTCTAGCTGCTCGCCGCTGGCGCCGTTGTCACTGCAAAACAGCGTGAACGTGTTATCCCATTGGCCGGTCTTACGGAGCTGATCAAGCACGCGGCCGATCTCGCGGTCCATGCGATCCACCATCGCCGCGTGAAGGGCCATGCGCCACTCCCACGCGTCCTTTTCGGTAGCATTAAGCGAATCCCACGCCGGTACGCCGGGCGTTCGATCGGATAGCCCGCAAGTCACAATGCCGAACTGGCGCATCCGCTCAAGGCGTCGTCGTCGCAACACGTCCCAACCGTCTTTGAACCGGCCCCGGTAACGGGCCACATCCTCGGGCAAAGCCTGGAGGGGGAAGTGGGGGCTCGTGAACGCCAGGTAGAGGAAAAACGGCTCACCCCGATGCTTGGTGCCGTGCTCGGCCAGCCAGTCGATGGCGTGCTGGGCGATGGCGGTGGTGGCGTAGTAGCCGTCCGCAGGCTTGGGCTGTGGGAGCGGCGCATCGTCGAGTTGGTGGTTGCGTGGCCCGAAGTAGCGAAGATTATCCACCACCAGATACGAGCGCTCGAAGCCCCCCTGACGCACCGGGCCATAGACATGCCACTTGCCCGAGTGGTAGCTGCGGTAGCCCGCCGGCTTGAGCAGTTCGGGAGCCAGCGCGGCCCATTTTGTCCGCGGGGTCGGGCCGGCGTCGCTGTTCACCTGTTGGGCGTAGTAACCGGTGAGCAGCGCGTTCCGCGACGGCCAACAGCGAGCGGTGTTGTAGAACTGCGTGAAGCGCAGCCCGTTCGCGGCCAGCCGGTCGAGGTTGGGCGTTTGGGCCTCGCCGCCATAGCAGCCGATGTCCGAGAAACCCAGATCATCAGCCAGGATGATGACGATATTCGGCCGGGAGGCCGCGTCTGCAGTCAGGCGGACCGGGTTGGCCAGGAGTCCGATCCAGCCCATCAGGGCAAAAGTCCACGTCGATTGCATGCGTTGTTACTCCAATTGGTACCTTTGGGTTAAGGGCCAGGTTCAAAACTCATCCGCGATGACTTCGCCCCCGGCACGGGTGACCAGGGCGGCCAGGACGCGGATGGTCATGCCCGCCTTCAGGAAATGCACCGACCCGTCCGCGAACACGGCATTGGCGCCGCCCGGGTGAAAGCTATAGACCTCGTGCTGGTTGGTGCAGTTGAGGGCACACGGTCCCGGTTGGGTCACGCCGTCGAACGAGGAGCCTTTTACCTGGATTACCTGCCCTCCGCTGACCCAGGGACCGCCGGAATGCACCTGGTCCTCGCCGGCTTGACCCACGCGCCAATCCCGAGGCTGGCCGGCGTCTTCGGTGAGCAGGATCGTATGGGAGGTACCGTCCGTGATGTCAGCCTGCCGTGTCATGTAATTCAGGGCCAACACGCCGCGATAGTCACCGACCCGGTCGATCAACCCCATCTCCGCTAAGACTGGATCAACATTCAAGGTCGGGGCGTAGTCGGTGCAAGCGCCCTTGCGGCCACTGTACTGCCCATGGATGGAGAACCGGTTCGACTCGGCAGATGGACACTGCATGATCGGGAGCTGCACGGAGGCCACCGGCTGGTTACCGGGTTCGTAGTGGAACAGGTCCCATCGGTACAGGTCAGCGA
>Ga0306920_100000073_pt1 | contig 132229 bp, 115 predicted proteins | sample flu12Cox44000170_FD_204666 | JGI IMG/M metagenome (GOLD analysis project Ga0306920, IMG submission 204666) | Lab enrichment of tropical soil microbial communities from Luquillo Experimental Forest, Puerto Rico - flux4day.12C.oxic.44.000.170 (v2)... | ecosystem: Environmental > Terrestrial >...
GGTTTAACCCATCGGCGGAGCGTGCCATTTTCTGGACTCGTGCCCAACTGGAATCCCCTAACGAGAATCGGCATTTGACAGAAAAGCGCTGGGAATTTCTGGCCGAACGCCCCCGCAGCCATCGGGAGGAAGGCTTTTTGTATGTCCACGGCTCGGCGCGTAATCCCCTGAACGAATATGTTTTCCCGGAGGATATTTACAACCAGCGAAAAATGGAACGCATTTTCGCGCTGGTAGATCGCTATTGCTTCCAGGGTCATACACACGTCCCCGGCATATTTACAGAAAACCTGCAGTTTTTCAGTCCGGAAGAGGTCGAGTACACTTACAAACTCAATGGCCGTAAGACTCTTTGTAACGTGGGCTCCGTCGGCCAGCCGCGCGACGGCGACTGGCGGGCCTGCTATGTGCTGCTTGCGGACGAAACCATCAACTACCGCCGCGTGGAATACGATATTGACTCCACTATCAAGAAGATCTACGAAATTCCCGATCTCGAAAACTTCTTGGGCGATCGGCTGCGCGATGGGCGATAATGCGGCACTGCGCCGTCCGATTCATATTGATGCGGGGAGTTACGGGCACGCGAGAGTCAAGTCATCCGGTTTCTTCCGTTCATCTTCTCCACGGCCATCGATAAAATAAACTAATAATCATGCAGGACAAGAAAAGTATCTTTATTTTTATCGTCTTTTCCATTGTTGTGGTGGTCGGATGGACCTATCTCCAAAATCTGATTTGGCCGCGTAAAGCCAAGCCGGTGGGCCAGGAAAAACTGGCACCCGTGGCTCGCTTGTCGACTGCGCCGATAGGGGGATGGTCCGGCCTGGATACTGCTTCACGCGTGGCACTGGAGGCGTATCGGCTCTGCACACCGGCTAGGCCGGTGGAATCGAAACCAATCAAATTGCCGAATTCCTTGGTCTGGGAAACCCTGCCCGGAACAATTCTGGGGGGGCTGGATAGTGCGGCCATGGCGCCGGGCACCGGCAACGCGTGCCGGCTGGCCACGCAATTGGCCCTGTCCAATTGGTCGGAAATTCCGCGCATTCGTGCCCTGGCGCGAAAAGTTGAACCCGTGCGGGTGGAGCTCGGTTCGGACTCCTACAATCTCAAGGCGACACTGACTTCGATGGGGGCGGGCGTGCAAAGCGTGACTCTCCCCAAGTTTCACCAGGCGAATTACTTGGGTGAACCGGCATACGATGAAAAGACCAAGAAACCGCTGCCGCTTTCCCTGGTTCCATCCGATCCAGGCAATCCTTCGCATCTATTGCTTCACTATTCCGAACCGGAGAGAGAGGAGAATCATCCACAAGAAGATCTCGGCAAGTGTGACTGGACAGTCGTTTCTACAAAAAACGGCAACAATGATGACTACCACGAGGTGGTTTTCAGCACTGACGTGCAAGTCAAACGACAGAATTTCACTCTGACCAAAACCTATACCCTTTGGCCTAAAGACTACCATATCGGGCTTGCCATCAGCATTGAACGAAAAGGCGGCGGCCCCGAACCTTCCTTTTTCCGGTACCAATTGACCGGTGCGCATGGATTACCAATTGAGGGGGAATTTTATACCAGGATTTACACGAACGCAGTGACCGGTAAAACCGACGGCAATAAAGGAATGTGGCGCGACCTGCAGAATTCCAAGACAATCGCGTTTCAAGAAGGCGGCGTGAAAATTGAGCGTCAGAATCTTTTCATTCGCTATGCTGGCATCATCAGCCAGTTCTTCGCGTCTCTCATTGTTGTGGACGACGAACAAGAAGATGGTGGAAAGAAAATCTTGGCCTGGACTCGACCGACTGTGGAACGCCAGGTCAATCCCCAGAAAATTTTTCTGGACGAAATAACCGTCCGGGTCATATCAGACAAGGTGGAACTGAAGCCGAATAGCAAGGTTGTCCACAAGTACCTCCTTTATAATGGTCCGGCAAAAGTAGCATTATTGGGCGATTTTAAAGGAGACTTGGAGGTTCCGCGTGATGTGGTCGACAGATATACCGATACCCTGCAGTTGAAATCCCTCACGGACTATTCCAGTCTTCCACGGTGGTTATTTTGGTGGTCCGACTTGTTAATTGCGTGCACCAACCTCATGCACTGGCTGTTATCGTTGATCCATTCTTACATAATGCCCTGGAGCTATGGCCTGTGCATTATCATTCTCACCGTCGTAGTGCGCGCCATCATGTTTCCGTTGAGCCGTAAACAAGCGCTGTCGACCAAAAACTTTCAGGAAAAGATGGCGCGGGCCAACGAGGAATTGGCACCGGAAATCAAGAAACTGGAAGAAAAATACAAGGCCGATCCATGGACCTTGCGGCAGAAGAAGCACGAACTGTACATGAAGCAAGGCATCAATCCGATGGCCATGATGGGAAGCTGCTGGATGGTGTTTGCCCAAATGCCCATTTTTTTGGGGCTGTATTATGCGCTTCAGGAAAGCATTCATTTCCGGCTGGCATCATTTTTGTGGATCCCCAATCTTGCTGCGCCGGACATGTTGTTCAAATGGGGAGAAAATATTCCGATTATTAGCCAATTCCTGGGGCCCTATTTCAACATTTTGCCTATCATTTCGGTCACATTAATGCTTGTTCAACAGAAACTGATGACGCCTCCACCTCGTGACGATCAGGAAGCGATGCAACAAAAAATGATGAAGTACATGATGATCTTCTTTGGATACATGTTCTACACAGTGGCTGCCGGCTTGTGCGTATATTTTATCGCCACGAACCTGTGGGGCCTGACCGAAAGAAAATTGCTTCCCAAGCGCCCCAAATCCGGCAGCGTCGCACCAGTAGTCAATGGGCGAAAAAGTTCGACTCTTCCGCCACCACCAAGGACAAAAGCAAAAGCGCCGAAGGTGGCCAAGGGCCAAAAAAATGGAACCATACAAAAGGTAAGCGATTGGTGGCAGGAAGTTCTCAAGCAGGCCAAGAAAAAATAATCAGTCGAAGTCAAAAGTCTTGGAATGCTACCGGATCCTCAAGAAACGATCGTGGCGTTGTCTTCTGCTCCCGGTCCCGGGAAACGGGCTATAGTCCGGATCAGCGGGCCCTCGACCTTCCGTTTGCTGGATTCGGTTTTTTCCAGTTTGGAAAAAATAGATTCGTCCCGGCGAGGACTTTATAACGGTTCGCTGCGATTGCCAGAAGTGCATTCCCAATTGCCGGCCCAAGTTTATGTTTGGCCGGGACCGAAATCGTTCACAGGTCAAGACCTGGTGGAATTGCACACCCTGTCCAGCAACCCACTCGTCGAATTGCTCATCGCTCAGATTCTTGATGCCGGAGCGCGGGCCTCCCAGCCTGGGGAATTTACCCTTCGCGCGTTTCTGGCCGGCAAGTTAGATTTGACGCAAGTGGAGGCGATCCTTGGGATCATTGAAGCCGGCAACCGTGATGAACTGAAACAAGCTCTCGTTCAACTCGCCGGAGGACTCGCGCGTCCGCTGCAGGACTTGCGCGATGGTCTGCTCAATCTGCTGGCTGATGTGGAAGCCGGGTTAGATTTTACCGAGGACGACATCCAATTTGTCGGCCAGACCGATCTGTTGAACCGCCTGGCGACGGCAATGGCCCATGTCACATTGTTGCAAAAGCAGCTAAGCGAGCGATCGCGGGGCCATCGACCTTTTCGGGTGGTCATTGCGGGCAAGCCCAACGCCGGCAAGAGCAGTCTGTTTAATGCTCTCGTCGGCACTGGCGCGGCATTAGTGAGTCCCGTTCCCGGAACGACGCGTGATTACCTGGTCAAAAAACTCAAAGTCGAGGAAGTTGCCCTGGAGTTGGTCGATACCGCGGGTTGGCAGGAAAGCAACGGCATTATCGAAGACCAGGCGCAAGTTCTTTGCCAATTGCAAGCCGAGCAAGCCGACTTGCTGTTGTTGTGCCTGGAGGCCGGCAAACCCATCGATGAAAGAGATACGGGCTTCTTAGCAAAGAAAGGTCTCCCGGCGGTGATCGGCGTGGCGACAAAATGCGACGCGGCATCCCCAGCCCCCCATCTATTAGCTACCAGCGCGGTGACCAAATTTGGGCTGGATTCGCTGCGGAAACTGCTGGCAGAAAAAGCCCGAGAGTTTTTCCGTCCGGGCCTTGCGCCGAGTCTGAGCCGTTGCCGGCACCACGTAAACGCGTTGCTGGATCATTTGCGCCAGGCCCATGCGGCCGTGCTATACCAGGAACCACCGGAAATCCTGGCACTGGAATTACGGTGCGCGCTCGCTCAAATGGGCGAAATAATGGGAACGGCGTATACCGATGATTTGCTAGATCGCATTTTCAGCCGTTTCTGTATCGGGAAGTGATTCTTCGGCTCGGCCGCAAACAGCTCTCGGAGCGAGTGGGCTACGTGACAGCCACGACTTGGAAATCTCTTCCCGCCTGCCAATTAAACAACACCAATTCCGCGGGTTCCCCGACTTGTAGTCTTCGCGGCGGTAGTCCCAATAGTTGCCGCGGCCGGGCTCCTGCCATGTCGATGGCTTCGTGCAATCGGACTCCCGCGAAACGGACGACGTTGCCAATGCATAAATCGGTGAAGGCCCAGGACCCTGCCAGGTAATCGGTCCCCGGCATTACAACTTTGCCTTCCGGACGGACTTCGAATTCCTGGTCCCATTCCCGGTATCGGCCAGGCGGCAACCCGGCCAGACTACTGGCATCGCAGGTGAGAATGGTGCGAGCCGGCGTCTTCACACGGAGGATGCATTGGATCACCGAGGGGGGAAGATGATGGCCATCGCAAATGATACTGGCCCAAAGATCATCGGCGGCCAGTTGCTCCCAGATGTAATTTGGATGGCGAGGCAACAAAGCATGAGCACCGTTGCCCAAATGGGTGCTCAACCGGGCTCCCGCAGCAATGGCCGCTTGGATGCATGGACCGGTGGCAGCGGTGTGTCCAATCGAAACTACGACGCCGTCGCGGACGAGTTCTTCAATAAAGGGAATGCCGCCATTCAATTCAGGGGCGACGGTCACCAGCCGAATTCTGCCCCCCGAAGCATCCTGAAGGCGGCGGAACTCATCCCAATTGGGTTTGCGGACATGTTGGCGTGAATGGGCGCCTCGGGGGCCATCCTCAGGGGATATGTAAGGCCCTTCCAGATGTATGGCGGGCAGGGCGGCGGCAACGGCCTTGTCGGTTTCACAAGCTTTCCTGACAACGGCCAACCCGTGAGCCAGGGCTGCAAATGAATTGGTCACCAGCGTCGGACAAAAACTCGCAATGCCGTGACGCCGGCATTCTTGAATTATGAGGTTGATCTGTTCCGCCGTGAGTTTTTCGGAGCTGAAGCCAAACCCGGCGCAACCGTTGATTTGCAAATCAAAAAGCGCCGGGGCAACCCAACCCGCTTCCAGGTCCACAAAATCAGAAGTCGCAGCGTGAATCGAAGCAATCCGGTCTTTTTCACAGACGATTTCTACAGGTTGAGACGTTTCGTAATGGCGTGCTCGAATGCGCATGAAAAAACGAATCTAAGATTTTTTCTTGATCAGTTCCCTTAATTCCTTAATCATTTGTTTCAGTTCGCGAACTTCATTCTCCAATTCTTGCAGACGTTCATCGGCGGTTTTCTTGGGAGCAGCAGGATTGACCGGCATAATGATTGGCACCGGCGGGGGCGGAGCGGGAGGAGGGGGAGCAGGAACTGCAGCCGGTGGAGCTACCGGAAGCGGCGCTGGAACGGGTGCCGCTCGGGGCATTACACCCGGAACAACGAGAATCGGAGCATTTCCGGCTGGTTCCGCGTACGTGCTGCTGGCGGCAGCGCTCCTGGCCCAGTGGGTTTTCCCCGCCGAGTCGCGGAGACCAACTGCGTCGATTTCATTCCAACCCGGAACAGCGGGTGAATCCAGGTAGATCTTCACGCGATTGGTTTTGAATGGAACGCGAAACTTGATTTCTGATGTACCCATGCCGCTGTTTTTGGGGGTCGGATCTTTACCCTTCCATACTTCCACCTCCTCGCCGCTCAACTTGAAAACCGTGACGCGATAGAGAGCTCCGGGATTGTAAGTTTCGTAAACCGAAACCGCTTCCGGAACGACCGGCTCGGCATATTCCAAGAGCAACCATTCCTGCTGGTTGTCCGGGGTGAGCGAGGCCCAGGCGGTTTGAATGTCGCCCGCCTGGGGCGTATCCGGTGGGCCGGTGGCCTGTTCCGGACCCCAGGCGCGCTTCACTTTGGGAGTGGCGGTCAGATCCCGCCAAATGTACCAGTACGGATAAACATAAACCCAATGCCCATTGGGAAGGTCTTTGAAGCCGGCATATGCGGTGCGTTCCTGGAAACCGAGGTCCCAAAAATCGCCGATTTGGTCCGTGTCCTTTGGAACCTTGATTTGTTGCAGCAGCATTTCATACTTCTCATTCGCGCGGGCTTTTTTTAGGGCCCTTTCCAGCGGCAAACTGTTAATAACGGAATCGTGCTTCGCTTCCGGTTGTGTGCGGGCCTGGCTCTCCCAGAGAACCAGCCCCACAATAGCGCTCAGTACCCCAATAAAGCCAGTTGCTCGCAACGAAAACCAAGTTCGGCTCATGGATATTGCTCTCCGATTGAAAGGCTCCCGGTTATTCCGGAGCGGCCGGTCCGAGGGACGGATGATTTATTGTCGTTTTTTGAGGCGATCGAGGGCTAATTTGGCTTCAGCGCGGATTTCGGCGTCGGGGCCGGCCTTGACCAATTTTTCCAGACCTTGTTCGGTTTCTCGAGTTCCGATCTTTTCCAGAATCTCAATAAGTCTAATTACTCGAAGCCGTTCTTGAGGCCAGGAAGTACCTTTCTGAAGTTTCTCAAGGATTTTCTCGATTCGTTTCTGGACTTCCAGGGACGGGTTGTTGGCGAGAGCTTGCCGCAAAGGAGCTTCCGCCCATTTGACCAGACTTTCCAGATCGGCGGTGGCTTTTTCGCGAATCGTAAAGTTATCATCGTCCAGATCCTCAATTAATTTGCCAATCCGTTTTTGATCCGCCTCCGTATAGGAGTGCAGCCGATCGAGCAAAAACGGCAAACTATCCTTGTGCAGCAATACCAGTCTCCAGATACTGTCGTAAGCAATGGAACCATCGGAACCGGCGAGCGATTCCCAAAGCGATAAGAATTTCCCGGACTCCAGGGAACCTGGAATGAAGGCCTGATTTTGCAAACGTCCCGTAATGTCCCACATTAGCAAAGTGGTGTCGGAACTACCCGTGATCAGGGAGCGCCCATCCGGACTGAAAACCAGCGCCGTTACAGGACCTGAATGTCCCTGAAACTTGCGAACTTCCGCACCGGAGGAAACTTCCCAGATTTTTGCCAGCGAATCCAAACCTCCCGAAGCAAGCGCTCTGCCATCGGGAGAAAAGGCAAGCGCGTAAACCTTACCCAGATGGCCTTGCAATAGACGGATTTCTTGCCCAGTGGCAACTTCGCGAAGAATGATGATGCCGTCTTCACCCGCCGTGGCGACAAGGCGATTATCGGAAGAGAAAGCAATCGGGGTACGATTGGCAACTCCCGGCCACCGCGCCAGCTGTTTCCCCGTGTTGGTTTCCAGAATGCGGATGAATTGGTCTCGTTCGATCGCTGCCAGGATTTTGGCATTGGGGGAAAAGAGGAGCGGGACGTTCTTTGCCGGCGTCGGCGGAAAGCTTGTAGGCTTTTCCAGATTCCCCAGATGATAAATGGCAATGGGCCCCTCTTGGAAACCCAGAGCTAGAATCCTATTGTCGGACGAAAATACCGCCTTTTCGGCGACGTCTTTCGGACCAATTTGGATTTTGCCAACTTCCTTTCCAGTCATGAGATCTTGAATGGAAATGTAGTTGTTCGGAAGGGTGCGCGCCAGGAATTTTCCGTCGGAGGACAAACCCAAAAACCCACGCAGTCCGGGTTCCATCTGGAACAAAGCCGTTTCTTTTTGGGATTGCATCTCCCGGCGGAAAACATTGCCATTGGATTCCAGCGTAATTACTGCAGTTTCATCCTGCGACACGTTTACGGACGTAATGCCGGATTTATTTCTTCCGGAGGAGGGAAGCGGAGCACCATTTTGGTCCAAGAAGCGAATGGTGTGGTGGGCATCGACCAAGGCCAGTTTTTTGCCGTCCGGAGAAAGTGCGCAGATTGTCGCCCCGGGGGAGTCCAATTTGAACCGGCGGAATTCTTTACCGGCCATCCAGTCAAAAAGGAGAGCATGGTTTTTTTGGACCAGAAGCAATGTCTTGCCATCGCCGGAAAAAGCTACTGCTTGCGGCGTTAGACCAGGATTGGGAATAGTGTGTCGTTCCTGGCCGCTGGCAGTTTCGCGAACGTGAATGCCTGAATCCAGCGCCAAGGCAAGCAGCTGTCCATTTGCGGAAAATGAAAGGGCAAACGCCGGCATATTGCCGAACTGTTTCAATGATTTTCCCGTTGATACCTCCCAAGTTGATACGTCCCAAAAGGAAACGCCCCTGCTTGTGATTGCCAAGGTATTTCCATCGGGAGAAAATGCCAACGAGCGGATTTTCCCTTTTGTGCCATCCCCAAAATGGCGAGTTTCTTTGCCGGTCGATAGATCCCACAATCGACTGATGCCGATGCCGCTGCCTGCTGCGAGTTCTTTTCCATTCGGGGAAAATGCGAGGCAAGTGACCCAATCCAGGCGGAAATGACGGATTAGCTTGCCCGTTGCCACATCCCAGAGGAAAATGGAGTCTTCGCAGGAAGAAGCCACTACCTTGCCGTCGGGGGAAAAAGCCAGCGCGTTCACCGGGAAGCCGTGGTGTAGCCGGCTGGAGCCGAGCCTGTCCAAAGCACCTAACGGCAGGGGATCTCCAAGAGAATCATGGGTGCGGGATTTTGCATGCGCTAAAACGTCATATTTTTGCAGACCGGGAACGTCGCTGCCGGCTGCGAAAAACGCCAAGGCCAATAGTAACACTACTGCAATGACAAACTTCGGAAGTAAGGACATGCATGCCTCTCCATGCCATAACTTGCAGAGAGATACCCGAAGCGCTAATGGAAATGGTAAACGACACAATTCGCAAGGTCCAGTGGAAATACGCGGGACCATGAGCGCGGTTGCGACTATGGCAACACGGGCAACCCGGAAAGGACTGAGCCCCAGGTTAGACCATGCCCGACCGACGTCCAGATAATAGCTCGATCCGGCGCCGGTTGATGCGCATGCCAGGCGACCGGCAGAGAGGCCGACCCCAAATTGCCTGTGGCGGCGGTTTCACTCCAGACTCGTTCCGGGGCCAAACCGAACTGCCGGGCCAGGAGCGCCGGCATGCGCCCGTTGCCGCCATGGGCGACAACCGCATGCAAATCACCTGGCGTCAAACTATGACGTTTAGCGCAATCCATCACGGCATGCATCATCGCGTGAATGGCGCGAGCGGCAAGAGTTTGCCCCTGCATGCGGAGATGGACCGAACCGGTTTTGGATTGATGCAATTGGATTAGATCGTGGCCGCTGCCGTCCACTCCGAGGACTACCGCGGAAAAAGGGGTCGAATCGGCGCGCAGCGGATCCGCGGTAACCAGGCAAGCAGCAGCGGCGTCGCTGAACAAGGCTGCCGATTCCCCTGCTTCCCCCGGTTCCAAGAGTAGATATTGAGAAGGTGCTTCGAGGGTCACGATCAACGCCGACCGTATTCTGGGGAGCATTGCCTGGGCCACGGCAAGCGCTGCCAAGAAGCCGGTACATGCTCCGCCGATTTGCAAAGCGCTCGCTTCGGTCCGAAGCTGTAAATGGTGATGAAGTAGCGCCTCCAGTCCGGCAAGCCTGGGCGGCGCCTCCGATGTAACGAATAAACCACCCACGTCATCCGGTATAACGGACACCTTTTGCAGACATTCCCGCGCCGCTTCCACCGCAGCCATTACGGGATCCTGGTTGTGCCAGAGGCGTCGGCTGTGGATTTCCGCGTGGTGTTCCAACCAACCTTGCGGTCTGCCAATAATCCGATTGATGGCATCGGCAGATTGAACCATGTCCGGCAAACGGATGGATGTGGCGGCCAGCCAACCATGTCGGGCGCCTTGCATGGATTGGTTTTTTCCTGAGGGAAGCGGTTGTTGGAACGACGATCTCGGGTCGATAGTAGTTGCTTCGGTTTTCGGGAACGATGTCGACAAGAGACCGGCTTCCAGCAAACAGCGCGCGAGCTCCGTTACGTTAGTAAAGCGGCGTTGGACAGCGTTTTCAATTGCCGCCATTTCGACGCCGCAGTCCTTTGCCATGATCGCCAGGAACTCGACCATAGCCATGGAATCCACGATTTCGCTAAATGGAGTGGAAGGAATAAGCGAATCGGAGACCGGCATTCCCAGGCTTTCGCGGACTTGTGCAAGCCGAGACAAGAGATGGTCGATCAGGCGTGGTAATTCGGAATGCATGTTTCCTCAGGTTTGAGGATCGAACCGGGAAAAAAAGCCGTCGGCCATGAGCCAACACAAAGCCTGGCCAGGAGCCGCATTTGGTGGAAAAGCCCGGGATAACCCCAGTCGAACCGCGACGACCGGGCCCATGCGGCGGATCGTTTGATTCAGGAATTGAAGACGGTGCTGCAAATCGGCGGAAGATTGCTCTGCATTGCGCAAGAGCTGGTGATCCTTGACCATCAGGATGCGCGGACCTAAGTCCGGTATCGGGAGCTTTACGCGGACGTCCGGTTCCGCGGCACCGCCTCGAAATGAAGCTTCAAAGCGGATTTCTTCCGCGGGCACGAAAAGAGTGGCGAGGCTGCGCGCGCCGGTCCCCGGATTCAGGCAAGCCCCGATTGCGGTGATTTTGAACGGGTAGCCAAAAAGGGTTCCTTCGATGGGCGAGGCAGTCGCTTGTAATATGGCGGCGCGAACTGCTACGGAGGCCGAGCGCCGCCGGGGTGTCAATGCGCGGACCCATAGATCTTCAACGTGGGGTGGTTCCGCGGATGACGGCGAGGGCAATGACAATTCAAAGATATCCCAGCGCGAGAAACCGTCCAGATAATATGGAGACCAGCCAACGATGTGAGGCGGCACAGCACCCCTTTTCGCCATCATAGGCCGGACGATTTGCCAGTTTTCCCGATCCTGCACTGCCCCGGCAATGCAGTACGATAGTCCCATCCGCGTCCAGTCGAGCAAAATCATTTCCATAAAACGAAACCTCGCCCGGATGTGGTATGATTTCTTATTATTATGGCGTGCGGGCAGAAAAAAAAGCCAATGGGAAAGGAACCGCCACAACGTTTCTTAGACGAATCTTCCGGGCATTCAACCGCCAGCGGGTTGGGCTCGCGGCTCTTTACTATCGGGCATTCCAATCACGAGGCAGAGGCGTTTTTGGCTTTGCTTCGCCGTGCCGAGATCAAAGCGATAGCGGACGTGCGCTCTTCAGCCGCTAGCACGCGCTATCCACACTTCAACCGTGCGGAACTGGAGCGTTTTTTGAAGCAAAAAGGGATCACCTATCTTTACCTGGGTGATTTATTGGGAGGCCGGCCGCAAGGGCCGAGTTTGTACGATGAGAACGGCCGCGTGGACTATGAGCGCGTCCGCCAAATGCCTTTTTTTGAAGAGGGACTGGGGCGCGTGATCAAGGGTCAGAAGCAATTCCGGATCGCTCTTATGTGTGCCGAAGAAGATCCGTTGCGTTGCCACCGCGGATTAATGATTGCTCCGGCGCTTGTGGACCGAGGCTTCGCACCCGTTCATGTACGCGGGGACAGTACCCTAGAATCCACCGCGGAAATGGAGAAGCGCCTATTCAAGGAAACCAAGAAGGCGGAATTTCTGGATGGTTTGTTCGCTACCACCTTCTCAGATGACGAACGCCGCGCCTGGCTTCGCGAAGCATACCACGAAATGGCCGAGCGGAGGGCCTTTCGCCAGCGACCGGATTCTGCGACCGAAGCCGATGTCCGTGGAGAAATTGACGATTTTGGGGAATGAAGGAGGTCAATTTTGTGGCGACGCCGGTGGTCATGATAGCCGGGGACGGGATTGGTCCGGAGGTGATGGCGGCCATGCAAACGGTAGTTCGCGCGGCCGGCGCCGATATTACCTGGGTCGAAGCGGAGGCGGGGCTAGGCGCCACCGAGAAATTCGGCGATCCGTTGCCGCCCAAGACTCTGGATTTAATCCGTCAATACCGGGTTGCGATCAAGGGGCCCTGCACGACGCTCGTGGGCAAGGGATTCCGTTCGATCAACGTCCGGTTGCGCCAGGAGCTCGATCTGTACGCGAACGTACGGCCGGTTCGTTCGCTTCCGGGTATCGGGGTGCCATATGAAAATGTGGATCTGGTCGTGGTTCGGGAAAATACGGAAGGGCTCTATTCGGGCCAGGAACACGTTGTGGTTCCGGGTGTGGTGGAAAGTCTGCGCGTTGTGACGCGAGCGGCGGCGGAACGCATCGTGCGCTTTGCATTTGAACTGGCGCGGCACCAGGGCCGGCGGCGGGTCACGTTTTGTCACAAGGCCGATGTCTTGCCGATGAGCGACGGCCTGTTTCTGAGCATCGCGCGGGCCGTTGCTGATGACTATCCGTTCCTGGGATTTGAAGAACTGCACGTAGATACATTATGCATGCAATTGGCTCTTGATCCGACGCGTTTCGACGTGCTGGTCATGGAAAACCTTTTCGGCGACGTATTGAGCGACCTGTGCGCGGGGTTGGTCGGAGGGTTGGGACTGGTACCGGGCGCGAACCTTGGCGCACGCTACGCGCTTTTCGAGGCGGTTCACGGCAGCGCCCCGGATATCGCGGGCAAAGGCCTGGCCAATCCCATTGCGCTCGTCCGCACGGCCACCATGATGCTCGCGCACATTGGGCAATCCCGCAGTGCCGACAGGATTGAAAGCGCCGTTGCAAAAACGCTTCGGGCAGGAATAGGTCACACGCGAGACCTGGGAGGCAATGGTACGACCGTGACAATTACCGAACAATTGGTGGCGAATTTATGAGCTTGCGTGTCAGCCTGATCCAGGGCGGCGGAATCGGATGGGACCAGGTACCCGCGGTGAAGCGGGTAGTGCAGGCGGCCGGCGCCCGAATTGAATGGGAGGAACACCTCGCGGGACAGGCCTCCCTGGAAAAAGGATATGAGGCACTTCCCCAAGCGATGCTGCAATCGGTACGAAGAAACGGCCTCGCTCTCAAGACCAAGCTGTTCGCAGTGCCCGGAAAATCTCCGGGGAATTTCAACGTTCAGTTTCGTCGGGAGCTGAGCTTGTTCGCATCGGTGCGGCCGGTGAAAAACGTCAAAGGCCTGCCGGCGCGGCACCAGGGGGTGGATTTACTGGTGATACGCGAATTAACGGAGGATCTATATGGGGCCATCGAACACGAGATTGTTCCGGGAGTCGTACAGAGCTTGAAGGTGGTCACCGAATCGGCTTGCCGGCGCTTTTTCCGGTTCGCATTCGAATGGGCGGGGAAGGCGGGGCGGAAAACGGTTGCATGTATTCACAAAGCCAACATCCTCAAACTGTCGGACGGTTTGTTTCTCAATATTTTTCGGGAAATCGCCGGCGAATTTCACGCGCTGGAAACTCGCGAGCTCATCGTCGACAATTGTTGCATGCAAATGGTTCTTCGGCCGCAGCAATTTGATGTGCTGGTCATGGGCAACCTCTATGGAGACCTGGTCAGCGATCTGAGCGCCGGCGTGGTCGGCGGCATCAGTGCCACGGCAGGGATTAACGTTGGAGACGGGATACGGGTCTATGAAGCTTTTCACGGCGGTAGCCGGGAAGCTATTGGTGTCAACCGGGCGAACCCGCTACCGTTGTTGCTGCCGGCGATCGATTTATTAGAAGCGGTGGGCGAAAACGAAGCCGCCGGCTGCATTCGGCGGGCGGTGGAAACGGTGCTGATGGAAGGGAGAAACCGGACGCTTGATCTGGGGGGCAACGCGACGACAACAGAGATGACGGAAGCGATCGTGCGGGCGATCGGCCGGAGTTCTGCCCAGATAAACTGATTTAAGGAAGTAAAACGGGGGTCCCAGCCGGCAGGTTTGGAAACCTGCCCCACGTTTACTTGGAGTTTGGTTCGGGCTTTGGAGTTTCCTTGGGGGGACGCTGGGCAAGCAAATACGCCAGTAAATGATAAAAATCCACCTCAGGGATTTGGTCCGCTAGGTTTGCCGGCATCGGCGATAGTTGTGATAGGGTGCGTTCTTCCACATCGTCCTTGGCAACACGGATTTCCTTGCCCTGGTTGTCGGCCAAGACAAAAACCTTGCCTTCTTCGCGCAAAAGCAAACCGGAAACTACCTGGCCGTTGGTGAGATTCAATGTTGTGGTCCGGAAGGCCTGATCGACGTTGCGGTTCGGATCGAGGATGTCTTCGAGAAGGCGGTCGAAACCACGGATGCCAATGCCGTCGAGTTGGGGACCGATCTTGGCGCCCTGGTTGGCGATCTGGTGGCAGATGGCACAATGCTTTTCAAAAACCTTGGCGCCCAAAGTAGGGTCTTTGGCTGCGGCGGCATAGCCTATGCGTTTTTGCTGGAATAATTCCTGAAAGCGCTTGTCAGGGGAGGGGAGATTTTTGGTCAGAGCGGCAACGCGATTCTTGAAACCGGGAAGATCGATGCGCGACAGGCGGATGCCGACTACGGAATCCTGCAATAGGTAGGCCGAGGCTTTACCGGCTGCCACGGTATCGACCAGCTTTTCCGCACCGTTTCGAGTCGACGCCAAACCGGCGGCAATGACCGTGGCCAATCGTTCCGGGGCGGCCGCGAGTGCCTTGAACAGTTCCTCGACAGCTTCCGGCCGATTGACGCCAGCGAGCAAATTGGAGGCCTTTTCCCGCAAGGCCAGAGGCTCGGAGGAATCCTGAAGAAGTTTTGCCAGCGAGGGAATCGCACGTTTGGCGTCCATGCCCGCCAGAGCGGTCATAGCTGTGGTTCGAGTGGTTTGTGGGGCCTGCGGGTCGGCAATGGTGCGGTGCAGAAATGTTTGCACGGAAGCCAGTTTCAGCATTCCTCCCAGTTCGATCCCGGCGAGAATTTCATTGCGATCGCTGGAGGAGAGCAGTTTCTCAGAGAGATCTTCTCCCCATCGCTTAAAGCCTTCCGGAAATTCGGCGCCGCGAGCCTGGAAGCCCTGGTGAATCGCTTTCAGAAGCGCCACGGAATGTTTGATGGGAGTCATTCGTCGTGTAAGAACATACTCCAATAAGCGATCATCTGCGGCGATTTTCCGCGCGTATCGAGCAATGTGGTACACGTAGCGAAGCTGGTTTTCGGGAGTTTCGTTGACAAATTCCAGGTGCACCAACAAATGGTCCCCGGCTTTCTGGCTGGGAACTCCGGTTGCAACATCCGCAATCGTGCGGGAATCTGCGTCACTGATAAAACCTTTTCCACTAAAGAAACCCTCATCATGTGCGCGAAGCTGCTCGCGCAGCGCCATTCGCGCCACGTGCAGAAGATGGGTATCTGCCGGCGGAACCGATTGACATAGCTTACAAAGGGGCCAAATGTTCTCTGGCCAAAGCTTGTCTTTATTCGATTCTGGATGCATTCCGAGAGCATCCGCGGCGGCGCGCTGGACGTTGGGATCGCTTTCTTTTAGAGCGTCGAGGACAAGCCGATGGAGGGGAATGTTCCATTGTTTGCGTTCCGCCAGGATGCGCATGGCATGGACACGGACGCCGAAATCGGCATCCTTTGCAGCGGCCGCAAGAGCGTCGTCGTCCAGTGCTCCCAGGCACTCCAGAACCCACAAGGCGTGCATTTTCTGAAAGGGATTGGCGGGGCTCGGCAAGGATTTGCGGGCGGCTTCGACGGCTTCGTAACTGCCGCGGTCGACGAGTTGTTGTGTGGCGATGAACCGAACAGTCAAATTCGGATGGGCGAGGTCCTGAACCAATTCAGCTACCGTGGCCTTGTTCCAGTCCGGCCGGGGTTGTTTGGGCCGAGCTTTGTAGACGATTCGCCAAATACGGCCGCGTTCGCGGTCCCGACCGGGGTGGTTCAGCGGCACTTCGTAATGACCAATTATTCGGTTATAAAAATCCGCGACGTATAACGCGCCGTCCGGCCCCAACTTGATGTCTACGGGCCGGAACCAAGGATCGTCACAAGAGAGGAAATCGGGCTGCTGAATCGCCTTGAGCGTGGAGCCTTTGTGTTCCAAATTATCGTGGTTGATGCGGTTGGTGACGACGTTGCCGACGAAAATGGTGTCGCGATATTCCGGTGGGAAATGATCGGCGGCGTAGTAGGTGATGCCGGCGATGGCGGTGGACCCATGGTCATGGGTCATGATTTCCGGGCCAAAACCGAGCCCATCGTGCGGTTTGCCGAAACTCGGGTACCAGGCACCGCGCAATAACTGGTAGATCGGCCGGCTGTGGCAATCGCACGAATACAAATTTCCCAGAGGATCAAAAGCCAGCCCGAACGGATTGACCTGGCCGTGCGTGAAATACTCGACGCGCGAACCGTCGGGCTTGAAGCGGTAGGTGTTGCCGGATTGCATGGTGATGGTAGAACCGTCGTCGCCCCTGATCTGAGAGGTGTTGGAAAATCCGTGACAGGCGTAAATCCAGCCGTCGAAACCGCGTGTGAATTCGCCGGTCATGCCGTGGGTATCCTTGTAACCATAGGGTCCGTAGAGGATTTCCCGGCTGGCGACGCGGTCGGTTCCCCGGTTGAAGCGATAACGATAAATATTGGGAATGCTGTAAACGACGGCTCCATCCCGCATGGGAAGTACACCGATGGGGATGTTGAGTCCGTCCGCAAAGGTGATTACCTGGTCTGCGAGGCCGGTGCCGCGGGTATCTTCGAGAATGCGGACGGTATCGTGTGCCTTGCCCGCCGAGCTTGCCGGAAACGGGTATTCCACGGACTCGGTGACCCACAAGCGGCCGCGGTCGTCAAAGGCGATGTTGATTGGTTTGCGCACGAAAGGTTCCGCCGCGACGAGTTCAATAGTAAATCCGGGCGGCAAATGGAAGCGCTTGCGTTCTTCTTCCGGTGTTTGCGGAGGGGAGGGGGCCACGTGGGGGCCGTAGAGATCTTTTTGCGCGGCCAATCGGCCGGCAAAAAGTCCGAAACAACAAATTAGAATTACCGCTATTTTGGGATGCTTTGTCCAGCGCATTCGTTCCTCAATGGTAGGTTTGTTGCCAAATCGCGCAGTTTCCGGTCGATTTCTTGCCGCTCTCCCGATGCCAAGGGTTGATTGCCGAAACGGACCCTATAATAGAGATTCACGATATACGCAGGAACCTCGTGCACCGAGGAAGTCGGAGCAGCGGTCTGCAAATTGGATGTTATCAGATTACCGAATTCCTGCGGCGTCTGCGACAGTGCGGGCTGAAGATGCCATTTGCGGGCGAACAATTCGAGAAACCGGTCATAGAAGTCAACGGCCATGCCGTGCCTGGCGCGTGCCGTTTTTTTCTTGTTTCCTCTCAAGCGCCGAAAAAGACAATAACTGCCGAGCAATCCGATCACGCCTGCGAGCCAGGGCCAGGGGGTGGACCAGAAATGGGCGGCGGTCGAGGCCGGCTGTGCCCAATCCTCGACGATTGTGTTTGGCAAATGCAGTTGAACGCGGTTCCATAAATCCATGAGGATTTCGCCCTGTTTTTCGAGCGAATAACCGACGACAAAACTAGCCCAGAAATCTTTGCCGTTTTCCAACGATTTGAGCCACCAGCCGTACCAGGATTCGGAATCGCCAGCCACGATTTCATCACCCGGAGTGGGATCGAGCATGTGCCAGAAAAATTCTACTCTGCCATCCGGGCCGCGCCGGGTCAAAAGAGCTTCGACCCAGCTATGGGCGTGGCTTTGGCGAACGGCATACCAGCCTGCCTTGTCGGGTTCTGCGGCCAAACTGTCCGCGCCGCGGAACCCGTTGACGACGCGCGCGGGAATTCCCGCGGAGCGCAATATCAAAACCAGTCCGGTGGCAAAATGCTCGCAAAAGCCTTCCTTGACATTGCACAAGAAATCTTCGGCAGCATCAATGCTGAAATTTTTGCGGCGCATTTCGAGCTTGAAGCGGAATTCCCCGGAGCGGGCCAAAAAATCCGCGAGCGCATCGGCAACCCGGGCGCGATTTTCTGGGAGAAGATAGGTCCCATTGCCGAGGTTCGGATCGGGACCGGCGGCCAGGTCGGAAGCCCGTAGCCGTCCGGAGGATACGAGCCGATCCAGCACCTCGCGCGTCCAGGTTTGAATCCGGGGAATTGCCTGCTCCAAGAGCCGGGCCTTGTATGCGGGGTGTAGATCGGCCACCGGCTTTTCGAACCAGGCCTCGCGCGGGAGGGTTACTTGTTGATAGCTATAGTGACCCGGGGGAAAACCAGCGGCCAATTTAAGCGTTCCATCTCTTCCATAAAACAAGGGACGCCACGTTTTTTCCAGCGACCAGACTGGCGGGGAAAAAGCGTCTTTATTGAAAGCTGCCGGATCGGCCAACAGCAGTCCGCCAAAGCGGGCGAAGTCAACATTAAACGTCAAATAGAATTTCCTGGGTCCTAGATCCGGCAATACGTTGGTCAGTGCCCGATGGACTTGCCCCGTGGTACTGACGGTGGCGAAGTCCAATTCGAGAGGGCGGGGAAGCCAGCGTCCCTGGTGGTAGTAGTCGAAAGTAACGCCGCGCCAGCGTTGATCCGGGGGCAGATCCAATTTCGGCTTGCCTCCGGGAACTTCGGCAAAGACTTCCAGCGCAATTTCGTCCGAGACTTTGAGAGGACCGGTTGGGTTCAAGTCAACGGCATCGGAATATCCCATTCGGGGCTGTGAGCCGGGATTCAGAATACTCCATTGTACGTTCCCGAAGCGCGGCATCAGCAGAAAGGCGGCGAGCCCCAAGCAGCCGACTGCCAAAGTACTGCGGAACGCCCAACCCAATCCCCAGAGGGGCCACGGAAGACGCGGGTCTTCGCGACCTGATTTGGATTGCCGACAATTCTCGCGGATTTTGGCGGTCCGACCGGCCCCGGCGGCGAGGCCGCGAAACTGATAATACAGCATCAATGACCAAAGGCAGCAAAGCAAGTAGCCGAAGAACCAGAACGCAAAGTTCGGACTACCTGCGAGAATGCAAGCCAAGGCCATTTCGATAAGCCCGATGCTGTGGACGATCCAGAAATCCTTGATTTCCTTGGGCCGGAAGAGCTTGCCCAAAGTGAGCACCATGAGCGCCGGCGCGCCGTAGGGAAGCAAGGCCGTCGGATAGGGGGCATAGCTAAACCACAGGTTGTTCGCGGCGGTGATTTGCAAGAGAATCCAGATTCCCGAACCAGCGGCAATCAAGACGCCGATAATGTTGGAGAGATAGAGACTCAGCGCCCAGCGCCCCTCCACGGCAAATGCAACCCAGATCAACACGATAACGGGAACGGCAAAGAGCAGCATGCCGGGCAAAAACGGCTCATCTGCAATCGCCAGGCACCAAGTCGCGAGCGCCAGGGTCAAATAGCTGCTGAAGCGAAAGACCTGATCAAGCCGCAACATTTCGAGGCCTTTCATAGAAGTCGAATTCTTCGGGACCCGCCGCATTCACGAACGCAACCGGGCGACGGAACCGCGTGGTCAACAAATCCGGCAAGGGAGAGTTGCGGACGGCAAGGACAAGAATCGGGGCGGGAGGCAGGGTTTCGCTGGCCAATCGATCGACGAGAGCCGCAACGTTCGGCTCCGGAAGTCCCGCCAAGACCGCCAATTGCTCCAAAAGCAACTGGCCGAACTCTTTGCCGGTTTCGCGGTTCAGGATGACCGGAGCATGGCCGGCGAGCGCGAGCACCAATCGGTCGCCAACCTGCTTGCACCATTCCCAGCAAATGGTGGCGGCGAGGCTGATCGCCTTTTCCAGAGGAGGAAATTGAGATCGGGCCGAGGATTCTTGCGTTGACCCTTCCTGATGCGGTTGCGGAATCCACGGATCGAAAACGAGGATAAGGTTATCGGTGGGCGTTTCCTCGAACTCGCGAACCATGAGTTCGCCGCGGCGTGCGGTGGTGCGCCAGTGAATCCACTTGAGACTGTCGCCGCTGCGAAAGCCGCGCACCCCGTAGAGTTCACTTTGAGCGGTTGGATGGCGGGCGGCCCGTCCGCGGGCCCGGCCCTGCAAGGAGCCCGATTGGCGCAAAAAACAGCGGAGGCGGCCGCGGTGCAGCCTGCCAATTTGGGGGAAGACCAGGACGCGCTCCGGCGCGGGAGATAAGACGACGCCTTCGACAATGCCGAAGGGAAACCCGCAGATGGCTTGTAAGGGGGGCCATGCATACCAGCCGCGACGGGGCAACATGAGTTTTTTCTGAAACCGGATTGTCTTGCCCCGTTCCAGCCAGGGGACAAACCAAAGCACCTGATGATTGGGACCCTGGTCCACTAGGCGCACGCCAACCAGATTTTTCCTTTTGGGGTTGGAGATTGCAACCTGCAGAGGAAACAGGGTTCTTGCAAAAATGGGCGATGGTAGCCAACGGCGAGCGCGAAGATAGCGCATGCGGCGATAGAGCGACACGAAGTTCAAGAGCCAAATCACCAGCATGCAACAGCCCAGCAAAGTGATCAGGTTAATGCCTTTGAAGACTCCGGTAGCGCAGAAAACGAGGGCGACAATCAGCCACCAGCCGCCTTCGCGGGAAACTCGCCTTTGGAACAAAGGCTTTTCGTATTCTGCTCGAGCGCCTGGCATGGTCGCTAAACCGGAACGGGAGTTTGGTTGAGGATTTCCTCGATAATGATTTCACCGGCGTCTTTGCCTTCACGTTGGCGCTGGGTGCGGGTCACCAATCGATGAGCCAAGACCGGCACGGCGAGGCATTTGACATCGTCCGGAACGACGTAGTCTCTCTTCTCGAGGACGGCCAACCCCTGCGCTGCGCGATAGAGAGACAAGGCCGCCCGAGTGCTGGCGCCGAGATAGACTTCCGGCTGGTTGCGGGTTGCTTCGACCAGGTCCAAAATGTATTCGCTGATCTGGTCATCGACGCGGACCTGGCGGACCTGGTTTTGAAGAGCTATTACTTCGGCAGCCGCCATTACCGGGCGAAGTTGGTGAATCGGCTCGCCGGTACGGTGGCGGAGCAAAATCTCTTTTTCGGCCTCGCGATCCGGATAACCAATGCGCACCCGAATCAAAAACCGGTCCAGTTGGCTTTCCGGCAACGGATACGTTCCTTCAAATTCATAAGGATTCTGCGTGGCCAGCACGATAAACGGGGGAGTCAAGGGCCAGGCGTTGCCATCGACCGATACCTGGCGATCGTTCATTGCCTCCAACAGTGCACTCTGCGTTCGCGGAGTGGTCCGGTTGATCTCATCCGCCAGTACGACCTGGGCGAAGAGCGGTCCCGGCTTGAAGACAAATTCCGTGTTTGTTTGATGGAACACCGTGGTGCCGATTATGTCGCTGGGAAGCAAGTCGGGAGTGAATTGAATGCGATGGAAAGTGCACCCCAAACTACTGGCGAGCGCACGCGCCAGCAGGGTCTTGCCGATACCGGGAACATCCTCAATGAGAACGTGCCCTTCGGCCAAGAGACTGGCCAAAACCCATTGAATGGCGTCCGGCTTGCCCAGAAAGACGCTGGCGATATTGTTACGCAAGCGGTCCAGGAAATCGGCAGGGGAAACCATCCGGCCATCCTCTTCCCTTTTGGGGAGTTGGTTAGTCCTGGCGTCCGTACCGGTCTGGACGGCACGGTCCACGATAAACTCCTTTGCGATTTGGCGCTTTAGCAGCCGGGGTTTCGAAGACTCAGCCCGGGCCGCGCATCTGCCTGGCCCCGTGAGGCGCAAAAAGGCCATTATAAGGGGTGCTGATTCCCGAAACCAGCAAATCATTCAACCTTAGTCGTTACCTGCCTTTTACTAATGACAAGTAAGGGAGAAGGATAGACAGTGAAAAAATCCGTTTGATCCGGGCAGCTGCAGTTTGATCTTGGCAGCTGGCCGATAATAATTATAATGCTCGCGACGGAGATTGTAGAAATTCATCCCCCGCAGGGAGGCAGTGCCATGAGCATGACGCTCAATCTGGCCGACCGGCTCTTGGCCTTAGGCCGAAGGTACCGGCGATTGGGGCGCACCCAGGATGCCCTGAAGGTTTTCGAACGCCTGGCCGCTTTTCGATCGTTAGAACCGGCAGTGGCCGAGGAAACGCAGGTTCAGCTCGCGGAGATTTACCTGAAGCGGTGCCGGTATCCCAAGGCCCGCCGGCATCTCGCGGCGGCTTTGGTACACCAACCCAAAAATGCTTTTTACCATTACCTGATGGCCCGTGCACTGGAGGCGGATGAGAAAGCCGACCGGCAACGGGCGGCCGAGCATTTTCGCAAGTCCTTATCCCTCGAACCCAATCAAGCGGATTGCTTGAGTCAATTCGGCTTGCTGGCCATTCGAATCGGCCAAACGGAGGAAGGCCTGCGCTGCCTGCGGCGGGCCATGAAACTGGAATCTCACGATCCGGAAATCGTGTCTCGATTAGCTGAAGGGTTGCAAGAAGAAGGATTGCACGACGAGGCGCGGAGGGTCTTGCAGACAGCACTCTTCAACAATGCGCGGGATTCTCGTTTTCGCCAATTGTGGAACGATTACCAATTTCGCGAATTGCACCGGGAGCAGGAACAGAAGCGAAACCGGCCGGATTCCATCTCCGCAGAAGGCGGCAGTGTCCTGCCGTTCGTGCGTACCTTGACGGGCAGGATGCCGAATTCCTCCAACCGCAAAATTCTGCGACGGGATCCGCCGTCTAGGCCGACACCACCGCACACAGCCCGATCAGGCCGGCGGACGAATCAGCATCAGATTCCATGAATCGCGGAAGCCAACGCTTATTGACTTTTCTCATCGCCTGGTGGCGCGTCGGGTCGAAACTGGAAATTGGGATCCGGTTGCGGCTGGCGTACCGAGGCGGAGGGGGAACTCCTCGAAGGCCGGCGGACCGGGCTGGTCCCCGGCGTTTTTTGGCGCCGGGTGTAGTACCGAAAACCTACCTTGAGCCAATTGTAAAGCGATAACAAGAGAGCGACCCAGCCAATGGAAAACTGCGATCCCCAAATGGTCCGTTGCAGAAATGCCGGATTCGCGAACGGGAAAAGAAGCAACGCCAAGCCGATCAACAACCAAAATATTGCCAGGATCAGATTTATTGCCATTATGATGGATCACCAAAGCGGAGCGCGCGACTGTTAGAAGCTCCTGAGGTTATTGTCGCCGTTCCTTTCACTCCCGGCAACCAAGAGCCACCAGGCCCTGAAAAAACTCACCGATCCCAATAGAAATACCCGGACGGCAAACGGATTCCTTCCCGGGAGATTTTCATGGCAACAACCAAAGCACTTGCGCCGTCGGTGTTGGAAGAATTGCGCAAATTCGACACGCCGACGGTGTGCAATGTGATAGAACTTGTTGAGATGCGGCCTTTCACGGCGGGCTATATGGATGCACGGATCCAGGCGTGCTATCCCAAATTGCCGCCGATGGTGGGTTACGCCTCCACGGCGACTTTTCGCTCCACGGCACCGCCGCGATTCGGCAATGTGTATTCCGGCATTGCGGAACAGGTGGCATCATTCAGCGAGCTCCCCGGCCCTGCGGTAGTGGTTTTCCAGGACCTCGATGACCCGGTCGCGGCGGCGACGTTCGGGGAAGTGATGTGTACGACTTACAAGGCATTCAGCGCCGCCGGCCTGATCACAAGTGGTACCGGCCGCGACCTTGATCAGGTCGAAGCGTTGCAATTTCCCTGCTTCACAAACGGGACGATCTGCGCTCATGGCTATTGCCACATTGTGCAGATCAACGTCCCCGTGTGCGTGGGCGGCGTCATGGTCCAACCGGGCGATCTATTGCACGGCGACCGGAACGGAGTGACGACGGTGCCCTTGGAGATTGCCTCGGAAGTAGCGGCGGCTTGCCCCGAATTCATGGCGGCCGAAGCGGTGGTCCTGGACTATCTACGTGCGGGACGGATCGATCCGAAAGGATACGCAGCAGCCCGAAATGAGTGCAAGGAGCGCATTGCCGCGTTGGGCCGCCGCTTGCGCGGCAGATAAGGAGGCGATGTTTGAAGGAGCACGCGACCGATGCGGGTCTACATTGACACTGGAATAACCGGCCGCTAGTATCGAATTTATTGGAATTTTCATGGCCCCTTAGCCAAGCGGTAAGGCAGTGGATTGCAAATCCGCCATCCCCGGTTCGAATCCGGGAGGGGCCTTTCAAACACCTAAACCAATGGCAAACGGAACAAAACACAAACCACTATTTGAGCGGCTAAAGACAGGATTGGAAGAAGGGATCCGATTCGCTCGTGGAGAGCAGTTCTTGAAGACGAGCGTTTTTGTTGATCCACCCCCGGCATTGCTTGGGTGAGATGTTCGTCAATTACGCAATCGATTTCCGATGTCGCAACGAGGCTGTGCACGGCTAATGAATGTCTCGCCCAAGACAGTCCAAAGTAGGGAACAGGGCGTTCACAAGCCCGCGCAGACCGCTCTGCGATTTCTCCAGGTTTTGCAACTCGAACCCCAAGTTGTTTGCGGACCTCTCGGAATCACGATGCCGGTGCAGGGAACCGGCGGCGCCAAATAAGGCAAGCGGTGAAATCCGCCGCGCGTAACCCGCTTTAAAGGAGTCCCCCATGTCTCGTCCATGGCTGCAAGCCTGGCTGAGCCGGGCGGCCTGCTTTCTCCGGGGCGACCGGCACTATGCCGGCTCGCGTCCGCGGCACCGCAGCCGTTTGGTCGTAGAGTCCCTCGAATCGCGTTGGGTCCCCAGCACCGTCACTAACCTGATGGACAGCGGTTCCGGCTCGCTGCGGGACGCCATCGCCAGCACACCCGCCGGTGACACCGTGGATTTCAAGCCCGGCCTGAGCGGGACCATCGTCCTCTATTTCGGCGAACTCGGGATCGTCAAGGACCTCACGATCGCCGGGCCGGGTGCGGGTGTGATTACGGTCAGCGGCAACAATGCCTCACGGGTCTTCCGCATTGCCGCTTCGTCCGCGGTTGCGATCTCGGGACTGACCATCGCCAATGGCCTCGTGAGCGGCAGCACGGTCCTCGGCGGCGGCATCGACAATGACGGGATGCTGACGCTCGCCGACTGCACCCTCAGTAGCAACTCTGTGAACGCCAATCAAATCATAACCGCTGGCTTCGGCGGCGGCATCGCCAACGCCGGCACCCTGATCGTCACCAACTGCGCCCTCAGCGGCAACGTGGTCAGTGGCGGTAACATCGTCCGCGGCGGAGTCTGGGGTGGCGCCATCTATAACCGCGGCACTTTGATGATCACCGACTCGACCCTGAGTGGCAACTCCGCTAGCGGCAGCGGTTTCTACGGCTCGGCAGCGGGCGGCGGAATCGGCAATGCCGGCACCCTGATCGTCACCGACTCGACCCTGAGCGGCAACTCCGCCATCGGCACTGGCCTTGGCGGCACCGGTGGGGCCATCTCCAACTCCGGCATGCTGACCGTCCTCAGCTCGACCCTTAGCGAGAACCACGCGAACACTAGCGGCGGCGGCATCAGCGGCGGGCAAGTTAGCGTGAGCAACACCATCGTCGCCGGGAATACGGGCCTTTCGGCCCCGGACATCAGCGGCGCTCTCGACAGCCAGGGCCATAACCTGATCGGTGATGGCACCGGCGGCAGCGGCTACGATCCCACCGATCTCGTGGGCACATCGGAGTGCCCCATCGACCCATTGCTCGGTCCGCTCGAGGACAACGGGGGTCCAACGCAAACGATGGCCCTCCTGCCCGGCAGCCCGGCACTCGACGCCGGGGACCCCGATCAAATCGGCAGCATCGACCAGCGGGGGGTGGTGCGCAGCGGCGACATCAACATCGGCGCCTACCAGGCGAGCGCAACGGCCTTCCTCATCAGCGCCCCGGACACAGTACAATCTGGCGTGCCGTTCGACGTGACCGTGACGGCAGTGGATCCGTTTGGCCGGCCGGCCGTCGGCTACACCGGCACGGTAACCTTCAGTACCCGCGACACTGATCCAAACGTGGTGCTGCCCGCTGATTACACCTTCGCGCTGGCCGATGGCGGCATCCATACGTTTACGGACACCGGTCTGGGGGAAACGACCCTGATCACGCCCGGCGACCAGACGCTCTCCGTCACCGATACGGCGGATGGTATGATCACGGGTACTACGCTAATCACCGTTGATGGCACGGCCCCGGGAGCAGGATTGCACCGGCTGGGCGGCCGGTCACCGGCAAGGAGCATTCAGGGAAACACACCGCAGACGGGGGAGCGACGTCATCCAGAAATGGTCGCTGCGGATCGGTGGTTTGCCTCGTTCAACGAAATAAACACCGGGAATCGGTTCCTTTGTAAACCTACAGCAGCTCAAGAGAACTATTAAAACAACTGTGACTTGTACGTCCTCTGGCCACTTGCCTGAAAAGCAGGTGGGCGTATCTGTCCCTCGAGTGGTTATAAAGGCACCCTCGGTTAAACGTGCAATGTTCGGAATGGGCTCCTACGCACCGACAAAGATGCCGCCCGGGATGTTTAGCGCAAATCCGTCAATCCCATTGACGGTCGGCGGCCTAGTGCCGTGAGCATTGCCCGGGACGACGCGAAATTGGGGCGCACTATGGGCATTTCCCGTAAGGATGTCAAACCTTGCCGGAACTGCAAAATCCGAGGAGGCAACGGTGACCCCATCCGCTCCTCCCGGGTCCGAGGCTGGAGGAAACGCAAAAAACTGGTCTAACAAATCGGTATTCGGATTGAAAACGCGGCGGTTATCAGGAATTGCCGCTTCGGCGATGGCCCGGCCATCAAAAACTTTCACAAGCGACCCGCCTCTCGTTTGGCCGGTAATGACGTCTGCAAAACCGTCGCCGATGGTATCGCCGACAGCGACGAATGCTCCGATGTTGCGTCCCAGTTGATCAGCGAAAAAACTTGCCATAAGACTGGGGCCATCGGGGTTGAAATGGCCGGTTGCAATGTCCCGGCCGTTGTAAACCTTCACGTGGGGGTTGCCACTCGTTGCCCCCGTGGCGACATCCGCGAAGCCGTCCGCGTTGACATCGCCGGATGCCACGTTGGCGCCGACGTTGAAATTCAAACCATAAGCAAACCATTGGGCCACCGGATTGAAGTTGTGATTGACAATGTCCTGGCCGCGGAAGACACGGACGTCCGGATTGCCCGATGTCGGTCCGGTAATGATGTTGGCAAAGCCGTTATTATCAATATCCCCCGCGGCGACGTTGACGCCAACATGGAAACGCGAAGCATACGGAGAGAATTGTGCCAAGAGGCTAAGGTTGGGATTACCCACCTGGAAAGTGCCGTTTTGAAAAGCGACTCCACTAAATATCTTTACCTGGGGGAGAGTATCGGCAGTTCCATCCGCGGGGCTTTCCGCCCTGCCGACAATAAGATCATCGATGGCGTCATGGTTGACATCGCCAACGGCGACTGTTACTCCTCCGCGGTAGGTCGATGGAAAGGGAACAAAATCGGCAATCAAGGAACCGTCCGAACGGCGCCGAACCTGCACCCGATTGCTGCTGCCGCCGTCGGTGCCAACATCAACGGCACCGGCGACGGCAAAGAAACTGGCCAGAGGATTGGCCTGGCGCTGGAACACCGACAATGTGGTCAGCATGTAACGCTCTTCCAAAACATCGAGGCGTAGACGGGACTGGTTCATGGGAGCCTCACCGATTGAAGGGAATGGAACTATTGTGTTACCAACAAAGTAACATTTGAAGTTATATTCAATTCATAGTCAAGAAAAATCTTCGGAAAATGTGTGACAATAGCCGCAAATCATCAGAGACGGGACCACAGCCACCAACAACCGTAGCAGTCCGAGTAAAGGGGAATCCAATGCATGCGGCCGTCGCGCGAACGGTATCCTCCCCCTAGCCATGGCAAATAATAATACTGCGGGGCGAGGATGACCATCCACGCTACGTTGCGACCAACATCCGGCGGCCGGGAAAAGATCCGCGGCACGCCGCCATAAGAATAGTCAACCGATGCTTGCAGTTGGCGGCGATCCTGCGGAACCTGGTTGGCGGGCTGCGCTTCCTTATCGGCCGGTTGCGCGTTTGCGGCAGCAATGACCAGGATGGCCTGGGACAGTAGAGCCAGATTGGGAAGTTTGCCGGGTAACATGGCGTGCTCCTCGTGTTGCGTGGAGCAAACGGAAGTTCGGGACCCAGCCTATTAGTTCAACATATCTGCAAACCGGAAGCCAGAAAAAAGTTGGCAAAACTTTTGGAATTCATTTCGAGTGGAAGAATGTCATTGCGACGCAATGACTCAGGGCCGCCAATAGGAGTCTTGAAAGCTTATCGGCAGAGACTCGTTGTGAGGGGTCGAAACCGCATTATGCAACAAGTTGTTTGAAAACGGCAAAACGGCGAGCGGGATGTCGTCCCACTTCGCAGAAAACAGGCGGCGGTTTTTTCTGCCACGTCGGGAACAGAAGTGAACAAGTTAAGACTCTTAGCGGGATAAGAAGTTGATGATAATTGTTGTTGCCAAAAGGCGCTCAAGGAGTGAAGTGGGCGAGGTGCTCGATGACTGCTGGAAAGGGCTAAGATGGAACCAAGAAGGGACGGTTTTATGTTCGTAGGTGGTTGTAAGTCAATTTTAGTGACGTTCGTTTCCGGTCAGTTAGGGTCAGTATATCGGTAAGCGTCAGGGGAAGGAGAGGATTGTCGGACGATAAATGGAAATGCAACGCAGGGACGGGGGGTGTCCGAGTGAGTGGGAAACGAACTGTCGTAAAGCGTTGGCGGTTCAGTAGTTGGAGAGTGACGTTCGTTTCCGGTTGTTGGGGGTCGCTAGCCAAGCCATATTGGCCGGCGCCTGAGCCTTTAATTGTCGCAGATGGAGTATGCACGTTATCGAGATGTCCTCGAAACGGCGGACAAATACGGACGTTTTGTGACACGAAACTCCGTTTTAGCGGCGGCGGTTTTTGGAATCTTCCCCCGGGTACAACTTGATTTCATTATTGTTATTGTCGTAGCAGACATATTCCAAGTGCTCGGGAGAAACCGAAACGGCACCGGAAATGGTAACCTGCAAGGAGCCTTCCTCCTCCAGCCGGCCGACTTCCTTGCGTTTTTTGTTATGGAGATAGTGGGCCACTTCCTCGGCCACCTTGACCTGAATGCTGGAAACGTTTTTGTGATGGGCGGCCAGTTGCAGCATGCGCATGACGTCGATACTCATGCTTTCGCAGGTTTTCACCTGGCCGGTACCGAGGCAGTGCGGACAATCCTGGTAGACGCTACGCTTGAGGGAGGGGCGAATGCGCTGGCGGGTCATTTCGATAATGCCGAAGGCGGAAATCTTGAGAATCTTGGTGCGAGCGCGATCGCGCTTGATCGCCTCGCGCAGGGCGCGTTCGACGCCACGGCGATGGTTTTCCTCGCGCATGTCGATGAAGTCGTTGACGATGACGCCGCCCAGGTCGCGGAGGCGGAGCTGGCGGGCAATTTCCTTGGCCGCAAGTAAATTCATCTGGTAGGCGGTTTCCTCGGCATTGTTGTCGGCGCGAAAGTTGCCGCTGTTGACATCGATCGCCACGAGGGCTTCCGTCTGGTCGATGACGATGGACCCGCCATTGGGCAAGGGGACATGGCGCAACTGGATACGCGCGATTTCCTCTTCAATGCCGTATTTGTGGAAGAGAGGCTCGGAATCGGAGTACTGGCGGATGCGATTGGAATAACGGGGCATGATCATTTGCAGAAATTCATGTGCCTGCTCGAAGTGTTTGGGTTCATCGACCCAAATGGTGTCGATTTCACTACTGAAGGTATCCCGGATCGTACGCGTGATCATGTCGCTTTCTTTATAAATAACCTCTGGCGATTTGAGCTTGCGAATGCGGCGGACGACAACCTGCCAGAGGCGCGAAAGATAGGCGAGATCGCGCTGTAATTCTTTCTTGGTCCGGTCCAGGCCCGCGGTGCGGATGATGAAGCCGAGGCCCTTGGGGGGCTGGAGCTCGCTTAGCACATCCCGGAGGCGATGGCGCTGATCCTCGTCGGCAATTTTGCGAGAGACGCCGATACGATTCAAGCCCGGCATGAGGACCAGATAGCGGCCGGCAATGCTGATATAAGTGCTCAGCGTCGGTCCCTTGGTGCCGATGCCTTCCTTGATGACTTGGACGAGGACTTCCTGGCCGCGTTTGAAGATATCCTGGATGAGCGGCTTGGGCCGGCCGAAACCAGGGCGGCTGAAACTTCGCCGGCCGCCTCTTCCCCGTTGCCGGTCACCGCGGGGATGGCGGCGGTTCGGGCGAGGATGCTCTTCGGCAAAATCGTCCGCGAAAGTGCCGTACGCTTCCTCGTCGGAGGGTTCGGGAGGCGGCGCAAGCGATTCCTGCGGCTCGTGCACGGTTTCCGCAACCGGTTCGGGGGAATATGAATCGGTCCAGGTTTCCTCGGAGATCTCCGGTTCGAGTTCCACCGGGCGCTCCTCCTTGACGTTCTCAGGTTCGGCAGCGGGATTGGTGTCCGAGCCGGGAAAAAATACATCGGCATCGGAAATCGGCGTCGGTTCCGCGGAATCCGCCGGGGTGTTTTCTTCCTCGGTCCGGCGTTCGGCCGAATCCATGAAGCGCGGGCCATCCGGTTGGGGCGGATTCTCCTTCTCCGAATATGGTTCCGGCTCCGAGCGGATCTCACCAGGGCCGTTGGCAGGATCGTGATCCGTGGACTTCGAGGAAGGGGATTCCGGTTGTGTGAATTCGATGGAGGTAGGGTTCCACTCATCGCCCGGACCACCGGGTCCGGAAGACGGTAGGTCGCGACCACCGCGGCGCGAGCGACCCTGGGAAGACCGGCGTCCGCGGCTGGGTTCGGATTCGGGAGGAGCTTCGAAGTGGGAGGCGTGGGAATCGTCCGGGAGCAACTCGGATTGAGGTTGGGGATCATCGGATCCCAGATCGATATTGGCCACGTCCTCGAAGGCGATCTCTTCGGTAAAATCCCGGTGTTGCGCGGGGGAGCCGGGCTGTCCGCGATGGCAATCACGCCCGCCGCGGCTGCGCTGGCCGCCTCCGGAACGGTGTTGCTCGAGGTGCCGATAATAGGTTGGTTCGACATCCGAGACATGGAGGAAGCCGTTGCGGCCGACGCCGAAATCGACAAAGGCAGCCTGGATGCTCGGTTCGATATTCACGATTCGGCCTTTGTAGATATTGCCGACGTAACTTTCGTGACTGGTGCGTTCAACATACAATTCCTCGAGAACGCCATCCTCCACAATGGCAATCCGGCATTCCTCGGGTTGCAGTACGTTAATTAACATTTCCTTTTTCATGAGTTTCCTTCAAGAATGTGTTGCGTAAACGGAGGAGCCCCGTCAAGGCCGGGGCGCTCATCCAAAATTTCTAATGTAGTTCGCTCCAGAACCGCACCGGCCTGGCGAAGGTCGTCCAGGCCAAGCAGGTGCAGAATCTCATCCGGCCGGGCGGTTCCGCTGGGGGTCACGCAAAGATCCATTTCGAGGAATTCCGGGGGCAGCGTCAAATTCCGAATATACGGTCGTAGATCGAGGCGGCGCGCACGTGGGCGAGTACGTTCAACCCAGCAATGAGGATCGGCCAGAAGCGATTCAATGCGCTTCTGAACTTCCTGCCGGCGCGGCGGGGAAGAGAGGGCGATGCGATAACACACGCGGTGCGCCTGCGCCGTGATTTTTGGAGACACCCTGTGCACAGAAAGAATATCCAGTCCCGGCGGGCACTGGCGGGAGAGTCGCTGGTGAATTTCCGCTTCCGGAAGCTGGTCATCCAGTTCCAGGTCTACGGCTTCGTCGTTGCCAACGATTCCGAGAGCCAGAGAAAGAGCAAAGATCAGTCGTGGCTTGGGGTTGAAGCCTTCGGTGAAATGGACAGGCAAGGCGGCACGGCGGAGCATCCGTTCAAAGCAGCGCATCAGGTCGTGATGGCTCACCAGCCGGAGAGTCCCGCCTTTACGAAAACGAATTCGGACCTTGTCGAGGACCATGTACTCTGTCCAACCCGGCCAATGCGGACCGAGGAATGAGAAAACCCAAGTAAGGTGCGCTCTTGCCGCAGAGGCGAACCCTTTGGCAGGGTGATAGAAGGAACAGGCGGGGCCGAAGCAAACAAAAGGCCGCAAACCGGGATTGCCAAAATACGAAACAGAAACGGCATGTTTCCGCCGGCAATGGGTATGCGACTTTCAGTTCAAGAAACGGCCGACGTTCCTTTCAATCAATAACTTCCGGCAGCACACGCCGGGTTTGCTCCCGAAGAAAATTATTTACATCGCGGGCGGTCTCCATGGAACGAACTTCCTGAGCCACCTGGATCGCCTCATCCAGGGTGATCGAGCGAATGATTTTCTTGATTTCCGGAATATTTTGCGGCGTCACGCTCAATTGACGAAGACCCATGCCGAGCAAAAGCATGGTATAAATCGGTTCCCCGCTCATTTCGCCGCAAATATTGACCTCCACATTGTTTTTGTCCGCAGCCGCAATTACCAGGTCGATCAACCGCAACACCGCCGGATCGCCGGGATTGTATAAGGATGCGACGGTTTCATTGGTGCGATCGGCTGCCATAGTGTACTGAATCAGGTCATTCGTCCCGATGGAGAAAAAGTTTACCTCGCGGGCCAGTTGTTCGGCCATGATGGCCGCCGCCGGGACTTCAATCATCGTGCCGACGGGGATCTTGGGGTTAAAGCTAATCCCTTCTTCTTCCAAATCCTCCTTGACTTCAGCCAGAATCATTTTACATTGCCGTAACTCCAGCAGCGTGCTGACCATGGGAAACATGATCCGGATGTCACCGAAAGCACTGGCCCTTAGAATGGCACGCATTTGCGTTTTGAACAAGGTCAAATTTCGCAAACAAAGGCGGACACTGCGTAAGCCAAGTACTGGATTGCGTTCCTCTCCGGCGGGTTCGGCGTCGAGAGAAAACTTGTCAGCGCCGACATCAAGGGTACGAATGACCATGGGTTTTGGTCCTAAGATGCGCAACACCGTCATGTATGCATCGAGATGGTCCGCCTCGGTGGGATGGGTATGTTTGTTCAGGTAGAGGAATTCGGTTCGATAGAGGCCGACGCCGTCCGCACCGCGAGAGACGCAATGGGTCGCTTCGTCGGGAAATTCAATGTTTCCCAAGAGAGGAATATGGATGCCGTCCTTGGTTTCCGCCGGTAGGTCGCGGACTTCGGTAAGTAGATGGGATTCAAACTCTTGGAAGTGAGTTTGGGTAATCTTGTAGCGCTCCAAAGTCTGCATGTCGGGATCGAGAATCAGAACGCCCCGATTACCGTCGACAATAACCAGGTCGCCGCCGGAAACATCGGTGACAAATCTGCCCAGGCCTACGACGGCGGGGATTTCGAGGGCTCCGGCCATGATGGCAGTATGGCTGGCCCGTCCGCCGGCTTCGGTGGCGAAGGCAAAGACCATTTTCGGATCCAGGGCCGCAGTTTCACTTGGAGTTAGATCGTGGGCCAGAACGACAACGGGCTGGGTCAAATGATTGAAAAGTTCACCCCGATGGCCTAACAAATGGCTGAGAATGCGTTTTTCGATATCGAAAAGATCGGCGGCCCGGTGCGCGAAACTCCCCTTGTCCAGGCTTTGGAGTGCCTTGGCATAGCGGCGCATCACCCGGCTAACCGCATACTCCGCGGCGTGGCCCTGATCGCGAATATAGCTTTCGATTTCGGCGGCAAGAGTGGGATCCTCGATGAGTTGAGCATGGGCTGCAAAGATGCCGCCATATTGCCGGCCGAGTTTAACCGTCGCCGCTTCCTGGTTGGCGCGCGATTCCCGGGCAGCCGCTGCCATGGCGCGGTGCAATCGGCCGATTTCTTCCTCCAAACTATCGCCGTTAATAAACCGCGTGGGAATGCGGAACCATTCCGTGTCGAGCACCAAGGCCGGACCGATGGCTACACCCGGCGAAACCGGAATGCCGCGTTTGATTTCCATGAATTCGCCTTGTCAGGCAGCGCCGGGGGAATCGGAAATATCATCCGCGGAAGGGGCAGCGAGAAAGCGGGCCAGAACGTCGATGGCCGCGTGCGCGTCGCTGCCGGACACTTCCAGGATAAGTTCTGTCCCCAGGTCGGCACCCAAAAGCATCAATTCCAAAGGACTTTTGCCGTTGCTGCATTGCGTGCCCTTTTGCACCGTCACCGTGCTCTGAAACCGGTTGGCCAATTGGGCAAAGGCGGTCAAAGGCCGCATGTGAAATCCCTGGGGATTGGTAACGATCACGTGACGTCTAAATGTTTCCCCATTCATGCCGGGACTCGGTGATAACTTGGAGGGACCCGGAAAGAAATCCGCCACAGTAATTGCCAGATCCTCATTCAAGAGGGTTGATGATCGCCTTCATTGAGCATTTCCCAAATCGCATCGCGGGAGGTCGCTTGCCGCAGTGCGCGCACAAAGGAATCGTCCCGCAGGCTCCGGGAAACGTTCTCCAAAGCGCGCAAATGATCGCCCGGTCGATCCTGCGGTGAAATTAGCAGAACGAAAACGTGAACCGGTTCTCCATCCAAACTATCAAACGACACTCCGGCCTTGGACAGTCCCACGGTACCGACGAGGCGATCGACGCTATGATGCTTGGTGTGAGGAATGGCGACACCCCGGCCGATACCGGTGGAACCCAACAATTCGCGCTTCAAGATGGCCTTTACGGTGTCTTCCGAATCGCCGCCCTTAAAATAACCGGAAGCGTGCAGGCTTGCCACCATTTCGCGGATCACACCCTCCTTATCGGCTGCCGCCAGATCCGGGAGGATCGCCTCGCGAACAACAAAATCCGACATACGCATGGACCAGCCTCCTTTCGGCCGTTTTTCGGGTCGCACAAACGTTTGGAGGACCGAAAAATGCCGAAATTACGATTCGCTTGGTTTCTCCGGGGATGGTTTCGGCATCACTTCACCCATGGAGGGAGTTCGCCGGTGATCCTGGATTTTTTCCTTGTACCGGCTGATTTGCCGCTCCAGCTTATCAATCACCAGGTCGACGGCGGAGAGTATGTCACTGTTGTTCTCATGGGCCACGAAGTCGTGTTTATGTTCTGCGGAAACAATGAACTCCACATTCTTGCTATGTTCGTTTTTCAGATCAACCGTGACGTCGATGAGCGTCAAACGTTCAAAGTATTTCAAGAGTTTTTCGGCTTTCTCGCGAATGAATTGTTGAGTGGCTTCCGCCAAATGCCCGTGACGGACCGAGATCTTGATTTGCACTGGCAAAACTCCCCTTTCCCTGCATGCAGGAACGATGTTCTCGATTTTCGCAATTTTAGCCGGGAATGACACCTTGTTCAATATCCGGAATTTTCCGGGCATTTCCGGGGGCGGCAGTGGTCAATCACAAACCGAGTAGTTCGAAACTTGACTAACAGATTGAGCCCGGTATGCGGAGTTATGCTGGACCTCCAACCCAGATGGTCTACAATGAAAGCGCGAAAGGTAATCCGCAACGCAGGAGGGTGTGCTCATGGAAACGGGAAAACAGATATCCGTATTTCTGGAGAATAAACCCGGCCGGATGGCAAACGTGCTTTCCGCCCTGGCTCATGAAAAGGTCAATCTTGTGGCGTTAACTATCATGGAAAGCCACGAAAATAGCGTCTTGCGATTGGTTTCAGATAACGTGGAAAAAACCCGGCGAGTGATCAAGGCGGCCAATATCCCATTTGCCGAAACCGATGTGGTGTTGGTCGAACTGCGCCATCAACCCGGTGCTTTGGCGCACGTGTGCGAACAGTTGGCCCTGGAACACATCAATATTGATTACGCGTATTGCAGTTCTGGTGGCCGGAATGGAAAAACCGTCGGGATATTCAAGGTTTCGAATACAGAAAAGGCACTGCGTGTTTTGGGGGGACCGCCCAACAATGCATTGCGACGAAAGATGGGAAAACCGCCGATCCATAACCGCAAAGCCAAGGCGCCAAACTTGGGGCCCATCAATTAGCCAGCTAAATTGTTGGTATTTCACAAACTGCAATGCACCGTGAAAATTGGCAATCGGATTTTTTGGCAAGACAAATCCTCACACGTTATCCGGTCTTGCGCAGAACAGCGAGCTTGAATTGCCTGGAGAATTTGGGAGGATTTAGCGGCGCTCGGCTTTGGAAGGTGACCGGAACGGGAGGCACCTTTTGCATGCGCGCCTGGCCTCCTTCATACCCCGCGCCCGAACAACTCTCGGCCATTCATGAACTGATGCGGATCGCCCGCGAATCGGGTGTTGGTTTTGTGCCGATGGTCTTGACAACCCACGAAAACTCGACGTGGGTCGCTGGCGCGGACCGGCTATGGGAGGTCACCTCGTGGATGCCCGGACGGGCCGAAAATTGTTATCATCCCTCACGAATTCGGGTGCAAGCCGCTTGCTCGGCTCTGGCCAGGGTTCATGTTGCGTGGGAACGCTTTTCACCTCAAACGGGTGCCTGCCCGGCAATTCAGCGCCGGTTGGCAGCAGTGCGACATTGGCGTCAATGGACGCAAACGGGATGGAATCCCCAGCAAGCAACTTCGCAAACGGAATCTCTCCGAAACTGGATAAACCGAGCGTGGCTGATATTGCAAAAATGGATTCCTTGGATTCCTCACGCCCTGGTTCCGTGGTTGCCAGAAGAGTTTCCATTGCAACCTTGCCTTTGTGATATTCGGGCCGATCATATCCTTTTTTCTAGAGACGAGATCACCGGTTTGGTGGATTTCGGCAGCATCAAAATAGATCATGTTGCCGTCGACTTGGCTCGATTATTGGGAACCATGGTCGGCGATGATGTCGAGGCACGAATGGCGGGGATCGATGCTTATTCTCAAATTCGTCCCTTTTCAAGTAAGCATGTCCCACTAGTCCAAGCCCTGGATGAAACCGGCACGATATTAGGAGCGGCTAATTGGTTAATGTGGCGATACCGGGATGGAAGGACATTTAGTAACAGCGAAGAGGCAGTCCGGTGTTTTGGTGCGCTTGTGGAACGAATGGAGAAATGGGAGAACATCAAGTTTAAAACGTAACTGCGGTTCCCAGAATTGCGCATTGCGCGAGTCGTGACCTACCGGAACGTTCTTAGCGCGCGAAGTCTCCCCGGACTACTGCCTTTGGTTCTCCCGACGCTTCGCCGGTCACCGGCATGGTGTCCCGAAAATGGGGGTCGGGAATGAGGCAAGGATGTTTGTACTGTTCCGGGGTTCCGCCGGTCCTGGCAATGCGTTGGCGATCCCAGCGGTACCAGGTGCCGTTGGGCATCATTTGGATACGAACGGGTCCCAAACGCAGACTTTGACGTTTGCTGGAATATTCGATGTTACTCTTGCTTAACTGCAAATCGAGAGCCTGAGCCAGGTGCGAACTTTGCCGTTCGTTCAAGAAGTCGCCCCGCTCCACAAACAAGCCATAAAAGGGCAAGTCGTCGTTCCAACAAGGAGCGACACTGTAAGTCGTAAGTGAAAGATTTAACTCCCGCAAAACCATTTCCATCGCTTTGGTGACGTGATACTCGGATAGTTTTTCGCCCGTAATGTTGGCGAAGTTGGCTCCCTTGCTCAAGAACTCGACGAGCGGCGTGCCGTTGTAGAATCCAGTGACGCGGACGACATCATGGATGTCGTAGCGGTAAAGACCGAATGCAGTGGTAGGAAGGATGTAATAGTTGCGGCCTTCTTCCAAATCATGAGCGCATAATACCACCGGATTGGGGCGATCCATTTCTTCTTCTGGCATGAATTCAAAAAAATGGCTGGTAATATCCAGAACGCCCGCAGGGGTGCCATCGGATATTGGTATGGTCATGCGCCCCTCGCTGGCGATCAGGCCGACATCCCGGACGGGGATATGACCGAAAAAGCGGGGGAAATTGCGCAGATACGCGCCCACACTGCCGCCCGTCCAGTTTCCCAGGATGTAATCGTTGGGCCAATAATCGCGGGGGTAGAGGGTTCCGGTGCGGCGGACAATGGCTTCTAGTTCGCGTGCTCGGTCTTTGTGCCGTCTTCGCAACGGACGCGCCAAAGCGGCGCGAACTTGCGGCGGAATGGCCACCTTTGCATTCAGCGTGCCATCATACAAATCTCGGATAAGATTCTCTTTTTCCTGGTCGCCGGCGCGGGCCAGGTTGATCACTGTGCTGGGGTTGGCGGCTATGATCATGCCGATGCGTTTGGGCAGACTGAGGCGAAGAGTAGCATAATACTTGGAAGCGGTGTCCTTGATTTGGGCGATGCAGGCGGGAACGCAATACAGGAAACGGATGATCGGCTTTTGCATGGTGGCAGTCAGACCGGTCACGCTGCCGCATGGTATGCCGGCCTCGGTGTAGAATTCTTCCCAGTCACTCGACATCTGGACTATGGGTTTCAATTTAACCTCCTGGTGCTCGCGAAAAACGCGCATGCCCCAGATGTTCCAGCCCCGGCGATAGTCGGCAAGATACTGCGGGGTCACCGGAATAAACTTGCGGGCGGCGGTTGTCCCGCTGCTTAGGGCAAACATGTGCACACATTCATCGGCGAGCAATGCGCGTAGATTTCCCTTCCGCACCTGGGCAATGTAAGGTTCAAAATACTCGTAGCGCGCTACCGGAAGATGGCGGCGAAAATCAGCCAAGTTTTGTATGCGCGAGAACGCATGTTTCCTGCCGAATTCGGTGTTGGCGTGATGTGCAAGGATGCGCTTCAGGACAGCCTCCTGAACTCGACGGGGGTGTTTGGTGGCTTCTTCGAACGCCGCCAAATGACGGAGTACGGGCCGGCGCACGATCTTGCCAACGATTTTGAGAAGAAATCGCGGTACCATCGTTTTGTGACAAGGTTCGGCCTGCAGGACACCAGAGCGGGCGCTGGATCGAATCGGAAAAAATTTCACCACTCTGTTGTCGTTTTCATATTGCTAGGAGTTGGGCGGTAAGAACTTCAGGGAAACGGGAACCATCAATGATTCCGATCCCTTTTGTTTTTCAAGTTCGCCGTTTGCCAAGGACTCCGGATCGCGAATGCGAACGGGAGTTCGTTCATCTTCCTGTGGTGCTAAATGCGATTTAAAAAAGTTCAAAACGCACTGCTGGTATTCATCGCCTGCGATTTGCAGGGCCTGGTTGTGCTTGGCTCCTTCTACAAGCCAAAACTGCTTGGGATGGCGCGCCTTTTTGAAAAGGGCTTCGGCCATTTCCGGTTTAATGTAGGTGTCCGCACTGCCATGGATCATCAACAACGGCCGTGGAGCCAATTTGCGAATGGCACGTTCCAGATGAGGAAACCGGCAGCGCTTCTCACGGCTGAGGCGCTTTAAACCCAATTTGCCAAACCAGCGATAAATCCAAGTGGGCAGCAGTACCTGGATCCAATACTTGTCGCTATAAATGGTGACCCATTTGCGCATATAGGGGACCATGGTGGTATATGTGGCGAAAACGCCGTCGGTGACGAAACAGCGCACATAAGGATCCTGGGCTGCCGCCAGGAGGCCGGCGCTTCCTCCCTTGCTGATTCCGAACAGGCCTACGCCGCTGGGGTCGGCGTCAGGCCGATTTTTCAGGTATTGAAGGGCGGACTTCGTATCCTCTAGTTCGAAATTGGTTACCCACTGCAGGGGCTCGTAGCCATCGCTGGATTGACTTTCTCCCTGATTGCGCGTTTCAAACGCGAAAATATCGAAGCCGTTGGCTAGAAGATTTTCGCAATACGGCAGGCACGACCAACAGTTGGAACCAAATTCAAGGCCGAACAATATCACGCCTTTGCGGCGGCGGGCGCTGGTGCGCAGATAACAGCCGTGCAATTGAAGATTATGGTTGGCAGGAAAAAATACCTCTTCTGCTCCCTCGATGGGGACGCCCCGCGGAACGATAAAAATCGGTTTCTCCTGGAAGATGCGAACGACATGATCCAGAAATTGCTTCTTTTTGAGATAGCGAAACAGGAGAGTCAGAGCCAACCATGCGGCCAGAGGCAGGCACAACGTGAATATCAGACCGATCCAAATCCATATCACGGCGGTATCTCCTGAGGTTTTTAATCCGTGAACCGGCTGGCAATCAAGGAAATATTTTGGCCCCCGAAGCCGAAACTGTTGCTCAACACGTGTTGGACCCGTTTTTCCCGAGCCGTATTGGGAATGTAATCCAGATCGCATTCCGGATCGGGCACTTCATAATTAATCGTTGGGGGAAGGACGCCGTTGCGCATGGCCAGGATGCTTATTATCATTTCGACGGCGCCGGCAGCGGCAATCAGATGGCCGAGCATACTCTTGCTGCTGCTAATCGGGACCTGTTTGGCCCAGTCGCCGAAGACCTGCTTGACGGCCAGGGACTCGACCTTGTCGTTGACTTGTGTACTGGTACCGTGCGCATTGATGTAACCGATATCGGCAGGTGACAATCGGCTGTCTTTCAAGGCCGCGCGCATGCAGGCAATGGCCCCCCGCCCGTCGGGATGACTATCGGTGATGCGAAAAGCATCGGCAGTGCTGCCGTAGCCGGTAATTTCCGCATAAATGTGCGCTTTACGCCGCCGAGCGTGTTCCAGTTCTTCGAGCACAAGCATACCCGATCCTTCACCGAGAACAAAACCGTCGCGCCGCAGATCGAAAGGCCGTGATGCCTTGGTCGGCTCGGCGTTGTTGGTGGAGAGGGCCGTGAGGAGATTGAACCCGGTGACACCAAAAGGATGGATCATGGTGTGGGCCCCCCCGGAAAGCATGAGGTCGGCGTCACCGTGGCGAATCAACTCGGTCGCCTCGCCGATGGCCTGGCTGCTGGCAGCACAAGCGGTAAGGCAATTGTAGTTGGGTCCCTGTAAATCGAAATGAGCGGCCAGATGGCCGGCCGTTGTGTGAAGTTCCTGCTCGGCTTCGCGCCGGGGATGGAATTCGCGCAGGGCGCCGCGAGCAAAAGCGGCGGTGTCGACCGTGCCGGTTTCACGATTGTAATGCCGGGCCACCAGGCTGGTCAGGTGATGAAAGTCTTGGGTGCCTTCCCCGGATCCCAGATAGACGCCGAATCGCGTTGGATCGATTTTGGCATTAGCCGCCAATTCCGCATCAGACACAGCTTCTTGGGCGGCTGCAGCGGCAAACTGGCTGTTTGGGCCGGAATCATTCCAACGGCCGGCATCGCGCACAAATCGAGACAGGTCGAAATCTTTAACCTCGGCGGCGAATTTCGTGGGAAATCGGCGAGCGTTAAACTGGGAAATCGGCGCGACTCCGCTCCGCCCTTCCACTTGAGACTGAAACAGGTCTTTGACGTTATGGCCAAGGGGAGTGATGGCCCCAATTCCGGTAATGACAACTCGCTGTCGCATTGTCCGAGGTCGCCTTTCGCGCGGAAACGAAACCATTAATCCCACTTCCGACAGACAAGGGCGCCACATTGGCCCATGTCGGTAAAACCGACTTTGACAAAGTACGGTTTGGTTACAGGTCGGGCGCCGCCCGCTGCAACAGAAACCGGGCAGGCCGGATCGGGAACATTGTAATTCAGTGTGGCGGGTAACACTCCGTGTTGGAACGCCAACAGGCTGGCAACGACTTCGGTCGTCCCACTGCCAGCGCCCAGATTTCCGAAATAACTCTTCGGGGCAATAACGCGGGGAGCCGGCTGGACGCTTGCAAATACATCGCAAATCCCGCGCGCTTCCAAGCAGTCACTTTCGCGGGTGCTATTGCCCTGGGCGTTGATGTGATCGACCTGATCGGGCTTAATGTTCGCGTCGTTCAGCGCGGCCCGAATCGCCCGGGCTACGCCCAAGCCGTTTTTTTTATTATCGAACGCCGCACCAAATCCGACGACTTCTGCGTAAATGCGTGCTCCGCGGCGGCGGGCATGCTCCATCTCTTCCAAAACGAAAACAGCCGCCCCTTCCCCCAGCACCATGCCATCGCGGTTGCGGTCGAATGGCCGACAAGCTTGCTCGGGAGAATCGTTGCGTTTCGAGAAATCTTGGAAGAGACAAGCACGCGCCATGCTCAAAGGATTAATGCGACTTTCGCCGCCGCCGACCAGGAAAAAGTCTGCGCCGTCGCGGCCGATAATCCGATAGGCTTCGCCAAAAGCCAGGAGGCTGGCCACATCCGATTCCGTAATTGAATTATTGGGTCCCTGTGCGTTGTGCAGGATTGAGACATGGCAGGCCAACATGTTGGGAAGATATTTCAACATCCACAATGGAGGAATGGCACGAATACCGAGTTCGCCCCATTTCTCCAAATCGGTAGTATCCGGCTGGCAGTTGACGCTTAACTGAGTGGCCACGCCCAGTTCCTCGAGCTCGCTGGCAATCAAGCTGGCTCCGAATTCGACGCCGAAGCGCATAGGGTCCAGTTGATTTTTGTCTATTTTGCAGTCATCCAGGGCGGCCTGGGCGGCGGACACCGCCAACTGGATGGTGCGGGCCATCATGCGCAAGCTTTTCCGGTCTTTCTTATCCAGAAAGTTTTTCGCGTCGAAGTTTTTGACTTCGCCGGCAAAACGGACGGGCAGGCCGCCGGCGTCGAAGGCCTGAATCGTTTGAACGCCGCTTTGAGCTTTCGTCAGGGAATCCCAAAAGGAAGTAGTATCGAGGCCGATGGGACTGATTACGCCGATTCCGGTTACTACTGCCCGACGCGTAGAGGAAGCCATTACGCACCCGCAACAAGTTAGCAATTGGTGCGTGCCGAGTGGATGATCCTCCTGCTACCCATCCCTGAGCGCGCACCCCCTTGAGGTTTCGAGTTTCCAGCGCAACCGAGAACCGCCATTTTGCCTGATCTCTGCAGAACAAACGCGAAACGGTTTCGGGAAGGCGGTTTAGTTTTTCGATTCCGTTTCTTTCTTGCCAGCCATCAATTTGGCCAGTCCCAGCAAATGCTTTAGCTCGCCGCTGAAGACAAAATTATGTTCGCCAAATAATTGTTGCGAACGGGCGCTGTCGAGGTGGGCGAAGAAAATCTCCGCCTCGGCCAGCAATTCAGTCTCGACAAAAACCTTGCCACCTACGGCTGCTCCTTCGGGCCGCAAGTGGAGCAATTCTACATCATAAATTAGCTGCTCCCCAGCAGTAGCTTCCCGGTAGAAAAGAGCAAACGGAATTTTCGCGAGCACAACTTTCTCGCGAAAATCGTTGGCTTCTCCCACGAGAATTCCACCGGTCTGAGCCAACCCTTCCAGGATGAGCGCTGCCGGCATGATCGGATAACCCGGAAAATGCTCGGCAAAATATTCCTCACCCAAGCTGAGGTTTTTGATCGCCCGGGCGGATTTTCCGCTTTCAAAAGCCAGAAACCGGTCAATCCAAATCCAGCGCATTCTTTGCAAGCTCGGACGTACAAGCCGCGGGCTTTATTTAGTTGTTACTCGGTTGGGCCAATTTGCCCTGAATATAGCGCGTAATCATATCGACCGTGAATAGGTCGCTCAAAGCACTGACTTCCGGGTTTTTTTCGAATTTGCTCAAATCCGCGAACGGCATACGACTGCGAAGTTCTGCCAGGCCGACCGGAGTGACTTTGCCGTTTTGAACGAATTCGGGGTCTCCCGCGAAAATGGATTCGGGGAATAATTCACCGCGGGGAATTTTGATGCCAAATTCCCTCTCGAGGCGGAAAACAATGTCCAGGAAATCGATTGACTCGGCTCCCAAATCGCCTTGCAACGTCGCCGTCGGCTTGATTTCGCCCTCATCCACATTCAAAGCCTCAACGAGCGTGGCAGATACCTTGGTGAAAATTTCTTCCTGAGTCGGCATGGACAGTTTCCTCCAACACAACGCCTAAGTAATAGACATTTCCCCGGACCGACCGCGGGCAACCAGGGTGGATGTCAACGATAACAAATTAACCGGAAACAGCGCCGAGGCTCAAGCCGCCATCGACGGTTAGTACCTGACCGGTAATGTAGGCGCTCTCAGGCCCGGCCAAAAAAACGACCACACGGGCAACATCTTCAGGTTGACCGAGGCGGCGCATGGGAATCAATTTTTTGATTACCTCGCCAGCCTTGTTGCGTACGGCTTGTGTCATATCGGTTTCAATAAAGCCGGGAGCAACAGCATTCACAGTAACATTGCGACTGGCCAATTCAACGGCCAGCGCCCGCGTAAACGAGTTTATCGCGCCCTTGCTGGCGGCATAGTTGGCCTGTCCCGGATTTGCATGGTCCGCGGCGACACTGGAAATATTAATGATGCGGCCACGCCTCTGCTTCATCATGGTGTAAGCCACCGCCCGGCAAAAGTTGAAAGCGCCACCCAAATTGATCTGGAGCACTTTGTTCCAGTCTTCGGGATCCATGCGTATGAACAAATCATCATGAATGATTCCGGCATTGTTTACGAGAATGTCCAAGCGCCCCCATTCTTCTTCCAGGCGCTCGACGCATTGTCGGACAGCTTCGGTATTGCTGACATCGCATTGGCGAGCTAACGCCGTCCCGCCAGTCTGAGCAACCTCCTGAATCAAACTCTGGGCGGCTGTTTGGTTGCCTAAGTATACAAATGCCACCTTAGCCCCGTCAGTGGCGAGGGCTTTAACAATCGCCCGGCCAATACCGCGGCTTCCCCCGGTCACCAACGCCACTTGGTCCTTGAGTCTCATTGTGTGAACTTCTTCCGACCTTCATGCCAAGCTTGCATTCCATGGCCAAAATCCCAGCGGAAGTATCATTCAAATTTGATGCCTCGAATGTCATTTCCGATGCAAAGAGTATCATTTTGTTAATTCTTTTGGTCAACTAACATCGAATACAAATTTCTCCAATGGGCCACGAGTCGTTCATCAACCAGCTGCCAAGCCGGGTTCTTGTCGCGCAGATTATAACGATCCAGTGTAAATCGCGCGGAAACCGTTTGATTTCCCTCTGTTTCCCCTTTGCCTTTCATCGTTGCGAGGAGTCCCTTCTCCGCCACCATTTCCGCAGAAACCACCATCCGCCTGCCCGGCTCCATAAAACTGCCGTATTTCACGGTTTTGGCTTCGCGGAGCACAATGATGCTATGTTTAAAGTCCTCGCTGATTCTCAAGAGCCAACTAGCGGTTTCGACCAGCGTTTGCAACATCAAAACTCCCGGCATCACCGGGAATGTGGGGAAGTGGTCGGCCAAGTATTCTTCACCCAAAGTCAAGTTCTTGGCCGCCCGGATACTCTTGCCGGGTTGCACCGCCAAGATTCGATCCACCATAGTAAAACGCATTGCGTGATGTTTATGCCTAACTATTTCTCCTGTAACCACTTTCAATGGTTATGGCATATAAAAAGGGAAAGTATACCCCTGGCCGGATCGACCGGCAACCCCGATGAAATCTCAAAATTGCGAAAAACAGTAAGCAAATCTAAATATTTTCCTGAAAGAACTTATTATCGGAATGCTTATTAAAGTTATCTCTCTATGTCCCAACACACTACATAAACGCAACCGTAAGCAAACTCACGACATTTGAGCACTACCGACAATATTCACATGTGAAAGGATTGCCGATGTTTGCAGATTTGACAATATGGATAGCTCTGTGGACTCTGCTAATTTGCTTAATTTGGCCACTTTAAAATTAATGGGAAGAATTTTCGGATAAGCTCATATTTTCGGCAGCCTATTCCCAGCTGTTTGAGCAAACCGAAGAAATGCATTCTTCTCAGAAAATGGTTTAAGCATCTGGTGCCAATCAAGCCATGAGGTCTGCCAAGACTTCCCATGGACCTCCGTTAGTCCCGTATTCATCGGGTGCAGCAGGAAATTCTGCTGGTCGCAGGATTCCGACGGCTCAAGCGGCTGCGACGCCATGCGATAGGTTTGCGAAATCACCAGACATCGGATCATTTTCTTGATCGACCATCCCTGCCGGACGAAATCGTCGGCAACATTTTGCTGGTAATCAGTGCAAAAGTGGGTGTGCGAAGTGTTCCTCCGGCCCGCAACACGGGAGTGGTACCACGCTAGTGCATGAAAACGATTCAGTCAGGGTGTTGCGGAGGCGGGACAAGGCGATCTCATGACAATATCGCCGGAAGTATTCCCTTGCCATGGTTTTTTGTCGGTCTTGTCAATATGGTGCGGTTTTCTAGAATTTTGGCTGGATATCGCGAGAATTCGCAGATTTGTCGGGGAGACAGGAGATGGGAAGTCGACGCCGGGGTTCGGGACGGCGCAAAGTGGGGCGAAAAAAACGCCGCATGCGCTCCAAGATTCGCCATCGCAAATAATTCGGATCGCTTCCTATAGGACTTCATTGGCCCAATCGCGCGGTTTCAAGAATTCGTATAACTCAGCTTCGCGGGAGCCGGTGGCCGGCCGGTAATCGTAATGCCAGCGGACCACCGGGGGCAAAGACATCAAGATCGATTCGATGCGCCCGCCGGTCTTCAGCCCAAACAAGGTTCCGCGATCATAGAGCAAATTGAACTCGACGTATCGCCCCCGGCGAAATTCCTGGAAGGCACGTTCCGCCGCGTTATAAGGTTCATTTTTTCTGCGTGTTGCAATCGGCAAATAAGCATCCAAAAACGCATTGCCGCAGTCTTGTACGAATGCAAAGATCTCTTCCCGGTCGCCTTCCAGGTAATCGAAAAAAATGCCGCCGACACCGCGTGCTTCTGCCCGGTGCGCCAGGAAAAAGTATTCATCGCACCATTTTCTGAACCGTTGATAGTCCACTATGCCGGCATGATGATCGCAAACATTCTTCCAGGTCTTATGGAAATGGATGACATCTTCGCGGTACGGATAGTACGGTGTCAAATCAGCGCCGCCGCCAAACCATTCGTTGTTTCCTTTGGTCAGAAAACGGAAGTTGGCATGCACGGTGGGAACCATGGGATTACGCGGGTGCAAGACTAGGGAGATACCGGTGGCTGAAAAATCCGACCCTTCGCCGGGAATTTGCCGGGCGAATTCCTCGCTGAGTCGGCCCGCAACATTGGAGAAATTGACGCCTGCTTTTTCAAAGACTCCGCCTTCAACCAACACGCGCGTGCGCCCGCCCCCGCCTCCTTCGTGATGCCAAAGGTCCTCCTGAAATCGCCCTGTCCCATCAAGTCCTTCCAGGGCAGTGCAAATCTGATCTTGAAGTTCCTGGAAGTAAGCCGCCGCCGCGGCGTTGAATTTCTGGTTTGTCATTGGTCATTCGTCATTGATCCTTCGTTATGCATCGCAGAAATGGATCATACGGTATCGCGATCCAAATCTGCAAGACCGGCCCCCGCCGGGCCTCTACGTCCCGATGTCGTCCAACGTTGCGCCGGCGCCGAGGCGTGAAGGAACGGGGCATGGATATACTTTGTTTGGCCCGTTCAGCTTGGAATTGTGTTTAGTCCTCAGATACTCGGCGACGATAACTCGTATCTCAGCCGAATGCATGCAAGCCGTTTTCTACGCAAGCCGTTCCCGCCCAAGACCTTAACGCACCTTTTGGCGCCGTATCTCACATTTGCGTGAGACGCGACTATTCGCTATTTGATTCAGCGTTGAAGGGCACCGCTGCGACTTAGCGCGTATAGACGCGACGAACACGCGTCATCAATGACCAACGCCTGTCACTAATGACCCAAGGACCGAAGACGTGTGACTAAGGAATGACCAGTATGGCGGCCATCGTCAAAGGCCATGGCAGCTACATCGACTTCGACAGAAAAATCCGCAAAGGACCGCGCTCACTTTGGCCGTTTGAACACGTAGGTTAGCTGTGGCGTCATCATTCCAGCGCCCGGCCCTCCGGGTACGCCGCCCGGGCCTCCGGGACCGCCGATGTTGACTCGGATGGCGCCTCCCCGTGCTCCCGGGATGATGGTAACTAATTCCCAACCCTGGTCACCCAATTTGTTCAAGCCATCCGTGAGCTTGTCCTGTGATCCAGCGGGGGCAAGTTTCTCGATGTCCGCCTCGGTGAGGGTTTTGTATTCCCACTTGACTTTGACTTGTGGTTTCGAATCGCTTGAAGCGACTGTAGCGGTTTGCTCCGCTGCCGGAGTTGCCCCACGCCCCGAAATAAGAATGACGGCGGCTAGCAATACCAGCATTGCGCCTTTGAGTTTGGCGTGTAACATGATTTCCCTCCTTCTGCGAGTTCGATTGTTTGTGTCGCGGAATTCGCCAGAATTCCGCGATGGCTGAGCGACGGAATTCTGGCGAATTCTGCTACGTGCAGGCACTACTTTTCGTTCTTCTCATCGCGCATTTTGGCCCTTTCCAGGTCCATTTGAATCAGCCGGCGGGCTTCGTCGTTTGGGGCCTTTTCCAGGATTTTCTTGACGGCGAGTTGGTGCGCGGTTTCCAGGGCCTTGTCCGCGGTGACCTCCACGTCCGGCTTTACGCCGGTCCCTTCCCAGTTGGTCTTGGTAATAGGATTGATAGCGCGGCCTGAAGGAATAAAGACCATGAAATGTTCGCCGATGGGGACCCCGCCCCCCGGGTGGGCCCCGCCGCCGGTCGTTTCACCCACGATCGTGACGCGCTTGAGGCTTTGCAAATCGTAGGCGAACTCTTCCGCTGCCGAGAACGTGCGGCGGCTGGTAAGCAGGTAAACGTCGCGGCCCAGATAGCGTTTGCCCGCCACTTCCTTGAGCGTCCAGAATTCCTCGGTGCGGTCCCCTTTCCGCCAGTACAAATCGTTCAAGTGAACGGGCTTCTCATCGAACAGGTAGCTGCACAGGAGAGCAACGCTTTGGGGTCCGCCGCCGCCGTTACGCCGCAGGTCGATGATCAGCGCATCCGTGTTGGCCAAAAAGTTCATGGCTGCCGCTGCTGGCTCGGCGGCGACATCCGGGTGCATGAAGCCATCGACTTGCAGATAGCCGACGTTGCCCGGCAGCCGCTCGACCCGCCGATAACCACCGTTTAATTTCCGGCTGCCCTGGCGCATCGGTTCGAGATCTTTGGGAGCCGGCTTGTCTCCGTGCGGCGGCGCGGACAGTTTGCCCGCATGGCACATCACGCGCAGATGCTTGTCCTTGGAAATCTCCTGAAGATGGGCGGTCAGTTTCTTGGCCAGCTCCTGCCCGGTATTGACGCCGTCGTATTCCTTGCGTTCGATTCGAGTTTCAATGTCCTGGCGCATCTTCTTGGCGACGTCGGGGAAGACGTAGCGCTCCGCCAGCTGTTTGAGGATCGCCTCGATGGCCTTGGCGCGCCCGGCGGCATCAATTGGCAACGGCTTGTCATCCTTCGGGGCGCCGATCACCACCTGGGCCCGAGTGCCAGCTACCAAAACCAAGAGTGCTGCCAGCGTCACGATCGACCCCGCGCTAAGCCTGTAAACGCGAACCATGAAATGCTCCTTTCTTGCATTCTCCACTGCCGGTGGACGATACCGTAACTTTATCTTCTGAGGTGATGATGAGCGCGTCTTGTACGCAGGCAAGCGCATGGTATGGCATTAAGCTACCGGCGCTCGGATTGCTTCCGGTAGGTTCCTGGGGTCATGCCAAGATAGCGCTTGAACACGCGCGCGAAATGACTCTGGTCGACGAAGCCGGCGGCCAGGGCGACTTCGGCCAGCGGCATGCGTCCCGCGGCGAGCCGCTTGCACGCGAATTCCACCCGGCGTTGGCGCTGGTAATCGCCGACGGTTTGTTGGAAATGCCGGCGAAACATGCTCGCCAGATAAACCGGGTGGACGCCGACGGCCGCCGCGATCTCGCCGAGTCCCAGGTTTTCCTGGAAGCGGTCGTGAACCAGGTCCCGGGCCCGGAGCAGCCAGCGCGGCAGCTGCGCCGGGGCAGTTAGGCGCGCCAACTCCGCGAGGATTTCCAGCACCAGCCCTTCGATGGCCAACGGCGAGACCGCATCCATCAACCGGAATTCCCGGTAGAGATGCATGCCGAGGAATGCCAACGTGCCACCTTGCGCGTGTGCGGGGTTGCGGAGCGCCGGCGCGCATTCGTTGTAGCGTTGCGCCCAGTCAGCGCTCAGTTCCACGTTAAAAGAGCGAACTCCCCTATCTCGCACCTGCTCGGAATGAACCTCTTCAGCTGGGTGAAAAGCCAACGTCATGGGCCGGCACGACCGGGTATTATTGCCATAGGTTTCGGTGTAGTTGCCTTGACGCACAAGGCAGAGATAGGCGTCCTGATGCGCGTGCGGCGGGATGCGGGCACGGGGCACGTGCCACGTCTCGTTCAGCAAAAGTCCGCCAACCTCCAGGCGCTGAGTCACCGCTCCGAAGTAGTGGCCACGGTGAAGTTTGGCAATCATGGCGCCTCCCGCATGCATTCTACCGAGGGTTCGATTGACACGCCACGACGATAAACGGATAACGAATTACGAATGACTGATAGCAAAGATGATCCCTGGAAGCTGTGGTGGGATGCACGGCAGGCGGCCTTCGAAGCCATCTTGGGCCGGGCGGATGACGTGGTTTATCATGCCGCCCTCCCGCTCTATCTTGGCGGCGACGCGGACATGCTTCGCTTCCATCCGCCGGGAATGGGCGTTACCTATGTTACCAGCGATTTGATTGGCGATGACCGCCAAATACAAAACGAGCTCGGCAATTACGAACTGATGATCTGTCTTCGCGCCCACGCCATTTGGGCGCCGAACCTGCTTTGCCGATTGGCCCGTTACACGCTCGAAGCCCGGCTCAATCCGTGGGAGACGATGGACATTGGTCCCGCCCTTCCCAAAGATTCGGCGCTCACGGCGCTGGCGTTCATTCCGCACGCCAAATTCAAAGTTCGGGATCGAGATTGTGGACTGCTGCTCTGTTTGGGTATAACACCGGAAGAGCTTCGAGCTTTTCACGAGTGGGGTCCTGAATTCGTCCTGGATCGCCTTAAGCAGAAAGCCGTGTTTCCTTTCTCAGAACTAAAGCGGCGTTCCGTTCTGGCCACGTAGCGGGACGGGGATATGCCAGTCGAACGGCTCGTATGCCCGAAGAAAAATGGCAAAAAAACGGCAGACAGAAAAATCAACTGCATTTATCGCCTTGCCCTTTTGTCTTTTCTTTTTCCATTCTCCTGCACCGGTGCAAGCTTGGAATGCTCGAGACTATTGCGCCCATCACCTTAAGCAATTCGCTTTGGCTTTTGAATACTATCGTGACACTTATGGCAACTATCCCACTGATTTTGTTGATAAAGACAGAAACGCGCTGCTAAGTTGGCGGGTCCGGTTACTTCCGTATTTGGAAGAGGATCGTCTCTATCGCGAATTCCATCTTAATGAACCCTGGAACAGCGAACATAACCTACAGTTAATAGGCAAAATACCCAAGTTATTCGTTTGTCCCTCCTGCGAGACGGAACACGGATCAACGTGCTACCTCATCCCGCGCGGGGATCAAACCATCTGGCCGATGACCCAATTGGACTATTGGCGGAAAATCCGCGGCGATCGATCAACAACCATTATTTTGATTGAGGTGGATGCGGACCATGCGGCGGTTTGGACCAAACCGCAGGACTGGAACTATGACCCAAGCAATCCGATCGAAGGATTAGGTAAACATCATTCGCTTGATTTCTTTGGGGGAACGGGCGCTCTGGCTTTGTTTGGCGATGGCATGGTTCGTTTCATTCCTAAAACCATCGATCCGGATTTCCTTCGATCCACGTTGACCATCGAAGAGGGCAAGAAAGTTCAATTCAAAGTACCGTGGTACTTCAACATTCGCCACGGTCCTGCTTCTGTCATTTTGACTATATCCCTCGTGATAAGCTTGTTCGGCTTGGTGGGAATCTTTGTTGTGCTTCCGCGCGTATTCGAACGTAAACTTATTTCCCCGGGAGAATTCCTTTGGCTGATTGTGGGTTCGGAACAGTTGGTTCATTTGATTTCCGTCTTGGCGTCGTATGAATATGGACCGATGCCGTTACAGATCGGTGGTATTAGGGACGAGTATTGGAAATTATGGTTTTTGCCCAGTCTGATCGGAACGATTGTGAGCGCCATTCCCATCGTTTGGTTCTGGCGTTTCACTTCGTGGCAACTTCTTTACGCGGCCATTTTTGGGTTTTTTGTTCTCTTTACGTGCGATGCAAAAATTCCTCACCAATATCGAGCAGCAGAAGAATCATTTATTACGGCCGTGTCCCCATCACTTTTGGGTTTTGCCGGTTTGGCCACTGCCTGGATGTCGCATACTCTCAAGAATTACCCTGCCAAGGGGGAACGGCGATTATTCCATTGGGCGGGCATTGTGATCTGTCTTCTTCCCTTCGTTTGGTTCGTGGTTTGCTGGTCGCTGGGGGTGGTTTATCCACGCGGATTGTTTACTGCCGAGGTTCGGTATTGATCATCCACTTATTCCGACGGTCCCCTGAAGCAGCTTGTCGTTCGTTATCGCGTCAAGCAGAAAATGTGCCAGGTCGGCGCGGGAGATCGATCGGCCGCAGGACGGCAAGTGGTCCTTCTCGAAGCGGTAACGGCCCGTATGCGGGCCGTGGGTCAGTCGCGGTGGCCGCGCGATCGTCCAGTCCACGTCAGCTGCAGTGACGACCGTTTCCATTGCGCGCGAGTCGCGCACAACGTTGAAAAAGATAAAGCGACGGAGCACAGCCGCTACGAATCCGGCATCCGGAAACAGTAAAGCGGTTGAGACCACGAGTAGCCGGCGCACGCGCGCCGCGTCCATGGCGGCAAGAGCGCTGCGCGCACAATCCGTGAGCAGCGTGGTGTGACCCAGTGACCGCGAGCCGAGAGCCGAGACAACGGCGTCGTGCCCCGCCAACGCGGGCACGAGTTGGACGGTCTCGTGTGGATCTCCGGTGAGGATTCGAAGCCGGTCGTCAGCGTGAGTGATTTTCTCGGGCGACCGCACGAAGGCGGTGACCTCGTGCCCGCGTGCCAGTGCCTGTCCGACCAGTTCGCTGCCGGTGCCGCCTGTAGCACCCAGAATGAAAAGCTTCATGAGAACAACCTCCGCAGAGTCCCAAATCCTGCACTTGACGATACGCGTAGGAAACTTATAATACTAATATAGTTTCCTTGGTATCCTCGCAAGGGAACCCAACATGAAGCGTCGAGAAGCGCAAGTACCCGAAATCCCACGGAACCGGAGCGCCCGCCAACGGATTCTCGCCGCGGCACGCGAGCATTTCTTCGCCCATGGCTTTCACGGCGTCACCATGGACGACCTCGCCGAGGAGATGGGCATGAGCAAAAAGACGATCTACGCACACTTCCCGAGCAAGAACGCCCTGCTCGAAGCCATGCTCCTGGAGAAGTTCCGCTCCGCTGAGGACGAGATGCAGGCCATCGCGTTGGAATGTTCGGCCGACTTCACTACCGGCTTGCACCGGCTGCTCGCCTGTGTGCAGCGGCAAACCGATGAGATCCGGCCGCCGTTTCTGCGCGACATGCAGCGGGAGGCGCCGGAGCTGTTCAAGGTGGTGCAAGCCCGGCGGCGGGAGGTGATTCAGCGCTATTTCACCAAGCTTCTGGGCGATGGACGGCGCGAGGGGCTCATCCGCAAGGACATCCCCGTCCACCTCATTATCGAAATCCTGCTTGGCGCGGTCGAAGCCATTGTCAATCCGCTGCGGCTCGCCGAGTTGGGGCTTTCCATAAAGAGCGGCATCACCGCTGTCATCTCGGTGATATTCGAAGGCGCATTTACGCCGGACGGGAGGAATAAATTCTGACTGTTTCCAACACAGTGCGAATAGACGAAGGGAGGAGAACATGACTTTCATGAAGGGTGTCGAGCCGGCCGAGGCCGGCTGGTTTACGCGACTGATTTACTGGTTCGTACGCCGAAAATTCGGCAAGTTGACGGGCAAGAATCACCTCATTGAACCTGTCAAGATCGCAGCGCACCACCCGCGAATGCTCCGGGCGATCGGGCAAATGGAGGGCGGCATCGAGGCCGCCCGCTCGCTGCCCACCCAGCTAAAGCAGCTCGCCAGCCTCAAGGCGGCCAGTCTCGTCGGCTGCCCGTTCTGAATTGACCTCAACGCTGCCGTGGGCAGAGGGGAAGGGATCAGCGAGCAGCAACTGGCGGACCTCACCGATTTTGACGCGAGTCCGGCCTTCTCGGAGTTGGAAAAACGGATCTTGCGCTTCGCCGTGGCGCTGACGCGGACGCCGGCTGACGTACCCGAGGAGCTGTTCAAGAGCCTACGCGAGCATTTTAACCCGCAACAGATGGTTGAGCTCATCTCAGCGATTGCGTGGGAGAATTTCCGGGCACGCTTTAACCGCGGCTTCGGGATCGAGTCGGAAGGCTTTGCGGAGGGCGCGTTATGGCCGGTCAATGCCGGGGCACGGACCGCGCCGGATAGCGCCGCCTAGGACCGGGTGGCAGGGTTTATGACATTCGCAATCGGCGTCAGGCGGTCGATCACATTGACCTGCAAGTGCGCCGGGGAGAAATCTGCCCCTCCGAGGTGCTGATTGGCAAGATCCTTCCCTACATCATGGTCGGCTACATCCAGGTGGCACTGATCCTCCTGGCCGCACGGCTGCTTTTCCAGGTGCCCATGTCCGGCAACCTCGGCCTGTTGCTCGTGGTGACGTTCGTTTTTATCGGCGCCAACCTGGCGGTTGGTATCACCTTTTCGACGGCGGCTCAGAACCAGCTTCAGGCCATGCAACTGACGTTCTTTTTTTTCTTGCCGTCGCTCCTCCTTTCCGGGTTCGCCTTTCCATTTCGCGGCATGCCGGGCTGGGCGCAGGTAATTGGCGAAATTCTGCCTCTGACGCACTTTCTGCGCATCGTCCGCGGCATCATGGTCAAGGGGAATGGCTTGGAGGACATTGTCCCGGATATCTGGCCCATCGGTCTCTTCGCTGCCGTCGCGCTGATTATCGCCTTGAACCGGTATCGCCAGACCCTCGATTAGCAGGAGTTTCCACCAAGGCTGTGACATCGGGGCCCGTCGATACGTGGGCTCTTGTTGGCGCCCTGAAACTCTGCTAATTTACACGCTATGGTGGAACCAGCGTCACTCGGCCAATTTGGGACGAGCCCGGACGAGGCGGCCTTGCTGGCGCGGATGCAGGCCGGTGACGGCAATGCGTTTGAAGCGTGCGTTCGCATCTACGGTGGGCGGCTCTTGCTCGTAGCCCGGCGCATGCTGCGCAACGAAGAAGATGCCGACGATGCGGTGCAGGAGGTATTTCTGTCCGCCTTTAAAGGAATAAGCCAGTTCAAGGGGCAGTCGCAGCTTGGCACCTGGCTGCACCGGATCGTCGTCAACGCCGCCCTCGGCCGGCTGCGTAGCCGTCGACGCCACCCGGAAAAGTCGATCGAGTCCCTGCTGCCCCACTTCGGCGAAGGCGAGCACCAGATTGATCCACCGGTTGAGTGGAAGGCGACCCCGGAAATGGCTGTACAGAACCGGGAAACGCGCGAGTTGGTGCAGCGCTCGATCGGCGAGCTGCCGGAAAGCTACCGTATCGTTTTGCTGCTCCGCGACATCGAAGGATTAGCAACGGAAGAAACAGCGAAGATACTCGATACCAGCACGGCGGTGGTCAAGACGCGGCTGCATCGCGCCCGCCAGGCTCTCCGCTCGTTGCTCGACCCGCATTTTCGGAGAGGCGACCTATGAACTGCCGCGAGTTTACCGAGTTTCTGCATGAATACGTGTTCGGCAACGTGCCCGCCGAGCAGCGGGCCGAGTTTGAGAAGCACCTGGCCGAGTGCCCGTGGTGTGTGGCGTACCTCGACAGTTATCAGAAGACCATTCAGCTAGAGAAAGCCGCGTTTTCCGTCGGCGAAGACGAGCCGCTCCCTGCCGACGTGCCCGAGGAACTGGTTCAGGCGATCCTCCGCGCGCGGTCCCGGGCCTCCTGACGCTCGCGGAGTGAACCTGCCGTGGTCAGCGGTAGCCGCGCGCGAGCAGGTACTTCGCGCCGGCCTCGAAGGTCTTGGGACCCGGAACGAAGAACCCGAAGGTGTCGGCCAGGCGATCGATCGTGTTGAACGAGAAGCAGACGGCGAGCGCATCCTCGATCTGCGAGCGAGAGACACCGGCGGCAAGCACCACGCGCATGTCGTCCACACTCACCGCGTGCTCGCGCGTCAGCTTGCCCAGCATGCGCAGCGTCGCCCGCAACGGCTCCTCGATGGGCGCAGTCTCGAGATCGGAAAGCGCCGCCGAGACCTTCGCTTCATTCTGATACGCCCTCGCCGCGACCGCGGCGTGTGCCTTCGTTCAAAACTCACACTCGTTCATCTTCGAAACAAAGGCGGCCATCAACTCGCGGTCGCCAACCGACCACGCCGAGGGCCCGCGCATCGCTTCATGGGTAACGCCCTGCATTGGCCTGCCGTAGAAGTCGGCCCGGTACTTGACCAGCTTTACGACGTCGGGTACGGGCTGGCGCGACATCGCGCGAATGATCGCGAACAGGGCCTTCGTGCCGAAACCGTGGCCGCTATCGAGGATCGCAAGACGCATCTCACCCCTCCTGCGTCGCGGTCTCGAGGGCCGCGAGTGCTTTGTCGTATTGCCGGCTGGACTGGCCGATTGCGGCGCACACGACCATCTCGAAGATCTGGTCCTCGGTGAGGCCGGATGCCCTCGCAGCGGCGATGTCCTCATCGGTGACCTGGTAGGCGTGCTTGGTGACCTTGTCGATCAGGGTGTTCAGCGGCTTGGCAAACCCTGCGTTGTCGAACGCGGCACGGCGCTGGGCGTGCGACGCCTTGCCGTCTCCCTCGAGGATCCGAGTCACCAACGCTTTGCGCGCCTGCTTGATATTCGCCATGATATATTGCCTCCCACTCCGTCGCCGTGCGGGCGAGCGAAACAGATGCTCGACCAAGTCGCGGACTCGGGCTTCGCCCCCATCACTCGCCTCCGCAGCCCATCGGATCCGTCTGGCGAAGTTCGATCCGGCCGTCATCCAGGAAAGGACAATCGCGGGTGAGCTCGATCGCATCCTCGTAATTGGCGGCCCGGAACACAAAGTAGCCGCCGACAACTTCCTTGGTTTCGCTGTACGGTCCATCAACAATACTCAGACGTCCGTTTTGTAGGCCAAGAAGCTTGCCACCCTCTTCCCCGAGTTTCTCACTCGAAACATACCGGTCACTGGAGTGGATTTTGTGCATCCACGCCTGATACTTTTCGACTTTCCGTTGCATCTCATCGGGCGACAATTGCCGCCAAATGCCGGGCGTCTTGTGCAAAATCAACATGAATTTAGCCACGATCCAGTCCTATCCGGCAAGCATGCATGGTTTTCGGATCAATGACGGATAGTGTACTGATGTGTACTACCGCCGGGGCCTCTCCGGCAGCTCGGTGTCCCCAGCAAGTAGTCGTTCGGGAAGGACGGAATTCGACAAGGCAGCAAATTTCTTCGAATACATTTTGAGCCCTCATGTCAAGAAAGCCTGCCCGCGCGATTTGAGAGCTGCTCGGATTGTTTCAAATGCTTTCGGCCCCATTCCGTGGAGCGCCATAAGGTCTTCCTCTCGGACCTTGGCGAGCTCGTCAATGCTCGAATATCCTGCTGCGGCAAGGGCCCGCAGAGCAGGCTGGGCAAGTCCGGCCGGAAAATTTTCCCTGAACTTTGTGGCCGCCGCGGTCGCCGCCTTTCTCTTTTGCCGGTTGGAGGGCAGCGGACAGCAACTTCTGCGCTCTTTGCTATTGTCTTTGCGAGTCATGGTGCTGAGTTACGCCTCGATTGGAATCCAGATTTCTACGCCGCCCATTCCGGTTTTTGGATCAAATTCCGGACCGTAGCGCTCGAACATTGGGGCTTCGACCGCTTTGTGATTTGATTCGGGAAACCAGCTGCTCCAGATCGCCGCGCAGGTTGAGCGAATGCCGGCGATATGGCCCCGATGAGTGAAGACCACATATTTCTGCGCCGCCAGCCTCAGAGTGGTCATGCCTTTGGGTAAGACGGGAGAACCGTTGACCTCGACGCCGCACATGTAGTCGAAGTTGCTCTCCCGGTCGAAATTGTAGCTCGCGCCGTAAGCAATCCTGCCCACCTGGCCTGGAATCGTTCCGATGTAGGGGGCAAACCTCTGCCATTGGTCTGGAATTCCGACAGGCGCTTCGCAATTGTAGCGTACGACGATACCTGCCAGCACCATTGGCTTGAGGGTCTCGAAGCGTGGTGGGGAAAGGTCGGGAATCGGTGATGCAATCATGGGAATAGCCTCCGTTAGTTGAATATTGTTGAGATGGCCCTGGGAACGAACCTGTTCGGGCGTTCGCGCGAATTGCTCTACGAACGCACGGGTGAATGCTTCGTGGGAGCCGTACCCGGAATCGAGGGCGAGGCTGAGAATATCCTCGGCACCGCCTGCGAGTTGCCGTGCGGCCTCGGTCAGCCGCCGAGCGCGGACAAACCGCATCAACGACAGTCCGGTGCTCGCGGCAAATGCCCGTGTAAGGTGAAACGGCGAAACCTTGCAGGCACTCGCAATGTCTTCGAGCGAGATGGCATCGCACGAGTGACTTTCAATAAACCAAAGTGCTTTTTGAACGGGATCCATCAAACTACCTCGCAAATGCCTGAACGAAGTTTACCCGAATTGCAAGACATCTGGCTTGATAGTTCTTGCTGTCTTCATTTTCAACTTCCGTGTAACCTACCGCCCTCGCCGGCATCGAACAGCTTATGAGCCGTCATTTACTGTAGGTCAATCACAGGAGTCTGAAAATGCGGAAGATCTGGTTAGTTATCGCCGTGCTGGATGTGGGCCTGTGTATCGGCCTGGCTGTCGTGGGCTGCGGCTCATCGGGAATCAGCGGCAAAGACAAAATGCAAGGCGACAAGATGGGTACCGACAAGATGGGCGGCGAAAAGATGAAAGATGACAAAATGAAGGACGACAAAATGGGCGGTGACAAGATGAAGGACGACAAGATGCAGGGGAAAAAGAAGTAGATGCAAGACGAAAGCGGGGCGGTCCCGGCACTCGACGATGGCCAGGACCGCGGAGGAGCAGCGCCATGTACCACCTCGAACGCAAACACGCAAGAGCGGTCCGCTGGATGCACTGGATTAACTTCCCGGTGCTGACGGTCATGATCTGGAGCGGACTGCTGATTTACTGGGCCAACGACATTTACGAAGTGCGCCTGGGCGGGGTCACGCTGTTTCACTTCTTTCCCGATTGGTTCTACCGTGCATTCAACCTCCAACATGGCTTGGCTCTGGGCATGGCGTACCACTTCACCTTCGCGTGGTTCTTCGGCATCAATGGCTTGGTGTACGTTGTGTATATACTGCTGTCCGGAGAGTGGCGTTACTTGGCGCCTAACCGCAATACGTTGCGCGAGGCGTGGCACGTGGTGTTGCACGACCTGAAGCTGCGCAAGACCCCGCTGCCGCGGGCCAAGTTCAATAGCGCCCAGCGACTGGCGTACACGGGCGTGATTATGATGGGCGCCGGCTCATTGGTGACGGGGCTGGCGATCTATAAGCCCACGCAGCTCGCCTGGCTGACAAACCTCCTGGGCGGTTACGCCTTGGCGCGGGGGGAACACTTTGCGTTGACAATCGGTTACGTCTTGTTTTTCACCATTCACTTGGCCCAGGTAATTCGCGCCGGCTGGAACAATTTCCGTGCCATGGTCACCGGCTACGAGCTGGTTGCGGTGGAGGAGAAGAGTCATGCCTGATGCCAGGATGCTCCCGCCGGAGGACGGATTGGAAATCCGTCCCACGCTGACGGACATCGCAGCGGAACGGACAATGGAACGCCTGACGCGGCGGAGTTTTATGACGGGCGCCGCGGCAGCTCTGGGCGGACTGAGCGCCTGGTGGTGGCTGACGATGGCCCGTTCGGAGGACGGATTGCCCTGGCCCTTGCGCCGCGCACTGGGTTTCAATCAGGGGTTGGCCGAGAGCCTATTCTCCACCGGCCGGCTGGCGCCGACTTTTTCGAATGCAAGCGTGCAGGGCTGAGCGCGGACGAACGGACTGATCGGCCTGGATGGTGATATCGTCCCGGCTGCGTGGCAATTGCGCATCCAGCATGCAGGCCGGGGTGGCGAGCGAGCGCTCCGGTTGCAGGATGTGCAAGGGCTGCCGCGCACGGACCTGGTGACCGAGCTGAAGTGCGTTGAAGGCTGGAGTGAGGTGATGCATTTCGGCGGCGTCCGCTTCCGCGATTTCGTGTCGCAGTTCGGCCTGGCGACAAAGAGCGGCCGGGGCCCCGACCCGGTGGGGGACCCACAGGATTCATACCGTTATGTTTACCTGGCAACGCCGAAAGAGGACTATTACGTGGGGCTGGACATGGCCAGCTCCCTGCACCCGCAGACCCTGCTCTGCGACAGCATGAATTGGCAGCCACTGACGCGCCAGCATGGGGCGCCGCTCCGGCTCTACTTGGCTGTAAAATACGGGTACAAGAGCCTCAAACGCATCGGCCTGATCCGCTTTCAGGACCAACGGCCGGCAGATTATTGGGGCGATCGTGGGTACGACTGGTACGCGGGACTTTGAGTCTGTTACACATTTGCGGAGTTTTGCGATGATGAGTAAACTTGCAATCGCGCTCATTCTACTAATCGGCTTGACCGCCGGACTCTGGGTCGTATTCAGCCATGCTGGTGGACCGTATCCGGACCCCGGCGGGTCCACCGCCGACAGGGACAAGACCGTCGCGGCCCCGGAGTTCATCGGGGTAACGGAGTGGATAAACTCAAAACCGCTCAAGCTGGCGGACCAGAAGGGCAAGGTGGTGGTCGTCCACTTCTGGACGAACGGATGCATCAACTGCATCCACAACTACCGGCACTACCGGGCATGGGAGGACAAGTACAAAAATGAAAAAAACTTCCGGATGATTGGTGTCCACACGCCGGAGTTCGATGCCGAGAAAAATTTGGACAGGATCAAGGAACGAATGGCCAAGAATAAACTCACGTTCGCGGTCGCGGTGGACAACGAAGGGGCCAACTGGAAAGCGTGGGGCAACCGGTACTGGCCGTGCATCTATCTCGTTGACAAGACCGGGAGCATCCGTCACTGGTGGGAGGGCGAACTCGGCGACGATGGGTATAAGAAGGCAACAGCGCAGATCGATGAGCTATTGGCGGAAACTTCGAAATAGTTGTGCCGCGAACATGAACAAATCTCGGGCGGTCAGCCCCGTGCTCAGGTCGCTTGGTTCAAGCGGAGGACATAAAGCACTTCATCGTAGTAACGCCCTTCGACACATATTGCGTCCGGCTCCACGCCGACGCACTGGAAACCTCGCGACTGATAGAGAGAACGTGCGGCCAGATTGTCGGCGTTCACGGCGAGCCTGAGTTGACGTAGGCCCGGAAGAGCACGGGCATGCGTAATCGCTGCATCCAAAAGTGCCCGTCCGACACGACGCCTGCGAAACTCCGGGGCAACATACATCCCGGCCAATTCAGCACAATGCCGCAGCTTCGCACGCTGCGGGCGGACAAACGCGAGCAGGCCGACAAGCCGGTCTTCCACAAAGGCGCCAAACACGCAATGCGCTCCATCCGCAGCCGGCGTGACGCGCGCTGCAATCTCCGTAGGCGATCTGCCGGCCTCATCCGCGTAACTCGCTGTAAATGCGATTGGGCTTTCCTGCAAAGCTTGTAATCTCAGTGACTGATAGGCAGTTGCATCTTGGGAATCGAGGTGCCGGACGTGCAGCATGTCCAAAGCTCCATTAAATCACCAGTCAATCTGCCGCAGCATTCGTGCTCGGGCAACATAGCAGAAATGAATCGCACAACGGCAGGAACGAAGCCAGTAAACCCCCATCATCAATGCTGAAACCCTGGAACAAATTGTGCCGCGTTTGCCGCCGGGATGGTAGCCCTTTTCGGTGCCGATCGTCGAAAACCTGTTTTCGGTGATTTGCAGGCTGCGAAGAATTTGCTCTGATGATGACAGCAAATCGAAGTAAAGCCGTGACAACGTGTCGCTGCGAGGCACAGGTGGCCAAAGGAGATTGGCCGACCGCCTGTGCCTTTGGATGTTCAAGGCGTATTCTTCATGCAACGTTGTTGTCATCTCCACGTCTGATAGCTACGGACCCCTAACCCCTAACGGCTTTCTTTGGCGCCGGTTTCCGATAGAGTTGCGGCGCCGTTTCCGCTACGATGCCAGCTATGATCGAAATCCACTTTTTGCGGAAGGAATATGCCGGCACGGTGGCGCTCGAGAACCTGCACCTCGAGATTCCGCAAGGGGAAGTCTATGGCCTGATCGGTCCCAACGGCGCCGGCAAGACCACCCTTATCCGCATCCTGGCGACGCTGCTCGAACCAACTTACGGCCAGGTCCGCATTGCCGGCATCGATGTTTTGCAAGAGCCACTCAAGGTGCATCCCTTGATCGGCTACATGTCAGATTTTTTCAGCTTGTACGAAAACATGCTTGTCTGGGAATACCTCGACCACTTCGCGCGCTGTTACCGCGTGCCGCGCAAACGGCGTGAATCCCTGGTCGATGAAGTGTTGAAGCTGGTGAGCCTGGAAGTCCGCCGCGATGCCGAGATCAAGTCTCTGTCGCGGGGAATGCGGCAACGGCTGTGCTTCGCCAAAACGCTGTTGCACGAGCCGAAGGTTTTGCTCCTGGATGAACCGGCTTCGGGTCTGGATCCGGCCGGCCGATTGGAATTCCGCGAGCTGCTGAAGCAACTGCATGCCATGGGCCGAACTGTGCTGATTTCCAGCCATATTCTCACCGAGATGGCAGACTTTTGCACATCGATCGGCATCATGGAGCAGGGCCGGCTACTGGCAAGCGGCCGCGTGGATACGATCTTGCAGCAACTACAGCCGGGTTTGCAACTCGAAATCGAAGTTGCCGCCGGGATGCCGCTCTTGATGGATCTGCTCAAAAAGCACGACAAGGTCGACGAGATCGCGGCGGCGGATGGCCGATTGCGTTGCCGCTGGGGCGCCGGGCGAGAACAACTGCCCGAACTGCACCGCCGGATTGTACATGCCGGGATCGATCTTGTTTCGCTCGCGGTGAAAACCGGCAACCTGGAAGATATTTACATGCGGATATCGAAGCATCAAACTTCATAACGATGACGTGACAAGATGATGCGACGTATGTACTTCGACTTCTGGAACAATCCGATTGTGGTGAGCGCCTTCCGGTTGCGCTATCGCCGGGGCCGGGCCCATTTGACGGCCCTTTATGTATTGGCCTTGGCCGCCGGCGGGGCTGTTCTCAACTATTATCAAGATCGCATTCATCCCGCGCGCTGGCAGCACGTCTATTTCGTGGCCCTGATCAGTCTGCAAATGGCAGTATCCGCGCTCCGCGCGGTGACCGCCACGTCGGCGTCGATGAAGGCCGAAATCACGCAACGGACTCTCGATTTTCAACGCATCGCCGCCATGAGCCCAGGACAGATTCTGGTGGGAAAGTTGCTTGGCGAACCCGCGCAAGCGTATATCCTGGCCATGTCCACGATTCCCCTCGGCGTTTTGTGCTGGCTCTGGGGCGGCGTAGAGTTTGATGCCCTGGTGCTGGTCTATGTCCAGTTATTTACGACCACCATCATGTTCGGCGCCCTCGGCCTGCTCCACCGGATCGAACAATCCGAGGGCAAATCCAAAACCACCCGCGGTCCGGAGTGGCTGGTTTTCACGTTTATCATCAACATCTTTATTTTCACTCCGGTTATCATCAGTACGCGGATGTCGGTGCTTGGGATTCCGGGGCTCGGGGCACTGGTCGGACTCGCGACTCCATTGCCGGCGATTTACGGTATTGCCGTCCAGGACCCGTGGCATTATGGCCTGGCTTTTTTTGGCGTGGAAATTCCTTACCTCCTTGTCACACCGATTTCGCAATTGGCCATCGCGTTGATGTGCTTTCATATGATGGTGCGGCAGTTGCGCAATCCGCTGAATCCTCCGTGGAGCAAGCGAACGGCGTATGCCATATTGATCGTTCTCGATCTTTTGGCGGCGGGCATTCTTTGGGATCCAATTGTCGGTCTCTCGGTCGACCGGCGCGCGAGCGCTTTTTGTCTCTTTCATTTACTTGCGAGTTTCTTTCTGATGGCCGGAATGACATCGTGGCGCGAATCGCTGCATAGCTGGGTTTGGCGGATTCGTGGCACCCGCCCCTGGCTGCGCGACCTGTGGCTCGGCGACCGCTCGGAAAACGGGCTGGCCTTGCTCACTTTTTGTTTCATCGGCATTGGCAGTCTTTTTTTGCTAGTGACTTGGCCCGTGGTCAAAGGAGGCACCTCGATGACGCGGCCCGAATGGTTGCATTTGCTGGCCGCCGCCGGCACCATGGCCCTGCTCATCCTGGCTTTCGGCACCCTTTACCAGTGGCTGGCTTTTTTCGCCGGCAAGAGCGGTTTTGGCATGACCCTGACCGCAATTGTTTTCGCGGTCGTTATTCCCCACTGGGCGGGGTTCTATTTTGAACTCCCGTGGATCGCCTCCTTCAGCCCCAGTTATCATTTTGGCCGATGGTTGTTCGATACCCAATTCGCTCCGAATAACTTGATGACAAGCGGCGGTCGATCGCCGGCGTTGATTTCATCGCCGTATAAACCTGCCATGGTGGCGTCCTTGCTGCCCATGGTTGCCTCTTACGCCGGAGTTTTGCTAGTGATTTGGTATTCTCTGCGCCTTTCCATGCGCAAGCTCGAGCGCATGATTGATAACAAGCTCGTGCGGATGGGAGCTATTGCCAAAAATTAATCCCGGAACCACCGGATCGCCGGCGGGTTGGTTCCGGGGACACACGCATACTGGCTGAAATCATTGATGCCTTGTTGCCGGAGGAACGGCTCATCCAACAAGGCCTGGCCGGTCACTGCCAGCGGCTCTTTTTGCACCAACCGGAGTACGCAATCCACCAGAATATCCGGCTTGCGCCACATGGACCGATCCCCCAGGCCCCAATTGATCGAAGCCTGGCTTTCAATTATCGTCACGGGCCAGAGCGAGTTTACGCCGATGTTCCATGCACGGACTTCCTCTGCCAGCGCATGGGATAGCAGGGTCATGCCGAACTTCGAAATGAAATAGGCGATTTTTCCCGGAACGACCTTAAGGTCGATGGGCGGCGACATATTGATAATATGCCCCCAATTTCGCTGGCGCATAGCCGGGACAACCGCCCGCGCGGCCAAAAATGCCGCCCGGGCATTGACCGCCATTACCAGATCAAAGCGCTCGGCCGGGGTATCCAACAGCGATTGCCACCACAAGGCGCCGGCATTGTTGATGAGGATGTCAATCCGGCCGAATGTCTGGATGGTTTTCGCTGCCAGCGCTTCCACCTGGTCGGCATCCCGGACATCGATTTGATAGGGCAGCGCCCTGGCCCCGCAACTTACAACTTCCTCGGCGACCGTAAAAATGGATCCCGGTAGTTTTTCCGTGCTTTCCGTGCTCTTGGCGGCTACAACAATACTACAGCCTTGCCGGGCCAGCCCCAACGCAATTGAGCGCCCGATTCCCCGGCTGGCCCCGGTGATAATGGCGACGCGCTCGCAAAGTGAAGACATGCAATTTCCTCCCGATTTTTGTTCAAGGAGAATCATATGTATTCGGATCAATTCTACAGCCGTCGTTCCGTCCTGCGTGCCGCCGGGGCCGGAGTTTTTAGTGCCGTTACTGCTTCCTCCCTGGATTACCGGGCCCTGGCTGCGGATACCGGCGCGAAGGTCAATGGCAACATCAAGCAATCAGTTTGCCGCTGGTGTTTCGGCAAGATTCCTTTGGAGCAATTGACCACTGCGGCCGCCGGCATGGGTTACAAGTCGATCGAATTGCTGACCCCCGAGGAATACCTCAAGGTAAAACCGCTCGGCGTGACCTGTGCCATGGTTAAATGCAAATCCATTGTGGATGGCCTCAATCGCAAGGAGAATCACGGTTGGATCGAGGCGGAACTCCGCAAAAATATCGAATTCGCCGCCGCCGAGGGACTGCCCAATGTCATCTGCATGTCCGGAAACCGCAAGGGCATGGCCGATGATGAAGGACTGGAAAACTGTGCCATCGGCCTCAAAAAGATTGTCGGTTTTGCGGAGCAAAAAAAGGTGACGATCTGCATGGAAGGGCTCAACAGCAAGGTCAACCACAAGGATTACATGTACGACCGCACCAAATGGGGCGTCGACCTTGCCAAAAAAGTCGGCTCTCCCCGTTTCCAACTCCTCTACGACATCTATCATATGCAGATCATGGAAGGCGATGTGATCCACACCATCCAGCAATACAAGGACTACATTGCCCACTACCATACCGGAGGCGTGCCCGGCCGCAATGAAATCGATGAGACTCAGGAATTGAACTACCCGGCGATCGTCAAGGCGATCCTGAAAACCGGTTACAAGGGTTTCTTGGGCCAGGAATTTATTCCTGCCCGCGATCCGTTGACATCCCTCGCTCAGGGTTTTCGCATCTGCGATGTCTAGTCCTACGATGCAGATCGATCTCAACTGTGATCTCGGGGAAGGCTGCGCCTTTGACGCCGAGTTGATGCCATTGATTACCTCGGCCAATATCGCCTGCGGGTTCCACGCCGGCGATCCGGCGACGGCGTTCGCCGCTCTTCGGCTGGCAGCGGCATCGGCCGTTCATGCCGGGGCGCATCCCGCCTTTGCCGATCGCGAACATTTCGGCCGGCGGGAGCTGTCGCGCACCGAACAACAGATCTTTGAAGCGTGCGTTTACCAGGTCGGCGCGTTGGCGGCTTTGGCCAAAGCGGCGGGTACTATCCTTCACTACATCAAACCTCATGGGGCCTTGTACAACCTGGCATGTCGCGACGATGCCTATGCGCGGCCCCTCGTCGCCGCTGCGGAACTTTTCCAACTTCCGGTTCTGGGATTGCCGGGTTCCCGATTGCAAACTCTGTGTTCCGGCCGTTGCCGTTTTGTTGCGGAAGGGTTTGCCGATCGCCGTTATTTGCCCGATGGTTCCCTGGTTCCACGGTCCCGTGCCGATGCGATGATTGAGAGTCCTCAGGAGGCGGTTGGCCAGGTGGCCTGGCTAATCCGCGATAAAAGAGTCGAAACCATCTGCGTTCACGGAGATAATCCGGTAGCCGTAGAATTCGTCCGGGCCTTGCGCACGGCCTTGATGGGGGCCGGTTACCGCATTGCAGCTTTTTCCTAATGACCCTGCGGCTATTAGCTCCCGGCCTCTGCACGTTGCTGGTGGATTTTGGCCGATCTGGATCCCGCAGTCTCGGTATCCCGGTCGGTGGGGCCGCGGACCGGTGGTCGCTGGCCCTGGGAAACGCCCTGCTGGGCAATCCACCGGAAACACCGGCGTTGGAAGTCTGTCTGGCCGGGCCAACCGTTGTGGCCGATTGCGATCTGGCATGCGTTCTGTTCGGGGCCCCATTCCGGCTGTTCGCCCACGCGCCCTTGACCGCGGGGACGACCTTCACGCTACACAATGGCGAGGAGTTGCATGTTGAAACGACCGCCGTCGGCATGCGGGCCTACCTGTGCGTGTGCGGTGGTTTGGACGGCAAAACCATTCTCGGCAGCAAGTCGTCCCTGGAACCGTTGCGGGCAGGTGGCACATTGCCGTGCGCTCCCTCCACCATCGCTCCACGGTTTATTCGCCCCAAGTGCAACTGGAATCAGGAGCCGACAACCTTGCGGACCTTGACTGGTGCTCAAGCTGACTGGTTTCGAGTCGAGGAATTTTATGGCCGGGAATTTCGGGTTTCCGAAACGAGCAACCGCATGGGTCTTCGCCTTCAGGGCGAACCAATAGCGTTGCCCAAACGCGAACTCATTTCGGAACCGGTTTGTCCCGGTACCGTGCAAGTGACCGCGGACTGTCAATGCATCGTTCTTGGTATTGATGGTCAAACGATCGGAGGCTATCCGAAGATTGGTCAGGTCATCAGCGCGGACATCGATAAACTCGGCCAACTTCGCCCCGGCGACCGGATCCGTTTCCACCAAGTTTCTCTCCAGGAAGCCGAGATCATCCTCCGCGAAAAACAAGCGGAACTTGCCTCTTGGGTGGCCCGATTGCAGACCGCGGTTTTTTAGCGGCATTACTTCGTAACTTGCCGACACGGCGACACGAGAGTTGTCACCAATTGCGGCATTCCTAAAAAGAAATTTATTGGCTAATGACTTCGTTGAATGACGGGAATGGCGAACTTATGAAGGTTTTGATTACACCGATGACAATGGCAGGCGGAAAAGGGCCTCACGTCCCGATTTTGCAACAAGCCGGTTTTGCAATGGGCTATCCGGGCCGAGTCGGGCAATTGACCGAGGAGGAATTGCTCATAGCCCTGCCGGGCTATACCGCGGTCATTGCCGGTTCTGAGCCATACACCCGAAAAGTTATCGAATCGTCCAAAGGACTGCGGATCATTGCTCGGGCCGGCGTCGGTTACGACGCGGTGGATGTCACTGCTGCCACGGATCATGGCATTGTCGTTTGCATCGCGCCGGGCACCAACCAGGATGCCGTCGCGGAGCATACGTTTGCGTTGATTCTCGCGGTGGCGAAGCGTGTCGTTTATCATCATACCCAACTGCAAAAACAAGGCTGGCCCCGCCAACCCACCATTCCCTTGCGCGGCCGGGTTCTCGGCATTGCCGGGCTGGGCCGAATTGGCAAAGCCGTCGCCATGCGCGGCGCCGCCTTCGGCATGCGGCTAATGGCTTATGAACCGTTTCCGGAAGTTCAGTTCGTTTCGCAGCACGGTATTACTCTCGTGTCATTCGAGCAGCTTCTTGCGGAATCAGATTTTCTATCACTGCACGTGCCCCTGACTCCGCAATCCAAGTACCTAATCAATCGCAAGACCTTGGCCTTGATGAAGCCAACCGCCTTTCTCATCAACACGGCTCGGGGCAGCCTGGTTTGCGAAGCCGACCTGGTGGCAGCACTGAACGATAAAAAACTTGCAGGTGCCGGCCTGGACGTGTTTGAAAACGAGCCGCCCGGCGCGAACCCATTGTTCAGTTTTGATAATGTTATTGCCACTGCACATAATGCCGGTGTCGATTTGCAATCGATGGACGACATGGCCGTTTCTTGTGCCCGGTCCATCGTGGCCCTGGGCCGCGGCGAATGGCCGGCGGAAGCGGTGGTCAACCCCGAAGTGCGCCCGCAGTTAAGTTGGTAGTTGTCTGAATGGCTAATCGCCGTTTTGTCCCGCCTGAAAGTGCACAGAACACGTCCCGCCTTTGCACTCGCGCGCTTCCCTGTTCTTTCCCAAAATGCGGTACCGTCGAGAGGCGATGAACCGATATACTATGTCACAAAAATATCGGATCCCTGGCAGATAGTAGGCATAGGCCAGGAATCCCAGGAGCGGCCGTGTTGCCACTGCTTGTACGGCCGCTTCGAAACCTCCGACGACTCTGCCCTCCGGAGTGATCAAGTGCATCTGTCGCATGCAGGCCTCGCGTGTAACTCCGGGAAACCGATCCAGCACCCCCGGTTCCTGGAAACTCACTAATGCGACGGCGCCCGGACAAGCCAAACCCATTAACTTGCGCGCCCCGGCGACACAAAATTTGCATAATCCATCGTACAGAACGACATAATGCTCTTGTGGAGTGGTCCATTGAGCGGATTTTTCCTTTGTTGGACCATCTTGCGCTCGCTGTTTCGCCGAGGAGAGTTTCATGGAATTAGATCCAAATATTTCGCAGATTGCTCAAATTCAATCTGGACAATCGGTGTAATCTGTGGCGGGAGTCCGCTACATGTTTTCACTTCCAGACAAATTCTCCGGAACCGACCTCCCAGTCCACGCCAAAGAATCCGGCGGCGCGAACCCCGGCCATCCCATCCGTCAATATCTCCGGTCCCAAAACCAGGCAATCCGGATAACCGACACCCGAAATGAAGTAGGGCAGCCGATCCGTCAAACGCATTCCCCGCAATCCCGTTCCGGACACGGCGCCCACCATCGCACGATCGCTTCGGGGGCGCGGCCGCACGAATAAGCAGGCCAAATTGTCCCCTTCTAGTTCCCTGTCGCCGATCCGGAGCCTTCCCGGACCGACCTGCACTGGACTTGCTCCTAATAACAAACTCCAGGCCGAATTGGTTCTGGCATTGCCGTAGACAATGACATTGCGATCGTGGTCCGGGACTGCCTGCAATTCGGTATCGGGGATCACATCTACCGATGCGTTGCCACGATACCAGAACACTTCAGCATCGTACCGGGCTTTGGCCTGGGACCAGGCATTTTCAGCCGGCGAACCCTGCGTGCCGAAAACAAATAGCACCCGATTGCGAAACGCATCCTTAAACGTTCCATATCGAAGCGGATTCTTGCAATTCAATGAAGGTTTAGCAATTTGGCACCATTTCCCGTTTTCCTGTTCCAGCCAAAGCCGGTGTTCTTTCTCCGGCCAGGGAATTCTCTCGATCCTTTGCCCGTCCAATTGCACTTGAAAACTCGCCACCGTTTCAAAGCGACTCAAGTCCAGGCTCAATCGCGCTACGTTGTCCGTCGTCCCCGCAAATCGACGAGCCTTTGGATCCCAGGAAATTTTCACCGAACTGGGCTTAAGTGAGCGGACTTGTGCCTCGATGCCCACCCAATGACACCGGGCGGATATGCCGGGATTGGCGGTGGTGAATTCAACCTGCCGGATATCTTCCAATTTGGGGATTGCATGGTGCTCGAAAAACTCAAACATCGCCGGCCAATCGACACAAGCAGCGCCGCTAACAGTGGCTTTCCCCCACCAGTGACCGGCTCCAGTCTCCTCGTGATATTCAAAATCCTTGTGAAAGTCAGCCAGTTGCTTTTTCATCGTGCGCGCCTGTTCCACCGGGACGTTGTCATCTTTGTCACCGTGCAAAATATAAATGCCGTGATGGGAATAATTCCGGGCCAGGGCCAGCGTGTCGCTGGGATTTGCCCCCCGTTGCAGCATATCCTCCATTGGCGTAGCCTGATTCGTCCGTTTCGCCCCTGCATACGACCACATGCTAATCCAGCCGGCGCTCGGGCCGATAGCGGCAAACCGATCCGGGAACGTAGCGCCGATGTGCCACGTCCCGTGGCCTCCCATGGAATGACCGGTCAAATAGGTCCGGCGTTGATCCGCGTCCAATTGCTTTTGCGCGATACCGGCTACTTCGAGCGCGTCAAGTCGGCCCCAGTCTTCCCAGTCGAAGCCGAACGGCCGGCGATTGGTCGGGGCGACGATATGCGCCCACGGTTTGGCTGCATAACAATCAGCTTGGCCCAGGGCTTCCACGCCCGCCCCGTGCAGAGTGAGGACAATCGCGGGCTTGGCCACTTCCGTTGCCTTCGCAGGATCTAGGCGCGCTGGAACATGCGCGAAGTATTGAACACTGCCATCAATATCGCTTATAAACGTGACTTTGTGGGTTTGTTCCGGCCTGCGGACCCGAAGGTTGATTCTGGCCGTATCCAAGGTTTCGGGCTGATCCCCTTTTTTCTGAACGAGTCTGAGTCGTATCTCCAAGTTTCCTTCCGTTGCGGCGACGCGGGTTTTAATTGAGAATCCGACTTTGCGGCTACTGAGCGGAAGAAGAGCAGGAATGGGAGTGGCGACCATCATGCCGAGTCCCTCCGCCTCAATGGTCAAGTCGGCGCGAGTTTCGGAAGTCGAATTGGTGACAACCACTGATGCGCACTGCTCGCCCTCTTTGCCGGCACTTAAATCCGGCAATGTCATGTCCCCCAGGTTGAACTGGACTGGGGATTTCGGCGCGATCCACTCGACTTTCAGTCGTCCCCGGCCAACGTGAAAAAGTAAATCGTTCGTCCCCTTGCGGAGAAGAATGGGCAGATCAACGTAGCCGGTTTGGTACGGATCACCGGTCCGCGGCTCGCCGTTGACGTAAACCATGCCATGGCCCGTTGCCTCCAAAATCACCACCTGGTCTTTCTCGACGGTGACCGGGAAGTATGCATAACCGTCGGCAAGGTTCTTGTAAGCAAACCATCCGTCCTTATCAATAGTGACGCTTTCCCATTTGCGGGTAGATCCGTCCGGTAACGCGATGGTATCCCCGGCTTTCGGCCTGATCCAGTTGCCGGTGACGATTTTTTCCTGCAAGGCATCCTGGAAAATGGGCGATCGTCCATAACGGCAGACCGAGGGCAATACCAGGCACTCGGATGGTTTTTGCTTTTCTTGATTTACATCGGCGGGCGTAGGTGCCGCAAAGCCGGCCGGCGAATTGAATGTCCCAATAAGGAAGAAAATTAGTGTCTGAGCAACGATCTGCCGAGTTCGTCTTACAAGCATTGGTCGGGGACCTCTAACAGCTCGAATGATTCCATTAGCAAAATGATATATTTCCACGGATTGGAAACAACGAATTCGAGAGTTTTCCAAAGATTTTGGGGGAAACTTTGCTGCCGATCGGGTAAAATCGGGGAATTGCCGATGCGATAAAATCGTTAACATAATTATTTTCTTCTAATTTATCCGAACCGGAGCGGCCCGATGTTTTTCTCTTGTAACGAATCGCTCTACTGCCACAACCGTAATCCATCCCAATTGCGCCGGAGCCTGCGGACGATTCGGCTTGTTCTGGAGCATCTGGAGGACCGACTGACCCCCACTACGTTGTTTAGTGGAGGCGGCACACAGCTTGCCCAGGATCAGTTTAATCAATTCAAAACTGCAATTGGGGGCATGGATAATGGCAACAATCCCGCTCAGGCGAACGGCTTCCGGACCATAAACTGGAGCGAGGTTGCCCTGGACGGAACCGATTTCGGCGGCAACTCCACGGTCATTATTCGCAACAGCACGGTGGGCATTCCCACTAACCGTTATCAAATCCGCGGTATTAACTTCGATCGCGTACACGCCGTTAGCGGCGATGGGTTCTTCAGCGCCAATACCGGTGTGGCGGACCAGTTCTTCGCGGGCGAAGGAGCAAAGATATTCGCTCCCTTCAACAACAACCAGGTCCGCGTGCATTTTGTGAGGCCGAGCAATCCCGCTGGAAGCCCCATCAACGCGGTCGTTCGCGGTTTCGGAGCGCTATTTCTGGATGTCGACCACGGTAATTCGACCAGCATTGAATACTTCAACGGTGGTGCCAGCCTCGGCCGATTTTTCGTTCCGGCAGGGCACGATGCCGATGAATCCTTCCTGGGTGTTTTGTTCGATTCCCCGATTGTGACCGATGTCCTCCTGACCGTCGGGGAGGGAGCGATTTTTAGTTTTAACGGGACAACCGTCACTCCCGGGCGTCCCGATATTTCCAACGATCCAATCAATGGCATTGACCAGGTTGCCATGGCTGATGTCGCCTTCAGCGAACCGCTTATCAAGACCGCCACCGTCGTGACCTCGAACGTTGCGCGCCCGATTTTCGATCAGCAAGCGATTACCTTCACCGCCACAATTACTCCGGCGGGAACCGGAATCGGAACACCGACTGGAACAGTGACATTCATGGATGGGTCCAGAGTCCTGGGATCGAGCAGCCTAAATGCAGGAATCGCCACACTGATGCCGTTGGTGGTCGATGCCGGCATGCGGTCCATCACCGCCGTCTATAGTGGAGATAATTTTTTCAGCGGCAGTACCTCTGCCCCGTTGGTCTTGAATGTGCGCCCATTCAGTTACTTCGCCGTCGGCGGAGCGCCCGGGCGCGTGCAAGTGCACAACCTCGATGGATCACTGGCTGCCGATTTTGCTCCCTTCGGGCCTCGCTACACGGGGGCCGTCAACGTGGCAGTGGGCAATATTACCGGCGATGGCTTTGCGGACATCGTGGTGGCTGCCGCAGAAGGCAACCCGCATGTAAAAGTTTACAATGGCCGAGCTTTCTACCGCGGCGGCCGGGTCTTTTCGCGAGGCAATTTTCAACCTTCCAATCCCGACGCCAGCCTGCTGGCCGCCTTTTTTGCCTACGGTCTACAGTTCAACATTGGTGCGACCGTGGCGGTGGGAGATATCGAAAACGACGGTTTCGCGGATCTGGTTACCGGTGCCAGTGCCGGTAACCCGCACGTAAAAGTCTACAGTGGCCGGGCCATTGCCAATGGCACGTTCAATTCCGGTAACCCCGATGCAAGTCTCGTGGCCCAGTTCTTCGCTTTTGAATTACAGTTCGATATCGGGGCCAATTTGGCCGTAGGAGATGTGAACAACGACGGTTTTGCCGAGCTGGTCGTGGGGGCCACGATCGGCAATCCGCATGTAAAAGTCTACAACGGGCGTAACATCGCCAATGGCACATTCCAAAGATTCAATCCGGATGCCGCCCTCTTAACCCAGTTTTTTGCTTACGGCCTGCAATTTAACGTCGGAGCCAATGTAGCGGTCGGCGATACCAACGGCGATGGTTTTGCCGACATCATTACCGGAGCCACCAACAGTTTGGCTGACTTACTTACCGGCCATACCGACAGTAGCCCCCACGTAAAAGTTTATAGTGGACGGGCCATTGCCACGGGCACCTTTAATCCCGCCAATCCCGATGCCAGCCTGCTGACCCAGTTTTTTGCCTATGATTTACAGTTCGGAACGGGAGTGACGGTTGCAGCGGCGGATTTTGAGAACAACGGTATGTTCGACATCCTCACCGGTGCTACGCGATCACCGCATTATCGCGTGGTCCGAGGGAATGTTGCCGGAGTCAGGCCGCCGGCTCTTTTTGAGGGTGTCGTCGCTGATTTTCAAGGTGAGATCTCTGTAGGGGCCTGAGAATTTTATTCGCTGTGGCAAGAATGGCTCTGGCCGCCGGCTCTCGGGAAAGCAGCATCCCAGGCCAGAGCAAGCGAGCCGAGGCAAATGATCAGGGCCCCCAGTAATGTCGCCATCGACTTGATTTTGCCGAGCCACATCGCCTTTAGCGCTTCCTCGGTTAGCGTAGCAGCCGTAGTGGACACTCCCGTAGCGGCAGCTCCCTTGCCGGCAGCAAACACTATTCCTGCGCTGACCGTGGTATTGACGAGTCCAGCCGGCACGACGGCCGAACCGGTCGTTTGCGCCAATAGTGGAGGGAACAGCATCGGGGCAAATGCATGGTCGCGGCGAGATAGGCGCTGTCGGAGCATTTCCCGGCCGCGGGCCAGGCGCCAGGACATGGAGCCGACCGGCCATCCCAATTCCCGGGCAGCTTCTTCGTTGGTTTTTCCTTCCAAATAGCACAGAATCAACGGTGCACGGTATTTGTCCGGCAAGCGGCTCAATTCTTCATCCAACACACACCGCAGTTCCCGATGAGCGGTATCGGAATCGGTATCCGCTTTGGGTATATAATGAACTTTTCTTTCAAATTCCGCCCGACGCGCCGCGTTGATCCGCGCTTTCACGGCAATCCGGAAAGCCACTCCGTAAAGCCAATTCCCCAATAACTCCGGATTCTTGAGGGAACGGGCTTTCCGGACCAGCACCAAAAAGGTGGCCTGGAAGGCATCTTCGGCAATGTGAGAATCACGCACCAGCCGTCGGCACAGGCTCAAAACCATCGGCCCATGCCGCCCGATTATGGATTCAAAGGCAGCTTCGTCGTTAAACAGGACAAAGCGATCCAAGAGCTGAGCATCCATCGAATCGCCCTTTTTTTGCGGACTCGATTTTGGTTCCCGTTGACGAAAGAGACTTACTTGACCGCTTGCCATGGTGTCAAACTCCCAACATGGTATACTCCTCCAATCTATACTGCCCTGGCGGTGTAAGACAAATGAATTATTCTGAGAAAAAACCAAAAATCCAGTCAGAAATGAGAAACGGTCGATTTCCTTGATTCCATGATCATGCGCATATAGCTGTCAGAACAAGTGCATGTACCTCCTTTAGCGACATGTAGTCCTTTCGCGGAATCGGCCCATCGCCGATCAATATCGGACAATCCAACCCGTCAGCCGCCGGCAGACCATGGCTGCCCCGCACCATGGAGGGATCAAGAGGAATAACATCAAACAGGGTGCGAAACCCCAGTTTCTTTTGCATCAACCGCCAAAGCACTCTTCCTTTTGGCCACCAAAGATGTGGATCCAAAAATAATTCACAAGGGTCATACCCCGGTTTGCGATGAATATCGACAGTCCGGGCATAATCTGGCGCCTGGTCGTCATCCAGCCAAAAGGGATAGGCGAACCAGGCATCCGGTTCAGCAAGCGCAATCAAATCCCCTGCTCGCGGATGCGTCAATTCCAATTCCTCACGTTCATTTCCGGCAAGGACCCGGGCAACTCCCGAAACGCGTGCCACAGTTTCCCGAACTTGCTGGATTACAGCTGGCCCGCTCACGTAGATATGAGCCAATTGATGATCGCAGACGGCAATGGCCCGGCTGGTAAACGGGTCGAGATTTTCCCCAAACGGGCCCGGACGAACATCCAGGTACCCGGTTTCACGCAAAACTCTGTTTAATAGCACGGCTCGGTGGACCGGAACGTGGCCATACTCGCTTACTATCCAGACGCGGGCACCTTCCGATTTTGCTGCGTCCAATAGTGGAGTGCATGCCGTATCCAATTCCTGGACCAGCCGGGCCATGTTGCAGCCGCCCGGACCGAATCGTTGTGGATCGTAATCGAGATGCGGCATGTATACTAACGTCAAATCCGGGTGGTCCGATCGCAATATTTCTGCGGCACATCGGCCAATCCAATCGGTACACGGCAGCCCGGCCAGCGGTCCCCAAAAAGTGGCAAACGGAAATGGCCCTAACTTCCGTTCCAGTAGTTCGGTGTATCCCGTCGGCGTTCCGTGAATTCCGAAAACCTTGTTGCCGTCTGACCCGTAAAAGGGCTTCGGTGTGACGCTGATATCGACCGCGGCCCCTTGATTGAACCACCAGAATAATTTGGCAGATTTGAATTTGCGGCCGTTTCTAGCGGCATGAGATCGTGCGGTCTGGTAGAAAGGCTCAGCTCGCAATAGTCGATTGCATTGTTGCCAAAAACGGATTTCGCCGAATTCCCGCCACAGCCAACCGTTGCCGACGATACCATGTCGGCTCGCGGGTTGGCCTGTGAGGATTGCCGCTTGAGCCGTGCAGGTGACCGCTGGTACTACTTCCCGCAAGCGCACAACCCATCCGGCTTTGGCAATAGCATTTAATCGAGGAGCGAACGGTAATAAGCGAGGCGTCAAGCCGACAGCATTGATGAGAACGAGAGCGGCCATGAATCTGATTTCAAAACTGCAATTGCAATCGACCCAGGCGCTCCACGGTTTCGACCATGAGATCATCCTCTTCCGCCTCATCCTTGGCCGAATACGTCACCGAAAAGCGCAAGTATGGGCCTGCATCATCCCACGGCACGCATATGACGGATTTTTCTTGGATGAAAAACTGTGAAGCTTCTTCTGCATTGCGAAACGATTTTCCGCCCGTGCCTTTCGGCGCGCGAACATAAAGGAAATAGGTACCACCGGGCATGCCGGCCTGAAACCCGACCCGGTTTAATGCACCCGCCAGTTTTTGCAAGCGGCGGCGATATTTGTCCCGGATGCGTGCTGCGATTTCCGGATGTTCTAAGGCTACTCGAGCCGCCTGCTGGATCGCGATAAATTGCCCGGAATCGCAATTATCCTTGACGTCCGCAAATGCCTGCACGATTTTTGCATGGCCGGCGACAAACGCCATCCGCCAGCCGATCATATTGAAACCTTTTGACATCGAATGAATTTCCACTCCCACTTCCTTGGCCCCTTCCAATTGGAGGAAGCTCAGAGGTGGACCTTCAAAGCTAAGCAGTAGGTGGGCGGCGTCTTGAACGACTACCACCTTGTTCGCGTGTGCGAAATCGACGACATTGCGATAGAAATCCCGGGTGGCGACGGCTCCGGTCGGACTATTCGGATAATTGATCACCAACAGCTTGGCCCGCCGCCGAATTCCCATCGGGATTGAGGCAAGGTCGGGAAAAAATCCCTTTTCTTCCAATAGCGGCAATTGATACACCTCGCCGCCGTAATACTGCGTGTGCGTTCCGGCGACCGGGTACCCCGGAACCGTCATCAGTGTAACATCGCCGGGATTAATAAATACTGCGGGGAACATGGCCAGCGCGGGTTTCGATCCGATTGCATGGTTAATTTCCGTGCACGGATCAAGATCGACTCCGAAAACTCTCTTCATGAATTCGGCCGCCGCATCTTTGAAGGCTTGAATGCCGTTATCCGCATAGCCCCGATTTTCCAATCGATCCACTTCCTGCTTCATCGCCTCGCGAACGATCGGATCGGCCATATCATCGTTTTCGCCGATGCCAAAGTCGAGCAAGCGCCGCTCTGGATGTGCTATTAAGACTGCCCGCTTAGCGCGTTTGATCAGTTCGAATTTGTATATTTGGGTGCCTTTGCCGTAATTGACTCCGCCGATTCTCTCTGCAAATAATGTTTGAAACCACGGATCGCCAGCAGTTGTCATCACTGAGTGACCTCGAAAGTCGATGCGGTTTTCCTTGTGTCACAATAGCGATTCCAGGGGTCCGAGGTTAGGGGTCGCGGATAGGTGTTTAACGAGCAGTTTCATTACAAAGAGCAGAATCGGAACCAATGGGTTCGTTGGGATGGCCCAGAGTCAATGGATTTGCACGAAAGGTCTACTCCGGGGCAAGGTGGGCGGGTAAAATACAAATAATATTACGCGGCCTGTTACAGATGACTTGCTGCGCCGGTGCATCGGGGTAAAGCGAAAGAGTCTTTTCAATCGGTAGCCGATAACGAGGGTCGAATTCGTGCCGTTAACACCCTTGGACCGCGCTTTGTTACAACGCTGCCTCAATCATGAGCCTGCCGCTTGGAATGATTTTGTCGACCGTTACCTTGGCCTCATTTACCATGTCGTTCGCCATACTTCGCACCTCCGCAGCGTTCCCCTGGGGCCCGAAGACGTCGAGGATGTCGCAGCAGAGGTCCTGTTACAATTGGTCGCCAACGATTATGCTGCCTTCAAGCAATTTCGTGGCCTTAGCAGCCTGGCGACTTACTTGACGGTAATCGCCCGACGCATTTGCATTCAGGAATTGGTCAAACGAGCCGGTATCCCCGAAACGAGCCATGCAAAGGTGGACGGCCAGCGGACCGCAGTGCCTCGCGAAGAACCCCCCAAAGCCCAAGTCGGCCTGGAAAGCCTTGAGGAAGCAGAGAAATTGCTGCGGAAGTTGCCCAGCCGCGTACGGCAAGTAGTTCGGCTATTCTATGTTGAAGGCCGCAGTTACGAAGAAATAAGCACTGCTCTCGGCATCCCCGTGAATAGCATTGGGCCCACGCTATCCCGAGCTCTAAAGAAGTTGCGCAAAGATGTGATAGGGTCCACCGCCGTTAAACAGGATCAGGCGAAACCAGGCTGAGCACTTGGGACACTTCGTTTTTTGGGTTAATAATCGCGGAAGCGGAACTGAATCATTATTTTTGCGACAGTCCGCCGACTGGCCGAAGCGCTGGATTCGCCGATTCCAATCCCCGCAAAAGGTCATAAGTGGGCACGTCTTTCAGCAGCGGCCGCGTAAACAGAGCCACAGTTCGTTGAGGTTGTATTTCCCGGTTGACCTGGACCTCGTTAATGACCATCTTCATTTTGATTTGTTCGGCCGGCCATCGTAATTCCACGGTGCGCGGTAGTACCGCATTGGTGGCGTTGTCGCGCTGATGCTGCGTGATATACGCGGAGCAGATTTCCCGGCCTTGCTCATCTTTCAACAAATGGGCGTTAATCTGAATCTGGCTATTGGGCGTTCTTGTCAGCACCGTTACTTTGCGGACTGGCCTGCCCTGAGGAGAGAGCGCATTCTCCACCAATTCGAGCGTGTTGCCGCGCCCGGGCAACAGTTGGTAATCTTTTCGAGGATCATATTCGGACATACCGAGCGCTTCCATTACCCAGTCGGGTTGGAATGGCAACTGGACACGGCCTTGAATACGGGAAAAGTCTTCGTGCGTGCAATGATAGAGATAGGGTGGATCCGCCTTGCCGATCCACCACCAGAATTCCTGGCCGTTGGACCCCATGTCGACAATAGTGTTATTCACCACCTGTCCCCGGAGCCGAAAATTACGCGGTTTCTCACATGCCATGAACGCCCGCAAATTGACCGATTGGCCCTGTGTGCACGTCAAATCGACGTCTTTACTTTCCAGGGATTGAATGCGGCGAGCATTGTCATTCAGACAGGCGACCACAGCTTCGGCCGTCGGATTTCCCGCCGATAATGGAATGCCCCCGTCCATGGGCGGATTGGGTCGAAACCACTTCATCTGGTTGCAACCGGAAAACACCAATGTCGCCAGGAAAATCGCAGCAATATATGAACGCATTGGTTTTCCCTTCGTTACTCCCAACCTAGGACTTTAAATACCTCTGCCTGCACGCCTGCCATTTCCTCTTCCGAGAGCCGCGGATTCACAACTTGATACAAGTTTTTGGTCTTCGCGCACCTAAGCAAGAGTATCTCCTGATCGCCTTGCGTGCGCGCTTCCTCAAACTTGAAACGCTTCCGCCGCATTAAGAGCAGCGCGACAACAAAGCGAAAACTCAGTCGATCCAGCCCGGCGTTGCCTTCCAGTCGTTGGAAACAATCGACCAGCATGTCGTCATCAATACGCAGTCGTTTGTTTTCCTCAGGAGCCGGAACCTTGCCGCTCCAGAAGCTGAAGTAGCCGTCTGGCGGACCTTGCCAAGCATCGGCACCATAATCCTGCCGGACGTACGTTCCCGCCTCATCCAATAACACGGAATAATACCTTTCGCCCGGCTGTAACTCTCGACCGGTTATGGAGCAACGACGGGTGTTGGGCTGGATTTCATATTCCGTCATTGCACTTAGTCTCGCATGGATGGGTCGAATGCCAAAAATGTACCAACTAATACTATCGCCCGGTCCTCAAATTCTGCAAGGGGACGGACCGGAAAATACGCAGCCTCTGGTTTCAACATGAAGCGCCTTTAACGATTGGGAAAAACGTTCCAAAAACACCGAAGTTGTAGGATGGAGAATCGACAAATGATGATCGGCGATTCTATCCGCACCTAATTTCGATTCGCCGCTGGTTTCCACCGCTGCAATTCTTTGACTAGCAGATCCGGAGTTTCTTTTCCCCAGCCTACATAGGCGCCTCTTACAAACCCGGCCTCATCGATTACTACGAACTTCGGAGTGGCTTCCACGGCATAGGTTAGGCGTAATCCCTGGCCGGATAAAATAGGAAAAGTAAGTTCCCACCCTTTGCGCTGGTTCAGGATCCGGTCAGTGTCGTCGGACATGGCTAAACCAATGACGCTGATCTGGGATTTTTTGGAATCGCCGAACTCCTTCTCGACAAATCTCAGGATTTGCTCCCCAAATTTAGAACTCGGGCTGTAAAACACTAATAAAATGGGTTTGCCGAAATATCGGCGCAGTCTTGCGGATTCCTTAGTCATCAAATCCGGAACTACAAAATCAGGGGCGGCTTGGCCCAGGGCAATCCGGGGACCAACTGGTGCCACGATTTCCGGCTCAGCCCCAGGAAGCAATTCGCCTCTCTTTGCGGCTTCTATTTTGTGCGTTAGTGCCGCTAGCGCACAGCGATAAGGCGTCGCAGGCCGACTTGCGATGTGGGAATTAATTTTGGCCAGAAGGAATTCGAACGGTTTCGGGCCATTCTTCTCCGAATCATGAGCCAATGAATCGAAGGCATTGTTCATGCTGACTATTTGGAGAATTTCTGTACGGCGATCTTCGAACAATGGGCCTGGATAAACCACCCGGGTTTCCAGCGTATATGTTGTCTTTGATTTTCGAGTTGGTTTCCGGCGCGCCGGTTCGCGTACTTCGATAATGCGCTCCACCTGGTAAGCGATGCCGAGGTTCGGCAGCATCCAAATGGTCTCTTGGCGCCGCCACGCGGTTCGGTCGGCCCGCGGTTGCTCCCAGTCGTCCGTCATTTGTACACCCAGTAATTTGACACATTGCGTACCGTTGACAGGCTCTGAGCCGAGGACTTGCCAGACCATGGCTGGCCGATTTTCTTCGCGGACATCCCATTTGAAACCCGCACTGACCTTAGCGCCGCAAGAGGCCACGAAAACTCCGGCTTCGATGGGCGCCGGTCCCTCGAGGGGTAGCGTCAGCGATCCGGTCTCGTGCGAGGATATCTTGCCAATCGAGCTCACCCGGACCACTTCAAGGCGAACGGACTGAGGTTGGCCGAACTTTTCGCCGTGGGCCGGCTTGGCAGCGCGAAGTTGTATGACCGTGAACAAAGCAACTTCTGATTCCCGCGCCGATGCATTCAGAACAAAAACCCGGTTCTCCATTCGATAAGCACGGGAAAACTGCACGCTGTCCCCGGTGGTCTCTTCCTCAAAGCACCCCGTGTAAACAAACTCCTGACCGCCGCTGAGATGAGGTACCAGGTGCCATTCGGTGCCCGGTGCTGTTTGCCCCGCCGCCAGGGTGCAGGTAATCAGGCACAAACGTGCTACCATGGATCCGCTGCGCCGGTAAAAAAAAGAATGGCCCCTATAATCCAAATAAGAGCCCGATTTGACGCGGAATTATAACATGGTTACTATTCACGACAATCGCGGTTTCTTTTCCCCTGAAAACACGCTTGCCTTTCTTTCCTAAAGAGCGTGAAACCGGCCTTTTATTACGGTAAGGTGGGCAAAGAAACGGCAAGTTCGGAGAATACGGAATGCCGTTCATCTTTCATCGGAGCTTTTTGTGGTTGGCTTGATCCTTGTTTTCGTGTTGATGATTTTGGTGCTCGCGGTGTTGTTGTTCATTGGATCCTTGTGGGTGCAGGACTTTCTGTACAGCCAGCCGACCGAGCAATTGTTCTGGAGGGCCCCGGCTGCTGCTGCGGCCGTTTCATCGGTGATCGCGTTTTGGTGTTTTCTTGATTTCCATTTTCCTCAGAATTATCCCGCTCCGTTCGACTTCAGTTCGCAGAAAAACCTGGAACCTGTCAAGGAGCTTTGGGCGATTCACGCCGGTAAAGAAGTGCACTACACCCAAAGAAAGAATCCAGCCGGGCGGTCCGAGTACAGAGACAACAACAATAAATTGCTCCCCTCGCGCCCGGAAGCTGTGCTCATTCTGGAGGACGGTGAAAAAGTTCGCTTTGATCCCGAAAAAGACAGCCAGGGTAATTACAAAGCCGAAAAAGGCCAATTGCTTCGTTACAAGGATTCGAGGGGAAGAGTGATGTACGAAGACTCGATTGGACATCTCTCGCAGCCCCGGACCGGCTTGTTTTTCGGGTACTTTCTCTTAAATGCCCTTCATTTCGCCGTTTGGTTTGCCGCCCTGTGGCTCATATTACGGTTTCAGTGGACACATGCGCTGGGCATCACGGCCGTCTTTTGGTTAGTCATGACGCTGCTTGTAGTTCCGATGCTGATCACTCAGGTGGAAGATGTTGCGCGAAACAAACCGAAGGAACCACTTGCTGGGAGGAGCGGATTTTATCATCCCAATTCCTTGAGGGCCTCGCGAAGTTCCCTGGCGTTTTGAAATCGCTTCGCCGGGTCGCGGTCGACCGCCCTGATAAGAAATTGCGCGACATCATCCGGGATTTCCGAATGTAGCCGGCGCGGATCGTGACCCGCGGAATTGAGATGGCTCATGACGGTTTCGAGCGACTGAGCACGTTCCCACGGCAACTTCCCCGTAAACACCTCGTACGCCGTGACGCCCAGGGCAAACATGTCCACGCGATGGTCGGTTACCTGGCGTTTAATCAATTCCGGAGCCATATAATTGGGGGTTCCCGTCCGGTTACCCGGCTTGCAAAATTCTTTGGTATAGGGAACGGCCAGTCCAAAATCGATGTACTTGAGGACACCGTCCTTATTTACCATGAAATTGCGGGGGCAAATATCCCGGTGCAGGTAATGCTGTTGATGGATATATTCCAGTCCGTCCGCTGCCTGAATGAGTAAATCGATGCGGTGGGTTTCCAGCAAGGGACTTTTGGTTTCAATCAAGAAATTGAGACCGTTGCCGTCGATCAGTTCGAAGATCACGAACTGTTCCCCCTGCAGAGTCATTCCGTGTTCGAAGGTTTGCACGATGTTTTTGTGGCGTAACGCCTGGCAGATGGCTCCTTCATGCGGCCGGTGCATTCCGGGAAAACGCGCTTCAAATTTGGCAGTTTTTTCCTTGTCCAATATCTTCAAGCATACGACGCGCCCCAGCTTGTTATCGCGAGCCCGGTACACTTTCGACATACTTCCCTGTCCGGTCTTCCCCAATAGGTCAAATCGCTTCTTGATGTCGATTTTTGGAAGAGTTCCTTTCTTCTTCGTCGAACCGAACAGTTCTGATAGTTTGGAGAGCATGCCCACGTCGTTGATCCTTGTCCTCAATTTTCGCAATAGTCGATAATGCGAGCCACTTCCGTTCGCAAATCTTTCCGATGAATGATCCGATCGACGAAACCATGTTGCAGCAGGAATTCGCTGGTCTGGAAACCTTCCGGCAATTCAAGGCGGACCGTATTCCAGATGGTCCGTTTGCCGGCGAAACCGATCAGTGCGCCGGGTTCCGCCATGGTGATGTCCCCTTGAAGGGCCCAACTGGCGGCCACTCCTCCCATGGTAGGGTTCGTCAGGATGGAAATATAGAGCCCGCCGGCCCTGTCGTATTTGCCCAGCGCCATGGAAACTTTCGCCATTTGCATCAGCGATAAGATCCCTTCCTGCATACGAGCGCCGCCGCCGGATCCACTGACAAAGATCAAGGGCAGCTTGAGGTTCGTCGCCTCCTCCGCCGCGCGCGTCAGCTTCTCCCCTACTACTGATCCCATACTGCCGGCCATGAAGGCGAAATCCGTCACGCCCACCACGACCGGCCGGCCACGGATAAATCCCTTGCCGACGATCGCGGCATCCGCCATGCTCGTTTTCGCTTGCTCGGCCTTGAGGCGCTCCGCGTACACTATCCGGTCCCGAAAACCCAGCGGGTCCCGCGGATACAAGTCGGTAAACCATTCTTCAAAACTGTCGGAATCCAGCAATTGTTGGATGCGCTGCTGCGCCGGTAAGTAAAAATGATAGCCGCACTCCGGGCACACGTTGAACCGGCTTTCCGCTTCCTTCCGAAAAATGGTGGCCTTACACTGCGGACATCGAATCCATAACCCTTCCGGAACGCCGCGCTTCGGCCGGTTTGCCATAGTTTGACCTCGAATTGTCAAGACTGGCTCCACCCCTCTTATGAGTATCCTTTCCGACTATCTGGCCGTTCCGCCCGTCATTCGTCACTGGTCAATCGTCACTTGTTTACAGTCACTCTCAATACACAACGTGTCGCTGAACTCCATTTGAACCAGCAAAAATAGGGCCTTTTTTGTATTTCATTCCCTGTTGCTGTCACCCCTCGGTGAAACGAATTTCTCATAATGAAATGAATTTTTCGATGACACCTCGATGACATTCAAACTCCAACTGCAGCAATCCAAGGCACAGACGGCCGGCCAATCTCTGAAGCCTGTTTCTCCATAGCCCTGCACCTATGGCTAACCGGAAACGAATGCCACTACGCAACTTCCCAATTGCCATCACCTTCTGACAAATCGTTTCTGAACCATTCGGACACCCCCCTTACCTGTCACCTTCAGCACTGCACCAAACTGACACTTTCCTTAATACTTCTGTCATCTTCGCAACAAAACTCCCTCTCATTTTTTGCTTTTTTGCATTACTTCATAACTTCTTGTCTGTAAACCATTATAAAGGCATCCTCGCTAATCTCGATCGTCAATTTGGTCCAAAGCCGGGAATGGCGTCCCCTCGACGAATTCCAGAAAAGCGCCGCCTCCAGTAGAAACATGGGTCATTTGCTTAGCCAGCCCGAATTCCTCCACGGCCTCGGCCGTTTCACCCCCTCCGACGATGGTCGTTGCCCGAGATTTGGTCAAAGCCTCGCCGATAGAACGGGTCCCACGGTTGAACGCTTTATCTTCATACTTGCCTAATGGTCCATTCCAAACGACTGTACCCGCCTCCGCGATTTCCTTTTGATAAAGAGCGATGGTTTGCGGGCCGATATCCACGCCAATCCACCCTTCCGGAATATTCCCCTCAACCACTCGGCTTTGTTCGGGAGCTTCTATTTTCTGCACTACCAAATGATCAACCGGCAGAAGAATCTTATTTCCCGCGAGTGCCAGAATTTGTCGCGCGACGTCGAGTTTATCGCCTTCGGCCTTGGAGCCACCGATGCCGTATTCCATGGCTTTCATGAATGTGTATGTCATGGCTCCGCCGATCAACACCCGGTCCCCTCCGGAAATCAGGCTTTTCATGAAACCGATCTTGTCGGAAACCTTCGCTCCTCCCAGGATACCGACGAACGGCCGGCGCGGCGAAGAAAGTAATTGCCCCAGGATATCCAGTTCTTTGGCAACCAGAAATCCGACCACCCTCGGCTTACCCGCCATTGCTCTGGGAACCGCTACCATTGATGCATCCGAACGATGGCAAGTTCCAAACGCGTCATTGACGTAGATGTCCCCAAGTGCTGCCAGTTGCTGCGCAAAACCTTCATCTCCCTTCTGTTCGCCCGGATGAAAGCGCAGGTTTTCCAAAAGCAGCACGTCCCCGGGCTGCAGACTCCGAGCTGCCGCATCCGGCCCGGGACCCACGACCTCGTTGACCTTGCGCACCGGTCGGCCGAGCAATTGCCGTAGTCGATCGGCCACGCGATCCATCGTAAATGGTACATCTTTCTTCGGATCGCCCTTGGGCCTGCCCAAATGGCTCATGACGATGGCGCTGGCGCCCCCGTCAATGACGTAACGAATTGTCGGTAAGGCCGCCTGGATGCGCCGGTCATTGGTGATGGTGCCCTTCGCATCGAGCGGCACATTGAAATCAACCCGAATCAAGAACCGCTTCCCCGAATAGTTCTGCAAATCTCGGATGGTTTTCTTCATCATAACTATTTCAACTTGGCGACACGGGCCACAAGATCCACGGTCCGGTTGCTGTAGCCCCATTCGTTGTCATACCAACCGAACGCCTTCACCATGGTGCCTTTGCCTTTCGGCGACACCAACGTGCACTTGCCGTCGAATATGCAACTATGCGGATTATCAATGATGTCCGAAGAAACGACGGGATCTTCCGTGTACTCCAGGATCCCCTTCAAAGCCCCATTTGCCGCTTCGTGAAATGCCTGGTTCACTTGATCAACGGTGACTTCTTGCCTGAGTTCCACCGTGAGATCGGTAACGCTTCCATCTGCTACAGGCACACGCAGAGCAATGCCGTCCAGCTTGCCGTCCAGGTTGGGAAGCACCAGTCCAATAGCTTTGGCCGCCCCGGTCGAACTCGGAATGATGTTAACACCGGCCGCGCGGGCTCGGCGCAGATCCTCGTGTATCAGGTCCGAAACGCGTTGATCGTTCGTATAGGCGTGCACCGTCGTCATTGTGCCCCGAACGATGCCGAATTTCTGATCCAACACCATCGCCATCGGAGCCAGGCAATTGGTGGTGCAACTGGCGTTGGAAATGCAGCGGTGTTCGTTCTGGAGTTTGCTGTCATTGACCCCCAGCACCACGGTGATGTCCGGCCCTTTCGCTGGCGCGGAAATGATCACCCGATTGGCGCCCGCCTTCAGGTGGTCCGCAAAACCACCTTTGGCCCCTTCCCTGTCGGTGAAAAAACCCGTCGATTCCACCACCACCTCGACCCCGAGTTGCTTCCATGGCAATCGGGTAGGTTCACGTTCCTTGAGAACCTTGATGCTTTTTCCATCCACCACAAGTTTGCCATCGCCGGCCTCAACTCGATTGCCGAACCGGCCGTGCACGCTGTCGTACCTGAGAAGTACCGCCAGATGTTTTGGATCGGTCAGGTCGTTGACGGCCACGACATCAAAATCGCTTGCCCGTTCCATCATCGCTCGGAAAACGAGCCGCCCAATCCGGCCGAAACCGTTAATCCCGACCCTCGGTCCCATTGTCTGAAAGCTCCTTATCGGCCAGCGGACTCCTGCCGGAAGTCGATAGCCGATTCGGCTTCCGGTCAATAACCTTAACCTATCGTTTTGCGATTTAAGGTCGAGAGTTGGAAAACAGGGCAATTATGGCGGACGTCATTCGCGTTGCGGTCACGGGAGCGGCAGGTCAGGTTGCTTACGCAATGTTGGGTCGCCTGGCTTCCGGAGAGGTATTCGGCGCCAGGCAAAAGATTATCTTGCAACTACTGGAAATCACCCCGGCAATGCCGACCCTGGAAGGCGTCGCCATGGAATTGGACGACTGCAGCTTTCCCAACCTACAGGAAATAATAGTCACGGACGATCCGAACAGGGCTTTTCAGGATTGCAATTGGGCCTTGTTGGTAGGCTCGTTTCCCCGCAAACAGGGCATGGAACGGAAGGATTTGCTCGGCATCAACGGCAAGATATTTGTCGGTCAGGGGAAAGCGCTGGCCGCCCATGCTGCTAGCGATGTCCGCATCTTGGTAGTCGGCAATCCCTGCAATACCAATTGCTTGGTTGCGTTCAACAACGCCAGGGATATTGCCGCGGACCGCTGGACCGCGATGACCCGCCTCGATCATAACCGGGCCCGGAACGCCCTTGCCAAAAAAGCCGGTGTCCCGAACGAAGCAGTCACCCAGGTAACCATTTGGGGCAACCACAGCAACACCCAATATCCCGACTTTACCAACGCGCACATCATGGGCCGGCCGACCACCGAAGTCATCACCGATCGCCAATGGCTGGAAAATGTGTTTGTGCCCCAGTGCCAGAATCGCGGCGCCGCAGTGATCAAAGCCCGCGGTTCCAGTTCAGCCCTTTCCGCCGCGAATGGAGCCTTGGACCACGTTAAAAGCACGCTTACGCCCACCCCCGCTGGCGATTGGCTCAGTGCCGCCGTCATTTCCAGGGGTGAATACTGCGTTCCATCCGGCCTTTGTTTCAGCTATCCGTGCCGCAGCGATGGTAAAGGGCATTGGACGGTAGTCGAAGGGGTAAAGTTGGATCCCTTTGGCCAGGAGAAATTCAAGAAATCTCTTAAGGAATTGGAAGAAGAAAAAGAAGCGGTGAAGGACCTTCTGCCGGGATGACCATTCCGCTCCTCCCTCAAAGGTCCGACTCGCTGTGGGACCTTCTCAATATGCCAAGCATTGGATGGGCACCGCGCCCCGACGCGCTGGGTGGCCGGGGCTGAGCTTCGAAGCCCCAGTCCTCGGACACGCATTCCGTTCTCCCTGCAACAACCAAGAGAAACCCGAATGAGGGTACCGAGTACTCGACGCTCCTTCAACGGTCGGCGGGTTCTGTTGCGGTCGCGAGGACCGCCAAAGTTCTCTTCTCGTCTCCATTTCGGAGAACTTAATGAGAAATACGTTAGGTTCACGACCCCCCGGCCCCAATGAACGTATTGCAAAAGCTGCAACGTATCGGGCCCCGCTGCGACGTATGCGTATCTCCATTCGATTCACTAACTTACGACGCCATGAAGAGTCACTCTGGATGCGACATATTTTTTCTCGCTGAACCCTTCTTCCTCGTATCCAAATCCCGATCATCAATTCGCACCATATTCAACTGCATTTCGCGTCGAAGCCAGATCGGCAGCCATTCGCCCGTTTCCTCGCCTCTGCCTCCGGACTACCCTTCGCGACAGCTTCTTGTCATGTTCCGAACAAAGAAAAACTGCACCGAAGGGGAAAGCGCACGTTCCAGCTCCATCGCCAGGAATGGATTCATCAGCATCTTCGCTGGGTGCACGTGTTGCATTGGCAAAAACCCGGCACCGTCTGGGCCATGGATTTTTCGGAGGCCTCTCTACCGGTCGATGGACTGTAGCGCTATATGCTGGCGGTGCGCGACCTGGGCAGCAGCAAGCAACTGGCCTGGCTGCCGCTCAATGCCGCCACCGCATCGAAGACAATCGCGGAGTTGACCTGTTTGTTTACCATCTACGGACCGCCGTTGGTGCTCAAGAACGATAATGGTTCCGCCTTTAGCGATGAGGACATGGACCGGTTCTTGAGGAGCTGGGGCGTGACGCAGCTCTTTTCGCCTCCGGCATGTCCGGGATACAATGGGGCCTGTGAAGCCTCCATTCGTTGGCTCAAGGTATGGACCGAAGCACATGCGGCGCTGCCGGGACGTCCCGGTTCTTGGACCACGGCGGACACCGAGGCGGCCGTCGGTTACGCCAACGAACATGTCCGGGCATGGCGGGGTCACGGCCCAACGCGCGAGGAGGTCTGAAGTGAGCGCCAGCCTATTTCGGCAACGCTGCGGGACAACTTCCGCGCCGCCGTGGCGGCGGAATTGCAAAGAACCATTCCGGAAGGGGAAGAAGAGGCGGGCCTGTCCGCGGCCGAGCGGGAGGGCTTATGAACGCAAGGCGATTGAATGGCTGGACACAAAATTTAACCACTTTTTCTATGTCAACTTGGCTTGTAAGCGATCGGCTAGGTCGTCGGGCGTAATCCGCACTGATCATTATACCTATGCCTAGCGTTATTAAATTGTATAAGCATGTCACACCAGGTACTTACAGTGGTCTCAGTTGCATTGTATTCGTCCGACAGTTTTCTGATCAAAATGTGACCGCCTCGATTTTCTCAGGCGATTTGTCACTGGAGGCTTCGAGTGCTTTTGCAAACGAAGCTATTCTCGAGCCATTGGATGGCAGTTTGATTACCTCTTCGATTTCGACGGTTGATCGCATTTCCGAACATCGAAATGTTGTTGCAGGTACCAGTGGTTTAGCGATTCGGGTAACAGACTTAGCCTGTCGAGCAATATGGCTAGGCTACAATCAGATGTTCCAAGTCCGAGAGCATAAGATAATTAATTCGATTGCACCACATTCTGTGTTTGCAGAGGTGCAGAAATCCGGCCAATCTGAAGCTGATGAGCGTTGGAAACTTATTCAGACTCGCTGGCTTTCTGCTAGACATGTACCTGATGTTGTAAACTGGGAGCTTGAGGAAAATGATTTTGTTTTGGCCTGTTCCCCTTATATCAGCTACACAAGTATGCTACATTGCGTTGAAACCTACGCTCCATCTGAAGTTGCGCGAATTCTCACAGAACAAGCGGCTTCAAAAAATACCCGAATGATGCACGGATCGTTTGTTATTCACCTAGTGGGCTGCTCCCAGACCTAAAAAAGCGTTCCGCCGTTCGTCATGTTCTCTAGGATACAGTTTTCTTTTTTCTCAAGATTTATCTTGATTACTAATTCTTGCATGGCCACACGTAACCCTTGTAGTCGGTAGCATTGTGGAATAAACGCCGTCCAGGAAGGGGACCGGCTTGCAGACGTTGCCGGGACGCCGACTACTGATGACCGCCCATCCATCCGCCCACGTGTGCGCCCTCACCTCGTGCTGGGCTTTACCCGGCCCGTGGGTGCTTCCTTCACCCTCTTTACCACCGCCGATCCTCCGGCATCACCGCCACCTTCGCCGGCCTGGATCAAAAGGCCATCTTTGCTATGACCAGAGCGGCTAGCCGGTTCACAGAAGTCCGGAAGCCGAATTCTTCTGTCTGAAAGTTGACATGAGATCGATGGCAGGCGTTGACTGTTTCCTCTCCGGGATTGGCGGGTGTGCCAGCATATCGGAAACGAACTGTCCTAAGAATGGAATGCGCAAGGGTTTGTGGATTGACATTCGTTTCCGTACTTTTTCAGGCGTAGAAGACTGGCGTGCCCTCAATTCGTCGGACTGCAATAGCGCGATTCAGCGCGACATGGCGGTGTCAACGAAACGCCGGAAAAATAGGGACTCTGGTCGACTCCGCATCGCGTGTCGGAGGACAACGTCCGTTCATTTATTGGCCGCGTATTCTTCTGTATAAACGCTCTGAAACCGGTAACTGCTCCCTTCCCCTTGGTGCCCCTTCACTTCCTTGTCCACAGTAAGCCGGCCGATTTCCACCATGCCGGTTTGGTGGTTGAAGATGACCTGGCCCTCCGGCTGCATTTGCAGGAGCGGAATCTGATCGTTCGCCGTTTCCGGCGGCGATTTTAACGTTGTCGTCCAGGCGATGCGCGCTGCTTTTTCATTGGCCGCTTGAATGGCATATTTTTGCACTGCCTCGAATTTCTCCCCTGTCCCATGAGGTGGTTCGAGGGTGATTGCATAATTTCGTTCCCACTCCTTCTGGCCGGCTTGTTCCGGCAAGATTACGAGGAATGGCGGTTCGCTTTCGAATCGCCCGGCAGAGCCGAATTTGCACTCCTTCACTTCGATTACCTTCCCTCGGCTGTTTACTTTGAGAGTGACCAGGGGTTCGTCCACATACTTTGTCAACTGCTCGCGCATTTGCGGATTGCTGCCCTCAAGGTTCGCGGAGTCAAACAGCATCACTTCGCCGGTCGGTGTTGTATTTTGAATGCGCAAAGCCGTCAGCGACAATTGCAGGGTCGCCATTCCCGCGGCATCCACTTCGAGGACTTGCCAGCGCTTGCTGTTATTGAGCTTGGAAGTTGTCACGGATTTCTTGCCTTCCAATACTTCCGTTGCGGAAGTCGTATGCTCGACCTTGTACGTCAGCACTTGCCCCGTCTTCCATTGAAATTTCCATGCGGGAGTTTGCGCATTTCCCACCGCGGCTAACACCATCAGCGCCGTTAGCGCCACGCTCAATTTCACCATCATCCGCCGATCCTCCATCAAGCTTTCGAAGGGCGTGCAGCAACCGCCCTATAGCAAGTGCTTCGTTCCCGGCCTAGATCAATTCGCTGGTGAGTAGCCCTCTCGCTCCGCGAGAGGAATCGCTACCTGTTTCCCACGCGAAGCCTCCGCTTCAACCCGGTCGAGAAACTCTTGCAATGCGCTGAAAAAATCAGGCTCCAGCGGGTCATTGTGATCCTGCCCTTTCAGCGTGAGCAATTGCTTGGGCGCTTTCGCTGCCTGGAAAAGGAGTTGCGCATGAGAGTAGGGCACTAAACCATCCTGATCGCCGTGCGCTATAAAAATCGGCTTCGGGCACTGACCAATCTTGCCCAGATTATCAAACTTATTGCGGACTAGCCATTTCGCAGGCAACCACGGATATTGTCGCTGCGCCATGTCGGGAATGGAGGTAAACGCCTTGACGAGGACCAATGCCCGGTGCGGTATGCGCACGGCCAGGTTCACCGCGACCGCTCCGCCCAGTGAGCCGCCGTGGAGCAAGATTTGTTCCGCCGGCACTCCGCCGACCGTGGTCAACCAATCATACGCAGCTTGCCCGGCGGCGTAGCACCCCGCTTCACTGGGTTTGCCCCCACTCTTTCCGTAGCCCGGGTAGTCAAAAATGAACACCGATTGATTCATCAATTGCTGCCACACGGCGATGGCGCCCGCCCGGTGGCTGAGGTTGCCTGCGTTGCCGTGGCAATAAAGCACGGCGCCCCGGGCGCCTTCCTGCGGGCACCACCAGCCATGAATTGGCGTACCATCTTCGAGTCTCAGTTCCACATCTTGTACCCGGCGATTCGGAGGCTGCAACCACTCTTCCGCAGCTTTCATCGGCCGAAACAATAAGAAGTTTTCCAAGGCCATTAACACGATGATCACTCCCAGATAGGCGCCGGCCAATAACAAACCATAACGGATCCCCTTCTGCTTCCAGGTAAGTGGCGGTTTGCGGACAATCGGTTTCGTGGTGTTTGCGGACACGTCTTTATTTCGCAGGGCGAACTATAAACGACCAAATCAATCCGAGAATCACTACCAACCAACACCCTTGCGGAAACCAATCTCCCCACTGTGCGTACAGGCTAAAACGTTGATCGATGGGAATACTCCCGATCAGCACGCCGGCTACTTTCTTGAACCGGCGCCATTCGCCGATTTCCAACTCCGGCATCTTTTCCTCGCACCAATTCACCTCCCACACCGGCGCTCCTTCAGAACCCGATGTAGGTTGGACCGCCTTCGGTTGCAGCACCCGCCCGCCGCCGTCGATTATCGCCGAAACACCCATGTTCACAGCTCGGGCGACGGCGCGCCGGCATTCAATCGCTCGAAATCGGCAAATCGCCAGGTGTTCCTCATGCTCGCTTGTGCCGTCGAACCAGCCGTCGTTCGATATGTTCACCAAAAAATCGGCCTTGAAGTCTCCTGCGCTCACATACTGCCGCGCCAGGGCGGGATCGGTATCCTCGTAACAAATCAAGGCGCCGAAATGAAAATTTCCCAGCGAAAACTGCGTCATTTGCGTGCCCGCTTGCACGCCGTATTCGTAATCATACGGTGCAAAGACATTCATGAACGGCAGCCAGTCCTTCATGGGAACGTATTCCCCGAACGGCACACGATGGATTTTGTCATAGCGGGGACCGATGGAGCCGTCCGCATACACCATCAGAGCCGAGTTATATTGGCGTTCCTTGCCGCCTTCATCCTGAATGATGGAATTCAAACCCAACAGGGCACGGGTCCCCCAGCGCAGGGCATCGCGTTCTATGTTCCGCGCGTCCGGATAGCTAGTCTCTGACCACACGATCAAATCCGCTTTGGGATGCGCTGCAGCCGCCAGGTTGCTTAGATCCCCAAAATGGTGTTGCATTGTTTTGACGGCTGCATTCTCGGCGTCTTCCGATGCAGCGTTCCGAATCCGTTGATCCAGGCTCCCCTGGATCAACGCCACCCTTGGTCCCGGCGTAAAATTTTCCTGATGCAAACGCCAGAGCCCGTAAGCCAGAGTTCCAGCCAATGCCACGACCATCGCCAGCGTTTGCCAAAGCAAATGCCGGATGGAAATTGGTTGTCTCGATTCACTGAATGTTTGCCAAACCGCTTCAAAAACAAGTGCGTTAACTCCCGCCACCAAAAAGGTGACCATATAGCCCCCGCCGATATCCGCAATCTGCGCGAGGACCAAGAAGTCGTGCTGCGTGTGACCCAGGAAATACCACGGAAAACCCGTCAGGAAATGGGCGCGGAAGTATTCGAGCGCGGTCCAGACTGCTGGAAATGTTACAACCAGCGGCAGTTGCGTTTTCCGGTCCAAGCGCCGCACGATGTAGATTCCCAGCGGCACGAACAGCGAACAGTAAAGCACCAGCCCGAGCCATGTCGCGTACATCCGATAGTCCGCCACCCGCATCCACTGAATCGCCGGAAGATAAAATACCACTCCCCCAAACCATGCCAACCAACACACTTCCTTCGTTGCCAAATCCAGCCGTACCAGAAACAACATGGGTACCAGCGCCACCCACGCCAGCCAACCCCACGCCATCGGGAAATGGCACAACCACAGCATCGCTCCCGTTGACAGAGAGCAAACAAGCGGGATCCCCCAAAAAACGGTCTGGGAACTCATCAAGTTTGGTGATAGTTTTAGCGTGCTTGCGGCTTCCTTGCGTTGCCCCAACGTATTTGTCGCCATCTGAGCCCTCCCTTGGCTGCTAAAATGCGTGGGGCGTGAGGCGTGGAACGTTAGCCGCCGTTCCCCGCCTCACGTACTCCTCACCATTCCAACACCTCATAACTCTGTCCCGCTCGATGCACATATTCCCCCGCAGGCAATACGACGAACGCATTCGCCTGCGCCAGCGCCCGCAGGTCCGCCGACCCGAACCACGGTGTGATCCGCACCTTCCAACCGTCCGGTCGTTTTTCCAACCAGGCAGGATGGTACGTCGGCCGATCCGATTGATAGGGAAAATCCTCCAGCAAAACCGCCTTGCCCGCGACAGGGCCGGCATCCGGCATCCCGCGCAATTTGCGCACTGCCGGCCGGACAAATAACTTAAAGCATGCCACCACGCTGACCGGGTTTCCCGGCAACCCGAAGACCAGGCAATGATCGCGAGTTCCGAAAAACACCGGTTTACCCGGTTTCAGGTCGACTTTGTGAAAATGGGTTCTCACCCCCGATTCCTCCAAAACCTGCGGCACTAGGTCCATCTTTCCCGCCGATACTCCTCCGCAAAGAATCAGCAGGGGCGATTGCAGTCCCTCGGCGATCAAGGTGCGCAGACTGCTCGCATCATCCCGGGCGATGCCGAGATACCGTCCCACTCCGCCAGCCCGAGTCACCAGCCCCATCAACATGGGACCATTCCCGTTCCGGATCTGTCCAGGGCCGGGCCGTTGCACCGCCTCCACCAGTTCATCCCCCGTTGCCACAATTGCTGCTTTCGGTGCCGGGTGTACTCGCGCCGCTGTTCGACCGGCACTCGCCAGCAAGCCGAGTTCCTGAGGCCGCAAAACCGTCCCCGCTCGCAATATCACTTCTCCTTCCCGCATTTCCCGGCCTTGATACAGGATGTTTTGTCCCGGCTTCGGCGGCCTGTCGTCGATTTGCACGCGATTTTCGTCGAGGCGTTTGGTTCGCTCGACAATGACCACGGCATCCGCCCCAACTGGGATTGGTGCCCCGGTCATGATGCGTGTCGCCTCGCCGGCCTCGAGATTCCGTTGCGGCGTTTTCCCGGCGACCACCTCTTCGACTACGGTAACGACTCCCCTCCCCTCCCGCAGGTCCGCCGATTGCACCGCGTAGCCGTCCATCAATGCCTTGTCGAACGGCGGCATTGACAAATCGCTGGCAACATCCTCGGCCAAGACCATCCCCAATGCCGCCGAAGTCAACGGCATGACTTCCGCCGGCAATGGCCGTGCCTGCTGCGATACCAGTTTTTGCGCTTCCGCAACTCCAATCATTGCCCATAGCTCCAACAAGTCGCTCGTCAACGAATTGTAACATCGGAGCCCGTTTCCGGGCTAGCGGGAGTTCCGACGACAGTATCTATCGTTCCGATCTCAGTTGACCACGTCACTAATCGAGCGATATTGTTCTCAATGACACCCGCCCGCGTTGCGGAGCGCGCAACGTGCATTTTGTCGCCGTCTTGAGGTGAACGACTACATACTCGAATGTTCACCAGGAAGGCTTTTACACGATGTCATTTTCAACCGAAATGGCGAAGCTCGTCACGGATCAGATATCAAAGTTCGTCACGCTCAACCGCCATCAACTTGCCGGGCACGTCGCCAACCTTGACTTCTGGACAGCGCAGGTCCGTCATTGCTTGGCTGTTCTCGATGGCTACGGCAAACGATTTCATCAGCTCAAAACTGCCCAGGCAAGGCATGTTGCCGAGCGCCACATAACGGAGTTCTCGCTCGACGACCCCTGCTGTAGTCAGGGAGTGCCTACCCCGCCAAGAAAGGTTCCGGACAGCGAATTGAAGGAAGCTCGAACGGCTCTCTGTAATGCAACACGCCGATTCCTGGTAAGATGCCACAAAGAAGGCTTTATTGGCGAGGCAGAATTTAGGAAAACTTGCGAACAGTTAGGTATCAGCTTTGACCCAATAGACTTGGGCATCAGTTTATCCGCACAGAGGTTTTCACCATGAAATGCTACCGGATCAGTTGGCTCGCTCTCTTAATACCCGTCGCCTTGGCTGTTTTCGTGCCCACCCCCATCTTTGCCGGCGACCCGCTCGACAAGAGGCCTCCCGAGATCACGATCACGATGAAAGACTGCCCGGCGCCGGAGCCGGGCACGAAGTCTAAGGAAATCAACCCAATCCTGTTGGCTAATTTAACCATTGGCAAGGAGGCGATGGCAAAGCAAGGCCAACTCACCCTCGCCGGACGCGACTATGCCGTCTACCTCCCCAGAGTCAAATCCTATTCCCTCAAAAACACGGCCGAAACGGAAGTCCGGCTCATGAACAGCAGCAGTGTGATCTATATCGATCAGAACGGCGATGGCCGTTTGACGCCCGATGAGGCCTGGAACGCCAACCTGCCCATCCGGATTGCCGATCAGATGTTTGACGTCGTCGACCTCGCCGCCGATGGCAGCAAGATCGTATTGCGGCCGTCGCGGGCGCCGCTCGGAGGCATCGTAATCGGCCGGAAATGCCCGTTGTTCTCATTCACTACCGCCGATGGCAAGCCACTAACGCTCGACACCTTTGCGGGCAAAGCCGTTCTACTCGATATCTGGAGCGTGACCTGAGGCCATTGCATCAACGAATTCCCTCTGGTCCAGAGGGTGCAAGAAGCCCACGGCAAAGACAAGTTGGCCGTCGTCCTTCTCAGTGTCGATCCCGAATACTCACCCAAGGACGACTCGTATAAGGAAAAGGCCAAGAAGATCTGCGAAACGAAGAGCATCGATTGGCCGAATGTGTTCCTCGTAAAGGGCTGGACCGACGCAGCGCGGACTTTTAACGCCCCCGGCTACGGCAACATCTTGATTGACGGCAAGGGCATCGTCCGCGGCGTCGATCTTCACGGCAAAAACCTGGAAAATCAGGTTCGCGAGGTGATCGGCGAAAAGAGCGGCAAGCCCTGAGTTCGGTCAAAATGACTAATGACCAAGGGCGAATAACCAATGAATGCCCCCATCCTTAACCCGGGGAAGGACCGACTATGTGTTGCCAACCCTTTTCTCGCCGAGTGGTTCTATCACTTGCCGTACTGATCATTGGCCTCTACGGCTGCGGCAACCCGAAGCCACCAGCGCCAACGGGCGCGGCAGTCTTCCAGGGCAGCGAATCCCTCAAGGAATCGACTTCGGAGGTCGTCTCCGATACTTTCAAGCTCGGCGCAAAGTCCAGGGCCATCGTTGACGTTTTCACCGGGCCGATTACCGTTACGGCCGGCGCAGACCAGGTCGTCAAGGCAACCGTCACGAAAAAGGCGTTCGGCAAGACCAAGGACGAGGCAGCCGAGAATCTTAAGGCCCTTCCCGTAACCATCACGCTCGAAGGCGACACGGTGCGTATAGCCGCCGCGCGGCCCGACAGCGGCAACATCGCCGCCGGCGCCGAGACCGTTCTCGAAGTCCCGCCTGCGGCGGATCTGGATCTCAAATCGCATAACGGCTCGGTCTCGGTCACCGGCGTCCGCGGCGCTGTCACGGCGAAAACCTCATCGGCCGCAATCGCCGTCCGCGGCGCCGCGGGAGTGCTCAACTTGGCGACATCATTCGACAAGATTGATGTCTCCGGCCCGGCGCCCGATGTCACGGCCCGGAACTCCAGCGGCGCGATCTCTGTCCGCGATGCCACCGGCACCCTCGACCTGATCACCTCCAACGCCCCCATCGCGATCAACGGCAAAAACACCGATGTAACCGCAAAGAGCTCAAGCGGCGCCATCTCCATCGCCGGCGCTACCGGTGCCGTGGATGTGAAAACGACGTTTGATCGGATCGTCGTCGATGCCCCGTGCAAAAGTCTCACCGCTGCCAACTCCAGCGGCGCGATCAAGGTGTTGACTACCGGCGGGCCGGTGATGTTGACGACGTCCAACGCCCCGATTGAGGTCGATGCACCAAGTTCCCAGGTAACCGCGAAATCGTCGAGCGGCGCGATCAATGTGCGCCAAGCCACCGGCCCGGTCACCGCTACGACGTCGTTCGCCGTCATTACCGTCGATGCGCCGGCCAAGAGCGTGAAAGCAAACAATTCCAGCGGGTCAATCACCGTCAAAACGACCGATGGCCCGCTCGACCTGGTGACGCGCAACGCGCCCATTAGCATCGAGGCAGCCAGCCCCGACGTCAAGGCGGAATCCTCCTCCGGCGCCATCACGGTCCGCCGCGCCGTCGGCACGCTGAGCCTTTCGACCTCGTTCGCCACCATCGACGTGGATGCCCCTTGCAAAGCCGTGACCGCCGCCAACTCGAGCGGCTCGATCCGCATCAAGGGCGCTGACGGCCCGCTGAAACTCTCCACCCGCAACGCCGGCATTGATGTCGATGCTAACGGCGCTGAAGTCGAAGCTACGGCTTCCAGCGGTGCCGTCAATATTAAGGGCGCCACGGGCAAGGTCACCGCCAAGACCAGTTTCGCCCGCATCGCGATCGACGCCGAGCATGCGGCCGTGAACGCCGAGAATTCTAGCGGCTCGATCCAGTTCACCGGCAGTCTGGCCGTCGGCAACCACCTGTTCAAAACCGCCAACAGCGGCGTCGCCCTGATTCTGCCCGCCAATGCGACCTTCGCCCTCGATGCCCAAACCACCTTCGGGAAAATCACCAGCCAGTTCCCATTGAAATCATCGACGGCCAAAGACTCTCAGGTCGTCGGCTCAGTTGGAGATAATCCGCCGGTCAGGGTGACGGTGCGCACATCCAGCGGCGACGTCGAGATACGAAGACGGAAATGAGCTAGCAAGAATAAATTTTCACCGGCCGATCTTGCAAAAAGGCATGCCGGATACTGCCCCAGCGGGCACTAAATGATGAACCCTGGTATCAGCTTGAGTACAGGAACTATGGGAACACACTTGGGCATGGTCATGCGGCACGTCCGCTGTATTCTGGAACCAGAACTTTTCGGCGACGGGACGGACCAGCACCTTTTGCAGTCCTTTGTGAATCAACGCGACCAGAAGGCATTCACGGCCCTGGTGCATCGTCATGGTGCCATGGTGCTCGCCGTTTGCCGGCGTGTTTTGCACGATTGGCACGATGCCGAAGACGCATTTCAGGCAACCTTTCTGGTGCTTGCCCGCAAGGCCGCCGCCGTCCGCAGCCACGAATCGCTGGCAAGCTGGTTGCACGGCGTTGCCTACCGCGTCGCCATGAAAGCCAAAGTCACGCTCGCCCGCCGCCGCAAGCACGAGCGCCGCACGGCCCGGAACGCGCCGGTCGAAACCACGGCGCAGGCTGCCTGGCACGAGTTGCGCCCGCTCCTCGATGGCGAGCTGGCACGCTTGCCTGGGAGGTATCGCTCGCCGCTGGTGCTTTGTTACCTCGAAGGCAAGACGCGCGACGAAGCCGCCCAGCAGCTTGGCTGGACCCTCGGCATGCTCAAGGGTCGATTGGAGCGCGGCCGGGATCTCCTGCGCGCTCGGCTGGCCCGGCGTGGTTTGCCTTTGTCCGGGGCCCTGCTGGTCCCGGCGATGGCGTCGAACCCCGTATCGGCTGCCGCCTTCAATCCGGTGTTTCATTCTACGGTCAAGGCCGCGATGTCCATTGCGGCGGGTCAAACCGCAGCTGCGGGAACGATACCCGTTTCCGTCGCCGGTCTGGTGGAAGGAGTGCTGAAAAACATGTTGATCACCAAACTAAAAGTCGCGTTCGCCGTCGTACTGACTTTGGGCTTGAGCGTCGCAGGCTTGGGCTGGCTGGCACAAAGCGCCCTGGCGGACAAAGGGAGCCAACCTAAGACGGTAGCTGGAGCGCGACCGGCATTCCGCGAGGCGCCCAAGCCTCAGAAGGAGGAGGACGCGATTCAAGGAACCTGGTACGCGGTGAAGGGCGAGTTCAACGGCAATACCGTTCCCGCGGAGGATCTCCAGGCAATGAAAATGGTCATCCAGGGCGATCGCCTCGACTTTAACATGGCGGGGGAAAAAAATGAGCCCGTCACTTTCAAACTGAATCCCACGAAAAAGCCCAAGGTGATGACCGTGACGCTGACAGAAGCCAACGTCAAAAAAACTGCCGCCTGGATCTATGAATTGGATGCCAAACGCCTGACGATTTGCGGGTCGGAGAAACCCGGTTCAACTGCCCCGGCCAAGTTTGCGGCGCCGGAAGGCTCGAATCAGTTTGTGCTGCAATTGAGCCGTGACAAGCCGGAGTTGAAACCGGACCAAGAAGCCCCGGACCAGAAAACCGCCTCCGCAGCCGCCCGGATGAGGAGCGTGAACAACCTCAAGCAAATCGCTCTGGCGCTCCACAACTATCACAGTACCTACGGCAGCCTGCCGCCCGCGGCGATCTATAGCAAGGATGGCAAACCTCTCCTGAGCTGGCGCGTCGCCATCTTGCCCTTTATCGAACAGGATGGTCTCTACCGCGCTTTCCATCTGAATGAACCCTGGGACAGCACTCACAACAAAAAACTGCTCGACCAGGTGCCGAAAGCTTACGTGCCCGTGGGCGGAGAAAACAAGGACAAACGCTCAACCTATTACCAGGTCTTTGTCGGCAAGGGAACCATATTCGAGGGAAAGAAGGGGATCACCTTTCAGGACGTTCCTGATGGGACTTCCAACACTCTTCTGGTCGTGGAAGCGGGCGAGGCCGTGCCCTGGACCAAGCCGGCCGATTTGTCCTACGACCCGAAGAAACCGTTGCCCCCACTCGGCGGCATGCTCAAGGATAAATTCAACGTCGCCATGGCGGATGGTTCGGTAAGAGCAATACCGGAAAAATTCAAGGAAGCAACCATGCGGTTGTTGATTATCCGCAACGATGGCATGCCGGTAAACCTCGATGATTTGAAGCCATGAGCGCAGAAAGGTTTCCGCGCATGTGCCGGCAGAACGTTTGTTATTTCCTCGCCGGCAGCGGAATCTTGTCGCCATCGTTCAGGTCCCCCGGAGGATTGGCCAGGATCCGTTCATTCCCGGTAAAGTCTTGCCATACCGCCGTTTCTCCCGGGGCGGGATCCTTCGCCAGGAATTGGCGAACCTCCACCAATTCCTGCCAGCGCGGACCGAGCTTCAGACGAGTGCGAACGGCGTGGCCGTTCTCGATACGGTAACAATAAGGCGTGGGGTAGCTGTCCTGCACGCACGCCGCTGGCAAGGTCCAGACATTGGCACGTTCCACTTCCACGGAAACTTCGGCATACATTCCGGGTTTCAGCTTCTCATCCGGGTTCGGCAGCTCCAATTCCGCGCGCACGGTTCGCGTCGCCGGGTCCAGGACTCCTCCCAGCCGGGCGATTTTCGTCTTGAATTCCCATTGTGAAATGCGCGCGGATGCTTTCGTTCCCTTTGTCACGAGCGCAATTACATCCTCGGGCAAATCGGCAATCACCCGAACCGAGTCAACCCGCACCACGACAAAAAGAGGCCACTCGGACGTTCGATTGGGCGGCTGGGCTAGGCCTCCCCCGACGGCCGACTGCTGGCTCACCAGGCCGTCGATCGGGCTTCGAATCACGGAAAACTCAACCATCTTCAAGGCGCGCTGCAGATCCGCCTGGGCCACTTCCAAACCGGCCCGCGCTACGTCGACATCCGCGCGGCTTTGTTCCAGACGCGCCTCCATTTCAACCGTGGCCGCCTCGGCTGCTTTTAATTTTCCCTCGGCCGCCGCCAGGTTTGCCCTGGCGGTCTCCACCTTGGCAACGCCTTCGTCCAGTAACGATTTGTCAATGGCATTCTGGTCGGCCAACTTTATGTAACGCTCCAGCTCTTTGCTTTTGAATTGGTAATCCGCCTGAGCCGCTTTGATCGCCGCTTGCGCCACCGGAACTTGGGCCATCACCGAATTCCACGTGATTTTCGCGGTGCGCGATGACCGCTCGGCCTGCTCCACCTGCGCCTGCGCCTGAACGACGCCCGCCTTCTTCCGGGCTACATCCGCTTCCAACTCGGGAACCGACAGCTCCGCCAGAGCCTGTCCCTTTTTTACCCGGTCGCCCATTTTCACGTGCACTTTTTCCACATAACCGGTGACCTTGGGGTACAATTTCACCTGCTCGATGGCTTCTACCTGAGCCAGCACCCTCGTGGTGGTATGCAGCGTCTTCCGCTGGGGTCGTACTTCGGTCGGCGGCGACTCGGGTTTTTGCGCTTGGGTTTCTTCCACTTTCGCCTGGTTGCCATCGTCTTGTGTTCCTTCACGAATCGAGCCGGATGCCGCTTTTTCCCCCTCCGGTCCGGCCGTCTTCGGTTCGCCCTCTCGAGCGTATAAGCCGAGAATGACTCCGGCGCCGAAAACCAGGGCAGCGATCAGGCTCAGGACTTTCGGTGAAACCTTCATGGAACGGTCCTCCAGATTGAGAATACGGCGGATGCGGGTCACGAGATTGTTTTCGGCCATGGCCAGAACAGGACTCATGGGCAGCGTGGGAATGGCGAGTGCCGCAAGGGTTCGCGCATAAGCTGCGGGTTTGCCGGTATGGGCCACAACAACGTCATCACAGCAACTTTCCCGTTCCAGCCGAATCCAGGCGGAAACCCACCAGACCACGGGATGGAAAAACAAGAGGGCTTCCACGACCCGCTGCACGAGGTTCACTAGGCTGTCCCAGCGGCGGACATGGGCCAGTTCATGCACCAATACCATCTCAAGTTGCGCGACACTCCAGCCCGTCAAGGCAGCGGGGGGCAACAGAATCAGCGGCCGCATGATGCCAAGCAAGATCGGCCCGGCTAACCGCTCACAAATCCCCACTCCCACGTGCCGGACAATGCCCAATGCGCTTCCGAGCCGGCGGCATCGTTCGGCAAGATCGCCGTGTTGAATGAGAATACTGTGCTGTCGCAGGCGCCAGCTGCCGACCAGACCGGTAGCAACCAACAGAAAAGTGCAAGGCGCCCCGATTATCCACACCCACGGCAGGTAAAGCGCGATCCGCGCCAACGTGGTCGATTCGCTCTCACCGCCACGATTGGCGGCCGCGCCGGCTTCCGTAGCTTGGGGTACAGTGGCTTCCCCAACTGTTTCATTCATCGGCGACGGAAAAGGCTTGCCGGGGAGCCTGTCCACAGGGGTGGAAACAGGGGCTGTTGCCGCGCCACCGCGCTCGTTTGCCGAGTTGGCCGAGAATTCAGGAAGGAGCACCGCAGCGAGGACTACTGGCGCCGTGGCCAGCGCCAGAATGCATGCGACAGCAAACGCGTAGCGGCATTTCGCATTGGTCGAGCGAAGCAGCAGGCGACCCGCGCTTGCCGCCAGCCCAATGGCTCCTCCCACCCACAGAAAATGGAGAATCAGCCAACCAGCTGCCAGCCAGTAGCGTGATTCCATAAAAGACCAGGAAGCCATGCTTTTTTTCCCCTTGCGGACGGCTATTTCTCCGTCGCCAGCGTATTGAGCAAACGCCGGATTTCCTCCCGGTCTCTGTTCGTCAGCTTGCCTTCTTCGATGATGTGGGCCACGAGAAGCTGGGCGGAGCCATCAAACACGTGGTCCAGGAATTTGCGGAGCAAGCCTTTGGTGGCGGCTTTCCGGCTCATTTTCGCCGACCACAGCGAACCACGCGTCCCGGGCGTACGTTTCACCAGGCCCTTCGCCAGCATGACCTTTAACATGGTGGCGATCGTGGTCGGCGCTACCGGCCGCTGCCGTCGTAGAGCCGTACCAATCGACCCCAATTCCACCGGACCCAGATGCCAGAGCACTTTGAGGATTTCCAGTTCGCCGTCGGTCGGTTGGGTACTCGCGGGTCTGGCCATGAATGATTCTCCCACCATTGACCGCAATTGGATTTACTAATTCTATAGAATTAGTCTATGCGGTCAAGCCATTTTTGCTAAATTATGTCTTCACGAGTACTTCCGCCAGATGCAAGCTCTGAACTTTGCTACCGCGCCGCCTCAAACGACCGGCGATGTTCATGAGGCAGCCGGCGTCTGTGGCGACCAGGTAATCCACTCCGGCTTTTTCGATAAAACGCGCCTTGTCTTCGACCATGGCCCCGCTTATTTCCGGAAAACGCACCGAAAACGATCCGCCAAAGCCGCAGCATTCATCAAACCGTTCCAGCGCGACCAACTCCAGGTCCTTTACTTTCCCTAATAATCTTTCGGCTTCGTTCGTTAGACCCAGACTCCGCAAGTGGCAAGCCATGTGATACGTGGCGCGACCCGGAAACCGGGCGCCAACATCCTCGATTTTCAAGATGTTCACGAGAAAATCTGCCAGTTCATGCGTTCGCTGCGCCAGATCCTCCGCTCGATCGTGCCAGACTAGGTCTTCGCGCAGCATTTCTGGATATTCCTTCTTGACCATCGCCGCGCAGGAACCGGAGGGTGTTACCACCGCCTGACCGTTGGCAAATGCCTGGATCGTGTGCTTGGCAATCGCGCGGGCTTCCGCCATGTAGCCGCTATTGAAATGTGGTTGGCCGCAGCATGTCTGGAGTTCGGGAAAATCGACCTCCATGCCGAACCGCCGCAGGAGCTGGACGGTCGCCACGCCCACTTCGGGAAAAAAAGTGTCCGCGAGGCAGGTGATCATCAACGAAACTTTCAATCTGTCTTTCTCCGGTTGATTTTTCGGGCCGCGAGCATGGACGAGGGAATCGGCATCAGAGTAGCCGTCGGCTTTCTTTTTCCAACCCGGCATAAACAAATCGAATTGTCCGCTCGGCCATGTGGTTGAAATAATCCCAGCTGTGCCCGCCGGCCGTCGTCGTTAAATCGACTTCGTGCGGAATGCCCAGCGCGTTGAGCTTCTCGTGTAGCCGGTCGTTCCCCCGGAACCATCTTGCGTCGGCCGGATCGATACAGAAGAAAATATGCGCGGGATAACCCGTGGGGGGAACGTGCATCAAGGCGGCGTCCTGCCGGCACTGTTCCTTGCTGGTGTACATCGCATCAATCGTGGATCCCTGCCCGTAGTGTTCGTAATAATCCAGAGCGGAGGAAATTCCCGCAACCACCGGAAAGAGTTGCGGATGTTTGAAAGCCAGCCGCAAGGCGCCTTGCCCCCCCATGCTGATTCCAAAATTACCGATGGCAGGTGGTCGCAACTCCCACCTGTCCTCGAAAAAGGGCATCACGCTCTCTAATAAATATTGTTCCGGAGAAATCTTCGGATCAAATTCCCGGCAAATGCGATCTCCCCACCACGACCTCTGTCCATGCGGGCAAACGCACGCGACTTGCAATTCCTCCAACACTTTGGCGAAGGCCGGCCGGTCGCCCAGGGTTTCGAGACCGTGTCCGTGCAGGAACAACATGCCGAATCGAGGCCGGGCACCGGGCGAAGGGTTGAGAATTTCGGCCGGCTTCCCCTCTATTTCCACTTGCGACCAGGAACCGTTCATGGAATTCCTTCTCGTTTGCTGAAAAAACTTCAAAAGTGTTAGCAACTCTGAAAGTCCTTTTGCGGAATTTTATCCAACCCCTCTTTCCGCCCGTCTTCCTTTGGTGTTCAATACTATCTTTCCAACAAGTGTATTGCCAGGGAGCATTCGCATCATGGAGGTTCTCATCTCCGCCGACCGCATCCAAACCAGGGTCGCTGAAATGGCCGGCCAGATCGCAGCGGATTATGCCAATAAACCCGTTACGATCATCGGCGTTCTGACCGGGAGCCTCATGTTCTTGGCGGACCTTGTTCGGCATCTGAGTTTACCCTTGCGAATCGGACTGATCCAGGCCTCGAGCTACCGCGGAGCCGTGACCACTCCAGGCGCCTTGCACGTTCAGGAGGAATTATTGCCCGATGTCCGCGGCCGGCATGTCCTGGTTCTCGACGACATCCTCGACACCGGCCAAACGTTGAACCATTTACTCAGTCATTTCAAGAATCTGCAGACATCTTCAGTCCGCGTGGCAGTCCTGTTGCGCAAAACCGGCCGGCAAAAAGTACCCATCGAACCCAACTATTGCGGGTTTAATATTCCCGATGCTTTCGTAATCGGGTATGGTTTGGATTATAACGACGAGTACCGCCACCTGCCGTACATCGCCGTTCTGCCCGCTTCCGAACATCCCGGTTGAGTTTTTCTTATGGACTGATGACTAAAGGTAAGGATGCCGAAAGCCATGAAGGTTCTCTTCATAGTTCCCCAATTGCATTTTTCCGGGACCGCCCAACAACTCACGCTCCTTGCTCGAGCTTTGCCGCGCGATCAGTTTGATCCTCGCATGTTGATCCTGGGCAAAATCAGCTCTTACGGAGAAGTCCTTCGGCAAGCGAATGTTCCATGCCAGGCCCTGGCCTGGACAAGGAGTTTGGATCTGCAACCCCTGTGGCGGCTTCGCCGGCTGATTCGGGATTTTGACCCGGACCTCCTTCATGTCTCTGGACTTGCCGCATTAAGAATCGTCCAATGGGTCCGCGGCAATCGCCCGGTAATGCTCGGCGACCCCATACCCGCAGGTAGACGGCAGCGGCGTTTCAATCGCCTGGATTGCTGGTTGCTTAACCGCGTGGAACGAATCTTGGTCAAAACGCCGAGCGAAGGCCGGCTCTGCCGCAGCCTGGGGCTGGCAGCGCACAAAATCGCGTTGATTCCTCCAGCCGTGGATTTCCGGCCGGCCCCACACATCGATCGCCCCTCATTCCTTCGAGCGATATCCATCCCGGCCTCCGCGCAGATCCTTCTTTGCCTAGGTCCCGTGGAACCGCACAAAGGGTTCCGGGACGGCATATGGGCTCTGGATATTCTCAAATACCTCTTTGATGATCTGCATATGGTGTTGCTCGGCGACGGTTCAGATCGCAGCCGTCTGGAAAGATTCGCCCACGCCATTCGGGTAAACGACCGGGTCCATTTTGTCGGGATTCAAAAAGAAATCGCTCCCTGGCTGGCCGTGGGCAATATCGTGTGGATTCCCAGCGTCGTAGCTGCCGGCGCCCATGCTGCCCTCGCAGCGATGGCGGCGGCCAAGCCGGTCGCCGCCTCGCGTCTACCCGAACTGGTCGATATTCTGGGTGACTCCCCGGACGCCTGCTGGTTCTCCCCGGGCGATAAAGTGGGCCTGGCTCGCCAAACCCGGATTCTTTTGAAAGATGCCGACCTTCGCCAACGCATGGGTGAAGCACTCCAGTGGCGGGCTGTTGAACAGTTCACCATTTCTTCCATGGTCGGTCACTATGTCCAATTGACGAGCACAATAGCGACAACCAAAAAATATCTCGGTTTTTCTACTTTCCCGAAGGGCCTTCTGTTGGCAGAATAGTCCCTGTACCTATCGGGTGCCGCCAATTGTAGCCCTCTCGCTCCGCCAGAGGGATTCGCTTGGGAGGATCCGAGGTGAAACAGGTCCTGACGTTGATTTTGGCCGGGGGCAAGGGCACTCGCCTCGAACCGCTGACGCGCGATCGCGCAAAACCGGCCGTTCCCTTTGGCGGCTTGTATCGCATCGTCGATTTTACCCTGTCTAATTGCATCAACAGCGAGCAGCGGCGCATTCTCGTGCTCACCCAGTACAAGGCCCGCAGCCTGGATCGCCATATTACTTCCGGTTGGGGGTTTTTGAGCCGAGAACTCGGCGAGTATATTGAAGTCTTGCCGCCCCAGCAGCGCATCGATGAACATTGGTATAAAGGCACCGCCGACGCCATTTACCAGAACATCTACAGCATCGAGAAAGAAGATCCCACCTACGTCCTCATCCTTGCCGGTGACCATATCTACAAAATGGACTACGGCGACATGATCCACTTTCACCTCGAGCGTCGGGCCGATTTGACCATCGGCTGCATACCAGTCCCGCTCCGCGACGCCCACGGCTTCGGGGTCATGCAGGCCGATGGGGAGGACCGGGTAGTTCGATTCCAGGAAAAACCCCGTGAACCGGCGCCGCTGCCCGAAGAGTCGGATCTGTGCCTCGCCTCGATGGGCATCTACGTCTTTTCCGCCCGTCTCATGTTTGAGCTCTTGTGCCAGGACGCTACCCGGTCAGATAGTGAGCACGATTTCGGCAAGAACATCATACCCGGCATGATTGAGGTGTACCGCGTTTTCGCGTTTCGCTTTCGCGACAAAAACCGGAAAGCAGTCCCCTATTGGCGCGACGTCGGCACTCTCGACGCTTATTACCAGGCCAACATGGACCTGGTGGCCATCGACCCGGTCCTCAATCTGTATGACCGGGAATGGCCCATCCGGACCTATCAGCACCAATTGCCTCCCCCCAAGTTCGTTTTCAACGACGATGGGCCGCGCGCTCATGCCCGCCGCGGCGAAGCCCATGACAGCATGGTCTGCCAGGGCTGCATCATCAGCGGCGGCCACGTCAGCAAAAGTATTCTGTCCCCCAACGTGCGCGTTAACAGCTTTGCTCTGGTGGAGAACTCCATCCTCTTTGAAGGCGTCAACGTCGGCCGCCACTGCAAAATCCGCAAGGCCATCATCGACAAGGATGTCATCATCCCCCAAAATACCACCATCGGTTATGATCTCGACCACGACCGCCGGCGCGGTTTCCAGATCACCGAACAGGGAGTGGTTGTGATCGCCAAGGCCGAACTTCCCGAAACGTTCTCCCAGGGCGTCACTCACGCACCAACTTGATGGAGGGATGCCTTATGCCAAGCCCCCGCCGCAACCGCGGTTGGATCTGGTATTTCGTCATACTCGGCGTCTTGGCTGCCATTTTCATCACAGTCTTGGTTGGCTTCATCCTTCGTCAGCAACTCAAACCGGAGCAACTGGAAATCGCGCGAACGTTGTGGAAACAAAAAGGCCCCGCCAGCTACGATCTGGAATACACCAAAACCGGAACCGTTACCGGTCGGTATAAGGTCCGGGTCCGCAACGGAAAAGTTCAGTCCGCTACTCTGGATGGCGAGCCGGAGAAAGAAAGGTTATATGTTTTTCGTGATATGAATGCCCTTTTCGAAGACATCGATGGGTTCTTAAAGATCGATGCCCAACCAGGCAATCCCCGTGCGGATATGGTGGCCACGTTCGATCGCACCGATGGTCACCTCCTGAAACTCGTCCGGCGCGTGATGGGTACCTCGCAGCGCCTGGAAATCAATGTCACTCTCACTCCCAAAGCCAATTCCTCGTGATTGAAATTGCTCTTCTTTCGCCCATCAAAGATAGTTAAACTCGCGCCACTGGTACCGAGCCGTTTGGATCGGAACCTATGAAACGCTTCGCGTCCTGATCAGTCATGTCAATTCGCTGGCTGCCGATTCCCAGGGAGGGGACTGCCGTGGCGACTACGCTAACATCCTCTGTAAACTATTGGCCTCAATCGGCTTGTGCCAAGGCCTTTTGGGGTCAGCAGGAACTCCCCCCTTACCGCCGCCTCCTCGTCGACACAGTCGATTGGCTCGAACCGCAACCCGGTCAGCACTGGCTGGACCTTGGCTGCGGCTGCGGCCAGCTAACCGAGGCAATCTGGGTGAAAAGCGAAGGCACCGTCGCCGAAGTCATCGGCCTCGATTGCGCTGCCGAAAACAGCAAGGCATTTCAAAAACTCCGGCACACTGTTCAACCACAACCGGTGGCCAATCGGATTCGGTTCGTTTGTTCGAATTTCAGTCATGGCTTGGCCGGCTGGCAAAACGGCCATTTCAACGGCATCGTCTCGGGCCTGGCGATTCAATACGCCGAATCGTTCTCCCAAGAACGCGGTTGCTGGACCACCGAAGCTTACGATTTTCTCCTCGGAGAAATCTTCCGCGTCTTGAGATCGAGCGGTTCCTTTGTTTTTTCCGTCAATGTTCCGGAACCAGCCTGGAGCAAAGTCGCCATGCGTTCCCTTACGGGTTTCTTCACCGCCGCGCGACCCTTCCGCTATTTGAAAAAATCGTTGCGCATGATGCGCTATGGCCTTTGGTTAAGTCGCGAAGCTCGCCAGGGCCGATTCCATTACTTGCCATTGGACGTGATTTTGCAGAAATTGACCCGCCAGGGATTTGTCGCTATCGAGCATCGGCTGAGTTATGCGATGCAGGCGTATATTTTTCGGTGTCGCAAGCCGAATCGATGATCCGTCGGCAACGATCGAATCGCCCGCCCTCCTGCACCGCCAATCACTCCGCCCCGATTCCCTCCGCTTCGGCAACTTCCCGTATCCGCTCCAGGGCACGGCGAATCTTGCGGTCATAAATGTTTAACCGCGCGGAAATGTCATCGTTGCTGTAGCCTTGCAGGCGCAATTCAAGGATCTGCCGTTCCACCGGCCGTAACTGGCCCAGGAAATCTTCGAATTGGTCCAGGAACATCACCGCTTCATCGGGCGTGGGTTCGTTGTCCAACAGTTCCTCCCAGGCCTGCTGGGTTTCCTTGGTTTGGCCCATTTCCAAACTCGGATTCCGCTTGGCCGCTTTGTGATACGCCACCTTGCGCAAGGTTTTGTGGACGGTGATGCGGACCAACAATTTGCCCAGATCATTCTGATCGTTGATGGTAAAGTCCCCTTCCTTGGCGTGCTGGAAAAAAGTGCGAAAGACGGATTGTACCACATCCTCGGGATCGAGACGGCCGGCCAGCCGCTGGCTGATCCGGCGCCGCGCCAGCGCCATGAGTTTGTCCGAATACCGATCAAACAGCTCCCGCGCCGCGGCTTCGTTGCCGCTTTGCCAGCCTGCCGCGGGAGGCCCCGGTTGTTCGTCCGCCATGATCCAATCCTCCGCTTCGATTAATGAGCCTTCTTCCCTTTCATGCTACCCGGTTTCGTGGGGATTTCCATGTTTTCCGGAATTGTCGGTCGGGAAGAACAATCGGGTTTTGCGAAATCGGAAATCTTCTTGATAAACCATTTCCGATGAAGTACTTTAAACAAAGATTGGCTGGCTTTTTGCAAGCCGCGAAACCTTCGATTGAACCAGTCTCAACCGGAAATCCTTTTATCCGCGGGATGCTTCACTATCTGGGTTCGCCATGGATAAACCGCCGCCTCTTGATATTGATGCGTTGACCGGACCCATTTCGCAAGACAACCCGGCCGGATCTGATATCCCTTTTGAAACCGACCAAAACCTTGACAAATGGCGCATCGAGAAACCGGATGAACCCGACAATCCGGTAAAGCCCCTATGGGACGCTGTCATTCATCTGGCTCAGGACACGCTCCAAAACACGTCGAAACATTTCCGGCCCGCGGTTCGGCTCGTGGAAGCCCGTGTGAAAAAATATCATTTCGCAGGCTTGCCGGATGGCATCCGCTTGTTGCGGCGCTTGGTAGAGGATTGCTGGGATCGGGTCATCCCGGTGATACCTGCCGATGATGGCGATCAACGGGAAAATTGCCTCGCCCAGCGTAAAAAGGAATTAAACTGGCTCGATGGCAAGTTGCCTTTTGGCCTGCAACTGGCCCCGGTTTTTGGTTCTACACCCAAATTCAGTTTTCTGGACTATCAGCGCGCGCAACTAGGGGAAGGCACCAATACCAAAGACAAAATGGATGGCGAGGTGAAGGCCACTACCGTCGAACAGTGCCAATCAGTCCTCGCCGATGTCAATACCGGCCTTGAGGAAGTCCGGTGTCTGGCGGACAGCTTGGAAGGAAAGCTTCCGGAAGCGCCACGATTTCCAAGGATTCGGGAAGAGCTGGAAAAATCCCGCACGGTCATCGAAGGAATTCTGAAAAAAAAAGGAATTTCGCTTGCGCCCGGTCCGGGACCAGCGCAGGAAGGCCCGCGTTCATTGCCAGGAGGCGATGCGCCGGGAACGAATTCTTCCCATACCGCCGCTTCGCGCGAGTCGGCTTACCAGAAAATTCGCGAAGCTGCTCATACCCTGAACCAAATCGAACCACATAGCCCGGTACCCATTTTATTGGACCGGATTGCCAAATTGGAAAAGTGGCCGTTTGCCAAAATCATGCAAGAATTCTTGGAGGAAGGGTTGCTCAAGCAAGTATTCCGCCAAATAGGAATTAAGGAAGAGAAGCCGATGACACAAACCGAAGAATCAAGTTAGAATATCCATATTCCGGTGCGCTGTCGGTTAATCCGGTGACACTTGCGGACACTGCCGTTTTGCGCCATAATTCAAACTTGGTTCTTTACAAGGGCTCGTTTCTCGAAGATAATAATTCCATTCCGTTCCAGGAGCCGGATCCAATAACCCATCAAGGAGAACCAACATGGCCGAAAATCCTCAACATAAACTTCGCCGCGTAAGACCCCCCCGCGTGCAAATTCAATACGATGTGGAAACCGAAGGGGCTATGCAGAAAATTGATTTGCCCTTTCTGGTCGGTGTCATCGGTGATCTGTCCGGGAAACCAAAGAGTCCGCTTCCCAAACTGGAAAAGCGCCGATTTGCGGAAATTAGCCGCGATAACTTCAACTCGGTAATGGCCCAGCAAGCTCCCCGGCTCGCGTTTGAAACGGCCAACAAACTAACGGATGACAACACCAATTTGAAAGTAGAACTGAACTTCAAGGAAATGGCGGACTTTGACCCGGCCAGAGTTGCCGAACAGGTGCCGGCCTTGAAAGAACTGTTGAAAATTCGCCGGGAATTGGACCATATCCTGGCCACCACCGACACCAAGGGCGATTTCAATGACCTGCTCGCCGAAGTGTTGAAAAACACCGACAAGGCCGTCGCCTATGCCAAACAATTGGGTTTGGATGCGCAAGGCTCATCCACAGAAAAAGCCAAAGGGGAGGATAAGAAATGAGTGCCGCCGAACAAGCCAAAGCTGACTCGTCTCCGGCCGCTGTACAGGAAGAAAATATCCTCGAAAAGGTCTATGCCGCTACGGAAGCCCGCACCGAGGATGAAAAACAAGAGGCCCAGAGTCTGTTCAAACGATTCCTGCAAGAGATTGTCGAGGGGCATCAGGTTTCCAAGACCGTCGAAAAAACCATCAAATACTGGAAAACGCAAATCGACAAAAAACTCTCGGCCCAGCTGAATGAAATCATGCATCAGCCCGAATTTCAAAAACTGGAAGCCACCTGGCGCGGTTTGCATTATCTCGTTCACCAATCGGAAACCGGCGATACGCTGAAAATACGCGCCCTCAACGCCACCAAAACGGAACTCTTGAATGACCTGGAAAATGCCGTCGAATTCGATCAGAGCACCTTCTTCAAGAAGGTCTATGAAGATGAGTACGGCATCCTCGGTGGCACACCTTACGGCATGCTGGTGGGGGATTACGAGTTCAGCCGGCACCCCCAGGATATCAAGCTCCTGGATGAAATTTCCAAAGTGGCGGCTCAGGCTCATGCCCCCTTCATTGCCGCTGCCGATCCGAAAATGTTAAATCTGAAAAGCTTTGCCGATCTCCCGAATCCCCGGGAGTTGGCTCGCCAATTCGATACCCCGGATGCCATTCCCTGGAAATCGTTTCGGGATTCCGAGCAAGCTCGTTACACCGCATTGACAATGCCCCGCGTTCTGGCCCGCTATCCTTATGGAGAGGATTTTCGCAAGGTCCAGGAATTCAATTTCGAAGAAGCCGTCGATGGCAAGGAGCATAATAATTATTTGTGGATGAACGCGGCCTGGGCCTATGCCGCTCGCGTCACCAATGCCTTCGCCCTGCATGGCTGGTTCGCAGCCACTCGGGGTGTCGAAAACGGCGGCATCGTCGAGGGCTTGCCCGTCCATACCTTCCGCACCGATGAAGGCGATATGGCGATGAAATGCCCATCCGAAATTGCCATCACCGAACGGCGCGAATACGAACTGTCCAACCTCGGTTATCTCCCCCTTGTCCATTACAAAAACAAGGACTGCGCTGTGTTTATGGGCGCTCAATCCTGCAACAAACCCAAGGACTATTTTGACTCCAATGCCAAGGCCAATGCCCAGTTATCCTCAAAAATCAATTACCTCATGTGCGTTTCCCGTTTTGCTCACTACCTCAAAGTGATGGCTCGCAACTGGGTCGGATCCTTTAAGGAAAAGGATGAATGCGAAAGGAAATTAAACGAATGGATTCAGAACTATGTTTTGGCGACGCCGGAACTCGCCGGCCCCGACGCTCGGGCCAAACGCCCCCTCAAGGAGGCTAAAATCGAAGTGACGGAAGTTCCCGGAATGCCGGGACACTTTCAGGCCAAGGCCTATCTCAAGCCTCATTTCCAGTTTGAGGCAATTGACGTCACGATGAGTCTGGTTGCGCGTATTCCACCCAAACCCGGAGCGTAAATTCCACTCATGGAATCGAGCCCCGGTGCCAAGTGCGACCGGGGCTTTTTCATTTCATGGTTTGAATCTTTCCTAAGTCAAATTGATTATTAGAGTTACATATTGCTCGTTGCATTCAAACAAACCGTCTGTTTTTCCGCAATCTTCTGTCCGTTTTCTGCACCAAATTAGGATACCTCTACAGAAAGCTACGGGGCGTGATTCGGCGGGGGCTGGCGGGGTGGCGGTCACCCGGGACCTTGCCGCAACTGCAAAGGCGAACTTCTCACGGCCGGGCGTCGCCGGCTAAGCCTGATCATCCCCCATAGCGTGGCCCACTAGTCGGGCTTATATTTTCAAGGAGTTTACTCATGGCAACCGTTGATTATTTTTTGAAGCTGGACGGGGTCGACGGCGAATCGACACAGATGAAAGGTCACATTGATATTCTGAGCTGGAGTTGGGGTGTAACCAATTCCGGCTCTTTCGGTAAGGGCGGCGGTGGCGGGTCCGGAGCTTCTACGGCTCACGATGCCCAGTTTACAATGCACACCAGTACAGCGAGTGCACCTCTTTTTGCGGCCTGTGCGAGCGGCAAACATTTTGCCACCGCAACATTGGTTTGCCGCAAGGCCGGCGACAAACCCCTCGAATACTTGAAAATCAAGCTTTCCAAGGTCTTGGTTTCTTCGTTTCAGACCGGCGGCAGCGCCGGCGATGTGATTCCGGTCGATTCGGTGAGTCTTAACTTTGCCAAAGTTGAAATCGAGTACAAAGCACAGACTGAAAAGGGCGCTGCCGGGGCGTCCCCGACTGCTACCTGGGATTTCTCCGAAGGCCACGCCTAATGCAAACGTGCACGATTATTCTCCGGGAACCGCGTTTTTCGCCCGCCGCGGTTTCCGGTTCTTCTTTTGGGGTTGCTCATCATGAAAGCGGGCGATCTTTTCAAAGTCGGTAAATTGCAGGAAGCAATTGATCTACAGATTCGAGAAGTGAAGGCGAATCCCGGGGATCCGAACCGCCGGCTCTTTCTGTTTGAATTGATCGCTTTCACCGGCGACCTCGACAAGGCCCGCAAACAACTCGAAGCGATTTCCTACGGACAACTGGAACTCGATACGGTTGTAGGGGTCTATGGAAAGGTGTTGGAAGCAGAGGAAACCCGCCGTCGTTTCGTCCGCGAAGGGGTTCCCCCTCAGTTTTTTGCCGAGCCGCCCGAATACGTTCGCTGGCAACTGGAAGCGACCCAACATCTCCGCGAAAAGCGCGTCCCTCAAGCGGCTGAGCTATTGATCAAAGCCCTCGCCGCTAGTCCGACATTAAATGGAAAATGGAACGATAAACCCTTCAATTCATTACGCGACGGCGATGATTTATTTGCCGCCGTTCTGGAAGTGTTTGGTAACGGGAAATACTGGTGGGTTCCCCTCGAACAGATTCAGACCGTGACAATGAATCCTCCCAAATATCCCCGGGACCTCCTCTGGGTGCCCGCCTGGTTGGAGCCAAAGGATTATGCCCCGGTCAAGGTCTTCCTTCCCGTTTTGTATCCCGCTTCCTACGAAAGCAACGACAACGAGGTCAAAATGGGCCGATTGACCCAATGGCAAGACTTGGGAGACGGTCCCGTTTTGGGAGTCGGACAACACTCCTATTTCTTTGAGGAACAAGAAGTCGGTCTATTGGATTGGCGCGAATTGATTTTTGATTAGGATCCATATTAATATGAACCCCACTCGAGACCGAAGCGATCCGTTACAGGGCATGAGCCCTTCCGTTCTTGATCGGCTGATCGATGCCGGTCCCGGCAGATCCGTTTCGGCCCACGGCTATTCCGAAGAAAAAATGAAAAAAAGCGTCGCAAAGGATTTAGAGGACTTGCTCAATTCCCGCACCTCCGACCTCGACTTGCCTCCCGGGGCAACGGAACTCGCTGATTCAATTTTCAACTTTGGCCTGCGGGATCCCTATTCCTTTCGCGCCTATGACACCAACGACCGCCTCGCCCTTGCCAATCTCTTGGAGGCGACGATCCGGAAGTTCGAGCCGCGGTTGCAAAACATCCAGGCCAGGGTGGGGGAACAGGACGAAGGAGTGGATCGCGTGTTGAAGTTCCACGTGGAAGCCATGTTGTGTGTCGATCCGGCTCCCGACATCCCCTTTAGCCGCGTTGTCGAACTGGTCTCTGGCCGCTACTCCGTAAAATCCGATGAAATGGCGGAGACGCGTTAAACACGCAAAGAAAAAGGTCATCGACTATCTCCGTTCTGCTACAATAAAATTCAATTCCGACTGTCGGCATCAGAAAGTCAACCGGCCGATCATCCGGCCCGTCCATGAACAAAGATCTGTTCCCCTATTACGATCTGGAACTGCGATTTCTAAGGCGCGATGCCGAGGAATTCGCCAAAAAACATACGGCTGCTGCCGGCCTGCTAGGACTCGAAGCAGACCGGGCCAAGGATCCTCACGTGGAACGGTTCTTGCAGGGCTGCGCCTTTCTCGCCGCACGCATTCACCGCAAGTTGGATGATGAATTTCCCGAATTGACCGGCGCTTTGTTTGAGGTCTTGTATCCCCATTATTTGGCCCCGATTCCCTCGATGGCCATCGTTCGCTTTGAGGCGAACCCGGGGGCAACGCAGGTGGCCGTTATCGATCGGTACAGTAAACTGCGAACGAAAGAAGGGATCGCATATAGCGACGTAGATAAAAACAAGAAAATTCAAATTGAATTCCAGACCTGCTACCCCGTCTCCCTGTGGCCCATTTCCTTGACAAAGGCCAAGCTCTTGCTGCCGGCGGATTATCCGCATTATTTTCAACCTCTCAACAACAGCCAGAAACCCACTCCCGTCGCCGCGATCCAGTTGCAATTCGACTGCCTGGGGGAAGCAACTTTTGTCAACTTGAACATCGAATCCCTGCGGTTGTATTTGCATGGTGATGCACCATTGACCGCCATTCTATATGAAGTTCTTTTTAACAACGTCTTGGAAGCCCATTTTTATCCTGCGCCCACAGAAACGAATTGGGAGCCGTTGTTTCTCGAGCCGGAACAGTGTCTGGCGCCGGTTGGTTTTGCGCGCGATGAAGGCCTTTTGCCCTATCCCGCTCGATCCTTTCTGGGGTATCGGCTGCTCACGGAATATTTCGCTTTTCCCAGCAAATTCTTGTTTGTGGATCTAAATGGCTGCAACCAGCCTCGCCTGCGGAAGTTCCAGAAACGGCTGGAAGTTGTTCTGTTTTTGAAACATGCGAATAAGATTCTGCAAGGTATTGATCGCCAAACATTCCAGCTTGGATGTACTCCCGTCGTCAATCTATTTGCAAAAGCCACCGATGCGTTTGAATTGAACGAGACTCGTTTTGAATATCACGTCCAGCCGGACGTGCATCATTCCCGGGCCATGGAAGTCTACTCGGTCGATCGCGTCACAAGCTGGGACCCCAATCAGACCAAGACCACCGAGTATCAGCCGTTCTACTCTTACCGTCACGGTCAAACCCGCCAGACGCACAAGGCGTTCTGGCATATTTCCCGCAGGCCGGCTGTCAAACCCAAAGAGGAAGATGCGGAAGAAGATCCGGGCACCGAGGTGTGGCTTCACCTCGTGGATTTGGATTTCAATCCCCGGTTGCCGGCGGAATCAGCCCTGATGGTATACACCCATTGCACAAATCGGGAGGTTGCGGGAAAAAAATTGCGCAGGGGCGACCTGCTGGATTTACAGGGAGGGATCCACCCCGCCTATCTGATGAGCGCCCCGACGCTGCCCTTGCGTCCACCTATCGGAAAAGGGGCCTATTGGCGCTTGCTCTCGCATTTGAATCTAAACCATCTATCGATTTCCAGTCCGGAAGAAGGAAAAACCGAAGAGGGTTGCGAGGCGCTCAAGGAAATCCTGCGTTTATACAATTTCGCCGAATTGGGAGCCGATCATGCTCTGGCCGATGCCAACCGCCAGGTGATCGACGGCATCGTCGCCGTGAACTTCCAACGGGTGGTGGACCGGACCGGAGGGCCGATTTCCAGCGGTTTCGCCCGTGGTCTCGAAATAACCATGGAATTCGCCGAAGACAAATACAAGGCCGCCGGATTGTACCTTTTTGCCTGCGTGCTCGAACGGTTTTTCGCGTTGTATGCTTCCATCAATTCCTTCACGAAGCTCATTGCCAAAACTCGGCAAGGCGGCAAGAAGTTGAAAGAATGGCCGCCCCGCTCCGGAGAATTACCCCTGCTCTAATCGGTTGGCGACAATGGCAAACGTCTCCTCGAACAAGCGGACTGTGGCAGAACATCTCTTCCAGGACGCCTGTCATTTTGATTTCTTCCAGGCCGTTCACCTCTTGGAACGATTATTCCCTGAAGGGTGTCCGCTGGGTCGCGATGTCCACCCGTCCAAAGAAATTGTCCGCTTGCGCGTCCACCAGACGGTTATTTTCCCCGCAAGCGAAATCTATGATCTCGTGGACTCGGACCGCGACGTGCCTGTTCCAACCATGATCGTGAACTTCATGGGGCTAACTGGGCCGCTCGGTGTACTGCCGCTGTTTTACACGGATCTCCTGATGGGGTTGGAAAGGGAAGCGGTCAAGGCCGGTGAAAAAAGAATTCCTCTGCGGGACTGGCTCGATATCTTCAACCACCGCTTTATCTCCTTGTTCTACCGAGCCTGGGAAAAATATCGGTTTTATGTTGCTTTTGAAAGGGATCTTTTTCAGGCCCGGGACTTCCGTGACGCTGCGGTACCCCAGGCAGAAGAACCCGACCTTTTTACCCTCTCCCTTTTCTGTTTGGTCGGTCTCGGCGAACGACGGCTGCGCAACCGCCTGCGCGTGGCCAGCCTCGAGTATCGCGAGGGCAAACTTGCGGAAAAATCCCTGGCAAGAATCGAGGATTTGGCCTTTCTTCACTATGGCGGTTTTTTCGCCCATCGCCCACGCAATGCCCTTTCTCTCGAAGCTCTCTTGAATGACTTTTTTGCACTGCCGTTTCGAATCCTTCAGTTTCAGGGTCAATGGCTTGTTCTCGATGCCGCCAAACAAACCCGCCTTGGCGCGGCCAATTCCGATTTGGGAAAAAACGTGGTGGCGGGAGAACGTGTTTGGGACGTGCAGAACAAAGTCCGCGTCCGTTTGGGACCTATCAGCTATGCGGTCTTCGCCCAGTTCCTGCCAGATCGCGAACCGGTCGCAGAGCGGAAATCCATTTACCTGTTGTCCCACCTGGTTCGGTTATATATTGGTCCGGAGTTGGACTTTGATATTCAATTGATTTTGCGCAAGGAAGACATTCCCGCCTGCCATATGAATGCCGATGCGGGTGTTGGGCCGCAGCTCGGGCGCAATACTTGGGTTGCGTGCGAAGGCTTTACCGAAGATGCCGACGATGCAGTTTTCGAGGGCGAGACGGTCGTTTTTGTTAACCGAACTGCCCACTCACAAGTGACGTAGGAGTCAATACATGGTTGCGGTGAATCCTCGCGCGTTGTTGGAAAAACTGAACTCGACGTGCAAACGAGTCCTCATTGACGAAGCCATCCGCTTATGCATGGCCCAAACTAATTACTACGTGGAAATTGAACACTGGCTGCTAAAGCTGCTCGATGTTGCCAATATCGACCTGGCCCGAATCGTGCGACATTACGACGTGGATCCTGGCCGGCTGAAAAAAGAACTGATGCAGTCCATCGATAGCCTCAATCGGGGCAATGCCAAGGCGCCAGGGTTTTCTCAGGAGATCCTCAAGCTTGTTACTGAAGCATGGACCATCGCATCCTTGGAGTTTAATTCCTGGCAGATTCGGTCTGGTCATTTACTGACGGCTCTGCTGAACGAGCCGAGCCTGGCACGGCAAGCCCGGGGAGATTGGCCGGAACTGGGCAAGATCAACGGGGAGGATTTGCAAAAGAATTTAAAGGCTTTCATGGCCGGTTCAGATGAAGAAAAGGAAGAGCGTAGTACAGGCGTTCTTGATTCCTCGACCAGCGGACCCCGTGCCGCCCCAGGCGGATCCAAAACTCTGGCCCTCGACCAATTCACCATGAATCTCACCGATCGGGCCCGCAAAGGCGAAATCGATCCGGTCATCGGTCGGGATTTTGAAATCCGTCAGGTAATCGATATTCTGACCCGCCGCCGCCAAAACAACCCGATCCTGACCGGCGAAGCGGGAGTAGGCAAAACCGCGGTGGTCGAAGGGTTTGCCCAGCGCATTGTGGCCGGCGATGTCCCGGCATCGCTGAAAAATGTCACAGTTCGCACCCTGGACCTCGGGTTGCTGCAAGCCGGTGCAGGCGTCAAAGGAGAGTTTGAAAATCGCCTCAAGTCGGTAATTGCCGAAGTGAAAGCCTCGCCACAGCCGGTGATTTTGTTCATCGATGAAGCCCATACCATAATCGGCACCGGCGGGGCCGCTGGGCAGGGCGACGCCGCCAACCTCCTCAAGCCGGCCCTGGCGCGGGGAGAGCTCCGCACCATCGCCGCTACCACATGGGCGGAGTACAAGAAGTACTTCGAAACCGATGCGGCTTTGAAACGCCGCTTCCAGGTTGTCAAGGTGGAAGAGCCCGATATTGCTAAAGGCGTGCGTATGATGCGCGGCCTTACCGCAACTCTTGAAAACCACCACAAGGTGCGCATCCTCAATGAAGCGGTCGAAGATGCCGTCAAGCTTTCCCATCGCTATATCACCGATCGCCAACTTCCGGACAAATCGGTCAGCCTTCTCGATACGGCGTGTGCCAAAGTCGCTCTGGGCCAAAGCTCTACTCCCCCGGCCCTCGAGGATTGCCGGCGCGAGATTGAACAACTGAATGTGGAGATTTCCATTCTGGAGCGCGAAAAAGTCGTAGGAGCCGACCATGACCTGCGGCTCCAGGAAGCCAGCGAAAAAAAAGCGCGCGCCGGCCACCGGCTTGCGGGGCTTGAAAAACACTGGACCGAGGAAAAGCGCCTGGTTACGGAAATGCAAAAAATCCGCTCCCGGCTGGAAACGGCAACCGCTCCCGACCAAAAGGATCAGCTCAAGTCGGGTGAAGAAGATAAGCTGCGCGGCGAATTAACCCGGCTGGAAAAAGATTTGAAACAATGCCAGGAGGATACTCCCCTGGTGGCACCCGTTGTCAACAGTCAGGCCGTCGCGGAGGTCGTCTCCGGATGGACCGGCATTCCTCTCGGCAAGATGGTACTGGATGAAATCAAGACAGTTTTGTCCCTGCGCGAAAAACTAGAAGAACGGATCATCGGCCAATCCCATGCCCTGGAAGCCGTGGCCCAGCGCATCCGCACGGCCAGGGCCAACCTCGTCGATCCGCGGCGGCCCATTGGGGTCTTCTTGATGGTTGGTCCCTCCGGCGTCGGTAAGACCGAAACCGCCGTCGCTTTATCCGAAATCCTCTACGGCGGCGACCGCAACATGGTGGTCATCAACATGTCCGAATACAAGGAAGAACACATGGTGTCCCGCTTGAAAGGCACCGCCAAGGGATATGTCGGTTATGGCGAGGGCGGCGTCCTCACCGAAGCGGTCCGCCGCAAACCATACAGCATCGTGCTCCTGGATGAAGTCGAAAAAGCGCACCAGTCCGTTCAGGAACTCTTTTACCAGGTTTTTGACAAGGGCATGCTTCAGGACGATGTGGGCAATGATGTCGATTTCAAGAACACCATCATCATCCTGACCTCGAACGTCGGTACCGATAAGATCATGAAACTATGCGCCGATCCCGACACTCGGCCCGACGCCGAAGGCTTGGCCGGGGCATTGCGGGAGGATCTGTTGAAGGCCTTCAAGCCGGCGCTCTTGGGCCGGCTCACGATCGTTCCCTATTTTCCGCTTTCCGACGACGTGCTCCGTAAAATCATCGAGCTGCAATTGCGGCGCATTACCGAGCGCATGCGCGGCAACCACCGGGCCGCGTTCACCTATGACGAAACCGTTGTCGGCACGATAGCCGGCCGATGCAAGGAGGTGGCAAGCGGGGCGCGCAATGTCGATCACATCCTGACCGGCACCCTGCTTCCCGAAATATCCCGCGACATCCTGACCATGCTGGCCGAGGGCCAGGCGGTCCAACGCGCCCACGTCGGCGTCGATGGCGAAGGAAAATTCGTTTATCAAGTGAACTGAATTGCTCATTTTTGCAAATACACTTCGTTAGCGCAACCGCGAGACACATCGAGACACAAATTTGTCATTCCGTTACGGTAAAAGGCACAGATGGGCGGTCAATCTTCTTTGGGCGCCTGTGCCTCACAATGCCATAACCTATGCCTTGGAATGACCGGGCTTGCCGGAAAACCTGTCATTTTCACGTCAAGCTCCCTTCCCCCAGTGACAGAGACGAAAGGCGGTCGGGAGTCGTTGCCAGCCCCGCATCCTACCATTTTTCTGTCATCTTCGCCGCAAAACTATTTCTGATTTGTTCAAGATTTTTGTTGCAAGGACCCCGTCGGCCAGATATCGTAGCGTAAGATGGGGGATTGTTCCTTTCGACGATGCCTTGCGTCACAGGCTCTCATTCCCCCAGTCGGCTCCTTCCGGAAAACGGTGAGTTGGGAGATCGCGCAATGGAGCGCTCGTATAGTCCCGGGGATATGCCTCTACCCGGTTACCGGCTCGTGCAATTCTTGGGCCGGGGTGCCTATGGGGAAGTCTGGAAGGCCGTGCGCCGGGACAAAATCGAAGTCGCTCTCAAATTACTCAGCCTGGAGGATAAAAAACGAGGGATCAAGGAATATCGCGGCCTGCAAAGGGTGCGCAACTACCGGCACCCGAATTTGGTCCCCATCAACGGCTTTTATTTTAAAGACAGGGCCGGCAAAGTCCTGGATTTCACCGACGAAAGCGATTCCGTTCTCTTAGGCCTGGCAACGGAACTCATCATCGACATGGGTTTAGGAGAAAAAACCCTGCTCGATCGCCTCCGCGAATGTCAAAACGAAGACAAGGAAGGCATTCCGGCGGAAGAGCTGCTGGGTTACATGGACGGCAGCGCCAAGGGCATTGATTTTCTCAACGGGTTCAATCGCCCTTCCGGAACAGCTCTGAAACCGATTCAGCACGGCGATATCAAACCGCAAAACATCATGATCGTTGGCGGGGAGCCCCAAATTTGCGATTTCGGGCTTGCTCGGGTCCTGGGAACCGATGTACGCGCCACCCAGGCCAATGCCGGGGCGATTGCATACTCCTCTCCCGAGGCACTGGACGATAAAGGCACGGACAAATCGGATCAGTACAGTCTGGCCATTACGTATGTGGAATTGCGCACCGGTTCGCTTCCCTTCCAGGCCAGAACCCAGTTGGCCATTATGAGCGAAATCGTAAAGGGGGAATTGGATTTATCCATGCTGCCTCCCCCGGAGCGGGAGGTGATCAAGCGAGCGACGGCCCTGAACCCGGCCGATCGTTTTCCGAGTTCCGCAGAGATGGTGCGCGGTCTGCGCGCTACCATTTCCGGATCGCCGTCCACTCCGTCCAAGCAAAAGTTACCTGCCGGACCCCGGCGGCCAGGACATGAAATCGTTCCCGGCTATAAGCTCGTGAGTCAGATTGGTGCAGGAGGCTACGGCCAGGTTTGGACCGCCATTCGGCCCGGCGGATTCTCCGTCGCATTAAAAATTGTCGACCATCTGGAAGACAATGCCGGCAAGCAAGAGTTCAAAGCCCTGAAGCTGATCAAGAAGCTTTATCACGATAATCTCTTGGAACTGCGCGGCTATTGGTTGCTGGACAAGAACGGCGAGATCATACCGGACGAACAGCAAGATAAACCGGGAAGTCCCCTGCCGAGTACCCTGGTTATTGAAACAAGGCTTGCGGACAAGAATTTGTTACAGCGGCTCAAGGAATGTGGGGAACAAAATGGGATTCCCCCCGATGACTTGCTCAATTACATGCGCCAGGCCGCCGAAGCCATCGACTTCATGAATGAACCTCAGCACGAGTTTGAGGGTCAAACGATTTCGATTCAGCACCGGGACGTCAAGCCGGAGAACATACTTCTCGTCGGCAAAAAGGTCCAGGTTGCCGACTTCGGGCTAGTCCGGATCTTGGAAGGTGAGCGCGGCCGTGTCCATGCTGGCAGCCGGGGATTTACTCCCCATTATGCCGCCCCGGAACTGTTCGTCGATGAAGTGACGCGCTGGACCGACCAATACTCGTTGGCCCTGACGTACTATCGGCTGCGCACCGGTAAAGAACTTTTCGCGCGGAACCTAGGTTGGGGCGAAATCATGCTACGGCACACGAAGGGCAAGCTCGACCTGGAGGCCTTGCCCACGCCGGAACGCGACGTGATTAGCCAGGCCACTTCGCCGGAGCCGGCCAGGCGTTTTGCGTCATGCCTGGAAATGGTAGCCGCTCTGGAACAGGCGTTATACCCGATCCAAGCCGAAGAGCGACTGCCGAGGCCGAAGTCAACCCCTGTGGTTACGCTGCCTCGTCCGTTTGCCGACAAGAAACCGGACATTGTGACGCCGCCTTCCAAGCCATCAGTGCGGACTCCGGTAGCTCCTCGTAAGACAGACCGGCCCATCGCCACGCCCCACTTAGAGCCCGTTTCAGATGGGCCCACCACCGATTGGCCGGTAGCCGAGGTTTTGGTCGAATCTCAAGAAGGACAGCTGAAGGAGACTCAAGGACCGGCGGTGGAAAAAGTCGATACACCGACGTTGGTGCCAAATGAGAGACCGGAACCGGAATGGAAAACTGGGATGAAGCAAGGGGCGCGGGCAAAGCCCAAGTCCCGCGAATTATTTCCAAAAGTAACGGGCATTCGTTCTTCCAAAAGAATGCTATGGATTGTTCTTGCTCTTCTTCTCTTTGTCGGTGGAGGAGTGTTGGTTTTTTTCAGTGCTCGAGCATTCACAGTTTCAAGAATAAGGACATTGATTGAAGAAAACAAGTTCGCAGATGCATATGAATTAGTTCAAAAAGCAATAATATCCGAAAAAACTCGTAAGGATTTTAACGCGGAAATCCAGACCAAATGGCGGAATCAATTGAAGAGCCAGCTCGACACGGAAGAATTCGACACAGAGGAATTGGTATTGGCTCTCAACAGTTCGAAGCAATACCTGAGTTCTTTTGTCGACGATGAGGTTGACCAACTCAGATTACGAACCGGCAAAGGATGGAAAACCCAAGGGGTGAATACACGTCTCGAAAAGAAAGCATTTCGAGAAGCCGTACAGTTCCTGAACGAAAATAGTTTTGTCCTTCCACGTGCGGATCACGATCATCTCGAAAACATGATTCGTGAATCCTGCTATACTCACGCCTGGGATGATCTGCTTGCAATCATTGAAACTGATCCCAGATTGGAACAGATAATAAGGAATCGTCAGGCCTTGGTGGCTTTCAACGATGGAAAGGATCGGTTGCGCAAGGAACAGCCAAAACCAGCCAAAGAACTGTTTGATCAAGTGATTGGCTGGAATGGGATTCACGACAACCTTAAGATTGAAGCCAAATTTTGGCGAGCACGCGCAAATTCTCAATTGGGTCTCTGGAACAAAATAGAAGAAGACCTTCCTCCCAATGAAGGTTTAAACCGTAAAGATCAAGCAATAAAGAATGCCTTGGTTTTTTTGGCCGATTTACCTAAGGAAATCGGTATTCCCAGCGAAGCTAACGCTAATGATTTCCTTGTTAATCCTGCAGCAACTTTCAAATCCCAGCCAACAGTTAAACTTGAATTTCTATTGACCAAACTTGTCAACGTAAGGGACTTCAAATTCTCACTTGAGGAGAAATCCGAACTCGAGGAGGAATGGGAATGGAAGAAGATCACAGCATTAGCTGAGAACCTTGTAGCAGTTTTTTTGGACAAGATTGACTATGTCATTCTTAATTGTTTTGAAGGTATCGAGGAACTTGATTCCGCAATCCGGCAAACCGAGTTGATTGCCAAATACGATTCAAAATATGCAACAATTCCTGACGAAAAACGAAAACAAGCAATAATGGTTCTCGAGAAACTAGGGCTCGAACGTAATCCTTTAAAAAACCCGAAAGAAGCCGACTTGCTGTATCGTCCGCTGACGAAAGCATACGCCCTACTATCCGACAGCGAAAAGAAACAACATATCCCTCTTCGAGCTAAACTAGTCTTCGCGTGTGCCTTCAAGACGAAACCTAAGGATTACACGCGAATAATCCAAATCACCAACGACTTAAATAAAGATCTCGGTCTGGCGAAAATCGAACAGTTTGGTCTGCCGCTCCTTTGGATTAGCGCGGAAGCATTGGCACAGGAAGAAAACTTTGACAAAAAACTAATGGCGGTGAACCGTTATTGGGACGCATTTGAGTTGGATAATTCAAGAGCAGTTGAAGCGAAGTTATCTGCGAAAGAAGTTTTTTTTGATATTTTGATGCCTGCCGCCGATCTTGCCCAAATACTTCGACATCAAAAAACGGATGCGATCTTTAATAGGACCGTGACTAAAATCTACGTTGAGGCACTCCGCCTGGCAGTCGGATTTTCGGACATCAGATTTGCAGACCTGGAACCGATCGCCAGGGATCTAATTCGAATAAATGGGAGAGATCCTCAAGGCTACTATTTTCTAGGCTCAATTCTATTTAAAACGTCGCAGACCGTATCTCCACTGAGACGTAAGTTAGATGCGCTGCAAGATGCCGTGGGTAATCTTGAGAACGCTGATGCTTTACTCAAAGCGAAACCGGATAAAGAAATTCCCTGGAAAACCAAACTTGCTGCAATTCTTGTCGAAGCGTATAAACTGGAAACAGAGGCTGGTCTCCAAGAAGTAGAGCGCTTGATCAGGGAAGAAGCTGGCCATTTGTTGGATCAAAACCCACCAATCGCCTGTGTCATATTAGATGGTGCTAAGAAACGAGTAAGGCAACTCAAAGAAAGAAACAAGAACGAGGAAGCGGCGAAATTATTTCCAAGCATAATTAGGAGTGAATTGTCTCTTGGAACTAAAGTTGAAGCATTGAATCAACTAAGAGCAGAAGAGATATTCACAAAGGCAATACCTGAAGACTATCAAAACATTGAAGATGAATCAGTTCAAATCGACATTTGCAATATTAAGCTTGCGAGGTTTGAGCTTTATCTGAAATCCAAAAAGTTATTTGAGAAGTCATGGGAATTTCTTATTAATGAAGCAGACTCTATCGTTATATTGACAAAAGATAAGAACTGGAAAACCGAAAAAGCTAAGGCTTTAATCTTTGCTGGGCATGCTCGACTCACCGATGACATTCCCAAGGAAAAGAGATCAAAGTACTTGGCGGAGGCAAATAAATCATATCGGGAGGTCACAAAGAGATTTCCGTCGGAGAAATGGTCCTGGCAAGCTCACTACGGCATCGCGGTAACGAACTGGCAGTTAGTCGGCGAGGCCACGAATGTGAACACGCGTGTGGAATTGGTAAAAGAGGGTTTCGCAAATATTAAAGAAGCCAGGAAAAAATGTAGAAAAGAAAATGAGATTAAGGAAATGGAAAGACTGAATATGAGCGGTTGGGAAGAAGCGTACAAAAACAAGGCGGAAGAACTAGGTATCAAAATCGATAATTAAATGATTGCGAAAGTGGGAAAATGGCGTGACTGAGAAAGCACGATAAGTCCCACAAGCCATATAGAATCGTACTTGCCGGTCGACTGGTACGCATTGTCTATTTTGCCTAAGCGATCATCTCCAGCGGCACCTAAATCGCTACTATATTTGACCGTCCGCCTAGCGATGGCTTTGTTTAGTGAGCTCACGAAACTATCTAGGGGAAGTAATGCAGAAAGATGCAAAATGCCGAAAAAAAGGAGTATGCGGAAGAGTTAAGAAACACCAAATTTCCTGATTTTCAAGTCTGCGATGATATTTCCGAGAATGTTGGAGATTCGCGCATTTTCCCTAGGATCAGTATTCCGTGGTTTCTGACCAAGGAGGGTCGGTCCATGAATCGCTCCAGCTGGCGCACGAGATCCTTGTTGATTTCGGGTGCATTGAGCTTTTTTGTACTTTGCCATTGTGTTTGGTCGGACGACAAGAAAAATTCGACTCAGTCGGAAGAGGCGAATCCCCAAATAAGAAACGCGCTCTTGAAAGAAAAGACGCAACCAGCTTTGCCGAACGCTTCCAATGATAACATCGTACAAGTGCAGGCTCAGGATATGGGTGCGGGGGTAACGCCAATGGTTCCTCCCCCTGTGGTTTCCGATTCGGGCGCCGCAGGCATAACGCCGTTCGTTCCACCTCCTTCCCCTAGTTCGCAAGGCGTTCGGGTGGACCCTGCTCAACAAGTTGCGGGGGCAGTTAATGTTAATCCTGGTGCGGCGGCCCCGCGAGCGGCGCTTGATGTCGGCGACCTCCTCGGAAAGTCGGAAGAAGCGATCGGCGTCGATTTGCAGCGCAGGACATCGGTCGTAAGCGATCCTCGTGTTCGCGGCTATCACGTCGGCCAGGTGGCAACCTGGTCCGATGGGGGTTTCTTCTTCCCAGCGCGGCAGGATTTGGATACGGCGGTCAGTAAATATGATGCGAGTATCATCCGCGATGTTTTGATTTTTAAGGGTCCCTATAGCGTCAGTCATGGGCCTGCTTTTGCGATTCTGGATGTGGCTACGCTGGATGCTCTTCCGTGGGAACCCCGCTACCAGTGCGGGACCGAGTATCATGGCAAGACCATTTTGGGCTATCAGAGCAACGGGCAGAAGTTCGATGGGTTGCAGTCGTTATGGGGGGGGAACAACGATTGGGGATTTCGCGTCAGCTATGGCATCCGCGTGGGCAACGACTATGAAGCCGGCAACGATTACCGGGTGTCGTCCAACTACAATTCCCAGCCGATCAATTACGCGTTCGGTCTGAGACTGAGCGAGAACAGCAAGATCGAGATTAAAGGTCTTCATCTGGATTTGCGGGATGTGGACTTTGCCGGATTGTATTTCGACATCCGTCATCTCCAGACCGATGCCGGGAGCGTTCGCTATGAGTTGAAAGACCAGGAAGCTTTCGACCGCCTGGTTATCGATGCCTGGTACAACCGCACAAGAGCCACCGGCGACACGACGGAGACACAGAAGCAAATCTTTCTGCAAACTCTGCTCTCGAGTTCATTCGATATAAGCCAACCTCCCCAAATGCCTCCTCAACAAATCAAGGATAATTCCAACACCGATTTTCTGGAACAGTCCCGGGGGTACCGGGCGGCCCTGACCTGGGGCCAACCAGGCCATACTCAATTTTCCGTGGGCAGCGACCTGAATTATGTGAGTCAAAAACTAGACGAAAATATAATGTATAACTCTGTTGATGGTACTCCCGTACCCCTATTTTTTGGCAATTCGATGGGGATGCAATTCCTGAGTATCCCCTCCTCGCATCTGGCGGATCCGGGAATCTTCCTGGACGCATTTTCTCCGGTGGGGGACCGGTTTTCCTTCAAGACCGGGGCGCGGTTTGACTGGGTGGAAACCAATAGCGCGCCCCGGTTAATAACCGGGAATATACCCCTCTTTTTTAATCAGGGTGTGATTCGCCAGATTCAAACGGGGTTCGATCCGATCATTTTTTCCCAACAACCGAATAATCACGAATTGCGCAACGAGTATTTCTTGTGGTCGGCGTTTATCAGCATGGATTACAAGATTAATGAGCACTGGCTGGTGCTGGGCAGTTTCGGATATTCCGAACGGCCGCCGACGCTCACGGAACTATATGCGGCCGGGCCATGGATCTCGGTGCTGCAACAAGGATTGAACCGGCTTTACGGTGATCCGCACCTGAGGCCGGAAAAATTGAAACAATTGGAATTCGGGCTCCGGGGCCGGTACGACTGCTTGCGGACCGGGATTACCGGGTTCTATGCGTTTGTCAATGATTACATCACGTACGACCAGGTTAGCCAGCTTACCACAAGCACCGGGTCAGTCAGTCAAGTGGTCTTCACCAACACCAATTTCGCCACCCTGGCAGGAGGGGAAATCTACCTGGAACTGGACCTGACGCCCTGGTTGACCCCATTCGGGAACCTGACCTATGTGGAGGGCCGGGACCGGTCGCATACGTCCAATGTGTTTCCCGACACGAGATTTACCACCAGCCGCCAGACGGTAGCGGAAGAACCGCTGCCGGGAATTCCGCCGTTGGAAGGCCGGGTGGGACTGCGGATTCATGAACCCATTTACGGCACGCGGAAACAGCCGCGCTGGTCGATCGAAGGAGCGGTGCGGTTGGTGAAGACGCAGGATCTGGTAGCAACCAGCCTCGGCGAGCAGCCGACGCCCGGGTTCGTCACTTATGACATTCGCGGCTACTGGCAAGTGCTGGAAGCCGGCCCGACCATTTCCTTGCGCAATCCGTCCGTTCTCCTGACGGCGGGCGTGGAAAACATCGGCAACAAATTCTACCGGGAACATCTGGACCCCAGAGCCGGCTTCCCGACCGACCTCCTTTTCCGTCCCGGCACCAATGCCTACGTAGGCGCTCAAATCGAGTATTAAGTAGCATTCTTCGCAATCGTCTTCCCAAGAAGCGCTTCAACTCAATCGCCATTCCCGAGTCGGTTGCGGGCGGGTTTTGCACCCGCAGCCGGAATTCGGCGATTGAATGAAAATTTTTAGATTTTTTAGTTGTTTTCGTGATTTTGGGCGGGTAAACTAATGCCCGATTCCTGGTTTCATAGGTCCGGTTCCCACGGGCATACTTTTTCCCACGAGGTAATGTACCATGGCAAGCGCAAGCAGCAGGTTTCGCAACACGTTCCAAAAACTCGTCCGAACCGCCCGGACTCCCATCCGCCGGCGGCCCGAACGCTCGTTGAGACTCTTCCTGGAAATCCTGGAAGATCGCACCGTTCCTTCGACGCTCAGTTTTGATGCACTGGGAAACCTCACCTGGAACGGTTTCCTGATAGGAGGAACGGCCAATGACGTTCATATTTCAGTCTCGGGCGCGAACCTGGTGCTGAATGATTTGGGAGGGGAAACGATCACTTTGACTAATCCACATCCGGCGTCCTGGTCGGCGAGCGGGAGCAGCGCCCAGGGGTTGCTTTCTGATGT
>Ga0306920_100000074_pt1 | contig 131662 bp, 130 predicted proteins | sample flu12Cox44000170_FD_204666 | JGI IMG/M metagenome (GOLD analysis project Ga0306920, IMG submission 204666) | Lab enrichment of tropical soil microbial communities from Luquillo Experimental Forest, Puerto Rico - flux4day.12C.oxic.44.000.170 (v2)... | ecosystem: Environmental > Terrestrial >...
GCCGACCGCAAGCACGATATAGGCCAAAATGGCAACCCAGATCCCATAACTGGTCACGTAAGGGACGGGCGATAGCGCGTCGACCACAGCGATGAGCGCGATGATCAGTGAGGCCGTGAACCATCCCCTTGTCGGTGCATGAAGCCTCACCGTCACTCTCCATGGCGCTGCCTCGTCAACATCAGAACTTTTTTTGAAAGATTTTTCAATCCGACTTTGGTAGCACCGACTCGCGTGTTTTCGATCCGATAAGAGAATTGCAACTTCGGCCGTGCCTCTCTCGAGGTAAAACATAAGTTTTCTAGTTTTAAATATAAAAATTCATGTTTTTCCGACATCAGAAAATATACAAAATCATTCGCCAACACTTCTTGCTGCGTATTATTATTTTTAGCAAGCCCACAGTTCGACGCAGGCGCTAGTGAGCGCGACAATGCCGATACTGCGACATCTCAAGACCGCAGCGTTCGGTCCCGAAGAATCCAAAGTATTGGCAGCGGCATTCGATACCGCGTGGAATGTGCTGCGAAGATCGGGCAGCACCCTCGTTGCGAACGACAAGGCCGCAATGACGCGTGAAGTGCTCGCTAAGAAAATTGTTGAAATGGGCCAGACGGGCGAGAGAGATCATCAGCGCCTGGTGAATAACGCACTCGTTCATGTCGCGAGTTCCCAAATGATTTCGCGTGGGCTTGACCGATTGCATGCGAGCGTTAATGGGCGTCGTCGAACTAAAATGAGCGTTCAGCAATGAGGGGGGAGGTCGTGAGATGTCTAAGGAGAGAGCAAGTGATCTAGCGCGTCAGTGCACTGAGTTGATCCGCAAAGGAACTGATTTTCCGACGGTTTGGTCTACCCTGCTTAAGAGACATATCCTTGTTGAGGGCGTTCCACGGGAAAAACTGGAACGTAATCGGAGTCTTTTGAACATCCCTCTGATCACCGGTGAACAGCTGGTGTTCGATGCAGACGTCAAAGAATTTCGTGTTCAATAATCACTAAATCATAGCGGTGTTGAATTGCCAGCGCCCTATGACATAGCAAGGAGGTGATCCGGCAATGGATAGGCAGATCGGAAACACCGGAGGGTTTGCGAATAATCTCTGGGTGCAGCTAGCTGTGTTGGTGATTGTTATAGGCGGCCTGATTGCACTTGCGGCGAAGTACATCTGGTGACACGCGCCAAAGGCCATCTGACTGCGTCGTTCGAAATCGAAGTGGTCCAGCCGCGACGTGCAGACAATTACGCCAGGTTCGCAGGACAGATGATCCCTTTCTGATTTCGGATAACTCAGCGTGCCCAAGACAGCTGTTGAGCCTTTGTCCGCTGGCTCAGAGTGCCAACACGTCAGCGCATTGAAGCGTCGCCGCAACGCGCCCGATCCACATTACGATGGAGGATGCTGTGAGCAATCACAAATTCAAGATCGGTCAGACTGTAAATTATACCTCAGGGCCGTTCGGCGCCGGCAGCGCGAGGGGCGTCTACAAGATTACGAGACTTTTGCCACCCGAAGGCGACGACTTTCAGTACAAGATTAAATGTGCCGCTGAACCGCATGAGAGGGTGGCCAAGGAAAGCCAGCTCGGCCGCGCCGATATGCCGGAACTCTGATCGAAGGCCATAATTATGACGTTTGATTACATCGCATCAGCCGAACTATTCATGGCAAAACGCAAGCATGGCGCCCGTCAGCCGCTCAGTTATCGTCGCTTCGCTACGGCAGCCGAGGCAATTCGTTTCGCGGTTGAAGAGTTCCCCACGATGCCCATGCATGTCGCGTGGATGTTGGTCGAAGACGAGCGCTTCGACAGCAAGGAAATCCAGCGCCTGTATGAGAGTGATGATTATCCTCTGGGACGCCGAGCGGGTTAACGCCTAGTGGCACTGGATTCTCGCCCAGGCAGAGTTTTTATAAGAATCGTGGACCGATGCCCGCCTCAATAATGCGGTGGCCTCGGCAACAATCTCCTCCGCGCTATTTTTTAAGATTGACTGGACTATTCGGCCATGGAGTGGTCGAACCTGGCGAAAAGTTAGTGCTCGGCTTTCGATATATGGTCCGCATCGGGACCGGACGGAGACGGTGGGCTGTGGCTATTCATCCGGCCGGCGTCGAATCGTCTGCGAGGTTTTGCTCCGGGTGTCGCGACGAGGCAGAGCGACAAGCTCGCGCCATGATAGATCGATGGCTAGAAAGACATCCCAGGCGCAGGCGGGAACTCGCGCGGGAATCAGCTTTTGGCGCTGAACGCAAGTTCTGAGGAGGAGGCGGCAATCGGGCTCGATGCCTGCTCAATCTCGAGCTTGGGCGGCGAATAAATCGCATGTCCGCTTTTGGCACAAAGCGGACATTCCACCAACTCCAGCCTAACCACCACTTTCGATCTGCCTATTCACCCTAGAACTCAGGTTGCAATCGTGCCGGTGTATCAATTTGCACTTGATTGATGTGCCATAGGAAAAATGATTGATGTGCCATAGGAAAAAGAAGAGTAGGATTGAGCTGGCTGAGGGGCTGTCCCGATTGGGGAGGTCCGAAAATGTGTGACTACAGTCTCCACAGCGTCAAATCGCGGCCGGCGAAAGTTAGCGATAAGCTCACCACACGCAATTTTGGTACGGGCACGCGCGGGTTCGCAGCATCCGAAGATATGAACGTAGCGGTCTGCGTCCTTCCGGGGACGGAGCTGTCTTTTGCTGAAGAAGTTAAGTGCTTACCGACGGGCTTGATAGCCTGGCGCGATAAAGTAATCGAGCATAAGACAGCGATCTTTCGGCAAATCAACAAAGACAAGGTCGCGGCGCATCACGATGCGTTGGAATTTCCGGACGGCCGGATCGCGCTCCTGACAACTCTGTGTGAGGGCCAACAAGCGACCGTTCTGCAATTGCCGGCCGAACCAAAGACTGCCGTTGAAGCTCAATCCCAGCGGCGCGTGGCTTACCTAGCCTAACTGTTCGCACCAGTGTGACACGGTGGCCATCTATCGCAGGGTGGCCACTTTGGCAAACCGCATCAGACACGCGGCACCGATCGAGGGAGGCCACGATGTGCAGACTCGTCAGTCCGGCAGCCTCATTGACTGATCGTGGCCGACAGGCTCTAGCGAGTGCACCGCAATAAAAGAGCACACCTGGCCAGAGCCGTAGTCGCCGCGTGGGCGGTTCCTTCGTTTCGCAAGGTTCCTTGGTTAGATTCACGCACACGGCGCCCGGGTTTGCATCCTTCACACTCTCGACAAAAAGCTGGGGTACCACGTTTGCGCGGGTGAGCGTCCCGCCCTGCTAGAAAATCCAGAATCATAGGGTGGGTCGAAGCTGGGTTCCTAACTTCAAGGGGAGCCAACCCATGCCCAGGGAGGAAATCCGCTCAAATCGTTCGACTAGCCCAACAGGCTCAGAGTTCTTCAATGCGCTTCAGGAGATGAGCCGTGATTGGATGGGGCGTGCGACAGCCGAAGTCGAACTCGGTCTCAAACTATCGAAAAAACTAACCTCCGCTCATTCAGTTCCTGATGCCATTACGGCCTATCAGGAGTGGCTGAGCGAGGAGATGAATGCACGCGCCGAAGACGCACGCCTGTTGATGTCCAATGGCCAAAAAGTCATGGATGCCAGTTCTCGACTCCTGTCGAGCAGTTGGACGAGCGGCCGCATGAGCACGTAGCCTTTACGTGCCGATACCCATTGAAAAGAGGAACTGCGAGCAATGGCGAGAATTGCTCGCGTGGCTGCCTTTGGAGGGAGGAAAACGTGAACACCTATTTGCAGGGTCGAAAAATCACCGCCACGCAGGACTATGAACGTCCATCTGTGGAAACTCTTCATCTCATCCGCAAACTTCGATGGATTGGAATGGAGGAAGAAGCGGTGCGTGTTGAAACGCAATTACATGAAACCACGTTGGCTGGCGGTGTCATCACGGCTGCGCACGAAACCGACTAGGAGCGCAGTTCAGAAGGCGGTTCAACAGATGGCCATTGCTTCCTCACAAATGGCGTTGTTGCCGGTATTGCTGACAACGAGTGAGCAAAGGACTGGCTCGTGACCGATACCGCGCTAAACGCTTTTCGCCGAGTTCAATTTGATGTCAGCGACATTCTTCGCCGTGCGCAAGGAGATGTTGTCGGTGCTTTTGGACTGGACCCGAAGGAGAGTCCCCACCAGATCATTACGTCTCGCGCACACTGGCGTCTTCGCGACTATGGCGGCGACGACCGATCGCGATCTCTGCTCATCATTGTTGCACCGATCAAAAGACCGTACATCTGGGACCTCGCGCCTTCGATCAGCGCTATCCGTTTCTGTCTGCACCAAGGTTTGTATGTCCAACTCTTAGAGTGGATGCCCGCTTCACCTAATCCGGGCAATTGTGGGCTGGACGAGTATGTACTCGCCATATCCGAAGCCGTGGCCACGATTACGAGCGCAGCCCAAGGCGTAAAACCCTCCCTGATCGGTCATTCACTCGGAGGCACACTTGCGGCGATATACGGAGCCTTTTCGCCCCAGAGCATCAAGGGCCTCGTACTTTTAGGCGCGCCACTCTGCTTCGAGCCATCTGCGAGTCAATTTCGCGACGCTCTGGTAACCCTGGTTCCACAAGAGATTTCCGATACGGATCCATTTCCAGGTTCACTCTTATCACACGCAAGCGCACTAGCATCTCCACGCGCATTCATTTGGTCACGCCTGATGGATGCCGCGATGAGTATTTCTGACCCGCTTGCATTGGAAGTTCATGCGCGCGTGGAGCGCTGGGCCCTTGATGAGATGCCTCTCCCAGGCAAACTGGTGCATCAGATCATCGAATGGCTTTATCGTGAAAACCGTTTCTGCAGCAACGAGTTGAAGATTGACGAAAAGTTAATCGGCCCTTCCACTCTGTCGGTTCCAACACTGGCGGTCGTTAATACTGCCGACGACGTCGCTCCTCTGAACTCAGTGAAGCCATTCGCGGATGCAATGGCGGAAAACGCGCAGATTATTGAATATCCCGGTGAACTCGGTGTCTGCCTGCAACATCTCGGAATTCTGGTCGGACGCCACGCACGAGCTCATGTATGGCCGGAAATCCTATCCTGGTTGAAGTCTGAGCAAGTTCGGTGCGAGCATGATTAGGATGCCTGTCGGCTTCTACGGCCTAGCGCAAACATCTGATCTGATGCGAACGTGGAACGCATGGTATTCGGTATCCATGCAGGCAGCGCGACTTGCATGGGATGCGCAGGCCGTGGTGGCGCTCAGATTCATGCAAATAGCCAGAGAAATCGCTCGTGGCCGTCAATCCGAGACCCATCGCATGTTGACCGAAAAAGTAGCGCCTTTCACTGAGGCACAAGCCGCGGCTGGAACCGCTGCCATTCGTGGAAACAGCCATCGGGTCGCAAAGAAAGCTTTAGGCGTCTATAAAAAGCGAGTCCGTCGTAACAAGCTAAGGCTCACGCGCAAATTGGGACGCGGTTCGTAATGGCAAAATCCGGCCCTGCGAAGACGCTCGGGCTCGACGTCTCAAGCAACTAATTGCGCTTACCGCCGGGCGATCGAATCGGTCAGCTGACGTCTGCTTTTGGCGCAAAGCGGACATTTCGCGGCTCAGTTCCGATGTCCGCCTTTGGGGGTAAAGCGGACATCGCGCAAAGCTCAGGCGGTCAAAGCACCATTGCTATCGCTGTAAAATGAACGCGCGCGGTTATTCTCGCGTCAGGGCCAGTGGTGCGGGTTCCTTTGACGCGGCATTACTGGTCGGACACGACAATACCACGGTGGCGGGAAGTCGGCAGCTGGTCGCTGCTATCGTTTACAAGCAATCTTCACCGAGCGTGGATCGTCTGCTCGCCCAGCCGCCGTAACGATGACGGTCCGTCTGCACGTTTCGCAAACTACGAGGTACTGTCCGCAGCTTTTGGCTGGATAGGGGAGTGGCTGCGTGCAGGTCATCGACGCGCCGCCGGAACAATCGACGTCAACACCGTTTGGATAGGCTGGATCGGTCGGCTGTTGCGCCTCGCGCCCCTCATCAAGCCACGTCACCCTAATCGCGGGATTTCGGCGTGTCTGCCCGGTCATTGCATTTCATCGGTATGCACGACGCCGAATGGCACGCCCTCGCGGTCGTATGCTGCTTTGAACTCCGCAACCAGACGAGAGAGTCTTTTCGCGAATTCATTGGCTATGCCGCGCATTTTTGCCGGCGATCCCGCCTCCTTCGAACTGGCAAGGATCATGGCCTGGAGCTGAAGGAGTGCGTCGTAGATTTCATAATTGCGAAGGTGCGCGACGTTGGTAGCAGGATCGCGAGACGCCGCAATAATCGTGTCCCACACGGCATCGCGTATTCGGCTGCAATACGCACGATCGAACGCGTCAATGTCCTCGCGCCTGGTCTTCATGATGCCTCGACCGCCACTACAACCTCGGATGAAGCGTGGTCACCATATATTAATGCTTGAAACATCACAAATCATATTCTATACGCGAGAATATAGATTCTGTCCGTGATAACGAGATTGGGCTCAAATGATCACTGTCGGGCAATTGCGTGCCTCCCGCGCCCTTCTCGGGATTGATCAGCGCCAGCTTGCGGAGGCGGCCGGGCTTTCGCTGCCGACCATACAGCGGATGGAAGCAAGCAACGGCGTGATCCGCGGCAATGTCGATTCTCTGATGAAGCTCGTAGCGGCTCTCGATGCGGTCGGCATAGAGCTGATTTCCGATAATGCGACGAGCCATAGCGGCGGGCGCGGCGTCCGATTCAAGAGGGCGCCGACGTGACGCTCACGATTGCGCTTCTCGATACGGCCGCACTGCTCGGACTCGCAGCGACCGCCATGTTGATCTGGCGGGCTGAAGTGGCAACGCGCATCGTCTACACCGCATGCCTCGGCTTATTTCGCGTAAACAGACCTCCGTTCTCAAGGTGAGGCAACGTGCCGGAATTTCTCATGGCAATCCTGCTGCTGCTCCTCGGTGGCGCTGGCGCAGCTGTCGGCTTGCCCTCCCGCATAGGTCACCGCGTGGGCCAGGCTGGAGCAGTCATCGGCTCCGCCATCGGACTCATCCCGGCAATACGCGTGCTCGCGGTGGAAGTCCCTGAAGGCATGTTCGGCGTCTGGCACATGCCCGGCGGCGCTCTGCATTTGCAGATCGATGTCGTCTCCGCGTTTTTCTTGATCCCAGTTTTCGGTCTCTCGATTGTGACTGCGCTCTACGGGCGCAGCTACCTCTTGGTCAGCAAGAGCGAAAGCGAATCCGCAGTCAGTTGGTTTCATCTCAATGTGCTCACCGCGAGCATGGCGCTGGTGATCGTCGCGCGCGACGGCCTTTTGTTTCTGCTGGCCTGGGAGATCATGGCGCTGAGCCCGTTCTTTCTGGTCATTTTCGACGACCGCAAGGAATCGGCGCGGCACGCGGCCTGGACCTACCTCGCCGCCACGCATCTCGGCACAGCGTTCCTTCTGGTGATGTTCGTGGTGCTCGGCGGGCTCGCCGGAACATCGAACTTCGATGCTTACGGCGCCGTCCTACGCGATCACCCGCCGCTGGCATCGGCGATCTTTTTGCTGGCGTTGATCGGTTTCGGCGCCAAGGCCGGCGTCGTGCCGGCGCATGTCTGGCTGCCCGAAGCGCATCCGGCCGCGCCCAGCCACGCCTCGGCGCTGATGTCCGGCGCGATGATCAAGGTCGGCATCTACGGCATCGTGCGCATGTTGATGATGCTCGGCCCGCCCCAGGCGTGGTGGGGTTGGGCGCTGATCGCGGTTGGCGCCACCAGCGGTGTGCTCGGCGTCCTCTTCGCGCTAGCCCAGCACGATCTGAAGCGGCTCCTTGCCTATCACAGTGTGGAGAACATTGGCATCATTCTGCTTGGCATCGGCGTCGGCGTCCTCGGTCTGGCGACCGGCCAGCCGCCGCTTGCCGTCATCGGCTTTGCCGCCGGCCTCCTCCACGTGGTCAACCATTGCATCTTCAAGGGACTATTGTTCCTCGGCGCCGGCGCAGTGCAGCACGCCGCGCACACACTCGACCTGGAGGAACTCGGCGGTCTCATCAAGCCGATGCGTTGGACTGGCACCGCGTTTCTCATTGGTTCGGCCGCGATCGTCGGCTTGCCGCCACTCAATGGCTTCGTCAGCGAGTTCCTGCTGTTCGCCTCGGGCTTCCTCGCGGTCACGCACCCACTGGCGGCGATCGCCACTGCGGGATTGATCGTGATTGTGGTCATGGGCCTGATCAGCGGCCTTGCCGCCGCCTGCTTCGCCAAGGCGTTCGGCATCGTGTTTCTCGGTTCGCCGCGCAGCACCGAAGGGGCCGCAGCGCACGAGGTCGCGCGGCCGATGATCGCGCCGATGGTTTTTTTGGCGGCGCTCTGCGTGCTCATCGGCCTCGCCGCGCCGGCCGTGGTGGCGGCAAGCGCGGGCGTCGTCGCCGCGGCGACCGGCATGCGTGTCGGCGCGGTCGGCGATGAGCTTGCGATGGCGAGCGGGGCGCTGACCGGCGCCGTCATCGTGTTCGCGATCCTCATCGTCGTCGGCGCTCTGGCGTGGGCCTTTCGCGCCCGCCTTCTGGCTGGCGTCGCCGTGCCACGCCGGCCAGTGTGGGGATGCGGCTATCGTTTTCCATCGCCGCGCATGCAATACACCGCCTCATCTTTCGCACAGCCGCTGGTCACGCTGTTCCACCTGTTCATCCGCACCCGCGAAGCTCTTGTTCCGCCGAAAGGCTATTTCCCGGCCGCCTCGTCCTATTCGAGCGACAGCGGCGACCCGTTCCTGCATCTGTTGTTCGCGCCGACCTTCCGCTGGTTCGACCGCATGGTGAGCCGGCTCAACGTCATTCAGCACGGCCACATCCACGTCTACGTGCTCTACGTGGCGCTGACCTTGGTCGCGCTGTTGATCTGGGAAAGTTTTTAGCCATGCCGGCGCTCGCCTCGCTTGCCGCCACCGTTTGCGCGCTGGTCCTGGCGCCGTTGCTCTTTGGCATCGTCAACCGCACCAAGGCGTTCGTCGCCGGTCGCCGCGGCCCGCCGCTACTGCAGCTCTACTGGGATCTTGCCAAATATCTGCGGCGCGGCGCGGTCTATGGTGAGACGACGAGCTGGCTGTTCCGGCTCGGGCCGGTGATCGGCCTAGCGACGGCCGCCGCAGCAATCACGGTCACGCCGTTCGGCGGCATTGGCGCGCCGGCGTCTTTCACCGGCGATCTAATCGTGCTTGCCGGCCTGCTGGCGCTTGGCCGGTTCGCCACCGTGCTTGCGGCGCTCGACACCGGGTCCAGCTTCGAAGGCATGGGGGCGAGCCGCGAGATGCACTTCGCCGCGTTGGCTGAGCCCGCACTGCTGCTGGCGCTCGCCACCTTGGCGCACGCCACGGATTTCGTGTCGCTGACGTCGATCTATCGCGCCATCGACGCCGCCGCTTGGACCGGCGCGCTGCCGACCTTTGCGCTGACGGCGATGACACTGGTGGTGCTGCTGCTTGTGGAAAATACGCGCATTCCGGTCGACGATCCAACTACCCATCTCGAACTAACCATGATCCACGAAGTGATGGTGCTCGATCACAGCGGACCGGATCTCGGCTACATCCACTACGCCGCGGCATTGAAGCTCTGGATCATCGGCAGCCTACTGGTCGGCCTGCTCGTTCCGGTGCGCAGCGGCGATGTCTGGCTCGACCTCGCGGCGATGCTTGCTGGCATGGTCGGCCTGGCGCTGGCGATCGGCATGGTCGAGTCGGCGATGGCGCGCTACCGGCTGATGCACGTGCCGCAATTCATCGTCGGCGCCGCCACGCTCTCCGCGGTCGCCTTCATCATCAGGCTGGTGTGACAGTTGTTTGCGCTCACCGACATCATTCAAGCCGTCGGTCTGCTGAGCTGCTTCGCGCTTCTCGCCACCAGCCGCATCGGCGCCTGCATTCGCTGGCTGTCCTTTCAAGGCATTCTGTTCGGATTGGTGCCACTGATCGTGCACCACGACGGCCTCAGCATCCGCGAAATCGCGCTGGCGTCGGGCAACGTCGCGCTCAAGGGTGTCATCTTCCCCTGGCTGCTGCTGCGGCTGCGCGCTCGCGCTGACTATAATCGCGAGGTGCAGCCGTTCGTCAGCTTCATAATGTCGATCCTGTTCGGCACGCTGGCGCTTGCCCTCTCGGTCTGGCTGACCATGCAGATGAAACCGGCGCTTAAGGACGCGCCGTTCGTCATGCTCGACTCCTCGATCTTTTTGATCTTCGTTGGCCTGTTTCTCATTGTCAGCCGGCGCAACGCGCTGATGCAGGTCATCGGCTACCTGGTTCTGGAAAACGGCATCTTTGTCTTCGGCGTGATCACCGTGGTGGGGACGCCGCTGCTGGTCGAACTGGGCGTGCTGCTCGACGCCTTCGTCGGCGTGTTCGTGATGGGTATTGCCATCTACCACATCAACCGCGAGTTCGGCTCGATCGACGTCGATCGCCTGACGGTACTGAAAGGATAGCGCAAGTGCACGCAAGCGAATCGATCGTGGCGTTGCTCGCGCTGTCCATCCTGGGCAGCCTCGTCTGCCTCGCGCTGCGCCGGCCACGGCACGTGCTCATGACGGTGGTCGGCGTCTCGGCGGCGCAGATGCTGCTCGCCTGCAACATTTGGGCGGCGGTCGTCAGCGGCCACGGCTTTGTGTCAGCAGCGGGCCAGTGGCTCTATGTCGACGCCTTCTCCGCGTTCCACATGGTCGTGCTGGCGCTGGTGTTTGTGCTCAGCTCGGCTTTTGCCGCCGTCTATTTCGGCCATGAGGCCGAAGACGTTTTCACCGCCGCGGTCGCCAGTCGCTTCGGCACACTCTGGCTCGGCGCCCAGGGAGCGATGCTGCTAGTGCTGGAATCGAACAACCTGGGCATCATGTGGGTCGGCATGGAGGCCACCACGTTGCTCACCGCTTTCTTGATCTCGCTGCATCCGAGCGGATTATCGCTCGAGGCGATGTGGAAGTACCTGATCATTTGTTCGATCGGCATCGCTTTTGCCTTCATGGGGACGCTGCTGGCGGCAGCATCGATTCAGTCCGACGGCGCCACCGCAAGCGACGCGCTATTCTGGACCAATCTCGCCTCTACCAGAGCGCATCTCGATCCGACCCTGATGAAGTTCGCTTTCGTCTTCGTGCTCGTCGGCTACGGCACGAAGGCCGGCCTGGCACCGATCCATTCCTGGCTGCCCGACGCGCACAGCCAAGCGCCGGCGCCGGTCTCCGCGATGTTCTCCGGCTTCCTGCTGAATACCGCGCTCTACTGCATCATGCGCTTTGTTCCGCCGGTCCAGCACGCGCTCGGACAGCAATTTCCGAGCGAGCTGCTGATCGTGTTCGGCACCCTGTCGATCATGGTCGCGGCCGGCTTTATCGTGTTCCAGAAAGACGCCAAGCGGCTGCTCGCCTATCACAGCGTCGAGCACATGGGCATCATTACGCTCGGCTATGCGCTCGGGCCGATCGGCAGTTTCGCCGCGCTGTTCCACACGCTGAACCATTCGGTGTGCAAGGCGCTGGCATTCTTCGCGGTCGGCCGCCTCGGCCAGCGTTTCGGCAGCCACGACATGCACGCCATCGCCGGCGCGCTGCGCGCCGATCGGCTGTGGGGATCGGCGCTCGTCGTCAGCGTGCTGGCGCTCATCGGCGTGGCGCCGTTTTCGATCTTCATGAGCGAGTATCAGTTGCTGCGCGCGGTGATCGGCACGGGCGCCTGGCTGACGCTGGTGGTGTTTCTCGCCGCTGGAGGCGTCGTGTTCATCGCCGCGTTGCGGCACTTGATCGACATGGCGTTCGGCACCGCGGGCGAGCATGACCGGGGCGCGCGAGACGGCGCGTTCGCGGCACCAATCGTCGTCGTCGCAACGGCATTGCTGCTGCTGCTCGGCATCTGGATGCCGCTGCCGCTGTTTGACGCTATCTCCAGTGCCGCAGCCGTGCTTGCGGGGCAGCCATGACCGCGTTCGTTCGCACCGGCAATGCAGTCCCGGTCGCCGCCGACGTGGTGCCGGCGCTCGCGGTCGAGAATTTCCGCAGCCAAGTTCTCTCGGCGGTCCAGGGCGGTCGCCACCTGCTGTTGCTTTGCGGCATCGCGCAGAAAAACGGCGGCACTAGGTTGCTGGCCGCGATCGCCGACGACAAGCGCGGCGAGATCGGCCTCTGCTCGACAATGGTCGCCGGAGCTTATCCGGCACTCACCCCCGATTGTCCGTCGGCGCATCTATTCGAGCGCGAAATTCACGAGCAATGGGGAGTCGATCCGCAGGGCCATCCCTGGCTTAAGCCGGTGCGTTTTCCCGCGCGCGGCCCGGCCATCGGCGCGGCGGATTTTTATCGCGTCTGCGGTGAGGAAATCCACGAGGTCGCAGTTGGACCAGTGCATGCCGGCGTCATCGAGCCCGGCCACTTCCGTTTCAACTGCCACGGCGAGCGGGTTGTCCATCTGGAAATCTCGCTCGGCTATCAGCACCGCGGCGTCGAGCAGGCTCTGCGCGACGGTCCGCACAAGGCGAGCGCGCATCTCGCCGAGACCATTGCCGGCGACACCACGGCCGCCCACGCGACCGCCTATTGCCAACTCGTCGAAGGGCTTTCCGATGCGCGCTGCCCGCCGCGCGCGCTGGCGCTGCGCGCAACGGCAATCGAACTCGAGCGGATCGCCAACCATATCGGCGATCTTGGCGCGCTTGCCGGCGACGTCGGCTTCCTGCCGACCGCCGCCTATTGCGGCCGGCTGCGCGGCGACACGTTGAACCTTACCGCGCTACTCTGTGGCAGCCGGCTCGGGCGCGGCTGGATCAGGCCTGGCGGCATGGCGCGCGACGTCGCGGCGGAAATGCTCATCGAGTTGCAAAAACGCCTGGCCGCTGCCGAGCGCGACATGCGCATTGCCGTGGATCTGTTGTGGAAGTCGTCATCGGTGCGGGGGCGCTTCGAAAACGCCGGCGGCTTGTCGCGCCAGACCGCCCTCGATCTCGGCGTCGTCGGGCCAGCGGCGCGCGCCAGCGGTGTCGATCGCGATGCGCGCCGCGACTTCCGCATGTCGCTGTATGCGGACCGGCTGCCCGCCATCGCGCTCGGCGAGACCGGGGACGTGTTTTCCCGGGCGCTGCAGCGCTGGCAGGAAATCGAAAATTCCTTGGCCTTCTTGCAGCAATCGCTCGCTGCTCCGGGCGACGGCGGCGTCCGCACGGCGGTCGGCCCGCTGGCGCCGAATGCCATCGCTTTGTCGATCGTCGAGGGCTGGCGCGGCGAAATCGTCCACTTGGCGGTGACCGACGGCACGGGACGGTTCGCCCAGTACAAGATTGTCGATCCCTCGTTCCGCAACTGGTTCGCGCTGGCGTTGGCGATGCGCGGCCAAGCCATTTTGGACTTCCCGCTCTGCAACAAGAGCTTCAACTTGTCGTATTGCGGCCATGACCTTTAGGAGTTCGCAGGCTCGATGCTGAAGACGCTCATGGCCCGCGCGCGCGAGGGCTATCGCACGGCGGCCTATCCGGTAGCGGACCCCGGCCTGCCGGCGCTGTTTCGTGGCCGGCCGGTGCTCGATCCCAGCAAGTGCAAAGCGGGCTGCGTCGCCTGCGTCGAGGTCTGTCCGACTGACGCCGTGCGGGTACTGGATCGCCGGCCGCAGCTCGATCTCGGCCGCTGCATCTTCTGCGGCGAATGCGTCGCCGCCTGCCCCGAAGGTGCTATCTCGTTCAGCCGAGACTGGCGGCTTGCTAGCTCGGCGCGCGAGGAACTGGTCGTCACCGGCGATCAGCCGATCCTTGTTACCGCCCTTGGCGAGGAGCTGAAGCGCTTGCTCGGGCGTTCCCTGCGATTGCGCCAGGTCAGCGCCGGTGGCTGCAATGGCTGCGAAGTCGAGGTCAATGCGCTCGGCAACGTGGTGTTCGATGCGAGCCGTTTCGGCATCGACTTCGTCGCCTCGCCGCGTCATGCCGACGGCATTCTGGTGACCGGACCGGTCACCGCGAACATGAAAGAGGCGCTGCGGATCACCTATGAAGCCGTGGCCGAGCCGAAGCTGGTCATCGCCGCCGGTGCCTGCGCAATTTCCGGCGGCTTGTTTCGAGATTTCGTCGAGGTTGGGAATGGCGTCACTGAGTTGCCGGTTGACCTCTATGTGCCCGGATGTCCACCACATCCCCTGACCGTCCTCAACGGCCTCTTACGATTGCTTGGCCGATTTGCTTAGTGGCCCGATTCCAAAATTTGCCTCAGTTTGCGGCACGCTCATTTGCAAATTTCGGATTTGTGGGACACCACCAACGCATTGAATCTAGATCAGCGGTTTTCGCCAGTTTGCTGTGTCCTGTCGATAAACGCTTGCCGAACACGCAAAGCGTCATCGGTCGGGTATCGGGTAGACAGCTATCACCCGTTTTGTTTTGTTCCTGCCAGAGGAGCAGGTTGTGTCGTGCGAGGGTTTCTAAAGCACTTTGCACCAGACGAGTTTCGTCCTGACGAGATCAACATCTTGGAGGACGCGCTCTAAGATGCTTGGGCGTCGTATTGAGAGCAGCAAGGGCCTTCGACGATTACTCCAGGGTGGGCCGCCCCCTCGCCAGGTACATCATCTCAATGGCTAAGGGTGGCGAACGCGATTGCAAATGGCTGGCCGACAGCGCGGTTCTCTATCTCTCCCAACAAAAACTTTCCCGTAAGCCACCAGAAACCGTCTGACCGCCGCCGTCGAAATCATGGAAGCAATCAGAAAGCTGTCTGCTTTCTGGGGTAAAGCGGACGAAGCAATCCTTGCCGTATTTTTCAACCTCCCATAGGTCGATCACTTGATTTCGTTTCTCGGCACTGAGAAGGAAATCGCGATCATACTTTCGCTCTGCATGCGTAGGACGCTTGGCGATAATGTTGACGACCTTAAACGTCATCACCACTTCGCCGGCCTGATTAATTACCTCGACTAACGAGGTGACCGCGCCGCGATCGGGCTTTGATTTCGAGGGAACGGCCTTGAGCACGGTCACGCGCACCGACAGAGTGTCGCCTGGGCGCACCGGCTTGACCCAGCGCAACTCATCGCCGCCGGGAGAGCCCAGGCTCGCCACCTTGGTGAGATAATGGTCCACGAACAGCCGCGTCATGAGGCCGGCGGTGTGCCAACCGCTGGCGATTAGGCCGCCAAAGGGGCCGCTCTTCGCCGCCTCGGGATCCGTATGCAACGTCTGTGGATCAAACCGATTGGCGAAGTCGACTATTTCATCTGCCTCGACCGCGATAGTGCCAAAGCAGTGTACGTCGCCCTCAATATAATCCTCGAAGTACCGATCGGAGATCGGACGCAAAAATGGCATTCCAGCATCCATTGTCCAAACGCACGGCTGTCTCGTGCAAAGCCTATCGACAAGCCGTCGCACGGCCCGATGCGGCGCGGCGCAAAGCTGAGGCCAAAGAAAAAGAATTCGTCGACAAGATCAACCGGTTGAAAGCTGCCCTGGGTCGGATGTGATGCCCGAAATGTGTGCACCAACGTGTGCACGGGGCGTTTGGCCGCAGCAGCGTTATTCAACTAACTATTTGATTTTTCTGGTACAGCTGGGTGGATTCGAACCACCGACCTCCTGATCCACAGTCAGGCGCTCTGAACCAACTGAGCTACAGCTGCACGGCCTTGCGAATTGTTGAGCATGATCTTTTCCGAAAACCGGTAGCCACTTTTCGGGATCATGCTCCGGCGCGCGAAACCTAGGAGTACGGCTCCGCTTTGGCAAGATTGCCATCCGCTCATTCCGCGTAAGCGGGAATCCAGAAAAGCCGCGAATATTGCGAGATACTCCTGGGCTTCCCGCCTTCGCGGGGACGATCGGCCTGCAGCCAAAAAGCAAAAAAGCCCGGGCTGTGCCCGGGCTTCCCCTCGCCACTTAACCGTGGCAAATGCGGTTTGCAATATCGCTTAGGCGACCTTGCTGAACGCCTTGTTCATGCCGCTCTTGATCGGCTCTGCGGTCTCGGTCGCAACCTTCTGCGCGAGCGCGCCAAGCTCCTTGCCCTGCTCGGTGAGCGCCTCGAACTGCTTGCGCGCATGGGCGCTCGACAGTTCGATCACTTCCGACAGCGTCTTTGCGGTGATCAGTTCGCCGGCGAAGTCGAACGCGGCATTGGTATTCACGCGCGCCGCCTCGATGACTTTCAGGCCGTAATCGGAGGCGCCTTTGGTTGCCGTCGAATAGGTGGTCTCAAGAACGTCGGTGGCCTCTTCGGCGGCCGCCTTCATCTTCTCGTAAGTGTCCTTGCACTGCGCAACGCCGCGTTCGGCAAATTCACGGAATGCGGCCGGCATCTCGACCTTCGGGATCTCAAATTTCGGGATTTCGAATTTCGGCATTTCGAACGCACTGATCGTGGGTTTGCTGGTCTTCACTCTCGGGGGGGTTGTTGCGGCTTCCGCCATGACACGTTTTTCCTTGATGTCGCTCTTCACTCTCGGGGCTGTCTCACTCGCGGAGAATTTGTTGTTTGGCATCGCCGCCCGTTGCGCGCTGCCTGGTTTTTCATTCGTGGGCCGAACGCCACAGGTTTTGGCCCAAGCACTTCCGTAGCTTTTAGATAACACTTCTCTTGGTGCGTTGCAACAGAAATTTTTGCATTGCACAAATTATTCGCCAAAGTATTGATTGCGCGGCGCTTTTTAGTTTAGCTATGTTTGCTGGAATAATTACGTCTTAGGTTTGGCAGCATCGACCACGATTTTGGCTGCACTTTGGCCAAGGTCCTGAACCTGACTCGAGAGCGCCTGCATCTGCCGGCTTAAGAATTCCGATTGCAGCCCCAAGACCTCCGCTCCGTCTTTGGCCTTCATCAATTTTTGCGCGAAGTCGAAAGTGGCCTCGACGTTCTGCTCGGCATAGGTAATCGATTTCTGCGCGATCTCTGCGGCACCGCTCTGCGCGGCCTGTGCGCTCCCTTGGAATTGCCCCATGGCCTTCGTCGCCGCGCCGACGAAGCCTTCGAACGCCTGGCGCGCCTGTTCGACGCCGCGTTCGGCAAACGCGCGCATTTCATTTGGGATTATGAATTGCTCAAACTGGTCTTTGGCCATCGCACGCTCCTTGAGATCCGGTTCCCATGCCGGGAATGCGGCGATTGGAACCAAATGGGCCGGACGCCCCTGCCGTTCATGACCCTAATCACGTTCATGGCGGTTCCTCTTGGCAGTTAAGGTTATCCCGGCTTCTCGCATTAAGCCACAGCCGGTCGGCATGGACGTCACAACCGCCTCGGATTAAGAATCCATTAGCAACCGAGTTCCATCACGCATGTCCAACGGGGGGAGTGAGGGCACACTGTTGCGGGATCCGCGACTTGCGCCCCTGGCGACGAGGGAGTGGCCGGCTTGGCTATGGCGCGCCGACGGCTCGCGCATTCTTTGGGCCAATGCAACCGGCGCCGCGATTTTCGGGGCAGACACATCGCGCGCCTGCTCCGAACGACGTTTTCACGTTTCCGATCTTGCCGCCGCCCAGGTGATCCGCCTTGCCGCCACGCTGCCGGCGGGCGAGCAAGAACGGCTAGAACGCCTACGCGGCTTCGCGCGCCTCAATAGGCCGCTGGTCTGCGCGTGTTCGCGCGTGCCCACCGATCACGGCGGGGGGGCGGTGCTCATCGCCGCTACCGAAGCGGCGGGTCCGGCGCTGCCGCTCGCCGAGCGCGTGCGGCGGTTGTTGGAGGCCAACGAGCGGCCGATCGCGGCTTTTTTGCCCGATGGCCGCTTCCTCTATGCCAATACCGAGGGCAAGCGGTGGTTTGGCGGTACCGGCAGCCTAGGTGCACTCGGGCTGGACAGGATCGCTACGCTTGCGCTGCACGACGGCACCGCCAAGGAGACCGCGCGGCTTCACGGCCATAACATTGTCGCCACGAGCCTCGGCCAAGGTGCCAGCAGCGTTCTCCTCCTCACTATCGATATGAAGATCGGAGTCAGCGCACTACCGCTCGAAACGGGGCCAGCCGCAGCGCCTGTTGCAGCGGGCCTCTCTCCTCAGGCGTTACAACCAGGCCCGACGGCCGAGCCGGCGTCAATACTGCAACGCCGCCATCCGCTGCGCTTCGTTTGGGAAATGGACGCAGATGGCCGGTTCGGCATCACATCGGATGAATTCATCCAACTCATCGGGGCGCGCGCCGCCTTGTTGGGCCGGCCGTGGCGCGAAATTGCCGCGGTACTTGCGGTTGATCCCACAGATCAAGTCGGGCGCGCGGTCGCTAGCCGGGAGACCTGGAGCGGCATCACGGTCTCATGGCCAGTTTCCTGGCGGGTCGGTTCGGAGCAGGAGAACAGGCGCCTGCCAGTCGAGTTGTCCGGCCTGCCGGTATTTGATCGCGACCGCAATTTCCGTGGCTATCACGGATTTGGCGTCTGCGGCGAGCTCGTCGAGATTGATGGATCGGCGCGCGGACGCCCGGAAGAAGAGCGGACAACAGCCTTCGCAGCATCTTTAGGTGACATGCCTCTCGAGACGCCAGCCAGCGCGGCAGGGGCGGACGCATCGAGCGAGCAAAAAACAACCGATGCCGCCGCGAGGCCTGTTAGCCCGGCACCCGATATCGATCCCAGTTCACCGAATGTTGTTCCGTTTCGCCCGACTGCGCCAACGCCGACAGAGCCTAAGACGGCGCCTGGTCTGTCCGCTGTCGAGCGACGCGCATTTCGCGAGCTGGCGCACGAGCTGACCTCACGCCTACGCGGCGGGCAGACCACAGCGCCCACCGAAACCGTGAGCGAGGAGGCAGCTGCCCGCGCACAAATTCGGCCCGACGCGCAAGACCAGGATCCGCGCGAAGACTTACTGCTGGCGCTTGAGGCGGGCGAAGAGGCAAGCCAGCAAGCACGCCAGGCGCTGGCCCAACAGGCGAGCTCTGACGAAGCGTTGACTGAACCGGCCGTTGCTTCCTTCGGGGTCATCGCGGAGCATGCCCTGCTCGATCGAATCCCGATCGGTGTACTGGTTTACCGGCACGATGAGGCGCTTTACGCCAATCGGCATTTTTTGGATCTGAGCGGTTACGACGATCTCGCCGCGATGAATGCCACAGGCGGGCTGAGCGCGCTCATTGCCGAACCCGGCGCTGGCGATACGCTCGCAGCCGCGGGCAGCGCGCAGGCGCTTGCGATCATCTCAGGGCAGGGCGAGAAGCTTCCGGTCGAGGGCCGGATATTCAAAATCCCCTGGCGCGGATCGTCAGCAATGGCGCTCATCCTGACCAAGGCCGCGAGCAAAGCAGGGGTCGATCCCGAAACGGCAATTCGCAACGGCAGCGCCGAAGAGCGTCGATCGCCTAATTCCCAAGGGCAACCACCACTGGCGGCCTCCGCGGTGGAATTCGTCGCCAAAATCAGCCATGAAATCCGCACCCCGTTGACGGCGATCACCGGCTTTGCCGAAGCAATGATGACCGAGCGCTTCGGGCCGATCGACAATGAGCACTACCGCGAATATATCAAGGACATTCACGCCGCCGGCTCGCATCTGAGCTTGATGCTCAACGACTTGTTCGACCTATCCAGAGTCGAGGCCGGAGGGATCGACCTGACCTTCGCCAACGTGAATCTGAACAATCTCACGCAGCAATGCGTTGCGATCATGCAACCGCAGGCCAATCGCGCGCGCGTCATTATCCGCACCGCCCTCACAATGGGACTGCCGCCGATCATGGCCGACGAGCGGGCGCTGCACCAAATTGTGCTCGGTCTATTGTCGAACTCGATCCGGTTCACTGGCCCCGGCGGCCAGATTATCGTTTCAACCGTCTTTTCCGATGCGCACGAAGCTGTGTTGCGCATACGCGATACCGGCGCCGGCATGAGCCAAAAAGACATCGAAGTGGAGCTGGAGCCGTTCCAGGAGACCGCGACCTCAGCTAGTTTGGGCTCGGGCGGAACCGGTTTCAGCCTGCCTCTGACAAAGGCGCTGGCCGAAGCCAATCACGCGCACTTCAGCATCAAAAGCGCGCCCGATGCCGGGACGCTAGTTGAGATCGCGTTTCCGTCCAACCGTCTCGTTGCCGCCTAGCGCGATGCGCTGTCCGGCCGTCGAGCTTTTGCCGAGATTGGTGAGCATGATCGGCAGCATGCTTGCGGCCACCAGTTTCCGCCGATCGATTCGAACTTTAGTTCTGATCGGGCTCGCCTTGTTGCCGCACGCAGCCCGCGCAGCCGATGTCGATCTCTTGCTCGTGCTCGCAGCCGATGTGTCGCGCAGCATCGATGCGGCAAAGTTCCAATTGCAGCGCGACGGTTACGCCGCCGCCATCTCCGATTCCCGCGTTCTCAACACGATCCGCGCCGGTCGGATCGGACGCATCGCCGTGAGCTTTGTCGAGTGGTCGGGCGTAGGGGCGCAGCGTGTGGTGATCGATTGGATAAGCCTCGGCGACTCCGCCACGGCAAAAGACTTCGCAGATCGTTTGCTGGAATCGCCGCGCTCGTTTGCCGATCGGACCTCAATCAGCGGCGCGATTGAATTTTCCATGGCGCAGCTCGCGCGCGCGCCGTTCACCGCGCCCCACCAAACCATCGACATCTCCGGAGACGGCACCAACAATTCCGGTCGCGACGTCGTCGAAATGCGCGATCAGGCGGTCGCAAAGGGAATAACGGTAAACGGCCTGGCGATCTTAAGCGAAACTCCGTTGCCATGGAATCCGGAACATACCAATCCGCCCGGCGGACTGGACCACTACTATCGCACCAACGTCATCGGCGGTCCGGGCGCCTTCGTCCGAGTGGCGAGGAACTTCGATTCTTTCGGCGAAGCAATCATCAGCAAACTGATCGCCGAGGTCGCCCAGGCGCATGAGCCGCGCCGTCGGCGGACCGCGGCACGCTGATGCACCCGCACGCCCTGGGCTCGGCGTACTTTGCGCGCCCAACGCGCCCCAACAAGCCACGAAAGCGACACAGATAACCCACATGTTTGCACGCTATCTGTGGCCCGGTATATTCCACGTGTCTCATAACAATCGGAAAAACGTCCGGTGAACGCGGCCATCGGCTTTAAACGCGTTGCGATTGCCGCCGCCCTGGTCATTGCGGCGGTGATGATTGTGTTTGTCGGCATACCATCCTTATTGCCCGCCGCTTCCGTACGCGACGCCGTGAAGTACGAAATCCGTGCGGTAACTGGACTCGATCCGGCCTTGGGTGATGAGATTTCACTGTCGCTGTTTCCATCGGGAAGCGTGCGTTTCCATAATGTGAGCCTCGCCAATGAGCCGTCTGGCGAGCCGCCCGTCGTCGCAGACGAGCTGATTGCGCGGCTGCGATATTTTCCGCTTCTGCTGGGGCGTATCGAAATCGCCGACGTGACCCTTGTACGCCCGACGATCAAGGTCGCCTTCTCGGCCGCCGGCGAATCCAACTGGTCAGGGCTCATTTCATCGCTCGCCCGGGCGCTCCAGCCGCATTCGGAGTCAACTGCTTCGTTTTCGGAAATCGGCATTCAGGACGGCACTGTGATCGTCTATGACGGCCGTGCCAACGCGACCGAACGGCTCGAGGGCCTCGAGTTTCAGGTTGCCTGGCCGTCGATCTCGCGCACTTTCGGTGCCAACGGACACTTTGTCTGGCACAACGAAAAGGTCGAGGCGAGCTTGACCTTAAGCGACTTCCTGGCGGCGCTCACCGGCGAGCGGTCAGGCCTCAAGGTCCGGCTGTCGAGCGTCCCGCTTACGCTCGCCTTCGATGGGGCGGCGAGCGATGAGCCGACCTTGAAGATCCAAGGCACACTCGGTGTCGAAGCGCCGTCGCTGCGCGACGCGTTGCGCTGGATCGGCAATGACAAACTGCCGTTTGGCGGATTTGGTCGGTTTGCGTTACGTGCGCAAAGCGATATCGGCGGCCGCGTGGCATCGCTCTCCAATGTCAATGTCGAGCTGGACGGAAACAGAGCCGAAGGCGCGCTCACCGTATCGGCCGAGCCACGGCGCCTGGTGCAGGGCACGCTCGCCGCCGACTCTCTCGACATCACGCCCTACGTTTCCGGCATACGGCTGCTGGCGCGCAACGAACGCAACTGGAATCAGCTGCCAATCACGCTCGACGGCTTCAACGATTTAAGCCTCGACCTTCGGCTCTCGGCCGCGAGCATCAAGATATCCACTGCTCGGCTGGGCCGCACCGCAGTTGCCGCGACGATGCGTGACGGCAATCTCAATATCACGGTCGGTGAATCGCAAGCGTTCGGCGGAGTCGCCAAAGGCACGCTCGGCCTTGCCAATGCCCAAGGCGGCATTGCGGTCACCTCGCACATGCAGTTCGCCGACGTGGATTTGGATAACTGCCTCGGTCAGGTGTTCGGGCTGCACCGGGTCGAAGGCCGTGGGACGCTGACGGTCAATGTCGATGGCAATGGTGAATCCGTATTGGCCGTTACGCGCGGGCTCAATGGCGTGGCGAGTTTGAACGCAAGCTCGGGCGCCTTGATCGGCATCAATATCGAACAATTGCTGCGTCGCCTGGAGCGACGGCCGCTGTCGGGCAGTGGCGATTTCCGCAGCGGCCGCACGCCGTTCGATCAGCTCGCGATCAACTTGAAAGTCAATCAGGGCGTTGTCTCGATAGACGACATGCGCATCACCGGTCCGTCGGTCCGACTTGCCGTGGCTGGACAGGCTTCCGTGCCTACCCGTGATCTCGACCTCAAAGGCGTGGCAACGCTGGTCTCGACCGCCAGCAGCGACGAGTTCCAGTTACCCTTCGTCGTTCAAGGGCCGTGGGACGATCCAATCATGCTGCCCGATGCGCAGAGTCTGATCCGCCGCTCGGGCGCCGCCGCTCCGCTGCTTGGCGGCAGCAAGAGCTACAATGCCGGCGACGCGGTGCGCTCGGTCATCGACCAGCTCATGGCGACGCCCGCACCGGCAAACTCGCCGAGCGTAGCACCGGCAGTGGCCCCAGCGGCGCCGCATTCATCCCAGTAAATTTGAACACCTGAGAGGACCGGCGCGCACTCGCGCAGGTCTCCTGCATGCTTTACGCTATGGTTCCCCACGCACCGGTGCGCCGCGCGCGGCGTTAAGTTTGGTGAGAATTGAGGCGGCGATGACAGCGATTCCGACGACCGCGACGACGATGCTGCATACAGCATTCATCTCCGGACTGACGCCGAGGCGGACTTCTGAATAGATGCGGATCGGCAACGTTGTCGCGCCGGGCCCGGTGGTAAAGCTGGCAATGACCAGATCGTCGAGCGAAAGTGCAAAAGCCAGCATCCAGCTCGCCGCCATGGCGGGGAAAATCAGCGGCAAGGTCACAAGCATAAACGTCTGCCCCGGCGAAGCGCCGAGGTCCATTGCCGCTTCCTCAAGACTCTCGTCGAAATCGACCAGCCGCGATTGAACGATGACTGCCACAAAGCAGGTCGTCATCGTGATGTGGGCGATGACGACGGTCCAGAAGCCGCGATCGACGGATATGGCGACAAATAACAGCAGCGTGGATAAGCCGGTGATCACTTCCGGCATGACCAACGGCGCATAGATCATCGCCGCAAACAAGAGCCGACCACGAAACCGGCCGAACCGCACCAGTGCTGTCGCGGCGAGGGTGCCCAAACACGTCGCCACGCACGCTGACACGAGCGCAATGCGAAAACTGACCGATGCCGCTTGCAGCAGCGCCGCATCCTGCGCCAGCGCAGCATACCAGCGCGTCGACCAGCCGCCCCAGACGACGACCAGCCGCGACGCATTGAACGAATACACAATGAGGATGACGATCGGCAGATAAAGAAAGGCGATGCCGAGGACTAGTGCCGTTATATTGAATGCCGATAACCGCCGCATGTCAGCTGCGCTCCATGCCGCGCAACGTCTGATTCTGAAAAACAACGATCGGCGTGACCAACAGGCATACCAGCACGACGGCCACCGCCGAGGCGGCAGGCCAGTCCTTGTTGGCGAAGAATTCGTTCCAGATCGCCTGACCGATCATCGCCGTCTGTGAGCCGCCGAGCAGATCGGGGATGACGAATTCGCCGACGATGGGGATGAAACACAACAGCGATCCGGCAACGACGCCCGGCGCCGACAACGGCAAGGTAATCGTCCAGAATGTCCGCCAATGTGGGCAACCGAGATCGGCTGCCGCCTCCAGGAGCGATTCATCCAGCTTCTCCAGCGTTGCATAGAGCGGCAGCACCATGAATGGCAGATAGGAGTAGACCATGCCGATATAGACCGCCGTGTTGGTCGACAACCAAGTCGGCGGCTCGGGCACGATGTGCAATGCCAAGAGGAGCTGATTGAGCGGGCCGTCGTGCTGGAGAATGTTCATCCAGGCGTAGATGCGGATCAGGAAAGAGGTCCAGAACGGAAGAATCACGAGAACGACGAGCACGGCCTGCAGGCGTCGCGGCGCGCGTGTCATTGCGTAAGCAATCGGATACCCGATCAGCAGCAGCAGCAGCGTGGAGAAGGCAGCAATTTGCAGGCTCTTCATGTAGGAGACGACGTAGAGCGGGTCGGAGCCGAGAAAAATAAAATTATCCAGCGACAAGCCGGCGAAGAACGCCATCGCGCCGCTCCAGCCGGACGAGAGGTCAAAGACAGGTGTGTAAGGTGGCTGCGCGATCGCGCTCTGCGATAAGCTCATCTTGATCACGATCAGGAACGGCAACAAGAAAAAGGCCACGAGCCAGGCGTAGGGAATCCAGGTGACCAGGCTGGTCAGGTGCCAATGCTGCCGCCGCAGCTTCATGCGATCCAATCTCCGATCATCGCGTCAATACGACGGCGGCTTCCGGCGCAAAGCTGAGCCAAACCCTCTCGTTCCAACCGATCGCGCGCGCCGTAAGCGGTCCCGTATTGGCAATGGCCGCTTGCAGCGGCACACCCGCCTCGGTGCGCAATCTGTAAAGCGACAGGTCGCCGAGATAACCGATATCGACCACGGTCGCGACGACACCGTTTTCCGCGGCGGGCTGAGCGATCGCGGCTTCGTAACGATCGAGACGGATCTTCTCGGGCCGTATCGCCACCCAAACGGCGCTGCCGGGCTCGGCATTGATGTTCGCGGCAACGCGTAGCCGCCCCAAGGCGGTCCCTTCGATCGTGGCTTCGGTATCGCCGACGCGGCCTTCGAACAGATTCACGTTACCGATGAAGTCAGCGACCCAACGCGAGCCTGGCCGTTCGTATATTTCGGCGGGCGGCGCGATCTGCATTAGGCGACCGCGATCCATGACGGCGATGCGATCCGCCACAGTCATGGCTTCGCTCTGATCATGGGTGACGATGATGAATGTGAGTCCAAGCCGGCGCTGCAAATCCATCAGCTCGAATTGCGTCTCGCCGCGCAGTTTTTTATCCAGCGCCGCCATCGGCTCATCAAGCAGCAGCACGCGCGGCCGCTTGACGAGCGAACGGGCGAGCGCGACACGCTGACGCTGTCCGCCGGATAGTTCGTGCGGCTTGCGGCGGCCGAACGCCTCGAGTTTCACCAGCGCCAGCATGTCAGCGACGCGGCCGGCAATTTCAGTCTTGGGCAGGCCTTCCTGCTTGAGGCCGAATGCGATATTGGCCTCGACCGTAAGATGCGGAAACAAGGCGTAGCTTTGGAACATCATATTGACCGGGCGGCGGTGCGGCGGCACCGGCGCCAGATCGACCCCATCGAGCAAAATGCGGCCGGCGCTCGGCTGTTCAAAGCCCGCAATCGACCGTAACAGGGTTGTCTTGCCGCAACCGGAAGGACCGAGCAGAGCAAAGAATTCGCCTTGAAAAACGTCGAGTGACAATTGGTCGACTGCGACGAAATCACCGAAGCGTTTACTGACAGCTTCGATTCGCAAAAGCGGCTGCGCATTGCGATCGGCCCACGGCTCGAAACCGCACTTGGCAAAGCTCGTCGATCTCGCGCTCACCATCGCTACTCCGATCGGCGCAGTCGCGCTGACGCCGCGCGCCGCACGCTAATGCATTTTTGTGATTCTCGGAAACATGAAGTCGAGCCGAACCGTTGCACGTCTTGTTATGTCGCCGTTGCCTGCGGCTGGGCCATGAACTGCTCGAGCGCGGCAGTCTGCGCTGAAGAGAACCGCAAGCCCAGTTTGGAACGCCGCCACAGCACATCATCGGCGCTCCGCGCCCATTCCTTGTGCATGAGATACCGGATCTCGACAGCGGTCAGATCGGCGCCAAAGCAGGTGCCGAGATCGGCGATTTGCCCCGCTTTGCCGAGTACCTGATCAACGCGCGTACCGTAAGCCCGCACCAGGCGGCGCGCGTGCTCGAATGGCAGGAATGGATAATTCCGCCGTTCGCGTTCGATCAGTGTCTCCATCCCGTCGTAAACGAAATCGCCGCCCGGAAGATGGCTTTTTGCCGTCCACGGCCGCGAATGCGGGAAAAAGTGACGTAAACGCATCAGCGCCTGTTCGGCGAGCCGCCGATAGGTGGTGATCTTGCCGCCGTAGACAGTCAACAGCGGCGCCTCGCCGTAGCGCTCATCCAGAACCAGTTCGTAATCGCGCCCGACATCCTGCGCTTTGCGCGCCCCGTCGTCATAGAGCGAGCGCACGCCGGCGAAAGCCCAGACAACGTCGGCCGCAGTAACCTCCGTTCGGAAGTACTCGCTGGCGACGCGGCACAAATAATCGATCTCCGGTCCGGTCGGCGCCACAATCGAGGGATCGCCTGTGAATGCCTGATCCGTTGTGCCGATCAGCGTGAACTGGCCCTCGAACGGGACGGCAAAGACGACCCGCCCATCCGCGGCTTGCAAAATGTAAGCGCGATCGTGCTCGAACAAGCGTCGCACCACGATATGACTGCCTTTGTCGAGTCGCAGGCGGCGCAACGGCTCCTGGCGTAGTACGCTTTCGGCGAATATTTCGTTCCATGCGCCGGTGGCGTTGACCAGGATCCGAGCAGAAACGACGTCGCGCTGGCCGCGAGCGATGAGTATGAGCCGCCAAACGTCGCCGCGTTCCGCCCGCACGCAACGGGCGCGGGTGCGGATGACGGCGCCGCGCTCGGCAGCGTCGACGGCGTTGAGGACCACGAGCCGCGAATCGTCGGCGAAGCAGTCGGAATATTCAAAGGCGTGGTGAAATCGCGTTTTGAGAGGCAGGCCCGCTTCGTCGGTAACAAGATCGAGCTCGCGGGTGCCGGGAAGGATCTTGCGCCAACCGATCCAATCGTAGAGCAAAAGCCCCAGTCGCAGCACGGACGCGGAGCGCCGCGTATCATTGATGGGCAGGACGAAGCGGAGCGGCCGGATCAGATGGGGTGCGGCGCGCAGCAATACCTCACGCTCGCGCAGTGCCTCATGGACCAGGCAAAAATCGCCGTGTTCGAGATAACGTAGCCCACCATGGATCAGCTTCGATGACGCCGATGACGTGCCGGAGGCTAGGTCGTTCTGCTCGACCAACACCACACGCAGACCGCGGCCGGCCGCGTCTCGCGCGATCCCGGTGCCGTTGATGCCACCGCCGATAATGGCGAGATCGAAATCAGCCACTGAGTCTCCCTTCAGCCAGTGTAGCAAATCAAGCACGCGGGCATGTTTTGATGCCTGTCCGATGCCTGTTTTGGACCCTCTGGTGGACGCTTGTGCTGGACGCAAGATCGGCGATGATGGTGGCAAGGATACCACGCATGGACTTCCGCGATCGTCATGTGGTCGTTACCGGCGGTGCCGGCGCGCTTGGCGGCGCGGTCGTCGAGCGACTGATCGAAGCTGGCGCGGTTTGTCACGTGCCTTGTCTCGATGAGGCGGAGGCCGCACGCTTTCGCCATCGCGATAGTCCTCAGGCCCTAGTGACAGTCACCGGATCGCTGGCCGATGAAGCGGCGATTGAGCGGCTTTATCTCGGGATAAAGACGCTGTGGGGATCGATCCACCTCGCTGGCGGGTTCGCCGCAGCGCCGTTGCGCGAGACCGACCTCGCCACCATCCGTCGGCAGTTCGACATGAACTTGCTCAGCTGCATGTTGTGCTGCCGCGCCGCGGTGCGCGCCATGACCGGCGGCGGCCGGATCGTCAATGTGGCCGCGCGTCCCGCGCTCGAATGGCGAATCGGCGCGAGGATGACGGCCTATGCCGTCAGCAAAGCGGGGGTTGCCGCTCTCACTGCCGCGCTCGCCGAGGAAGTCGCCAAGGACGGCATCCTGGTCAACGCCGTTGCGCCTTCGATCATGGATACCCCGGCCAACCGGAAGGCCATGCCGAAAGCCGACCATGCGCTGTGGCCCAAGGTGGAAGAGGTGGCGGCGACGATCGCATTTCTTGCTTCGCCAGAAAACCGCGTCACGCGCGGGGCGATCGTGCCGGTCTACGGAAAATCGTAAACCACCATCATCACCTAGTAGCCTACCCATAATCCCGGCGTGGCCAATTCCAAGAGATGACCGTCTGGGTCGCGGAAATAAATGCTGTCGCCGCCGCGCGGCCAGTGCGCGCGGGCCTCGATAGCGACCCCGGCTTCGGTGAGGCGTCTTTCCCAGGCCTCGCGCTCATCCGCGGCAATGGAAAATGCCACATGGACCGGGCCACGTCCGTCGTGCGGTGGAATGCTGCCGCCCGGAAAATGCACCGTCTCAAGCGAATGGCCGCGCAAAAACAGCAGCAGCACGCCACGATGGCCGACGTCGTAGGCGCAAAGCCGCGGATCGCGGTAAATGCTGTTCAGCCCGAGAACCTGCTCATAGAACGGACAGGCCCGCTCGAACGCGTCGACATAGAGCACTGTTTCGAGAACGCCGAGAAGAGAAGGCATTTGTGCCCTGCCTGTGCGGCGCTTGTCGCGGGCATCGGCCCGGCCGCTCTGGCGCCTATCCTCCGACCGGCACGATTTCCCGCTCTGGCATCGCCACCAGCCGAGTGACAGCACTGTCCGCGACGACGGCGCGATGCTGCGCGTAAGCCTCGTGGTTGCGCTCAATGTAATCGAGATCGTAGAGGTAATTCACCATCAGGCCATAGGACTGTTTGAGCGCGCGCTCGGACGTGTCGGCGAGCCAGTCGAGGCGCTCAAGCCGCGCCCCATTGCCGAGATGGAATCGCGCGACCGCATCGACCGGCAGCCCGCGGCCGTTGCGTGCCCGCAAATAATAGGACGCTGCGGCGCGAAGGAACGGCTCGCGAATGCGTTCGGCAATTTCGGGCGAGCGCCACCAGCCGTCGGTATCGAGCCCGGAAAGCGCTTTGCGGTCGGCGTCATCGAGCGCGACCGAAGCAGGATTGGCGCGCTCGCGGTTGAGCCATTCGGCCAAGTTCGGCGCCGGCGACAGCGTCACAAAAGTGCCGACGCTCGGGACCTCGCGGGAAACTTCCTCGACCACCTGTTTGATCAGAAAATGTCCGAAGGTAACGCCGGCGAGCCCGCGCTGGCAGTTAGTGATCGAATAGAACACAGCGGTGGTCGCACGCTGCGGCGGGACCGGATCGCGCCTGTCCGACAGGATCGGCGCGATGGCGCCGGGAATGGCGCGGGTCAGCGCCACTTCCACGAAGATCAAAGGCTCGTCGACTAGCGCCGGATGAAAGAACGCATAACAGCGCCGGTCCGGCGGATCGATACGCCGGCGCAAATCGGCCCAGTCCCTGATCTCATGAACCGCCTCATAGCGGATGATCTTTTCCAAGACTGCGGCCGAGGTCGACCAGTCAATGCGGCGCAGCACCAAGAAGCCGCGGTTGAACCAAGACGAGAACAAGTGCACGAAATCGTTGTCGACCACACCGAGATCGTCGCGATGATCCATCGCATCGAGCAATTGCTCGCGCATATGCACTAGTGACGCGGTGCCGCCTGGCGCGAGATTGAGGCGGCGGAAAAGCTCGAGCCGCCGCGGCTCGCTGGCTGCATTGAGGACCGCGGCGGTTTCGTCGGACGGCGATTGGCGCCACGCCGCGATGGCGCGTTCGATCGCCGGGCGATCGTGACCGAATGTTCGGGCGAGCGACTCGAAGAACGCAATGCGTGGGCCGGTAGTCATGGCGGCGTAGCGCACCAGGATTTCCTGCGCCATGGCAACACCGGAGGCCTCGCCGCGTCCGGACAGCAAGTCCTCGCACAATTCGATCAGGCCGGCCGAGCGCTCATGCGCCGGCTCGCGCCGCTCGCGTTTCATTAAAGCGCGGCTGCGGTCCGCGATGCTTTGCAGCATTTCACTGAAGAAGGAGGTGTTCACCGCGTCATCCCATACCGCAAAGTTTAGCTAGTAATGCTTAAGAGTAATGACAAGCCGACTAATGGTTAAAGACCTGTAGACAAACAGCCTTTGGTTGGGCAGTTAGGCGCCGGCGCGGCGCCCGCCGCGTAGCTTGTGGAGTGCGCTTATGCCCGGGCCGTTGGCTGGATTGCGCGTATTGGAATTGGCTCGCATTTTGGCCGGCCCGTGGGCCGGACAGATCCTTGCCGATCTCGGCGCCGACGTGATCAAAGTGGAACGCACGGGAAGCGGTGACGATACTCGCGCCTGGGGCCCGCCGTTTGTCCCGGCCGCTGAGGGGGGCCATCTCGACGCCGCCTATTTTCACTGCACCAACCGCGGCAAGCGCTCGATTGAGCTCGACTTCACCACTGCCGATGGACAGCGGATCGTCAAGAAGCTTGCCGCGCGCTCCGACGTGCTGATCGAAAACTTCAAGGTCGGCGGTCTGGTCAAGTTCGGCCTCGATTACAAATGTCTGGCGCCCGACAATCCGCGCCTGGTCTATTGCTCGGTCACAGGCTTCGGCCAAAGCGGCCCGTCGTCTGCTCGGGCCGGATATGATCTCATGGCGCAAGGCATTGGCGGCATCATGGGCATGACCGGCTCCGCCGATGGTCCGCCGACCCGCGTCGCCGTGCCGATCGCCGATATCTTCTCGGGCGTGTACGCGGTTATCGGCATACTCGCAGCTCTTGTGCGGCGCGAGAAGACCGGCCGCGGCGGCTATGTCGATGCCGCTCTTGTCGACTCGACGGTCGGCACATTGGCCTTCCAGGCGCTCAACTATCTCGTATCCGGCGAACTGCCCAAGCGCATCGGCAATGCGCATCCCAATCTGGTGCCCTATCAGGAATTTCCGGTCGCCGACGGCCGTATCATCATCGCCACCGGCAATGACGCCCAGTTCGTCAAATTGTGCGGCATTCTCGGCGCGCCGGAGCTGGCGCAAGATCCGACCTATAAGCACAACAAGGGCCGCGTCGAGCATCGCGCCGAGCTCGTCGGCAAGCTGTGCACGCTGACGTCGCGGATGAAACGCGAAGTTATTCTCGACAAACTGGAAGCCGCCGGGATCCCAGCCGGTCCGATCAATGACCTGCAACAGGTCTTTGCAGACCCGCAGGTCATTCATCGCGGCATGCGGCTTGAGTTGAAAAGCCCGGCCGCGAAAGGCGGCGTGATTCCGGGCATTCGCACGCCCATTGTGCTGGACGGGGCGCCGATGGCCTCGGAGCGCTCGTCACCGCGGCTTGGCGAACACACAACCGATATTTTGCGCGAGATCGGCGAGCTTTGACGGCGAAATTGCCGGCTCAACGCCGGCGCCGGCTGCTGCTGGCGCCGCCACTAGCGCTGGCACTGCCCAGGACCGCCGCGCCAATCAAAATGCCGATCCCGAGCGCAACGCCAATGGCAAACAGAGGACGCTGCTCGGTTTCGCTGGCGATGCGGGCCAACGCATCATTGCCGTATTTCGTGCCAAGATCGAGCGCCTGATTGCTTAAGCGCCCGGCTTGATTACTGGCGGTCTGACCGCTTCGGCGGAAACGATCCACCATTTCGCTTAATATCGTGGAAATGGCGGCGCCGATCTGGTCGCTCGCTTTAGCCGCAACGTCGGACGTTTGCCGCCCGGCAATGCGGCCGATTCTTTCCAGTTCTTTCTCGACAGCGCCTAGATGCTTCTGGATAGCGGCGACGCTGGGGCCGAAATCCGATGAGCGATATTGGAACATATTGCCTCGCGCGATGAGGAATGCGGACAGCAACGCCGGCACGCGCCTGTCGCACAAGCGCCTGCGTCGTCGCACCAACTTGGCAATTGCGCGTTTGTTCCGCGGATCTGCCGTCGCGGCGCGGCAAACTGTTTGCCGTCAAACGACCGCCACAGGCGCCAAAGCGTCAATATCGGTGACGACATCGATCACCGCGGGACGCTGCGCCGCAAGCGCCTGCGCGAGCGCCGCCGGGAAAGCCGAGGCTTTTTCGACGCGGATGCCGAGCGCGCCCATGTCCTGAGCGATGCGGGCAAAATCAACCTTGCTGAAGGTCCACAATTCGCGCGCTTGCTCGGTCTGCTTGCCGCCATAGACGCGATCGAAGCCGCGCTTCGATTGATTGCCGCCGGCATTGTTGTTGACCACCGTCACGGCATTGATGTTCCAGCGTGCCGCCGTCTCGACTTCTGCGATGTGATACCAGAAGCCAGCATCGCCCGTGAAAGTCACGACCGGCCGTTCGGGACAAGCGCATTTGGCGCCGAGACCGGCCGGAAAAGCCCAACCCAAATGCCCGGCACTGCGAATATAGCTTTGCCGCGCCGAAGTGAGATCGAACATCCCGCCCATCCACATCCCGGCATGGCCGGTATCGACGACGACGATCGCATCATCGGGAACATGCCGGGTGAGCTCGCTGCAAAGCCGCTCCGGCCGCATCGGCACTGCATCCGAGGCGAGCGAGGATTGATATTTGTCGCGCCACTCTCGGCAGATCGTCTGCGCTTCGCCGACCCAGTTTTTGCGTTTCGCGGCGCTGGCGCGGTCGGCATGGGCCAGCATGCGCGACAGCGTCGCCTTGGCGTCGCCATTGACGGCGGCTTGCAGCGGGTAATTACGGCCGAGTGCCTCCGGCTCGATATCGATCTGAATTGCCGGCGTGCCGATCTTGGGGACGGCCCAGAAGTGGGTGGTCATGCCGCCGGTTTCCGTGCCGATGAAGCAGACGAGATCGGCGGCATTGACCACCCGATTAGCGCTCTCGCGCGAATAGGTGCCGACGACACCGACCGACAGTGGATGATTGCCGGGAATTGCATCCTTTCCGTTGAGCGAGGTTGCGACCGGAATTTGCAGCGCATCCGCCAATGCGACAAGTTCATCCGCTGCGCCAGACGCGCGCACGCCGCCGCCGGCAATGATCACTGGCCGCGCCGCGTCTTGGAGAATGTTCAGCGCCGCGCGCAGGCTCGCCTCTTCCGGCTGTGGCCGAAACGGCGGCACGCGGGCAAATTGCGGCTCGACGAGCGGCTCCATCTCGGCTTCCTCGCCGTCGATCTGGCCTTCATTGCCGCGAAATTGCAGATGCACCGGGCCGGGGCAGCCAGTCACCGCGCTACGAAACGCCTGGCGCACCATGTCGGGAAAACGCGCGACGTCGTCGATTGTGGCGTTGAACTTGGTCACCGGCTCGAACGCCGGCATATCGTCGATTTCCTGATAGACCCTGCGGAACTTGGTTTTTGGCTCGCGGCCGCCGGTCATGGCGATGACCGGCGCATGAGCGAGCCAGGCGTCGCGCAATCCAGCCGCGAGATTGAGCGCGCCGATGACCTGCGCCATGCAGATGCCCGGCCGCCCCGAGGCGCGGGCGTAACCGTCGGCCATGTAGGCAGCGGCTTTTTCGCCGTGCACATGCAGGCGCTTGATCTCGGTGCGGCGCTCCATCTCAGCGAATGTGGTGCGCAACACCGCGGGCACGTGAAAGACATGCGTGACGCCGTAGCCCTTGAGCATGTCGGCGAGGCACTGCGCCCCAGTCATTCTACGATTATGTCCGAGCAGGATTGCCTCCCCCCTCACGCTTTATTGTTCAGCAGCCGCGACGAACGAAAGCTGTTGGGCGGCAGAGTCGGAATCATCGCCGCCGCGCCAAGATGCAAGATTAATCGTCGAACACCGCCACGGCACGGATCGGCGAGCCGGTACCCTCGCGCCATTTCAGCGGCAGGCCGATGAACTGGAATTCGCCCTGGCCCAGTAAGGCCTCGAGATTGCACAAGCTCTCCATATGCGTGATGTCGAGCTCCAGGCAGGCCTTGTGCACAAGCGCGTTGACCTTGCCTTCGGGCCCCGGCCGCATCGAGTCGATGCCGAAATGCACGATGCCTTGCCGCGCGAGCCATTTGGTCGCCGCAACATTGACCCCTGGATTGTCGGTCGAATAGGCCGTGGTCGGAAACGTGCGCGCGTGATGCCCGGTGCAAAGCAACACGGTGCCTTTTTTCGGGATCGGCACGCCGGCTTTCTTCACCGCCGCTTCGAGGTCCGCCGGCGTGATCTCGGCGCGCGGCGCGATATGGCGCAGATCGATACAAATGCCGCGGACGATGCAATTCTCGAGCGGATATTTGTCGATCGGCGTGCCGCTTTTGCCGAAATGGCGCGGCGCGTCGATATGGGTGCCGCCATGGTCCGGCATGGAGAAAAACATCACCATATTGCCGTGGACATTGCCGGAATCGATGAAAGACTCCTCGTGCGTCTTCCACACGCCATGGATGATCGGCGGCTGGCCCGGATAAGCAGGCGTGCGATGGTAAAGTTCGCGGCTTAAGTCGACGATGCGCATAGTCCCCCCAATGCTTTCGGCCGCGCGCCCTACTCCGGCTTGAAATTCATCGCCACGCCATTGATGCAGTAGCGCAGATGGGTCGGCGGCGGCCCGTCCTCGAAAACATGGCCGAGATGGCTGCCGCAACGGCTGCAATGCACCTCGGTGCGAACCATGCCGTAGCTCGAATCCGTCGAGGTCTCCACTGCTCCGGGCTCAGGATCGTTGAAGCTCGGCCAACCAGTGCCGCTCTCGAACTTGGTTTTGGAGACGAACAGCTTTTGCTCGCAGCCGGCGCAATAGAACGTGCCGGCGCGCTTTTCGTAATTGAGTGCGCAGCTCCCCGGCCGTTCGGTGCCCTGCTCGCGCATGATGTGGTACTGCTCCGGAGTGAGGATTTTGCGCCATTCCGCTTCGGTATGGGTGACCGGATATTTCTTGGTGTCCAGGATGGTGCTCATGAAGTCGTACTCGCTCTAGATACACACAAACGTAATCGATGTACGGTAATGCGCAATCCCATCCAGACGGGACATAGTGATGTCGAGCTTGAGGCAGTTGCCGGCAAGCTCGGAGTGATGTTCGTCGGCGCAACCCTGCCGACGCCGCTATATCCGCTTTATCGCGAGACCTTTGGATTTTCGGCCGTTACCCTGACGCTCATCTACGCGACTTACGTTCTCGGCAATCTCGCGGCATTGTTGTTCTTTGGTACGCTGTCCGACCAAATCGGCCGGCGCGCCACAAGCTTGCCCGCTATCGCGGTCGGCATTGCCAGCACCGCCGTTTTCGCCGCAGCGCAGGGCACGCCGTGGCTGTTCGCAGCGCGCGGCTTGAGCGGATTTTCGACCGGGCTCGCTTCCGGTGCGGCGACAGCCTGGATCGCGGAGCTTTATGCCACCGGCCGGAGCGGCGGCGCCGCGCGTATTGCTTCTGCAGCGAATATTCTCGGTTGCGCCGCCGGGCCCCTCATTGGCGGGTTGTTCGCGCAATTCGCGCTGGTGCCGCGCGAGACGATTGCGGCGCCGAGACCCTTTGCCGAAGTCAACCTGCGGCCGCGTATCGGCGTGCCGCACGGCATCCGGCTGCAATTCGTGTCGCCGGCCGTGACCGGCTTTGCCACGTTTTCTTTGATCGGCTTCTATTCGGCGCTGATCCCGAGTCTTCTTGGCGAGAGCCTGCATCTACACTCGCCGCTCCTTGCCGGCGCGATCGTGTGCGAGCTGTTTCTCGTCGCTGCGGTGGTCATCCTCACAAGCGGCCGCTTCGCCAGCCAGACCGCCACGCTGGGCGCTCTGCTGCTGTTGCCGCCGAGCGTGTGGATCCTGGTCGGAGCGGAGCTTGCTCATTCACTCACGATCCTGGTGTTCGCCGCGGCTTTGGGCGGATTAGCCGGCGGGCTTGGCTATCGCGGCAGCCTCGAAGTGATCAACCGCATCGCGCCCGCCGATCGGCGCAGCGAAGTGGTGTCGAGCTATATGATCGCGCTGTTTCGGTACCGGTGATCGGCGTCGGATTTCTTTCCGTCGCCGCTACGTCGCTCACCGCGCACGTGATCTTCGCCGCAGTGCTTACGGTTCTTGCGGCGATCGCGCTGTGGACAGGACTGAAATTTGCGCCAAAAGACCGCTGAGCGCCCAGTGTCCCAATTCCGAAGTTCGCAATCGTTTGCGGCACCCTCCTACTAACTTCGGAATCGATAAGGACACTGGCAACTTTTATGCCTTAGCGCCGCTTTTTGAACCCGAAGTTCGCATCGCGTAGTGCCGCAGGTTCCTGCGAACTTCGGGTTCGCGGCACCGGGCGTCACTTGATCGCCAGCGGATTCGTGGGCGAGCCGACGGCGCCGGTGATCGGGATCGCCGGCGCCACGAACATGAATTCGTAAACGCCGTCCCCTGCGCAGTCCTCGGCCAAATCCTTGACACAGAAAATCTCGCCCATGGTCATGCCCATGATCGGGATGGTGATCCAATGCCACGGCTGATTGATGCCGCCCTCGGTATTGTTCGGCCGTACCTCGCAGCCCCAAGTGTCGCTGGCGAGCGCAGCGAGTTTGGTGCGCGCCACGAATTCCAGCGTCTCGAAGGCAAACCCCGGAGCATCACCGCCGGGGTAGCCGTCCCAGCTGCCGGCTTTCAGGCAGCGCTCCATCTGCCCGGTGCGCACGATGATGTAATCGCCGCGCCTGAATTCGACGTTCTGCTTCTTCGCTGTGAGATCGAGATCGGCGCAGGTGATGCCGTAGCCGTCATCGAGGTAGTCCTTGCCGAGCGCTCGCGCGACGTCGAGAAACACGCCGCGGCCGACCATCTTGTTCTTGGTTTTCTCGATGCCGCATTTTTGCGCGCCGAAGGACGACACTTCGCGGCAGTCGTAGCCGTTCCACATGTGATTTTCATAAAACACATGGCCGAGCCCGTCCCATTGCGTGCCGCATTGCAGCGGGATCACCACCATGTCGTCGGCGGCGCGGATGCCGCGTTTGTCGAGGACGCCGGCATAGGCGTCGGTGCCGGTGCGCAGCATGGTGTGCAGCGGATTGATGCGGCCTAGCGCGGGATAGCTGGTCTTGCCGCCCTGCGGTCCGTTATTGTCGAAGTTGAGCGCCAGTGAAATCACCTTGCCCTTTTTGACGAGCCGCGCCGCGGCAATGACGTCTTCGGCCTGTGTGTAATTGAGCGTGCCGATCTCGTCGTCCGGGCCCCATTTGCCCCAGTTCTTGTATTTCTCCGCGGCTTCCTTGAGATCCTCTCGCGTCACTTTGCGCCCGGCCATTGGCTTGCCTGCCTTTGTTTGCTGGAGGGTGGACGGCATGCCACTCGCGCATGCTCGCCCGAACGAAGGGGCGATGATAGCATCTCGGCTCGACATTGGAGGAAGATACTATGCGCGCGATTGGGCTGTGGGCTCGGCTTTGCGCATTTTGCGCAATCCTGGTCGTCGCCGCATTGTCTGCGGGACCGAGCCAGGCCGCCGACAGCTATCCAGTTCGCAAGGTCCGCGTCATCGTGCCGTTCGCCGCTGGCGGGCCTACCGACGTGATTGCGCGCATGGTGGCGGAGCGGCTGTCCGAAGCTTGGGGGCAGCAACTCTACGTCGAGAATATGCCCGGCGCCGGCGGCAATCTTGGCGTTGAGATCGCAGGACGCGCCGCGCCGGACGGCTATACGATCCTGGTCGTCTCGACCGGCTTCATCATCAATCCGAGCATGTACTCAAAGATCGGCTATGACCCGGTCAAGGATTTCGCGCCGATCTCGCTGGTCGCCGCGTCGCCCAACGTTGTCACCGCGCATCCTTCACTGCTGGCGAAAAATCTCAAAGAGCTGATCGAGCTGATCAAAGCCAATCCGGGCAAATACAGCTTCGCCCAGCCGGCCACCGGCTCCACGCCGCATCTCGCCGGCGAATTATTCAAGCAGACCTACAATCTCGATCTCGTCACGGTGCCATTCAACGGCGCGCCGCTGGCGATCAATTCGACCATGGGCAATCACACGCCGATCTCGTTCACCGCCTTGCCGCCGGCAATGGGGAACATAAGAGACGGCAGCCTGCGCGGCATCGCGATCTTGGCCAAGGAGCGGGTTGCTGCCTTGCCCGATCTGCCAACGAATATCGAACAAGGCGTGCCGGGGCTCGAAAGCGACACGCTCACCGGTATCGTGGCGCCGGCCGGCACCTCGAAAGCGATCATCGACAAATGGAATGCGGCCATCGTCAAAATGGTGGCCGATCCCGAAACCAAAAAGAAGCTCGACACGCTTGGCTTCGTGCCGGTGGCCAATAGTCCCGACCAGTTCGGCGAACGGATCAAGTCGGAAATGGCGCGCTGGGACAAAGTGGTGAAGGCCGCGGGCATTCACGCCGATTAGACCGGGCCAAGCATGCGCATCGTCGACATCCGCGAGACCGGCGTTCCGTTAAACTCGTCACTCGCCAATTCGAGCATCGATTTTTCCGAGATGACGACCTCGGTGGTTGCCGTCATCACCGACGTCAAGCGCGACGGCGAGACGGTCTGCGGCTTCGCCTTCAATTCAACCGGCCGCTACGCATGCGGCGCGCAGATGCGCGCCCGTTTCATTCCGCGCATCCTTAAAGCCGATCCGCAGACGCTGCTCAACGAAGCGGAGGATAATTTCGCACCGGAAAAAATCCTTGCGGTGATGATGCGCAACGAGAAGTCGGGCGGCCACAGCGAGCGCTCGATCGCCATCGGCACGATCGAAGTGGCGGTCTGGGACGCTGTCGCCAAGATCGCCGGCAAGCCGCTGCACCGCCTGCTGGCCGAACGGTATAACGGCGGCAAGGCCGCCGATAAGGTGTTCTGCTATGTCGGCGCCGGCTGGTATGCGCCCAGAAAAACAACAAAGGATCTGCAAGACGAGATGCGCGGCCATCTCGACGCCGGCTATACGATGCTGAAGATGAAAGTCGGCGGCATGCCGCTTGCCGACGATCTCAAGCGGGTCGAGGCTGTCAAATCGATTCTGCCGCGCGGCGGCAGGCTCGCCGTCGACGCCAATTCCAAATTCACCCGCGACGAAGCGCTCGCCTATGCGCGCGGTCTGGCGCAATTTGGTTTGCGCTGGTTCGAGGAGCCTTGCGATCCACTCAATTTCGCACTGCTCGCCGAAATCGCCGCGGTTTATGACGCGCCGCTGTCGACCGGCGAGAACCTGTTTTCGACCCAGGACGTCGAAAACCTCGTGCGCTTTGGCGGACTTAAGCCGCAACGCGAGGACGTCATCCAGGTCGACCCGCCGCAAGCCTATGGCATCGTGCAATATGCACGCACGCTCGACATGCTGGCGCGCCATCAATGGCCGCGCAGCCTCTTGTTCCCGCATGGCGGCAACCAGATGTCGCTCGCCATCGCCGCCGGCTTCGGATTGGGCGGCGCCGAATCCTATCCCGGAGTGTTCGGCGATTTCGGCGGCTTTGGCGACGATGCCCAGCTAAACGACGGTTACCTCGGCCTGTCCGATCGGCCGGGCATCGGTTTCGAAGGCCAATCGCGGCTCTACCGCATCATGCGCGAGCTTGCGGCCTAAAGGACGCGGTCTATTCACCAGTGAGGCCCTTGTCGCGGATGACGGCGCGCCAGCGCGCGAACTCTTCGCGCAAATAGGCGTCGAATTGCTCTGGCGAACTCGGCGCCGGGGTTGTTCCGGATTCGCGCAGCTGCGCGCGCAGGCCCGGTTGGTCGAGTGCCGCGACCATCGCCGTATTGAATTTGGCAATGGCTGCCGCCGGCGTGCCGGCGGGCGCCAATACGCCCGCCCAATTGTCGCAAATCACGCCGGAAAAACCCTGCTCAACAAAAGTCGCGACATCGGGGAAAATATCGGAGCGCTGCTCCGACGCGGTGGCTAGTGCCTTGAGTTTTCCGGCGCGCACCTGTCCCATCACTGTCGGGATATCGCCGACCAGACCGTCGAGCCGGCCGCCAAGGACGTCGGTAATGGCCTGGGCGGCGCCGCGATAGGGCACTGATTGCAATTGCACGCCGGCATCGGCCTCGAACAATTGCAAAGCAAGATCGGACATTGCGCCGTGTCCGGTGATGCCGATCGTGATCGTTCGGGGCTTCTTGCGAGCGAGCTCGGCGAGCTCGCGCACCGAACCGACCTTCATGCCGGCATTGACCACCAGCACCGGCGAGTTGATGGCCGCTTTGCCGACCGCGGCAAAATCCTTGATCGGGTTGTAGTTCAGATCGGGGTGAAAGGCCGGACTGATGGCGACCGCGCCGGCGGTGGTGAAAAACAGCGTATAGCCGTCGGGCTCCGACTGCGCGACATATTGCGCGGCCACCGCGCCATTGGCGCCGGGCTTGTTCTCGACAGCGACAGATTGGTGAAGCGTGCGCTCCATCTTGGCGGCGATCACCCGCGCGGTGCGATCGGCGGTGCCGCCCGCGGTAAAAGCGACGATCAAGCGCACAGGTCGGGTGGGATAATCCTGAGCGTTCGCAAGCGTGCTGGCGATAAGGACAAGCGCGATAACAAGCGCACGTAAAACGAGGATCACCTTGATGTCTCCGGAGCAACTCAACCGTCTTGGCCGGGCTCGTCCCGGCCCTCCACGTCTTTGATGCAATATGGATACAGACGTGGATGCCCGCGACAAGCGCGGGCATGACGATGCTCTGCCTACCCCGCCAGCCGCTCGATGGCCGCCCCGCAGCGTCCGAGTTTTTCCTCGAGCCGCTCGAACCCACGGTCGAGATGATAGACGCGGTTGACGAGGGTCTCGCCCTCGGCGGCGAGCGCGGCAATCACCAGCGAAACCGACGCGCGCAGATCGGTCGCCATGACCGGCGCGCCCTTGAGCTGCGGCACGCCCTCGATGGTGGCGCGTTCGCCGTCGAGCCCAATCCGCGCACCGAGGCGGGTGAGTTCGCCGACATGCATAAAACGGTTCTCGAAAATCGTCTCGGTAATATGCGAGGTGCCGTCGGCACAAGTCATCAGCGCCATGAGCTGCGCTTGCAGATCGGTCGGGAATTCGGGAAACGGCGCCGTGGTCACATCGACGGGCACCAAGCCGTTCGCGGCGCCGTTGCGGGTGATGCGGATCCCCTGATTGGTCGGCGTCACCGTCACGCCGCTGCGCGTGAGCACGTCGAGAGCGGCTTGCAGAAGTTCCGGCCGCCCGTTCTGTAAAAGCACGTCGCCGCCCGCCATTGCCGCCGCCATGGCGTAGGTGCCGGTCTCGATCCGATCGGGCAGAACCGCATGCCGGGCGCCGTTCAATTTGGCGACCCCTTCGATGACGATCTGCGTGGTGCCTGCGCCGAAAATCCGCGCCCCCATTTTGTTCAGGCAGTCGGCGACGTCGGCGATCTCAGGCTCGCGCGCCGCGTTTTGGATCACCGTCGTGCCTTGCGCCAGCGTTGCGGCCATCATCGCAGTATGCGTGCCGCCGACCGTGACTTTCGGGAAGACGACTTCCGCACCGCGCAAGCCTCGCGGCGCGCGCGCCACCACGTAGCCGGATTCGATCTCGATCTCGGCGCCGAGCCGCTCGATCGCCATGATGAGCAAGTCGACCGGCCGCGTGCCGATCGCGCAGCCGCCCGGCATCGATACCCGCGCCTCGCCCATGCGCGCAATCAGCGGCGCCAGCACCCAGAAACTCGCGCGCATCTTCGACACCAGTTCATAAGGCGCGGTGGTATCGACGATACGGGATGCGGAGATATGCAGCGTCTGGCCGTGATCGGCGGTTTCGCCGGCGCGCTTGCCGCTGACCATGATATCGACGCCGTGATTGCTGAGAATGCGTTCGAGCAAAGCAACGTCGGCAAGGCGGGGCACGTTATCGAGAATCAACGTCTGATCGGTAAGGAGGCTGGCAATCATCAGCGGCAGAGCGGCATTTTTCGCGCCGGAAATCGGGATCGTGCCACTGAGCGTGCGGCCGCCGATGATGCGAATACGATCCATGGTCGTCCCCTTAGAAGGCGCCGAGCTAGACGAGATGCAACGTCACATCACGCCATACAGCGCTTGATTTAATGCACACCGGCAACCGCGGCACAAAAGCACTATACAAGACAAACAACACTCGGGGACCAACAAGCTGCCCCGCCCCTACTCGCCGCCCTGATTGCGGCGGAAGTCGGGAACTTCCACATTGGCTTATTGCGGCTCGGAAGTTCTTTCCAGCCGGACGTAATCAGTTACGGTCGGGCTCCTTCCGCGGCTCCGAGATGGCGACCTCGGGCGCCTGCGCGCGCGCTCGCGCTTGCTGCTTGCGGCGCTTAAGGTTTTCCCGCAGTGCCGCCGCAAGTCGCGCCTTGCGCGCCGCGCGCTGATCCGCCTTGCCGCCTGGTTTACCGGGCTTGGCCATCCGAATGCTCAAAGCATGACATGAACCATGCCATGAACCATGCAATGGGCGAGATCGCAATCTGCGCGGCGGCTCGCTTGCGTGGGCATATCCCCTATGGCAAGGATCGCGGCGCGATCGTAACGTTATTTCGCCTGTGGTCGCTCCGGAATTATGCTGCCGTAGCTCAGTGGTAGAGCACTCCCTTGGTAAGGGAGAGGTCGTCAGTTCAATCCTGACCGGCAGCACCAGAAATTGCATCCACGCGACACCGCGTCCAGCCACCGCTCGCCCCTGCCGCGCTTTGCCAGTGACGACGCTGTGCCCTGTCCGGCAATTTGACGGCCTTTTGCTCCGCGCGTCGAGAAAATCTCGCACCGATATTTCACTCGCCAGCAGCGCAATTCGTCCAACCGCTTGATCGGCGCGACCATCGCGGCGATGATGATTTGCGTAGCGGGAGAAAACGCCGTGCTGGCGCGCAGCGCGTCCATGCAGAACCGCATCGCCATGTACAATGGCAATGCGCTCAAGATCGGACTGTTCGGCGCCAATTGCTCGTCGGGGCGCTCGGCGACCAAGGTGCCGGAGCGCTGGACGGCGCGCTGGCCGGATTGTCTTGAGCTGGCAAAGCTCGGTGACGAAGCCGGGCTCGATTTCATGCTGCCGATCGCGCGCTGGAAGGGCTATGGCGGCGACACCGATTTTCACGGACGCTCGCTTGAGACGATCACCTGGGCGGTCGGGCTTTTGTGCGCGACCAAGCGCATGACCGTGTTCGGCACCGTTCATGCGCCGCTGTTTCATCCTTTGATCGCTGCCAAGGAGTTCGTCACCGCCGATCATATCGGCGAGGGCCGCGTCGGCGTGAACATCGTCGTCGGCTGGAACGAAGGCGAGTTCGACATGTTCGGCGTCAAGCAGCGCGAGCACAACGAGCGCTACGACTATGCGCAGGAATGGATCGACGTGGTGAAGCTCGCCTGGGCCCGCGACGGCACGTTCGATTTCGCAGGCCGCTATCTTCAGCTCAAGAATGCGCGCGCCTATCCGAAGCCCTACGGCGAGACGCGGCCGCTCCTGATGAATGCCGGTTCGTCCGACGTCGGCCAAGCCTTTGCGCTGCGCAATTGCGATGCTTTTTTCGTCGCTACCGCGGGCTCGCGCACATCACTCGCCGGCAATGCCGCCAAGGTTGCCGAAGTGAAGGCGGCCGCGGCAAAGCTCGGTCGCCAGATCGAGATCTTCACCGTGGGGCAGGTGATCTGTCGACCGACGCAGCGCGAGGCGGAGGATTATTACCGCCACGTCAATATCGAGAATGCCGATTGGGAGGCGATTGACGGCATGCTCGCCAATAAGAGCATCACGCCGCAAACGATCGGCGCCGAGGAATACGACAGGAAGCGCCGCTATTTCGCCGCCAACGCGATCGGCGGTTACCCGTTCGTCGGCACACCCGACCGCGTCGCCGAAGAGCTGGCGCTCATCAGCGAGGCTGGCGTCCGCGGTATCGGCGTGTCATTCGTTAACTATCTCGCCGAAGTGCCCTATTTCTGCGACGAAGTCCTGCCGCGGCTGCAACGTGCCGGCGCGCGGGTGTTGCATTGACGAGAGGCCGATCAATCGGGCAACTGAATACGATCTTCGCGACCAACCTTCCGGCCCCATTCGCCAATCCTGAGGTCCGCCAATGAACATTCGCTCGCCCCGCATCGGCCCGCAGCCGTGGGAGGTCGTCCGCACCAAGCTCGACCAATCGCTACCGTTCGCCAATATGCGCGACACGCCCTATTACCGCGACGCCGTCTGGGAGCAGTTCTCGAAACAGGAATATGAGCGCCGTTACCGCGCGCTGCGGGCAAAGATGCGCGAGCAAAAGCTCGACGCGTTGATCGTGCCCGGCGGCCCGAGTCATTGGAGCTTCGGCGGCGGCATGCTGTGGCTGACCGGCCATTGGGAATGGCACGCGCTCGCAAGCTACGTCGTCGTACCGCTCGAGAGCGAACCGACGCTGGTCTATTCGATGGGCGGCACCCATGCCGAAGCGGTACGCCGGCAGGTCGAAGTCGCGGTCAAGGACGTCCGGCATAGCCGCAACGGCCGCTACGCCGACATCATGGTCGAGCGTTTGCGCGAATTAAAGCTCGAGCGCGGCCGCATCGGATTGCTGGAGATCGATCCCCGTCACGGTGATTATTTGCCGGTGAACCAATACAACGTGCTGGCCGAAAATCTGCCCGACGCGGAGCTCGTATTCACGCGAGGCTTCCTGCATGAACTCCTGTCGATTCACAGCGCCGAGGAACTCGACTGCGTGCGCAAGGCGGGCGTGCTGTGTCAAAAGGCCATGGAGGCGATGGTCGCGCGCGCCAAGCCCGGCGTTAAGGAATACGAATTGCGCGCCGCCGCGGGCGCGGCGATCCTCGAGGGCGGCGGCGACATTGATTTTTTGATCATCGGCTCGACCCCGATGGCCAATCCGGCAATGGTGTTCGGCAATCCGCGACCCTCGGCGCGCGTCCTGCAAAAGGGCGACATCATCAATATGGAACTCGCCGCGGGCTATCGCGGCTATACCGCACAGATCGGCTCCCCAATCTGTCTCGGCGAACCGACCGACATGGTGCACAAGTTTTGGGAGGAAATCACGCTGCCGGGCTACCACCGCATCGTCGCCGAGATCGCGCCGGGAAAACCGGCGGAGGCGATGCGCCAAGCGAGCAAATTTTTCCGCGACAACGGCTACCAGTCGCGTCCTACCCAGGTGCATGGCATCGATCTTGTCACCGACAAGCCGCATGTCGTGGCCGAGCACGTCGCGGCGGAGAAGTTCGAGGAAGTGCTCAAGGCCGGCATGGTGATCATGGCCGAGCCAAACCCGATCACCGCCGATGGAATGTTCGGCATTTTCCTGGGCCATACGTTCATCGTCACTGACAATGGCCACGAGGTGGTCGACGATTTTCCGCTGGAGATCGCGGTGGCGGGGTAGTTCAAACAATTGCCCTCCCCGGGCGCGCGGAGCGCACGGTGGGGAGGGGTCAGGGATGGGGGCACTCTCACACCCCCCACCCAGCCGCTCACGTTATTCGCGGCGACCCTCCCCACCGCATTGCGGGGGAAGGAATCTCACCGCGGCATTAAAAACTTAAAATCACAGCCCTCGTCGGCGCCAAGAATCTGCTCGGCAAACAATTTGGCATAACCGCGCTGCGGTGTTTCTGGCGGGCGCGGTGCGGCTCGCGCGCGCTTTTGCAGTTCGGCATCGTCGAGCAAAACCTCGATGCGCCGGCGCTTCACCGAGAGCCGGATCCTGTCTCCGGTGCGAAGGAGGCCGAGTGGCCCGCCTGAGGCGGCGTCGGGGGTCACATGCAGGACGATGGTGCCGAAGGCGGTGCCGCTCATCCGCGCATCGGAAATGCGGATCATGTCCTTGATGCCGCGCTGCGCGAGCTTTTTCGGGATCGGCAGATACCCAGCCTCCGGCATGCAAGCGGCCGAATGCGGGCCGGCATTCTGCAACACCAAAATATCCGCCGGTTCGACCTCGAGTGCGGGATCGTCGATGCGCGCGGCGAGATCGGCGAGCGAGGAGAACACCACTGCCCTGCCCTCGTGTTCAAACAGCTTGGCGTCAGCCGCCGAGCGTTTGAGGATCGCGCCCTTGGGCGCCAGATTGCCGAACAACGCGACGAGGCCGCCCTCGCCTTCGAGCGGCCTGTCGAATGCGGCAATGATCGCGCGGTCGACATAATCGGCCGGATGCGAAATCCGCTCGCCGAGCGTCTCGCCGGTCACGGTCATGCAGTCGAGATGAAGAAGCGGCTTTAATTCGCGCAGCAGTGCGCCCATGCCGCCGGCTGCGCAAAAATCCTCCATGTAGCCGTTGCCGACCGGCTTGAGATTAACCAGAACGGGCGTGGAATCGGACAGCGCGTTGAGGCGCTCAAGCGAGACCTTCACGCCGGCGCGCCCGGCCATGGCGGTGAGATGAATGACGGCATTGGTCGAACCGCCGAGCGCAAGCAGAACCCGCAGCGCATTCTCCACCGATTTTTCATTGACGAGCCGCGACGGCGTCAATTTCGAGCCGATCAGCTTGACGGCGGCCGCGCCGCTCGCCTCGGCGGCGCGCAAGCGATCGGCGTGCACCGCCGGGATCGCCGCAGTGCCCGGCAAACACATGCCGAGCGCCTCGACGAGGCAGGCCATGGTGGAGGCCGTGCCCATCACCGCGCACGTGCCGGCGGTCACGGCGAGCTGGCCCTCGACAGCGGAAATCTCAGCAGCGTCGATGTCGCCGGCGCGATAACGCGCCCAGAAGCGGCGGCAATCCGTGCAAGCGCCGAGCCGCTCGCCGCGATGCCGCCCCGTCATCATCGGGCCGGCGACGAGCATCAGCGCCGGACGGTCGGCCGACACGGCGCCCATGAGCTGCGCCGGCACCGTCTTGTCGCAGCCGCCCATCAACACGACCGCGTCCATCGGCTGTGCGCTGATCATTTCCTCCGTGTCCATCGCCATCAGGTTGCGGAACTTGAGACTTGTTGGCGTGAGAAACACCTCCCCGAGCGAGATCGTCGGAAATTCGAGCGGCAGCGCGCCAGCAGCCAGCACGCCGCGCTTGACTGCCGCCAAGAGCTCCGGAAAGTGACGGTGGCAATTGTTAAAGTCCGAACCCGTATAGGCGATGCCGACCACCGGCCGGTTCAGCATCTCGCGCGAATAACCCATGGATTGCGCGAACGAGCGCCGCAAGTAGCGCGAGAAATCACGATCACCATAGTCGGTCAGGCCGTGATCAAGCCCGCTCGTGCGCTCATTCATCGTTAGGCATTCTTTTTCACGGTTCACATTGGTGTCCGGCGCAATGCGCCGGCTTAGCCGAGCATAGCCTGTATTGCCCCATTTATTCCGCAGCAAGCGGCCGGGTGCTTCCGATGGCCTCGACAAGTACCCTGGAACGCTTCTAGAAAGTCGCCTGCAATTGCAATATGCACCCGGCAAGGACCGGCAGAAGCGCGCCCAATGGCCTATCCCGATAACCGTCCGGACATCGACTATCGTGGCTATTTCACCGCCGCGCTGCAAAGGCTGCGCGCCGAACGGCGTTATCGGGTGTTTGCCGATCTTGAGCGCATCGCCGGGCGTTTCCCGCACGCCCTGTGGCATTCGCCCCACGGCGCGAAAAACGTCGTCATCTGGTGTTCCAACGACTACCTCGGCATGGGCCAGCATCCCAAAGTCGTTGGCGCCATGGTCGAGACCGCGACCCGAATGGGTACCGGGGCCGGCGGCACCCGCAATATTGCCGGCAACAATCATCCCCTGGTGGAGCTCGAACGCGAGCTCGCGGATTTGCACGGCAAGGAAACCGCATTGGTCTTTACGTCCGGCTATGTTTCGAACGAGACTGGCATTTCCACCTTGGCGCGCTTGATGCCGAACTGCCTGATCCTATCGGATGCGTGGAATCACAATTCGATGATCGAAGGCGTGCGCCAGGCGCATTGCGAGAAGCAGATCTTCCGTCATAACGACGTGGCGCATCTGGAACAGCTTCTCGCGCTCGCCGACCCGCTGCGGCCGAAACTGGTCGTGTTCGAAGGTCTGTATTCGATGGACGGCGACGTCGCGCCGGTCGGACCGATTTCCGATCTCGCCGCGCGCTATGGCGCGATGACCTATATCGACGAGGTCCATGCCGTCGGCATGTACGGCCCACGCGGTGGCGGCATCGCCGAGCGCGAAGGCGTCATGGACCGGATCGACGTAGTCGAAGGCACGCTCGCCAAGGCGTTCGGCTGTCTGGGCGGTTATATTGCCGGCTCGAGCGCGCTGATCGACGCGGTGCGCTCTTACGCACCCGGTTTTATTTTTACCACCGCATTGCCGCCGTCTGTCTGCGCGGCGGCGATGGCAGCGATCCGACATCTGAAAAGCTCGAACTGGGAGCGCGAACGGCTTCAGGAGCGGGCGGCCCGGACCAAGGCTGTGCTTGCCGCTGCCGCCTTACCGGTCATGTCGAACCCGACCCACATCGTGCCGGTCTTTGTCGGTGAGCCGGAACGCTGCAAACAGGCGAGCGATTTGCTCCTGAGCGAGCACGGAATTTACATTCAGCCGATCAATTATCCAACGGTACCGAGAGGCACCGAGCGGCTGCGCATCACGCCGAGCCCGTACCACGATGACGCGCTGATCGATCGGCTCGCCGAAGCTTTGGTCGACGTCTGGCAGCGGCTCAGCCTGCCGTTCAAGGAACGGGCGTTGGCGGCGGAGTAAAGCGTCCTTCCTCGTCCGCCTGTCTGGGCGGCGTGCCGTGGGCGACTTGCTCGGTACTGCGCTTCGTCGATACGCGGCGAGCCGCAACGGCGATAGCGAAGGTCACCACCAAAAAACGCGCGAGATGGTGCGCCCCGACATAGACCGGGTCGAGGTGCAGCGCGAGCGCCAGCACCATCATCGTGTCCTGCGCGCCGGGCGCAAAGGCGATGACGACATTGGCGATGGAAAAGGAAAGCAACCGCGTCACGATAAAAACGAAGAGTGTCGCCACCGCCATCGACACCGCGAATGAACCAAACGCCGCGCCGAGATGGGCTAGCAGCATCCGGGCGCTGGTATTGGCGAACCGCGAGCCGACCAGCGCGCCGAGCATGATGACCGGAGCGCTTCCGAGCCACCACGGCAGCGCAGCGTGAACAAGACCAGTGCCGTGCAGGATGGCCGAGCCGGTCAGCGCGCCGAACAATAGCCCACCGGGAAAGCGCAGCCGCATGAAGATGAGCGCAAAGGTCGCGGCAACGCTGAGCAGAAGGATCATTTCGCCGAGAACGGAAAATCCGGCTGGACCGCGGGGCACCGGCACCGCCGGGACAACCAGCCCGAACAAAGCGAGTCCGTTCGGCAATCCAAGCACCAGCAGGAGCACGCGCACGGTCTGCACGATTGCGACCGCGCGCAGATCGCCGCCGAGTTCGCTCGATAGCGCGATCACCTGCGCCATCGACCCCGGGCTCGCGCCCATCAAAGCCGACAGCGAATCCCAACGATGAACGACGCGCAGATAGCTCATGGTCGCGGCGATCATGCCAAGTGAAGCGACCATCAGCAGCGCGATGCTTGCCGGCCAGGTCGTTACCCCACGCAGGGTTTCCGGCGTCACGACGGTGCCGAGGAGCGTGCCGACAATCACGTAACAAATGCGCGCGATTCCGAGCGGAACCCGCACCGGGCGGCCGAGCAAAGCCGCCGTGGCGACCGCAAGCACCGAGCCTGACACCAGACCAGCGGGCAGGCCGAGCCAAATAAAGGTGACGCCGCCGGCGAGCGCGACCGCGAGCGTTTCGGAGGTCTCAACCAGAATGCGGCGAAATGCGGGGTCCATCGGCACTGCCAAGGGTGACCATGAATGCCGCCTGCGTCGCCGATCGTCAACGCGCCACGGTCGTTACGCCGCTGCTGGAACATTCCGCTGCGGATAGACACCCCCGCCAAACTGTGGTGACCTTGATAACGGCAATCGTGCGCACAGGCGCGAAGCGCGTAGTGGCAGGAAACAGTCATGTTGCAGGGCTGGCTCATTGTTGCCCTTGCGCTTGCCTATATCGGGTTGCTGTTCCTGGTGGCGAGCTACGGCGACCGTAGTCGCGTGACGCGCGCCAGTTCGGCCCGGCTGTTCATCTACCCGCTGTCGCTGGCGATCTACTGCACGTCCTGGACATTTTTCGGCTCGGTCGGGCTTGCCTCCCGAAGCGGCTTTGACTTTCTCACGATCTATATCGGCCCGATGCTGATGCTCAGTTTGGGCTTTCCGCTGCTCATCCGCATTGTTCGGCTCGCCAAGAGTCAAAACATCACCTCGATCGCAGATTTCATTGCCGCGCGTTACGGCAAGAGCCAGACCGTTGCCGCGACGGTCGCGCTGATCGCGATCATCGGCATGATCCCCTACATCGCGCTGCAGCTCAAAGCCGTATCATCCTCCGTTTCCACGATCCTCGCCGAGGCAGCCCCAGAGGGCATAATCCAGCCGCTGTTCGGCGATTTGGCACTATTCGTCGCATTGGCCATGGCGACTTTCGCGGTGTTGTTCGGCACCCGGCATATCGACGCTACCGAGCATCAAGATGGTCTGATGCTCGCGATTGCAACCGAGTCGGTCGTAAAGCTCGTCGCGTTTTTGAGCGTGGGAATTTTCGTAACTTTTGTCATGTTCAACGGGCCCATCCCTTTGGTGATGCAAGCGCTGGAGCAGCCACGTACCGCCGCGGTTCTCACGCGCGCGCCGCAACTGGCATCGCTATGCGCGATGACGATGCTGTCCTTTTTTGCCATCGTACTGTTGCCGCGCCAGTTCCACGTGACGGTGGTTGAGAACCATACGGAATCGGAAATCCGCCGCGCTGCGTGGCTGTTTCCGCTTTATCTGGTGCTGATCAACCTGTTCGTGCTGCCAATCGCAATGGCCGGACTGCTGACATTCCCGGCCGGCCATGCCGACAGCGACATGTTCGTCGTCGCGCTGCCGTTCGCCGCCAATTCGGAATTGATCACGCTGGTCGCGTTCATCGGCGGTTTGTCGGCGGCAACGGCGATGGTGATCGTCGAAACGGTCGCGCTCGCCATCATGGTGTCGAACGACATCGTCATACCGCTTGTACTCAAGCGCCGCGCGACGCTTGCGGCCGAGGTGGCCGATGCCGGCGCGCAGTTGCTGGCGACACGCCGCGTCGCCATTTTCGTCATCTTGTTTCTCGCTTATGCCTATTACCGGTCGGCCGGCGAGGCGCAGCTCGCAGCGATCGGACTGTTGTCGTTTGCCGCCATCGCGCAGTTGGCGCCGGCTTTTTTCGGCGGCTTGATCTGGCGGCGCGCCACCTCGCTCGGCGCGATTGCAGGCATGAGCGCGGGCGTCCTGGTTTGGGCCTATACGCTGCTGCTGCCGAGCATGTCTGCCGCCGGCATCGTCAGCGCGCGAATCTTGGCCGATGGCCCCTGGGGCATCGGTTTCTTGCGGCCAGAAGCGCTGTTCGGCCTCGACATGCCGCCTCTCGTACACGGCATGCTGTTGAGCCTAGCCGCGAATATCGCCTGTTGTGTCGGTTGTTCATTGGTACGACAGCCAAGCGCTATTGAGCGGGTGCAAAGCGATTTGTTTGCGCCGCCGACACTCGCCCCCATCCTTGGTCCGATGGCGCCTGGTTTTCGGCTGCGGCGCGCCTCCGTGAGCGTCGAAGACCTCATCGCCACGGTGTCACGCTATCTCGGCGAGGAGCGCACGCGCGGCTCTTTCGCGAGCTTTGCCACGGCGCGCCGGCTCAGCCTCGAGCCGGGCATCGAGGCTGATTTTCAGCTCCTCCAATATGCCGAATACCTGTTGGCCTCGGCCATCGGAGCAGCCTCGTCGCGTCTGGTGCTGTCCTTGTTGTTGCGCAAGCGCACGCTCTCAACCAAAGCGGCACTAAAGCTCCTCGACGATGCCAGCGCAGCAATCCACTACAACCGCGAAATTTTGCAGACCGCGCTCGACCATGTGCGCCAGGGCATCGCGGTGTTCGACAAGGAGCTGGCGCTGGTGTGCTGGAATCGGCAGTTTGGCGAAATTCTCAACCTGCCGCATGAACTGACGCGCGTCGGTATCGCGCTGCATGACATCTTGCGCCATATCGCTCGGCAGAGTGAGCAAAACGCTGACATCGACCAGTTCATCATCGATCGCGTCGCGAAATACACCTCCGAAGTCGAGCCTTTCCTGGAGCGTGTCGCCGAGCGAGGGCTTTTTATCGAGGTGCGCGCCAACCGCCTGCCCGACGGCGGCCTGGTAACGACCTTCACCGACATAACCCCGAGCGTACAAGCCGCCGAGGCGCTGGAACGGGCCAATGCAAATCTCGAACGCCGCGTGCGCGAGCGCACCGCGGAACTCACTCGCCTCAATGCCGCATTGGAATGGGCCAAGGCTGAGGCCGATGAAGCGAACGTTTCAAAAACCCGATTTGTCGCCGCCGCGAGCCATGACATTCTGCAACCTCTCAACGCTGCCCGGCTCTATGTCACGAGCCTGATCGAGCGCAACGGCGCCGGCGAGGATGGTGCGCTCATCGGAAACATCGACGCTTCGCTGGAAGCAGTGGAGGAAATTTTCTCGGCACTTCTTGATATCTCGCGACTCGACACCGGAGTGATGAAGCCGGAGCTTGTTGAGTTTCGTATCGACGAATTGCTGCACCGCCTTGAGGTGGAGTTCGCGCCGCTCGCCCGCGAGAAGGGCCTGCAACTCGTCATCGTGCCATGTTCGCTGCCGGTGCGATCCGATCGGCGCTTGTTACGGCGCCTGTTGCAGAATCTCATTTCAAACGCGGTCAAATACACGCCCTCGGGGCGCGTCTTGGTCGGCTGCCGCCGCCGCGGCGAACAGCTGCGCATCGAGGTTTACGACACCGGCATCGGAATTCCGCAGGCCAAGCAGCGCGCTGTGTTCAAGGAGTTTCATCGGCTTGATCAGGGAGCACGAGTGGCTCGTGGCGTCGGACTCGGCCTCTCGATCGTCGAACGCATTGCGCGGGTGCTTCACTGCGAGCTGACGTTGAAATCGAAAAGCGGCGATGGTTCCTGTTTTGCGGTCGAAGTGCCGCGCGCCGCCGCCGCACAGGCATTGAAAACAGCGCCGTTGTCTCGGCTCGAGGTCGGACGGCTTGATGGCATGGTCGTCCTCTGCATCGACAATGAGCGCGCCGTTCTCAGCGGTATGGAGACGCTACTCAACGGCTGGGGCTGCCGGGTGCTCAAGGGCGCCGACCTCGTGCAAGCGGTGGCAGCGCTTGAGGCGAGCGGGCTTGAGCCAGATGGGCTTTTGGTCGACTACCATCTCGACACTGGCGACGGGCTTGCCGCTATCAGGGCGCTGCGCCGCCGCATCTGCGAAGCGGACGGGAGCGAAATCCCGGCCATCGTGATCACCGCTGACCGCTCGCCGCATATTCGCGAACAAGCCCGCGCCGAAGGCGCTCATGTTCTCAACAAGCCGATCAAACCGGCATCGTTGCGGGCGTTAATGACGCAATGGCGGGTGCAGCGTGTGGCGGCGGAATAGCCGAAAATCCAGCACCCCGAGGTCAGGTTATTGACCTTTCGCGGATTTTTCCGCAAACCATAGGGCCCGGCGTCTTTAACTATCCCGGATTAACCCGTATTGTTTTTAAGGAGCAAAAAGCTCCTGCTATCTGCCAAGCTGAACGGACATCCATCGTAACCGCTGAGGGCGAAATGCGGGTGTTAAAATCACTTTTGCCCATTGCCGCATCGCTCGGCTTGATGTCGGCGGTTACGGCAATTCTCTGGCACATAAATTCGAATAGCGCTGGCGCCCACTCCCTCGTTTATATTTATTTGTTCCCGGTGGCGGTGGTTGCAGGTCTGCACGGTGGCGGTCTTGCCTTGTTGTGCACCGCCGTCGCATTGGTCTGCGCCGACTACTTCCTGCAGGAGCCAATATACAGTTTCACCAATGACAATCCCGTAGAATATGGCGACCTTATTTGTTTCACGGTCTTGGCCGTGACGGCGGTCAAAGTCATCAGAGAATTGGCGCGGCCGAAGGGGGCCTCCCGATCAGCGGCCCGTCCCGCTTAATTCGGGAATTAGGTTCTGCCGCCCGTTCAGTCGATCTTCAGTCCGAGCTCCTGAACGATCGGTGTCCACTTCGCGATTTCCGCTTCGATGCGGCGGCGGAATATATCCGGTGATGAATCGACGTCGGGTTCGAATCCAGTTTCCACAAGCATGTTTTGATAGTCGGACTCGGCGAGCAAAGCGTGATTTGCCTCGGCGATCAGCTTGATGATCGCTTCGGGAGTGCCCTTGGGAGCGAACAAGCCGATGAGTTGCTGGGAAACCATTTCCGGCAGCGTTTCCGCCGCGGTCGGCAAGTCGCTGGCGGGGTGCAAGCGGCTTGGACTGGTGACCGCCAGAATGCGCAGCCTGCCAGTGCGGTGAAATTCGATCATCTGCCCGGTGACGGCCGGCGTCACCATGGATACGTGACCGGCCAGCGCGTCGGCGATCGCCGGGCCCGAGCCCCGATAGGGCACTTGCAGGAGATCGGGCAGCCCGGTGAGCGACTTGAACAATTCGCCGGTGAGATGATTGAGCGAACCGACACCGGCATGCCCGTAGGAAAGCTTGCCCCGGTTCGCCTTGTCGTAATCGATGAACTCGGTGAGCGTGTTCGCCGGTACCGACGGATGCACAGCGAGCGCGAACGGCGAAACCGCGATATTGGAGATCGGTTCGAGATCCTTAACCGGGTCATAGAGCGGCCGCGTCTTTAAAATCGCCTCGGTCACATGTGTGCTCGATCCGCCAAGCAGAAGCGTGTAGCCGTCTGGACTGGAATGAGCCACGGTCGCGGCACCGAGCGAACTGCCGCCGCCACCCTGGTTTTCGACAAAGATGGTTCCCAGCCGTGGCTTGATCCTGTCCGCCCAGGGACGTCCGATGGTGTCAAACCCGCCGCCTGGGGGAAACGGAACGATCAACCGGATCGGTCGCTCGGGATAGGTCGATGCGGCATGCGATTTGGTGAGCGCCAATCCCTGCGCCGCCAATGCGAGCGACCCCAACCCAAGAACATCACGCCGACGCATTGGTCCCCATTCCTGGCTCCGGATGCGGGACACCATGTAATGGCATGATGCAAGAACGTCCAGCACTACTGGGAAGATGAAAAGCTTTAGCCTATGATTTCTCGGTTCGTGTGTGGAGTTCTTGGCTTTCAGGGATTTTGTTCATGGCTATGACATTAAGGCCGCTGACATCAGCTGTCGGCGTTGAGGTGGGAAATGTCGATCTCACCGCTTTGAGCGCCGCGGAATTTGCCCAGATCGAAGCCGCTTGGCACCGTTCTTCGGTACTGCTCTTTCGGGGGCAAAAACTCAGCGACGAGGACCTTCTCGCGTTCAGCCGGCGTTTTGGCGAGCTCGATCCGCCGCCAAATCAGGAACGTGGCCGGCAGAGCCCGCCCGGATATCCAGACATCTATGTCGTGTCCAACGTGCTTGACTCAAAAGGCGACCCGATCGGCGCGCTCGGCGCCGGCGAAGCCGTCTGGCATACCGATATGAGCTATCTCGACCTGCCACCGGACGCCTCAATGCTCTATTCGCTGGAGATTCCACCGGCCGGCGGAAATACCTATTTCTGCGGCATGCAAGCGTTGTGGCAGGCGCTGCCGGAGCAATTGCAGGCGAAGGTCAGGACGCGCCGGATCAAACACGACGGCACCTTCAACAGCGGCGGCTACGTGCGCCAGGGCGTAACGCCGACCGATGATCCTCACAAAGCGCCGGGCGCATGGCATCCGGCCGTTTGCGCTCATCCTGCTACCGGCAAACCCTCGCTTTACCTCGGCCGGCGGCGCAATTCCTACGTCGAAGGTCTCTCACAAGCCGATTCGGACGCGCTGCTCGACGAGTTATGGCGCTATGTCGATTCACCCGAGTTCAGCTACGCGCACCAGTGGCGCGTCGGTGACCTCGTTGTGTGGGACAATCGCACGACAATGCATCGGCGCGATCCATTCGATAACGCCGCGCGCAGAGTAATGCACCGCACCCAGATCAAAGGGAAAGTTCGGCCGCGAGCCTGTGTGGCTGCCGATCGTGAAGCGGCATCGGTCTGAAGTGATCGGCGTCCGCTCGAGCGGACATTACGGAGCGGAGGCTTCACTTCTGCGGCCATTGCCCGGTTTCGATCTTGCCGGCAGCGATGACGGCCTGAGTCCGGCTTTCGACCCCGAGCTTCTGGAGGATCGCCGATACGTGCGCTTTTACAGTGGCTTCCGAGACACCAAGCTCGAAAGCGATCTGCTTGTTGAGAAGCCCGGTCGAGAGCATCATCAGTACCCGAACCTGTTGCGGCGTGAGGGTCGCCAGCCGCCTGATTAAGGCTGCGCTCTCGGCGTCCGCCTCGCCGGCCAGTTCGACATCGGGCGGCGTCCACATTTCTCCGGCCAGGACACGCCCGATCGCCGCCCGCAGCGCCTCAACGCCGAGCGTCTTCGGCAGAAAGCCCGCGGCGCCGAATGCCATGCAACGGCGGATCACGGCGGGATCATCATTTGCCGACACGATTGCGACGGGCAAACTCGGATATTGGGCGCGCAAATACATCAAGCCGGAAAAACCGCGCCCTCCCGGCATTTGCAGGTCTAGCAGGATCAAATCCAGCTCGCCGCCGCCTTCCAGCCGCTCCACGACCTCTTCAAAGGTACCGGCTTCAGCGACACCGATCCGATCAAACAGCCCATTAACGGCCTCGCGCAGCGCGCCGCGAAACAGCGGATGATCGTCGGCAATCAGCACCTGATAAAATTGCACCTCGTTCAATGACTTGCTCTCAGCGCAAGAGTTGGCTCAAGATTTGGCCGCAAGACCCGGAAAATTGCAGAACCACTTCGCGACGATGCGGACTCGTGCGGTGCTCAGCCACATAGATCCCCTGCCACGTGCCCAGCCCCAATGCGCCGGCACTGACCGGCACCTGCAACGAAACACCGTTGAGCATGGATTTGACATGAGCCGGCATGTCATCGGGTCCTTCAAGCTGGTGCACCCACCCGGCATTCGCGGGCGCAAGCCGGCGCAGTGCAGTGACCAGATCAGTGCGCACATCGGGATCGGCGTTCTCCTGGATCGTCAGCGACGCCGAAGTATGCCTCAGATAAATCAGAATGGCGCCATCGCGCGCGTGGATTTGTTCGAGAAAGCGCGCGACGTCGGCCGTAATCTCGAACAAGCCTTCGCCTGAGGTTTCCACCGACAGGCGCGCGGTGGCGACGGTATCGGCAGATGCGGTGTGAATGGCGGAGAGCTTGCTCAAGGCGGACTAGCTTTTGTTGAACACTTGCTTTTGCGCCCGCGCGACGGCATCGACAAAACGTTGCCAGAGCTGGCCGACGAAAGCGACCATGCGGTCGATCTCAGCATCACTCGGCAAATGCAGCGACTGCGGGGTCCGCGCACCCGGAGCTTCCGGCATCGCGCCCGGCGGCAGTGCCAGGTTGTGCGCCAGAAGTATTCTCTTGAGCGCCGCGTTCTCGCTTTGCAGTCGTGCGATTTCACGCTCGAATAGCGCGCGATCGTCGGGCGCCGCCTGACAAGCCCAACCGACCCCTTCTTCGCGGCACAACGATACCGCTCCGGATTGAGTGTCGAGACGCAAGACGCCATTGGCCTGTTTGCTGAACACGTATCGCCCGCCGCCGCTATCGGGCGTCGGTTCTTCTGCGCGCGCCGGGCCGGCCAGAATTGCCGCGGCAACAATAACAATAGCGATTTGCCTCATGATCAAGTCCTCTCGCGCGAGCGTGCGGATCACCCGATATTAGGATCGGAACGCCGTGCTTGCACGGCACCGGCGAATCTGACGCGACTTTGCGGTGCACAAAGGGCGGCCCAAACGCACCATGCTTGTCTCGTATTTCGCCGGTATTTCAATGGGCTAAAGCAGATTGGCGTTTTCTTGACTCACCGGAATCCAGTCAGTATGGTCCGCGCGGCTTTTAAGGTGCGCGCAAGCCGCGAGCGCTGCAACCCGCGAGTGTCGATAGCATGAGCGACGCGCGCGACAACGGCGACTGGGGCAAGCCGCAACCCGACGAGGCCGCTCTCTCCGCGAGACTCCAGCGGCTTAATGAAGGACTCGGCCAGACGCGCCAGGCCGGCCGTGATCCTTCGGACGGTGCTGGTGCGCAGCAGACGGCGACTGCATCGGGATACGCCAGGGGCTTTCGCCTCTCCAGCGAACTCGTTGCAGGCGTCTTAGTCGGTGCCGGCATCGGCTGGTTGATCGACCGCCTGCTCGGCATTTCGCCCTGGGGGCTTACGGTGTTTCTTCTGCTCGGCTTTGCCGCGGGCGTACTCAATGTGATGCGTTCCGCCGGTCTCATGGCGAGCCCTACGTTCAACGACCGTAGCCGGCAAGGTTCGGACAGGTAAGTCGCGCGGCGCGAGCGCTCAACGCAAACGACGGGATCATGCAAGTCGATCCGATCCATCAATTCCAGATACACAACTGGGCTCCGCTCTTTTCCCTGGGCGGCCACCAGATCAGTTTCACCAATTCCGCCCTCTATATGTTCATCATCGTGGCATTGGTCTCGCTCCTCTTGATCGGCGCGACCAGCAGGCGCGCCGTCGTGCCGGGCCGGCTGCAATCAATTGCGGAAATGTCCTACGAGTTTGTGGCCGACACGGTGCGCAGCTCCGCGGGTACCGAGGGAATGAAATTCTTTCCCTTCGTGTTCACGCTCTTCATGTTCGTGCTGTTCGCCAATTTGATCGGGCTCATCCCTTATTCATTCACGGTAACGAGCCAGCTGATCATCACGGTGACTTTGGCGCTGCTGGTTTTCTTCCTCGTGGTTGGTTACGGGTTTCGGCGAAACCGTCTGCACTTTCTCAATCTTTTCGTGCCGAAGGGCGTACCGAAACTGATCCTTCCGGCCATCGTCGCCATCGAAGTCTTGTCGTTCCTGTCGAGGCCGGTCTCCCACAGCGTGCGACTGTTCGCCAACATGCTCGCTGGCCACATCACGCTGCAAGTCTTTGCCGGCTTCGTGATCATGCTCGGAAGCGCCGGGATACTTGGCCTGTTTGGAGCTACGCTGCCGTTCATCCTGGTCATTTTGCTAACAGCGCTCGAGCTTCTGGTGGCCTTCCTTCAGGCCTATGTGTTCGCCATTCTCACTTGCATCTACCTCAACGATGCGATTCACCCAGGCCACTGACGGCCGATTATTTTCAACTCTCAAAGAAGGAGTCTTCTCATGGATCCGACCGCCGCGAAATATATCGGGGCCGGTATTGCCTGTATCGGCATGGGCGGCGCCGGCGTCGGAGTGGGCATCATCTTCGGCAATTACCTTGCCGCGGCGCTGCGCAACCCGTCGGCCGCCCAGGGACAGTTCGGCAACCTGATATTCGGCTTCGCCATCACTGAGGCGCTCGGCATTTTCTCGCTGCTGATCGCGCTCTTGCTGTTGTTCGGGCTGTAAGCTGATCGATCGGCACGATCGAGCCGCCGAGGCGGAACCATGGCTGAATCGACCGCTCACAGCGAAGCTCCTGCGGGGCACACCGCGTTCCCGCCGTTCGAGGCGGAGCACTTCCCGTCGCAGCTTGTCTGGTTGGCAATTAGTTTCGTGTTGCTCTACGCGCTGATGTCGAGGATTGCCTTGCCGCGGATCGGCGCCATCATGGCGGCGCGCAGTAAAGTCATCAGCGACGACCTCGCAGCCGCGGAAGGCCTGAAAGAGCAGTCGAACTCAGCGCAGGCGGCCTACGAGCAGGCGCTTGCCGACGCGCGCGCACGCGCGCAGGGGATCGCCAACGCGACCCGGGAACAACAGGCGCGCGACACCGACGCCCTGCATAAGCGGCTCGAGTCGGAGTTGCATGATCGAATTGCTGCGGCCGAACGATCCATAGGCAAGAGCCGCAGCGACGCGATGAGCAATGTAAGGACGATTGCCGCGGACACCGCCGCGGCCATCGTCGAGCGCCTGATCGGGCAGCGGCCACGCGACGACGAAGTCGCTGCAGCGCTGGACGCGGCCAGGAAGGAGTGAGAGTCCATGCTCGAAGCTGAAAACTGGGTGGCAGTTGCCTTTCTTTGCTTCCTCGGGCTGCTCGCTTATCTTGGCGCTCATCGCAAGATTATCGACGCGCTCGATAGCCGCCAGGCCCGCATCAAAGCCGAGCTCGAACAGGCGCGCCGCCTGCGCGAAGAGGCGCAGGCGCTGCTCGGCGAGTTTCAACGCAAGGCTCGCGATGCCGAAAGCGACGCGCAGGCGATCATTGCGGGCGCCAAGGCCGAGGCCGAGCGGCTCGCCGCGGAGGCGAAGTCGCGAGCCGAAGATTTCGTCGCCCGACGGACGAAAATGGCCGAAACCAAGATCGCTCAGGCCGAAGCTCAAGCAGTCGCTGACGTCCGCTCGGCAGCCGCCGATGCAGCGGTCGCAGCCGCGGAAAAAATCCTCGCCGGCGCCGCCAGGGGAAAGGTCGCCGAAGACCTGCTTGCTCGCGGCATCGAGGACGTGAAGCGAAAGTTCAATTGAGCCGGTTCTTCGCCTGCACCAATCCAGCCCGACTCAGCACAGCCCGGATTTGTTTGGTCGTTCTGCTCTTCGCGACGACGCTTTAGCGCGTCAACCCGTCGGTGCGTTCGGGTTCGGCTTTACGGCCGGCTTGGGCTTTTTTGCCGGCCCGGGTTTCTTCGCCTGATCCTGCACGGCGGCGGCAATCGGATCGAACCCGATATAGACCAGACTTGGCTCCGCGCCGGGCGCCGGCATCGGGAAGGTCAACCCTTCCTCGATATGGGTAAAATCGGCATTGCTGGTATTGGGGCCGATAGCCACCGGAATGCGGATCAGTTTGGTCACGAGCGTCTTCGGCGCCGTCAACGGTGCGCTCACTATCGCAATGCGCAACGGCACGTCCACCTGACCGGGTCCGCCGGCCGGGCCGACAATGATGCGGCCTTGCACGCCGACCCGCATGACCATCTGGCCGCTAACCACGGCGCAGTCGCGCGCTGCGCGCACGAAGGTGCCCTGATATTTGAGTGACATTGCCTCGTTAGCGCCGTCGGGCGGCGGCGGAGGTATCGTCAAGGTCGATGCGCCCTGGCGAATATCAAGAAAAGGACATTCGACGTCCGGCGCATTGGCGACCGGCTGCGGCTCTTTCTGCGTGGCGCCGGAAAAGAAGCTCGCGATCTTGTCTTTAAACGAGGGCGTGCTCGGCGGCGAAGGTGCCGGCGGCGTTGCCGCGGGAGCGGAAGTGGGAGTCGCGGCCGGCGTTGACGCCGTCGTGACCGGCGACCCAACGCTGCCACTGCCGCATCCGGCATTGAGCAATAACAACGCGAGCAATGCTGTGGCCGCTAGCCGGTTGCACCGGGGTGTTTCACCAAATCCGCGCAAGGTTCCCCGCCTCATCGCCCATCCGCGATCGTCAAGTTTTATAGCAAACCAATTATAGCCTTCCCAAGGCGTCATCCTGCTTGGTTAAGGCCGATGGTCAGGCTTTGCCATAACCGGAACCGTCGTTCAGGCGCCCGTAAAGCAGGTGATCCTGCCAGATACCGTTAATGCAGAGATATTCGCGGGCATAACCCTCGCGCACAAACCCGGTCTTCTCCAGGAGCCTGATCGACCCAGTATTGGTGGGGATGCAGGCGGCTTCGAGCCGATGCAGCCGCAAGCTCATGAAAGCGAACGGGATGACCGCGCGCACCGCTGCCGTCATATAGCCCTGACGCACAAAGGGCAGGCCGGTCCAGTATCCCAGACTGCCGGCCTGGGCGACGCCGCGGCGGATATTGGCGAGCGTCAAGCCGCCGACCAGGGCGCCGTCGGAAGAGCGCATAATTAGAAAGGCATAGCCTTGGTCGGTGCGCAGATCTTCGGCATAGCGCTTGACCCGGCGGCGAAAGGCGGCGCGGGTGAGGTCGTCGACCGGCCAGGTCGGCTCCCAGGGCGTGAGAAAGTCGCGGCTTGTTTCCCGCAACGCCACCCATTCCTCGAAGTCGGCGATCTGCGGCGTGCGCAACATCACGCCATCGCCCTCGATTGTCGGCAATGGTTCGGAGAAATTGATGGTGCGGAAGAACGCCATTGGAAAGTTCGCCGGACCTCACGCGGCTCGGCGGGTCAGAGTCTCGGCAATCGCCGCGGCGCTTTCAAGCCCGGAACCAAGCCCGAGAACTGCGGTCGCGAGTTTGCCGCGGGAAATCAGCGCCCGGCCGGCGGCCCGCGCGCTTTCGACAGTTACGGCGTCGACCCTCGCCACCAATTCGTCGAGCGGTATCGGCCGGCCCCGGGTGATCATCTGCCGCGCCAATTGTTCGATGCGCGCGCCCGAGCTTTCCAACGCCATCAGCAGCCCGGCTTTCATCTGTGCTTTGGCGCGCGCGACCTCCGGTTCGGAAATAGTCTCGGCGGTGCTGGCGATCTCGTCGACGATCAGCCGCATCAACTCCGAGGTGTCAGCAGCGTCGGTACCGGCATAGAGACCGAACATGCCAATGTCCGAATACGGCACATGAAAGGTGTAAATCGAATAGCACAGGCCACGCCGTTCGCGCGCTTCCTGGAACAGCCGGGAAGACATGCCGCCGCCGAGAACGTTGGTGAAAACCTGAAGGCTGTAGAGCGACGGATCGACAATCGAGACGCCGGGTAGCGCGAGTGCAATGTGCACCTGTTCGAGCTCGCGCTTCTCGACATGGGTGCCGCCGCCGAAAGTGGCCGGTTCCGGGAGTGGACCAGGCGGACCATTGAACCCGGCAAAATGACTTTCGACTTCGGCAACGACGGCGCGATGCTCGACCGCGCCCGCGGCGGCCACCACGATGTCGGGCGCCCGATAGTTACGGGCGAGGTAGGCGCGCAGCTTGCCCCCGTCAAACGACCGCACCGTTTTCGGCGTGCCCAGGATGGAACGGCCGAGCGACTGGTCGGGAAACGCGACGAACTGCAAATGCTCGAAAATGAGATCATCGGGCGTATCGGCGACTGCGCCGATCTCCTGTATGATGACGTTCTGCTCGCGCAGCAATTCCTCGCGATCGAAAGACGGCTCGGAAAGGATATCGGCGAGCACGTCCAGCGCCAGCGGTACATCGGATTTGAGGACGCGCGCGTAATAGGCGGTGCTTTCAGCCCCGGTCGCGGCATTGAGATCGCCACCGACGGCTTCGATCTCTTCCGCGATTTGCCGGGCGCTGCGCCGGCGCGTGCCCTTGAAGGCCATATGTTCAAGGAAATGGGAAATGCCGTGCTCGTCGCGCTGCTCGTCGCGGCTGCCGGAAGCGATCCAAACGCCCAGCGACGCGGTCTCGAGGTGCGGCATTGCGTCGGTCACCACATTGATGCCGGACTTCAGAGTGGTCACCTCGACGCTCATGCTGCCGCTCCTTCCTGCGCCGCCCGGCTCGTTGCCAGGACAAACTTCTCAACCGCCGATTGATCGGAGGGGAGCGCCGTTATGCGTTCCGGCCGTTCATTGATGTGCGACAGCCATTCCGGAAGCGCGGGCCGGCTGCCGCAGGCTGCCTCCACGGCGTCTGGAAACTTCGCCGCATGTGCTGTCGACAGCACGATCAAGGGCACAATCGGGTCGCGGTGTTCTTTTTCCGCGACCGCGACCGCGACCGCGGTATGTGGATCGATGAAATTGCCGGTCTCGCGTTTGACAGTCCTGATCGTCGCGGCGACCTCGTCTTCGTCGGCGCGATCGGCGGTGAATAACGTACGAATTGACGACAAGGCGCGTGACGACAGCGTAAATCGCCGCGATTGGGCGAGCGAAGCCATGGCCGCCCGCACTGCAGCAGCATCGCGGTCACAAGCCTCGAACAGAAGGCGCTCGAAATTGGATGCGACCTGGATGTCCATCGAGGGTGAAGTCGTGGGCACCACCGCGCGCGGCTCATATGTTCCGGTTGCAAGTGTCCGCGCCAGGATGTCGTTGACGTTGGTGGCGATGATTAGCCGGTCGACGCCCAGCCCCAGTCGCGCCGCCACATAGCCGGCATAGACATCGCCGAAATTACCGGTCGGAACGGCGAAGGTGACTTTGCGCCCGGGAGCGCCGAGCGCGACCGCCGCGGTGAAATAATAGACCGCCTGGGCAACAATTCTCGCCCAGTTGATCGAATTGACGCCGGAGAGCCGAACCCGTTCGCCAAAGCCATGATGGTTGAACATGCCCTTCACGATCGCCTGGCAATCGTCGAAGGTGCCGTCAACGGCAACGGCGCTGACATTGGCTGCACCGCTCGTCGTCATCATCCGCCGCTGCACGTCGGAAATGCGGCCATGCGGGAACAGAACGACAAGGTCGACCTGGCGGCGGTCGCGGAATGCCTCGACGGCGGCGCCGCCAGTATCGCCGGAGGTCGCAACCACGATGGTGCGCCGTTCGCCGCGGGCGGCCAGCACGTTATCCATCAGCCGCGCCAGAAATTGCATCGCCAGATCTTTGAACGCGAGCGTCGGTCCGTGGAAAAGTTCCAGCAGGAACGTGTTGACCCCGATCTGTGTCAGCGGCGCTACCGCTGGATGACGAAAATCGCCATAGGCCTCACGCGCAATCCGCGCCAGGTCGACGGCCGAAATCGAAGCGTCAACAAAGCGACTGATGATTTCGACCGCAACTTCGGCATAGGACCGCCCAGCGAAACCGGCAATGGCCCCTGCATCTAGGCGCGGCCAAGTGTCCGGCACATAGAGGCCGCCGTCTTGGGCGAGCCCGGTGAGCATGGCGTCGGCGAAGCCGAGCGCGAGCGCCTCGCCTCTTGTCGAGATATATTGCACGAGCCTTTTCCGCCGCCGGAAATCATCCGGCCACAAAACATCTAAACTACTGATACGGCACGTTAATTTGTCGGCCAAACCCCAATTGGCCGTCGCCTCGCGGCGCCGGAACGCGGTGACACTAATAGCAAAATAAACGCTTCCACAAGCAAGGCCGGCGACCCACAAAAAGCGCGGGATTGACCCTGCAAGATAAGGGGATTTGCCCCCTAAGCCGTCCGTCCGGAGGTGAACAGCCAGGCGCCGAATACCGCCGCCAGCACTGTGGCGAGGCCGTACCAGGTGAGCGCGTATTGCAGGTGATCGTCCGGGAGCGCGACCACGAGCCGTCCCGGCTGTGGCAGGCCCCCGGGGGGCGCGGGCGCTTCCTGCTCGACGTAGAACGGTGCCACGGTTTTCGGGTCAAGCCCCTTGCCGGCGGCAATCCCGGCCGGATCGCGCGAGAACCAAAGATTGTGGTCCGGATCGTTGGCAGGCGTGAACCAATGCCGCTCGTCCGGCCAACGCAGTACGCCGGTGATTTCGAGGGGTTGTGAAACCTGCCCCGCAGCACGCGAGGTCGGGGCGCGCCGTCCGTCGGGGACGAAGCCACGATTGACCATCACGACGCTATCAACCGTCACGCTGTCGGCGGCACCAATTCGCCGCGCCGGCGCAAATACCCAATAGCCTGGGCTGCTCACGTCAGGCCGAAATGCGCTCGCGGCGGCAAATACCAGCGCCTCGCGTGTGTTGTCGAACGCCGCCACAAAACGCACCTGGCGGTATTCGTCGCGTGCGCGATCGAGCTTTCCCCACTCGGCCGCCGGCGGCAGCGCCTGCGGTGGCGCCGCCAGGCGTTCGGTCAGCGAAGCGATCAAGGCTTCCTTCCAGGTTTTGCGTTCAAGTTGCCAAGTGCCGAGCGCAATGAGGACAGTGAAAGCCAGCACCGCCGGCACGAACAGCACAAGCCAAGAGCGCTTGCGCGGAGCACCGCCAACCGTCACGGTTCTTCGCCAAACCGGCTCTCGGCCGCTTTGTGGTGATATTGCAGCGCGATCATCAGTCCTTTCATCGGGCGCAGCGGACCAAGCGTGACGACGACGATCAACGGCAGCCATAATGCGGCGTGCACCCAATACGGCGGGTGAAACAGAACTTCGGTGATCAGGGCAGCCCCGACTACGATTGCGCCTGCGAGGAACATGATGAAGACGGCTGGGCCGTCGCCGGCATCGGCAAAGCTGTAATCAAGCCCGCAACGCTCGCAGCGCGGACGCAGGGTCAAAAACCCGGCAAACAGGCGGCCTTGGCCGCAGCGTGGACAGGCGCAAGCCAGGCCAGCGGCAATAGCCCCTGAAAGAGTCGTAATGGTTTGTTGCGTCACTGCCAGCAGATTTAGGTTGCCGCGCGTCCCCGCAAAAGACCACCTCGATTCAGCCGGATTTCCGCTCATGCGGGAATGTGCGCAAACCGAAGTTATCCGGCGTGCGGACCGCCGCCCCACACATAGATGCAGGCAAACAGAAACAGCCACACGACGTCGACGAAGTGCCAATACCAGGCAGCGAACTCAAACCCGAGATGCTGCGTCGGCTTGAACTGTCCGGCGATAGCGCGGAACAGGCAGACGATGAGAAAGATCGAACCGATGATCACATGGGCGCCGTGGAATCCGGTCGCCATGAAGAACGTGGCGCCGTAGATGTTGCCCGAAAAATGGAACGCCGCGTGCATATATTCCCACGCCTGCACGCAGGTGAAGCTCAGCCCCAAGGCGATGGTCAGCGCCAAGCCCCACACCAGGCCCTTGCGATCGTTTTCCAGCAACGCGTGATGCGCCCAGGTTACCGTCGTGCCCGAGGTGAGCAGAATGAGCGTATTCAACAATGGAAAGTGCCACGGATCGAACGTGTCGATGCTTTTCGGCGGCCACACGCCGCCGGTAAAGGCGATGCGGGCGACATCGCGAAACTCGTCGGGAAACAGCGCGGTGTTGAAATAGGCCCAGAACCAGGCGACGAAAAACATCACCTCGGAAGCAATAAACAAGATCATTCCGTAGCGGTGCGATATTTGCACCACGCGAGTGTGATCACCCTCGAATTCGGCTTCGTGGATGACGTCGCGCCACCAGCCGATCATCGTGTAAGCAATCCCGATGGCGCCGGCGCCGAGCACCAGTGGTGCGTACGGGACCATTTGGTGCATCCAGAGAATGGCGCCGACAGCCGCCACGAATGCCGAGGTCGCGCCGACCGCCGGCCACGGACTCGGGTTCACCAGATGGTAGTCGTGGTGCGGTTTGGCATGCGCATTCGCCATCGTCGTCTTCTCCAGCTAGCGCGGTCCATTTTTCCTTGCCGCGCCGTGTTCATCGTCCCGGTTGAAATTTTCTAGATACGGCCGGACTTTTCCGGATTCGTGCGCTCCACCAGCGGCAGTTCCGGTACCCGCACCGGGAAGAAAGTGTAGGAGAGCGTGATGTTGTTGACTGCATTCTGTTCCGAATCGTTGGCGAGCTTGGGATCGACGTAGAATACGACCGCCATCTCGCGTTTCTCGCCGGGCTGTAAAGTTTGCTGCGTGAAACAGAAGCAGTTGATCTTCTCAAAATATGTCCCGGTTGTCGGCGGCGTGACGTTGTAGCCGGCTTGACCGCTCGTGACGCGCACTGACTCGTTGCGCACCACGTAATAGACGGTAACCACCTCGCCGAGCCGCATGTCGATGGTTCTACGTTCGGGTTCGAATGACCACGGTAACCCGGGCGCAACATTGGAATCGAAACGGACCGTGACGGTGCGGCCCGAAATTTCCTCCGGCGCCGTTCTCGCCACCTGGGTCGTGCCGCCGAAGCCGGTGGTGCGGCAAAACCAGGAGTAAAGCGGCACGGCTGCGAATGAAATGCCGACCATGACCGCGACAAACGCACCGCAGGCGAATGCGACGAGCAGGTCCCGGCGCGGATGCCACGATCGGATCACAGCGGTCGCTCCAGCACGCCGGGCCCTTTGACCAGCGTCACGATGTAAAACAGCAGGACGAGCACCCCAAGCGAGATCGCGATGGCGATCGATCGCGCCCGACGCGCGCGCTGCTGCTGTTCAGTGAGCCTGATGCCGTTCTCGAATTTCCGGTCGACTGGATTATCAGTCTTTGGGTCCATGGCGAAATCATCCTCCGACCGGAAGACCCAGAGTCGTCGGCCATCCTGCGGCCATGCGGTCGACCAACAGTATGGCGAACAGTAGGAACAGATAAAGGATCGAGAAGCCGAACATTTGCTTGCTGGCGGCGTGGCCGTGCGCTTCGCCACGAACGCGAACCGCAAGCCCGATCAGCGCAGCACCGGCCAGCACGGCGGCCACGCCATAGAGCGCGCCAGCATATCCGAGCAACCAGGGCGCGACCGCAACGGGCGCCAAAACGACGGTGTAATAGAGGATCTGACGGCGGGTTTCGGCCGCGCCGGCCACGACCGGCAGCATGGGCACGCCGGCGCGCGCGTAGTCGTCGGCTCGATAAAGCGACAGCGCCCAGAAGTGCGGCGGCGTCCACAAGAACACGATGAGGAAGAGAACGAACGGCTCGACCGCAATCCCGCCCGTAGCGGCGGTCCAGCCGATAACCGGCGGCAAGGCGCCTGCGGCGCCGCCGATCACGATGTTCTGCGGCGTGAGGCGCTTGAGCCAAACGGTATAAATGCCGACGTAAAAACCGATCGTCACCGCCAACAGAATCGCGGCCAGCACATTCACCAGAAGGCCAAGCACGACCACCGAGAAACCGGCGAGCGTCAAGCCGAAGGCCAAAGCCTCGCCGCGCGCGAGCCGTCCGGCCGGAATCGGGCGCCCCGCCGTGCGCGCCATGCGGGCATCGATGTCGGCGTCGTACCACATATTAAGCGCACCCGCGGCGCCGGCGCCGACTGCAATGCAGAGCAATGCGGTAAATGCGATCACCGGATGCATATGCACCGGCGCCAGCACGAGCCCGACAAACGCCGTAAAGACCACGAGCGACATCACTCGCGGCTTCATCAGTTCGATGTAATCGCCGACTCCAGCAATGCTGGGTTCGACGCGCGCGACGGTGACGCTCATCTGATCAGCGGCAGAGTTTCATATTGATGGAACGGGGGCGGCGACGGCAACGTCCATTCCAGCGTGGTTGCGCCGGGACCCCACGGATTGGCGGCGGCACGCTCTTTGCGAGTGAAGGCGCCCGCCATCCCATAGAGAAATACTAGGACACCGAAGCCGGAAATGTAGGAACCGATCGAGGAGATGTAATTCCATCCGGCAAACGCGTCCGGATAGTCGACGTAGCGGCGCGGCATGCCGGCAAGGCCGAGGAAGTGCTGCGGGAAGAAGACCAGATTGACGCCGATGAATGTGAGCCAGAAGTGCAGCTTGCCGATTGCTTCGTTGTACATATAGCCGGTCATTTTCGGGAACCAGTAATACCAACCGCCGAAAATGGCGAAGACCGCGCCAAGTGACAGCACATAGTGGAAGTGCGCGACGACGTAATAGGTGCCGTGCAAAACGCGATCGACACCGGCATTGGCGAGCACGACGCCGGTGACGCCGCCGATGGTGAACAAGAAGATGAAGCCGATCGCCCACAACATCGGCGTCTTGAACTCGATCGAGCCGCCCCACATCGTGGCGATCCAAGAGAAGATCTTCACACCTGTCGGCACGGCGATCACCATCGTCGCGGCGATGAAATAAGCCTGCACGCTCGCCGACATGCCGACGTTGTACATGTGGTGCGCCCACACCACGAAGCCGATGCCGCCGATGGCGACCATCGCATAGGCCATGCCGAGATAGCCAAACACCGGCTTGCGCGAGAACGTGGCCACGATCTGGCTGACCATGCCGAAGCCCGGCAAAATGAGGATGTAGACCTCAGGATGGCCGAAGAACCAGAACAGGTGCTGGAACAAGAGCGGATCGCCGCCGCCGTCAGGGGTGAAGAACGTCGTGCCGAAATTGCGATCGGTCAGTAGCATGGTGATCGCGCCGGCCAATACCGGCAATGACAACAGCAGCAAGAATACCGTCACCAGGATCGACCAGACGAACAGCGGCATCTTGTGCATCGTCATGCCCGGCGCGCGCATGTTGAAGATCGTGGTGATGAAGTTGATCGCGCCGAGGATCGACGAGGCGCCGGCGAGATGGATCGACAAAATGACGAAGTCCATCGCCGGCCCAGGATGGCCATAGGTCGACAGCGGGGCATAGATCGTCCACCCTGTCCCGGCGCCATTGGTGCCCGGCTCGCCCTCGACAAACATCGACACCACCAGCAACGCGAACGACGCCGGCAGCAGCCAGAACGAAATGTTGTTCATGCGCGGGAACGCCATGTCCGGCGCTCCAATCATCAACGGCACCATCCAATTGCCGAACCCGCCGATCATTGCCGGCATGACCATGAAGAAGATCATGATCAGACCATGCGCGGTGACGAAGACGTCGAAGGTGTGGGTCTCGTGAAAGATTTGCAGGCCCGGATACATCAACTCGGCGCGGATCGCGATCGACATCGCGCCGCCGATCAGCCCGGCGATGAGCGCAAACACAAGATACATCGTGCCGATGTCCTTGTGATTGGTCGAATAGAGAAAGCGCCGCCACCCGTACGGAATCCCGTGCGCTCCCTCATCGCCATGCGCCGCGTGTGCCATCGTATCCATTGCGAGTCCCTTTGTTTAAGACCGCCCTTTGTTTAAGACCGCCCCTTGCTTAAGACCACCCGTCGACCAAACCCCGTCCGAGTGTCATCGGGCCGCCGGACCTTCCGTTGCGGCAAGCGCATTATGCGCTGTGCCGCCGTCATAGACATATTTCTGTTTGGCTCCGTTGAGCCAGGTGTCGAACTCGCTCTGGTTCACGACGCGCACCGCGATCGGCATGAAGGCGTGATCTTTGCCGCACAGTTCCGAACACTGGCCATAGAACACCCCTTCGATGGTGGCCTTGAACCAGGTCTCGTTGATGCGGCCAGGAATTGCGTCCATGCGAATGCCGAATGAGGGCACCGTGAACGAGTGGATCACATCGGCGCCGGTCACCAGCACATGGACGACCTTGTTGACCGGGACGACCATCTCGTTGTCGACCGCAAGCAGCCGAATCTGACCCGGCTTGAGATCCTTCTCCTGGACCATCAGCGAATCGAATTCGAATTTGCTGTCGGGATAGCTGTAGCTCCAGAACCATTGTTTGCCCGTGACCTTCACGGTCAGATCAGGGGTCGGCACTTGGAGCTGAACGAACAACAGCCGAAAGGAAGGTACCGCGATCACTGCTAAGATGATGACGGGAACGATAGTCCATAGAATTTCGATCGGTGTGTTGTGGGTGGTGCGCGAGGGGGAAGGATTGGTCCGGGCGTTGAAGCGCACAATGACGATAAGAAGGAGCGAGAGCACGAACGCCGAAATCGCGGCAATGATCCACAACAGGAAAAAATGGAAGCTGGCCACGTCTTCCATGACCGGGGTGGCCGAATCTTGTAGGTCCATTTGCCAGAAAGTCGGCTGGCCGAGTCCGGCCCATGCGCTCCCGATGCACGCGATCGTCAAGCCGGCGCCTGCCGCGACGATGGCTAAACGTGACAACGCCTTCATCCCTTGTCCCTGCTCCCCTGGTGCTGATCTCGGTCGCGCTCGTTAGCGACGAACGCAAACCCTGATTTCGGCGCAAGCCGCCACGGTAAAACGCCACCCGCTTCGGCGGGCTTTGTCCCGCGGCGCGATGTCCCTGGCAGGCCTCGCCGCGATAAGGGAATTCCGGCCCCTCCAAACCACAAATCGGGGACTGCTGCAATGCACTCATGACCCCATGAACACGTCTCGACTCCCGGGCGATAAAGTGGCCGGCGCCAATGGGTCGCGCCCACCTTGGCGCAGCCACAATGGCTTGACTTTGTGGTCCCTTGACACGGCAGGCTCACCTTGTAGGCAGGGCACGGTAGCCGGATCGCACTGCGTGATTCGCGCTCACCCGCCAGGGGCGACTTGACGACAAATCTTGGCGGCAAATCGAGGGATCCATGATCGCACGAAGTGACTGCGTCCGGCGGCTGCGGGCATGGGCGCCTGCGTTCGTGGCCGCGACGCTCCTTGCTGTGTTGATGACCACCAGCCTCCTTGTGACGAGCGAGCGAGCCACGGCGCAAGGCGCCGTCAAATCCGTCCATGGCGACTGGCAGATCCGCTGCGATACGCCACCCGGCGCGCAAAGTGAGCAGTGCGCGCTAATGCAAAGCGTCACCGCGGAGGATCGGCCGAATATCGGCCTGACCGTGATCGTGCTTAAAACCTCTGATCAAAAGAGCCGTTTAATGCGCGTGGTCGCCCCGCTGGGCGTGTTGCTGCCATCCGGGCTCGGGCTCAAAATAGACAATCAGGATGTCGGCCGCGCCGGCTTCGTGCGCTGCCTGCCGAACGGCTGCGTTGCCGAGGTGGTTATGGACGACAATTTGATCAAGCAATTACGAACCGGCCAGACCTCGACCTTCATCATCTTCCAGACACCGGAGGAAGGGATCGGATTCCCGATGAGCTTGAAAGGCTTCGGCGAGGGCTACGATCAACTTCCATAGTTTGCCAGTCCCATACGCGGCTTGACTAAGCGCCGCGCCACCAAGCATCGGGAAAAATTCCTGCGGATCAGGACAAACTCATGCGAACGGCGCCCGTTATCGCAATTGTTGTCGCCGCGCTGCTTTCCGCCGCGCCCCGCCTTGCGCAAGCGCAGAGCGACTATCCTATTCGGCCGGTCAGTCTGATCGTGCCCTACGCTTCCGGAGGCGTGGCCGACGTCGCCATGCGCCTTCTCGGCGATAAATTGTCGAACCGGCTCGGCCAGCAATTCGTCATCGAGAACCGCCCGGGTGCCGGCGGCATTGTCGCGGCGCAAACGGCAGCGGGCGCACCCGCCGATGGCTACACGTTGTTGATGACGGGAAACAACAACGCGATCGCCGCCGCGCTGTTCACGTCGCTGCCGTATAACGTGCTTACCGACTTTACCTCGGTTTCGACCGCTTCGTTCTTCGATCTGCTGCTGGTGACGCGGGCCGGCTCGCTGCTGCATTCAGTGCAAGATGTGGTGGCAGCGGCGCGCGCCAACCCGGGCAAATTGAACATCGGCACCATCAATCCCGGCAGTACGCAGAATCTTGCGGCCGAGCTGTTCGCCAGCACGGCCGGGATTAAAGTTGCCATCGTGCCGTTCCGCACCTCGCCAGACATGGCCGGCGCCGTGCTCCGCGGCGACATCGATATCGCGTTTGAATTTTATGCTGCGGTTCATGGGCTGCTGGCGGACAAAAAACTGGTGACGCTCGCCTCGGCCGGACCGGTGCGAGCCGCCTATCTCCCGGATGTCCCCACCGTGGTCGAGAATGGCCTTAAAGACTACGAGGTGACGAGCTGGAACGGCCTGTCGGCGCCGGCGGCCACGCCGGGGAAAATCATCGCTACCCTCAATCGCGCGGTGAAAGAGGTCATGCCCTCGCCCGACATTCAAAGCAGAGCCCAGGAAATGGGCATGGCGATGCGCTGGAGCACGCCGGAAGAGATGACCGCGCGGATGAAGGCGGATATCGCCAAATGGGGAGCGGTGATCGAGAAAGCCGGCATCGCCAAGCGCGACTAAGGCCCCTCGCCCGACCGGCAGCAAGCGCCTATGTAACGGGTGGAAACGCACAAGGACTTCGCAATGGCCGATAGCCCAATTTCGCTCGTGGATCGTGCCGGCTTGGATCGGCAGCGTCTGGCAAAAATCATCTCGCGCGGACTCGATGGCGCCGACGATGGCGAACTCTTCCTCGAATACCGTCAGGCTGAAGCACTGACCTTCGATAATGGCCGACTGAAACAGGCGACCTACGACACCTCGCAAGGTTTCGGATTGCGCGCGGTCAAGGGCGAAGCAGTCGGCTATGCGCATGCGTCCGACGTTTCCGAAGCGGCAATCGAGCGCGCCGGCGACGCCGTGCGCGCGGTCAAGGGTGGCTATTCCGGGCAATACGCGGCACCACCGGCGCGCAGCAATATCAAGCTCTATAGCGACGAAAGTCCACTCCAGAGCCCGTCATTCGAGACCAAGGCCCAACTCCTGCAAACGATCGATGCCTATGCCCGCGCCAAGGATCCGCGCGTGCGCCAGGTGACGGTGAGCCTTGCCGCAACTTGGCAGGCGATCGAAATCCTGCGCGGCGACGACCAAGCCTATCGCGATATCAGGCCGATGGTCCGCGTCAGTGTGTCGGTCGTCGTCGGTGACGGCAATCGGCAAGAGACGGGTAGCGACGGATATGGCGGGCGGGAAGGCTATGAGCGATTCATCGCCGCCGAAGCCTGGCAGGGCGCCGTCGACAATGCCGTGCGACAGGCCTTGATCAATCTCGAAGCCATTCCGGCGCCGGCCGGCGAAATGGACGTGGTGCTCGGCCCAGGCTGGCCGGGTGTGATGCTGCACGAAGCCGTCGGGCACGGGCTTGAAGGCGATTTCAACCGCAAGAAAACTTCCGCCTTTGCCGGGCTGATGGGCCAACGCGTCGCCGCCAAGGACGTCACTGTCGTCGACGATGGCACCATTGCACGTCGTCGCGGCTCGCTGTCGATCGACGATGAAGGCACGCCGACCAGGCGCACGTTCTTGATCGAAGACGGCATTCTGGTCGGCTATATGCAGGATCGCCAGAATGCGCGGCTGATGGGCATGAAGCCGACGGGCAATGGGCGGCGCGAAAGCTTCGCCCATGTGCCGATGCCGCGCATGACCAATACTTACATGCTGGCGGGAAGTCATGAACCCGGCGAGATCACCGCCTCGGTCAAGAACGGCATTTACGCCACCTATTTCGGCGGCGGCCAAGTCGACATCACCTCGGGCAAATATGTTTTCCAGTGTACCGAGGCCTATCGCATCGAGAACGGCAAGCTTGGAGCGCCGATCAAAGGCGCCATGCTGATCGGCAACGGACCGACCGATCTGCACCGCGTTTCCATGGTCGGCAACGACCTGCGGCTCGACAACGGCATTGGCACCTGCGGTAAGAACGGCCAAGGCGTTCCGGTCGGCGTCGGCCAGCCGACGCTACGCATCGACCGCATCACGGTTGGTGGCACGGCCTAGCCGCTAGAGCACAATTGCTTCAGATCAAATCGATTGGCGCCCCAGCATTTTGATTGAGGATGATCTTTTCGGAAAACGGTCCCTACTTTTCCGGATCATGCTCTATCGCACCACGCCGGAAATGCAGCACGGCCGGTGCCGTGGCGGCTTGATCGAATCCTTGAGAAAGCAGCGCGCGGAAGTCCCGCCATAACCGGGCCGGCGATAGGTCCAGGCCCGGCAGCGCGGCTCGGCCTGGCAGGCTTCGGCGCAGGCTTTGCCCTTGGGATCCGCCGGCGTCTCAAACCAGCGATAATCACCGCCGAAGCGATCGATCGAATATTCTATCGCACCAGCTTGCGGCTCGGTCACACCGGCGCCGCGCACGCCCGACACGCAACAGCTCGCTTCCTTGGCCGGCACGACTTCCCGTTTGAGCCAGCACATCGCCGGGGCGCCTGAAGACGGATATGAGAAGCTCCAGGCGCGGCATTTTTTGTCGCGCTCGCAGCGCGCCGCACACACCATTGGATCGCCGTTGGCGACTGGCGCGCTAGCGTAATCACCGCCCGGCCGGTCATAGCCGGTTTGCGGAAAGCCGGTGACGTTGCCGAGCGCGACAACCAGCAGCGCGGCGAGACCAAATCTGATCGCGTGCTTAAATCGCGGCTGCGCTCTCGATTGTCGCGTCGTGATTTTCCGCACCCAGGCACCTGCTCCTTTCGGGCAAGATACAAGAATTTCTTACCTGTGGCTGGGTCGTCAACCGCCGCGCCGTAACCGCGGTACGCCTCAAAGCTCGCCTACTAACGAAAGTGCTTCGATAATTTCAATCCCTGCGCTTGGTAGTTCGAGCCAATCCCGCTGCCGTAAAGCTGATCGGGCGGCGCCAACATTTGCTCGTAGACAAGCCGGCCGACGATCTGACCGTGTTCGAGGATGAACGGCACTTCGCGCGAACGCACTTCCAGCACCGCCCGCGAGCCGAGGCCGCCGGCCCCCGCATAACCGAAGCCAGGATCGAAGAATCCGGCATAATGAACGCGGAATTCGCCGACCAGCGGATCGAATGGAACCATCTCCGCGGCATAGCCGGGCGGCACCTGCACCGCTTCTGTTGAAGCCAGAATGTAAAACTCGTCCGGGTCAAGGATCAGCGCCCGATCGGATCGCCCCAGGATCGGCTCCCAGAAGTCTCCGACCTCGTAGGCGGCGCGGCGCTCGACTTCGATCACCGCAGTGTGCCGCTTGGCGCGATAGCCGACGACGCCGTTTGACCGACCCGGCGCCTCTCGCTCGCCAACCAGATCGATACTGACGGCAACGCCATCCCCCATGACCGCTTCAGCCCGGTCCACCAACCGTTCGCGCGCATGCAGCGCGCGCAGCGCTTCCCCCGACAGCGCGGCGTCACCGCGGCGCAAGCGCAATTGCGACAGGCGGGAGCCCTCGCGCACCAGCACTGGAAATGTCTTTGGGCTGATCTCGGCGTAAAGCGGCCCACGATAACCGCCGGCGATGCGGTCGAAGCCACGCGTCTCGTCGGCAATAACGCGCGTGAACACGTCGAGCCGGCCGGTTGAGCTTTTCGGATTGGTGGCCGCAGCGATGTCCGAGGGCAAGGCCAGGCTTTCAATGAGCGGCACGATATAGACGCAGCCGGTCTCCAGCACCGCGCCGGCAGTAAGTGAAAACTCGTGCAGCTTCAGCTCGGCGATGCGTTGCGCGACCGTAATCCCCGGACCGGGCAGAAAACTGGCGCGCACGCGATAGGCAACCGCGCCGAGGCGCAGATCGAGACTGGCTGGCTGAATTTGATCCGCTGCAAAAGGTCGGCCGGCACGAATGGCGCCTTGCTCCGCGAGCGCCGCAATTATGCGGTCGGGCAGAATTCCGCGGTCAGAAGCTGCGAAGGTCAAAGCCATTTGCAGGCGATCTAACTCTATGCCCCGTTTGACGCAAAGTCGGCGGCGGCGTATACAGCACGTTATCCCGTGGTCATTTGAGCCGGCCGGCTTGCAGCCACGTAAAACAAGTCGCTAAAAGGCCGGGGACGCGTGAGCCCGGCCCGAGGATTTCCCCGGCCGGGTTTTGTTTTGGCCGGATTGCCTCGGCCAAATCGCTTGTTGGCTAAGGAGGGCCACATGTCCGCGTCCACAAAGAAGCTCTATCGCCCCGAGACGCGTCTGGTTCAATCCGGCACCTTGCGTTCGCCATTCGGCGAGACTTCGGAGGCGCTGTTTCTCACCCAGGGCTACGTCTATGACACTGCCGCCCAGGCCGAAGCGCGGTTTAAGGGCGAGGACCCGGGCTATCAATATTCCCGCTTTGCCAATCCGACTGTCGACATGTTCGAGCGGCGCATGGCGGCGTTTGAAGGCGCCGAGGCCGCGCGCGCGACCGCGACGGGGATGGCTGCCGTAACGCTGTCGCTGGTCGGGCAGCTCAAGACCGGCGACCATGTCGTCGCAGCGAAAGCGATGTTTGGCTCGTGCCGCTACGTGGTGGAAGATTATCTGCCGCGGTTCGGCGTCGCCTCGACGCTGGTTGACGGCTGCAACCTGGACGCCTGGCGCGAGGCGGTGCGGCCGAACACCAAAACCTTCTTTCTCGAGACGCCGACCAATCCGGCGCTCGAAATCATCGACATTGGTGCGGTGGCGGAGATCGCGCATGCGGCGGGCGCAACGCTCATTGTCGACAATGTTTTCGCCACTCCGTTATTTCAAAGCCCGCTCGCGCTCGGCGCCGACTGCGTCGTGTACTCCGCGACCAAACATATCGACGGCCAGGGCCGTTGCCTCGGCGGCGTCATTCTGGGCTCGCAGAAATTCATTATGGAAAAAATCCATGTGCTGATCCGCCAAACCGGGCCGTCGATGTCGCCGTTTAACGCCTGGGTGCTGCTCAAGGGCCTGGAAACGCTTGCCGTGCGGGTGCGGCGGCAGACCGACAGCGCGGCAACGCTCGCCGTCGCCATCGCCGGGCACCCGAAAATTTCGCGACTGATCTATCCGGGGCGGCCGGATCATCCGCAGGCGGCGATCGTGCAGAAGCAGATGCGCGGCGGCTCGACGCTCCTCGCCTTTGAAATCAAGGGCGGCAAGCGTGCCGCGTTCCGGTTTCAGGACGCGCTCAAGCTCATCCGTATCAGCAATAATCTCGGTGACGCGAAGAGCTTGATCACGCACCCGGCGACCACGACTCATCAGCGGCTCAATCCGGCGCAACGCGCCGAACTTGGCATCAGCGACGGATTGGTGCGCGTTTCGGTCGGGCTTGAGCATCCCGACGATATCGTCGACGACGTGCTCGGCGCGCTCGAGGCGGTGTGATCAGCCGAACTCAGGTCCGGCAACGACGAACAGGCGCGTTGTGTCACCGAACGGGATGCCGCGCTTGAGACCCATCCGCAAGAACGGTCGTTGCACCGTGAAGCCGCGTTGCCTGAGGCGCGCGGTCAGGATTTCTCGCCCGTCGATCAGGTCGAGGAAAACCGGCCCGCTGACGCAACCGAGCGCGGCATCGAGGAGAGAGGCTGCGACATCTTCGTTAGCGGCGACGAGCGGTCCGATCTGGGTGGCGACCCGACCGGGCCGCGCCAGCACGAAGCCGGCATTGTCTTTGGCGATAAAAGCAAGTTGTGGCAGTCGATCGAATAGGCTTTGCAGCAGAAATCTGCGATCGGCGCCGAATGCTGCGGCATCCGTCGCCGTCACTGCAGCAAGATCGGGGGCGGCCATGGAACGGATAGCAACGGCGCGCGTCTTCTTGCGAGGGCCGCTGATGCCTTGCCAGCGCGACAGATTGAACATGCCCTCAAAGCCGAGCGGGCGGTAAATGCGCTCACCAGCCGGAGTCGCATCGAGCACCGCCACCAGCGTGCGCCGCGCAAGCTCGGCGCAGCAGGCTTCCAGAATGCTCGTGCCGATCCGTTGGCGACGCCGCGACCGTGTCACCAGCACCATGCTGATCCAGGCAAAATCGCCGCCATAGGGCAGCACGGCACCGGTGGCAACGATGCCAGCGCGGCCGGACCGAAGCCCGAAGACGGTGCCCTGTCGCGGAAACAACGCCCAATCGGCGCTCGTCTGATTCCAACCGGCCTCGGTCGACAGCGCAACGCAGTCCTCAACCTGGTCTTCGCTGAGCCGGCTGAATTGCCAAGCCTTAATAGACCCCATCGCGGACCTCGAAATGGGTCGGCTTATTCAGGCTTGGGCGATCATGCGCGGCCCAGTCGGCTACCCAGTCGATCATCTGCGCGAGCGTGATGCGCGGACGGCCAAAAAGATCGATGGCGCGGGATGCATTGGTCAATAGTGCCGTCGGCGCTTCCGTGCCGACGATCTTCGGCTTCTTGCCAAGGCGTTCGCCAAACGTCATGGCGAGATCGCGAACGGATATGACCTCTGGCCCAGATATGTTGAGCGGTGTTGTCGGCGCGGTCGCGTGCCGCAACAAGCGTAATGCCAGGGAGTTGGCATCGCCCTGCCAGATGACGTTGACGTGACCCATGCTGACGTCGATCGGCTGCCCGTCGCGCACCTTGCTGGCTACATCGAATAGCACGCCATAGCGCATATCGATGGCATAGTTCAGCCGGAACAGCCTGCCCGGCGTGGCGTAGCGCTTGGAAAAATATTCGAGAACCCGCTCGCGCCCGACACAGGAATTGGCGTATTCGCCGAGCGGCAGCAAAGGCGTGTCCTCGCTCGCACCGCCATTGTCGATGGCGACGAACGGATAGATGCAACCGGTCGAGAACGCGACGATACGCGAGGCACGAAAAACCTCGGCGACGATCGCCGGCACATGAACATTCATCGCCCAGGTCAATGCCGGATCGGTCTGCGCTCCGAACTTCCTCCCGGCCATGAATATGACATTAGGGATTTGTGGCAGCGCCGCCACCGCCGAGCGATCCAACAGATCGCACGCGATGGTTTCGACCCCGTGAGCATGCAGTCTTTCGCGCAAGCCCGCTTCGCTGAAACGAGCGACGCCGACGATACTCTTGTCAGGGGCGGCGTTGCGTGCAAGGCGCGCCAGTGTCGGTCCCATTTTGCCGCCGACGCCGACCACGATAATGTCGCCATCGATCCCGGCAAGGTCGGCGGCCAGCGCCCGACTGGGTCGGCTGAGAAAGTCATCTAATTGATCGGGATCGGCGAACCGTGAAGGGAACGGCTCGTCGTCAAGCCAGCCCACTGGACTATTTCCGACCATGCAATCCTCTGATCGTACAATCCTCACCGGATTGCCAAGCTAGCTGCTTCCACTTCTCTTTGCCGGTCGAGCAATGTCAATATATGCGCCGCGAGATGTGCGCACGACGATGACCACGGGGATAACGATGACCATTCGCATTGCCGCCATCGAGGTGAGCCACTGGCATGCGCTATACGATGCCGCTTACCTCCGTCACCTTGTGGCCATGCCGGACGTTGAATTGGTCGCCGTCCAGGATTCCGATCTCGCCGTCGTCAAAAAGCGAGCGGCCGAAGTTGGAAACCCGCCGACCTACACGGATTATCGAAAAATGCTCGCCGCAGCCCGCCCCGATTTCGTCGTGGCGCTGGGGCGCCACCGGCAGATGGCGGAGATCGCTCATCATCTGCTCGACGAGGGCTACCCGTTCCTGATGGAAAAGCCTATGGGCATCAATGCCCAGGAGGTGGAGGCAGTCGCCGCCAAAGCTGCCCGCTTGAATGCTTTCGTCGCCGTCCCACTGGCGCAGCGTTATGCGCCGTTTGCCAAACGCGCCCGACAGCTACTTGCAATGGGCGCCTTCGGCCCGCTCTCGCATATCTACATCCGGATCAATCGACCGGCGCCGCCACGCTATGCAGCGTGGGATTGCCCCTGGATGCTCGATCCCACGGAATCCGGCGGCGGCTGTCTGCGCAATCTTGGTTCGCATTGTTTCGACCTGTTCTTGCTTCTGACGAATGAACCGGCGCAGGTAATTGCCGCCCAACTGAGCCGGCGCGCCCATGAGTGCGCAGTCGAGGATTACGCCTCAGTATTGTTGCGATCCGCGAGCGGCGTTCTCGGCACGATCGAGGTCGGCAATGGCGTCCCACGCAACGGCACCGATGGCGAATGGAAGATCGCCGGGCGAGACGCGATACTCACGATGAAAGATGGCGTCATGAAACTCACCACGGCTGCCGGGGAGGAGACCCACCCCAACACCGACGTGATCGGACCATACTTCGTCACCCTGCGCGATGCGCTCGATCATTGGCAGCGCGGGGCACCGCCGCCGATCAGCGTGCACGATTGCGCGCGCGCGGTCCGCTTGATCGACCAAGCCTACGCCCTAGCGAGCGACTAATCCCTTAGCCATCGACGTTTATGCACCGCCAACTCCCGACATGCGCTGACACGCGCCGACCAGACGAACCCCGGCTACCGATTGAGCACAAGGGCTTCGACCTTAATCTGGGTATTGAATTACCTCCATGTGGTGATGCTGGCCGAACCGGGGTGGGTAATTCCAGCGGGGCGCTGTGAGCGTCGCTATGCTGCGCTATTGGTGAGCGACCGGAGACGTGAAGTTTCGCGCAAGCGCTCGAACGCGCCATCTTGCGCAGCAAAGGACCTCCACCACCGGCAGCGCTCCCAGCGCCAGAGCAGCACCCGGCGAGCGAATTGAAGGGCAACTTTCCGATGCGAAGGCGCAACCTTCGCTAGCCGTGGAGACTGGATGTCGCAGGCTTCCGCCCCATAAAACAATAACTTATCTGCGTTGTTAACCACACTTAACCAAAGATTAATATCGTTTAAGCGTAGCCACTATACAATCAGGGTCGCTCCCCAAAGAGCACGGCCCCGATCTCACCCCCATCCCCCGACACCCCCGAGGTCGGGGTCGTCATTATCTTCAATGAATTATGGCTGGCACTCGGCAGCGCGGTCCCGCTAGCGTGAGCGATGACGCTGCCAACGCGCCAAGATCATAAACACCAACACGATTAGCAACACCAAAGCAATGCCGCTTATCTCTCCCAGTCGCCTCCCGCCGAGGAACGTCAAAGCAAAAAGAGCTGTCACAGTCATGGCACACTGCTTAATAGATTAAGAGGTGCGTTAGCTTATTACTAAAGCACATTTTCGGTTTTTGATTTGGATCAACCTACTGGGTAGCTGTTCACGACTACTCTTAGCTCAGCATGACACGGGCTTTTTTGCCTCCTATGGTTGCCCCCTTGTCATGTTAGGACTGGCGCAAAGGTCTCCTGCACTTCTTTGCGCCAGCCCGCCTGATTGTTGAGTGGTACGCTCTCTCGAAATGCAAAGTGGGCGAAGCCATCGCTGACCTCGCCCACAACCATCGCCCCATTGATATGGATCAATAGGCATGCGAGCCGCGCTGCTACGCTTGCTGGAGCGATGCCGGGGACGGGGGCCAAAATTCTTGCTCGCTTCGTCGCGTATGGGTGCTCACCAAATTCTGTGGGAATTTGATCGATACATATCCATCGTTTTCGCAGCGCAACACAACAAGCGCAATTCGCGTTTTGCACCAGGAACCACATTCGCCTGTCTGCGTTGAATGGTTCGGCTCCGTGGCCCCAACCCCCAAGCCCCCTCACCCCAGTGCCGGGGTCACGGGAGCCACCATTTGAAAGGATGGCTATGAAGACCGAGAGGCTTGCAAGTCACAATGAGGCGGCGGAAGCCTTGTGGCTCTCTGTGGCCGGCGTGATGGCCGTTATGTTGATCTGGAATGTGATTATGTTGATGTTGAAGTTGTATTGAGTTGCACGGCTTTCAGAATAAAAGCTCGCCCGCTGACGCTAATTTGCAGGACGCCCAACAGCAGCCCTGTACTGCACCGGACAATGTATTTGGCCGCATTAGCACTAACATGAACCCGGCAATCGCCGCCCAACGAGACTTTGAACGCGCGGTTTGCGAATAGCGTTCAGTCCAATCCAAACAACGTGAATGCATGTGAAGGGCTGCGCCATATCATGGACGCCAGCGCGCAAGCAACGGGTCATTATAACGGTTCGAGATAGAGGCATGAGCACCGTTATGCCATCGGTGGCAGATCAATTCTCTGCTGTTTCTAATGCCCTCGTTCCGTTCGGGGTCGCGCTCTTCTTTATCGCATGGCAGCTTGGGGCGTCTGTGAACCGAACAGGTTGAGTTGTTGAAGAAGAAGGAGCTAACTGACGCAGGCTTCATCGGGCGTCAATTCGGACTTGGTTGAATTGGGTAAGGCAAATACGGGGAGGCCGGACGCTATTGGGTTATGGGTCGGCCCGCATCGTCGAGGAGCAACCGGCCTTTCAGAGTAGCGCTGCCCTTATCGCCATTGAGGTTACGACCTCAGTAGCTCTGGCAACCTGGCAAAGTTCGTGGCGATCCGTCGCGCCTCGTCGGAAAAGCATGATTTAGATCAAAGACCCGGGCGTGTGTGTCCAAGTATTGGTCTCGAGCGGCAAGGGGCATTAATGTTATTGGAGAAAAGCAATGGCAGGACTTAACGACATGATCCGCTCAGCGTTTCCGGGCGGCAATGTTGCCAAACCGTTGATGCTCGCTCTCGGTGCATTGCTGGCTTCGGGCGTTCTAACCAAAGGCAGCGCAGGACAGACCGCCAGCGCGGGTTCGCAACCGACAACGGACACGAGTGATGCCGGTGGACTACTCGGCGGATTGGGCGGGCTGTTGAACAAACTGGAGCAGGGCGGGCTTGGCGATCAGACCAAGTCGTGGGTCGGTTCCGGGCAAAATCAGCCGGTCTCACCTGGTCAACTTGGTTCGGCGCTTGGCCCCAATATCATCAAGACACTGTCTCAGATGACGGGCGTCCCCGAGGATCAGCTCACCAAACAACTGTCGCAGGGTATACCCGTGATCGTTAACACGTTGACCCCAAACGGCAGGCTCCCGACAGTTGCGGAGTTATCTAAAATGATGGAACAACAGTAGCTGCTCCGGCCTGCCGGCCAGATTACTGACCCGGACGCTAACCGTCCGGGTCATCTTCAGTGCAGCGTTCGTTTGCGTTGTTGCTCTGCCTGATAGACCTCAAGGCAGAACAGAAGGAACGCTATGATCGCGTCATCGCGCCCGCCAGCCGTCCAATGCGCGCGAGACATACAACCCCCCAATTTGTCGTCTTCACATCGCAAGAATAACCTGAATTCGTGACCTGATATGTGCTGTCTGGGCAACAGTCACGAGCAATTTTGATGGCAATGGCAAGTCGCGTCCTACCGGCCAAACGGTTGTTTGACGGTCATCTCAATCGCGCTTTCGTGGCAACTCCGGCAGCTTGGCGATGCTCACTGGCCGGCTACTGCGATTGTGGGTTTTGACCGGTTGTGGCCGACTGGGGCGGTAAGCGATTAAATTCTTGAACCATTCCATAGATGAAGACGGCAGAGGCAACGCCCATCAGAACCACCAAAGCGAACCGCAATATTCTGGGCATCATTGCAACCCCCTAGTGGTCAGGAGACCGGCAGCTTCGCCACGTTGGCCGCGATCCGCTCAGCGGCATCAGTCAGCGATAGACCAACCATAGAACTGCAACAATCGCCGCTATGATGAGTACGACTATAATGGGAGTTTCGAGCATGGCTCCGCTCTCCAGACCACCGCTCAATCCCCGCGCAGCAAGTCTGGTAGTTTAGTAATGTTCGCGGGGCCTCATGGGGCAGGTCTCTGGCCCCGAGCAAAATCCAATCGTAACGGAACTCGCGGGCCCCTCCCAACATTTGTTCCCCGCAACCTCCAAAACCGCATCTGGCAGCTCGTTGCTGAACACTTCCTCGTCATGAAGCGCTGTATCTGACTCGCTCATTGTGTTTGATCCTTTCTCCGCCCCTCCTAACCGAAAGGCTTGTCAGTCTCATCCAACAGAGCATACTTGGTTTTATGGGGGCGCGGTGTACGGTTTTATTGCCTGTGCGCGAAGGTAAGATTTGGCGCGTGGAGATAGTATGGCCGAATGGTACCGTGCACTACTTTGGAAAATTCGCCTCCAAGGAAGATGCTGTCGATTGGATCGCTGCCCATCCCCGGCTGACGATGCCTGCTGAAGAAACCAGCCCTCCGACTGCGCCAAGCTAGGGATGCACATCGACCTCGCTAGTGGCCCCTATAGCAGCGGCCTGACTACGCCGGAAGGAACCTACAGGCCTTGCTCGGACTTGTGATCAGGCCGTGCCTGTCACGAGTAAGAAAAAGGACCCCCATCAGCAGCCCTAGGGAGGAAACGCATCGCCGAAGACGACGGTGCGGTCACAGCAAAGCAAGTGAGGCGTGCTGTGACCCTCATCACATCGGCAGGCACGGCACCCGCACAGCTAACTTTTAAAAATCGATCATCAAAAATAGGATCGCGCAAGTGCCAGCGCGAGACCAACAAGAGCGAGAGCAAGGGTGTAGATGTAATGACCACGTCTTCTAGTGGTTGGGCTCCAACTCCACCATTCGCGGGACTCCCTCCTGTAACATCTCCATCAAAATCGACGGCGCGAGTTCAGAAATTATTCCTAGCCAACGCAAAAATGTTCGCACAGCTCCAGGGTAGATATCTGTAACCTCGGTCGCACCGCGCGCCGGACAAATTGGCGCTGACGACTACGAAACGACTACGCCCCATGACGCAACCAAGCTTAGCTTTGCGCTCAATTACTTAGCCAGCATCGTGCGCAATGTGCACGATTGCGCGCGCGGTCCGCTTGATCGACCAAGCCTACGAATGCGCCGGCGGAGTTGTGAACGTTCCGGAGTAGTCTTGCCGCAACTCTCGCTCTAGTGGACGTCAGGCTTGGCCGAGATCATCGCCGGATGAACTGCGGCGGCGGCGATTGGCCGCGAGGCCGCTTCCGCGATGGCAGTGCCAAGCAGCTTGGCGAGGCAGGCATAGCTCCAGTCATTCATGTGCAGGCGATCCTGCGACACGAACACATCAAACGAAAGATGCTGGGCGTCATGCCAGTTGCGCATCACGGCGAAGCGCTGGAACAGATCGACATTCTCTTCTTTCGCGGTGATCGCAATTTGCTCGACCATGCCTGGCGTCTCCGACTTGGCGAGCACTGCTGGCGCGAATTGCGGGTCGATGAGCACCACGTCGGCGCCGGTCGCTTTTAATTGCTCGATGCCGTCGTGTAGTTGGACACCATGAGAATTGAGCGGGTGATCGCGCAACACCGAATTGGTGCCGATCTGCCACAAGACAAGTTGCGGATGGGCGGCAATGACGTCGGCGCCGAACCGCGCCATCATATTCGTGGTCTCTTCGCCATTGACGCCGCGGTTCACCACGGTGATGTCCCGGCCCGGGAAGCGCGCGCGCAATTCAACGGCAAGCCGGCTCGGGTAGCTTGCGTCCGGTGAGCTGGCGCCTGCGCCCGCGGTCGAGGAAGACCCGATGGCGACGATTGTGAGCGGCTGGCCGTTGGCGAGCTGCCGCATTGTGTGAACGAGCGGCTGCTCGAAATGCACCAGTTCGGTCGGTGCCACGCATGCGACGCCCGCGGCCCCACCTGGCATGGATGGGGTGAGTGGCTTTGCCGCACCGCTCGGTCCGGGCGGTGGGACGGCCATGTGTGCTGTCAGTTGGGCCGGCCCTTGCGATGCCCCTTGCGCACTTAGTTGCTGTGCACAAGCACTGTGCATTGCAAAAAATGCCGCAAAACCAGCCGCCGCGGTCGCGGCCTGCGCCCGGCAGGTGAATTTTGTTTGCTTGTTGGGAGACATCAACGCGTTGTCTGCATTCTCACGGCGTCAAGATGGGCGGCATTAATAATCTGTGACGCCAAAGCCCGGCCAATACACTCATGAACTCGTCGCGCCATATCATACTTCTTAGTAGCGGCATAGAGGTCGAAAGTTCCGGCATCGTTCCAATATTGCATGATGCCCAACCGATCGAACAAGACCGCGCCGCGCTGCTGGGCGATATGGCGCATTATGTCGGCATAAGCGGAGACGTCGAGCATCGAGGCAGTGCGTGGGCTGTATTGCATGTTCATGAGAATAACGTCGGCGCCGGCCGCTTGGATCATTTCCACGCCGCTATCCAGGCTCGCCCGAAACTCGTCGGTTTCGACCCCGTTTAGTGCGTCAGCCGTACCGGCCTGCCACACCACCAAGCTCGGCTTGTCTTCGGCGAGAATTTTGCTCAACTCGCTGACCACGCTGGCCGTAGTCCGCTTCGGCTGAACATGAGCGGTGACGTTGATTTCGGCGCCCGGCAATTGCTGCTTGAGCGCATTTTCGAGCTGCGCCGGATACGCAAAGCGCGCCCCGTCCGGACCGGGCAGCGCCGAGGACCCTGAACCAATCACCGTGATGTCCAGGCGGTGCCTGTCTTTCATCTCCACGGTCGCGCGGCCGAGATCGATCTCGCTCTCCAGGAACGAGGCCGGCACGTCACAAGTTTCCGGCTGCGGTTCGGCAACGGCCGCCCAGGCCGGAAAACAGCTAAGCGCGATGCTGGCGACGAGTGCACTGATAAGCTTCATGCCTCGCCTCCCGCGAGGTCTGCGTCAGGCGGTTTACTCCGCCCGGCGGGGCTTCGCCCTTCTATCTGTTTGTACCATGATATCAGACTAGCTGTCGCAACCATGATCAAGATGCCGATAAGGCTAATGAGCGCCTGAATGAGGGGCCCACCGGACCATTCGCTGATGACGAATTGGCCGGCAAAAGCCAGAAACACGCCGAGACAGAAAATTTCCAGCGAATGCTGACCGCACAGGATGGCCGGCCGCAGATACAACGATTTCAGTAACGGCCAGTCGCGCGGGATGAAACGCACGGTCACCGCGGCGAGCGCAAGAAAATGGGCAAACCGCAGCACGTCCAGATTAGTCTTGTCGATCGGATACATCCATTCGCCCAGCCAGACCGGGACGAAACGGCCGAGCGGCTCGATATACCAGGTTAGCGTGACCGCGAAAGAGAACACGAGATAGATAATCGCGATCGCCAGAACCACGGGCGAACGTAGAACGGCGGTTAGCCGTTGTGCGCCGCCGAGCGCGCACCAGGCGCCGAACACAAACAGCAATTGCCAGGCAAACGGATTGAAGAACCATACGCCGTTCGGATAAGCAGGCAGATTCCAGTTCAGATTCCATGCCAGCACGTAGACCAGCGCGGACCCTGCGAGCGCAAACGCGGGCTCAACAATCAACAGCCAAAGCATCGGCGGGAAGAACAGCAGCAACATGATGTAAAGCGGCAGCACATCCATATTCACCGGCTTGAATTTCAAGATGAGCGCCTGAAAGATCGTGACATCCGGTTGCTTGAGGAAGTCGAGGATGTTCATTTCTTCGGCATAGAGCGGATTGTCGAAAGTCGAGGCGACATAGGCGATTTCCGCCATGAAAATCGTGAACAGAAAAATGTGGGCCACATAGATTTGCCAGGCGCGCCGCAGCACCCGGGCGCTGGCTACAAGAAAGCCGCGCTCGCGCATGGCGCGGCCATAGACGAAAGCGGCCGTATAGCCGGAAATGAAAATGAAGATTTCGGTTGCGTCGCTGAAGCCGTAATTGCGGATGGTGAACCAGTTGGCGATGTTCTGCGGAATGTGATCGAGAAAGATCAGCCACAGCGCAACGCCGCGGAATAAATCGAGCCGCAGGTCGCGGCCGCCCGGCGGCGGCGCAGCCGCCGTCCTGGAGGCAAGTGCAAACTTGGGAATGACGAGATGCTTCACAGCAGCCTTACGAAGTTTCGCCGCTATCCATTAACAACCGTTGTCTAACCGCGGAACCGATGCGTTGTCATGCGTTTCGGATCAATGGGCGCGGCATCATGGGCGCCAGCCTTGCAATCTAGTCGGCAAGTACGGCTTGAGAAAGCTTCTTCTGACCGCTATGCAATCTGGCATTTACGGCCCGCGGTTTTGAGTGGCAGTGGACGCCAAGTCCTGGAACTTACTTCGACGGTGCTGCTTTTGGCGCGCATTTGGCTTTCGCGTTGGCGTAAGAAGACATCACTGTAGCGCTTCGCATGTATCGCGCCGTGACCCGCAATATCGAAGTCGTGGTGACGCCGCGTTTTGTCGCCGACCGCTCGTCGCCGGAGAACAATTATTTCTTCTGGGCCTACACCATCTCGATCACAAACAAAGGCACGGAAACGGTGCAATTGAAGACGCGGCACTGGCGCATCACCGATGCGCATGGACGGCGCCAAGAGGTGCGCGGCGCCGGCGTTATCGGCGAGGAACCGGTGCTCAAGGCCGGTGAAGCGTTCGAATATACGAGCGGAGTGCCGCTACAGACCTCTTCAGGCTTCATGACCGGCAGCTATGGAATGGTCACGGTCGGCGGCGAGCACTTCGATGTCGACATCCCCGCCTTCTCGCTCGACAGTTCCGAGGCCAAACGCACCATAAACTGAGCGCGCCGACGCCGCGCCGGGGCACGGCCAAATAATACCTCAGGCCGCGCCCATTACGACGTCACTAGCCGGTAGATCCCTTCGGCATTGGCCGGGTGCGAGAGCACAAACCATAGTGCGGCGGTTGCGACACCGATCAGGAATTTAGTCACCGTAAGCCTCCGCATAGCGCGGTCAGCCGCGGCTTCACCCTGGTCTATCAAGTTCCCAGTAGAGGGTTTGGTTCCCGACGCTCGCAGCAGCATGGAACGTGTGCCGGCGCCTGAACCCCGGAATTTCATGCTAGCCGCACAAGCGGTTGAACGAGCGAGCGCCTTGTGCGGCACCGCCGATTACGACGCCGCACTCACTATCTCATTGGGGGCGAAGATATAGGTCGAGCTGCAAAACTCGCAGGTGACCGTGATCCGCCCGTCCTCCACCATATCTTCGCGGTCCCGCTGCGTGAAGCTCCGCAGCATGTTCTCGACGCCTTCGCGCGAGCACGAGCATTGCGCGGCGACCGGGGTGGCGCGGAATACCCGCACGCCGCGCTCGTGAAACAGGCGATAGGCCAATCGCTCGCTTGAGAGCGACGGATCCAGGAGCTCGATGTCGTCGACCGTTGCGACCAGCGAGCGGCCTTCGACCCAGGCCTCATCTTCCAGCAGCACATGCGGCGCAGTACCCGGCGGCGCATCGCCGGGGTCGAGATCGGCACGGTGCGCCCGTTCGGGAGAATTTGGCAGAAACTGGAGCAAGATGCCGCCGGCGCGCCAATGCCGACGCGGACCGTTTTCTCCGGCGCGGAATTCTTCTGCCACCGCAAGCCGTACGCGCGTCGGGATCTGTTCCGAGCGCGCGAAATATTCATGCGCGGCTTGTTCAAGGTCGCTGCCTTCGAGCGGCACCAGACCTTGATAACGATTCATTTCCGGACCGCGATCGATGGTCATGGCAAGGTGACCTCGGCCGAGCAATTGTCCGGGCGCCGCCTCGTCCTTGGCGATTGCGTCGGCGACGCGCTGCCCGTCAAAGCGGGCGCAGGCCCGTACTGTCCCGGGCACGGTGAAATCGACCACCAGCATCCGCACCGGTCCATCGCTTTGGGTTTGCAGGATGAAGCGGCCTTCGAATTTAAGCGCCGAGCCGAGCATTACTGTGAGCACGATCGCCTCGCCGAGAAGCTTCGCCACCGGCGTCGGATAATCGTGTCCACTGAGAATGCGGTCGGCGGCAGCGCCCAGCCGCACGATTCGCCCGCGCAGATCGAGTGCCTTGACTGCAAAGGGAAGTATGGCGTCGTCTAGGCCGATTTCCGCCGGCTGGCGGATCGGAATGCCCAGATCGGTATTGCTCATTGGCGGCAATATAGGTTGCGCGAAGGCGATTGTGAGACCCGCAGCATCGACTTAAAGCGCGCGGCCTCACTTGGCGGCAATATCCAAGCACCAGGCCAGCAGGCCCTTTTGCGCATGCAGCCGGTTTTCGGCTTCGTCGAAAACCACCGAATGCGGCCCATCCATCACCTCGTCGGTGACCTCCTCGCCGCGATGCGCCGGCAGGCAGTGCATGAAGATGGTGTCGGGCTTGGCCTGGGCGATCAGCCGGCCATTGACCTGGTAGCGTTTGAGCAAGTTGTGGCGACGTGCGCCATTGCGGTCGCCCATCGAGACCCAGGTATCCGTCACCACGCAATCTGCGCCGCGCACCGCTTGCTCGGGATCGGTCCCAAGCGTGATCGCGGCTGCGGACGATTTGATCCAATCCGTAAGTGACTTCTTCGGCGCCAATTCCGCCGGTGTCGCCACCCGTAGATGGAAGTCGAACCGCTGGGCAGCATGCATCCATGACGTGAGCACGTTGGTTGCGTCGCCGGTCCAAGCCACGGTGCGACCCCGGATCGGCCCGCGGTGCTCCTCAAAGGTCATCACATCGGCCAGGACCTGACACGGATGCGACCGCCGCGTCAGTCCGTTTATCACCGGGATCGTGGCGTGGTGCGCCAACTCGGCGACAGCCGCCGGGTCCAGCATCCGGATCATGATCGCATCGACGTAGCGCGAGAGCACGCGGGCAGTGTCAGCCAGCGTCTCGCCGCGGCCGAGCTGCATTTCCTCCGCGGTCAAGAGAATGGCGTCGCCGCCGAGCTGGCGCATGGCGACTTCGAAGGACACGCGGGTGCGGGTCGACGGCCGTTCGAAGATCATGGCGAGCGTCTTGCCGGCAAGCGGACGCGTGCTGCGGTCGCGGCGCGATTTCATCGTGCGGGCGCTCTCGATTATGCCGCGCAGATCGGCGGCCGGGACCTCGATCAGGTCAAGAAAATGCCGGACGCTCTTCATCGGGCGGCTTCCTGCTTGGACCGCGAAGCCGCCGGCGCTGGTACATCGCCGCTGCGGGCAAGCCGCGCGCAAGCACGCTCGAGACGCAGGACGCCCTCGGCGATCTCCTGTTCGCTGATGATCAGCGGCGGCAGCAGGCGCACGACATTGTCCCCGGCGGCGACGGCGAGCATCTTTTCCGCTCGCAGCGCATTGACCAGTTCGCCGGCGGGAATGACCGCCCGCAAGCCGACCAGGAGTCCTTCGCCGCGAATTTCAGCGATCAACGACGGATGACGGTCCTTGATCTCGGCTAAATGCTGCTTGAGCAAGATGCCGATCTTTTTGACGTGATCGAAAAAACCCGGCGCCAACATGACATCGAGCGTCGCATTGGCCGCGCTCATCGCCAATGGATTGCCGCCGAATGTCGAGCCGTGGGTGCCCGGAGTCATGCCTTTGGCGGCCGCGCTGGTGGCGAGCACGGCGCCCATTGGAAAGCCGCCGCCGAGCGCCTTGGCGAGCGCCATGATGTCGGGCGCGACGCCGGTGCGCTGATAGGCGAATAGTTCGCCAGTGCGCCCCATGCCGCTCTGGACTTCGTCGAAGATCAAAAGCAAGCCGTCGCGGTCGCAAAGCGCGCGCAAGGCGCGCAGGAACGACGGTTCCAGGGTGCGCACGCCGCCCTCGCCCATCAGCGGCTCGATCATGATCGCCGCGGTCGCGGCGCCGATCGCGGATTTAGCCGCCTCGAGATCGGCAAAGGGAACTTGATCGAAGCCGTCGACGATCGGGCCGAAGCCTTCCAGGTATTTTTTCTGGCCACCGGCGGCGAGCGTCGCCAGGGTACGGCCGTGGAACGCCCCTTCGAAGGTAACGATGCGGTAGCGGTCGGACTGACCGTTTACCGCATGATATTTCCGCGCCGTCTTGATTGCGCCTTCAACTGCCTCGGCACCGGAATTGCAGAAGAACACGACATCGGCGAAGCTTGCCGCGCACAAGCGTGCCGCGACGCGCTCGGCTTCCGGGATTTCATAGAGGTTGGACACGTGCCAGAGTTTCTGCGCCTGCTCGGTCAGCTTGGCAACAAGATGCGGGTGCGCATGTCCCAGCGCGTTCACGGCGACGCCGGAGGTAAAGTCCAGATAACGTTCGCCATCTTTGGACACGAGCCATACGCCTTCGCCCCGCTCGAAGGCGAGGTCGACACGCGCGAAGGTCGTCATCAGATGCGATGTCACGGCACGGCTCGCGAAGTCTGCGCGGTAATGGGCGCAGTTTAAACTACGCAGTTTAAACGAAATGTGCCGCCTCTGCGGGCGGCACGCAGCAACATTGTATTTCCGCGCGTCTGACTGTCAACACAGGATAATTGCGCGATACGGGCTCGATTTGTACTCAATTCATCCACACGCGTGCAGGAATATGTGGACGCACGCAGCGCGAGTCTTGCGTGAGACTCCAGCCATATTGTAGCTTTTTGACTGTCTAGTACGACATCTCGTGCGGCGGACAGTCTTCTAAAGCGTTGTGGTTAAGTACGTGTTGGGCGGCGAAGCGCTGCCTGACGCAAGGGGGGATTCTCGCAACCGCTTGGTCAACAGTTTCGGGGAGGGTTGAGCATGTCGTGGACTGATGAGCGCGTCGAGCTTCTGAAAAAGCTGTGGGCCGACGGTCTCTCGGCAAGCCAGATTGCGGCCGAGCTCGGCGGCATCACCCGAAATGCGGTCATCGGCAAAGTGCACCGGCTCGGGCTTTCCGGGCGCGCCAAGAGTAGTTCGAGCGCCTCGCCACGGCCGCGCAAGCCGCGTTCCGCCTCAATGTTGCGCATCGGCCGGGCAGCGATCCGCGGCAATACCGCTTTGGCGCATGCTTACGATTACGAGCTGGAGGCCGAACCGGAATTGATCGAGAACATCATTCCGATCGGTCAGCGCCGAACCATTCTGGAACTCAACGAGCAGACTTGCCGCTGGCCGGTCGGCGATCCAGGCAGCACCGATTTTTTCTTCTGCGGCGGCAACACGATTGCTGGCCTGCCCTATTGCGCCTATCACGCGCGGGTTGCCTATCAGCCCGCCTCCGAGCGGCGGCGCGACCGCAGGCCGCTGCGGTAAGCTGTTTTCTCTTCCGGCGAAGTCTTCAGGCTGTTTTGCCGAAGCGGTCGTCGAGCGAATAGCCGGCGCCGCGCACAGTGCGGATCGGGTCGGTATCGTGACCGCGATTGAGCGCCTTGCGCAGTCGTCCGACATGCACATCGACCGTGCGCTCGTCGATATAGACATCGCTGCCCCAGACGCCATCGAGCAGTTGCTCGCGGGAAAACACGCGTCCCGGCCGTTCCATGAGAAATTCCAGGAGGCGAAACTCGGTCGGGCCCAAATCGATCGGGCGGCTGGCGCGCGAGACGCGCTTCTTCTCGCGGTCGAGTTCGAGATCGCCGATCGTCAGCACGACGGCGACGCGTTCGGGACTGGCGCGGCGCAACAGCGCGCGCACGCGCGCCAGCAGTTCCGGGACTGAGAACGGCTTGACGATGTAATCGTCGGCGCCGGTAGCGAGGCCACGCACGCGCTCGCTTTCCTCGCCGCGCGCCGTGAGCATGATGATCGGCAACGACTGCGTTTGCGGCCGGGCGCGCAGCCGGCGGCACAATTCAATGCCGGAGAGGCCGGGCAGCATCCAGTCCAGCACGACAAGATCGGGCGCGGCTTCCTTGAGCCGGGTATCGGCGTCGTCGCCGCGCGCGACCGCGTCGACTTCGTAGCCTTCAGCCTCAAGATTGTAACGCAACAGCGTGGTGAGCGGCTCCTCGTCTTCCACGATCAGGATGTTTGCTCCCATCCCGCTCTCCTATTTCTGCAATATGCCTGCTGGAAAACTCGTGGTGTCACCCTTGGGACGCTGGTCGGTAATCGGACGGCCTTCAACCATATAGTAGACGGTCTCGGCAATATTGGTGGCGTGGTCGCCCATGCGCTCGATGTCCTTGGCGCAGAACATCAGATGCATGCAGAAAGTGATGTTGCGCGGGTCTTCCATCATGTAGGTGAGAAGCTCGCGGAACAGCGACACGCACATCGAATCGACTTGTTCATCGCCGTTCCATACGGCGAGCGCGGATTGCAGGTCGCGGCTGGCATAAGCGTCGAGTACCTGCTTGACCTGGGCAAGAACCAGCGCGGACATGTGTTCGACGCCGCGGATCAGCTTTTGCGGATAGAAGTCCTCGTCGAGCGCCACGACGCGCTTGCCGATATGCTTGGCATGGTCGCCGATCCGCTCGAGGTCGTTGCACACGCGCATGGCGCCGACGCATTCGCGCAGATCGACCGCCATGGGCTGCCGACGAGCGATAGTAAGGATGCATTTTTCCTCGACCTCGCGTTGCAGCGAGTCGATGGTCGGATCGAGGCCGATCACGCGTTCGCCGAGTTCCACGTCGCGGTGCACCAATGCGCGTACCGAATCGGCGATCTGGCGCTCGACGAGTCCGCCCATCTCGGCGACTTTGCGGGTGATCTCCTGCAGGTCGGTGTCGAAGGCCTTGGCGGTGTGGTCGACTCTGGTCGTGGTGATGTCGGTCATTTGTATTACCCGAAGCGCCCAGTGATGTAGTCCTGCGTGCGTTGATCCCGCGGGCTCGTGAACATTGTACTGGTCGGATCGAAGTCGATCAGTTCGCCCAGATACATGAAGGCCGTAAATTCCGAAACCCGCGCCGCCTGCTGCATGTTGTGGGTAACGATTACTATTGTGTAATCGTCGGTCAATTCGTCGATGAGCTCTTCGATCTTGGCGGTCGAAATCGGATCCAGCGCCGAGCAGGGCTCATCGAACAGAATCACCTCCGGCCGCACCGCCACGGTGCGCGCGATGCACAGCCGCTGCTGCTGCCCGCCCGACAGGCTTTGCCCATTGGCGTTCAGTTTGTCCTTGACCTCGTCCCACAGCGCCGCGCGCCGCAACGAGTTCTCGACCCGGCCGTCGAGCTCGGATTTCGACAGTTTTTCATACAGCCTGATGCCGAACGCAATGTTCTCATAGATCGACATCGGAAACGGCGTCGGTTTCTGGAACACCATGCCAATGCGCGCACGCAGCAGATTGAGGTCCTGCTTGGGCGAAAGGATATTTTCGCCGTCGAACAGGACTTCGCCGGTGGCGCGCTGGTGCGGGTAGAGGTCGTACATCCGGTTGAGAACGCGCAGCAGGGTCGACTTGCCGCAGCCGGACGGACCGATGAATGCCGTCACCTTGTTTTCGTATAACGGCAGGCTGATCGATTTCAGCGCCCTGGAGTCGCCGTAGAAGAAATTGAGGTCGCGGATCGTGACCTTCTCGCCAAGACCGGCCTGCCCGCTCTGCGCGTGCGTTACGGAAGGAACGGCGATGGTAGCACTCATCGTCATGACTGTTTTCCCGTTGCGACGAGGGCGCGCGCGGAGATGCTCAAGGCCAGCACCGCCATGGTGATAATAAGAGCGCCGGTCCAGGCCAGGACCTGCCAGTCCTTATAGGGACTGAGCGCAAACTGAAAAATGACGACCGGCAAGCTGGAGATCGGAGCGTTGAGATTGGTACTCCAGAACTGGTTGTTGAGCGAAGTGAACAAGAGCGGCGCGGTTTCGCCGCTGATCCGCGCCACTGCCAGCAGCACGCCGGTCAGCATGCCGGCGCGCGCGGCACGATAACAGATATGCATGATAGTAAGCGACCGCGGCAGGCCGATCGAGGTCGCTGCCTCGCGCAGTGAATTCGGCACCAGCGTCAGCATGTCTTCGGTGGTGCGCACGACGACCGGAATGACCAGCACCGCCAGGGCAACGCCGCCGGCCAATCCGGAGAAATGGCCCATGGGCGCGACCATCACCTCATAAATGAAAAGGCCGACGACGATCGACGGCGCGCTCAGCAAGATGTCGTTGATGAAGCGCACGACTGTGGTGAGTACATCGTGGCGGCCATATTCGGCCATATAGGTGCCGGCAAGGATACCGATGGGGGTGCCGATCAACACCGCCAGTACTGTGAGGATGAGGCTGCCGACGATCGGGTTGAGCAGACCTCCCGCCGAGCCGGGCGGCGGCGTCATCTCGGTAAATACCGCGATCGACAGGCCGGAGAAGCCTTCCCACAACAGGGCGCCCAGGATGAGCACCAGCCAGCCTAAACCCGCAGCAGTGGCGGCGAGCGCGAGGACGGTGGCGATAGCGTTACGCCGCCGGCGGCCTCTGTATCGGGACTGCACAAGCTGCTCAGCCATGGCGTCACCCGATCCGGCGCTCGATGCGCAACAGCAAGTAGCGCGCGATGGCCAGCACGATGAACGTGATGACGAACAGAATAAGCCCGAGCGCGATCAGCGCCGAGGTGTAAAGATCACCCACCGCCTCGGTGAATTCATTGGCGATCGTGGCTGAAATCGTTGTGCCAGGCGCAAGTATAGAAGCTGAGATCCGGTGCGCATTGCCGATGACGAAGGTCACCGCCATGGTCTCGCCGAGCGCGCGGCCGAGGCCGAGCATGATGCCGCCGATCACGCCGACCCGGGCGTAAGGCAGCACGATATTGCGCGTCACTTCCCAGGTGGTGCAGCCGAGGCCGTAGGCGGCTTCCTTGAGCACGGCGGGAACCGCTTCAAAGACATCGCGCGATATCGAGGTAACGAACGGCAGCACCATGATGGCCAGGATCAGCCCGGCCGTGAGCATGCCGATACCGTAAGGCGGTCCGCCGAATAGCGGGCCGACCAACGGCGCAAGGCCCAATGTCTTGATCAGGAACGGCTGCAGCGTCTCCTGGAGGAATGGGGCAAACACGAACAAGCCCCAAATGCCGTAGATGATGCTTGGAATTCCCGCCAGCAATTCGATGGCAATGCCGATCGGGCGCCGCAGCCATTGCGGGCAAAGCTCGGTAAGGAAAAAGGCGATCATCAAGCCGATCGGCACCGCAATCAGCATGGCAATAAAAGACGTGATGACGGTGCCGTAGATCGCCGGCAACGCGCCGAAATTCTCGGTGACCGGATTCCAGCGTTCGCTGACGAGAAAGCCAAAACCGAAAGTCTTCAGCGCCGGGATTGAGCCTCGGATGAGCGAAATGATGACGGCGCCGAGCAGGAGCAGCACGCCGACCGCCGCCGCTCGCGTTAAGTGCCGGAACGCGGCATCGCCGAGGCGAAGCCGGTCGAGCACCTTGGCGCGGCTACCCGCCGCAGTCGCAATCACCCCGCGCTGCCCGATTGCAATGTCAGCCACGGATCGCCTCCGCGGGTCCATGACAGGGCTCCTTTGCCAAGGCTCCAGAGCCTGCACTCAAACGAACCACCGGCCGCCGCACAAGATGCACATGCGGCCGACCGGTGGATGAAATGAGGGCGTTCCAGAGGAACGCCCTCGGTGGTGGGTGAGCGGTCAATTCAAGGTCACTTGCAGCGGCTTGCCGTCGCTGCCCTTGATGGATTTCGACCACATCGCCTCGATCTCTTTAACGACTTTGGCCGGCATGGACACGTAGTCGAGCTCTTCGGCCATCTTGCCGCCTTTGGCATAGGCCCAGGCGAAGAATTTGAGCGCCGAGGTCGCTGCGGCGACGTCCTGCGGCTGCTTGGGTATCAGGATGAAGGTTGCAGCCGTCATCGGCCAAGACGCGGCGCCCGGCTGGTTGGCTAGGATCACGCCGTAACCGGGTACCGAGTTCCAATCGGCATTGGCGGCCGCGGCCTGAAAGGCCTCGCTGGTCGGCGATACGGTCTTGCCGTCCTTGTTCACCATTTTGGTGAAGACCAGCTTGTTTTGCAGCGCGTAGGCGTATTCGACGTAACCGATCGAGCCCTTGGTCTGGCCAACATTGTTGGAGACGCCTTCGTTGCCCTTGGCGCCGATCCCGACCGGCCATTCCACCGACGTGTTGAAGCCGACCTTCGACTTCCAATCGTCGCTGACCTGCGCGAGGTAGTAGGCGAAATTGAAGGTCGTTCCCGAACCGTCGGACCGGTGCACGACTGCAATCGCGGTCGACGGCAGCTTGGCGTTCGGGTTGAGCTTCTTGATCGCCAGATCGTCCCAGGTCTTGATATCGCCCATAAAGATCTTGGCGAGTGTCGGTCCATCGATGACGAGGTCGCCGGCTTTGACGCCTTCCAAATTGACGACGGGCACGATGCCGCCCATCACCATCGGAAATTGCACGAGACCGTTCTTGTCGAGTTCCTCGCCCTTGAGCGGCGCGTCGGTTGCGCCGAACGTGACGGTGCGGGCCTCGATCTGTTTGATGCCACCGCCCGAGCCGATCGACTGATAATTTAAACCAACGCCCGTCTCTTTCTTATAGGCATCGGCCCATTTGGCGTAGATCGGATAGGGAAAGGTCGCGCCGGCGCCAGAAATGTCCTCGGCCGCGGCAGGCAAAATCGCAGTGGCAAGAAAGCCGGCGGCGGCAATCGTCCTAAGATGTTTCACGATGCTGTCTCCTGTTGATAGGGGATCCGGCGACGCGTTGCCGACCAACATTTGCTTGCGGATGTGATTGCACGTCTCTGCTTGACGCGGCCGTTGGGCGGTTCAATCGCAGTCTGTCAAAACGCTGCATAGAGGCTTGCCCAGGCTAGGCGGAACTGCAGCAGCCGCACGGTTAGGCTTGGCGCATAGCCGTTCTATGAAGCTTGCGTGACAATCAGATGACAGGCTAACCAGCTGAAATCGCGCTGATTTAGCGAGCGACGGCGGTCACCACGGTGGGGAGGTGGACGGTGAAAGTGGCGCCGACGCCGGGCGTGCTGTCGATTGTCAGCCGGCCGCGATGACGATTGAGAATGTGCTTGACTAGCGCAAGACCAAGCCCCGTGCCGCCTTGGGCGCGGCTTTCCGCGACGTCCACGCGGTAGAAACGCTCGGTCAGCCGCGGCAGATGTTCGGGCGCAATACCGGGGCCGTAATCGCGCACGCTGACCTGCGCCTCCTGATCGCCTTCCGCCGAAGACCCCATTGCGATCTTGATGTCGACCCGCCGGCCGGCGGCGCCATATTTGAGCGCGTTCTCGATCAGGTTTTCGAATACGCGGAGCAATTCGTCGTGATCGCCGAGCACGGATAAGGCGCCGGCCCCGGTGATGTTGACGCTGACACCGCGATCGCGCGCCAGCGTCTCGAGCCCGTCGGACACCTGGCGGATAATCGGCACTAGATCGACCGGCGTGTCGGGACGGCGATGCGCGTTGAGTTCGATGCGCGACAGCGACAACAGATCGTCGATCAAACGCGCCATGCGCCGGCCCTGCTCCTGCATGATGGAGAGAAATCGATCGCGCGCCTTGGGATCTTGGCGCGCCGAACCTTGCAATGTTTCGATAAAGCCGAGCAGCGAGGCGAGCGGGGTGCGCAATTCATGGCTGGCATTGGCGACGAAGTCGGCACGCATTTCCTCGACGCGGCGCAACGGCGTCAAATCGTGAAAGGTCATGAGCACGAGGTCGCGACCGCGCGTGTTGGGATCGCGTTTCACCGGCATGATCACCGTCTCGTACCAGCGATCGAGCGGCACGCGCTCGAAGTAAACTACGCGCTGCTCCTCGGCTTCCTTTGTGGCGCGGCCGATCGCCTCAATCACTTCCGGCACGCGCAGCGCGAACGAAACCGGCTCGCCCTGCCGCAGCGCAGGCGCCAAGGCGCGGGCGCGCTCGTTGAGCGCAAGCACGCGGCCCTCGCGATCCAGCGCGACGACCGGATCTGGCAGCCCGGCCACCAGGCTGCGCAACAAGTCGTCGCTGGTTTGCACAGCGGTCGCCGGCCGAGCCAAACGATCGCCTTCCTGCGCTGAGCGCAGTGCAAGAGCAACCGCGGCTGCAACGATGGCGAATCCCGTGAGAGCGTAAGCCGGCGGCAGCTTGCCGGTAGCTGCAAAAGCGATGAAAACGAGCGCCGCGGCTGCGATTGCAAGGCCGCCGCGCCAGCGCTTCGCCAGAACTCCTCGATCCTCGGCCAGGTTCATTAAGTTTCTCGCCCCAGCACGGAAGCGGCCGGATTATGGCACGTCCGATGTCCTGCGAGTGTGTGCATCGGCATTGCCGAGCGGCGGCGCCGCGCTCGCAGGAAGCCGGAGCACGCCGCGGCTGAGCAGAATTTCCCGAGCGCCCAGCACCGCCAACGAGAGCACGAACGGAACGATGTAATAGAGCAATCTGAACAACAGGAGGCCGGCGAGCAGGTCTTCTTTGTCGAATTGCCATAACGCGACCAGCATCGCGGCGTCGAACACGCCGAGACCCCCTGGCGCATGACTGGCGAAACCCAGAAGCGTTGCGGCGACGAAAATGACGGCCACTGTGACAAAACCGAGATTGGGCTCGTCGGGAACGAGCATGTACATGGCGGCGGCGCAGCAGGCGAGATCGATAATTCCGATGGCGATCTGCAACAGCGTCAGCGGACCGCCAGGCAGCGTTACCTGCCAGCCTTCGCGGCCGATCACGCGCGGCTTGACCCAGACCCAGGCGACATAAGCAGCGAGCATTACCAGTATCACGACAGCAACCAGCCGATTGCTCCATAACGGCAGCTGATCGAGAGCGCGCGCTGCCTGCGGTGCATAGAGGATGCCGAGGCCGAGCACGGTTGCATTGCCGAGCCAAAAGGTCAGCCCAGCGATGAAACAGATTTTGGTGACCTCGATGACACTCAATCCCCAGCCGGAATAAATCCGATAGCGCACTGCACCACCCGAAAAGACGCTGGCGCCGACATTGTGGCCGACGGAGTAGCTGGTGAAGCCGGCGAGCGCCGCCACGCGATAGGGCACGTCACCCCGGCCGATCGTGCGTAACGCGAACAAGTCGTAAAAGGTGAGCGTTAGATAACCGGCGGCGACAAATAGGCCGGCAACGACCAGCGCACGCCAGTCGGTTGCCTCGATCGCGTCGATAAGCTCCTCCGGATCGATCTCGCGCAGGATGCGGTAGAGCACGACCACAGCCACCGTGATGATGGTCAGGCTGAGCAACAGGCCGATGCGGCTCAGGCCCACTCTGCTGTCGAAATAGCGCGCGGTCCCGCGCAGGCGCCTCAACATGCTGCGCTCCGGGCCGGCTGTTTGCGCATCCATCACAGTTCCGTTCCGCGTCCCTAAAGCCTGCTCGTCCCACGAAGCTGCACAGTTTATGTATGACGGCAAAGAGGTTACAAAGTTCGGAATCTCAACGCTCGTCGCTTGCCCCCTAGCAAATGTCTTGGGCGAGCGCGAGACTGGCCAATGCGTTAACACCGCGGAACCGGCATTTTGCTTAGCGGCCTAGGCTTTGGGCTTGCGCCGCTGCTGCCACAGCGCATTTGGGGGAAAAGCCATCTGCCAAGCCGGAAAGACGATCACCACCTCACCACTAATAAATCAGAACTATATCTTACCTGGACCAGATCGAGGATGCGAAATGACTAATCGCCACATTGCGCGACGCACATTGCTGAGTGGGCTGGCAGTCGGCGCAGGGTTGGGTGCCAGCCTTAGTTCCAGCCCGGCAGGAGCCCGCGCCGGCACCGATATGGAGATCTCGAGCGAAGGCCACCTGGCCCAAAAAGGCGACGTGAAACTTGCGATGTATCGCAAGTGGGCCGGCAAGGTCGGAGGCTGGCCCGCCAAGCCGCTGCCGGTGCTGTTTTTGGTTCACGGCTCGTCGTTGTCATCTCGCTCGAACTTCGATCTGGCGTTTTCCTGACAATACCTATTCCTTCATGGACGTTTTCGCCGGCTACGGTTTCGATGTTTGGACCATGGATCATGAAGGATTCGGTCGTTCGGATCGAACTGCGGGCACGTCGGATATTGCCAGTCGGGTCGAGGATCTCAAAGCAGCGATGATCGTCGTGCAACGCGTGAGCGGCCCCAGCAAAGTGCACGTGTTCGGCGAATCCTCGGGCGCGATTGCTGCCGCAGCCTTCGCGCAGAGCGAGCCCGATCGCGTTGACCGGCTGATCCTGGCTGCGACCGGTCAACCTGCCGCTGGTGGATCCGAAAAAAGTGCTCTCGCCCGTCCTGATGACGCGCGGCGAATGGGACGGCAATTCCACCGACGATGATCTCCTCGAATTTTTCCGCCAGCTGCCGAACGGCGACCGCCAATACGTCATTCTGCCGAACACCGCGCACAGCCAGGGTTTTAGCAAAAATCGCCAGCTCTTGTGGTACGCGATGAAGAACTTCCTCGCCGCGCCGGCGCCGGTGGCGAGTTGAGGAAAACGTCGTCGTCCTGAGGTGCGAGCGAGGCGCTGGCGCGGCCACCTCGGGATGACGGAAGCTTACAGCTCCCCCGCCGCGAAAAATTCGCGCAGCTCACGGTAAGTTTCCTCTGGCGCTTCGTCCGAAAGGTAATGTCCGCAGGGCAGCGCCTTGGCGCCGCGAATGTCGCTGGCATAGCGCCGCCAGATCTCTTCCGGCTTGTGATTGCGGCCGACGCCGCCGGTCGCGCCCCACAATACCAGCGCCGGGCAGTCGATTTTCCGCCCGGCTTCGAAATCCTTGGTGTCCATGTCGAGATCCACGCCATGAGTGGCGCGATAGTCCTCGCACATGGCATGAACGGTCGCGGGATTGCGGAAATAGCGCTTGTATTCGGCGAGCGCCCGCGGATCGAAAAAGCTCAGGCCCTGCGCGGTCTTGGCGAGCTTCTTCTCGATGAAATAATCGGGATCGGCGCTCATCAAGTGTTCGGGAAAGTCGTAGGGCTGGATCATGAAGAACCAGTGCCACGAGAACGTGCCCCAGGCCCGCGTGACGTTGTTGAGCAAATAATGCTGCGGAATGATGTCGAGAATGGCCGCGCGCGCGACGTTGTTCGGATGGTCGAGGCACATGCGATGCAGAACGCGCGCGCCGCGGTCATGACCGGCGGCGTAGAAGCGATCATGGCCGAGCGCCGCCATGACCTCGATCTGATCGACCGCCATGGCGCGGAAGGAATAATTCGCATGATTGGCGCCACCCGGCGGCTTTTCGGAATCGCCATAGCCGCGGAGATCGGTGGCGACAACGGTGAACTCCTCGGCGAGGCGAGGCGCGAATTTGTGCCAGGACAAATGACTGAACGGATTGCCGTGCATGAGCAAAAGCGGCGGGCCCTTGCCGCCATGCACGGTGACGATGCGCGCACCACTAGTCTTGATCTCGGTGCGGGTGAAATTTTCGAACATTGCGCGCGCGGTCATTTGCGCCGCGGCTTGTCGAGCCCAAGCTCGCCCCAGCGCGCCTTGACAGCGGCGATGTCGTCGGCCGCCGGCCAGACCAGCGGCGGAAACCGTGCGCCGTCGAATTCAGGATCCGGATCGTAATCGAGGTTCATCGTGGCATCGATCAGCATCCTATTCCATTTGCCGGTGCCGTAGAGCGAAGTGTTGCGGTCGCGCTTGCGGGTCGATGGGTCAAGCCCGAGGCCGAAGGTCGCCGGCATGATCACGATATCGTCCTCGCCGGCGTTGACCCGGTAAGCAATGGCCCAATCCACCGCCGCGTAATCGTGGATGTCGATGTCGTCGTCGACCACGGTGACGTGCTTATAGCGAACGTGCCCGGCCGAACTGCCCCACAGCGCATTGGCGACCTGCTTGGCCTGGCCGCGATAGCTCTGTTTGATCTGCACCACGATATTCACACCGGCCTGCACCGGTGGGCACCACACATCGGTGATACCCGGCACGCCGGCGCGGTCCAGCACGTTCCACGCCGTCGCCGCGCGCATGATCGAGGAGCACATGCCGTTTTCGGAGTAGCAGCCCGGCATCGAGCCTTCGATAGTGCCGCGCAGGATCGGGTCCTTGCGATGGGTGATGGCCGTGACGCGGATCGTCGGCTTCGGCGAACGGTCGCCGGCGACATAGCCGGTGACCTCGGCGAACGGCCCTTCCATCAGATGCGTCGACGGATCGAGCTGGAGATAACCTTCGATCACGATCTCGGCGCTGGCCGGCACATGCAGATCGACTGTCTCGCATTTGACAAGATCGACCGGCTCCCCGCGCACCGCGCCGATGACGTCATATTCGCAGAGTCCTTTCGGCACCGGCGAACCGGCAACAAAGCCGAGCGACGGCTCCCAGCCGATGGCGGCCGCAATCGGCATTTCGTTATGGCCGGCCTGCTGCCAGGCGGTGACGTGATGGCCGATATGCTGCGCGCGCCACATCAAGATCGGAATGCGATCCTTGGCGCCGATCATGCCGCGATAGATGCCGACATTCATCACGCCGCTGTTCGGATCTTTGGTGACGACGCCGCCGTAAGTCATAATGTAGCGGCCGCCGTCGGCCCGGTTCCATTGTGGCACCGGAAATTCGTAGAGATCGATGTCGTCGCCTTTGACGATGTTCTCTTTCACCGGACCGGTCTTGACCACTTTTGGCGGCAGGCTTTGCAACAGAACCGTGCGGCCGATTTTCACGAGCTCGCGCGGATGCGTGTCCGGCGACAAGCCGAGCATCATGGCGACACGCCGCGCGCTCGAAAGCCCGCCGGTGAACACTTGGCGGCAGCGCGCATTGGCGCCGTAGTCGCGGATATTGCCGAACAACAAAGCCGGCCCGGTGCCGGCGCCCTGGACGAGACGCGCGATCGTGCCGAGTTCGATGTTCCAGTCGACCTCGGCGTCGATGCGCTGCAATTCGCCGGCTTCGTCGAGCGCGCCGATCCAGCCGCGCAGGTCGCCGAAGGCCACCGGCTTTCGTTCGTTGGTCATCGCTTTTCCCGTCGCGTCAAGCATGGCCGTTCTTCGCTTTCCTCGTCTGCCGTGTCAAGGAAGCATGCCCGTCATTGAGAGCGAAACGCGAGATGAGATTTGAAGAAATCGTCATGCCCGCGCTTGTCGCGGGCATCCACGTCTTAACCGCTATTGGCAAAAAGGCGTGGATGGCCGCAACAAGTCCGGCCATGACGAACCACTAGTTCAAACTAACCTCGCGTTGCTGTAATGACCGAGCATGACGAAGGATTAGCGCCGAATCCTGATCGCCGATGGCGGACCGGTCGGCCTGCTTTGCGCCTGGCTCGTGCATCGCAACCTCTATGTGACGCATCAGCGGGTCGCCGAAACGTTCCGCAAGGGCCGCGTGCTCCTTAATCCGATTGGCGGCATGGGACTAAACGGCGGCATCCAGGACGCGGTGAGCCTCGCCGACAAGCTCGTGCGCATCGTGCTCGACGGGGAGAGCGAACGGCTGCTCGATCTCTATGATCTGCAGCGGCGCACAGTGGCGATCGAATTCGTCCAGGAACAAACGATCGCCAACAAGAAACGCCTCGAAGCCGCCGATCCGGACGTCCGCAAGCGCAATCTCGATGACTTGCGCGCCACTGCGGCCGATCCCGAACGCGCAAGGCAATTTCTCCTCCGCACCTCGATGATCGCCAGCCAGCGCCGCGCGGAGGGGATTGGGTTGGCGGATGATTAGAATTTTCCTTCACGCACCCGGTACATCGTGTGCCGCCGGTTGCGGGTGAAGGGCCGGACCTGCGTCGGCCAGCGGCCGGCTTCGACCGCCTTGGCCCATTCGGGGCTCGTAAGCACATGCGGGCCGTCGATTTCGTAGACCGCGGAATGGCGCGCGCCCTCGTGTGCGACTTTCTTTTCTTCGCCGCCGATGCTGACCGTAAACGGCTCGCCCTCGAGCCGAGTGACCGCATGCACGCCCGGCACTTTGAGGAGATTGGGCACGTGCTCGGTGTTATAGACTTCGTGGAACAGAGCTTCCTTGTCGGGATCGACATCCATGCTGGCGACGAACAGATATTTGGATTTGATCGGCATCGGCGTCCCTTTTGAGCGTTGGTAATAACGGAAAATTTAGCGGATTATTTGAACCGCTCCGCGGGTGGGGCGATCTCGGTGACGAGATCACGGATGAGCTTTTTGTTCGGCAGAGGCGTGAGCGTCATCTCGCGCGGCTCGAGCCGCGCCGTGCAGGCATAGACGGTTTCGCCATCGAGCTGGATCATGCATTCCTTGCAAGCATTGGCGTTGATGCAGGAATAGCGCATCGTAAGCGACGGGTCCTTGTTGATGCGCAACCATCGCAGGCCGTCGAGCACCGATTGGCCGGGCTCGAACGGCACCTCGAAACTTTCCCAGCGCAGGGGTTCGCCCGCGCCGCCGCGCCGAATTTTTAGTTTTGCTACGGCGGCCATACGTTTCGCGCTTCGCTTTTCGCTCACGTTCAGTCGTGCGCTAACTTTTCCAGGACGTTGAATTTCGGCTCGTCGCCAATGTCGAGATCGCCGGGCTGCAAATCGGCTGGGCACTCGCCCATCCACTTGCCATCGCGCCCGCCACTGTATTCGCCCTCGCCTTTGAGAGGAGGTTCGAAATGCGTGCTGACTTCAATGCGGTACGCCGTGTCCCCAGTGAATGTTATCTTGCTGCGCGATGTCGCCTTAACCCCTGGTTCGACGGCAGCTTCACAGACCAAATCGCCTGTGAACTGTGGCGCGTACAAGACGAAGTCAAGCGGAAGACCGCAGGGATCGTAGGCCGCGAGTTTGCCGTCGGTGGCATCGTCGATGCACATCAACTTCGCGTCGTTTACGTACCAATGCAACTCCCAGAGCCCGGGTTTGCGCTTCGGCAGCTCGCCGGCTTGCGCGATCGCAGTTGAGAAAACGAGTACAGCGAGCAGCAGGGCCGCGACAATCTGCAACGCGCCGCCGGCAAGGCGCACGCGCTGGTGCGTCTGCCATTGCGGCAGCATCTGCGGGAAATCCTCGCGCTGATGCGCGCCGCGGCTTTCGGTCCGTTGCAGGGCCGATTGCGCCACCGCGCGGGCGACGGTGAGCATGTTGCGCAGATCGAACCATTCCAGGCGCTGGAGATCGAAGCCGCCATTCGTGGCGGCCGGTCGCTCGCCGAGTTCGGTGGCGAGCGCAGCAATACCGCCGAGCGCGCGCTCAAGCTTTGTCCCAGTGCGGAACGGCCCGACATCGTCGGCCATGATCGCCTGGAGCCGCGCGATCATTGCTGCAGTATTCGGTCCGGAACGGGCGCCATCGCCATTGCGCATAAGATCGAGCGCCGCGCGCGTGTCCCCCGCAGCGAGCGTGCGCCGCGCGATTTTTTTGGCATGAACGGCGGCGCTCGCTCCGGCGCGGCGGCCAAACACCAAAGCTTCGGTGATGGCATTGCCGGACAACCGATTGGCGCCGTTGGCGCCACCGACCACTTCGCCGGCGGCGAACAGGCCCGGCAATTCGGTTTGCATCTGTGCGTCGGCGACGACGCCGCCCATGTGATAATGCGCGATGGGCGCGACCTCGACCGGCATGCGGGTGAGATCGATCGCATTGGCGGCAAGCCGATCGATGACCGGGCCGAAGGCCGCGCGCAAATCGGCCGCCGCGCAATGTTCGAACGACAGGTAAGCGCCGCCATGCGGCGATCCGCGCCCGGCTTCTACCTCCTTGATAATGGCGTAGGTCGCCAGATCGCGCGGCAGCACATAGCGGCCGTCTTCGTCGGAGCCGTAGCGCGAGGTGAATTCTTCCGTGCGGCCGTTGAGGAGCCGCCCCCCGAGCTTGTAGCGGAACGGGTCCCACATGATCGGATCCATGCCGACGAGCCGCGGAGCGAGATGCCCGATCGGAAAGAACTGGACGAATTCCATGTCGATCAGGGCGGCGCCGGCGCGCAGCGCCAGCGCATAACCGTCGCCGCCCATATTGAGCGAGGCGCTGTTGCGCCGATAAAGCCGCGTCAGCCCGCCAGTGGCGAGCACTGTCGCTTTGGCCGCGATCGTCACCGCTGCGCCACCGCCCACATGCCAGCCGACCGCGCCGGCAATCTCGCCGCTGCTATCCGCAACCAGATCGACAATGCAGATGTCGCCAGCCTTGTGGATGTCCTGGTTGCGCGCGATCACGGTGCGCAAGGTCTTAGACACGGCCGGGCCGGTATTGATGAAATCGACATAGACGCAGCGTGCGCGGTCGTGACCGGGCGCAGTGGTGGCGGTGATGTGACTACCGGTGATCTGGTTAGTCTTGCGCGCCCAGCCGACGCCCCAGGCGTCAAGCTCGCGGATGGCGGCAGGGGCCTCCTCGCACAAGAGCCGCGCCAGCTTCTCGTCGCAAAGGCCGCGCCCGGCAGCGATGGTGTCGTCGTAGTGATGCCGCGGCGCGTCCGGCACTTCCTCGCCGAGCGCCGCCGCTACCGTCATTTGCGCCATGACGGTGGCGCCGCCGCGGCCGATCAGGCTGCGATCGGCCATGAAGACGCGCGCGCCGCCGCGCGCCGCTTCGATTGCGGCATACATGCCGGCGGCGCCGGTACCGATCACCAGCACGTCGGTGTCGATGGCGACGGGTTCGGAGGTCATTGCCGCACCGTACTGCGTCATGGCCGGGCTTGTCCCGGCCATCCACGTCTTGTCGAATGTAAAGTCGTGGATGCCCGCGACAAGCGTGGGCATGACGAACGCTAGTGCTTGTCGATTGCCTTACGCCCCCTCCACTGCGCTGCGCGCGGTCCCTCTCCCCCACTTCGTGGGGCGGATGTTGCGTATCTACGCCGGCAGCGGCTGACCCTTAGTCTCCGGCAAGAATGGCGCGACGCAGAAGCCGAGCACGTAGATGCACGAGATGATCAAGGCGGCGCGGCTGAACCCGCCGAACTGCACGATCAGAGTTCCGGCAAACAGCGGCCCGAGGAAGGCGATGAAACGCGGCGCGTTGAATGAGAACGCGATCCCGGTAGCGCGCGAACGCGTCGGAAACAATTCCGGCAGCCAGACCGGCATCCAGGAATATTGGCCGAGCGTAAAGAACGCGTTCACCGCCGCCGCGACGAGCAGCAGGTTGAGATCGGTGGTCCACAGAAACAGTACCGGCGTCATCAACAGCGACGCCGCGAAATAGAACATCACCACCGGCTTGCGGCCGAAGCGGTCGGCCAGAAAGCCGAGGCTGATATAACCGAGAATGGCGCCGAAATTGTACGCCATGCCGGCATAGCTCGCCCATTGCGGACCGGGCTGATTGGCCTTGGCGGCGACCGAGGCGATGTAAGGCGGCACCCAGGACGAAATCCCCCACCATGCGAGCGTCGTCGTCAGCGACATCAAGAAAGCGAGAATGATGCGCCGGCGGGTTTCCGGTTCGACGAACAGGTCGGCGATGGTGAACCGCGTGAGCGCCTGGTCATTGGCGGACAGCGCGGCGCCGCTGTCCCGGCGCGCGCGGGCTTCGCGCCGCTGCGCATCGACGTGCTCCCAGGCCTGCGATTCGTCGATCGAGGTTCTGATCCACAGCGTCAACAGCGCCGGCAGGATGCCGATCAGGAACATGTAGCGCCAAGCCCCCGGACCGTTAGCGCCCACGAACAGCCAGATGAAGGAGGCGAGAAAGAAGCCGATGCCGAGACCGCATTGCATTAGGCCGGCGCCTTTGCCGCGTGCCTCCTTGGGCCACAGCTCGGCCATGATCGAGGAGCCGGTCGCCCATTCCGAGCCGATGGCGATGCCGACCAAAAACCGCAGAACGGCAAACGAAATCCAGTCGAATGAGATCGCGGTCAGCCCGGTCATGATCGAATAAGCGAGGATCGCGTAGATCATCGTGCGCTTGCGGCCGATGTAATCGGCCAAGATGCCGCCGATGAATCCGCCGATGCCCCAGCCAAGGAGCGTGATCGCCACGACCGTGCCGATATAGGCGGGGATCTGCGAATATTGCGACGGATCGAGCAGCGAGCGCATCGCCGGACCGACAGTGAGGAACAGCGCATAGGCCTCGTAGCCGTCGAATAGCCAGCCGAGATTGGTTGCGACCAAGGTGCGCCGCTGGCTCGGCGACAGCGCGCGATACCAGGGCAATGCGCCCGCAGCGATGTCGGTCATGTCGTCCTCCCCCGGCCGGCCGCATTGTCCGATGAGCTCGGCGGCAGATTGTTTGTTGAAAGCTTAACCGAAAGTTACGTCGCGGTCACGGCGGCTGTTCTTTTGAGCATGCTCAGGGAGATGTAGCTGGCGATGCGAAAGCCGCAGCCAGCCGCGCGGCAAATTGTCGTTCCATCTCCTTGGCCTTGGCGCGCAGTACCGGCTGGCCCAGGCTGCCGAGCTTGCCGGTCAGCGCCGCCTCGACGTCATAATCGATCCGCGTGCCACCGCCCATTTCGGTGAGCCTCGTCGATGAGGTCGCGGTGAGCCGCCCGACAATGCCGAGCGGGCTGCCCTCGATCTTGGCTTCGATCTCGCGCGGCTCGTCGGCGCGCACGACCTGAACCGCCACCTTGAACGCAAATTTCATGTAGGCGACCTTGGTCTCGAACATCGCCCCGTATCCGTCGGGGCCAGTCTCGGCGAGATCGCTGACCCCGTCGATGCAGGATGCGAACAGCCGCGGATCGCGCAGCGCCTGGAAGACCTGCGCGCGCGGCGCCGCGACTGTGATCGTTCCCGAAAACTTCATGCCAGTGCGTAAGTGCTCAGGCGCGCAACGCGGTCAGCATATCCTTAATATATTCGTCGGCCCTCGAAATCACGAGCATCATCGCGTGCGGTCGCAGTTGCGCCAGCATCTTCGACAGCTCCTCGTCACCGGTCGAAGCGGTGCCGAGCACCAGCGCGGTGGTCATCACATGGCGGAGGTTGCAAGCTTCGCCGATAATGGCCGCCGCGGCGGCATTTTGTCCGGCGCTCGCCACCATCACGACCAGATCGGCGGAGGCGATCTCCTCGACCAGATTTTTGGTGCGCCCGGCGAGATCGTTGAGCCAGCCGCCGAGCGAGAAGCGCTCGCTCGGCGGCGCGCTGCCCGCGGATGCGCTGGCGAAAGCCGAAGCGGTGAGAAAGGTCGCGCCTTGCCAGGACTCTTGCGCCAGTTCCTTGACCACGCGTTCGCTCGGTGCGTCGAGCGCGATCACCTTCACGGCGCGAGGACGCGAATTCGGCGCCGCGATGCGGAACTTGGCTTCCGCCGCCGAGCTCATGCGGGCCGATTCGCTTTCCATTCTTGAACTCTCCTGACACGGTTTGCGCTGGCACTATAACGAAAGGCGCCTGCTATTTCATTATGCGCGCGCTCCTGTATAACGGCCGCCATTCGCCCGACACTTGAAAGGCGACGTCTCAGCCAGACCACGTTTTTTGCATCATGTCCCCGGCAGCAAAACGCCTTGATTTGTGCGCCACGGGCGACGTCGCACCCGGCGCCGCGCTCAAGGTTGAGGTCGAGGATCTGGCGCTAGCGGTGTTCAATCTCGACAGCGAATTCTTCGTCACTGACGATTTATGCACGCACGGCCCGGGGTCGCTGTCGGAAGGCTATATCGACGGCGATATTGTCGAATGCAATTTCCATAATGGGCAGTTCAATATCCGCACCGGCGAGGTGGTGTCGCCGCCGTGCATGGTGCCGATCAAGACCTATCCGGTGACGGTGCTCGACGGCCGCGTCACGATCGAGGTGTGACTGGACCCGATGGGATGAGGCCCATCAATGCGCCAATACATTGGGCCGCGTGCGTGACCGACAGTTTTCCCAGTTGACGAAAACGCGCCGGCCCGTTTCTTTGACAGACACGGACAAGTCGCCCTGGGAAGCCGGCTTGCAATCGCGGAGGATCGCCAATGACGAGAAACAAGCCGCCGTTTCGTGCCGATGTGGTCGGCAGCCTGTTGCGGACCGCGCCGTTGAAGGAGGCGCGGGCGAAGCGGGAGAAAGGCGAGATCAGCACAGCGCAACTCGCCGAAGTGGAAGATCGCGAAATCGACAAGATCATCAAAAAACAGGAGGAGGCCGGGCTCAAGGTGGCGACCGACGGCGAATTCCGCCGCTCCTGGTGGCACTTCGACTTCTACGGCATGCTCGACGGCGTCGAAATTTACGAGCTCGACCACGGCATCCAGTTCCAGGGCGTGCAGACCAAGCCGCGTAGCATCCGCGTCCACGGCAAGCTCGGCTTTTCGCGCCATCCGATGCTGGAGCATTTTAAATACGTCAAAGCCCATACGCGCGTGACGCCGAAAATGTGCATCCCGAGCCCGGCGACGATGCATTTCCGGCTCGAGCCGAACGCGGTCACCACCAGGGACTACAAGGACCGGGACGCGATATTCGACGACTTGGCCAAGACCTATCGTCAGGCTATCCGCGGCTTCTATGACGCCGGCTGCCGCTACCTGCAATTCGACGACACCGCCTGGGCCTATCTGTGCTCCCAGGCCGAGCTGAAAAAGGCGTGTGACCGCGGGCTCAATGCCGACCGTTTACAACAGGACTATGCCCACCTCATCAACGGCGCGCTGAAGGGCAAACCCGCCGAAATGGTGATCACCACCCATGTCTGCCGCGGCAATTTCCGCTCGACCTGGATTTCCGAGGGCGGCTACGAGCCGGTCGCCGAAACGCTGCTCGCCAAGCTCAATTACGACGGGTATTTCCTCGAATACGACACCGCGCGCGCCGGCGGCTTCGAGCCACTGCGGTTTTTGCCCAAGGGCAACAAGATCGTCGTTCTCGGCCTCGTCACCACCAAGTCCGGCATGTTGGAGAAAAAGGACGACATCAAGCGGCGCATCGACGAGGCGACGAAATTCGCCCCGCTCGATCAGCTCTGCCTGTCGCCGCAATGCGGTTTCGCTTCGACCGAAGAAGGCAATGTGCTTGCCGAAGACGAAGAATGGGCCAAGCTGCGGATGATCGTTGAACTGGCGCAGGAGCTATGGGGGTGACAGGAATAAGAAATCGGCAATCAGGGTCGAGGATTTCTGATCCCTATGCCAGATACCTTATCCTCACAGCAATCCGAGCTGGGCGAGGAACGCCGTCGAATAGCCCCAGAGGAGAAACGCGGCCAGGGCGAGGGTGACGATTTTGCCGATCAGAGTTCCGAGGCGTTCCTCGGCGGACTGCTCTTGCTGTTGCGGTGTGCTCACGACCCAATCATGCCTCAAGGCGCGGCGTTAGTCAGCCCCACGCTGTGCCGCGGGCATTCGGTTTACTCAATCTTTTATGCAGATGCACCATGAGCGCCATGGCAAAGAGCGGCGTCGCCAGATTGACGATCGGAATCAAGACGAAAGCGGCGATGAACAGGCCGCCGACATAGACCGGGGCAGCGTTGCGCCGGCGCAGCGCTTTGGCCTCCGCCGGCGGGCGCAGACGCATCGCGGCAAGTTCGAAATATTCACGCCCGAGCACGTAAGCTGTGGCAAGAAAGAAGATCACTGCCCCGAACCCTGCAAACAGCAGAAGCGGCGCGGCGCACAAATAAATCAGCAAGGCCAGTAAAGCGGTCTTGACGCCCTCCCAGGTGGCAAGCCACAGCGGGATGGCCTTGCCTTGCGGATCGGCGGGATAATGCTCGCGCTCGACTTCCTCGCCGATCTGGTCGGCAAAAAAGCTGCCGACCAGCGCGGTGACGGCCGGCATCAGCATGACACTGCCGACGATGATGCCGAGGCCTGCCGCAATCGATAACAGCCAGGCGAACACGCTGACCGGCAGATGCGACTGGGTGCCGAGCGTCGACTCGACCGAGGCGCCGCCAACATCGACAAAATGTACGATGAGTCGCTCCAGCACGATGCCGACGACGACGATCAGCGCCAGCGCCAAGCCGATGCTCTTCCCTAGCACCACGCGAAGCGGTGGCGAGAACAACTGGGTTATCGCCTTAATTGCGTCCGTGATCATGTGGTTCACGTCATTGCCGGCGGCTAGCGCCGATATCAAGCGGAACATTTGCCCCGCGCGCCCGCTTAAGGCAATGTTGCGCGCAGGCGCGGGACGCGGATAGACCGAATGCAGGACACCGGCCCCCGAAACTTGCCGCAAAAGTCGTCATAAGCGTTGTGGAAAGCATGCCGTCTCTGAGCCGCCGTTCGCTGCTCGCGGGCTCCGCCGCTCTCGCTGCGCGTCCGGCTTTTGGTGCGATCACGCCTGCGGGCGGCTCGCTCGATGTAATCATCATCGGCGCCGGCGCGGCCGGGATTGCCGCGGCACGGCGGCTTGCCGCCGCAGGCCGGCGTTACCTCGTCATCGAGGGGACCGATCACGTCGGCGGACGCTGCGTGACCGATCTGACCAGCTTCGGCGTGCCTTTCGATCGCGGCGCGCGCTGGATTTATCTGCCGGATTCCAATCCGCTGATCAAAGCCACGCCGCGCCGCGGCGACATTTACTCGGCTTCGCTTAGCCGCAAAGTGCGGATCGGCCGCCGCTACGCGCGCGAGGGCGAGCTTGAGGATTTCCTCACCGCGCAAGTCCGCGCCACGCGCGCCATCGACGATGCTGCGCGCAAGGCCGACACGGCCTGCGGGCAGGCGATGCCGGGCGATCTCGCCGACTGGCGCTCAACCATCGAGTTCGTGCTCGGGCCGTACAACAACGGCAAAGATCTCGCCCAGCTCTCATCACTGGATTTCGCCAAAGCCACAGAACGCCGCAGCGCCGCGTTCTGCAAGCCGGGCCTTGGCGCGCTCATTGCCACACTGGCGCATGGGCTGGCGATCGAGCTTTCGACGCCGGCGACTTCGATCGATTCAAGGCGCGGCGTGCCCGTCGTGGAAACCGCCAAGGGATCGATCTCGGCGACGGCGGCGATCGTCACGGTGCCGACCAATGTGATCGCCTCCGGGGGGCTGAGAACCGCCTCCGGCCGGATCGACGCATTCGCTCGGCTGCCGCTTGGCAGCTACGACCGGATCGCGCTCGAGCTGCTCGGCAATCCGCTCGGCCTGGAAAGCGACGATCTGGTATTCGAGAAATCGACCAACAACCGTACCGCCGCGCTGCTCGCCAATGTCGGCGGCACGCCGTTATGTTTCGTCGACGTCGCCGGCGCATTCGGCCGCGATCTCGCGGCTCAAGGCGACGCCGCGATGTTCGATTTCGCCGGCGAATGGCTGGCCGGGCTTTATGGCGCCGAAGTGAAGAAAGCGATCGGCCGCAAAAAAGCGACGCGCTGGAACGCCGAGCCTTACGCGCTCGGCGCCTGGTCGGCCGCGGCGCCCGGAAGCCAGATAGCGCGGCGGCAACTGATGGACCGCATCGCCGACGATGTTTGGTATGCCGGCGAGGCGGCGCATGAGACGCTGTGGGGCACGGTGGGCGGCGCCTGGGAATCGGGTGAGCGCGCCGCCGACGCCGTGCTGCGCCGCCTTGGCGGCATCAAACCAGGCCCCGTCGAGTCCGACACGGACAAAGCCAAACGCAAACCGAAGCCGGCGCAGGTCGAACGCCGCGCGCCGCGCTACGAAGCCGCACCGCGAGCTTACGAAACCACGCCACGCATCATGCGCGACGAGCGGTGACTGCTTAGGCCTGGCGGGCGCCGCCGCCAATTAGTGAAAAAAACTCATTGAGAGTCTTTTAGGCTTTCCTTATCTCTACGGCCGCTCGTGACGTAGATAATTTGCACTTGGCATAAGATTGGCTCAGCCGTGCCAAGCATGGCGATCAATACGCGATTTGTAGAGAAAACATGACACGAAACGTTCTAAAGCTATTGGCCGCTGCGGTCATGGCGTTGCTAACAGAATTTGCGTCGGCGCAAACGTCACCACCCATGACCATCAACGTCCCGCAACTTAACGAAGCGGAGTTTTAGCGTTGGGTGGGCAAGAGCAAATGCCTATGTGGATTTGCTCAACAACTCGACCCGCGCGCTGGATTCGTTGCGCCGCTACGCGAGTTGGGTCGACATGAAAGGCGGGCCGACCGGCCAACAACGCTATATATCCTACCGACTCTATTCGATCGAACCGTCCGGCGCCGCCCGCACAATTGCCAAGGCCCGCGCCGCCGCAGACGCCCAGCCGCCAAGCCCGCCACTCGATGAGGCCGCTCACGCTTACGCGGCGAGCTGCTGCGGGCTATTACGAGCGCAAGAATTATACCGACGACAAAATGGCCGCGCTGCACGCGAAGATCGTGCCGGCGATGAATGCGCGCGAGCTGTTGGCGCGGTTCCGCACCCTGCGTGAAAGGATTGAGAAGAAGGATGCGTGCAGCGCGGATTTCCAAAACGTCATCGGGCAGTACAACGCCGTCGCCGGCTGGACGAATTCGTCATTACGCTGACGCGCGGTCCACAACGCCGGGCATCATGCGCGATGGACGGTGGTCGCCGGACGTCATGCCAGCGCTTGTCGCGGGCATCCACGTCTTTGACGACCCTCGAACAAAGACGTGGATGGCCGGAACCAGTCCGACCATGACAGCGATCCTGGATGATCCTTACCCGCGCAGCGCGCCGCCGGTGCGCTTGGCGACTTCGGCGACGATCTTGGCCGCAAGTGCCTCGATCTCGGCATCGGTCATGGTCCGCTCGCGCGGCTGGAGGGTGACCGCGATAGCGACCGATTTCTTGCCCGGCGCGATGCCCTGCCCTTCGTAGAGGTCGAACACGGTGACGCCGGTGATGAGCTTGCGGTCGGCCGACTGCGCCGCCCGCACGATGTCGGCGGCGTTGACGTCGCGGTCGACGACAAAGGCGAAATCGCGCTCGACCGGCTGAAACAATGGCAGTTCGAGCGGCGGCTTGGCGCGCGTACCGCGCGCTTTGGATTCTGGAATGCGTTCCAGCACGATCTCAAACGCGACCAGCGGCCCTTCGGAGTCGAGCGCTTCCAGCGCCCGCGGATGCAGTTCGCCGAAATGGCCGAGCACATTCTGCGGCCCGATCTGGATCGTGCCGGAGCGGCCGGGATGAAACCACGGCGGAGCGCCGGGCGCGGTTTGCAGCGCTTGCACCGACGCGCCGGCGGCGGCCAAGGCCGCGAAGGCATCGGCTTTGGCATCGAATGCATCGACTTCGCCGTCGTGATTGCGCCAATGCCGGCCGATGCCGGACGGCTTTGCTAGTGCGCGGCGCACGCCGGCGGCCGCAGTGAACTGATCTTCCGGCCGGTCGCCGCGAAAGATCTGTCCCACTTCGAACAACGCGGTGTCCGGGAAACCGCGATCGGCGTTTCGTTGTGCGGCGGCGACAAGCCCGGGAATGAGGCTCGGCCGCATGTCGGAAAGATCGGCGGCAATCGGATTGGCTAGCGCAAGTTCGGGCTTGCTGCCGCCGAACAGTTCGGCGTTTTGCCTCGCGATGAATGACCAAGTTATCGCTTCGACCAGGTTGCGCGCAGCGAGCGCCCGCTTGGCCTTGCGGGTGCGAATCTGGATCGCGGTGAGCACCGGCTTGCGCGGCGCCACGCCGCGGTCGAACGGCACCGAGGGGACTTTATCGACGCCGACGATGCGCACGACCTCTTCGACGATGTCGGCTTTGTCCGCCACGTCGGCGCGCCACGACGGCACCGTTATTTTCAAGCGCGCGCCCTGCCCAGCCGCTTTGAAACCCAGACCTTCGAGCACCCGCCGCGTGTCGGCGGCCGGGACCGCAAGTCCGCTCAGGCGCTTGGTTTCGTCGGCCGGAAAATCGATCACGCGCTCAGGCGCGTCCGCACGGCCCGCGACCGTGACGGTCGAGGGGCTGCCGCCGCACAGGTCCATGACCATGCGTGTCGCCAATTCGAGGCCCGGCGCCATGAAGGCCGGATCGACGCCGCGCTCGAAGCGGTAGCGCGCGTCGGAATTGATGCCGAGTTTGCGGCCGGTCTGTGCGATGTTCATCGGCACCCACAAGGCGGATTCGATGAGCACGTCCGTGGTCGTCTCGGAGCAGCCGGTCTTCTCGCCGCCCATGATGCCGGCGAGCGATTCGACGCCGTCCTCATCGGCGATGACGCACATCGTATCGTCAAGCGCATAGGTCTTGCCGTCGAGGGCCAGCAGGCTCTCGCCGGCGCGAGCGCGGCGCACGTTGAGATTGCCGCGCACTTTCGCGGCATCGAAGACGTGCAGCGGCCGGCCGCGGTCATAGGTGACGAAGTTCGTGATGTCGACCAGCGTGTTGATCGGGCGCAGCCCGATCGCGGTCAGCCGGCGTTGCAGCCAGTCCGGCGACAGGCCGTTTTTCACGCCGCGCACAAGCCGTAACGCAAAGGCCGGGCACAGCGGCGGCGGCGTCGCGCCGAAATCGAGCGTCACTTTGACCGGACAGGGAAACTGCCCTTTGAGCGCCGGCACCGGCGCGTCGTTGAGCTTGCCCATGCCGGCGGCTGCTAGGTCGCGTGCAATGCCGTGGACGCCGGTGCCGTCGCCACGGTTCGGCGTCAGGTTGATTTCGATCATCGGGTCGTCGAGCCCGGCATATTTGGCATAGGGCGCGCCAACCGGCGCATCGTCCGGCAGCTCGATAATACCCTCGTGATCGTCGGAGATTTGCAGCTCGAACTCCGATACCAGCATGCCGCGACTCTCGACGTCGCGGATCTTGCCGATGCCGAGCGTGATGTTCTTGCCGGGAATGAACGCGCCGGGCGGGGCGAACACGCCTTTCATGCCCGTGCGCGCGTTCGGCGCGCCGCACACGACCTGGATCGGCGTGCCGTCGCCGGCATCGACCATGCAGACGCGCAGCCGGTCCGCATTGGGGTGCGGTTTTGCTTCGATGACGCGCGCAACGACGAACGGCGCAAACAGTTTCGCCTTGTCCTCGATGCGCTCGACCTCAAGCCCGATATTGGTGAGCTTGTCGGCGACCTCTTCGAGCGAGCGATCGGTCGCCAGATGCTCTTGGAGCCAGCCGAAGGTGAGCTTCATCATGAGCGATGCCTCACGGACTGAGCCCTCCGGCAAGCGTCGGCCAATCGAGCGGGCGGAAGCCGTAGTGCGAGAGCCAGCGCACGTCAGCCTCGAAGAAGGCGCGCAGATCCGGCATGCCGTATTTCAGCATGGCGATGCGATCGATCCCCATGCCCCAGGCAAACCCCTGGTACTCGTCCGGATCAAGGCCGCAGTTGCGCAGCACGTTTGGATGCACCATGCCGCAACCGAGAATCTCCATCCAATCGTCGCCCTCGCCGAAGCGAATTTCGCCCTTGTCGCGGCGATATTGGATGTCGACTTCGAGCGAAGGCTCGGTGAACGGAAAGAACGACGGTCGAAATCGCATGCCGACGCGATCGACCTCGAAGAACGCTTTGAAGAATTCTTCGAGGATCCATTTCATGTGGCCAAGATGCGAGGTCTTGTCGATGACGAGGCCCTCGACCTGATGAAACATCGGCGTGTGCGTCTGATCGCTGTCGCAGCGATAGGTGCGGCCGGGAATGATGACGCGGATTGGCGGTTTCTGATTGAGCATGGTGCGCACCTGCACTGGCGAGGTATGCGTGCGCAGGAGGAGCCGCGTGCCGTCCGTTTTCGGATTGAAGAAGAAAGTATCGTGCATGGCGCGCGCCGGATGCTCTTTCGGGAAATTCAGCCTGGTGAAATTGTAATCGTCGGTCTCGATGTCGGGACCTTCGGCGATGGCAAAACCCATATCGGCGAAGATCGCGGTCAATTCGTCGATCACCTGCGTGATCGGGTGCACGCGCCCGATCTCGAAGGGCGCTTCGCGCACCGGCAAGGTGACGTCGACGCTCTCGGTATTGAGCCGCGCCTCGAGCGCCGCGGCTTTAAATCCATCGCGGCGCGCGGCGAGCGCGGCATTGACGCGATCCTTCATGCCGTTGATGAGCGGCCCTTCGCTCTTGCGCCGTTCCGGCGGCAGGGTGCCGAGCGTCTTAAGGAGCGCCGTGATCGTGCCGTTCTTGCCCAAGGCCGTGACGCGCACCGCTTCGAGTGAAGGCTCGTCGGTTGCCGCGGTGATCTCGGCAAGAATTTCGTTTTCAAGCTGGGCGAGATCGGTCATCGCTCACTCCGGCATGAATGGCAGATCGGTATCGGAGGGCCGCCCGCCGGCCGCCGTCAGCATGCAATGCACCTGGCCGCGATGATGGGTCTGGTGATTGAACATATGCGTGACCAGGACCCAGCGCGGCTTGGTCACTTCGCGGCCGATCGCGCCGGAGAAGTAGGTCTGCTCGGCGGCGAGCCAGCCCGGCTTGATCGTTGCCGCCCAGTCGATGATGATCCGGTCGAAATCCGCGCGGTGCGATTTCAAATCTTCCCAATCGGGATAGAGCGAGACGGATTCGGCAATGCCGCCGGGCGGCTTCGGCGTAACGGCGAAGCGGTTCATCCAGGTCTGGTCGCCCCACAAGAGATGGCTCAGCGTCTTGTGGACCGAACCGAAAAAAGCGCCACGCTCGCGCTGTCGCTCCGCGGCGGATAGCCGGTCGGCGACGCCGTACAGATTTTCGTTCTGCCAGCGATTGTAGCGCGCCATGCGCTGTACATAGGCCCGGTCGATCATGATGCGGAGGACGGACGACAGATGACAGACGACGGACGATCGTTAAGCGTCATCATCTGTCCTCCGTTGTCCGACCTCTGTCCTCCGTTATGCGAGCGCCGATTTGGCACGGCCGACAATCGCCTCAAATGCTGCCGGCTCGCGAATGGCGAGATCGGAAAGCACCTTACGGTCGACCGCGATGCCCGCTTTGGCAAGGCCGGCAATGAAGCGGCTGTAGTTCAAGCCGAACGGACGCACCGCGGCGTTAAGGCGCTGGATCCACAGTGCGCGGAAAGTGCGCTTGCGCCGCTTGCGGTCGCGATAGGCGTATTGGTTCGCCTTCTCTACCGCCTGTTTGGCGATGCGAATCGTGTTCTTGCGGCGCCCGTAATAGCCCTTGGCGGCCTTGAGCATCTTCTTGTGCTTGGCATGGGCGGTGACGCCGCGCTTGACGCGAGCCATGATCGATCTCCTTTCACGAAAAAACGCGCTTGCTCGATTTTGCCGCTTGCGGGCAGGACGCGCGAACAATCAGCCGTTCGGCAGGAAGTATTTCTTGATCTTCTCGCCGTCAGTCTTGAACACCACGTTGGTGCCGCGCAACTGGCGGATCTGCTTTTTGGTCCGTTTGATCATCCCGTGGCGCTTGCGCGACTGCTGATAGAGGACCTTGCCGGAACCGGTCACCTTGAAGCGCTTTTTAGCGCCCGATTTGGTCTTCATCTTGGGCATTTGGCTCTCCTGATTGAAGCCGCCGGCGTGACCGGCAGCGGCGACCGCAAACGCGATCGCAAGCGTTGTGCGCGTGATGTGTGCGCGTTTGATTTGCATTTCAGCACGATCTTTTCCGAAAACTAGGATCCATTTTTCGGGGATCATGCTGATGAGCACTTGGCCGCCGCCACGGCAGCCCTTGATCAGCCGGGCGGCGGGCGCGCGGGTTATGACAGAGCCAATTCAGATTTGCAAATTTCGCGGCAATAACAGCGGACTGCGGCGCGAACCGCACGCGTCGTAGCGCACTGATCCCCTCACCCAACCCTTCCCGCCGGGGGAATTGCTTATGACAGCTCTGAAATGAGCTTGTGATATTCGCTCTCCGGCCATGCCCGCATGGTGCGGGTGCGCACATTGCCCAACGCGCCGACCTGCATGCAGAACTTGGCGATGTTGTCGCCGCTAGGCGTCTCGATGATGCTGATCAGATCGAACTCGCCGTTGGTCAGGTAGGTCTGCTTGATTTCAACGCCGAACTTTTTGGCGATTTCGCGCGCTTGGGCGGCGCGCTTGGGCGCGTCTTTAACGTTGCGAATTCCCTGTTCGGTCCAGTTCATGGCGATGATGAATATCGGCATGATCGTATCCTCCCGTTGATTGTGACGAGACGGCCAGTTGCAAACGCGATGAAGCGCACGCGAGTGCGCGCTCCACCGAACTTCAATTCCTTCGAAATTCCAATCTCGGCGCCAGTTTAGCGCGGCGCCAGAACCATCACCACCTGGCGGCCTTCAAACCGCGGCTCCTGTTCGATCTTGGCGATCTTGGCGGTATCGTCCTTGACGCGGTCGAGCAACTTGTAACCAAGCTCCTGGTGCGCCATTTCGCGGCCGCGGAACCGCAATGTGACTTTAACTTTATCGCCTTCCTCGAAGAACCGATGGATCGAGCGCATTTTCACATCGTAATCGTGGTCGTCGATCATCGGCCGCAGCTTGATCTCTTTGATTTCGACGACCTTCTGCTTCTTCCGCGCCTCGGCGGCCTTCTTTTGCGCCTGATATTTGTATTTGCCGTAGTCGAGAATTTTGCAGACCGGCGGAACCGAATTCGGGGCGATCTCGACCAGATCGAGCCCGGCTTCCTGCGCCATCGCAAGCGCTGCGTTAATCTCAGTGACGCCTTTGTTGCTTCCGTCCTTGTCGATGAGTTGAACCTCGCGGACGCGGATCTCCTCGTTGATGCGCGGCCCCTCCTTGGCGGCGGGCTGCGGCGTTCTAATCGGGCGACGAATGGGTACGCTCTCCTTTGCTGTTGCTCCACCGCCGTTCGAGCGCGCGCCCTATCGTTTACGAATCGACGGCACGCCGAACGGCGAACCCTCAAGATCGGGAGTTTTTCGCTTCAAGTCAACGCCAATGCGGGTGCCGATTTGCGCGAGACTTGGTCGAGACTTGGTCCAGACTTGGTTCGGACTTGGTCGATCGGCTGCCTTTGATTATTTTGCGCCGGCTCGAAGTCGGGCTTATTTGCGGACGCACTATGATCGATAACGGCCTGAAATTCCTCGCCGTTGGCGAAGGGACCGAACAACGCGCGATTGCCGTGCGCCAACACGGCGGCGCCGCGCCTGGTTTGTTCTGGCTCGGCGGCTACAAGTCCGACATGCAGGGAACGAAGGCGCAGGAGCTGGCGGATTGGGCGACGCGCCAGGGCCGCGCTTGCGTGCGGTTCGATTATTCCGGCCACGGCGAATCCGGCGGCGCCTTCACCGACGGCACGATCGGGCGCTGGCTAAAGGAAAGTCTCGCCGTGTTCGAGGCCTGCTGCCGCGGGCCGCAGGTCATAATCGGCTCGTCGATGGGCGGCTGGCTGGCGCTGCTCCTGGTGCGCGCGCTGCGCAGCCGCAAGCAAGAGCGTTCAGCCAACGTCGCAGGCAACGTCGCCGGTCTCGTCCTGATCGCACCGGCCGTGGATTTCACCGAAGAGCTGATGTGGAAGCGCTTCACGCCGGAGATCAAGCAGGAACTTGCGGAAAAAGGCGTGTGGGCGCGGCCGTCGCAATATTCGCCCGAGCCCTATCTCGTCACCCGGCAATTGATCGAGGAAGGCCGAAAGCATCTGTTGCTCGGCGGCATGATCGAGACCGGTTGCCCGGTGCGCGTCCTGCAGGGCGTGCAGGACCCCGACGTGCCCTGGCAACATGCCAAGACTTTAGTGGCGCGGTTTGCTTGCGACGATGTCGTGCTCACGCTGATCAAGGACGGCGACCACCGCCTGTCCCGACCGGAGGACATCGAGCGGCTTTTGCGGGCGGTCGAAGAGTTTTAGATCGTCATTGCGAGGAGCAAAGCGATGAAGCAATCCAGTCTTAGTTCTGGATAGCTTCGCTTCGCTCGCAATGACGAGTGACGTGACGCCGGCCGCGTTCAGGCACCTGCCGTCGCCTTGTCGAAACTCAACGCACCCGGACCATGCGCGAGCACGTAGAGAAAGCCGCCGGCCATGACGAGGTTCTTGTAGAAATTCATCATGTTGTCCATGTCGGCGGCGGGCAGATGCACGCCGAACGCCGTGCCGAGACAGAGCAGGAGCAGTACGGCCGCGGCCCAGCGGGTCATGAAGCCGACCAGGATGGCGATGCCGCCGAGGAGATGAACGGCGATCGAGACCCAGACCGCGATCTGCGGCGCCGGAATATTGAGGCTCGTGAAATACTGCACCGTGCCGGCTGGATCGCGCAGCTGTAGCACGCCGTCCCAGATGAACAGGCTGCACATCAAAAGCCGCGCAAGCGTGGGCAGATAGTCTTGGGCGGCGTGTGTTGTTGTCGACATTGTCACATGCATGGTCACAGGCATGGTGCATCTCCGGCAATTCCAGCAAAGCCTATATGCGAGCCGCGGTCAGTTATTCCCACAACTGCGAAGAACGGCGATCGATCCGCTTGCTCTAAGCTATCTGCAAGGTGCTGGAACACCGCGGAAAATTATCGGCGCGCCCGAAGGGTTTCGACCCCCTGGTTCTGCCTTCGCATGCCTTGTTCAGTTGAGCTATGGGCGCGCGACAACGAACTCCGGGATGAGCGTGATTTTGGCTTTGATTGAGTTGGCGATAAAGCAGTGCGCTTCAACGTTATCCATGGCCTTGCGCGCGGCATCGAGCTCAGCGTCGCTCTTTAATGTGACACGCGGCCGGAGCGTCACTTCGGTGATCCAGTAGGTGCCGTCCGCGTTCTCAAGCAGCCCGTCGGCGTCGCTCTCGTATCCGGCGAGCGTCACGCCGCGGGCCTGAGCGAGCGTGATGAACGTCAGCATCGTGCAGGTATTGAGCGAGGCAACGAGTAGTTCTTCTGGCGCCCAGTGAGCCGGTTCGCCTCTAAACTCAGGTGGGCTGCCGACGACGACGTTCGGCTTGCCCGGGGCCGAGAGCACAGCGCGCCGCGCGGCGCTCCACGTGGTTTTGGCGCGAAAGTGGAAGGACTTATGCGCCTGCTTCGGCTCCACGCGAATCTCCCATCTGCTCACCGAAGATGCTCGACCTTGTTCAGGCATGCACCGCGCGCTGGCGCGCCAGTCAGAATAAAGATGCGAACACGTATGTTATTGAAATTTCGTTATGATCCTAATGACTGATGGGCGTGCATATACTTTGCTTCCCCATCGAGGAGTATCCGCGCAGGAGTTGCGTCTCGGATCGCATTAGCAATGTCCAGCAGCGCACCCGATGAGGTGATCGAATAAGACTGCGGGGTGTCGGTGTTGGCACGAAGCGGAATTCTCTATGCGATCGATCCATGTCCGCTTTTGGGGGTAAAGCGGACATTCCTCCAACTTGCATAGATGTCCGTTATTGACCCAAAGCGGACGTGAGAGAAATTGGGGCGTTAGGCCGGGCTAATTTGATTTTAAAAGCGCGATTCCAAAGACAACCCGAGGCTAAAAGCCTTTTGCCGCGTTGCGCCCTCCGTCCTCTTCAACGCGCGAGCAATCTTTCCAGCAGGCGTCTTCTTTCGAGCGAGCGTCTTTAACGTACGGACTTGTTCAGATGTCCACGCGCGCCGTGTTCCATTTGTTTTAGACATTGTTTCTCCTCCGGGTCAAAGCGCAGCCTTTTAGCTGCACCTGACTTGAAAGAAAAGTAAAATGTTGTCGCTTTAATAGCTTGCCGAATTTATGACCTTTGTTGATCCAATTTATGCCACACCCTTTTTGATTTAAAGATCTCGATTCGATTCGACGGGGGTAATTGCACGGGGGAGGCCGCATTGATGGGGCTGGTTTGTTGTAACCGTATGGCTGCGGTTGTGCTGCTATTTTCGGTCACCACTGCGCATGCGGAGGTAGCGAGCATCTATGGCGGAAGTGACGGGCTGTGTGGCCACAGGACCGCGAGTGGAGAACGACTAAATTGTGCAGCAATGACAGCTGCCCATCGCAGGCTGCCGTTCGGCACCCAGATACGCGTTTGCCACAACGGATGCATCACGGTTCGCATCAACGACCGCGGCCCGTGGGTCCGAGGTAGAGACATCGACCTGTCGCCAGCAGCCGCCCGAGCCATCGGGTTGTACAAGACGGGGCACGTCACAATGTCTGCTTGTTTGTGAAAACCAGCGTCAACGCGGATGGAAACGCTCCTTCGAATGTCCGCTTTTGGCACAAAGCGGACATCTCGGCGTACTGAATCAATGTTCGCTCTTGGGCGTAAAGCGGACATTGCCTAAATGTGCGCGGACTTCGCCTTTTGGCCCAAAGCGGACATGGGTAGCCCCTTCCGGTGTGCCGGTTCTAACCGCTACGATAGGCTGTCCTAAGCCTCGGGGCAGGCAATGAGGCGACGCGATTTCATTCAAGCAATAGTCGGTTCATCCCATTGCATCGCCGATCACTGCGTGGGCGCAGCAATCGGGCCGCACTCGACTTATTGGCGTGCTGATCAATGGCCTAGAAAACGACCCGGAGATGCAGGCGTCTTTGATCGCATTCAAACAAGAGCTCGAGCGGCTAAATTGGTCGGATGGGCGTAATGCCCGGTTGTCCTACGGGATCGAGCAAGTGGACGTGTTTCGGCAAGCAGCCTCCTATGTCGATCGCATTTTGCGCGGCACAAAACCTGCGGAGTTACCAATGCAGGCACCGACCAATTACAAGACGGTCGTCAATCTCAAGACTGCAAAGGCCCTCGGTCTGGACGTGCCGCCATCACTGCTAGTGCGCGCCGACGAGGTGATCGAATGAAGCGGCGCGAGTTCGTCCTGCTTGTTGGCGGCGCGGCCATTGCATGGTCAAGGAAGGGCCGTGCACAGCAATCCGGAAAGATCTATCGCGTTGGATTACTCACTAATGGGGTCATAGTTGGCGCGACGGACGAGAGGCGGAAGAATCTAGTCTCTTCGCTTACGGCACAAGGGTTCGTTGAGGGTCGCAATCTTATTTTCGAGCAGCGCTCGGCTGATGGTCAGCGTGGGCGACTTGCTGGTCTAGTTAACGAACTGGCTGCCGCTAACGTCGACGTCATTGTCACCTTCGGTTATCCGCCCGCGTTGGCGGCCAAGAATTCAACCAAGGCCATACCAGTCGTTGTTACAGGTGCGGGCGATCCAGTGGCGACGGGTCTAGTGGATGGGCTAGCACGGCCTGGCGGTAATCTTACCGGTGTAACTGAATTGTCGACCGATCTTAGCGCGAAGCGGCTTGAAATACTTAGGGATGCGGTGCCGAACCTGCAGCGTGTCGCGATGCTATGGAACGCCGATGATCTAGGTATGACATTGCGATATCAGTCGGCGCAAAGCGCAGCAGGGGTTCTCGGAGTAAAGGTACAAGCTTTAGGTGTCCGCGAGCCAGACGATTTTGATCACGCGTTCGCTGAAATGCAGCGCGAACTACCCCAAGCTATTCTTATGGTCTCTGACGCCTTGACGATGCTCAACCGTAAGCACGTCGTTGAGTTTGCCAATGCCAATCGACTACCTACGATCTTTGAAGTTGGCTCAGTAGTTCGCGAGGGCGGTTTAATGTCATATGGGCCAAAACAAAGCGAGATTGGCGAACGGGCCGGTGACCTTGTCGCCCGAATCCTGCGTGGAGCCCGGCCGGCTGACCTGCCGCTCGAGTTACCAACGCGCTTTGAGTTCCTCGTCAATCTGAAAGCCGCACAATCGCTTGGCATTGAGTTACCACCAGCACTGGTTAGTCGTGCGGACGAGGTGATTGAGTGAAGGTGGCTGATGTCCGTTATTTGGCATTTAACGGACATTCCGGTCGCACCTGTGAATGTCTGCTTTTGGGAGTAGAGCGGACATCGGGTGGAGGCTCTTTGATGTCCGCTTATGACCCAAAGCTTACACAGTCGGGTGGAAAACGATTCTGGTTTTGTCCCGCCCGCCGCTTCCCGCCGCCTGGTCCGTCGAGGAATCGGATATAAAAAAGCCGTGACTGAATGGCTCTTTTCCGGGCAAACAGAAATGGGGGAAACATGGACGCACAAGCACTTATCATTTGGCTGATCGTCGGCGCCATTGCTGGTTGGCTTGCCGGTATGGTGGTCAAAGGCGGCGGCTACGGCCTGATCGGCGACATAATCGTCGGTATTGTCGGCGGCTTGATCGCTGGCTGGCTACTCCCGCAGATCGGCATTGTAATCGGCGGCGGCTTCATTGCTGCGATCATCAACGCCTTTATCGGCGCGGTCATCCTGTTGATCGTTCTGCGGCTGGTAAAGCGCGCTGCTTAGAGTTCATACGTTGAGCAAGTGACGGCGCGCAGGGTTTCCACCGCCCTGGAACGCGGTGGCATTGGTGCCGTTTCCGCAAGACCGAATATAAAAAAGGGCCGCCCAACAAAGCGGCCCTCACTCTGAACAGTCGTCGATATTTAATAGGCGTGACGTCAAACTACCGGCCGATCTGGCCGCTGACGGCGTTCTCCTGCTGATTGAGAGTCTTTTGCTCACCCTTGGTGATATGGCCGTTGTTGAATTTGGCCATGGTCCGCTCGTCTTGGCGAATGGCGCGGTCTTCACGATGAAGCTGGTTGGCCTGCTGCTTTGTGATCTCGCCTTCTTTCAATTCTTTATTGATGCGGCGATTTTGGTTCGATAGGCGATCGTTGACCTGATCGCGGCGCGGGTGGTTGCGCTCCCACTGCGTTTCAGCAAAAGCGGCGGTAATGCTGCTGCCGACAAGGGCGAACGTAATAGTGAAAGCAACGGCTTGGCGTAAAGCGCTCATGGTTTCCCTCGTTTAAGGACCGGCGACCCCTTCGCCGGCCTTGCTAAAGTGAAATCTGCACGAACAACGCTGAATTCCGCGTGAGATGCTCATTTAATCTCCATTCATCGAGACGGCAGATCTGTGATTAAATTTTACATTGTCGGCCGTTATCGGCCATTCGAGGCAAACCTCGGGCTGGATCACGGCGCAGATGCTAGACGGCGGACAATTAGACTACATTGGGCATAGTTGGGTGAGCACCGAGTCTCGCCCCCGAATCCCCTGAATCAAAGCATGCGTATCCAAGTTGAACATCATGCGGACCTCCGAGCGGCGCCTCGAAGTCTTTATCGGGGCGAGCGTCGGATCGACATCATCGAGATCATCGATCAGTGGTACGGACCCGGCTATCGCTACGTCAAAGTCAGAGGAGGTGACAGTAGCGTGTATATCCTCCTCTTCGACGAGATCCGCGACCAATGGGAGCTAATCATGTTCTCAGCGGCGAGCGCCCAGCGACTACGCGAGCGGCATGACCCGCCCCCTTCAGCCCAGTCTCGTCACTGAGCTGTTTTCAGATCCACGGGCGCTACGACCACACTTTCCTCGATCCTATATCCCTAATAGTCGATTACTGTCATTCGGCAGGGTGCCTAACCTAATCGCCACCTTTCAGGGCTGTTTCCTCGATCTGATTGCCGTATGTGTCCTCAATCCAAGCGGTGTAGCCGATAGTTCGCAGATAATGGACCAGGCCCAATGCGTGTCTCGGGTCGTCGGGATGTATCTTCGCGCGGCCCCTCGGACCTTCCGCCTTCACAATCATACCCACGGGTCGCACCTTACTCTGCGTGTTATTGTTGTGTTTTTGGCAAGCAAATACCTTGATCACGATCAACCACGGTCGTCGCCGCGCCGTGCAGGGAATGTCTGCTTTTGGCACAAAGCGGACGTTGCCGCTGTGCTCAGCGATGTCTGCTTCTGGGGGTAAAGCAGACATTCCCTCAACTCAGTTCGATGTCCGTTATTGACCCAAAGCGGACATTCGCCGCTTGATATCGCTGTGCCGTAGTCCGCCACCGGCTCACGCCGCTGTGCTCCGATGGCTGGATCTTGCTCATGGAACGTCCCGACGCAGTTCGACATTTCATTTTTGTCTTCAGCGACTCGGCTCATTTACGTGAAGGTTTTCGGAACTATAGCGTTCCTACTCGCCACAACTGTGATTGTGATGGCAGATGTAATCCCACTGCCGCGCGCACGACCGTTGATGTTCCCGAGGATCCGTCAACCGTCGGCGCAGAAGAGGTCGTGTCGCCGTGTCAGTCACGACTTGCTGAAATTGCCGCTTTTAAACCTTTGCCACCAATTACAGGCCTCGGTGACTGCACCGCAACGGATGTGGTCGAACTGGGTGCGGTGCTCCTGCCAAACAATCATCGAGTCAATTTTTCCCCCACGGCGATACTGCGCTGCCCCATGGCGGGGGCAGTGGCGCACTGGGTACGCAACGATGTGGCGCCAACCATCACCACCCTCGGGAAGTCGCTGCGCGGCGTCGTGACTCTGGACTCGTACGACTGCCGCCTCCGTAACGGCGTAGCGAATGCGAAGATCGGCGAGCATGGCCACGCCAACGCACTCGACGTGCGCGCGTTCAAATTTGCCAACGGTGCTGCCATTGAGCTGACTGACGCCAACGTCGCCAAGTCGCTGCGCGAGAAGTTACAGCAGTGCTTGTGCTCGTTTTTCGACCGTACTGGGTAATGGTGCCGATGCCTACCATAATAGTCACGTCCATCTCGATCTGATTGTGCGGAGTAACAATTACAGGATCTGTCAATGGGATGTGCTTGATGTCAGGGATGTGCTTGATGTCACTGAGACCGCTGCGCTCGCCGCCAGGAAGGCCAGCGATGGCGGCTACATCCATCCCGGTGATAGTTCCTTTGCGCGTCCGCGCCCGGTGATAAACGCGGCCTCATCAGATCGTCCGCGTCACCGTGGCCCACTTTTCAGTGTGTTTGCACCGTTATTCAAGGGGATGCATTAAGTTAGCCTAACCCTGTGCGCCTTTGCCTCTTCTGCCTCTTCCGCCACTTTCGCCCAGGCGCGAGCAATTTCTCGCAACATTTTGCGATGCTCGTCCGTCTTAGCTGCAGAGGCCAGGCGGTAACATTCCGCGGCATATTCACGATATTGAGCAGGCGTTTCCATTCGGGGCAAACCTCGTGCCGCGGAGGGTCGTTCCTGATGCATATGAGTCATGAGGCAGGAACCTAAGACGTCGCCCTCTCTCATCTGTGCTGCGTCGGCAGCCTGCAAGGCCAGGCCAAAGTTCCATCGGCTGCAGGCCGCATTGTTGTAAAGCAGCACCAGCAGCCACCAAAAGCACGCGGGTTGGAACCGTTTCCGCCTACGACTGTTTTTTTGGACACTGTGTCAAAAGATGTATCCATCGCCAAAATGGCGCAGGTCGGCGATGTCGCGAAAATGCGACAGCGCACTAGTCGATTGTTGGATTTGGGAACCCGCTCGCGCTGTGAAGGTCGGCCCGATTACGCCTGCCTGCTTACGGACCTGGCCACCGAAATCTTGGAACACGCGCGGAATATTGAAGGACGCAACGACAACGGCAACAAGAGCCCCAGTCCGAAATTGCAACAGAAGTTCTAGGTCGGATGCCACATAGGAGCGAGGAGTTGGGGGACGCATATAGTGGAAAGGTGTGATGTCGTATCGGCACTTCGCCGTTCAGTGCGTAGAACTGGCGCGCCATATGGAAACTCCCAACTACCGCACCGTCCTTGGTCTCGATTAGCGGAGATTGCCGCTAAGGCTGCCTCGCCGCCAAAGCCCCTTGAGCCCGCCTAGCAACTCTCGCCGAAGCCGTAACGCGTTCCCGCCGCTTGGACACCAAAATGGGTCACAGTGT